>Ga0209475_10000162_pt1 | contig 192070 bp, 170 predicted proteins | sample tdDd471_FD_187128 | JGI IMG/M metagenome (GOLD analysis project Ga0209475, IMG submission 187128) | Marine sediment microbial communities from the Atlantic coast under amendment with organic carbon and nitrate - tdDd47.1 (SPAdes)... | ecosystem: Environmental > Aquatic > Marine > Coastal >... | reverse complement strand
GCAGCAAAGACCCTATCAATTCCCATTCCGCATCCGACAAATCGCCACGCATCAGAACTTCCTCCTAAAAAGAAGTCTTGAATCACATCAATGCCTTTTTGGGAATCCCTTTTGTCAACAGGGCCTAGAGACAATGCATTCGTTGCCTTGGGATCAAGTTACGATATAGTCGGCACTTGATCACTACTTTGGCGCGGAGCAATCCTTGTTCACAGCTCTTGCTTTCTTTTCGACAATGCTTATGCAGACGCCGGACCTTGAACCGGCGCTGACACTGTACACCGAGCATAACCCGCCCTTCACTTACTATGTGGATGAAAAGAATACAGTTGGCGGCGCCACAATGACCGTGGTGCAGGAACTGATGCAGCGCGCCGAAATCTCTTATTCAGTTGAACTGGTTCCGTGGAAGCGCGCTTATGCCCAAACCTTGCGAGAGAAGAACGCCTGTGTTTTCGGCATGAACCGCACGCCCGAACGGGAAGGCAAATTCCTTTGGGTATCGCCTCTTTTTGAAGGCCCTTGGTCCTTCTTTAAACGCCCCGGCAAGGAGATGGATCTGACCTCCATTGATGACCTGACCCCTTACCGGGTTGTGGCGACCAACGGGTATGCGTCGGCAAACGCGCTCAAGCAGACTGGCCACCGCAATGTGCTACTGGCGCCGAACAACGAACGCGCAATGCAGCTCCTGTACCATGGCAGGGTAGACCTGATGCTGATGGGCGATTTCGAGGTTCCTTACGTGGCAAGGGAAGTCAGCCTTCCGGTGCCCGAAAAAGTCCTGCATTTCCGTGAAGCCTACACCGCGTTGGGCTGCAATTTAAAAAGCGACCCCACACTCATTTCCAAGTTACAGGCTGTTAATGCCACGATGGCGGCATTCCGGGAGAAAACCTACAACAGCTTGGGCGACTGAACGAGTAGCGGTCTAGAGCGAAATAACCGCCTGCTCGTCGGCACTAAGCCGGTGTTCCACACAATTCTCGTCCTCGGCGATCCGGTCGATCACGAGAAAATCCGACACGCCTTCAAGTGCGAGTGAGAAATGATGCCAAGTACCGGCGTGATAGTTCACGCCTTGGTCGCCTGATGCCAAGAAGGCCCGCAACTTTGTCGCGTCAAACGGTCCCTTTGGCGCCACTACCACCAGATAGGGGCGGCCAGAGAGAGGCACAAATGCCTGACTGGATTTCGGGTGATATTCCATGATCTCGATGGTGATCGGCATGTTGAGCGGCGTCGAGCGAAAGATATTCACCCCTGTCTTCCCGCCCTCGGCCATCACATCGATGTCAGCCAGGTCATGAAAGCGCGTGGTGTTGCCATAGTTGATGGCGCGCACCTCGGCGCTATCCGACGCCTCGATCACATCGCCGAAAGGCGCGAAGGCGTCACATGTCAAAGGGGCTGCCTTAAGCGTGCGCATCCTAGCGTTTCATCCCGTCTTCAATCCACTTGCCGATCAGGGCTCGCTCCTCATCCGTCATGCCGGTCTCGTTGCCAAGCGGCATGATATCCGATTTCACGGCTTGCTCCATGATCTTCGGCGCATATTGCACCAGTTGCTCAGCCGTGTCGAACATCGCGCCTGCGGGGGCTTCTTCAAAGAATTCGTGGGTCGGCGTGGCTGAGTGGCACATCACACAGTGCTTGCCGATCACCGCCTGAACTTTCTCAAACGTCACTGTTTCCTTTACTTCGACCCGGCCTGCCTTTTCGGCCTCTGCCGCGAAGAATGCGATGGCCAGGAAAAGCGCCACGGCTGCCACCACCAGCGCTGGGCTGGTCTTGCCCTTGTGCCGCAGGTTGAAGAAATGCCGCACCATCACGCCCACAAGGCCAATCGCCGCCACAATCACCCAGTTGTAGGGATTCGAAAACGTCATCGGATAGTGGTTCGATATCATCAGGAACAGAACCGGCAGGGTCATATAGTTATTGTGCAAGCTGCGCTGCTTGCCGATCTGCCCCAGCTTGGGGTCCGGCGTTTGGCCCACAGTGAGGGCCGCCACCACCCTCTTCTGGTTGGGGATGATCACCATGAACACATTGGCGGCCATGGAGGTGCCGACAATGGCACCGATATGGATGAAAGCCGCCCGGTCCGAGAAGATATGCGTCAGCGCATAGGCCGCGGCCACAAGGGACGCAAACCAGATAATGCCCGTGAGTTTGTTATTTTGCCCGATCGGGGACCGGCACAAGCCGTCATAAAATACCCACCCGCCAATCAGGAACGCCAGGCTGATGCCGATGGCCTGAAGCTGCGTCAGGTCCATCTTGGCCTTGTCAATCAAAAACAGGTCGGCGCCCAGATAATAGATCACCGCCAGCAGCGCAAAACCGGACATCCAGGTGAAATAGGCTTCCCATTTGAACCAGTGCAGGTTCTCAGGCATCTGCTCGGGCGCCACCGCATATTTCTGCTTGTGATAGAAACCGCCACCATGGACTGACCACAGCTCGCCCGACATGCCCTTCTTGGGCTCCTTGGGTGTCTCCAGGTGGTTATCGAGCCAGACGAAATAGAAACTGGAGCCAATCCAGGCGATCCCGGTGATGAAATGCAGCCAGCGAATAGCCAGATTAAGCCAGGGGGTAAAATCGAATTCCATCGTCCAGTCCTTATAGGTTTTTGGCTAAGTCTTATGCCGCGTCTGCGAATTCATAATCCATCACCAGCTCATAGGCCGGGCGGGTCAGGAACTCTTCAAGCTCGTCGTCCATCACCATGCATGTGAACAGTGCGACCGCATCCGACAAATAATCCTTACCGATAAAGCTTTCGCCCTCAAGCTTGGCGACTTCCTCATCGATCATGGCGTGCAGGAGCGCTGCATCAATCGTGCGGCCATCCTTCAGCTTGGCCCCATGCGCGCGCCACTGCCACAGCTGGGTGCGCGAAATCTCGGCCGTCGCGGCGTCTTCCATCAGGTTATGGATCGGCACGCACCCCATGCCCGAAAGCCAGGCTGAGATGTACAAGAGGCCCACATTGATGTTGCCGCGCACGCCCGCTTCGGTGATATCCCCCTTGGGGATCGCGAGCAGGTCTTCCGCTGTCACCACCAAATCTTCGCGCAAGTTGGAAAGCTGGTTCTGTCCCGGCATGTGGGCACTGAATACTTCACGTGCCACCGGGATCAGCCCAGGGTGCGCCACCCAGGTGCCGTCATGGCCATTTCTGGCTTCGCGTTCCTTGTCCGCGCGCACCTTTTGAACAGCGGCTGCGTTTGCCACCGCATCCGTTTTGATTGGTATCTGCGCCGCCATGCCGCCCATGGCATGTGCCCCGCGCTTGTGGCAGGTCTGGATCAGAAGCTGGCTATAGGAGCTCAGAAAATGCTGGTCCATGCCCACAGCGCTGCGGTCCGGCAGCACGAAATCGGGCCGACGGGCAAAGCGTTTGATGAAATTGAAAATATAGTCCCAGCGGCCGCAATTCAGGCCGACGATATGATCGCGCAGTTCAAACAGGATCTCGTCCATCTGGAAGGCGGCGGTGATGGTTTCAATCAGCACCGTCACCCGCACTGTGCCGCGCGCGAGCCCCATACGGTCTTCCGCGAAGGCAATCACGTCCTCCCACAGGCGTGCTTCAAGATAATGTTCCATCTTGGGCAGGTAGAAGTATGGCCCGTCGCCCTTGGCCACAAGCGCCTCGGCATTGTGCCACAGGAACAGCGCAAAATCGAAGAAACCGGCAGATACCGGCCGGCCACCCACCAGCACATGCTTTTCCACCATATGCAGGCCGCGTGGGCGCACCAGCAGCACCGCGTGGTCCGCGTTCAGCGCATAGGCTTTGCCGCCCACCGGATTCACATAGGAAATCGTACCGTGAGCGGCATCGCGCAGATTCAGCTGCCCCTGGATCATATTCTCCCAGGTGGGGGTAGAGCTGTCCTCGAAATCAGCCATGAAACAATCGGCGCCGGAATTCAGGGCGTTGATCACCATTTTGCGGTCAACGGGGCCCGTAATCTCAACGGCGCGCTTCAGGAGTGGCGAGGGGGCAGGGCGGACTTTCCAGTTACAGGCGCGGATATCAGCTGTCTCGGGGAGGAAAAAGGGGAGGTCTCCACCGTCGAGCTTTTTCTGGAATGCCTCTCGAGCCGCCATCAACTCCCGTCGCCGCGCGCCAAACTTACGCTCTACTTCAGCGACAAAACTGAGGGCATCTGGGCCCAGGATATCCGCAAAGTCGGGGGAAACATTCGCCGTAACGGTGATGTCTGCATGCTGCATGTCCTGCCTCCTCGCGCACTTGGGGGTTCGCCAAATCAGAATGAAACGCCAATCTGGCAGCGCGCATCATACACCACCTGATCATCCTGAATAATCACGTAATTTCTGTAGGATTTTCAAAAATATCTTGATAATTAGACTTTATGAGTGTCTTCGACGATATGGCGGTTTTCACCCGCGTGGTGGAACAGGGCAGCTTCTCGGGCGCGGGGCGGACGCTCCGGATGTCGCCTGCGCTGGTCTCAAGCCGCATTGCCCGGCTTGAAGCGCATCTGGGCGTGCGGCTGTTCAATCGCACCACCCGGAAGGTGACAGTGACGGAGGCCGGACGGCGCTATTATGACGACTGCCTGGATATCCGCCGGCGCGTGGCGGACGCCGAAGCGCGGGTGAGCGAGCATGACACCATGCCGTCGGGCATCCTAAGGCTCACCAGCTCCACCTCCTTCGGCCGCCAATTCCTGGCGGGCCTGATCCCCGCGTTTTCGAGCCGCTATCCGGATATCAGCCTGCAATACCGCATGACGGATGCGCTTGTGGACGTGTTCGGGGACGGCATGGACGTAAGCGTGCGCATCGGGCCCCTGAAGGACAGCAGCCTGAAGGCACGTATCCTCAGCCCCTGCCCGCGCTATATTTTTGCAAGCCCAGCATATCTAGCGAAGCACGGCACGCCGCAGACTCCGCGGGACCTTGTGGACCACAACTGCCTCCTTCTTCGCTTTCCCGGCTCGCGCCAATTCCGCTGGCGCTTCAAGGACACGGGCGGCGCTGATTATGACGTGGGTGTTGAAGGCACGCTTGACAGCAACAATGGCGAAGCGCTCCTTGAGTGGGCTCTGATGGGCGCGGGGCTTGTGTTCAAAACATATTTCGAGGTGGCTGACCATGTGAAGGCCGGGCGCCTCAAGATCGTGCTGGCGGATCATATGCCACAGGACGCCTATATCGCCGCCCTGTACCCCTATGAGAAATATGTCCCGCCCCGCGTGCGCGCCTTTATCGACTTTCTGGATGAAGCGATGAAAGCCGACGGGAGGTTCGGGCAGGAACCTCCGAACGGCGCGTTCGCGTAAGCACTACTCAACAACCTTCAGCTGGACCGTTGCCCCATCTGGCAAATCCGCTATTTGCTGAGCAACGTCACCCGTGAAATTTAGATAATCCGGCAAGCTAACTGCGCGGATGTTTTCCTTCGAATACTCGCCTCCCAATACAGGCGGTATCACAAATCCGAAAACTTGGTTAGCTCGTCTAACAGCTCCTGTATCAATTAGCTTCTGCAACAAATTCAGCATGAACCAGTCTTGAACCAACGCGTTGTCTTTCATGCTATTTCTTAGGTCTTCAACAGAACCGGCGACCCTAGACAATTCACCAATATCTGTCCGAAGGAGCGAGACGCACCCATCGCCTGACTTCAGAAACACATCGCCCATTACGGTCGCAACAATCGGCTGAAGATCAGGGCCAATTAGCCACCGCCATTCGCCAAGAAGGTCTTCGCCTTTGAAATTATTCAAGTCTATGCATAGGTCAGGCGAGCCGATTATCATTTTCCTTGTGCTCCACCAATATATTGCAACAGCTGGGCGGCGACGGCGGCGGCGATGATTTCGGGTTCCTTGCCGGTGACACCTTCAACCCCGATGGGGCAGGTGAGACCCGGCAGGTCTTCTTCCGTGATCAGGCGTTCCTTCAGCATACGGTTCTCAAACCGCGCGCGTTTGGTTTTTGACCCAATGAGCCCGCAGTAGCGCGCGTCACCGCGCGCGAGCACGGCCGCCGTGATGGCATAATCCAGCTGGTGGCTGTGGGTGAAAATCAGGAACAGGCTTCCCGCGGGCGCGCTTTCCACCACCGCGACCGGGTCGCGATCTGTAACCGTCGAAGCATGCTTCGGGACAAAGCTTGGGAACTCGTGCGCGCGTTCATCCACCCATGTCACCCGGAACGGCAGCTTGTGGATCGCTGCCATCACAGCTTTACCCACATGCCCGGCGCCAAACATGTAAAGCTGCGCAAGCGCCCGGTGGTCCGCCATCAGCACCATACGGTCGGTGAGCGGCTTTTTGGCTAGGCTGAGCACCACGCTGCCACCGCAGCACTGTTCCAGCAAGGGGCCAAGGGCGTAATTCTGGGTGAGTTCGGTGAGTGTGTCGTCGGCCAGCAACTTGTGCGCTTGTTCGATCACCTGGAACTCCAGATTGCCGCCTCCGATGGTGCCCTGAATGCCGCGTGCGTCGACCCACATGCGGGTCCCCGCTTCACGCGGGGCTGATCCCTTGGTCTCCTCAACAACAATCAGCACACCAAACTCAGACACCGGCCTATCCCTCGAGCTTCCGAACCGCCATCAACACCTCTTCCGGTGTCGCGGGCGCATTGAGCTGTGGTGATACCTGATAGTCGGCCACCGACGCAACAGCATCGCGGATCGCCAGGAACACGCTGTTCGCCAGCATGAAGGGTGGCTCGCCGACGGCTTTCGACCGGTGGATGGTGGCTTCGACGTTCCGGCCCTTCTTGTACAGTTCGATATTCATCACCGCCGGACGGTCACTGCATGCCGGGATTTTGTATGTGCTTGGCGCGTGTGTGCGCAGATTGCCTTGTCCGTCGAACACCAGTTCTTCGGTTGTCAGCCAACCCATGCCCTGAATGAAACCACCCTCGATCTGGCCCTTGTCGATCGCTGGATTAAGCGACCGGCCAGTGTCATGGAGGATATCGACGCGGTCAACCTTATATTCGCCTGTGAGCGTATCGATTGTCACTTCGGAAACCGCGGCACCGTAACAGAAATAGAGGAACGGCCGCCCCTTATGGGTCGCACGGTCATAATGGATCTTGGGCGTCTTGTAGAAACCGGTGGCCGAGAGGGACACCCTGTTCAGGTAAGCCGCTTTCGTCAGATCCTCGAACGCCAGTTCGTTATTCTCCGCATAGACCTTATTGTTCCTGAAGGTCACGCGGTCGGTCGGGCAGCCATATTTGTCCGCCGCGAAATCTATCAGCCGCGCCTTGATCTTGCGCGCGGCATCCAGCGCGGCCATACCGTTGAGGTCAGAACCTGAGGACGCCGCTGTCGCCGACGTGTTGGGCACCTTGGCCGTCGTCGTGGCGGTGATCTTGATCTTGTCCACGTCAATCTGGAATTCTTCAGCCACCACTTGTGCCACCTTCACGAACAGACCCTGGCCCATTTCTGTGCCGCCGTGATTGAGGTGCACGCTGCCGTCCGCATAAACATGCACCAGTGCGCCCGCCTGATTAAGGTGGGTGGTGGTGAAGCTGATGCCGAACTTGACCGGCGTCAGGGCGATGCCTTTCTTGAGGACTGGGCTCGCGCCATTGAAGTCACGGATCGCGGTGCGTCGCGCTTGATAGTCAGCACTTTCCTGAAGCGCGGTGACCAGCTCCCCGGCGATATTGTCCTCAACCGTCATGCCGTAAGGTGTGGTGTCGCGGCCTTCGCCGTAGAGGTTCTTAAGCCGCACCTTATTGGGATCTTTCCCCAGCGCACGGGCGATATCATCGATGACATACTCGATCCCGATCATGCCCTGCGGGCCGCCGAAGCCCCGGAACGCGGTGTTGGACACCGTGTGGGTCTTGCAGCGGTGTGACTTGATGCTGCTGTGCCCGAGGAAATAGCAATTGTCCGCATGGAACATCGCGCGATCGTTGATCGCGGGCGACAGGTCGGTGGACCGGCCGCAACGTGACGCCATTTCAATTTCGATGCCGAGGATATTACCGTCCTCGTCGAAGCCCACGTCATAGCCGTATTTGAAATCATGGCGCTTGCCGGTCATGACCATGTCGTCGTCGCGGTCGAGCCGCAGTTTCGCGGGCCGCCCCGTCTTCACCGCCACAAGGGACGCCATGGCCGCGAACATGGCCGGGTGGGTTTCCTTGCCGCCGAAGCCGCCACCCATGCGCCGCACCTCAACCGTTACCGCGTTCGTCGGCCGCCCCAGCACATGGGCCACCAGATGCTGCACTTCCGATGGGTGCTGGGTCGAGGAAAAGACATGCACATCGCCGTCTTCCTGCGGTGTCGCGAAGGCAATCTGGCCCTCAAGGTAAAAATGGTCCTGCCCGCCAATCCGGAAGCTGCCCTGAAGGCGTTTCGGTGCATTTTCGAGCGCAGTAGCCGCATCACCCTGCCCCATGGTTTGCATGGGCTCGATCGCGCATTCGGCCTCAAGCGCGTCATCAATGGTGATAAGGGCGGGCAGTTCGTCATACGTCACGTCAGCCAGTTTTGCCGCGGCGCGCGCCAGCTCAATGCTTGTCGCCGCCACCGCGAAGATCGGCTGGCCGATATATTCCACGAGGTCTTCGGCGAACAGCGGGTCGTCGCCCGCGAACGGGCTGACATCATTATGGCCGGGGATGTCTTCAGCGGAAATCACGCAAGCGACACCCTTGGCCGCACGCACGTCAGAGAGGTCCATCGCGGTGATGCGGGCATGGGCCTTCTCAGACATCGCCACATAGAGATGCAGAAGGTCCTTGGGTTCCGGCAGGTCATCGATATAGACCGCCTCGCCCGAGACATGCTTGTGCGCGCTGTCATGGCGGAGGTCCTTGTGAACGGCCCCCTTGATATCAGACGGCATATCAGACATGCGCCACCTCCCTGTCGCCAACGAGGCGGGTTGCCGTCTGTTCTGATGTCTCCAGAAAGGCCTTCATCAACAGGTTCTGCGCCACCTGCATACGGTAGCCAGCGCTGGCGCGCATGTCAGAAATGGGGGCATAGTCTTCGCGCATCGCTTCCATCGCTGCCTCAACAGCTTCAACTGTCCATGCCTTGCCCACAAGGGCGGCTTCTGTCGCAGTCGCGCGCTTGGGGGTCGCGGCCATGCCGCCAAAGGCAATGCGGGCGCCCTCGACAATGCCGTCCACAATCGTCAGCCCAAAGGCGCCGCACACGGCGGAGATATCCTGGTCGAAACGTTTGGAGATTTTATAGGCCCTGAACCGGCAATTCTCTGCGGGTTTCGGCACGATGATCCGCGCCACGAACTCGCCCGGTGCGCGGTCCTGTTTGCCGTACTCAACGAAATAGTCCTCAAGCGGGATGGTCCGCTCGACCTCACCTTTCCTGAGCACCAGCGAAGCACCCGCAGCAATCAGCGCCGGTGGGCTGTCACCGATGGGCGACCCGTTGGCGATATTACCGCCGATGGTGCCACTATTCCTGATCTGCACAGAAGCGAAACGGCGATAGAGCTCCCCCATATCCGGGTAGTATTTCGCCAGGATTTTCATGCCGTCCGACACGCTGACACCCGCGCCAATTTCAATCGACTCGCCAGACTCGCGAGTCTCCTTCAAGACTGCCACCGCCCCGGTGTAAATGATGACCGAAAGTTCCTTGTGCTGTTTTGTGACCCACAGACCCACGTCGGTCCCACCGGCGAGGATAGTGGCATTGGGATACTGTTCGACCAGTTTTGCCATTTCCTCAATTGTTACGGGGGCGAAATATTTCTTCTCATGGCCAGAAACCGGGTCCTTTGCTGTTAGCTCAAGCGTTTCATGTCGCTTGAGCGCCATCAGTCCTTCAATCTTTTCCTTGATCGCCATATGGTCGACCGGCACACGCTGATCCTGCGCCCGCAAACCGGCCTCAACAAGGGGCCCGTAGCCTGTGCATCGGCACAGGTTGCCCGCCAGCGTATCGTTCAGGCGGTCGCGCGTCGCCGCGCCGCCATCTTCATACATGGCGTATAGGCTCATCACGAAACCAGGTGTGCAGAAGCCGCACTGGGAGCCATGGGTTTCCACGATCGCCTGCTGGACCGGGTGAAGATCGCCATTCTCCGCCTTCAGGCTTTCAACGGTAATCAACTCCTTGCCGTCAAGCGTGGGCAGGAACAGGATGCAGGCGTTCACGGCCCGGTAGCGCATTTCCTCATCTACCACCTCGCCAACCACGACGGTGCAGGCGCCGCAGTCACCCTCGGCGCAGCCTTCCTTGGTGCCCGTGCGCGCCAGCCGGTAGCGCAGGAAATTGAGCACCGTTTCCGTTGGATCAGGGTTCACAAGCTCATGGAGTTCGCCATCCAGAAGAAATCTTACGGTTCCGTACATCAGGCCGAAAACTCCCTAACTGCCGCGGTAGGTGCTGTAGCCAAAGGGCGAGATAAGTAAAGGCACATGATAGTGTGCGTCCGCGTCTGCAACACCGAACCGGATCGGCACGATATCCAGGAAGGCCGGGTCGCTGAGTGCCGTGCCGCGAGCGCGGAAATAGTCGCCCGCAGAGAATTCTAACAGATACTGACCGGCCTTGAAATCGGCGCCGTCGAGGAGCGGCTCGTCCACGCGCCCATCCGCATTGGTGACAGCTTCCCTAAGCAGGGTCATGCCATCACCGCCAATGCCATAGAGCTTGATATGAATGCCTTCGCCCGGACACCCGTTTGCCGTGTCCAGAACATGGGTGGTAATCCGTCCCATAATACCCTCGTGAATTCAGTTGAAATTCGTCATGCTCAACCCTGACCGAAGAATCAGGATTTGTAAAGTGGATCATCGACACTTTTGTCATGAAATTGTTGACAATCTAGCCAGATGCGCGACAATCCTTGGGAATTCGGGACTGATCTTGTGCCCGTGAGACCGACAATGGATCACAAAATTATGTCAAAGAGCACAGCCTTTACTGAAGAGGATGTTTGCAAAGCCATTCGTGACCGGGTGCTTGAGCAGCGCCTGGCGCCTGGCACCAAACTGACAGAGGATTCACTCTGCTCAATCTTTGGTGTGGGTCGCACCACCATCCGGCGCGCGTTCCTGTTGCTGACACGTGACAACATCATCGAGCTGCAGAAAAACAAGGGGGCCGTGGTGGCAACCCCGAGCCCCGAGGACGCCCGGCAGGTGTTCGAGGCGCGCATGGTGCTGGAGCGCGCCATGCTGGAGAAAGCAACCGAGAACGCGACAGCCGCTGACATCGCCCGCCTGCGCGCCCATCTGGCGGACGAGGAGCAAGCGCTGAAGGGCGCAGACATCGCCCGCTGGATCCGCCTGACCGGCAAGTTTCATATTCTGCTGTCGCAGCTGTCAAAAAATGACCTGATGTGCAATTTCCTCGAACAACTGGTGTTCCAGACCAGCCTGATCATCGCACTTTATGGCCGCACAGGCGCGGCGCCCAACTGCAAGGGTGGCGACCACGAACGACTGGTGGACGCGATGGAGCGCGGTGATGCGATGGCGGCCGCCGACATCCTGACCCATCACCTGGCGTCGATCGAGAACCAGCTGGTGTTCGAGACCCGGGCTGGTGAGCAGGACCTCCACACCATTTTTGCCACAGCGAACGACTAGGTGGCTGGCATGACCAACGATTATCCGCGCGATCTGATCGGCTACGGCGCAGAGCCCCCACAAGCTTCCTGGCCCGGCGGCGCGCGCATCGCCGTCCAGATGGTGATGAACTATGAAGAAGGCGGCGAAAACTGCATCCTTCACGGTGACAAGGGCGCCGAAACGTTCCTGTCCGAGATCATCAACGCACCCACCATTGAGGGCGCGCGCCACATGAGCATGGAATCCATCTATGAATATGGCAGCCGCGCGGGCGTATGGCGCCTTCTGAAGCTGTTTGATGACTATGACATCCCGATCACGGTATTTGCTGTAGCAACCGCATTGGCGCGCCACCCCGATGTTGCCCGCGCCATTGTCGCAGCCGGCCATGAAGTCTGCAGCCACGGCTACAAATGGATCAACTACCAGAATGTGCCTGAAGACGTGGAGCGTGAGCATATCGCCAAGGCGGTCGAGATTCTGGCAGAGCTTACAGGTGAGCGCCCCTATGGCTGGTACACCGGCCGAACAGGCCCCAACACCACGCGCCTTGTGGGCGAATATGGCGGTTTCCTGTATGACTCCGACGATTATTCCGACGACCTGCCCTTCTGGCGCGAAGTGGCGGGCGAGCCGCAGCTGATCATCCCCTACACGCTGGACGCCAACGACATGCGCTTCGCCAGTGCCCAGGGCTTCAACTGTGGCGACCAGTTTTTCACCTACCTCAAGGACACGTTCGACACGCTGTATGAGGAGGGCGCGACCCAGCCGAAGATGATGTCCGTCGGGCTGCACTGCCGCCTTGTTGGCCGGCCTGGCCGCTTCCAGGCACTGAAGCGATTCATTGAATACGCCAAAAGCTTCGAGCATGTCTGGTTCACCCGGCGCATCGACATCGCCCGCCACTGGCGCAAGGTGCATCCCTATAAAGGGCCTGCCGCATGACCCTGATGAAACTGAAAGCCAGCCAATCGGACAAAGCTACATTCGTGGCAGCTTACGGGCATGTCTATGAGCACAGCCCCTGGGTTGCGGAGAAAACATGGATGTCAAACGACCCAGATACACTTGATACGCTTGATGGCCTTGCGACCGCGATGGCCGCCCAGGTCAATACCGCAGATGAAGCGGCAAAAATGACACTGATTTGTGCGCACCCGGATCTTGCAGGCAAGGCAGCGCTTCGGGACGAACTGACCGCCGAATCCCGGTCTGAACAGGCGGGCGCGGGCCTCGACCAGTGCAGCGCCGAAGAGCTTGCGGAATTCACCCGGCTCAATAGCGCCTACAAGCAGAAATTCGGTTTTCCTTTCATCGTCGCCGTCAAAGGACTGGACCGCCATGACATCCTGGCCGCCTTCCGGGCGCGGTTGAACCACGAACGGGCCCAGGAGTTCGAGACAGCCCTGACCCAAATTCACAAGATCGCCCGGCTGCGCTTGGCAGACCTGACTTAGTTTTTAGGACACACACATGACACGCACGGATTTCACCAAACTCGTCAATCTGGCGCAGCCACGCTTGGGCGCCAAAGTCACGTTCGCGACCGACGATTTCTTTGCCGACAAGGCGCGGCTGATCATACCGGAAGATGCTGTGTTCATCCCCGGCAAATATGATGACAACGGCAAATGGATGGACGGCTGGGAAAGCAGACGCAAGCGTGGCATGGGCCACGACCATGCGATCATCCGGCTTGGCCAGCCGGGAATCATCAGGGGTGTCGATATCGACACAAGCCATTTTACCGGCAACTTCCCGCCCGCCGCTTCTATTGAGGCCTGCGTTTCAGACAGCGACACCCCTGGCGACGACGCTGGCTGGGTTGAGATTGTGCCCGCCACCAACCTCGAGGGTAACAGCCACCATCTTGTCGCCGTGGAAACAGACCAACCCTTCACCCACCTGAAGCTTCATATCTACCCTGATGGCGGCGTTGCGCGCCTTCGCGTATACGGCCAGATGCACAAAGTGTGGGGCCAGGCGGACGCCGGGAAAACCATTGACCTGGCAGCCCTTGAGAACGGCGGTCGTCCCGTTGTGGCCAACAATGAGCACTTCGGGATACTGGCCAACATCATGGCACCTGGCAAAGGCATCAACATGGGCGATGGCTGGGAAACGCGCCGCAGACGCGAACCCGGTAACGACTGGGCCATCATCGCGCTTGGGCATGCAGGCACGATCGAGGATATCCTCGTGGATACCGCCTTCTTCAAGGGCAATTACCCAAGCCATGTTTCGCTGCAGGCAGCGCTTGTGACCGGCGGCACGGACGAAAGCCTGACGGTTGAAAGCCAGTTCTGGTCTGAGCTGATGTCCAAACAGGATCTTCGGGCAGACGATGAACATCCTTTCAAGCCAACAGCAAACCTCGGGCCTGTCAGCCATGTGCGGATCAACATCTTCCCTGATGGCGGCATCAGCCGCCTGCGACTGATGGGAAAGCCCCACCTTCCATAAGGTGTACACCGCCGGTGCCGTTCACTGGCGCTTCATCTGGCCAGCCTATCATTGATGCCTCATGTTCGTGCGTTGTCATGCGCATTTGTCGGGGTTATGGTAGCGCTTCGACATGATTGTCAGTGTGAGGGAGACTCTTGTGATCAGAACAGCATGCATCTACGCAGCCCTTTTTCTGGTGGCGCTCACGGCGCCCGCCCGCGCGGACGGTGTTCTCATCGCAGACGATAACTTTGCCAAATATTTGGAAAAAGCCCGGCCCGGCGACGTTTTTTCTATTTACCCGGGTCGCTACCGCATCAACAAACAGGTTGTGCTGGAAGCCAATGGCACCAAGGACCTGCCGATCATCGTTCAACCCTCGGGCGGCGGCAAAGTTGTTATTGAAATTGACAGCAGGATGGCCTTCAAGATCAGGGGCGCAAACTGGATTTTCGAGAATATCGAATTTGTCGGTGTGTGCGATAGCCACAGCAAATGCGAGCATGCCCTCCAGATCGCCGGGAAAGCCGACAATACCATTATCCGCAGGTCCAAATTCGTCGATTTCAATGCCGCCATCAAAGGCAACGGTGAAATCATCGATGGTCGCCAGTATTTCCCGGATAATGTGCTGATCGAAAACAACACCATATACAACAACATGCCCCGCAATACAGGCAACCCGGTTACACCCATTGATGTGGTGGGCGGGCGCAACTGGATTATCAGGCAGAATTTCATCGCTGACTTTGCCAAAGGCAGTGGCAACAAAGTCAGCTATGCCGCCTTCCTCAAGGGCAATTCAGACCACGGATTGTTTGAAAGAAACCTGGTCATCTGTGAATGGCGACACCAAGGTGGCGTAAGGCTAGGACTTTCCTTTGGCGGAGGAGGTGTGAACAATCCGGATTATTGCCAGGGCCGTTCGTGCAAGATCGAACACTATAAAGGCATCATCCGCGGCAACGTCATCATGAACTGTCCAAACGACGTGGGTATCTATCTGAACAACGCAGCCAGCACAGAAATCATCAACAACACAATCGTGAACACTGCTGGCATTGATGTGCGCTTCAACGGCAGCTTCGCAACCATTGCCAACAATGTAATCGAAGGCCGCATCAAGGCCCGCGACAGCGGCCGTTTCCGGGAATTCGGCAATATCATTGTTGAGGACATTGAGGATGTTTTCCCGGGTGCGGAGCTCTACAACCTGACACCAGATGATATGGATGACCTTGAAGACGCTGCGTTTGGCTTTGAAGGCCGAGACTATTGTACCGGCAAGCCGCTTGAAAAATGGGTCGGTGCCTTTGCCCAACCCATGGCATGCAAGATTGAAGATGTATTGAAGCAGGTTGGATCAGAGCGCTAGCGCTCGCCCTGACCGAACTAGTATAAAAAACACTTTCGCTGATTTTCCCGCTTTACCTTGAGATTTGGTCTTTCTAGAGTAGCGCCATGACGGGGGAATTCAAAAAAGCTATTGCCAAGAACTGGCGTCGATTGTCCATACTGGCAGTCGTCACCATTGTGCTGTTCGGCATTGCCTATTGGTGGGACAGGGAACGCCTGCCAGAGGACGACATGGGGCAGGACAAAGCTGCGGAATCCGTCCGGCTGAAAGCCCCGTTGCCGGATACCGATCTGGGCCGCCGGGTTGATGCGATGCTGGTCAACGGGGGCTTCCAGCGTGACCTGCCCGAGATCGAAAAGCCCAAACCAAACCGCAACCGCAGCGCCATGCCAAAATGGCTTGGCGAACTGATTGTCTATATCCTGGTGGGCCTGGGGATTTTCGCAATTGCGGTCATGATCTGGATCCTTGTCAGCGGCAGCACCAGCTCAGGCGTTCGCACCAGAAGGACACGTAAGCCCCGTTCCAGGAATGAACCGGCGGCCGCTGGCTCCCACGCGCTGGCACAGCCCGCATCGCTTGATGATGCAGAGGAGGCCGCGAGAAGCGGCAATTTCGGTGAGGCGGTCCGCCTGCTGCTGGCTACTGCCCTCATCGGGTTGGCCAAACAGGAACTGGTGCGTCTCAGGCCCTGGATGACGGGCCGCGAAATTGTCAGGGACGCCAAACTGGCAGCCACCCCTGCTGATGCCCTGGGCATTCTTGTAAGGACCGTGGAAGCCTATGCCTTTGCAGGCCATGTGATCACCGAACAAACCTACAGAACCTGTTTTCAACACTATCAGTTGTTGGTCAAGGTCGGGAAAGGGGCAGCGTGATGGCAGCAGGCACAAGTCAATCAACACCCTTTTCCAACAAGGCCCTCTTCTGGATCATCTTCCTGGGAATTCTTGCGACCCTGGGCATGGCTGTAACCTCGGTTTTCCAGGGCGATGGCCAATATGAAATATCCAGCGGCACTGACAGCTTTTCCAAGTCTGCAATCGGCCATGCCGCTTTTGTGGCCCTGGCAGAAAGTGAGGGCTGGCAGGTCCTGAAGAGCCAGAGCAATACCGCCGATAAGCTGGGACGCGATTCAACCCTGCTTCTATTGGAGCCGCCTGCCGGCAATCCAAGCAGCGAAAGAATACAAGAGCTGATCGACTGGGCCCCGATGCTGGTGGTGCTGCCAAAACGGCAGGGCAGGACCCATCCGTTCAAGGCTGACTGGGTCGGATCGACCTACCTGATGAATGCCAGCCAGGCCAGTCGGGTTGCTGGCTATCTTCTGGAAGACATCAAGGTCGTGCGCCCGGGTACTGCCTCGACATGGGAGCATGGCTTCGACCCCGAGGCCAAACCGGATATCGACGACCTCCAGCTCATCACATCGGACAAGGTCACACCCATCATCTGGAACGAACAGGGCATCCTGTTTGGGCGGCTGAACCGCGAGTATGAGGAAGAGCCGGTTTGGGTCCTGTCCGACCCTGACCTGATCGCAACACACGGATTGGCGCGGGGCTGGAACGCGGCCCTTGCGATGAATGTACTGGCGACCGTGTCTGAGGGACGACAGGGCCTTGTTGTTGACGAAGTGATACACGGCTTCAATCGAGACCCCAGCCTGGCGCGCGCCATGTTCAGCCATCCGTTCGTCTATGCCACCGTTGCCGCGCTTCTGGCTGTCATCATGTTCCTGCTGGCGCTGACGCGCCGCTTCGGCGCACCCTGGCGCGCGGTCGCTACGGTGGAGGACTCGAAGGCGGTCTTTATCGAAAATGCCGCCCGTATCCTGCATATTGCCGAAAAGGAACAGGAGGCCCTCGTCCGCCTTGTCGACGATCAGGCCCTGGCGGTTGCCCGGCACCTGAATGTGCCCGTCGACCTGCCCCGCAACCAGTTGGACAGCTGGCTGGATGGGCAGTCTGCCAAACGGGGGATCAATCCCGGATTCACCACCATTAAACGGCGAGTTCTTCGGGTGCGCGATGACGACAGCGCAAAACGAAGCCGCCTTCTTAATCTTGCCAATCAATTTTATACCTGGAAACAGGAGATCATGAATGACACCAAGTGACATCAAGACCGCAGGCGACAACCTGCGCTATAACGTGAAAAAGGTCATCGTCGGCCAGGACGACGCCGTCGACCTTCTGCTGATCAGCCTGCTTTCCGAGGGCCATATCTTGTTCGAGGGCGTCCCTGGCGTCGCCAAAACCTTGCTGGCGCAGGCCTTCTCAGCCAGTCTCGACCTGAAGTTCGGCCGCATTCAGTTCACGCCGGACCTGATGCCGGGCGACGTGCTGGGAACCAACATCTACCGGTTTGAAACCAGCGAATTTGTGCTGACCAAGGGGCCGATCTTCACAGACCTCCTGCTTGCGGACGAGGTGAACCGGACGCCGCCAAAAACGCAGGCGGCGCTCTTGCAGGCCATGCATGAACGCGAGGTCACGATTGATGGCACAGCCCACAGCCTCGGCGACGGCTTCATGGTGATCGCAACCCAGAACCCGATTGAACAGCAAGGCACCTACCCATTGCCAGAAGCTCAGCTGGACCGCTTCCTGTTCCAGCACATTCTTGAGTATCCTGACCGCAATGAGGAACGCCGCATCCTTGGCTTGCACGGCCACCGCGCCACCATGCCGTCCGTATCCGAGATGGGCCTCCGCCCTGTCCTCAACCTCGAGAGCCTGCAGGCCATGCGCCAGACCATCGCGGGGCTGCAGATCGCGGATGAGCTTCTGGATTATATCGTCGACCTGGTGCGCGGCACCCGCGAGCATCCGTCTGTCCGGGTTGGTGCGTCGCCGCGTTGTGGGACTATGATCGCGCGCGCGTCGCGTGCCTGTGCGGCGCTTGATGGCCGCGACTATGTCATCCCTGACGACATCAAGCGCATTGCGCTGCCCGCCCTCAGGCACCGCCTGGTGCTGAGCCCCGCCGCAGAGATCGAAGGTATTCGCGCCGGTGACGTGGTCCAGCAACTGCTTGAACAGGTGAAGGCCCCCCGCTGATGCGCCCTACCCTCAGGACATTCTGGTTGATCCTCGCGGCCGTCCCTGTGGCGGTAATCCTGCTTGCGATCTCCCCAGCCATTGTGAGCCTGACAGGGTATTATCTGGCACTTGTGATGTTCCTCCTGTTGATCGACTGGATGTCCTGCCCAAGGCCAGCCAAGATCAACTTCCTGATCGAAGAACCGGTACAAATCTATATTGGGGAGAGCCAACCGCTGGTGGTCAGTGCCGAGCGGCCTGACGGCGTCGCGCTGCCTGCGGTGCAGGTGGCAATTGAAGTCAATGATGTCCTCGACCAGGATGCCCAGAAACCGGTCACCATTGCGCCCGGCGGTGGCTGGACGGAGATCATGCTGACACCGCTCAGCCGTGGCATGGCCTCCATACCCACCGCATGGTTCCGATGGTCTGGGCCTTTGGGGCTGGCGGAACGCCAGATTATGGAAACACCGGACCTGAAAATCCCGGTCCTGCCGAACTTCCAGCTGGCTGCCCGCAGCGCGCAGGACCTTGTTGGTGCCGCAGCAGAAGACTTCGGCCCGCGGCCAGACATGCGCCGCGGCGATGGCAGCGAATTTTCGTCACTCCGGGAATATGTCCCGGGGATGGACCCGCGTACGGTGGACTGGAAGCGGTCCGCGCGATACCGGGGTCTCTTGGTCAAGGAATTCGAAGCCGAACGCAACCACCAGATCATCCTGGCGTTCGACACCGGCCACCTGATGGCAGAGCGCCTCGGCGGCCTGACGCGGCTGGACCATATGGTGAACGCCGGGCTTGTGCTGGCGCATGCGGCGCTTAAAGGCGGCGACCGGGTTGGGCTGTTCTCCTTCGACAGCCAGGTGCGCTCATATGTGAAGCCGCTGTCAGGCATCACCTCCTTCACCCACCTGCAGCATTATATGGCCGCCATGGAATGTGACGTCAGCGAGACAAACTATACGCTTGCAATGACGCGGCTGGCCGAACAGCTGACCCGGCGCACACTGGTGGTGCTGTTCACTGATTTTGTCGACACCACGACAGCTGAACTGATGCGCGAGAACCTGAGCCATCTGGCGGTGCATCATTTCGTGGTGTTCGTCGCCCTGAAGGACCCGTATCTGGAAAAAACCGCCAACAGGCCGGTGGAGGACGTCAAGGATATCTCGCGCGCAGCCACCGCGGCGGAGCTACTCAAGGAACGGCAGCTTCTGTTTTCGAACCTCAGGCGCCAGGGCGTGCTGTGCCTTGAGCCCGATTCCGCCCATCTGGTGGGCAATGTGATTAACCAGTATCGCACCATTATCAATCAGGAGCTGGTTTGATGGCGACAGTGGGCACCAAAAGCTTCCAGTTCAGGCAGGAACGCGAAGAGGGCTGGCAAAAGCTGGAACAGCTGGTGCTGCAGGCTGAGAAGAGGGGAATCCGGTCCCTGAGCGCCACAGATGTGTTCGAGCTGCCGCACCTTTATAAGGGCGCGCTCTCGAGCCTCAGCGTCGCGCGGTCGATCTCGCTCGACAAGAATGTGGTCGACTATCTGGAGAACCTGACGACCCGCGCCTACTTCCTTCTGTATGGCCACCAGCGCCCTGCCGGACGCGCTTTCGCACGGCTTCTGAAGTTCTCGATCCCTGATGCTGTCCGGTCGCTGCGCCAGGAATTCCTTGTTGCGCTCCTTGTGACGCTGCTTGGTGTGATTGCGGGCTTTTTCCTGGTGCTTGAGAACCCGGACTGGTACTTCACCTTCGTCGACCGCTCGTTGGCCGATAACCGGGTACCCGGCGCAACCGCCGAAGAACTGAAAGCCGTCATTTATCCCGCGAAGGAAAAACTGGATAGCCTCGACATATTCGCGGCCCAGCTTTTCACCCATAACTCGCAGGTCGGGTTGCTTGCCTTTGCGCTCGGCTTCGCGCTGGGATTGCCGACCGTGTGGCTGTTGTTCCAGAACGGTACCATGCTGGGCGCCTTCATGGCGCTTCACTATGAAAAAGACCTGCTCGGGGAACTGGGTGGCTGGCTGATCATCCACGGCTCTACTGAAATCCTGGCCATTATCCTGTGCGGCGCCGCCGGGCTTGCCATCGCGCGCCATTATGTGTTCCCCGGCAAACTCAGCCGTATGGAAGCGCTGGCGACATACGGCAAAAAGGCGGCGCTTGTGGCCTTCGGGTGCATCCTGATGTTCCTGGTTGCCGGCCTGCTTGAAGGCTTCGCCCGGCAGCTGGTCACCACCGATCTGGCCCGATACAGCATCGGCCTCGGTTTCCTTGGCATGTGGGCGCTCTATTACCTGGGGGTAGGCCACAACAAACCCGATGACGCCGGGGAGGACCTTCTATGAGCCGCAAACAGCGCACCAGACGGCCAGCGAAGGAGACCCGGCGCATCCTGACGCCCGAGGGCGTGGCCCTTGATGTCGAGCTCGCGGAACGGGGCGACAGGGCCGGTGCCGTGATCATCGATCTCCTGATCCTGTTCGGTATCATGATCCTGGGGTCCATTGCCATCGCGGTCACCACCGGCTGGGCCAGCCTGGGCCGGTTCGGAATCATCATGTTCCTGCTGTTTGTTTTTGCGCTCAGGAACTTCTACTTCATGTTTTTCGAGCTGAAATGGCAGGGGCAGACCCCGGGCAAAAGGCGTCTGGGCATCAAGGTAATCGACAGGTTCGGTCGGCCGCTATCCTCCGAAGCCATTTTCGCCCGCAACATGATGCGCGAAATCGAGATTTTCCTGCCCATGGGCATCGTCTTCTCCTCTGGCGCCACGGGCGTATCGGGCCTGATGCAGCTATTTGCCTTCATCTGGGCGATGCTCCTTGTATTCCTGCCGATGATGAACAAGGACAACCTGCGTGCGGGTGACCTGATCGCTGGCACGCTTGTGGTGCGTGAACCCAAGGTGTTGCTGGCGGAAGACATGCTGCAGACGGACGGCAAAATGGCAGACGCGCTGGACGCCTACAGCTTCACCACTGCGCAACTGAACGCCTACGGCATTTATGAGCTGCAGACGCTTGAAGACCTGCTCAGAAACCATGGTACCGATGCGACCGAGAAGCTGAAAACCGCAGGCGAGACAATCATCAATAAAATTCGCTGGGAAGACCCTGTCCTGCCACACCAGATGGACGCTTTCCTGTCAGCCTATTATCATGCGCTGAGGAAACACCTTGAGGGCAAGCTCTTGATGGGCACCCGCAAGACCGACAAGTTCGATACCGGGCAGAAGCCACCCGAAGGCAAATAGCCCTTCCGTCCGTCAGGCAAAGACGCTCGCGATCTCATCTTTCGGCGCGCCAAACTTCTTCCTGTGAAGGATGACATAGAGGCAGCAGGTGACCACCACGCTGACCGACGATGTAATCGACACCATCAGGAAATCATAGAGGTTCGACAACATCGGCGACCAGACCAGCCTGAAGGCAAAACTGGCCCCGACTGTCACAAGGACATCAAACACATAGAGGATCGCGAGAATACCGAACACCGGCCAGCCATAGCCCGACACCATCTGCCAGCCATAGATGCGGTCGTTATTCTTCTTCCTGTCACCGGCCACCAGGGCCGGGATAAGGACAGCCGCGAAGGTGGCAATCATCAGCCCCGGCACCAGCAGGAACAAAAGCCCGAGAGCCAGCACCAGATTATAGACCAGCATCATGCCAATGGCCGGAAACAGGTATTTCAGGCCGGTTAGCAGCTTATCCTTGAAACCGGTTTCTTCCTCCCGTAGCGCGGCGATGCACCAGACACAGGCGAAGCAGAGATACACCGCGTCCAGAATGACCCACTGCCAACCACTTTGACCCGCGCTGTTGAAAAGCCAGAAAAAGGTTGGCATCGACAGGGCTGGGCCCGTGCTGTCGGACAGAAAAAACCAGGCCGCGACAGGCAGATAGACGATCAGCGCCAGCAGCCAAAGCGCCGGGAACTTGCTTTTGTAAAGGTGCACCGCTTCGCGCAGCACCTCTCCTATTTTCAATGGTCCGCCTTCGCCTTCCGCTGTTGCGTATGGCCGGAACGTGGTCTCGCGCCTGACCTCGCGCCGCACAAGTGGCGGCGCATCGGGGTCTCGTACCTGGTCAAGAAAGCTGGATGACATTTCTTAGCCCCCCGATCAGGCAAATACCCTGGCGATTTCATCTGCTGACGTGCCTTCCTTGATTTCACGAAGGCTTGCATAGAGCGTGGCATAGATAGCACCCGCCAGCGCCGCTGTTATGCCCATACCCAGCAGTGAAAAGCCCGAAGACACCAGAGAGACCGTATCACCGCCAGTGATGATAGACCCGATGAACTCGACCGCCCAGCTGAAGACCGATGTCATGATGTTGATAACAATCAGAAGGCCGAAAATCGCACTCCGATTACCATCGGTCAGCTCCACGCTCCGCTTCATGGCATCAATCGGGCCCAGCCCTTCCACCACGATAACAGGAATCACAATGGAGAGCGCAAGCGACACAATGACACCCGGGATAACAAGCATAAGATAACCAGCCATGGTCAGGAGGGTCACGATCACTGATGCGGCAAGCACCGGCAGGAGGTAGGTAAACGACTTGCCAACAATCGTGATGATGCCAGCCTTCCTGCCAGCCTGATATTCTGCCGTGCCCACGATGATGGCTGCTTCGGCCACCATGTTGAGGATCATGACAGCCGCCATATAGATCGCGAAAAAGGACCATTCCGGCATATTGGCCAGGATATCGGATTGTCCAAACCCTCCCAGCATCCAATACTCGAGCACCGCAAACGGCAATAGCGCAGCAATGCCGACGATAGCGAAGCTGACAAAGTTGCCCGTGAGAGCATCGAATGCCTTCGACAGGATTTTACCCAGCTCAATCTGCTGTACTATCGCTTGCACTTGCGACCCTGCAGTGCTCGCTGCGGTCTGTGGCGCGACCGCATCCGGACTGACGTCGGAAAGTTTAACTTGCTTCATTGGTTCCCCCCATTCTCTATTCAAATACTGCCGCGATATCGTCGGCGGACACGCCTTCCTTGGCGGTGCGCAGGTTAGTGTAGATGGCGGCGACGCCAGACCCCATGAAGGCATACATGGATCCCATCAGGATGAAGGTAGCCGCCTTGATGATCCAGCCCGTCACACTGGGGTCAAGGGCTGTCGTGCCGGTAAACATCATCGGGATCATCAGGGCAAAATTCGCGACCTGGACCACAACCAGCATCACAAGGAGGCAGCCAAATATTGGCCACTTGAACCCGGTTGTCAGCTCGCGGCTCCGGTGTAGCCCCTTAAAGGGGCCCAATCCTTCGGCAACGATGGCCGGGATAGTGACACACAGCATCATGGCAACAATTATACCCGGCACAATAAACAGGAGCCATCCGATCATATAGAGGATCCCGGAGAGGACCATCGCGACGACAACTGGGAAAAGTGACCGAAGCGCCATTTTCAACATGTCGGAAAGGGGTGCCTTCCGGCCGGTCTGATATTCTATTGCGCCGTAGGTGACCGCCGCCATCATGACGGCGATAGAAACAAAGGCCCATGCTAAGGTGCCGAAAAAGCTTATGAAAAATCCTGTGGTTGCCGCAGGCGCGGGCGCATCCGGATCAGGGATCATGAAGGCTCCCAAGGCCCAGAAGCCCAACACCGTCGGCACGATGAGCAACAGGGACACCGCCCAAAACCGGAAGAAATTCCCGAAAAATGTTTGGAACGTGTCTGAGAGAACCTTGCCGACCCGAAAAGGCGGCAGGGTTCTGGGCTGTTCGTTCGGTTCGTCCTTCAAGGATGAAAGTGTGCCCCAGGCACCGGTCTGGCTATCTTGCCCCATGCTTCCCCCAACAAGCTTATCGGCATCCGATGTCCGGGAAATCTTCGTGTCCCGGGAACAATCTTATGTCGGGCAGCTTAGGCATTGGCCGCATTGAAGGCAAGTCGCTTTGCACCAATTGGCGGCGCCGACCACGGAGCACAATGTTTCAAGGCAGATACAACCAGGCCAGCCAGGCCCCCAGGCACAGGAAAGGCCCAAAGGGGATTTTGGCCGTGGCTATTGCTTGCCGGTTAGCGAGCGCCAGACACCCGCCGTACAGGATCCCGGATATCGAGGCAATCAGAAGCATTGGCGGCAACTGGTCCCAGCCCAACCACATGCCGATGCCTGCCATCAGCTTGGCATCGCCTAGCCCGACACCGTCCCGACCGCGCAACATCTTGTATAGGGCATTGACGGCGGGGAAAAAAGCCAGCCCCACGCCAGCGCCAATGATATGCCGCCACACGTCGATGTCGGGCGTCACCGCAACATACATGGCGCCGGTGAGGAAGAGCGTGAGCGTCAGAAGGTTGGGGAGCCGGAAACTGATCCAGTCATAAAGGGAAAGAACCCAGAGGGTGACAAACAGCAGGAGCGATGGCAACAGAGCCACCTGTGCAGATATCAACAGAAGCCCAGGCAGCAAACACAGTGCCCCAAGCAAAACAACCCTGCCCGCTCCTGCTTTCCCATCAGTCATGTTAACCCCTTGCCCACGCCACGCGAATTCCATCAGACCTTAGACACCGGCTGAGCAAATGAAAACAGAGACTTTGTAACGACCAATAATACCAGCGTCACTTGCTGCCCGTCACAAGGCAGGGCCCAAAGCGGCCAAACGCTAGAAGCCAATCTCCACGGCAATTGTCAGCAAGATCATCGCGACCAGGCTGAAGATCAGCCAAAGAGGCAGGATGAACCGTGCCCATTGCCCCCACCCTATCTGGGCCGTTGCCAGATACGCCAGCAATGTGCCGGACGTTGGCGTGATCATGTTGGTGAGGCCATTGCCAAACAAAAAGGCAGTCACCGTGGTTTGCTGTGATACACCCGACAGCTGCCCGATCGGCCCCAAAATAGGCATACTGACCGCCGCCTGCCCCGATGTTGACGGGATCAGGAAGTCAAGGAACAGCTGAGAGATAAACATACCCTGTGCCGCGAGCACGGCGCCGCCGTCCCCGATCATGCCCGTCAGGCTGTTTACCACCGTATCCAGCACCTTGCCTTCAGACAGGACAATGGACACGGCCGTGGCCACGCCAATCAGGACACTGGCCATCAAAACCTTCTTCATGCCAAAGACAAAGGCGTCGGCGGCTTCACTGGGGCGCAAACCGCTTGCCGCCGCCAGCGCGATGCTCAATCCGATATAGTAGGCTGACAATGCATCATGATGCCAATGCCACCGGTTAGAGGCATACACCAAGAGGCCCACCCCAATAACAAGAATGACCAGCGCAAGAGCCTGCCGGAAAGCCAGGCGTTCGGTACAGAACTCAATCACCTGGCCTTTCTCAAACCCGTATCGTCTCACCATGACAAGCATGAAGGCAATTCCCAGGACAAGGAACACAAGATAAAAAGTAAAGCGCGTCCCGGCACCGCTGAAGATCTGAAGCCCCACCAGCGGCTGCGCGATCGTGAGCGGCACGGGATTTGTCACGGACGTCAGATACCCAACCTTGACCGCAACCGTGACAATCGCCAATCCAATGATCCGGGACAGCCCCAGGCGTTCGGTCATTGCCGCCATGATAGGGATCACCAGAAGATATTCAGAAGCGAGCCCCAGGAAGGTGCTGCCCGCCGAAAAGACAATCATCAGGCCAGGCACGAGCACATACATGTTGCCTTTGAAAAGCCCGAGCAGGCGTTCAAGCCCGGCATCAATCGCACCGGCACGGGTGAGAATGCCGAACATGCCGCCGATGACAAGCACCATGAAAATCAGGCCTGACGCCCGACCCAATCCTTTTGGAATAGCCATCAGTGTCCCGATAAACCCGACCGGGCTTGCCCTGTCTGAAGCCTCGTCGCGCGGTACGGCAAACAGGCTGTCAAGCGATCGGTCCTTTTCAATCACTGCATAACTGCCTGGCACCACAAGGTTGCCCTGGCGTTCGAATGCCCCGGAATCGACTACGAAGGTCAGGATCATCGCAAAAAACAGGATACCCAGCAGGATCACAATCGGGTTGGTTGTCTTTGCCCGGCCTTCAGCCTTCGCATCCTGCACGATGGGTCCAGCGTCTGCTTCTTCCTTGTGAAGATCAATCTTGGTGCTCATGGCCTGTTATTCCCGGTTCAGGACTGGCAGATAAATACAGGATGGGCGCGCCGCATCCATGAACACCCGGTTCCGGGCCCGGACGGCATTGGTCCAGGCGCCTTCCGCTTCCCCAGTGTTGGGATTGATGTCAAAATGGGGGAAGTTACTGCTGGCAATATCAACACGCACCCTATGCCCCTTCTTGAACATATTGGCGGTCGCGAACAGCTCCACCTCGATTTCATACACGGTGCCCGGCTCCAGAAATTCTGGATTTTCCCAGCTGTCCCGGTACCTTGCCCGCAGGATACCATCGGTTATATTCATCGCAAACCCGTTTGGGAAATCGGCACTGGGCGGATGCACGTCAATCAGCCTGACAACAAAGTCCGTGTCCACACAATCGGATGATACCCACAATTTGGCCCGCACCGGTCCCGCTACCGAAAAGTCGGCATCCAGTGGTGCCGTTTCAAACGACAAGACATCCTCGCGGTCCTTCAGATCACGGCCAGGTGCCGTACAGCCAAAAAAGCTGTCAGACTCTCGCTGATCAAAGGCGCCACCCCGCATCAGGGGTTCGCCAGAGGTTACAGCGCCGCCAATAGTCGGCGTCGGGCGCCGCGGATCATAGATAAACTGTCTGCTGGCATCTCCTGCCGCAGGCTTGTGCCTCGCGAGCCCGCCTGTTTCGGCCAGGTAAAAGGGGGTCATGCGCTGGCTCCCGATCGGCCAATCGGCAAAGGCCTGCCATTCACCTCCATGCGATAGTCGCCCGGACGCGTCGGCCGAACCATCCCCACCGCCCATGACAAACAGGGTCACTGGGGTCGCGTCGTCAAAAAGGGTGTTCTTTTTTCCCTTCAGATATTGGTCGAACCAGTGCAGGCGGTATTCGAGATAATCCATGCCGAAATGGTTTTCAAACACGGCCTCATCGCCGAAATCCACATCCCCAGCATGGGAAAAGGATCGCTGGCCATGCGTCCAGGGCCCCATGGTCAGGAATACAGGACTGTTGCGATTGGCCTTGAGCCCCACATAGTTGGTCACCGATGTCGCCACATAGGGGTCATACCAGCTGTTCAGGACCATCACCGGGACATCGGGCATAGCTGCATAGTGATCAAGCGCCGATAGGCCAAGTCGCTGCCAATAGGGACCATAGGTGCCATTTTGCCATTGTTCGAACAGATAGGCTTCATATTCAGGTGCGGCGCTCAAGGGCGAGTACCCCGGCGTCCAGGGCATGTCATGGAACCAGTCGCTCAGGACCACGCTTTCAAGAGCGGCCTTGCGCGCGGGGTCAGCCGCGGTTTCGGGGCTCAGCAGCGCATGTTTATAGGCCCAGGTAACCTGCTTTAATTCGAACGCCCCGCCCCGGCGGATACCGCCATGGTAGGCGCTGGCAAACCCACCTGAATCGAGGAACATGCAGGCAAGTCCCGGCGGGTTCAGGCACGCGGCGGAAATCTGCGTGTGGGCACCGTAGGAGACGCCAAATGTGCCGATCTTCCCATTGCACCAGGCTTGCTCCACAATCCAGGACATGGTGTCGAAGCCGTCTTCCGCTTCATTGAGATATTTGGAAAAACGGCCCTCTGAGCCGTAACGACCGCGACAATCCTGCATCACCACAACATAGCCATGACGGGCGAACCAGCGCGCGATATCGGTTCTGCTCCGGGGCGCAGGGTGTGCGACTGACCGTTCCGACCTGTTGAGGCCCTGCTTGCCGTATGGCGTGCGTTCCATCAGTACCGGCCAGGCCTGGCCCTTGCAGGCATCAAACGGGCTCGGGAGGTACACATCCGTCGCCAGAAGGACGCCATCACGCATGGTCACCATCACATCCTGCATGACCGTAAGTTCCTGTGGCGATATATTATTGCCAATCTGAACCAAGACTATACTCCCGAACGTCTGTTTGTTCTTGTTGAAAGGTGTCCCACCCGGGTTCGAATACAGCCGGAACCCGGGTGGAGACGTTAGGCCCATGGAGCCAACATTGTGTGGTACCGGGCACCCTTGAAGAATGCCCGGCCCGGTGCCTAGAACTTGGCGCGGAAACCCACCGAGAAGCGTCGGCCCAGCACGTCATAAGTGCCCGCGTCCGTGTTGTGGTTGCCGCGGGAGGCATCCCCAATCAGTGGTGGCTTGTTATTGAAGAGGTTATCGATGGTGGTGTAGAGCGACAGATCATCGGTGAACTGGTAGCTCACGGTGGCATCGAAATAATGCTGGTCACCAATATAGGGGCGGTAGAGGTTCGCAGCGTCTTCGTTCCCCAGTGCCACCCGTTCGTCTGTCACCTTGCCGATATAACGGTAGCGCACAGACGCTGTCAGCGCGTCCCGGCGGTAAGTCACACGACCGGTCATGCGCCACTTGGGGTTGGCCCGGCCACAGATTGTGCGCACGCCCACAGCGCCCGCGCATTCGTTGGCCTCAAGAATCGGGCTGCCCTGGGTGATCGAGTCAAAGAGCCGAGTGCCCGCAAGCTTGATGTCCCAGTCACCGTCAAGGGCTTCAAAGGCATAGGCTGCGTTAAAGTCCACACCCTTGGTCTCCAGGGCCGCGATATTCTGGTTGAAAAGCGACACTTTCGACAGCTGGCCGTCGCTTTCACGCGCTGTCAGAACAGCACAGAAAGGATCATTCAGATCAAGCGCAACCGCGCAAGCATCGATCGTGGACTGCAGACCACCGCCAAACGTCGCGATGGCCTCTTGGATCTTGATGCTGTAGAGGTCCGCAGACAGCAAAAGCCCTGGCACAGCATCGGGCGTATAAACCGCGCCAATCGACCACGTATCTGAGGTTTCCTCATGCAGGTCAGGGTTGCCGCCAAACAGCGCCTCAATCTGAATATTATCCTGCGTGTAGGTATCGATGTTGGCTTCAGGGACGCCAAGCTGGACACAGAAGTCCGCCTCTGCTGCCGTCCGGGTTGGGTTGCGAACGATGTCACAGAAATCGGTTGCGCCCGGGAAACCATTGGACTGGCCAAGGAACAGCTCGTTGATGTTCGGGGCCCGCACAGCGCGCTGGTAAAGACCACGGAATTTCAGGTCCGAAATCGGGCGCCATTCACCGCCGATCTTGTAGCTGGTCACACCGCCCGCTGTAGAATAGTCAGAGAAACGGATACCCGCCTCAAGGCCCAGATATTCCGCACCTGTGACACCTTCAAGAATAGGGATGACGCTTTCGAGGTAAATCTCTTTCACGTCATAGCTGCCTTCGGTGTCCAGACCGCCGGAGAAACCATCAATATCACCAGCCTGCAGGACCGGGTCATTGAGGTTTTCCGCACTTTCCTTGCGGTATTCCACGCCAAGGGCAACGCCAAGCGGACCTGCCGGCAGGTCATACACATCACCCGCGATGTTGGCACCCACCTGCTGCTGCTGCACGTTCGTCTGGTTCGATGCGGTAACCGACAGGAAATCAACCATTTCCTGGGTCATCACGCCCGCACCAAACGGGTTCAGCACCACGCATCCGTTGGAGGTATCAGCACACTGGGTTGGGTCACTGTCGGACACCAGAAGGCCCTGCTGGAAGCGGGAGATGGAGATATTGCCTTGCTGGCGCTGGCTTTCTTCCGACCGGCCGAAGTTATAGAAAACTTCCCAGCGCATGCCGTCAAATACGTCACCGTTCAGGCCCGCCACCACGCGCCACATGTCGCGGGTGTTATCCTCGATGCGCGGGCCGGCCTCTTCCATCCGGCGGCGGATACCGCTTTCGACAATGCCGTCAGCATCTGTGTCCATCTGGGCGAAAACGTCCCGCACTGCCGTTGGCATCAGAGGGTTCGCGAGCGAGAAATCGAAACCGGATTCAGAGAAAGGTGTCGGCGCCAGCTGGCGGTTGATTTTTGAATGCGTATAGGTGAGCTCGGTAAAGAACTCGATGCCTTCGGTTACCTTGTAATTCGCGGTGCCCGAGATATTCCAGCGTTCAAGCGGCAACTGCAGCGCGTTTGTTGGCGCGAAGTTGTAGCGGTCCTCGGGGTCCTGGAACGTGCGGGCCTGGCCGCTGCCGGTAACAATCACACCACCTGAGGTGATCGGCGTCCCGAAGCTGTCAAGGATACCCAGATTGTCGAGCGTGTTCGAGTTGAACCGGCCTTCAGGAATTGTCGTTGACCCGCCTGGCACGAAGACCGGGTTACCATTTTCGTCAGTATCCTCAGCAAACTGAACGGCCGAGAAATCACGCTCTGACGCATTGGTCTGCACGCGTTTGAAATAGTTGCCGCTGAGGGTTACGTTGCCGCGCCCGTCTGCCAAATTGCTGCCAAGGGTGAAGTCGACATTGTAGCGTTCGCTGTCACCTTCCTGGGTCAGGCCATACTGGCCACCCACCTGCATGCCCTCAAAATCATCTTTCATGATGAAGTTGACGACACCCGCCATGGCATCGGAACCATACACGGCAGACGCACCGCCGGTCACCACCTCGACGCGTTCGATCAGTGCCGGCGGGATATTGTTGAGGTCCACAACACCGGTGGTGCCGTTGCCCACCATGCGGCGGCTGTTCACCAGTACCAGCGTCCGGGCCGTGCCAAGGTTCCGTAGGTCAACAGTGGCAGAACCGGAGCCCGGGTTGTTGGTAGACGGTCCGTTACTGCCCACGGTTTGCGGCAGGGCATCCAGGATGCGGTCCACTTCCACAGTCGCCGCAAGGGCGATTTCCTCGCCTGACACCACGTTCACGGGGCTGTTGGCAACAATGTCCTTGCGCGGAATGCGGGAGCCGGTAACCACCACCTCCTCAAACGTTTCCAGCGTATCCTGTTCCTGGGCCACCGCCGGCATCGCCAAAGCGCCGGACCCAAGAAACGTGCCTAGCATAAGCATGCTGATGCGCGACTGTTTCATTTCTGTATTCTCCATCTCTATGGTCCTCCCTGAACCGTTACACACGGGGTTCTTCCCCATTGTTCAAAAGATCCCGGGAAGCCTATGGGTGGAGCCAACGGACATTCAATATTATGAGATTTTAGCGCTATCCCATTCCGGTTCGTCATGACTGGCCAACCACATAAACCTCACAAAAAAAGAAGGCGCCACAGTGGGCGCCTTTAAGGGGAAAGTGCTTGGATCTGTGCCTCCTTGAAGAGGGCTGTTGTTCCTTCTTGGGAGGAAGGGTAACTTGGGGAGGAAGGGGGCCGGGCAGGACCAGCTTCAGGTCACTTCAGACAACTTCGCTTGTCGGATGTTCAACAATATTCTCAATGACAAAGCCCTGCCCTGTCGGGAACAGGGTCCGGATGCGGGTGGCCAGTTCAATTTCATCCATCACAATCATCACCACATGCTGGGTATCTGCCCAGCGGGCACTGTAGATGGGATGATCTTCATTGTTCTTAAGGCATGCTCTGACATCGCCGTTAAAAACACTGACATCGAAGGCCCTCAACAGGGTATCCGAGCGATAGCGCTCGGCATCCGAAAGCTTCTTCAGGACCCCTGTTGGGGAGAGAATTTCTTCAATCTCCCCATGCGTCTGAAAATCTGCAGGCTGCATATTCATTGGTTCATTTCCCATGCTGGTCATCCGTTGGAATAAACCTGGGGCCAACGCGTAAAAGGCTCAATAGTATGAGAATTTATCGCCTGGCTATTCCGCTTGCGAATAAGAAAGGCCTGGAATCAGCGACTTTTAAAATAGGCCTTGCAGTGGCTGAAGAAGGCCGCAGCAGCACGCGACATGGGGATTTGTGAGGAGGTCACAAACGCGTAGCTATGTTCAATGCTTGGCCGGAACGGCACCAGGCTCACACCCAGCCCCTTATAGGACTTGCCCATCAGCTCATTGACGAAGGCGACTCCCACCCCCTGGGCGGCGAGCGCGCATGACGCGCCGATGGCATGGGTCTCAGCCTTCACATTCATCCAGATGCGGGCCTCGCGGAAGGCATCTTCTATCTGGCGCTGAAAGGCCTTGCCCTTCCCAAGCAGAATGAGCGGCTGGTCCTTGAGGTCGTGCGGGGTGACAAAGTCGCGCCCTTCAAGCGGATGCCCTTTCTTGAAGACACACACCGTACCCGCGGACACGATATGCTCGACCGAAAGGTGCGGGTGCGCCACCGGCAGCTTCAGGAAACCGCAGTCGACAGCGCGGCACACGGCGCGCTCCACAATGGTTTCATGATTCCTTGAATCAACCGTGAACTTGATATCTGGGTAGGCCTTTAGGAAGCTGGCTATCGCGCCCGCCAGAACACCTTCGACAAAACTTGGTGGCCCCACAACCCTGAGCTGGCCTTTGGCCAGGTTGCGAAGGTCTTCTGCCAGCAGCTCAATCCGGTCAAAGCTTGAAAGCGCCAGGTCAACTTCCTGGCACAGTTCCACCGCTTCCGGCAGGGGTGTCAGACGGCCTTTGTCCCGATGGAACAGCTCGAGCCCAAGCTGGCCTTCGAGCTGCGCCAGCTGGCGGCTAACCGCTGATTGCGTTAGTCCCAGGTTATGCGCCGCATCGGTGACAGACCCGGTGCGCATGATTTCACGGAAGCTTTCCAGATGTTTGGATTTTGGCCTCATACCTTCTCCCACCCTGCCCCAGAACAATAGTGGAAACGATATCCTGCTTTTTCACCCCATGCAAAATCATTCAAAAACTGCAACCATCCATTCCCAAAAAGAATGTGCTTTTTCGCGCAGCTTTATGAGGTGCGCATGCGCCAGCGCCTGGCGAGGTGTTGTCAGGACAAAACGACCTGCGCCGAAATTCCGACCACGATAGCCAACGCAGACATTGTCAGATTAAAACTGCTTGAACAGAAATTCTGGCCACGATAGGCAGCGCGGCATGAAAAATCCATTCCGCTATTTCAAATACTCGCCCGATGTTATTCGCCTCGCAGTGATGCTCTATGTCGGGTTTCCCCTGTCGCTCAGGCAAGTCGAAGATTTGCTTCATGAACGCGGTATTGATGTCAGTCATGAGACAGGCCGCTATTGGTGGAAAAGGTTTGGCCCTCTGTTTGCTTCTGTCATAAAGAAAAAGCGCCTGCAGTCACCAAACCATTCCAACTGGCGTTGGCATCTGGATGAGGTGTTTGTGAGACTGGGCGGCGAGCGGCGGTATCTTTGGCGCGCTGTCGATCATGAAGGGGAAGTATTAGAGGCAGTTGTCACCCAAAAACGAGACAAGAAGGCCGCCTTAAAGCTTCTGAAGCGGTTGATGAAGCGTTTTGGTAATCCCAAGATGATTGTGACAGATCGCCTACGATCATACTCGGCAGCATTGAAAACCTTGAGCTGCGAAGATCGTCAGGTGATCGGCCGCTAGCAAAACAACCGAGCCGAGAACAGCCATCAGCCGTTCAGGTGAAGAGAACGAAGTATGCAGGGCTTCAAGGACCCTGCCACGCTACAGAAGTTCACCGCCATTCACGGCCAAATTCATATCCACTTCAACGCACAAAGGCATCTCACATCACGACAGAACTTCAGAGCTTTTCGTGCTGAAGCCCTAATCTCATTGAGGCAACTTGCCCTCTAGCGATTGGCTTGAAAGGGCTTCGCGTGTACTGCGAAGTTACTCTGACAATGCCCATTTCTCTTCCTTATTGATCTGCATCAAATGGTTCGTAGTTCAGTCCCCTAATGTGCATACAGCACAACAGTGGAATCAGACATGCACACCGACCTCTATCTCAAGGCAGCGCCGATTGCCGCGGGATCTATCCGCTTCCTACCCCTTGCTCCGGCCAACCTGGCCTTGTCTTTGCTCGCCAGGCGCCTGTCACGCAGGCATGGGGCCATCCTTGAGCGCCTGCAGCCGATAGCAGGCAAGCGTTTCTCGATCAAGATCGCGGACCTTGGGGCGACACTCCTGCTGACAGTGCGCCCCAATGATGTAACCGTAAAGATCGTACGGCAAGCGCCGCCCTGCGACGTCGGCGTAGAGGGAACTTTGCCTGTTCTTATTGCCTTGCTTGAAGGTGACTTGGATGGCGATGCTCTTTTCTTTTCACGCGACCTTCTGATTAACGGTGACACTGAGGCCCTTCTCACACTCAGAAACGCCCTGGACAGCGACGATTTCAGCCTGAAACGCGAGCTTCTGGACCTCTCAGGCCCGGTCATTCCGGCCGCCAGGCAGATCTTTGGGGCACTGGCTCCTGCCCGTCTTCGTAGGCTGGAAACAGGAGGCAGGACGTGACCAAACTTGAATTGATATGCCCCGCTGGCACGCCTGCGGCCCTTCGCGTGGCTGTGGACGCGGGGGCCGACGCTGTTTACCTGGGATTCCGCGACGAAACCAACGCCCGCAATTTCCCGGGACTGAACTTTTCCCGCCCTGAACTGGCGGAAGCGCTTCGCTATGCCCATGATCGTGGGTCGCAGGTCTTTCTGGCGGTCAACACCTATGCCCGCGCAGGCAACCCGGCCCCATGGGAGGCCGCCATTCAGTCTGCATCTGAGCTTGGCGTAGACGCGCTGATCCTGGCGGACATCGGCCTTCTGGACTATGCCCGCACAAATTTCCTGGACCTCAGGCTGCATCTTTCAGTGCAGGCATCGGCATCGAACCCCACAGCGATCAACTATTATCAGGACCGCTTCGATATCAAGCGCGTGGTGCTGCCGCGCGTGCTGACCGTGCCGGAAATCAGGAAACTGAACGCGGAAATCAACGTGGAAACAGAAGTCTTCGCCTTTGGCGGCATGTGCCCGATGGCTGAAGGCCGCTGCACGCTTTCTTCCTACATTACCGGCAAATCACCGAACCAGAATGGTGTTTGTTCGCCAGCCAGCCATGTGGCATATGAGCGATCCGACACAGGCCTGACCAGCAAGCTGGGCGGCTTCACCATCAACCGTTTCGCAAACGATGAAAACGCGGGCTACCCTACCCTGTGCAAGGGGCGCTTCAAATGTGGCGATGACGCGCGTTATCTGTTCGAAGAACCGACCAGCCTGGATATCACCCCAATCCTGACGGACCTTCAGGCCGCAGGCGTCACCGCCCTGAAGATCGAAGGGCGACAGCGCAGCAAAGCCTATGTGAAGGAGGTCGTCTCAAACTTCCGCCGCGCCCTTGATGGCGGCACCCCCACAGGTAACGGCATGGCGCGCCTGTCGGAAGGCAACCGCAACACCACAGGCGCATATGGGAAGAAATGGCTATGACAAATACGAAAAACTCCCTCACCCTGTCGCTGGGCCCGCTGCTGTTCAACTGGCCTGCCGAGATGATGCGCGATTTCTACTTCCGCATCGCCGATGAAGCCGATCTGGACATTGTCTATTTCGGTGAAGCCGTGTGTGCCAAGCGCCGCCCGTTTCACCTACCGCACTATGGTAACGTCATCGACCGGTTGGAGCGCGGCGGCAAACGGGTGATTCTTTCCGGCCTGCAGCTGGTGATGGACACCAAGGACCAGGCCGCGCTGGATGATATCCTGGCTTTCTCTGGTACCAACATGATCGAAGCCAATGACCTTTCAGCCTGCGCGTCCCTGGCGGGCACACCCCATGCGCTGGGGCCCTCGGTGAATGTCTATAACGAGGGCACGCTCAGCTATTTTGAAAAGGAAGGCGCGCGCCGCATTTCCCTGAACCCGGAACTGCCGAAAGACAGCCTCAAGTCCCTGGCCACTGCCGCCGAGGCCGAGCTGGAGGTGCAGGTATTTGGCCGTGCGCCACTGGCGATTTCAGCCCGCTGCTTCCACGCCCGGCACCACGGCCTAGCCAAAAGCGGCTGCCAATATGTTTGCGACAAGGACCCAGACGGCCTGGCAGTTGAAACGCTGGACGACCAACCCTTTCTGGCCATCAACGGGCTCCAGACCCTGTCGCATGCCTATCTGTGCCTGACGCAGGAGTTGGATGCCTTGAAGGCGATGGGCATCCAGAGTTTCCGCCTGACACCCCACGACACAGATATGGTCGAAGTTGCCACCATATTCCGTGGCTGTGCGACAGGAAACACAAGCGGCGCAGAGGCAACAGACAACCTAAGAACCCTGCTGCCGGGCGTGCCACTATCGAACGGCTTTTTCCACGGCGAAGCGGGCCTCAGGTTCGTAGCCTAGGCCCACCAAGTGCGCAAAATATCAGGCCGCCTGCACACGTGGCCTGATCAGCATCATGCCATACCGAGCCACAAACATCAGGAACCCTGCAGCCCACAAAAACCCGGAGACAGACAGCATCAGGCTGTAGGTATCTGGCGCCAGGGGCGCAGAAACCCGCAAGCCCGCCGCCAGGAAAATGGCCAGATACATGACACCGCCAAACGCGCCTGCGGCAAGGTCACGCCCTGTGTGCCCAAGTGTGGCGCGGGACATGACAGCCAGCGGCATCAAGCCCATCAGCCCCGCAGTCAGGGCATGAATGCCTGCGCTGGGGGTAATGCCGGCGTCCGGCATCAGTTGATCCAACCCCACAAGCGCCAGCCCGATGGGGATCCACAGATAGGCAACATGCAAAACCAGGACAATCGCGCTTGAGGTCGTGGCCCAGCCTTTCCAGCGCACCAGGCGTATCAGATGCGCTATTCCGGTCAGCAGCAACATCCCGCCAACCACGATGCTTTGTGGGCCCAAAATCCAAAGAACAAGCGCTGCTGCCGTGGCCAGCAGCAGTATCTTGTCGAACTGGTTGAAGGGTACAGGACGCTCATTTTTACCCGACTTGATAAGCCAGTTGGTCGTGAAACTGGGCACGATTCGCCCACCAATCAACGCATTCAACATGACGACAAGGCCAAGCGCCGCCCGGATGGCATACCCACCCTCAAACAACCCCAAAGTTTCAATATGGAAAGCGATGTTGCTGGCGGCGAGCAGGCTGATGATCAGACATACTGGTGCGTTGCGCCAGTTCTTGCCCGCAATCACCTCACGACTCACGAGCCCGGCGACAGCCAACAGGAAGACACTATCGACGGCGGCGGCGGTGACCGGCTGGATAGGCGCGAGCATGGCAAGACGCCCCAGACACCACGCAAGCGCCAGCATCAGAAGCGGCAGGCCGGATATGGGCAACCGCCCCGTCCAGTTGGGAATGGCCGTCAGGAGGAAGCCTGTGATTACCGCAGCCAGATAGCCATAGAGCATTTCATGGATATGCCACCGAAGGGGATCCATCCCTCCCGCGAGGTCACCTCCGTGGGTGAAAAGATAAAGCCAGACCGGCACAAGCAGGGCGGCCGAAAGAGCTGCCAACAGAAAGAAAGGCCGAAACCCGAAACTGAGGAAAGCGGGACCTTGATACCGTTTTGCGGACATAGGTAATCTCCTGCAACTGATTTGCAATATCATAGCAAAAACCCAGAAAAATGCCGGGCGCTTATTGTCGCACCCGGCACTCTGATTGTTAGGGTCCGGCGGATGCGGCGGGCTTAGAATTTGGCCTGCAGCGTAAACCAGATCTTGTCTGTGTCGGTGGCGAATTCGTCCGCGTTATAGAAGGCTGCTTTCACCGATGCCGTCAGGTATTTGTTGATCTTCTTGGACACAAGGAAATCAATCTCACTGCCGTAGGAAATGCCGCCCGTGTCGCTTGAGAAGTCATGATAGACCGCCTTGAACAGCATACCACCAAGCGTGCCATCATCTGGTACTTTGTAGGCCAGCGACACATTGATGTCCTCAAGGCCGTTCGCGGGCGTGGCAAGAAATTTGTCTGCCCAGCCGTTGAACTTGTGAAGCGTGGCAAGCGGGGTCTGGAAGGCCACCCCATTGTCGCTGCCCAGAAGCTCATAGCCGATCTGGCCGGTCACCGCACCCGCAGTTGCCGATACGCCGCCGTTCCAGTAATCCGCCGAGAAATCATTCGGATTGTCCTTATAGTCTGATTGCGACGCATACTCGAGCTCATACCCTAGCTTCAGGCCGTCAGACACGGCAGACTTACCCGTGAACCGCACACCAAACGTGCTGGACGAAAGCCCATAAACAGGCGCGTCGTTGAGATCAATCAACAGCGCGTAGGCTGTGATGTTGGCGAAGTCGAAACCCTTGTAGCTCAGGTTGAACACATGGGTATTGGTATCCAGATCCCCAAGCGGGTGATCTTCGCCAAAGATGCGGTTCACGTTCCAGACATAGCCATAAATAGCTGTCAGGTCCTTGGTGGGGGTCGCAATCGCGGCAACAGCGTCATACGTCTGGTCGTTCTGACGGAAGCCGACGGTGCCGACAAAACGCTGGTTATCCAGGTTGATGCCCTGGCGCCCGCCCTTGAGCGTGAAATACTCACTTTTATACTGGATATAGGCCTGGTTAAGCTCGGTCGTGTCCGGATCTGCCACCACCGGACGGGTGATGTCGCCGTTGACGGTGTTGTTATAGGTTTCCTGGCCCAACACCGTGGTATTGGTGCCTTCAAGGTAGGCGCTGAAGCCATGCAGGTTGCCCGTTTTGTACCAGATTTTGGTCAGCAGCGTTGAGGCTGTCGCCTTTTTGGAAAATCCGTCCTGGTCAACCAATTCCAGTCGGTAGCGGAGATCAAGCCCCGCGTCACCATCTTGGAGAAAATTACCAGTGTCTTCGGCGGCTGCGGCGCCGGATGCAGCAATTGCAAAGGAACTAACAGCAATCAATAGGGAGCTCTTTCTCATGGTTCACACTCCTTAAAACCCTTCAATGTCTGTTTTTTTACCCGCGCCTACCCCCACCCCACCTGATCCAGATCAAGTGGATGAAAGAATTAGAGAAATTGACGAAATGTCGCACCCGACCGTGGTACTAGCGACACAGGCGACGGAAACGGTCTTCTTCCGGGCGGTACGAGAGGAGCTCCCCACTGTCCACATGGAAATACCAGGCGTGGAGCGCCAGCCTGTCGCCCTGTACCGCCTGCCGTACCCATGGGTAGCCAGCCAAGTTCTGGATGGATACTAGCGCTCCCTCCATTTCGGCCAATCGAAGGCATTCTTCGTGGTCCTGGGCGGGGTCGCAGTTTTCCAGAACCACTTTACGGGCGGGGTCAAGAATACCGACCCAGTCAGCGATATAATCATCTTCGCCTGTGTCGAAACGGTCGGCGGGGTTTTCGGCCATCAGGGCGGCGATACCACCACAGCCTGAATGCCCCATCACGATGATATGCTCCACCTTGATATGGTTCACGGCATACTGGATGGCCGCGCCAAGGGACTTGTGGTGGCTTTCCCCCTTCTCATAGGGCGGTACAATGTTGGCAACATTATTGACAACAAAGATTTCACCAAGGCCCGCGTGGGTCAGGATCGCCGGGTTCACGCGGCTGTCGCTGCAGCCAATGATCAGTACTTTGGGGGTCTGCCCTTTCGAGGCCCACGTGCGGTAGGCCTCGTATTTCTTGTCCAGATATTCAGCGCGAAAGATTTTATAGCCTTCGATCAACTCTTCGTAGGAATCCATCATTGAACCTCGGCGATAGCACTTAAGCGTTGTGAAACCTGAAAAGTGTAACCCTAGAGCGCAGCCGCGAGATCAAATCCCGCAATCTTTGCCCTTCCAGCGAGGTCCAGTATGTAAGACTGAATTCCATGACGCATGCTCCTTGTATGCAGATAGTCGCGGATGCGGGGCTCCACCTCAGCAAACGGTAACGGCATCTTGACGCCTTCGCCTGCGCGAAAACGTTCGATGTTATGGTCATAATAGTGGCGGCAAACCTCAGCTGTGGCCTCAGGCGCCGTCACCTCCTCCTGGATCAGTTTCATGATCCCTGCGTCAAATGCTTCCTCCGTGTCCTCCTCTGTCAGGAAGCCTTTCTTCAGGGCCTCCTGACGCAGAAGTTCACGCACAAGGAGGGCTTTGGCCGCCTCGTCACGGGCGGCCTCCCTGCTAGGTGCTGGGTGAAACTGCATTTCCTTGAACACTTCATCATCCGATATCTCGGTCTTGTTCACAAACATCGGCATGGCTCAGGCCCTCCGACGTACGATCTGGTAGCCAGACCGGAAGATATATTTGATCGGCGCCGACAGGATGTGCACGAGCCGGGTGAAGGGGAACAGCACGAAGATCGTCAGCCCAAGCACGATATGCAGCTTGAACACAAGCGGCTCATGCACCACGAAGTCAGCGGCACCGCTTCTGAAGGTCACGATATGTTGCGCCCAGTTGGCGAGCGCGATCATGGAACTGCCATCTGGATGCTGCGCAGACGCCGGAATGGTAGCAAGGCCGAGGATCAGCTGAACATAAAGCACCAGAAGGATCATGATATCCGCCGGCTTGCTGGTGGCCCGGATGCGCGGGTCCGTCAGCCGGCGTACCAGAAGGATGGTCATGCCGATGAAGCAGATGGTGCCAAAGACACCCCCGGCGATCATGGCCATCTTCTGCTTCACCGCCGCCGTCATCACCAGGTGGTAGACGCTTTCAGGCGTCAACAGCCCGACAAAATGGCCGAAGAACAGAAGAATGATGCCCACATGGAACAGGTTACTGCCCGCCCGCATGCCCTTTGACCGGAGAAGCTGGCTCGAGCCCGCCTTCCAGCTATAGGGGTCCTGGTCATAGCGGAGGACCGATCCCATCACCATGATCACGATGGCCAGATAGGGGTAGATCCCGAAGAAAAAGTCATTGAGATAAGCTGACATTCTTGCCTCCTATCACTGAACATTTGGCGCGGCGGCTGCCGTGCCCTGGTGGCGGGTTGCGGAAGGACACACGGCGCAGGATGCATCGCCGTCAAAGGCTGGGGTTTCCTCCCACTCCTTATCCAGCGCCTCAAGGCTGGTGTCTTCCTGTTCGGCATCAATCAGCGCCCGCTCGACAAACTTTTCGTCAGCCTTGGCATCCGTCAGAGCCTCAAGCGCCCGGTAGACATGCTGGTACCCAAGCTTCTTGGCCTTCATCTTGGCGCCCACAGCCCCCAGGATATGAACGGTTTCGCCCAAAAGCTCCTTCGCCTCCTCAAACGGCAGGATCGCCAGAAACTCAAGGAACAGCGGCAGATAGTCCGGCAGCTCCCTTTCCTTCAGCTCGAACCCGTAGCGTTTATAGAGATCCATGAGGTCCACCATGGCCTGGCCACGGTCCCGGCTTTCACCGTGCACATGCTCAAACAGGTAAAGCGAATGCGCGCGGGACCGGTCGAAGTTCGCGACATAGTCTTCCTGCACCCGCATCAGGTTGCGGCGCGCCAGATCATCCATGAAGCCAAAAAGCGGCTTCATGATTTTCGCCGGAACAAGCTTTTCTTCCTTGAGGACGGCTTTCAGCTCTTCCATATGGTGCTGCAGTTCTTCCGTTGGATAGGCAAGCAGCATGCCCATGATTTTGAAGGTACGCATCAGCCTCTCCTTACGTTGCCGGACATGGTGTTTTTGTGGGTTTTACCGCCGAACAGGCCACCAGAGCGGGCACTGCCGCCCGAGCAACCATTGCCGAAGCTGAAACCACAGGCCGACCGGCTTTCGAAAGCGATTTCATTATCGAACGGCGTTTTACCGGCATATTCACGGTGGTTTGTCGGAATAACGAACCGGTCGTCATAGTCCGCCAGCGCCATGATCTTGTACATGTCGGCCACGGTGCGTTCATCCAGACCCACGCGGTCGAGCACATCCACATTGCCTTCACCGCCCACGGTTTTGGACCTCATGAAGGACCGCATGGCCATCATCCGTTCAAGCGCATGGACAACCGGTTCTTCCTTGCCGCCCGTCAGCATGTTCGCCAGATACTTGACCGGGATACGCAGGCTTTTGACGTCCGGCATGATGTCGTCGCCGTCGATCTTGCCTTCCGCATAGGCGCTCTGGATTGGCGACAATGGCGGGATGTACCAGACCATCGGAAGCGTGCGATACTCAGGGTGCAGCGGGAAGGCCACTTTCCATTCCATCGCCATCTTGTAGACAGGCGACTTGCGTGCCGCTTCAAGCCAGCTATCGGGGATACCGTCCTTGCGGGCCTGTTCGATCACGGCGGGATCATGCGGGTCCAGGAAGATGTCCGTTTGGGCTTCATACAGGTCTTCTTCACTTTCAGTGGAGGCTGCTTCTTCGATGCGGTCGGCATCATAAAGCAGGACACCAAGATAGCGGATGCGGCCCACACAGGTTTCGGAACAAACCGTTGGTTCGCCGTTCTCGATGCGTGGGAAGCAGAAGGTACATTTCTCGGATTTGCCAGACTGCCAGTTGAAGTAGATCTTCTTGTAGGGGCAGCCGGACACGCACATGCGCCAACCGCGGCACTTGTCCTGGTCGATGAGAACAATACCGTCTTCTTCGCGCTTGTAGATCGCGCCCGATGGGCAGGCCGCAGCGCACGTAGGGTTCAGGCAGTGTTCGCACAGGCGGGGCAGATACATCATGAAGGTATTTTCGAACTGGCCGTAAATATCCTTCTCCACATCCTTGAAGTTATAGTCCTTCGACCGCTTCTCGAACTCGCCACCCAGGATTTCTTCCCAGTTGGGGCCCCATTCGATCTTGTCTATCGCTTGCCCTGTAATCACGGAATGGGCGCGGGCCGTTGGCACGGTTTTACTCTCCGGCGCATTCTGCAGATGGGCATAGTCGAACGTGAACGGCTCATAATAGTCGTCGATCTCCGGCAGGTCGGGGTTGGCGAAAATGTTCGCCAGCACCCGGAACTTACCGCCGATCTTTGGCTGGATCTTGCCGTTGGTCTTGCGTTCCCAGCCGCCGTTCCAGCGGTCCTGGTTTTCCCATTCGCGCGGGTAGCCGACGCCCGGCTTGGTTTCCACGTTGTTGAACCAGGAATATTCAACGCCTTCCCGGCTGGTCCACACGTTCTTGCATGTGACCGAGCAGGTGTGGCAGCCAATGCATTTGTCCAGATTGAGGACCATGCCGATTTGTGCACGTATTTTCATGAGCTTATCTCCTACTCGGCTGCCTGGGTGGAGGCTTCTTCAAGGCCCCACTCGATATTGTCGACACGGCGCACCACCACGAATTCATCGCGGTTCGAGCCCACTGTGCCGTAATAGTTGAACCCGTAGGCGAGCTGGGCGTAGCCGCCGATCATATGGGTTGGCTTGACCACCGCCCGGGTGACCGAGTTGTGGATGCCGCCCCGGCCGCCCGTGGTGTTGGAGACAGGTGTGTTAATCATCTTCTCCTGGGCGTGGTACATCATGGTCATGCCTTCCGGCACACGCTGGCTCACGACCGCCCGCGCCATGATGGCACCGTTGGTGTTATAGAGTTCGATCCAGTCGTTATCCTCGACATCGATCTTCTTCGCATCGATTTCAGACAGCCAGACCACAGGCCCACCCCGGTTCAGCGTCAGCATCAACAAGTTGTCGCTGTATGTGGAATGGATGCCCCATTTCTGGTGTGGCGTGATCCAGTTCAGCGCAACCTGCTTGTGACCGCGGGCGAACTTGTCCTTCACCGGCGCGACCGTCTTGGTGTTGACCGGAGGTTTGTAGACACAGAAGCCTTCACCGAAATCACGCATCCATTCGTGATCCTGATAGAATTGCTGACGTCCGGTGAGCGTGCGCCATGGGATCAGTTCATGGACGTTGGTGTAGCCGGCATTATAGCTGACATGCTCGTCTTCAAGGCCCGACCAGGTCGGCGACGAGATGATCTTGCGCGGCTGTTGCTTGATGTCGTGGAAGCGGATTTTCTCGTCTTCCTTCGGCTTGGCCAGATGTGTGTGCTCACGGCCAGTGATCTCACCCAGTGCCGCCCAGGACTTCACGGCCACATGGCCGTTGGTCTCTGGCGCAAGGGAAAGCACAACTTCTGTTGCGTCCACGTCGGTTTCGATTTTGGGCATGCCCCGGTTGGCACCTTCCTCGTCATGGACACCGTTCAAACGGCCAAGAAGTTCAACTTCCTCTTCGGTTTTCCACGTAATGCCCTTACCGCCGTTACCAACGTTCGACATCAGCGGGCCGAGGGCAGTGAAGCGCTTGTAAGTGTTGGGGTAATCCCGCTCCACCTCAATCAATGCAGGCATGGTTTTGCCAGGGATCGGGTCACATTCGCCTTTCTTCCAGTCTGTTACGCCAAGGGGCTGCGCGAGCTCACCCGGGGTGTCATGGAGGATCGGCAGGCTGACGACGTCTTTCTCTTTGCCCAAATGCCCCACACAGACTTCCGAGAATTTCTCGGCAATGCCTTTGTAGATGTCCCAATCGGACCGGCTTTCCCACGCGGGATCAACCGCACGGGTCAGCGGGTGGATGAATGGGTGCATGTCGGATGTGTTCAGGTCGTTCTTCTCGTACCAGGTGCAGGATGGCAGCACCACGTCCGAATAGACACAAGTGGTGGACATGCGAAAATCAAGCGTGACCACAAGGTCCAGCTTTCCTTCCGGTGCCTCTTCATGCCACACAACTTCGCTTGGTTTCTTGCCACCAAGCTCACCAAGGTCCTTACCCAAAAGACCGTGCTGGGTGCCCAAGAGGTGCTTCAGCATATATTCATGGCCCTTGCCGGAAGACCCAAGGATGTTCGAGCGCCAGATGAACATGTTGCGCGGGAAGTTTTTCGGATTATCCGGGTCTTCGCATGCGAACCCAAGGTCCCCGGATTTCATCTGGTCGACGATATAGTCAGCAGAGCTCAACCCGGCATCTGCTGCGGCCTTGGCCACCTTCAGCGGGTTGTCATCCAGCTGTGGCGCGCTTGGCAGCCAGCCCATGCGCTCTGACCGGACGTTACAGTCGATCAGGCTATAGTCTTCCCACTTTTTCTTGTCAGCAAGCGGCGACAGGATCTCGTCCACGCCGAGCTTCTCGTAGCGCCACTGGTTGGAGTGGTTATAAAAGAAGCTGGTAGAGTTCATGTGCCGTGGCGGGCGCGCCCAATCAAGGCCAAATGCCAGCGGCTGCCAGCCGGTTTGCGGGCGCAGCTTTTCCTGCCCCACATAGTGGGCCCAGCCACCGCCGGATTTGCCCACACAGCCACACATGATCAGAAGGTTCATGATACCCCGATAGATCATGTCCATATGGTACCAGTGGTTCACAGCGGCGCCCAGGATCACCATAGACCGGCCACGGGTCTGGTCGGCGTTGGTGGCAAACTCGCGCGCCACCTGGATCACCTTCGCGCGGTCCACGCCGGTGATCTTTTCCTGCCAGGCAGGAGTATACGGGATGTCATCATCGAAGCTTGCCGCCACATTGCCACCGCCCAAGCCGCGGTCCACGCCATAGTTGGCAACCATCAGGTCATAGACTGTGGCAACCTTCACAGGCCCGTCTTTGGTTTCAACGGTTTTGAGTGGCACGTTGCGCTCAAGCACGCTTTCATGGTCAGTGTGCTGGAAGATCGGCTGGTCGTTCTCAAGGTTGCCGAAATATGGGAAGGCAACGGATGAGACCTCGTCAGACCGGTCGATCAAGGACACCTTCGGCCACACGTCACGGCCGTCAGAGATGTTCTTCAGCTCCAAGTTCCATTTCTTGGATTTGTCCCAGCGCGAACCGATGGTGCCGTTCGGCACAACAACATTACCGCTGTTGCCGTCAAGAATGGCGGCTTTCCAGTCGGCATTTTCTGTTTCGCCGAGCGCACCTTCAAAATCGGATGCACGGAGGAGACGAGACGGCACAAGACGGCCATCCTTCTCCTCCATGCGCACGAGGAACGGCATATCGGTGTACATGCGGCAATAGTCGTCGAAATATTCCGACTTACCGGCCACATGGAATTCCTTCAGGATCACATGCCCCATGGCCATGGCCATGGCGCTGTCGGTCCCCTGGCGTGGGTTCAGCCAGATGTCTGTCAGCTTGGCGACTTCGGAATAGTCTGGCGTTACGGACACGGTTTTGGTGCCCTTGTAGCGAACTTCGGTAAAGAAGTGGGCGTCCGGCGTGCGGGTTTGCGGCACGTTGGAGCCCCAGGCCATGATGTAGCCGGAATTGTACCAATCCGCGCTTTCCGGCACGTCTGTCTGTTCGCCCCAAGTTTGCGGCGAGCTTGGAGGCAGGTCGCAGTACCAGTCATAGAAGGACATGCAGACGCCGCCGATCAGCGACAGGTACCGGCTGCCTGCTGCATAAGAGACCATCGACATGGCCGGGATCGGCGAGAAGCCAATAATCCGGTCCGGGCCGAATTCCTTGGCCGTGAACACGTTCGCCGCAGCGATCAGCTCATTGGCTTCTTCCCAGGTTGCCCGAACAAAGCCGCCAAGGCCACGCACACGCTTGTATTCCCGGGTTTTCGCAGGGTCGGAGACAATCGACTGCCACGCATCGACAGGATCACCATGCTCTGCCTTGGCCTTGCGCCACAGCTCCAGCAGGCGGCCGCGCACCATGGGGTGCTTGAGGCGCGCCGCGCTATAGAGATACCAACTGTAGCTGGCGCCGCGGGCGCAGCCGCGTGGTTCGTGGTTTGGAAGATCCGGCCGTGTCTTCGGATAGTCGGTTTGCTGGGTTTCCCAGGTCACCAGACCATTTTTCACGTAAATCTTCCAGCTACAGGAGCCGGTGCAGTTCACCCCGTGGGTGGAACGCACGACCTTGTCGTGCGCCCAGCGACCACGGTAGGCCTTTTCCCAATCCCGGCTTTCATCGGTAGTGATACCGTGGCCGTCCGAGAATTTTTCGGGCGATTTGGTGAAGTATGAGAGCCTGTCGATAAAGTTGCTCATTGATTGTCTCCGGATGGCCTGTTGTTTATGGGTTTTTCACGTATGCGCCTGGACGCAGGTAGAACCACCAGTTGATGAGGATGCAGACGCCGTAGAAGATGGCGAAACCGTAAAGCGCATACTCAGGCGTGGTGGCCTTGATCTGCTCGCCAAACACTTTCGGGATAATGAAGGCGCCGTATGCCGCCACTGCAGATGTCCAGCCAAGCACAGGTCCAGCCTGTTCCTTGTTGAACACGACAGCGATGGTGCGGAAGGTGGAGCCGTTCCCGATACCGGTGGCCGCGAAAAGGATGATGAAGAGGATCAGGAAGGGGTAGAAATATTCCTCAGGTGTCGCGGACGCATAGGCCGCTTTCATGAAGTAGGCCACACCAAGCGCACAGGCCACCATCACAACGCTGATGATCTGCGTTACCTTGGCACCCCCCATCTTGTCAGCCCAGCTACCGCCGATCGGGCGGATCAGTGCGCCGATAAAGGGGCCCATCCAGGCGAACATCAGGGCCGATGGGCCGTTTGGGTTCACCGTATTGTGGGTCATGGCACCGTCAACCATCAGGTGCTGGAAGCCGAACACCACCTTGATTGCAAGGCCCATGGCGGCCGCATAGCCGATGAAGCTGCCGAAGGTCATGGTGTAGATGACAGTCATCGCCCAGGTGTGTTTGTTGTCGAAAATCTGGAACTGACGTTTCAGGTTCGTCTGGATTTTGCCGGGGATCAGCTTCAGCGCAAACACGGTCAGCGCGATCACAAGCGGCAACACAATCCATTTGTTGACATTGAGGCCAGAGCCACCGATTTCCGCAGGCAACATCAACCACAGGCCGAAGGTCGCCGTGGCAAGGCCAATCGCCAGCATGCCCAGGATCTTGGCAAAGGCCGGCAGCGCCGCGCCTGCATCCGGGGATACATGCTCATCCCGGATGTTGTTGAGGCCGAACCAGCCAGCGAACGCGAGCGGCACCAGCGCGATCAACCAAACCCAGCCAGCATTGAAAATATAGGTTTCAGTGCCCGCAGGGATTTTGCCGATCAGCGTGCCAGACGTATTCTGCAGGGTCATGCTGTCGCCGCCGAAAAGCGCAAAGGTCATAACCAACGGCACAACAATCTGCATGGTGGTAACACCAAAATTGCCAAGGCCCGCGTTCATGCCCAGTGCATAGCCCTGAATTTTCTTGGGATAGAAAAAGCTGATATTGGACATGGAAGAGGCGAAGTTACCGCCACCAAAGCCAGACAGAAGCGCCATCAACTGGAACTGCCACAAGGGCGTGTTCGGGTCCTGCAGCAGGAAACCGGTCCCGACTGCGGGGATCATCAGCAACGCTGTTGTCAGAAAGAGCGTATAGCGCCCGCCCGCGATGCGGATAAAGAAGGAGCTTGGAATGCGGAGCGTGGCACCCGACAGGCCTGCGATTGCCGCCAGGGTAAAGAGCTGGCTTTGCTCGAACGGAAAGCCAAGGTTCAGCATCTGAACCGTAATGATGCCCCAGTAAAGCCATACCGCGAAACCGCACAGCAGGCTGGGAATGGAAATCCAGAGGTTGCGCGTTGCGATCTTCTTGCCCGCACTGGCCCACTGGACATCGTCGTCCGGGTTCCAGCCGTATAGATCGCGGCCCTTCTCTTCTAATTTGGTTGCTTGTTCAGTCATTTGAACTCTCCTAAGTGGAGCCCTCTGAGGCCCCGAAACTGAGTGAGGAGAGAGGCCCCAAGGGGCCCCTCAAATCCTTGAGGGTTATCCTTTGAGGCCTTCAAGCTCCGGCAAGTTGCGTGGACCACGCAGCTCTGGAATGCGTTTCTTCTCGAGCCGCTGGATCGCGAAGTGCATCCAAGTCAGCGCTATGGCAATCAGCACGGTCAGCAGCATGAAACAGCTGGTCCAGACGCCGATCACGTCATTCATGATGCCGAACACGATGGGGAGGAAGAAGCCGCCCAGGCCACCGATCAGGCCAACCATGCCACCCACAGAACCTACATGGCCGGGGTAATAAACCGGGATGTGCTTGTAGACAGCCGCCTTACCGAGCGACATGAAGAAGCCGAGTACGATGGTCAGCACCACGAACAGCTCAAGCGGGATGGTGATGTTAAAGGCGATCGGCCCTTGAATGCCCGCAACCGTATAGTCGGTGGCTGGGTAAGACATGATGAAGGTGCAAATCACACAGGCGATAAAGGTCCAGTACATAACGGTGCGAGCACCATATTTGTCAGACAGATAACCACCGAGTGCCCGGAAGATGGAGCCTGGCAGTGCATAACTTGCGGCCAAGATACCGGCGGTGCCAAGCTCGAGGCCATACGCCCCCACATAGTAGCGAGGCAGCCACAGCGCCAGCGCAACATAGGCGCCGAACACGAAGAAGTAATAGAGCGAGAAGCGCCATACCTGCAGGTTCTTCAGCGGCTCAAGCTGTTCAACGAAGCTTGGGTGCTTGTGGCCCTTTTGTTTGTGTTCCGCATGAACCGGGTCATCCTTCGTCAACAGGAAGAACAAAACCGCAGTGATTGCGAGCACGATGGCATAAATCTGTGCCACGCCCTGCCAGGCGCCGCCAACGGCAACCAGAAGCATCGGTGCCCCGAAGTTGGTAATGGCCGCACCCACGTTACCCATACCGAAGATGCCAAGAGCCGTGCCTTGTTGTTCCTTCGGATACCAGCGGGATACATAAGCAACACCAACGGCGAAGCTGCCACCCGCAAGGCCGACGCCCAACGCCGCCACCAGGAACATCTCGTACGTTGTTACAAGCGTCAGCAAGTATGCTGCCACAGCCGTGGCCAGCATCTGAATGGTGTAAACGATCCGACCGCCATACTGGTCGGTCCAGATTCCAAGAAACAGGCGGCTTAAAGAACCCGTCAGTACCGGTGTGGCCACCAGAATACCGAACTGGGTATCGCTGAGCCCCAGCTGCGCCTTGATCTTGATCCCGATGATCGAGAAGATCGTCCATACGGCGAAACATACGGTGAATGCGAGCGTGCTGGCCGTCAGTGCGTGCCTGCTTTGTCCTTTGGTTACCAGGGTGTCTGTCACGATTCCCTCCTGACACAATTGTTGCCCTTTTGGTTGTGGCTACTATGTGGGCAGGCTGGGAAGCCGTGTTTGATCCATATCAAGTGGGTTATTTTTCTGAAAAACGGGCGTCAAATCAGCGATTTATAGCACGTGCAAAAGCATCACAATTCCTTGAGAGAATGCAGGCTCCAGCCGCATTAACTTGATTGCAGGACAAAACATGCGATAGTCGGTCGCACGACTAAAGGGGATGCGGGGAAGCAGGATGAACACGCCGGTTCAGAATACAAAGCTGGTACAGGAGCTTTTACATAAGCTTGGCGATGTCGTGCATAAAATCCAGCGCGAGCGTGGGTGTGCTGGCCTGCTTCTTGATAGCTTGGGCAAGATATTTGCTAATCGGTATGGTGAACAAAACAAAGCTGTCGACAAAGCCATAGCGGAATTGCGCGCTTTTGTGGGGCGGACAGACGTCCGGGACGCCTTGCCGCCAAGCTTTGAAGCTCGCCTGGCTTTTCTCCTACGAAAATTTGATGAACTGGCCGGCGTCAGGGACCAAATTCGGCTAATGAAGGTGCGCTACACGCAGGCCCTCAACAACTATACCTTCAAGTTCACGGTTCCTTCGATCGACGCCATGATCGAATTGGCCCAGCGCGAGCCCAGGCATAATTCGGCGCTTGTCTCCGCCTATTCCAACTTCCTTCAGTGGAAAGAACGCGTTGGTATGGAACGCGCGCTCGGAGCCCGGGGCTTTTATACATTCTCGTTCCGAAACCAGGAATTCTGCGACCGGTTCGTGGCGCTGGTGGCTGAGCAACGGACATATTTCGACACCTTCAAGGCGCTGGCCTCCCCAAGCCAGATTGCCGTGCTGCAGGAGACTGTAAAAGATGCGGACCTGCGGGCGCTTGGCAAGATCAACGACCTTCTTGAGGAAGGCGCTCCGCCAAGCGATATCGAGCAATATTCCGGAGAGACCTGGTTTGAACTTTTGACCCGGATGATAGACGGCCTCAGGGAAGCAGAGATAACGCTTGTCGAGGGTCTTGAAGGCGCCGCACACAGCGAACTTGCGCCGAAATCCAATGCGGCCAATTCGGGCAAACTGGCACAATATCGATCCTTCCTGAAGTCCCTGCCAATGCTCTCTGCCCTGGCGGATGGCGATCTTGATGAGTTGCTGTCGATGTCGCAGATTCGCGAGTATGCAAAAGACAAGCTCTTGTTCCTGCGGGACGAACCCGTAGCAAGGATGTACATTATTCTTGAAGGCTGGGTGAAGGCTTATAACGGACTTGAGACAGGCGAAGAGGCTATCCTGCAAATGCTGGGCGCGGGTGAAACGCTGCTCGAATCGGCCGTGTTTCTGAACATGCCCACACCGGTGAACGCCCAGGTGGTTGAACATGCAACACTGCTTTCAATCCCGGCACCTGTGATCCGGCAACGCATTCAAGCCAGCCCGCAACTGGCCGTCAACATGCTGAACACTGTTTCCCTCAGGTCCCAGCGTCTGGTGCAACAGCTTGAGCTCTCGCGCCTCAAAAGCGCGCAGGAACGTGTGGGCTGGTTCCTCCTGCGCCTTCGCCTGAACCAGAAAACGCCAGACGGTACAATCCTTCTGCCATACGAAAAGTCCATCATCGCATCATACCTGGATATGCGGCCCGAGACCTTCTCGCGGACTCTCAAGAAGTTCAAGGACGAGGGCTTCAAGGTGGCGACAGACCATGTCGTCATACCGGATGACAACGCCTTATGTGGCTTCTGTGACGCCGAACTCGCCGGGAACTGTGGCCGTGTTCACACGGAAGACTGCCCGCGCCCTGAGATCGGTGATCTGGTCTTTCAGCCCGACGCTTGATCTGCATCAAACGCCCCACCTTCAGATAACGATACTGCTTCGATTACAGAGTGCTCAACTCCGAAGCCTCTGGCCCTACGTGGGCGCATAAGCGCATCCATACGGGCCCTTGGCCGCAGCGTTTGCTGCCGGGTCTGCGCGGGAAACCGGCTGGCCTCTCGCTTTTAGAAAGGAGCCTGTTTGTGCGCTTAAGTGATGGATTTGGTCGTACCTTCAAATATCTGCGTCTGTCAGTAACGGAAGCCTGCAACTTCAAATGCAGCTATTGCCTGCCTGACGGATACAAGAAGTGCGCGGGGCCGCAGCCGCTGACCGTTGATGAGCTTCGCCGGGCGGCAACCGCCTTTTCGGAACTGGGCCTTAGCAAGATTCGCCTCACGGGCGGCGAACCCACCGTGCGCAAGGATTTCCTTGAAATCGCCGAGGCGATAAGCGCCCTGGCGAATGTGGACAAGCTTGCGCTAACAACCAACGGCTACCAGCTGGAGCAACGTGCCAAGGCCTTCCGCAACGCAGGCATCACAGCAATCAATGTGAGTCTGGACAGCCTGGACCCTGCCACCTTCCACAAGGTAACCGGTCATAAGCGCTGCGGTGAAGTGATGCGCGGCATCGATGCTGCATTTGACGCCGGGTTTCAAAGCATCAAGCTGAACGCCGTCTATCTGAAAGGCATCAATGATCACGAGCTGGACGCCTACCTGGAGCTTGCGAAGGAGCGCTCCCTTTCAGTGCGGTTTATCGAATTGATGGAAACGGGCGACCATCCAGACTATTTCAAGCGCCACCATATCGCTACCACTGTCATCGCTGACAAGTTGGAGCGCGAAGGATGGACCCAAAAGCTGAAAGCAGCGGATGCCGGCCCAGCGGTTGAATATGTCCACCCTGACTATCAGGGCAGCATCGGTCTGATCGCTCCCTATTCCAAAGATTTCTGCAAAAGCTGCAACCGGCTGAGATTTTCAAGCCAGGGCAATCTGCATCTTTGCCTTTTTGGAAATTTTGGAATTCCCATGCGCCAGTATCTCCAATCTGATGATCAGATCAGCGAGTTTCAGCAGAAACTGATGCAGGCCGTCAGACGAAAAGAAATCGGTCACAGTCTGGCCGATGGGCTGACCGGCCAGACATCCAACCTTTCAGGCATAGGGGGATAAAGCATGTTTGACCCAGCCCATGACTGTTGTTCCGGGTCTGGCCTCCGGCATTATGTCGACTGTCTTGAAGACATGTTCCGCGAAACAAGGTCCCTTGCTCCCAAAATACTTCCTCTGTCGAACGCCATAGGCCACATTCTGGCGGATGACCTGGTCGCTCCAATTTCTCTCCCTTCCTTTGACAATAGCGCCATGGACGGCTTTGCCTTCAGCGCTGGCGATGTTGGCAGCGCAGGAACTGATGCCCCGGTCCACTTGCCCATCATGGGCGCTAGCATTGCTGGTGTCGGCTCCAGCCTGAATAGGGTTGCGCCAGGACAGGCAACCAAAATCATGACTGGCGCCCCCATGCCAGAAGGCACCGATACGGTCCTGCCTGTCGAGGCCGCAAGTTGGGCCGCGGAGACCCTGACGTTTCGTGCGCCATACGAGGCGGGCAAGCATGTGCGCCGCGTAGGACAGGACGTGAGGCAAGATTCGGTTATTTTGAAAGCCGGGACAAAACTGACAAGCCAGCACCTGCCGCTTCTGTCGGCACTGGGCCTGGGCAAAGTGTTGGTCACGCCGAAACCCACCGTTGCCTGGATATCCACCGGCCAGGAAATCTGCGATGATTTCAATAAGCCGCTGAGCCCTGGCCAGATATATAATGCCACCCGGCTCTATGGCGAAGCCATGGCCCACGACATGGGGTTTGAACTCAAAAGCGCCACCACCGTCCTGGACACGCCTGAGGATTTTGCTGCCGCGCTCGATCAAGCCCTGGCGGCTGGACCGCAGGTAATCCTGTCCACGGGCGGTGTATCTGCCGGCCAATATGACTTTGTGAAGCCCGTCCTAAAGGAGGCCGGTGGCAACATCATCTTCCACAAGGCAAGGATCAAGCCCGCAAAGCCGGTTCTTTTTGCTATCCTCCCGAATGGCAGCGCCTTTTTCGGCCTGCCCGGCAACCCCATATCTACCGCGCTCGCGCTTCGGGCTTTCGTCTATCCGTTCCTGCGCGGGCTTGCAGGCCAATCACCTGAACCAATGCGGGTTGGCCGGTTAACCCGGGATGTAACCGTCGATCCGGCAAAAACAGTCTTCTTGATGGGTCGATTGCGCCTGTCAGACAGCGGCCTGCTGCTGGCCACGCCGCACGCGAAACAGCAGTCATTCCAAACCCGCCCCTTTGCTGCCAGCAACGCCTGGCTGATGGTGCCGGAAGGTGTTTCTGAACTGTATGCAGGCGACCAAATTCATTGCCTGCCCTTCAGCCCACAGGCTCTGTAGCGGAGAAGAAGCATCATAAGATAGGCAGCTTCTGTCGAGAATGGGACCATAACCAGCCGCATCTTTAATGTCAGCTCATCCAAAGCAAGCCGGCAGTAGGGTTACGATACGGGCGGGTTATCGAGGGTGACTACCTAAAAGCTTGACCTCATCCCTCATGAACTTCCCTGGCAGCAGAGCTTCACGTTCGCCTCCCTTTTGGGGTGGCGCGACGTCAGAGACGCATCTCTCAACGACTTCGGCAAGGATGGTTTTCTCGCCCGACGTTCGGTCGACAAAAGACCCTCGCGAAATTTCAGCCTTGCGCCAAGCTCGGAGGCACAAAAGTGGCGCAAATACTCAAATCTGGCGAATTCTGTAAATCGCCAAAAAATCAAAGTATTGATTTTTAAGGAAAAATTTGGCGCACCCGAGAGGATTCGAACCTCTGGCCTCTGCCTTCGGAGGGCAGCGCTCTATCCAGCTGAGCTACGGGTGCGCGGACAAGCGTTTGTCGGCGCGGACACTACACTCCCCCCTCTCCCGTTGCAAGCTCAAATGAATGCGGCCCGGGGGCTCATGCGAATCCGGCCCCAAAATCAGGGGCAATTCAGGCTGAATCAATTTAACGAATGTCATTAATTCACGTTTTTCATAGCCGAAGAGGCCCTCCCCGAGCCTGAAAACGCGCGGCCAGGAGAATATTTTTATCCTTAAATATCAGTTTGTTATGATGTTTTTAATGCGTTAGGTAAAATTTTATCTTTTTCATTACCAGTGATTAACGGGCTCTCACTATAAAGCACGATCAAGTACAGCGGTTTTCCTGCAAACTCGTGAAAGCCGGATGAAACATTCTAGAATGATGGATGGAAACATGTTGAAGAATTTTGGCACTCTCATGCTTGCTACCCTGGCCCTGAGCTTTACTCTTGCAACTGCCCCGGCGAAAGCAGCGGACGATATGAAAAGCTGGAAAATCGCAGTGATCAAGGCGGTTGCCAAAAACCAGCGTTATCCACGTTCCGCGATCGCACGTGAAATCGAAGGCCGGGCCAAAGTTCGTCTTGTTGTCGCAGCAGACGGCACGATCACCAGCCACGAAATTCTGGAAGAAACCGGCCAGTCCATCCTGGACAGCGAAATCCCGAAACTGATGGAAAAGCTGAGCCCGCTGCCTGCTCTGCCAGACGGCCAAACTGAGCTTTCCTTTGTTCTGCCACTGAGCTGGACGCTGAACTAAGATTCCTTGTTCCGAGTAAATACCTATTCGTTATGAGTAGAAAATGGCTTCCGCGTCAGGGAGCCATTTTCTGATCCCTCCCCCCCCAATGCCGGCATTGGTGAGACCACCGGCACCGTTGTGAGTAAACCCAAATGAAATTTTCTACTGCCCTTAAATCTGCCCTCGTGGCGGCAACCACCCTGATCGCCGTTAGCTCCCAGGCCGCAGCGGCTGACACGATGAAAAGCTGGAAAACAGCCCTCATGCGCGCCGTGGCCCAGAACCAGAGCTATCCTCGTGCTGCCCTGATGCGCGAAATCGAAGGCAAGGCAAAGGTACGCCTGGTTGTCGCCGCAGACGGCACCATCACTGCCCACGAAGTCATCGAAGCCACCGGCAACGACGTCCTTGACCGTGAGATCCCGAAACTGGTGGCAAAGCTCAACCCGCTTCCAGCCCTGCCAGAAGGCCAGACCGACATGAGGATCGTCCTGCCTCTTGAATGGGCACTGCAGTAAGCTTTAGCCTGCAGGCACAATATCAAGGCCCCGCCCGGTGATCCGGGAGGGGCCTTTTTTATGCCATGCTGGACGTGGCTGCGACGAACTCTGGGCAAGGCTCATTCAGGTGAGGAAGTGTCAATCTCCTCCACACTGACCTCCCCTTCCTTGCCCGACCGCCTGCGTTCCTCTATCGTCTTCAAATATTCAACAACATGGATCGGGAACCGACCGCCGTATTTGCTCTGCCCCTGAAGGTATGGCGTAACCCCAGCCGCGAACGCGCCCCCGTCATTGGCAACATACGTCGTTGGGCCGAAGTGACCTTCAGCCGACGTCCCGTCATCACCTGCTGACCGTATGGCTCCCAAAAGCGCCGCCGGGTTGGTGCTGACAGACGTCCCGCGCCCCTTATAGCCATTGTAGATATCTGCAATGGCATAGTTGGTGATGCTGGGTGCAAACCGCGATGCCGATTTGATCCGTTCCTGATAGCCGTCATCGGCATAGCGCGACAAATGCCTGCGTAAGTCTGCCTCCCAGTTCGGGAACAGATCCCGATTGACCTCATAGAGGTGCGAAACCTTCATCAAGCGGTCGCGCCGATGCATGCCGCGGTTCGAATTCACGAACTCCTCAGCGTTTTCTGTCAGCTGCGCCAGAACCCGATCACCCATATAGGCCTCTGCCCGCAGGTTCGGGCCACCGGCATATCCTAGGAACAGGCCATACATGACCAGCGGATTCCTGTATTTAGGCACCAGAATCTTATGGTGAATATCATTGAGCGACAGGGCAATCCCCGCCACCTTCAGCAGCTTCTTGTCCCAAAGTGAGTCTTGCCCCACATAGTGCCGTTTCAACCGGGTTTCCGGATAGAGGGCCGCGATCTGCTCAAGCACGGTGACATTATAAAGGTTGAGCCAATAGGCCAGTTGCTCGTCACGCGATAGCAGCTTGAGCGGCAATGTGTCAGGCACGGCTTCAAGGCTTTTCCTGATAGCAGCAAGAACAGCCAGATTCTTCTCTTGCTCAAAGGCGGAGAACATCACCCGGTTGCCTTCAAGCGAATAGTGGCTGTTCGCCGCCCGAATGATATGCGATGCCGCCGCCGGCTGCGCCTTTGAGGCCCGTGACCGGTCTGAGCGCCCCGCCTCAAGCACCACCGCCTTCAATACCTGGCTCAGGTCATCATACCGGATGCTTAAGCTGGACGCTGGATCATCCCCCTGAAACGGAACCGGTATAGCGGCCTCATCCCCAGCGATAGCGGGCGCTGACAGCCCAAGAAAAACCACACCCAGTGCGGTGAAAAATAGACGAATTCTAAGAATAATAGCCTCCCCTGACATGATAGGAGGCCAAACCAAACGCCAGCCTCCCTAATCTTTAGGACAGGGAGGTGATGGCGATTCCTCATCTATAATTAGGAAATAAGTTCAGCAATACGCCAGAACCCGCCATGGGATATCACTTTCGCCCATATCAGGGAGTAAATGGTTTTCTTCTACGCCACCCGATCAGACACCGCATGCCCGAAGGGGATAAGCGTGGTGTCACGCGGTTCGTCAGCCAACTTGGGGTAATCAGCGGTATAATGCAGGCCGCGCGATTCCTTGCGCATCTGCGCCGACCGCACAATCAGGTCCGCGACCGTTACAAGGTTCCGAAGCTCCAGCAGGTCTGCCGTCACCCGGAAGTTGCCGTAATATTCCTGAATCTCGGCGGCCAACAGGTCCACCCGGCGCTTGGCGCGCGCCAGGCGCTTGTCTGTACGCACGATGCCCACATAGTCCCACATGAAACGGCGAAGTTCCTTCCAGTTGTGGGTCACCACCACCATCTCGTCACTGTCCGATACCTGGCTTTCGTCCCAGTCGCGCGCCATGGCGGCGCTTGGGAAATCATCAATTTTCGCCAGGATATCGTCCGCCGCGGCGTTACCCAGCACTAGGCATTCCAGGAGGCTGTTGGAGGCCATGCGGTTGGCGCCGTGCAGCCCGGTGTGGGAACATTCGCCCGCGGCATACAGGCGGTCAAGCCCGGTGCGGGCGTGCATGTCCACATGAATGCCGCCACACGTATAGTGGGCCGCCGGCACCACCGGAATCCAGTCCTTGGTGATATCGATTCCAAGCGTCAGGCAGTGGCGGTAGATGGTCGGGAAGTGCGAGATGACAAAGTCGGCGTCCTTATGGGTGATGTCGAGCCATACGCACTCTTCACCTGTGCGCTTCATCTCGTTGTCGATCGCGCGGGCAACAATGTCCCTGGGCGCCAGCTCTTCCCGCTTGTCATAGCCGGGCATAAAGCGCGTGCCGTCCTTGAGCCTCAAGACCGCCCCTTCGCCGCGCATGGCTTCCGTGATCAGGAAGGTCTTCGCGTCAGGGTGATAGAGGCAGGTGGGGTGGAACTGGTTGAACTCCATGTTGGTCACCCGGCAGCCCGCGCGCCACGCCATGGCGATGCCGTCACCGGTGGAGGCATCGGGGTTGGAGCTATAGAGATATACCCGGCTCGCGCCCCCTGACGCGATGATGGTTGCCCGCGCCGAGAAGGTCTCAACCCGGCCTTTCTCTAAGTTCAGCACATACACACCGTGCGCCTGGTCGTTGTAGCTGCCCGGGTTCTTCAGGTGCCTGTTGGTGATCACATCGATGGCGATGTGATGCTCATAAACATCGATGTTGGGCTCATCCAGGACACGCTGGTTCAGGGTTTTCTGCACAGCCTGGCCGGTGGCGTCAGCCGCGTGGATGATACGCCGGTGGCTGTGCCCGCCCTCACGTGTCAGGTGATAGTCATAGCCGTCCTCGTGAACAGAATTCGCCTTGTCGAACTCAACACCCAGGTTGATCAGGCCTTCGATGGCGTCGCGGCCGCGCTCCACTACAAAGCGGACTGCTTCCTCGTCACACAGGCCCGCGCCCGCCACGAGCGTGTCGTCGATATGGCTCTGGATACTGTCTGTCGCCTCTAGAACGGCTGCAATCCCGCCTTGCGCCCAGCGTGTGGACCCGCCGGACATCTCGCCTTTCGAGAGAACGGCGACCCGCATATGGGGGGCGAGCTTAAGCGCTGCGGTAAGGCCCGCCGCACCCGATCCAACAATCACAACGTCATAGATGCGTCTCATGCCGCGGCATCCTTCGATTTGCTGCTGGTGAGCTGCAGGAATATATCCTCCAGGTCTGTCTCGTTCGTGGAGATGTCGGTGATCGTGAGGCCGGAGTTCTGCACTGCTGCCAGCACTTGGCCCACATTGGCTGTCGCCTGGCTGATCTGCACGGCCAGCTTATGGTCCCCGCGCACGTCACTGTTGAACGGCTTGAGGGCGTCGGGCAGCTCAGAGAGCTTTTCAGAAACCGAGATCACGATCTCTTTTTCGTCAATCCGCTTCAGAAGCTGCTCTGTCGGCTCGCAGCACACCACATCACCATGGTTGATGATGGCGATGGTGTCGCACAGCTCTTCGGCCTCTTCCAGATAATGGGTGGTCAGCACGATGGTGGTGCCGCGCGCATGCAGTTCGCGCACATATTCCCACAGCATCTGGCGAAGTTCGATATCCACGCCCGCCGTTGGTTCATCCAGCACCAGGATCGGCGGGTTATGCACCATGGCCTTGGCGATCAGCAGGCGCCGCTTCATGCCGCCCGAAAGCGTGCGGGAATAGGCGTCTGCCTTGTCGAACAGATGCACAGCCTTCAAGAGTTCCTCGGTGCGGCGCTCTTCGGGGCGCACCCCATACATGCCGGCCTGCACCTCCAGCATCTCACGCGGCGTGAAGAAAGCGTCGAAGGTCAGCTCCTGCGGCACGATACCAATGTTGGCGCGCGCATTCCTTGGGTTGTCATCAATATCGAACCCCCAGATTTTGGCGCTGCCTTCGGTTTTGTTAACAAGGCCCGCGAGAATATTGATGGTGGTGGACTTGCCGGCACCGTTCGGCCCCAGCAGGCCAAACATGGAGCCCTGCGGGATATCCAGATCGATCCCCTTCAGGGCCAGCTTGCCGCCGCCTTTCTTGCCGCCGTAAACCTTCTTCAGTCCCCTGATTTCAATTGCGTTTTTTGTCACAAATAGATCCTGTTTATTCTCGCTGCTCAAAATAGCGTCCGGCGATATTATCGCCTTTTCGGACATTGTACCATGCTGCCGCTTGTTCATGGGCGCCACCCCCGCTATATAGGGCTAAATCCCAATGTGAATTGGGGCAAATTCAACCAGACCCAAGCCAAAAGAGACACATCATGACGGTAGACGCACCTGAAACAAAACTGGTCTCCACCAAGAAAGTTGCCTGCGACGGTGACGAAGGCGCCCTCGGCCACCCACGTGTATATCTGACGATGGACGAAGAAGGCAAAGTAGAATGCCCATATTGTGATCGACTTTATATCCTGCAAGGTGGCCCATCTGAAAAAAGAATGGCAGACAAATCTAAGTGATCTGACAGCCTTTTTTTCTTGCCTGACCGCCAAATAAATTTATTCCGGAAAGCCTTATGCCCGAAGATACTGATCACCAGAAACATCTCTATCTGATCGACGGTTCGGGCTATATCTTCCGCGCCTACCACGCGATGGCCTATTCAAAGCGCCCGCTGACCCGCGCGGACGGCACGCCTGTAGGGGCGGTTTATGGCTTTTCAAACATGATCATGAAGCTGTTGCGGGACCTGTCTGACGCTGAGCGGCCAAGCCATCTGGCCGTGATCTTTGACGCGTCGGGCAAGACCTTCCGGAATGACATCTACCCGGAATATAAGGCCCACCGGCCACCGGCGCCCGAAGACCTTATCCCGCAGTTCCCGATTATCCGGGAAGCAACCGAAGCGTTCGGGCTGCCGTCGATCGAGATGCTGGGCTATGAGGCTGATGACCTCATCGCAACCTACACCAAACAGGCGCGCGAAAAGGGCTGGAAGGTTACCATCGTCAGCTCAGACAAGGACCTGATGCAGCTTCTGGACGCTGAGACCGACATGTTCGACACCATGAAGAACAAGCGGACGCGGGCAGAAGATGTACCGGAAAAGTTTGGCGTAGGGCCGGATAAAGTTGTTGATGTTCAGTCTCTTGCAGGCGATAGCGCAGACAATGTTCCCGGCGTGCCCGGCATTGGCATCAAGACCGCCGCGCAGCTGATTGACGAGTATGGCGACCTGGATACGCTGCTTGAGCGCGCAGGCGAGATCAAGCAGCAGAAGCGTCGTGAGAACCTGATCGAGTTCGCAGAACAGGCCCGCGTCAGCCGCCAACTGGTGACGCTGGAGCGCGATGTGCCCATTGAAGCCCAGCTGGACAGCTTCGAAGTCAAGGACCCAGACCCAGCCACGCTCGTTCAGTTTCTGGACGCACAGGATTTCAGGTCCCTCAAGACCAAGGTAATCAGCGCCTGGGACGGCGACATCCCGGCCGATGTGGTCACGGAAACCGTGACGGTCGAGAAAACGACCTATGAGTGCGTGACCGACATGGATGCGCTCAAGGCCTGGATCAGGAAAGCTTATGAGGTGGGCTATGTGGCGGTGGATACCGAAACCACGGGCCTCAACCCCGCCAAGGCCGACCTTGTGGGCATCAGCCTCTCGTGCGAGCCTGGCAAGGCCTGCTATATCCCGGTGGGCCACGGCGCCAACAATGACGACCTGCTGGCAGAGGTGCCGAAGCAGATCGCCAAGGCGGATGTCATTGCTGCACTAAAGCCTCTCTTGGAAGATCTGGCTGTCCTCAAGATCGGCCAGAACCTGAAGTATGATATGTCGATCCTGGCGCGCGAAGGCATCACCCTTTACCCGATCGACGACACCATGCTGATGTCCTATGCGCTGGACGCCGGAAGCCACGGCCACGGCATGGACGAGCTGGCGAGCATCCACCTGGACATCACCCCCATCAGCTTCAAGGAAGTGGCGGGCACCGGCAAGAACCAGATCACGTTTGATAAAGTGCCGCTGGATAAGGCGACAGACTATGCCGCTGAAGACGCAGACATCACGCTCCGCCTCTGGCACGTGCTGAAGCCGCGGCTCGCGAAAGAGAAAGTCACCACGGTTTATGAGACGCTTGAGCGCCCGATGGCGGCTGTGCTGTCGGCCATGGAGCGGGAAGGCATCAAGGTGGACGGCAGCGTCCTCAACAAGCTTTCGAACGAATTTGCTGTGGGTATCGAACGGCTCGACCGCGAGATCCAGGACATGGCGGGCAGGCCCTTCAATGTGAACTCGCCCAAGCAGCTTGGCGAAGTGCTGTTTGATGACATGGGGCTTGAAGGCGGCAAGAAATCGTCCAAGACCGGGGCGTGGCAAACCAACGTGGACGTGCTTGAAAAGCTCGCCGCCGAAGGCCATGAGATACCCAAAAGGGTCATGGAATATCGCCAGTTCTCGAAACTCAAGAGCACGTATACCGACGCGCTGCAAAATGAGGTGAACCCGCGCACCGGCCGGGTACACACAAGCTATCATCTGGCGGCTACCACCACCGGGCGCTTGTCGTCAAATGACCCGAACCTGCAAAATATCCCGATCCGTACCGAAGAAGGGCGGAAAATCCGCCGCGCGTTTATCCCCGAGGACGGCAACATCCTGATCGCGGCCGACTATAGCCAGATCGAGCTTCGCGTGCTTGCGCACATGGCGGATATCGACGCGCTCAAGAAGGCCTTCGCCGACGGCACGGACATTCACGCCATGACGGCTTCTGAGGTGTTCGGCGTGCCGATTGAAGGGATGGACCCGATGGTCCGCCGGCAGGCCAAGGCCATCAACTTCGGCATCATCTACGGCATCTCCGCCTTTGGCCTCGCGCGCCAGCTGGGCATCAGCCGCACGGACGCGCAGGGCTATATCGACGCCTATTTCGAACGCTTCCCGGGCATCCGCCGCTATATGGACACCACGATCGATTTCGCGCGCGAGCACGGCTATGTGGAAACCCTGTTCGGACGCAAGTGCCACATTTCGGCGCTTCAGGATAAGAACCCGATGAAACGCGGCTTTGGCGAGCGGGCGGCGATCAACGCGCCGATCCAGGGCACGGCGGCAGATATTCTGCGCCGGGCGATGGTACGTATGCCGGGGGCGCTTGAAGACAATGGTCTGACGGATGTGAAAATGCTGCTGCAGGTGCACGATGAACTGGTCTTCGAAGCGCCAGAGGGCCGCGACGAACAAGCCATTCCGGTGATCGAGGACATCATGGCAAACGCCTGCCAGCCGGTGTTGGAGCTTTCCGTGCCGCTTGTGGTCGACAGCGGCACCGGCAAGAACTGGCAGGAAGCGCACTAGGGCTCCCCCCCCCAACAATCTGGGAAAAGGGCACACATGGAGTTGCCATAGTGCCCCTATAGCACAAAAGGGCACACCCATAAGGCCCGAAAGTGCCTCCCTGTTGCGCTGATCGCGACATGGTGTTGCCGCATGCGCGCTTGAGGCGATATCCAGAAGCATGCTAGGGCACTGATAAGCGCTCGCGGCGACCTCCGCGAGCCTCATGCCGCCAACGGACAGGAACCCGATGAAACTGAGCAGCGAAAACACCTTTGGCCTGGCGCTGATCCTGGGCTGCGTCACCGCGATGACGCCGCTTGCGGTGGACATGTACCTGCCTGCATTCCCAACCATTGCCGAAGACCTGAAAGCCCCGCCCGCGGGCGTGCAGCTGTCACTCACCTCCTTCTTCATCGGGCTGGCGGTTGGCCAGCTGTGCTATGGCCCGGCAGCAGACAAATTCGGCCGGAAGATACCGCTGCTTGTGGGCCTCCTGATCGCGTCGCTGGCGTCGCTTCTGTGCGCAACAGCACCCACGATGGATGCCTTGATTGTTTACCGCTTCCTGCAGGCGCTGGGCGTATGCTCGGGCGCTGTGATCGCGCGCGCCATTGTCAGGGACGTGTTCGAGCCGCGCGAGGGCGCGCGCTTCTTCTCACTTCTGATGGCTATCATGGGTGTCGCCCCGATCCTGGCGCCACTTGGCGGCGCTGTGGTTGCCGCCACGCTTGGTTGGCCCTGGATCTTCAACCTGATCAGCGCCTTCGGTTTTATGGCATTGTTTGCGACAGCCCTGCTGCTGCCCGAAACCCACGAAGGCAATTCCGGCGTGCGTTTCAGCCGTGTCTTCCATACCTATGCGGATATCCTGAAGAACCGGTCGTTCCTGAAATACGCGCTGGCAGGCGGTATCGCAAACGCCGGCATGTTCGCCTATATCGCCGGGGCCACACTGGTGATCCAGGGCCACTACGGCATGTCACCAGGCTTCTTCGCCGTGGCTTTCGGGTCGAATGCCTTTGGCCTTATCGGGCTGACCCAGCTGAACAGGTACCTGCTGCAGCGGCACCCGTTTTCGGCGATCCTGAAGGTTGGTTTCTCGCTTTTGCTGTTCGCTGGGATTGCGCTCATGGTCGCCGGTGCCTTTGACGCACCTCTCTTTGTCTTCCTTGTGCCGCTTTTCCTGTTCCTGGCGTCGCTTGGCATGGTCATGCCCAACAGCATGGCGGGCGCGCTGGCAACGGAGGACACGCGGGCGGGCGCAGCATCCGCCCTTTCGGGTGCGCTGACCTTCTCCTCAGCCTTTTTGTCATCCGCCGTTGTCGGGGCGCTGCCTGACAAGACACCTTTGGCGCTGGCGTCCGTGATGGGTTCGTGCGCCGTGATCGCCTTCCTGATTTCCCGTCTGCCGGAACCCACACCGCTAGAATAAGAAAAGGCGGCCACAAAGACCGCCTTTCTATTCCTTTGCCATACTTGGCCTAGAAGGCGTTCGACATGGCGTAAAAGAGCGCCGCCGACAACAGACCAGACGCCGGCACAGTGATCACCCATGCGGCGGCGATTGTCAGAAGCTCGCGCCGACGCACCAGACGGCGGTGTGCGATCTTCACTTCTTCAGACCGGGTCAGGCGACGTTTCTTTGTCTCTTGGCTGTTCAGATACTCGCGCAGGAAACCCACGCCGAACACACCCCCAACCGCAATGTGGGTCGAGGACACAGGCAGGCCCAGCCAACTTGCCGCAATCACGGTAATCGCCGCCGAGAGCGCCACACAGAAAGCACGCATCTGATTGAGCTTGGTGATCGCCTCACCTACCTTGCGGATCAGCTTCGGACCATAGAGCAGAAGCCCAATCGATATACCAATGGCACCGATGGCCATAACCCAAAGGGGTAGCGCGATCTTGCCGGACCCCATGTCAACCTGATGGGCCGCACTGACAATGGCCGCGAGGGGGCCAACCGCATTGGCCACGTCGTTGGCCCCGTGCGCGAACGACAGGAGCGCCGCCGAGCAAATGAGCGGGATGGTGAACAGTTTGGCCACAGACTTACGGCGGTTTTCAAGCCCGGCGGCAGCCCTTTTTACCAGCGGCTTGGTGGCCGCCCACGTCAGGGCGAAGGATCCAAAGCCAATCATCCAGATCATCGCCGTGTCCGCTTTCCACAGCTTTTTCAGGCCTTTCATCACCAGATACATGGAGAAGGCGCCAGCCATGATGCCAACAAGAACAGGCACCCAGGTTTCTGCGGCGGCGATCTTGTCTTCCTTATAGAGGATATTCTTCTTGATGAAGAACAGGAACAGCGCTGCAATCAGGCCCCCGAGAAGCGGTGAGATCACCCAGCTTGCGGCAATCGCCCCCATCTTGTCCCAGGCCACAACGGACGCGCCCGCGGCCGCGATACCAGCGCCGACGACGCCGCCCACGATCGAGTGTGTGGTAGAGACAGGTGCGCCGAGCCAGGTAGCGAGGTTAAGCCACAGGGCCGCTGCCAGAAGGGCCGACATCATGGCCCAGATGAAGGTCATCTGGTTTGCCATGCCCGAAGGATCAACGATCCCCTTGCGGATGGTGGACACCACGTCGCCACCGGCGAGAAGGGCGCCTGCCGCCTCGAAAACGGCGGCAATGATCAGCGCGCCGAACATGGTCAGCGCCTTGGACCCCACGGCGGGGCCGATATTGTTGGCGACATCGTTGGCGCCGATGTTCATGGCCATATAGCCACCGATCACGGCTGCTGCAATCACGAAGACACCGGTGGACCCGTCGCTTTGGGTCATGGCAGTGTAGATCAGCACAAGCACCAGGAACACGAGCGCAACACCGAGGTTGGCGATTCCGCTATTCTGCTTCGCCACGCCTTCGCGGAAGGCCTGTACCTTTTTCAGGTCTTTGTTGACTGGATGGTTATCAACCATGGAAATCCCTTTCCCCTTTAGTCTCGCTGGGAAGGAGTTCCTGAGCCCCAAGCCTTCCCCTTTGGGCGCTTATAGCAGCCTGTCACACAAATGTAATGAAAATGTCACAAGTGATTATAGACAAAAGAAAAGGGCGGCCCGAGAGCCGCCCCTTGTGCATTCGTTTCACCGGCTTTTAGAACTTGTAGCCGACTGTCAGACCGTACATGCGCGGTGGGTTGGCATAGGCGTTCACCGTGCCTGGCTGGATCACGCCAGGGAAGGCGCTCAGGTAGAACTCGTCGTTGAACAGGTTCCGGCCCCAGACAGAGAGGCTCAGGCCATTTTCCCACTCGAGGCCGGCGCTGGCGTTAAACAGGCTAACTTTACGGAACACGCCATCGACGTTGTCCACCACCTGGGTTTCGCTTTCATACTGCCAGTCACCGCGAACATAACCGGTCATGCTGTCACCCAGTTCGAAGAAATAGGTGCCCGCGAACGACAGGCTTGTTTCGTGGATGCCCGCAGGCGTTTCGCCAGAGAGGTCGATCACAGTGCTGTTCGGACCAGCAGCGCCCGGGAAGCTGTCATAGACAGGATCGAGGAAGGTACCGGCGAAGCGGAACTCGAGATTTTCCGTTGGTACCCAGGTCGCATCAACCTCAAGGCCCTTGGTGGACTGCTTACCAGCGTTAGCAAGCACGAAGCCCGTACCCTGGAAGATGTTCGACTGGAAGCCCTTGATGGTCTGGTCGAAGAGCGCGATGTTGATCGCCCCTTTGGAGTAGCGGGCCTTGATGCCGATCTCGTACACAGTCGAGTTCTCAGGACCAGCATAGAGCGTACCGTAGCTCTGGTTCACTTGCGTCAGGCCAGCAGCTTCGAGAGCCGACTGGTTCACCGCAAATGGACGGGCGTCACGGGACAGGTTCCAGCTGGTGGACTTGAAGCCAGTGCCGGCGCTCAGGTAGACGTTGATGTTGTCGTTAACTTCATAGGACGCACGCGCCTGCCAGGTCACCTTGTCATCGTTGGTCTTGCCGTCCTGAACCGAATTCGGGAACGCCAGGAACTGTGGCTGGAACTGCAGTGCCTGCAGACCCTGGAGCGCCGACGTCACGCCAGACTGGATCGCAGCCGACGTGCCTGGAGCCACCGATTCGATGAAGGCGATGTTTTCAGGTGTCGGAGCAAGGCCGGTGTTATCCGTGAAGGCCTGACCAAACAGGGCCGCCGGAATGATGCCGCCGTTCACCTGGAACAGGTCAACGCTTGAGAAGGCGTCACCGTTGACGGTGCTGCCGGTCACGGTTTTCTTGTCTTTCGTATAGTTGATACCGCCGGTCAGCGTCAGCCGGTCCGTGATGTGCAGATCAAGCGATGCGAAGAGCGAGAAGGCCGTGTTGTCCTGGGTGAAGGTTTCTCGCGTCGTTGTATCAGCCGCGAAGAAAGAGCCGGACGGCATGCCGGAGAGAAGCTCAAGCGTTGCCAGCGTGCCCGGCGCGCCCGGCGCGCCCGTCAGGAAATCAATATAGCTGCGGGTGTCGGCACCATATTTCAGGCCCTGAATCTGGGTGATGTCTTCCTTGAAGAAATACCCACCAACCATCCAGTCCAGCGTATTCACGCCGGTCGAGGACAGCCGGATTTCCTGCGTATAGGTATCGATGTCAGCGTCATTGTAGGCGCTGTCCAGAAGCTCGCCACCCGTATAATCCGGCTCGGTGTCGTTGAAGCTCTTGTTGCTGCGGTAGGCCGAGATGGACGTCAGCGTGAAGCCCTCGAAGTCCACGTTGGCTTCAAGCGAAATGCCGCCGTCCTTGACTTCGTTTACCGGAATTTCGTTGATCGGCGACTGATAGGCGAACGGGTCGCTGTCATCGAGGACAGCACCACCGAGAAGCTGGATGATACCTGCGGTCGGGCCATTCACAACGTTGGTCACGCCACAGCAAAGCTCGTCGAGCTCGTTATAGTCTGCGATCAGACGGAAGGACACGGATTCAGACGGCTCCCACAGCGCCTGGCCACGGATGTTCCAGCGGTCACGGTCGTTGATGTCGTCGATGTTCGGATCGCTTGTCTCGATATAGCCGTCACGCTTGTTGACACCGCCCGAGATGCTGACCGCGAATGTGTCGGTCAGGCCGGTGGTGTAGTATGCCTTAAGCTGGCGCGCGTCATAGTTGCCATAGGAGGCTTCGATGCCGCCTTCGGCTTCAAAGGACGGCGCCGCGGTCACGATGCTGATCACACCCGCAGATGCGTTCTTACCGAAAAGCGTACTTTGCGGCCCGCGCAGTACCTCTACGCGCTGCAGACGCGGCAGGTCGCCGATCTGGGCTGCGGAACGGGAACGATACACGCCGTCAATGAACACACCAACGGATGGTTCAATACCGGCGTTGTTGGCGCCGTTACCAAACCCGCGGATTGCGAAGTTGGTGTTTGAGGAAGTCTGCAGGGTCCACACACGAAGCGAAGGCACGACAGACTGCATATCGGAGATATCCAGAATGTGGGACTTCTCGATCGTGGCGGCGTCCGTCACGGATACGGCAATCGGCGTTTCCTGCAGCGTCTGAGGACGCTTCTGTGCCGTTACCAGAATTTCTTCAAGAGTAAAATCGGAGCTGTCCTGCGCTTGGGCAGAGAGGCTTGCTCCGGTCACGACAGCGGCTGCTGCAGCCGATGTCATTAGAAATGCACGGGTTTTGTGCCCTAAGTTCTTGCTCATTGGTTTCCTTCCCATTCCCTTCAACTTTTGCTGAGACACATGAAAGCCCATGTTCCTTTTGCACCGGTCTGGCAACTGCAGTGCGCCTTGATGGAACGGGGACCCCCATGGCAAAAGCCAAGATCTCCACAATGCATAAATAACTATGAGAAAAATAATGGACAGCGGTGGTCACGCGACCGAACCGCTTCAATACTCCCAGCTTCCTCCCACAGCCAAATCACCCTGACCAACCCAACCGATAAATCGGTGCCTTCCTGGGCCAGATGTGATTTCGTTACAATAGTGCCTCTTGATTTACGTTAACGTCAAGCGGTTCAACGCTGACTTTCAAAGATTTCAACTCATTGTGTATCGTCAAAACAACAATAAAAAATCCCGGAAGTCTGCCACTTTCTTATGAACCCCCTTAATTCCGTAACGTCAACCGAGACGCTTTTGCCTCGAATACTCGCCGCCTTCGGAAGGCCCCCGGGCGGTAACTTTTTTTATCCCTCGTGAATACTCGGTCCTAAAACCGAAACCGGGGCGAATGATTTCGCCCCGGTCTGTGTGTTTTTTGTTTTAGAATGATGCGCTTAGCTTCGCATAGACCATCCGGCCGCGAGGATCATGTGTCCGCGATTCATAACCACCATTTGTCGAAACGTAAGGTGGTTTCTTGTCGAAGGCGTTGATCACACCGACCTGCAGGCTGGAGCCATCGCCGCCATCAAACAGGCCACCCAGGTTAAAGGTATATTGAGCATCAACCGTGGTCATGCTGCCAACGCGGCTGCCCGCATTCTGGTCATCGTCCATGCCGCCGATATGACGCACATAGAAGCGAAGATCATGGTCTTCAGTAGTCCAGGACACACCGGTGTTGAACCGCCAGCTTGGAGTCGGGCTACCGAAGTTTGCGAAGTTCCGGTTGCCTGCACCATCAACTGTACCAGCTTGTGGATCCACCAGGTCGTACTTCAAAACATGGGTTGCCTCGAAGAATGGCTGGATGGTGCCATAGTCGGTATCGAAGGCATAGCGGGCGTTGACGTCGAAGCCCTGCGTTTTCACGCTGGAAGCGTTCAGGAAGTCAACAATGACCATGATGATCGAGTTGGTGCCCGGAGCTCGGATAACCCGGTCCGGATCATCGCTGAACCCGTTCACAACAGCTTGCGAGTTCTCTTTGATGATCACATCAGAGAAGCTGTAGTTCCAGTAGTCGATATCCACCGACAGACCACTATCACCCGCATAGCTCATGCCGAAGTTCCAGGCCTTGCCGGTTTCCGGGCGGATATTCCGGCCGCCTGGAGGGGCAATGGCGCGAATTGCAGCAAACGCCGTACCACCACTTGAAGGGTCAGAGACCTGCTCAAGCGACGTGGTGCCACCAGATACCTGCAGCACGCTTGGTGCCCGGAAGCTGGTGGAGTAGCTGCCGCGCAGCGACAGGGTATCGGTTGGACGATACAGCAGCGAGATCTTCGGATCAGTGGTGCTGCCGATATCGCCGCCATAGCTTTCATGCCTGAGGGCAACCGAGAGGTCCAGCTGGTCGAAAATCGGGATCAGCGATTCCGCAAAGACGCCGACAGCCGAACGACCTTCACTGAAGTCCGGGTTGCCAACCAGGAACGCAAAACCGTCGTTGTTCGAGATATCGTCATAGTCACGACCCCAGAACTCGTTGCGGTACTGCATACCAACAGCAATGCCGATATCACCCGCTGGCGTGGAGCCAAGCGTGCCGGAAAGGACTGCATCAAATACTTTGGTGTTCGAAGACCCGTCGATCACCTGCGTGCCGATGATATAGTCAAGCACTTCATCGCTGTTTGGCAGCGTCGTGAAGCTGGTTGCAAACGGGTTATAGAACAGACAGCCGTTCGCACCCGGCACACCGGCCGCAAGGTCACAGTTGTCACCGCCGAAGCCTGCCAGCGAGCGCTGGAAGTTTGTGGTCAGCACGTCTTCCGTGTTGATGACATACCTGTTGTCAGCGATCGTGAAGCCAACATCGTAGCTCCAGGTATCGTTGATGTCACCAGTCAACTCGATGTTGAACCGGTAGGTGTCGGATGTGCTGAGGTTTGGTGATACCTCACCGCCGTTACCGATGGCACGGCCAAGGAAAGTCACGCCCTGACCGAACGGGTTGGCCGGGTGGTACGCAGGCACGCCGGCCTGGCTAAGCTGCAGGTACGGGAAGGTTGGCGAGTTGCCGCGAATAGCTTCCGTCTCTGCCCAGCCGCCTTCAAGGCGCAGCTGGTGGCCGTTGCCCAGTTCCTGCGTGATCACAGCGTAAGCCTGCTTGCGCTCTTCTTCCGGCACAAGGCTGAAATAATCACCAAAATCGAAACCACAGGTACCAATACGGGCAACACCGATATCAAGCGCCACGTTTGCCTGGCCGCCAACGGACTCACAGCCCGTGGGGTCAATTACCGGAACCACGGCACCAACAATACCGATGATCGACGGTACATAGAAGGCACCCGGATTACCCAGAACCGAGCTATCATCGCCCGTCTGGCTCAGGCGACGCTCTGCTGTGGTCAACTGCGACCGATCATAGTAGCTGAACGCACCCATGAAATGGGTTGTGTCGTTGCCCCAGCCGAACTTGGCCTGATAGAGCTGGTCAGACTGGCTGCCCTCGTCGGTCAGCGTCTGATATTTGGCAGATACTTCGAATCCTTCGAAATCATCATCGGTGATGAAGTTCACCACGCCGGCCACTGCGTCGGTACCGTAAATGGCGGCCGCGCCGTCTTTAACGATCTCGATCCGGCGAACAGCGATCTGTGGCACCAGCGAGCTGGTATCAACAAAGGCGATCCCGTCATTGGTTACTGTACCCGCAACCACTTGGCGGCGACCATTGAGCAGCACCAGCGTTGAGGCCACACCGAGGCCGCGCAGGTTGAAGTTCGAGGTCCCCGTTGTGCCGTTCTGCGTGAAGGCATCCGGGTTGTTCTGAGCACCGTTGTTGATGGTCAGAGTCTGGACCAGGTCAGCCACGTTGCTGGCACCAATCTGGTTCAGGTTGTCCGCCCCGATCACCGCAAGCGGCGATGGGCTGGTAAATTGAGATTTTCCTTTAAGATACGTACCTGTAACGACTACTTCTTCGATGGTAAAATCATCGTCGCTTCCGTCCTGGGCCATTACTGAACCCGAGGCCAGGAAAGCAAGACAACCGGCTGTAAGCGCGGTCGTTTTAAACAAGCGGTTCTGGCGCATGTTTCCCCTCCGTGATGTTTAATACAAACTCATTAGTCCTTCCCACTATATGGGATAGGACGATTGCCAGAGGGGTCAAGTAATTCGCATCATTAAATCATTTGATTTGGACAGGTGTTACTTTTTCACCACAGCCCAAAAAACAGTCAGCCAGGCGTCAGCTTGGCTCGACCAGCGCCTGCTTGACATATATAGAGACAAAACCCTTGCCCAGCCGCTGGTCGGCATAAGGCGTCAGATAGGCCTTGACGATATCGGGATCAATCGGGCGGGAAACACTGAAGCGCTGGCGCGCCAATATGGTGAGGCCACTGTTGAAATCAGCCCGAAGTTGCGGCAGGCGGGTGCGGACGAACTCGTGCCCTCCTGGCTCCTCAATCACCAGCACTAGATGGATAGTCACCTTGCCCCTTACGCGGCCTCGCTCCAGCAGCGCCAGATTGAAAGGCTGCATTTCTATCTTGGGCTTGCCAACCTCCTGCACCTTTTCGCTCTCTTCCATGGAGGCCTGCAGCGGCCGAAGCCCATAGCCGGCGATAAGGATCAGCATGATGGAGAAAATAACAGGCAGGCGCATACTGTTTCTATCCTTGCGTGAGGGCCTTGCGTGGGGGCCATGTTTGACGGCCATGCGTTGCAGGTCGGGCCTTGCAGGCCATGCACCACAGGCATGGGACCGTCCCAACCCTTCTAGGGTATAGTGTGTGAATATTGCCTGAATAACAATCTCGATAACTGACAATTTCTTTTGTTGCGATTTGCAACATAATTGCAAAATAAGACAATAAATATCTCTTTTTGCGACTATTCAGCCCTTGCTTTATGGCCCCCGCCTGAGACGAATTAAATCAACACATTGATTTACAATGGTAAATCTTAAAATTCAAAAAGTGGCACGGCGTTTGTATTGTATTAAGTACCTCTCGAGCAGGGGTGCGGGAATGGGTAAATTTATTTACTCGACCCCCAATCGTGCACCTGTTCCCGCCTACCCCGCCGAGAGAGGTATCTCTGAGAGAGAGATCGCCGCGAGCCGCACAAACCGTGCGGCTTTTTTATTTGGCCCATTCGCCAGGTTTCACAAGCACCCCACAACCTGGCCGCCTTTCAGTGGCCAGCCCCATGAAGTATAAGCGCACGGCACCATCTGGCGCGCGCCTGTGGGGTGATTTCAGGGCAGGTGTTTTTACGGGAGCGAAAAGATCAGACGAACAGGCTGAGCGACGGCGCGGACGCACCTGACTGCAGCCTGGCGAGACCTGTGGAGAAATTCGCCAACTGGGCCTGCAGGTACGGCGGCACCGGCCCTTCCGCCGACTTGCCGTTTTTGATCAGTGCCTTCAGCGGGTTATATTCCAGCGACCGGAAAGCACGCTGCACTGAACTGATCGCACCGTCAAACAGGCCAAGGACATATTTGGCGGTGGCCTTGTCCTTGATATGTAGCTCGCCCTTGAGCCCAAGGCCAAACGCGCCGCCCAGATTTTCCGGGTCGGAGCCATCTTCTTCCTCGTCATCGCCAAGACCGAACACTTCATTCTTGGGCAGAAGCTTGCCGGCTTCGAGGCCGATCCGCTGCAGAAGGTCACGGTCGCCCGTGCCAGGCAACAGGTCGATCGATACACCATCATCCAGTGTCTGGATCTTCAGTTTGTCGCCTTCAGACGTGGTCGAAACTTCCACGCTGATCTTGCCAAAGCCCGCAATGCGCAATTTACGCTTGAGGTCTTCGAAGGTATCCCCTTCACCCAGCGTGATCTTCTTCTTGGTCCCGCCGTCGACCGAAAGATAGAAGAAGTCGCCCACTTTGGCGGACGTTTGTGTCTGAACATCCAGGGTTTCGTCAATTTCGATCGTGCCCGTGGGCAAGCCCAGCGTTTCAAGCACCGAATTGCCCTGTGTGGTAAAGGCCAGGCCACCCACCGCGGACTTGGAGAGGCCTTCGCCATACTGCTCCACATCCTGAAGCGCCCCTGTCTTGCCGTTCACCCGGGCCACAAAGGCATCGACCGATCCCCGCGCTGTCTCGCCCGAAAGTGTTCCTGCTGTCGAGCCAGCCACATAGACAACCTGGTCAACCACCACCACATCATTGATACGGTCGGTGCCGCTGGTTGAGAGATATGTGGTGCTTTCAGCCTTGAGGTTTGACTGGCCATTGAGGCTGAGGGCGCTGACGAAGCCTTCGAAGCCGCCTGCCGCCGTGCCAACCACAGAGGCCGTACCGCCCGCGTCAAGCGCCGCGTTCGTTGTAACGCCCGCGATATAGACATCGTTGTTCAGGTTATCGATGGCGATACTCTGGATCGATCCGCCCGTTCCCAGGCTGCCGAAGTCAAGGCTGTTGGATGTGTCAGACAGATCAGCGGCGTCCAGGCGGTACACGACCGCATTGCCTTCCTGTTCTGTCGCGACAACGAGGTTGTCGTTCTTGTCCACTGCAATGCCTTTGACGATATCGTTCCCGGTGGTACCGAACACAGCCGAGTCCTGCAACGACCCATCCGAACCCGACAGTTTGAGCACCAGCGCGTCCTGCCCGCCGGAAAAACCGGATGTTGAACTGATGCCGGACTTGGTATAGCCACCCACATAGATGTCATTGTTACTGTCAACCGCCACACTGTAGGCTGCGGATTCGCCAAAAGTATCCAGCTGGTAACGGAACACTTCATCGCCGCGCTTGCTGATCTTGGTGACAAAGGCATCGGTGGTGTCGATCACATCGCTGGTGGACAGCTCGCTGTCGGTCTTGCCGACAATGATGACATTATCTTCACTGTCGACCGTGATGCCGTAGGCTTCAGCGTCGCCCGCCACACCAAGAAGCCGCGAAAAGACAACATTGCCTTCCGTGTCAAACTTGGTCAGGAACACATCCTCGCCCGATGCGGTATTCAGCTGGTGGCCAAAACTACCCTCAGACGTACCAACAACATAGATGCCGCCTTCACTGTCAACAGCAACGCGGCTTGCCGTTGTGTCGGCGTTGACCTGATAATCGCTGTTCACATTGGTGATGGACAGCTCATTGTCTGTGGGGTCTTCTTCATCGGTATCGGTAGTGCCAGTCACATCGGCCTTGGCATCAGCCAGCAGCTGGTCGCGCAGCCCGGCAATCTTGGGATCGAGGTCGTCGTCTTCCTGTTTGGCCACCTGTTCCTTAACAGCCGTGGCTTCATAGTCGATGCCAGAGAAGGACGTGGTGTCATCCAGCGTCAGCGTGCCGTCAAGGCCATTGATTTCGGTGATCCGGCTGGTCACGGCAAACTCATCGTCCAGCTGCGAAACAGCAGAGGCCACATAAAGCGTTGGCGTGGTCACAGCGGCCGACAGCTTCACCTCTTCCGTGATGGTGCCATCGATCTGCAGGCTGTATTTGCCGCTGTCGCCGTCACGGCGCACATCAAAGCGGGTGCCATGCTTCGGTACAGGGTCACCGCCACTGTCCAGAATGGTCAACGCCTCGATCTGGGTGTTGATATAATCCTTGATGTTATTGAGCGACAGCGTCCCGGAAACGCCAGACAGGTCGATCTGGATGTCGTCTGTCACACCACTTTTGGTGATCGACACGGTAAAGACCTCAGTGCCGGTCAGGCCGTCGATGGCCGCATTGGGATCATTGGTAATCAGGCTACCGTTCGTCTCAGTACCATTCTTGCCAAGGCGGGTTGTTGCCTCGGTCTTGTATTCCTTGTCACCCAGGAAAAGGTCAAGCTTTTCAAGGTCGGCTGTCGACAGGAAATCCCGCACTTCCGCAAGGCCTGCCTGGAACTGGTCATTGAGGCGCGACAGCGAAGCCGCAGACGTGCTGTCTTGCGACGCATATTCGGCAAGCACACGCAGGTTATTGAGTGCCTTATAGAGCGCGAACGTAGCCTTCTTGTCCTTGTCACCCACCGCGTCAAGGTCATCGGCTTTCAAATCGATGAATTTGGTCAGCTCCCTGACTTCGCGAATCTGCTGGTTCAGCGACTTGGATTCTTCAGGCAGCTGCCAAGGCGGGATAACCGCGTCACCACGGTCGCTGAAGGAATAGGCCGCGCGCTGTTCGGGGCTCAGAAGGGAAAGCTGGCGCTGGGCAATCTGGGCATCGACAGACAAGGCAATAAGCGACGTATCAATCCCCACAATCTGTGGACGGAACGTCTGCTGTTGCGTTGGGCCAAAAAGGCCACCAAAGCTTGTGCCACCAAAAAACGCCATGCGCTATCTTACCAGCTTTCTGCCACTGCCAGGCGGGCAATTTTTGCCCCCATAGGCAACTTTTACCCAGGGGCGTTTCATTTTGAGCCATTCGACTCGGAACCCCGGGGTATTTTTTGCCGCTCAATTGCATTTCGCGGCCACTCACATTACATGTCTTGCAATAACTGTGACAGTTTACGCCTTGACCTTGCAAGGAACAGTTAACAGGAAAAAGGGATCAAAAATGGTCGTCATTGATGCACTGCTGCAAGTCTCCTATGTCGCGCTAGACATTTTCAAATGGATGTTGATCATCAGCATCATTCTGGGCTGGTTGATCCACTTTGGCGTGGTCAATGCCTACCAGCCGTTTGTCCAGAGCGTGGGGCGTTTCCTGCATGCGGTGACAGAACCGGCCCTGAGGCCGCTCCGGCGCTATATCCCGGCTGTGGGCGGCATGGACATTTCGCCCATCGTGCTGTTTCTGGTGATCATGTTCCTCCAGCGGCTGATCATCAACATCCTCTACAATGTCGGATAAGCTGCTCACCCGCGTGCCGGAAGGGGTCAGGCTGCACATCCGGCTGACGCCCAAGGCCGCAGCAGACAAGCTGGACCGGGTGGATACGGATGCTGATGGCATGCCGCGCCTGAGGGCCACCGTGACCACCGTGCCGGAAAACGGCAAGGCGAATGCCGCACTCATCAAACTGCTTTCTAAAAAACTCAGGTTGCCCAAATCGGCCATTCGCCTTATAGCGGGGGACCAGAACCGGAATAAGACGATCCTGTTTGAAGGCGCACCGGACGACCTGTTTGACGCGCTCGACGCAAAGCTTCGCGAGCTGGGCCTTTTGGGTTGAGGCCACAACCGCCCGCGACCACCGCACGGAGACACCCATGCCCACCGAAACCACCGCAAAAATTATCGATGGCAAAGCCTTTTCAGCCAAGGTCCGCGAAGGCGTTACCAGGGACGTTGGCACCCTGAAGGACAAATTTGGTATCACGCCCGGCCTCGCGGTGGTGATTGTGGGCAAGGACCCCGCAAGTGAGATTTATGTCCGCAACAAGGTAAAGCAGACCGGCGAGACCGGGATGAACAGCTTCCACTTCGAAATGCCGGACACCACAAGCCAGGAAGAATTGCTGGCCAAGGTGCACGCGCTGAACGAAGACCCGGCCGTCAACGGGATCCTGGTCCAGTTGCCGCTGCCAAAGCAAATCGATGAAGCTGCGGTGATCAATGCCATTGCGCCAGAAAAAGACGTGGACGGCTTCCATGTGATCAACTCTGGCCTCCTGGCAACCGGCGGCGATGCCATGGTGCCCTGCACCCCGCTTGGCTGCCTCCTGATGCTGCAGGACACCCTGGGCGACATGAGCGGCATGAAAGCCATCGTTGTGGGCCGCTCGAACATCGTGGGCAAGCCGATGGCGCAGCTGCTGCTTGACGCCAACTGCACCGTCACCATCGCCCATAGCCGCACGAAGGATCTGGCGGCGGAAGTGGCCCAGGCCGATATCGTCGTTGCCGCCGTTGGCTGCGCCGAAATGGTCAAGGGTGACTGGATCAAGAAAGGCGCCACGGTTATCGATGTGGGCATCAACCGCATAGACGCGCCAGAGCGCGGCGAAGGCAAGACCCGCGTGGTGGGCGATGTGGAATTTGAAGCCGCTGCCGCGCGCGCAGGCGCCATCACACCGGTTCCGGGCGGCGTGGGCCCCATGACAATTGCGTGCCTCCTGAAAAATACCGTGACAGCAACCTGCCGCCAGAACAATATTGATCCGGACGCGCTTTAAATCCGGCAGCCGAAAAGCAACCTGCTTTCAGAACAGGCTGATAACCGCGACAGTTAAATGGAGCATGCATCATGTATGAAGCCTTTATCGCCGCCTTTATCGGCCTGTTTGTTATTGTCGACCCCATCGGTATTGCGCCGGTTTTCGCTGGCCTGACCCAAGGCACAGACACCAGCCACAAACGCACCATGGCCATCAAGGGCACCATTGTGGGCACGCTGATCCTGGTGTTTTTCGCGCTTGTGGGGAAGCCGTTCCTGCATGCCCTCGGCATCTCCATGGACGGCCTTCGGGTCGCGGGTGGCTTGATGCTACTCATCATCGCGCTTGAAATGGTTTTCGAGAAACGCACGGAACGCAAACAGGAATCGGCCGAAAAGCTCGATGACTATTTCGAAGATATTTCGGTCTTCCCCGTTGCCATTCCCCTGCTCGCGGGCCCCGGCGCCATCGCCACCATCATGCTGACCATGTCCAATTATGAAGGCGACATCCAGGCACAGGGCGCAATCCTCGCGGCGCTCGCCGTGGTTATGGCAATCACGCTGGTGATCTTCTTCACGGCCTCCAAGGTGATGGACTGGCTGGGCCCCACCGTGAACGCGGTGCTGACCCGGCTCCTGGGGGTAATCCTGGCGGCGCTCGCGGCCCAGTTCATCCTGGACGGCATCAAGAATACCTTCGTCGGCTAAGCCTTTCCGGCCGTCCGCCGGCTATGAGACGTTGGCGCTTTTGCTGTGGCAAAGGATGCCGCTCGGGCTATGGTCGAACAATGAAACACATTCTGGCATTCATAGCGCTTTTGTGGGCGGGCTGCGGGTTTCCTGCACAGGCGATTGACCTTGAGGCAATCGGCGAACCGCTTCAGTTCGTGCTCACGCCCGATCACAGGGACCCTGACGAAGGCGACTGGTCCCGCTTTACCAGCAAGGCACCTGGCACTGACGCAACCCTTCTGTTCCGGCAGAAAATCCGCGTCGTCACGGCCCCGGGCGAAAAGGTGGACAACCCGCTCGCGATGCGCATCAGCCTCTCTGGCGTGTATGATTTTTACTGGGATGGCCAGCTGATCGGGTCAAGCCGCGCACAGGGGGCGGACGCCAACCGGCACAGCCGCGTCATGATCCCCGTCAGCGGCCTCACGCCGGGGGACCATTTGCTTGAAATGCGGATCACCGCGCTCGGCCTTGAAGCGGGCAATCCGCTCGATCTGTTCATGCGAAAGGCAGCGCTGCAGTCGGACTTTTTCGGGGTTCACTGGTCGGTTGTCAGCACCTTCTTTGTTGCCACCGCATCTTTCCTTGTGGGCTGCTACCTCTTGTTGCTGCTGGTCACCGGCGGGCGCTCACCGGCCCTTCTGTCCGCCGCGATCACCTGCTTCAGTATTTTCGGTCTGATCATGCTGCAGGAGGCCGAGTTTCTTTTCAGCTATCCTTACGGCTGGCAAGGCGCGCTGAACGCAATGAAACAGCCATTGGCAATCCTGATCTATGGCCTGCTGGCATGGACAACCTTCACCCGGCTCAAGCTTGACAGGCGTGCTTTCTGGATGGCGGCGGCGGCTGCCATTCTGGCCATCTGCCTGGTTCTGCTGCCCGAAGACGGCAGGGACCATGTGGTGCTGGGCCTCCTGCAGCTGTTGCTGGTTGCCGCAGCAGCCCTCGCGGCCTTCCGCATGCGGAAAGCCCCTGGCCTGTTTTTCTGGGGGCACGGCGTAGCCCTTTTGGCACTTGCGGCCGATCCCGTGGGCAAGCATCCCTACCTGATCGCCATCACCCTGCTGCTGGCAACAGACCTGGCCCTGGACATTCGCCGCCGAACCAAGGAAGCCCAGCAACTGGCGCTGGTTTCAGAGCGCCTCAGGGCCGACCTGATCAAGCGCAATATCCAGCCGCATTTTCTGATGAACTCGCTGACAGCCTTGATGGAATGGGTGGAGACCGACCCCACAGAAGCTGTCGAGTTCATCGATGGGCTGGCCGACGAATTTCGTCTCCTTGCGGACTTTGCCGAACGCAAAACCGTTACCCTTGGCGAGGAGCTGGATCTCTGCAGCGTTCACCTGACGCTGATGGAAAGGCGTTTCGAGGCTTCAGTGTCGATCGATACCAATAATGTCGACCTGAACGCCGAAATTCCCCCGGGCATCCTGCATACGCTGATAGAGAACGCGTTCAGCCACAATAATTATACTGGCCAGAAGGTGCGGTTCCACCTGGGTGCGGAAAGCCTGGGAACAAGAACCCGATACCGTCTCAGCTGCCCGATTGCCGCCCGCACCAGCCATGCGCGCCTCGGGACCGGAACAGGCACCCAATATGTCATCGCCCGGCTTGAAGAGTTTTGCGACAAGGATTTCAGCTTCCAGGCCCGCCAGGTGGGGACCGACTGGGAAACAACCCTTGAAATCGGCCAGAAGGGACGCTGACCCGCCATGGCTTGCAGAATATTGATTGTGGAGGATGAACCGCTTGTGGCCCGAAGGCTGCAGCGCCTGAGCGCCGACATTCTCTCAGACAAGCTCACCGCCGCATCCTCGGTGACCTGTGTCACTGACGCCGAGCAGCAGCTGGCCGATCTGGATTTCGACATGATCCTCCTGGACCTGAATCTGGCGGGGGAGGACGGTTTCGACCTTCTCAAGCGGTTTACCGCCAAGGCACCCCACACCATCGTTGTGTCCGCCCAGACCGACAGGGCCCTTGAGGCTTTCGACTTTGGCGTTCTGGATTTTGTGCCCAAGCCCTTCACCCGGGACAGGCTGGCAAAAGCCTTTGCCCGCTTCTGGAACAAGGCACCGGAAAGGCCGGCGTTGCCCCGGCAGCTTTCGTTTGAGACCCGGGACGGCTTTGACGTCGTGGAGTTGAAATCCATCCTGTTTTTCAAGGCCGCCGACAAATATTCGGAAGCCGTGCTGGCATCTGGTGACACCCGCTTTCATGACAAGTCCCTGAACCGACTGGAACATATTCTCGCCAGCGATTTTGTTCGCACACACAAAAGCTATCTGGTGCACCAGCGCGCCATTCTCGATATCAAGTCGCTCGAGGGCAGCCGGTATGCGCTCAGGCTTGCAAACGGTGACCAGCTGCCCGTTGGCCGGACACGGGTAGACCATGTCCGGCAGCTTCTGGATGCGCGCCTAGAAGCTTAGGCGCGCGGCCAGACGGGCGCGACCGGGCTTGGCGAACTCATAGTCCAGCCCGAACGCAAACTGCTTGTTCAGGTGGTAGGTCACCCCTGCGCCTGCCTTCACCTTGCCGCTGAAATCAACGCTGTTGCCATCATCGCTTGAGACGATCTTGCTATTGCCGTGATAGCGGGCAAAAGCAGACACCTCGAAACGCTCGCTCACCATCGCGCGGACACCAAGCCTGCCATCCAGAGAGGTCTTCGACCCGCTGGCCTCACCAAGATCAGCCGTAGCGGTGCTGCCACCGATCACAAGGGCGGCACTGCCGAAATCAACCTTGTTGTTCACCAGGCCAACTTCACCGTACAGGCTGACCTTTTTACCAACCAGCGTGTGATACCCAATCGCCGCGCGCCATTCCTTCTGCTTCGCGTCCAGCACACCCGACGCCGACCAACCCTGCAGGCTGGTGACGCTGAGAACCGGTTCGTGGCTTGTCTGCAGATAATCGGTGACGACATGGAAACCGTGGTCGCCATTGCCGAATAGCTCAAACGAAAGGCGTGCCGAGGCCCCATTGCCGGTACTGCCCGAAAGCGTGCCGAAATTGTCGTCCGATGTGTCGCCAACGCCGTCGCGGTCCGTGATCTGAAGCCCGCCCGTGCGCAGGTCGTCATGCACAAAGGCGCCTTCAAGGAAGCTGTAGCTGAAGACGGTATCCTCATCTGCCGCGACCGCCGGGCCGGCCATCGCCATGCTCAAGGCTGTCGTAAGCATTATGTTTCTGGATTTCATTCTTACCTCCTGAATCCATTCACTTTGGTCAGGAAGACCCTGCGGCAGACGCCCCGGTGAGGCGATAGCGGGGCCGCGAACGCCTCAGCTGGTGGCGTGAACGCCTCAAGTGGGCGTCCAAACCGCCCGGGTGGCCCCAAGTTACATTGACAGCGGCGCGACGATTGGCCACTCTCCCCCACGAACGTTAAGCGGGGAGTTTTCCATGAAGAATTTTGCACTCACAGGCGCGCTTGTTCTAGCGCTTGCTGCCTGCGGCGAAAACCAGAAGCAGGACGAGGCGGCAGCCACCTATGCCATGAATACCGAGGCCCTCAAGGCCCATATCACCACGCTGGCATCCGACGAATTCGGCGGCCGTGCACCTGGCTCACCGGGCGAGGAGCTGACAGTCGCCTATATTGAAAATGCCTTCAAGGCAGCGGGCCTCAAGGGCGCGAACGGGGATAGCTACACCCAGGCTGTGCCACTGGTGTCGATCGAGACCAAAGGCACGCCTGAGATGATGATCACCGGCGACGGCGGCGAGATGAAGCTTGAGTACCGCGCCGACCATGTTGTCTGGACACGCCGCGAGCAGACCGACAGCGAAGTGCAGATGAGCGACATGGTGTTCGTGGGCTACGGCATCAACGCGCCCGAGCGCGGCTGGAATGACTATGAAGGCCTGGATGTGAAGGGCAAGACCGTGGTGATGCTGGTCAATGACCCGGGCTACGCGACCCAGGACCCGAACCTGTTCGCCGGCAACACCATGACCTACTATGGCCGCTGGGACTATAAGTTCGATGAAGCCGCCCGCCAGGGTGCCGCGGCCGCCATCATCATCCATGATACCAAGCCCGCCGCCTACGGCTGGCACACGGTGGACAGCAGCTGGACCGGCCCGCAGTTCGGCCTGGTGCGCGAAGACAAGGGCACCGGCTTCGCCGAAGCTGAAGCCTGGATCACCAAGGAAAAGGCCGAAGCGCTGTTCACCATGGCAGGGCTCGACCTTGACGCCATGTATGACGCCGCCAAGACGCCCGGCTTCAAGGCCGTGCCGATGAACCTGAAGTTCTCGACCGGTTTCCGCTCAGAGGTCGCGCACATGGACAGCCGCAATGTGGCGGGCTTTGTGGAAGGCTCGGAACACCCGGACGAAGTGTTCGTTTATATGGCGCACTGGGACCATATCGGCACCGACCCGACACAAGAAGGCGACGGCATCTATAACGGCGCGCTCGATAACGCCACCGGCACCGGCGGCCTGATCGAGCTGGCGCGCAAATATGCCTCCGGCCCCAAGCCGAAGCGCTCTGTGCTGTTCCTGGCTGTCACGGCCGAAGAACAGGGCCTCCTGGGCTCGGCCTATTATGCCGAACATCCGCTGTTCCCGCTGAAAAACACCGTGGGCGGCATCAATATGGATGGCCTGAATTTCTATGGCCCGACGCGCGACGTGACCGTTGTGGGCCTGGGGAATTCCGAGCTGGACGACACCCTAAGGGCCGCTGCGAAGGCGCAGGACCGCATCCTGGTGGCCGACCAGGAGCCCGAGAAAGGCTATTTCTACCGCTCCGACCACTTCGAGCTGTCGAAGAAAGGCGTGCCGATGCTTTACCCCAACTCGGGCTATGACCACCGGGAAAAGGGCCGGGCCTATGTGGAAGCGATCGTGGCTGAGTATACCGAAAAGCACTATCACTCCCCGTCTGACGAATACCGTGACGACTGGGACCTGACGGGCGCCATTGAAGACCTGCAGCTTTACTACAATACGGGCCGCATGCTCGCCGATAGCGACAATTGGCCGAACTGGCGCGAGGGCACCGAATTCAAGGCCATGCGCGACCTGCAGCGCAAAGCTGACTAGACAATCGCTTCAGATACGTGAAAAGGCCATCCGGTTTGCCGGGTGGCCTTTTTGTTAAACCAATGTGCGCCTTTGCACCGCCTTTCCGCTGGACTATCGTGACACCTGATCCGAGTGCTGCAGAGCGAAAGAATTCTTTATGACAGTCCGCAAGATAATCGCGTGCACGATGGGCGCCATCCTGTCCACCACGCTTCTCCGTGCCGAAGACCAGGCTCCATGGCGACATGCCTTCGACCTTAGCCGAACCGACCTGAGCACCTTCAGCATGACGCTGATCAGGGACGGCCAACCCGTTGGGTCCATGACCTATGGATGGGAAAGCCAAGATGGCCGCTACCGCATCCACGACAGATCTGAAATGCAGCCCAACATCCTTGAAACCGCCGAAGCCTTTGTCGACGCCGCAAGCCTGTTGCCGGAAAAACTGTCCATCGATTTCACCATCGGTAACAACCGCATGGATATTGATGCCGTCTGGCAGGATGGCCAGGCATCTGGCGCGCTGGTCACGGTGCGCGATGGCGAACAGCATGTTCGCCCGATTGCCGCGAATGCCAGCCACGATGCGCCCCTGCGCATGGCCGTGATTGGCATGGTCGCCGCCCTGCCGCTGGAGCCCGGTTACCAGATCACCCTGCCCTGGTTCAACAGCATGGCGAACCGGACCGAGCAGGTCACGCTGGCGGTAACGGGCGAGCAGATTGTGGAAACACCCGCCGGGACATTCGACAGCTGGCAGGTTGCCATCAAGGGCGGGTCGCCGGAGAATATCGCCTATGTCACCAAGGCGCTGCCCCAGCGTATTGTGCGAATAGACGTGGTGGGGCAATCCATGCACTTCGAACTGATGAAATCCAGGCCCTAGTCGCGCGGGTCAGACGCCCGGAAGTCTGGGTTGGTGGCCACCTCATCAAACCAGCTGGCGAGCGCCGGGTGGGCGTCGCGCCAGCCAATTTCGGGCAGGCGGAACAGCAGGTAATCCAGCGTGCAGGCCGCCGCAATGGACGCGCTGTTCCAGGCATGGAGCTTGTCCAGCCAGTCGCGCTCCAGCACATCAAGCGCGCGCTTGATGGCGCCGTGCCAGCGTTCCTGCCAGTAAGCTGACTTTTCAGCGTCCTCGCGCCGGCCTTCCATCACCAGGCCAAGGGCGGCGTCCAGAATGCCGTCCGTCAGCGCCTGGATCTGCAGGTCTTCGAAATACTCGTCCCCCGCGCGCGGCTTGCCCGCCATATCCAGCAGGAATTCCAAAATCACCGGGCTGTCAAAGATGCAGCGGCCATCATCCAGCACCAGCGCAGGCACCTTGTTCAAAGGGTTGGCGGCCAGAAGCGCGTCCTCATTCGCGAGCGGGTTGGCCATCACCGCCTCAAGCCGGTCACCAAAGCCCAGGGCTTTTGCCAGGAGCAGTACCTTACGGGCATAGGGCGAGGTTTTGGAATAATAGAGCTTCATAAGCTAGCCTCGGTTTAAAACGCCGGTTGTCGCGTAGCGCAGGATTTCGATCACTTGTGTGACGGTTTCGCAGGTGGCCATGGCGGCGCCGTCCACTTCCTTCAGCGCGTGGGTGAACTCTGGTGGATGCTGCACGATCAGGCTTTTGCCGAGCGCCGCCGCGTAGCCCGCGTCAAAGGCCGCGTTCCATTGGCGGTATTGTTCGCCGAAGCGCACGACCACAATATCTGCGGCCTCAATCAGCGTGCGCGTGCGAATGGCGTTCACCTTGGCACCCATATGGTCGCGCCAGAAGTCGCTGCCGGGCTCGCCCATGATCACCGCGCCGCAGTCGTCCGAGTCTGCGTGATTCGTATTGGGGCCCATCAGCTCAACGGGCAGCTCTGCCTCGCGCACGGCCGCCTTGATCTCATCGCGCCAGTCACTGTGGATCTCACCTGAAAGATAAACCTGCCAGATCATTTTCATCACAGACCTCCCGCGTGAATAAGGAAAAGAACGACTGATAAGGTGCCAGCAGAGGCCGCCGTCGAGATCAACACCGCCGTTGCCACGCGCCGGGCACCAATAGCATATTTGGTGGCGAAGCTGTAGGGGATCATGCCCGAAGGCAGCGCCGCCATTAAGGTGGCCACCACGCACCACATAGGCGGCAGGCCCACAAGATAGTAGGTGGTGACAAACACCGTGAGCGGCAGCACCGCCAGCTTGAGCGCCACCGCAAGCACCGCGTGGGTGAGGTTGCCCGCGATCTGCACGCGCGACAGCGACAGCCCCACAGCAAAGAGGCCAACCGGTGCGGCGGCAACAGCAGGCAGTTCCAGCACCTTATCGAGCCAGTTGGGCACGGGGACCTGAAGCGCCGACCAGCTGAGCCCCAGCACAAGCGCTATGATGATAGGGTTCTGGCGCACGCTTTTGAAGGTAGTTGCCAGGATACTGGTGCCGCTACCTTGGTTGAGCGCGCGCTCCACCACCATGGTGGTGACCGGCAGAAGCGTCAGCGAATGGAAGCTCACGAGCATCAGGAGCATCCGCACGCCTTCCTCGCCGTAAACGCCCTCAACGATCGGGATGCCGATAAAGCCGGCGTTGCCGAAACAGGTGACGAAGGCGAAGGTGCCCTGTTCCGCGGTAGAGAGGCCAAACAGCAGGCGCGTCAGCAGCATGGCCAGCATGTATACGGCGTAAAGCGCGCCATAGTAGGACAGCACCAAAAGCATCTCGGATGCGTGCGGCAGCTCTTTCGGCGCCAGCGCGCGGAACAGCAGCGCGGGGATGGCCACATACCAGACGAAGCTGATCAGGATGGGAGCGGACCCTTCAGGAAACAGTTTGGTTTTCCCAAGCCCATAGCCCAGCATCATGATGATGAACACTGGCGCAATGATGGTGAAGATTTCAGCCACGCGGGTCCCTCCGGTCTTCTGCCTGACACTGCACCGGCGGAGCAGCCTCTCAGGCGCGCCCATGAAAAACCGGGCCACGACATCCGTCAAGGCCCGGTTTTTCAATGCTGCTATTCGCCTGGGTACAGGCGACTATTCGGTGCCGTCTAATCGATGGCGCCTATTCGTAGGCTGGTGGCTCGGTTACCTTGCCGCGACGCTTCAGAAGCTGAAGCCGCAGGGCATTAAGCTTGATAAAGCCTGCCGCGTCGCGCTGGTCGTAGACGCTGTCTTCCTCGAACGTCACATGCTCCATGGAATAAAGGCTATAGGGGCTCTTGCGGCCAACCACATTCACGCTGCCCTTATAAAGCATCAAGCGCACCGTGCCGGCCACGAACTCCTGGCTCTTGTCAATCAGCGCCTGCATCATCTCGCGCTCCGGGCTGAACCAGAAGCCGTTATAGATACATTCGGCATACTTGGGCATGATCTCATCCTTCAGGTGCATGGCGCCCCGGTCGAGCGTGATCTGCTCAATGCCGCGGTGCGCGGCCAGAAGGATCGTGCCACCCGGTGTCTCGTAAATCCCGCGGGACTTCATGCCGACAAAGCGGTTCTCGAGGAGGTCCAGGCGGCCAATGCCGTGCTTCTTGCCGTAGGCGTTCAGTTGCTCCAAGAGCGTCGCCGGGCTCATGGCCACACCGTTAATGCCGACCGCGTCGCCACGCTCGAACTCCACCTCGATATACTCGGGCTCATTCGGGGCCGTCAGCGGATCATCCGTGCGGCTGTAGACATATTCTTCTGCAGCCGTCCACGGGTCCTCGAGCGCCTTGCCCTCAGATGACGTGTGCAGGAGGTTGGCGTCAACCGAGAACGGGCTTTCACCGCGCTTGTCCTTGGGCACCGGGATCTGGTGTTCTTCAGCAAACTTGATCAGCGCCGTCCGGCTGTGGAGGTCCCACTCGCGCCAGGGCGCAATCACCTTGATATCGGGGTTAAGGGCATAATAGCCCAGCTCGAACCGCACCTGGTCGTTGCCCTTGCCGGTCGCGCCGTGGCACACGGCGTCGGCGCCCACTTCTTTCGCGATCTCGATCTGGCGCTTGGAAATCAGCGGCCGGGCAATGGATGTACCCAGCAGGTAAAGGCCTTCATAAACCGTGTTGGCGCGGAACATGGGGAAGACATAGTCTTTCACAAACTCTTCGCGCAGATCTTCGATGAAGATGTCCTTGATGCCCAGCATCTCGGCTTTTCGTCGTGCCGGCTCAAGCTCTTCGCCCTGACCCAAATCAGCCGTGAAGGTCACCACTTCACAGTCGTAGGTCACTTGCAACCACTTGAGGATGATCGAGGTATCCAGGCCACCCGAGTAGGCCAGTACCACCTTGTTGATCTTGTCCGACATATAAGAACTCCAGATTAAAATTTTCCGCGCGAGTATGGGGGTGCAGCCACCCCCGGGTCAATGCTTCGACGAACATGCTTTCTCTTTTGGGAAGGCAGAAAATCTATCGAATCGCGCGGGTGTAAACAGCAGATTCTGCAGTTTTTGTCAACCCAAACTAAATATTCTGCAGATTATAGTCCAGATTGCAGTTCTTGGCGCTTTGGTATATTCTACCTATGGGTGCCCTAACGGGTGGTCTGCCAAAAAGGCGGACCGAATGCTGGAGAACCTGGCAATGCTGAGTGTCAACACGAACGCCGGCGCGCTTTCCGCGCTGCGTAACCTTGAAGCCAACCACAAGTGGCTCGAGACCCTTCAGGAACGCATTTCCACAGGATACAAGGTCGGCTCCATCACCGATGATGCTGCCGTCTACTCCATCGCCCAACGCATGCGCGGCGACCTTTCGGGCCTGCGCGCGTCCCTCGACAGTATCGACCGGGCGACAGTTGCAGTGGATGTAGCCCTTGTGACAACCGAGAGCATCTCGGACATCCTGATTGAGATGAAGGGCAAGATGGCGTCCTTGATCAGCGCGCAGAAAAATAATGATGATGCGGCGGCGGAGGCCTACACGGCTGACCTGGATGCCTACCGCGCGCAGATCAAACTGATGATCTCAAGCGCCGATTTCGGCGGCACCAACCTGATCGACAGCGGTAATGACATCATCAGCGCGCTTGCGAACTCAGACGGCAGTGAAACCCTGGATTTTGACCATCAGAGCCTCGCATTCGGTGGGGCGCTGATCACGCTCACGGACGACCAGAATTATTCGATGGATAAGATCAACGAGTCGATCGACAATGTGAATCGCGCGATGGGCCACTTCGGCACGGCATCCCGGCGGCTGGAGATCCAGCGCGAATTTGCCAGCAAACTGCATGACGTGATTGAGCGCGGCATCGGGCGCATGGTGGACGCGGACCTCGCCCGCACAGCAGCCGACCTGCAGGCCGCCCAAGTGAAGGAACAGCTGGGCATCCTCGCGCTCAATATCGCCAACCAGGCCCCCAACAGCATCCTGGCGCTTTTCGGCAGGCGGTAGGCGAAAGCGGTGTGCGGCCATTTGCCGTCCCGGTTAGGGCTATCCGGCTTTGACCGCTCTCCCAAATCAGGCTATGACGCTCATAGATCTGAATGGGGAATACCGGGATGTCGTCACTCAACCTTGAGCTCTCGAACAAGCTGCAGGCGCCAGCGCTCGCCGCAAGCTACAAGCAGGCGGGCCGCATCCATATCCCGGGTGTGCTGACCGACCAGTCGGCGAAGGACCTGTTCGAAGCCATCGCGGACTTCAGGGAATGGGTCCTGCACCTCAATCAGGGCGAGAGGCTTTTCGACATCTTCCCAGATCAGCGCAAGGCCATGACTGACCAGCAACTGCATGACATCCGCATGGCCGCCTATGCAGGCGCCCAGAAAGGCTTCCAGTATATCTACGAAAATTACCCCATCTATGACGCCTATCACGCGGGCGAGTGCGCGCGGCCGTTCGACAAGCTGTTCGAGTTTATCAACAGCGAGCCGTTCCTCGCGTTCGTGCGCACGGTCACGGGCCACGCAGATATCACCTTCGCTGACGCGCAGCTGACGAAATTTTCGCCCGGCGACTTCCTCACGGTCCATGATGACAATGTCTACGGCAAAGACCGCCGCGCGGCGTTTGTTCTGAACATGACGCCAGAATGGCAGCCCGACTGGGGCGGCCTGTTGCAGTTTTTCGACAAGAAAAAGCACGTGGAAGGCGGCTTCACGCCATCGTTCAATGCGCTCAATATCTTCTCGATCCCCAAGCCGCACGCAGTGAGCCAGGTCTCCACCTTCTCGCGCCGGGCGCGCTACAGCATCACCGGTTGGCTCAGGACCGGCAAAGACCCACTGGCTTGATCCCTTGGCCTGACGCCCGCCTCCCGCGGTACTGGCGAAAAAATCGCAATACCGTTAAAAAAGCCCTTGCCCCTGACGTTACGTCACCCCTTAAGCCGGACGTCGTGGAAAGGAAATTCTGGTGCAGATGCTTACGATTGGCGAGCTTTCTAAACGGTCCGGCGTCACGGTAAGGGCGCTCCGCTACTATGAAAGCAAAGGCTTGATAACACCGATCCGGTCCGAGTCACGACAGCGACTTTACCGCTACAGGGACGTTCTCCGCTTGCAGCATATCCAGATGCTGAAGCGCACGGGATTCAGCCTGAAGCAGATACAGGACATGATCGGATCTACGGGCTGGGACGCACGGAAGGTGCTATTGGTCCAGAAGGATTTGCTTGAAAAGCAACAGGCCCATGTCAGCCAATCGCTCACCCTGGTGACCGACGCCCTGAAGGCGCTGGAGGCAGACGCAGCGACAGACCTTTCCACGCTCTGCAATATCATCAAAATGGGAGACGATGCGATGAGCGAGGAAAAATGGCAGAAAGTGTGGGACAAATTCTACACGCCCGAAGAACAGGAAAAATGGAAAGCCGCCAAGGAAGCCATCCCGGCGGATGTAGTGGCCGAAAACCAGCGCCGCTGGCCGGCGGTAATCGCCAGGGCGGAAGAGCTGGCGGCGGCGGGCGCGGACCCGGCGGGCGAGGACGCGCAGGCTGTCCTCAAGGAATGGCAGGCGCTTCTGGAACCGTTTCAGAATATGGACCCCGCCATGCTCAAGGGCGTGAACCGCATGTATGAAAATATGGGCGACTGGCCCAAGGACGGCCCGCAAACCCCCTTCAGCCCCGAGGTCTGGGCCTTCATCAAGGCAGTGAAGGCGGCAAGGGCCTAGCGACATCGTATAGGAAACAGCCCGGCTGAACCGGGCTGTTTGCCAAATGGCCCCGCGCGTCCTAACGCATGCCGAAGCTCTCAAGCAGGTGCTGCTGCACCGCCTCGCTGGCCTGGTTAACAGCCATGACGCCCATGTCCTGGCCGACGGCCGTCCGCAGGGGAACCGGCCCTTCTGCGCCAACCAGGTCTACAATACAGCGGGCAACATTGCCGGGGTCAGAGAGCATTGGATCGGCCTCGAAAAAGCTGCGGAAACCATCCAGCAGCGCGCCAGGCACCGATGCCTTGTCGCCATATGTGTCGGCGCGCGCGCTGTCGTTCGGCGCGGGGGCATCATCCACCAGGTCGGTTTTATGGCCACTTGGCTCAACGATCGCCATCTGGACGCCGGTGCCTTCAAGTTCATAAGCGCAGGATTCGAGATAGGCTTCGAGGGCGAACTTGGACGCACAGTAAAGCCCAAAATAGGGAACCACGATGCGGCCTGCTGCAGAAGAAAGCGTCACAATAAGCCCCGACCCACGGGCCCGCATGCCTGGCAGAACCGCCCGGCACAATTCCAGCACAGCGAAGAAGTTCAGGTCAAACTGCTCCCTCGCCTGATCCTGGGTGAAGGCCTCGGACACACCCACATACATGCTGCCCGCATTGTTGATCAGCACGTCCAGGGGGCCGTCGGCCGAAATCTGGTCCACGGTTCGTTTGATGGCGCTATCATTGCGCACGTCCAGGTCGACGACCGCAAGAGACAGCGATTCGCTGTCAGCAAGCGCCATCATCTCGTCGGCGGCTTCAGTGTTTCGTCCCTTGATGTCACGCATACCGGCATAAACCCGGTGGCCTTCGCGCGCCAGTTCAAGCGCGGTCAGCTTGCCAATGCCCCGGCTCGCGCCGGTGATCAGAATGGATTTTTTAGTCATGGTCAGTCCTTTCCATATAATTAGACCAGTCTATTATTAATATGATACAAATATAGAAGCCTCCAGTAAGGCCATCTCACCGTCGTTTTCAGGAGAAATAGGCAGTCAGAAACAGATTGAAGGGCGTGGTGTTCCGGTCGGCCTTCGCACGCACAACGGCACCCGTCCAGGCCTGCATCAGCATCTGGCAGGCTTCCGGCACTGTCAGGTGGCCCAGACCGAGGGTTTTGGTGCCCATTTCCGCCACACAGGCTTCGATGTGACTGTTCATGTCCTGCCAAAGAGCGGAGAGCTGGCTGTTGAAAGTACCCTCGCCCCCCATTTCGGTGGTCATGCCGGTGATCAGACAGGCTTCCTTGAAGTCGGTCCCTGCGATCCGGTCGCGGACGGTTTCGAAATAGGCGCGCAGCCTTGCCTTCGGCGGCAGGTTGCCGTTCCCTAGCGTGTCATTTGCCGCCTGCGCCACACCCTCGGCATAATGGTCCAGAACGGCGGCGGCGAATGCGTCCTTGCTGTTGAAATAATGGTAGAAGGACCCCTTTGGCACCCCGGCGGCAGTCAGAATCTGGTTGATCCCAACGCCATTAAAACCGTGCCGGAGGAAAAGCGTCTGCCCGATTTCGAGCAACCGGTCTTTTGCTTCACCATATTTCTTTTGGTCCTGGGCGCGCGCCATAGGTGGCTCCTTTAATATCAGACCAGTCTATTATTATTTGGGATGAACGAGAAAATCCAGTCACAGAATGTCACAGGGCTGTGATCCATGATAGGCCCTTAACGGAAAACGCCGCCCCCATGCAGGCAGCGGCGTCTGAGGAATAGGCCTTGTGCGGACTCTATGTCAGGCCGGTGGAGGTGTGGTGCGGGGCGGCACTCGCGGCGGCGGGCGCGGACCCGGCGGGCGAGGACGCGCAGGCTGTCCTGAAGGAATGGCAGGCGCTTCTGGAACCGTTTCAGAATATGGACCCCTCCATGCTGCAGGGCGTGAACCGCATGTATGAAAGCATGGGCGACTGGCCCAAGGACGGCCCGCAAACCCCCTTCAGCCCGGAGGTCTGGGCCTTCATCAAGGCAGTGAAGGCGGTCAGCGGCTGAGAAATGGCTTAGAAGCCAGGACCCGATTCCTGGACACTCACAGTATCTTCATGGATGACAACACGGGTCAGTTGGTCACTGGTTTCAATGACAACTGGCCCGTCTGAACCCAACACAATTACCAGGCGTTTGACGCCGGTGGCACGTGAAGGCGGGAAAGCCGCGTCTGTAACAGAGGCCATCGGTGGCAGCTGATAACTACGCACAGTCACGCTGCCCATCACCTGATAGGCAGGCTTGTTCTCGAACCAATCTGGCGCCTGCGTGACTAAAAGCTGACGAAAGAGCTGTTCGTCTTCAACGACCACAAGGTCAATGGCAACGGCGTGAGCGACGTCGACATCGACAAGAAGCTCGATGGTCGGCTGGTCGTTTGCGCAAGCCGCGAGATGGAGAAAGATAAGGCAGGCCAGAAGCAGTCTCATTCTCTCTCTCCAAGTTGATACGTGGTTCGACGACTCGTGCCCTGTGGAGTCGAGTCGCTGTTAACCTTTTCTGGCTGAAAAAGTTAACAAGTGGTTAAAATTCAACCCCTGCGATCCCCATGCTGGGGTCTAGGTCAGGCCGGTGGAGGTGTGGTGCGGCTCGGTGGTCGTGGCCGCCGGGGCGGCGGCTTCCGCTTCCCGCGCCATCTGCGCCTTGGATTTCTTCTCGGACGCCGATTTCAGCTGGCCGCAGGCCGCCATGATATCGCGCCCGCGCGGGGTGCGGATCGGGGCCGAGATGCCGCCTTCATAGACGATGTCGGAGAAGCGCTGGATCTGGCTCCAGTCACTGCACTCATAGTCCGTGCCCGGCCATGGGTTGAACGGGATCAGGTTTACCTTTGCTGGCAGCTTGTATTTGCGGATCAGGCGCACCAGCTCGCGCGCGTCCTCGTCGCTGTCGTTCACGCCCTTGAGCATGGCATATTCGAACGTGATCCGGCGGGCATTGTGCGCACCGGGATAATTCGCGCACGCCTTCAATACTTCATCAAGTCCGTACTTCTTGTTGATCGGCATGATGTCTGAGCGCACATCGTTCCGGACCGCGTGCAGGCTGACCGCCAGGTTCACGCCGATTTCCTTGCCGCAGCGTTCCATGTGCGGCACCACGCCGGAAGTCGACAGCGTGATCCGGCGGCGGGAAAGCTGGATGCCTTCCTCGTCCATGATGATCTCAAGCGCCTTCTTGACGTTATCGAAGTTATAAAGCGGTTCACCCATGCCCATCATCACGATGTTGGTGACCCGGCGGCCCTCGGTTGGGTTTTCCCATTCGCCAAGGTCGTCGCGGGCGATCATCATCTGGGCCACGATCTCAGCCGCCGTCAGGTTCCTGACAAGCTTCATGGTGCCGGTATGGCAGAACTTGCAATTGAGCGTACAGCCAACCTGGCTGGACACGCACAGCGTGCCGCGATCTTCTTCCGGGATATAAACGGCCTCGGCTTCGTTGCCGTCAGCGAAACGCACCAGATACTTGCGGGTGCCGTCATTTGAATATTGCGCTTCAACGATTTCGGGCCGCGTGATGGTGAAATGCTCCGCCAGCTTCGCGCGCACGTCCTTGGAGATGTTCGTCATATCGTCGAACGACGAGACACCGCGGTGATAGAGCCAGTGCCACAGTTGGGTGGTGCGCATGCGCACCTGCTTTTCCGGCACGCCGATCTCTGCGATGGCGGCCTTCAGCTCGTCCCGGTCGAGACCAAGGAGATTGAGCTTGTCGTCAGCTACTGGAATGCGTGGGGAAACGATCGGCTCTTGGCCGTTCGGGGTAATCTGCATCGTGTTAACTCCTGCCTTTTCCGGGGCTGATCTCTGTCAGGGGCCGGTCCAGGGCGTTTCGGGCTGCGGGGCGTTCCACCCCACAGCGGGTCATTGTTTCGCGCGCCTTATACGCGCCTTGCCTCCTGATGTAAAGCGGCTGTCATTCGGCGGGGCTTGGCCGGGCAACCGCCTTGCGGAAGGCTTGTGTGTCACTGAACACACCGAAGAGCGGCTTTATCCATGGCAGGGGGCGGATGACATATTCATAAAGCGCGAAGCATCCAAGCGAGGTGAGCAGCAAGAGGGCCGTGAATTCACCCGCCACGCCCAGCGCATAGCCCGACAGCCAAACCCCGAACACCACAATCAGCGTCTGATGCAGGATATAATAGGGGAAGATGGCCTTGGTCAAGTAATCCAGAAGCGCACTTGGCCTGTTCAGGTATGCCTGCGCCATGCCAAGCAGGCTGAGGATGGCGGCCCAGGCATACACGACCCGCGCGGCGCGCGCGACAGCAGTGAAGACCGGTTGGCCGTCGGTCCATGCTTCCCAGTTCGCCCATACGGGCGACAGCACCAGACCAAGGCCGAAGGCGGTCAGCAGGCACAGCCGCCACTGGTTCGCCAGAGAGCGCCAGAAAGCCCCGCTTTTCGCGAACAGGATGCCGTAGAGGAAGATAGTGAAATAATTGGCGTGCTGGTTCCAGTCGTTCACCAGATCGTGGGTGGTATCGAACCACATGGCTGTCGTGAACCGGAACAGGATGAAGGGTAGCACCAGAAGAATCATGATACGCCCCCCGCCCAGAAGGCGCTCGAAACCCTCGCTGTCCAGCCAATTGGACAAGCGGCGCAACAGCGGCATCAGGGCCACTGCCATAAGCGTGTAGACGATCAGGTAAGCCACATACCAAAGGTGATTCCAAGTGGGAACGGTCACGCTATAGTCGGCGCCAGACAGATAGCTCTGGTAAAAAGCCCAGAAGCCCGGCTCTATCTCGCCGTGGCGCAGCAGTTCGAAATAGGGCTGGGGCGCAACCACCACCAGCATGCCGAACAGGAGCGGGATGAACAGCCTGATAAAGCGTTTGCCCGCGAATGGTAGCGGCGATGCCTTGTCTGCTGCGAAGCGGATCGCCACACCGGAAATCAGGAACAGAAGCGAAAGCCGCCAGGGGTTCAGAAGCATCATGGCCGGTTCGGCGAACGGCCCCGCGTAGGGGCTTTTCACATGCCATCCCCACGGCACATAATACATGCCGATATGGTAGAAGATCAGTAGGGCGAAGGCGATAACGCGCAACCAGTCCAGATCGTAGCGGCGCTGAGGCGTGAGGTTTGCTGTCATAACTCGGGTCTCCCGTTTTATCTTTCGGCCACCATGAAACGCCCATACGCCCGGCGCCAGCACGTGGGGGCAAACGCACCGCCCCGGGGATAAGCGGTAGGGATCAACTTCACACCTGGGACAAGCGGTTTTTAGCTCGGGACAAACGGTAAAACCCCTGCTCAGAAAGGGTTTTGACGGGAATCAAAGTGCGCGTACACTGTCGGCATGATCGTAAAAGCCTTCAAATGGTATGGGCATGCCTTCAGGCAGCATCTGCCCTTCGCGGTAGCGACGCTGGTGCTGACACTGATGTTCACTGCCGTAAACACAGTGACAGCCATTTCTGATTTTTCCCGTGCCGGGCGCGATATTCCCTGGGGCAGGCCGCTTCTTTATGAAGTGACCAGCGCCATTGCGATCATGGTGATGCTGCCGCTGGTGATCCATGTGGGCAGGCGCTGGCCGATCTCGCTTCAAGCCTGGGGCCGGACCCTGCCCCGATACCTCTTGGCCTCTATCGCCTTTTCCGCAGGACACATCGTTATCATGGTTGGGCTGCGCAAGGCGGCGGCGCCGATCCTCTTTGGTACGACGTACGACTTCCTGCCGAACGGGCTGGAGCCCATTCCTTACGAATATTGGAAAGACCTGCGCACCTTTATCCTGCTTTTCGCGGGCTTCACCATGATTGAAGCGGTACTGAAGGCCAAGGCAGAAAACCGCAAGACCGCGCAGGCGATTGAGCTGAAAAGCGGCGCCAGCCGCATCCTCATCAACCCCGAAAGCTTTCTTTACGCCAAGGGGGCCGCAAACTATGCGGAGGTTCAGTCGGTCGACGGTGAAAGCCTGGCGCGTATCACCCTGGCAGAGCTTGAAGAAAAGCTGCTGGCCACCGGCATGCCGGTGGTGCGCGTGCACCGGTCCTACCTTGTCAACAGGGATGCCATCAGGAAGATCGACCCGCTGCCTGGGGGTGACCTGTCGCTGACCCTGAGGGGCGAGCACAAGGTCCGCGCCAGCCGCCGCTATAAAGCAGCCCTTGCCCCATGAAGGCGAGGCCCCGGTTTCCCGGAGCCCCGCATGTTTGCTATGCCTGCCGGAACAGGCCCCACTTGAGCGACTGCCGCTTGCGCGCGCTGTTCAGCGTGATCACCGCAAGGGTCAGGAGGCATAGTTCCGCCACAGGACCAGCCCACCAGATACCCACCTCGCCAAACAGCTTGGGCATCAGGAACACCAACGGAATCGCGAACAGGTAGGGTTTCGCAAGACCCAGAAGCGCCGCCTGCGCCACCTTGCCGATGGCCTGGAAATAGTTGGCGAGCAAGAGGAGCGGCCCACCGATCGCAAACAGCGATACCATCACCGGCATGATGCGGTTGATTTCCGCCACCACGCCGGCGTCGTCCACGAACAGGCCCCCGATCTGGTCTGCGAAGGTGATCAGGCTGATCTCCACCAACAGGCAATATATGAGTGCCACCGTGATCGCGAGCCCCAGCCCCCGGTTCGACCGGTGCCAGAGCTCTGCCCCATAATTGTTGCCGACAATTGCCTGCATGGCCTGCGACAGCCCGAGAAGCGGCAGGATGACGAAGGTGGTTATGCGCGTGATGATGCCGTAGGCCGACACGGTCTCGCCGTACTGGCTGCTGTCCACCAGCTGCAAGGACGCAAGCACCGCAGCGGAGACGAGCGACACCCCAAGGAAATTCAGGCTGGGCGGAATGCCGAGCGCCAGTGTTTCCTTCCAGCGGGCGTGCAGCCCAAAGTGCAGGAAGGCGGAGGGCCGAAGCACCGTCTTGCCCCATAGGCGGTAGGCCAGGAGGCACAACAAGGCGACAAATTGCGCCAGCACGGTGCCGTAAGCCGAACCAGCCACACCAAGCTCAAGCTTCGCGATCAGGATATAGTTGAAGAGAATGTTCAGAAGCGACACCAGAAGGCTGATGCCCGCCATCAACGGCAGGTGGCCTTCGCTACGCATCGCGTCGGAATTGACCGACAGGATGAACATCACCGGCGACCAGAGGATCATGATGCTGATATAGGTATAGCCCATGCCCGCCATCGGCCCTTCGCCGCCCGCGAACAGGCGCGCCATGTCAGTGCCTGTGAGGCTGAAAGCCGCCACAAGCAAGCCACAGATCATAAGCGCGAGGCCGTGTGCGCCCACAAATGTAGCGCGCGCGTCGTCGTGATTGCCCGCGCCAAGGGCGCGGGACACCTGGCTGGACATGCCACTTGCCACCAGGGTTGAAAGCGCCACAAGAAGCATGAACACAGGGAACATCAGCGTCACGGCACCAAGCGCCTCGGGGCCCACATAGATCCCAAGGAACAGGGCATCGATGATGGCGACAGTGCCGCTCATGCCCATGACAAAAATGATCGGAAGCGCGGTTTTTGCAAACACGGCACCCAAAGGTCCAGTGAGATAAGGGTTACTGGATGAGAGTTTATTAGACACGGAAATTTCCTTTGTCTGGCCTCTCAAATCAGGGATGGTTGCCCGCATTGCCACCGGCTAGAAAGGCCGTATGGAAATTCACGTGGGTGAACCCAGCACTTCACCAAGACAAAGTCCGCGAGCGGCGGGCGGCTGGAGCCCATGGGCGCTTATATAAGCCTGAACTTGTGAATTGTAAAGCGGGCGGGATTGGATAGGATGGGCGCGCACAAGGGGGACGCTATGGCACAGACATTTGCAGCAGCACAGATCTCCAGCATCCGCGGCGATGTCGCGGCCAATCTGGCCCTGCACCAAAGGGTGATGGAACAGGCGGCGAATGAGGGCGTGGATATACTGGTGTTCCCGGAGCTTTCGGTCACCGGCTATGAGATGGACCTGGCTGGAGGCCTGCAGGCCTCACCCGAGGATATCATGTTCGCGCCGCTGCATGCGCTTGCGCGCCAGGCGGGCATGCTGGCCTACCTTGGCATGCCCCTGAAGGCCCCAAACTATATTTCGGGCGGCAAACCGTATCTGGGCGCGGTGATTTTGGGCGGGGACGCGCCAAAGGCCTACGCCAAAATCCATGTGCACGAAAGCGAAGCCGACTATTTCCAAAGCGGCACAAATTATTCGGTCACACCGCATCAGAAGGCACGCATTGGCGCCGCCATATGCGCCGACCTCACGAAGCCTGAGCATGCGGCAGGCACGGTGGCTGCGGGCGCGGATGTCTATGCGGTTGGCGCGCTGATCAACGAAGCCGCCTGGGCACGCGAAGAACCGCTCCTGCGCGGATATGCCACTGCGCACGGCATCCCGGTCGTCTTCTCAAACTATGCCAGCAAAAGCGGGCCGTACACGCCCGTAGGTAAATCCAGCGTCTGGGCGCCGGGCGGCACCCTTGTGGCACAAGCTGACGGATGCGAAGACACCCTCGTCATCGCCCGCCGCACCCATGGCGACTGGCAGGGCAATACGGTCAGTCTTTAACGCCGAACGTGTGGCAGGCCATCTCTTGGGTCAGGCGCACGCTGCCGGGCCATTGGCCATATAACAGGTCAAGGAACTCGGCATGGCCGCCAAACTGGTTCATCCAGTCCCGCGCACCGGGCGGCAGATGCATCGGCACCATGGTGCCCACATCCCAGGCGTCCTCGACCGCCTGCATCTGGGCGTCATCGCCAAGGCCGTACCAGAAAGGCATCAGCATCACATCAACGGGTGTATGGGAGAGCCCGGCTTTCCTGAGGCTTTCCGCACTCGCGATGATATCACCTGTGTGGAAGAAGCTGACACCGTCGACCGTGACGTGAAAGCCGATGTTCTGCGGCCTGTTCGGGCCGTGATCCACGCGGTAAGCCCGCACCTTGACACCGTTAAGGTCATAATCAAGCGGGCCACCTTCCCACGGCGGCAGCACGGCTTTGGCGCGCGCTTCCTCGGCTTCAGTCAGGCCGACTTCCTTGAGCATATCGAATGCCTCAGGCGGCATCATGTAGGTGACATCCGCGTCCGCGCGCAGGTGCGCAAGCGTGGCCGTGGGGTCGAAATGGTCATTGTGATTGTGGCTGACAAGCGCCAGCTTCACCTTGGCGAACGCGCCGGTGCCAGGCGTCAGCTCCTGCATCAGGCGGGCAGACGGCAGGCCGTATTCGCCGTCATATTCATCCGCCACCCGCGCGGCGTCGAACAGCACCGCCGTGTCCCGGCCTTCAAGCAGGAAACCCGCGTTGGCGATGTGGCACAGCTTCACGCCGTCGGCGGCAGCAGGCATGGATGCCATAAACGCCGCAACACACAACGTCGCCTTGATCGTTTTGAATGTCATGAGACCAATCCTCCCGCTTTCAGCAAAGCGGAAGGGCGCGGGGAAGGCAACCCAAACTTCGGATTACCGGCAGGCGCGGGAAGCGGCGTTATAGGCGGCGGTGAAGCCACGCAGGCTGAAGGTGTCGCGGGTGTTGGTGCCGCGCTGGCTGGTGGCGCGGACTTCGAGGTTGATGCCCGCTTTCATGGCGGCGACAACGCTACGGTCATCCTTCGGGTCATAGGCCCAGGCGCCCGAGCCTTCGGTGAAGAACTGGTAATTCTTCTGGCCGTCCACGCTGATGCGGGCTTCGCTGCCCTGGCGGATCGGGTAGCCCACCACCACATTCACTTCATCGGTGACGCCGAAGGCGGGCCGGTGGGTGACGGTCATATAAATATCGCCGCGGCTGGCGCCCTTGCGGCTGATCCAGGTTTTCTTCGGGACCGAGATCACATAACAGACCTTGCTCGAGCCCGAGCCCGCGACCATGGCATCCCAGTCGCTGTGGCTTGAAAGCTTGCGCGGTGTACCCTGGCCGAACGCGGCGGCAGTGAAGCTGGTGACAAGAAGTGCTGTGAGTGTGAAGGCAAAAAGCTGTCTCATAGGTTCCCTGTTTTCCCGGTTTACTCTCAAATCTGCGGCGCGCGCCCTAAAGCATATGCCTTACTTGGTCTCATTCTTCAACCGTCGCTCGATCCGGCTGAAACGGCCGCCGTGCACATGCGCCGCCCTCTCTATCGGTTTGCCGCCCGGCATCACCGGCCTTTCTGCAAAACCACCCAACAGGCGCAAACGGTCATACATGACTATAGCACCTGCAGTCGCCACGTTAAGGCTGAACTTTGTCGGGATTTTGATCATATGGTCGCAGCGCTCTGTCATGGCGGCGCTGAGGCTGGTGCGCTCACCCCCCAGCACATAAACCGCCTGCACAGGATGGCGGAAGCTGGGCAGGTCTACCGCGTCATCCGTGATCTCGATGCCCACAAGCTGGCAACCCTGCGGCACATGCACGTCAGCCGCCGTGGCGTAGTTATAGAAAGGGATCTGGGTGGTGCTTTTGCTGGTGTCGGCGAAATCGGCGGTCACCAGCTCGCCGGTGTGGGAGATCTTCATCGGATTGACGGCAAAGGCGAAGGACGCGCCAAAGGAATGGGCCGTGCGCACCAGGTTGCCCACATTGCCCTCTTTTGACGGACCGTCGATCCCGATCCCGAAATAGCCGCGCATGGTCACTCCAAGCCTAAAATTGCCGCCACGCTCTCCCTGAGGATGGTGACCAGTTCCTCATCCATGTACCCATAGTCGTCCGGGATATCAAGGACGTGCAAGGCCTTATACTCAAGGAGACGCGGGAAAGCTGCCTTCAACCGGCTCTTGTGCTTGCCTTCCATCACCATGCTCATGTCGGCCCATTCAATGTCTTTTGCGGACACCGTGCGCCGAGCCTTCGGACTGGTGCCCGCCGAGCGGACACTCAGGCCGGGATGCTTGCGCCAGACCGTTTCTGCCGTGGGGCTGCGCCACTGGTTGCGGCTGCAGATAAAGAGCAGATTGGTCATGCGTCGGTAACCTGATCCTTCACCCCTTCCGACCCGCCGAAGCGGGTGGCATAGGGGTGGAAGGCGCCGATGCCGCAGGCCAGCATGATGGCGCCTGAAGCCACCAGAAGCGCGCCCTCCAGGTTGATGTCAAACGCGACACCCATGATCACCGCCGCAATCGGCAACAAGCCCACTGACATGAACATCAGAAGGCTCATGACCCGGCCAAGCAGTTTTTCCGGCGTGCGGTTCTGCAACAGTGTGGTGAAATGCACCCACACCCAGCTGTCGCCGCAGCCTGCAATGAAGAACACCAACATGCCCCACCAGTAGGGCGGATAGAGCACAATCAGCGCAATGGTCGCGCCCGAAAAGCAAAAGAGCGAGAACATGATGCGGATGATGTGTTCGTCCCGAGGCGCTTTGAAAATGCCGGCGGACGACGCCCCCAGAAATGCCCCGCTGCCGTAGGCCGCGATCTGCAGGCCGTAGATATAGGCGCCCTCTTCGAACCGGAGGTCCGCAAGCGCGGGCAGGCCGACGAAGATCGGCGCCTGGAAAAAGAATTCAAGCGCCGCGATCCCTAGGAACCCGAGCCGGAAGGCCGGCACAGACCAGACGAACCGAACCGCCACACGGATTTCCTCGAGCATCGAGGTGCCGGCCGTATCTTCCTTCTCCAAGCTGCGCGTGCGCACAAACAGAAGCGTGAGCGCAGAGGCGAAGAAGGTGATGCCGTCGAGCGCGAAGGCGCGCGCCAGGCCTTGCTGGTCATCGCCAAGCCCAATGGTGTGGGCAGCGGCTGAATGGGTGCCCAGGCTGGCTTCGCCCGCAATCACGAACCCCGCGATCAGCGGCCCGATGATCACCCCCAGCCACATGGTGGTCTGGACCAATGCATTGCCTTCCTTCAGCTGGTCCTTCTTCACCAGGCTGGGGACAATCGATGTGGTTGCCGGATAGAAGAAGGCGTCCGCCACACCAAAAGCCAGTGCAATGGCAAAGACAATCACAATGGTCACACTGCCGGTGAACAGCAGGTACGCGAGGAGCGCCATCAGCCCCATGCGGATGACGTTGGTATAAAGCATCACTTTCCGGGGGCTGGTGCGGTCCACCACCGCGCCGCCCATCAGCATCAGGATGGCGCGCGGCAGGCCCTGGGCCGCGAATACCAGGCCCATCATCAGCTCGCTGCCCGTCAGTTGCAGCACCAGCCAGGGGAAAGCCAGCATGCTGATATGGTCCCCGATCACGGAGATAAATTCCCCGATCCAGAAGATACGGAAGTTGCGATCTTTCAAAACCTGCAGCATAAGGGGCTTGCTTTCCCGTGTTTGAGGTGCGGCTATCTAGCCAGCATGCGCACAAACCGGCAAGCCAGAAATGTGATCACAATTTTGCAACAAGGCATCAAAGACACCATGGATGACAAAAAGGCAACAGCGGACCTGACCCCTGAAGGCAAGCCCCAGCTGAAAGGCTGGCGCAAGTTCATGCTGGATTTCGGGCCGCTCCTGGTGTTTTTCATGGCCTTCCGCTTCGGTGAGGGTGATGAGCGTGTCATCAACGCCACCATTCCTTTCATGGTCGCGATTATTGCTGCCGCCATCTATTCCAAGGTGAAACAGGGCCACGTCAGCGCCATGCACAAATTCACCCTTGTGGTGGTTCTGGTGATGGGCGGCTTGACCCTTTGGCTGCACAGCGATGTTTTTGTGAAAATGAAGCTGACGCTGATCAACGGTGTGTTTGCCGCGATCCTTTTGTTTGGGCTGATGACCGGGCGGCTTTACATCAAATCCATCATGGAGCTGGCGTTCCACCTGCCGGATACGGTGTGGCGTGTGCTCAGCCGCAACTATGCGCTCTTCTTCATCGCGACCGCGCTTTTGAACGAGGTGATCTGGCGCACGCAAAGCGACGACTTCTGGATCAATTTCAAGACATTCGGCTATATCGGGCTGAACTTCATCTTCCTGATGGCGCACATGCCCATGCTGATGAAACACATGCCGGATGAAGACGAGAGCGCCTGAAGGCCGCCAAGCCGTCACCCTGTGGCGGATATCGCCAGAAGATCATTACAATAGGCAGGAAGGCGCAACGACAGATCCGCCACTTCCTTGGGGTAGCCGACAAACTCCCAGCACTGGATCGGCTTGTGCCACAGCGCGCGTGTGAAAGGCTCGCCGCTGATCACATAGAGCTGATAGCCGTGCTTTTCGAACAAGCCGAAAAAGTCTTCCATGGTGTAGCCATAAAGCTGGCTGGTGCCATGGCGCCCGTTTTCGAAGATGATCACCGGCCGGTCGCGCGCCATGATGCGCTGAGCCCCGGTAAGGGCGTGATATTCGCCGCCTTCGATATCAAGCTTCATCAGGGCAACACGCCGGAACCAGGGCCGCTTGCTATCAAGGCGACAGCGGCTTACTTCGATTTCCACCAGGCCACCCTCTTCGCCGGAAAAGGGAGAGCTACGTCGCTTCAAGCCGCTAAAGGCTTTTCTGTTCTCAAACATGCAGAAGCTGGCCTTCCCGGTTTCCGCAGCCGCTGCACGTTCATGCAGCCGGATGTTGCGGAACCCACGCTTCCGGACCTGCTTTCGAAGCTTCTGGAACAGACTGGGAATAGGCTCAAAGGCCAAGATGCGTCCCTTTGGGCCGACGGCCTGAGCCATCGGAAACATGTGACGGCCTTCGTTGGCGCCCACATCAATTGCGGTATCTCCAACGTTCAGCAGGTCTTCATAAATTTTCTGAACTATCGCCTCAAAATAATGGCCGACATGCTGCCCTTTCGAGGCAGAAAGCGCGTGTAGCTGTTCGATAATCATGGGACCCCCATCTCATGAATTGTTGATGACAAACCATAAGCCGGGAATTGTATAAAATCAATTTGAACGACAGGTGCGCGGGTCCTAGGGTTTCAGGCCCTCAACCCAGCTGTCGTCTTTTTCATAGCCCAGCACTTCAAGCGCCCGCTGGTGCCTGTCTGCAAACGCGCGTCCCAGCTTCTGGTCAAACACCGATTTCCACTGCTGCTTCTTGCCTGACCGGCCATGCCCGCTGACGGCATCCTTGTTGGCAAAAAGGGAGTGCGCAATGAAGGCTGGTGCAGCTTTCTTGAACGGCAGCCTCAGATGGCGGCAGACCTTCCTGAACTCGCGGAGCTGCCTGTCATCTATCAGCTTCTCATATTTCATTGTGCGGAAATTCTTTTCCAGGAACGTGCGCTGCGCCGCATCGCCCTTCGCGTCCACCATGTTGGAAATCGTGTCAGCGGCCACATTGTCCATCTCGAACAGGTAGCGATCCGCCATGGCATCGAAGCTTGTGATCATCTCGGCGTAGGTCTTGCCGTCAAAGAAGGGCCTGCCCACATGCAGCCAGCGTTCTGCCGACTTCGCATGATAATGCGCGCCCGAGATCACCACATCCCTGGGGTCGCGCACAATGCGGATACCCCTGACCCTATGTCTCAGAAACGTCGAGGGGAACTGGCTGTGGTCATCCAGATAGAGGGTGTTTTTGTCGGGCCGCGTTGTCGGGCCGCCTGTCTCGCGCAGGTCAACGAACTCTGCGTCGATCGCGTCCGCTACATCCCTGAACACCCGCGACATCCAGACTGTGCCGGTCTTGTGGTAGGTGCCGATGCAGCGGATCGGATTGGAAATCAGGCTGGTCAGTCGGGATACCATAGGGAAAAACACGCTGTTTTCTGGATAATCTCAGGGTTCGGTGGATAACGTCAGGCCACCACATACACGCTATGGCGGCAAGAATAAAGCTGCCCGGCCGTGGTGCGGCATTTTTTAGCGGGCCTTCCCGGCCTCCGCGCCCGTCAGGCCGGGTTGGTAAAAGGCGCGAAACCCGCTTTGCCCATAGCTTCGCGGTAATGGCCAAGCACCCAGTGCACACTGGGGAAGGCCAGCTCATCCCATGGGATCTCATCCCAGGTGAACAGGGCCACCTCCTGGCTTTCGATACCCGGCGCAAAATCCGCGGACGGCAGCGTCGCCCGGTACATCATATGCACCTGGCTGATATGCCGAACCAAATAGACGGCAAGAAGATCCCGGATTTCAATATGGGCTGTGGCTTCCTCATAGGCTTCGCGCACCGCGCCCTCGTCCGGGCTTTCGCCGACCTCGAGGAACCCGGCCGGGATGGTCCATTTGCCCTTCTGGGGAAAGATAGCCCGCTTGCACAGCAGGATTTTGCCGTCATGTTCGACCACGGCGCCGGCGACGATGCGCGGGTTCTCATAGGCGATGAAGCCGCAGTCCCGGCAGACAAGCCGCTCCCGCTCGTCGCCTTCAGGCACGGTGTGATGGAAATTCTTGGGTGCTTTTGGTGTATCCGCCATAGAGAGGAATCTAAGGCGGTCAGCCGGGCTGTCCAGCCCTAATGGTCCCAATATCTGTTCGCGATCAGACCCGGATATCGATGATCTGCCCAAGCGGCACGTCACGCTGGCTGTTCGCCTGCGCGGACAGGCGGCCAATAGGGGCCTCACGCTGGCCTGTGCCCAGGTCGCCGACGCGGCTTTGGGCCGCTTCAAGTTCCTGCGCGGACGACAGGTCTGCGTTCCTGTTCGATTTTTCAGACTGTTGCGCAGGCGCTTGCCTGTTGCCTTCGCTTTGGCGCGCGCGGATACGCTCCTCGATCACGTCCGTCGGGCGCGGCGTCAGATCGACCTTGTTGGCAGCTGCACGGGTGCCGCGGCCATTTTGAAGCTGAGCCTGCAACTGGGACTGAAGCCCAGAGGCATTCGGATTAATGTCGACCATGGTCTTTTGACCTCAATCTCACGAGTAGGCTATTTTAGCGCTGGAATCTGGCAGACGAATTCTTCGGGCCGATTATTGTTCCGGTATCCTTAAAGTGCCCTGACGGGATCAGGGCTCTTGTCGCGCATCATAGAGCGCAATTCTGACCAGAGTCTTAAAGATTGGGGTCCGAACGCAAATTGTCAAGAAACGCTTTGAGGGCCGCGGCTTTTTCACCTGACACGTGGGTCAGGCCGCGGTTGAGGGCGTCAATTGCCGCTTGCTTGTTGCCCATCGTGAGGTGCGACCGGGCCAGCATCATCCAGCCTTCCGCATCATCGGGCGCCGATTCGAGCCTGGCTTCAAGCCGCTCCATCATGCTGGCAATGAAGGCCTGGCGCTGTTCTTCACTCATGCCCTGAACCGACGCCATCTGCTCGTCCGTCAGCTTCGGCGGGTTAACGCCAAGGCTTGATAGCTGACGATTGAGAAGCGGCATCCACGGTGCGTCCGGCGCGGACCTGTCGGCAAGCGCTGTCCATGTGGCCTTGGCGCCCGTCTCATCACCAGCCTGCAGTCTTGCGAGGCCCAGATAATACTGCCCCGCCGCATGATCGGGAAAATCCTCGATCAACTGGCCAAGGACAAGCCGCGCTGCAGGCGATATCTGCCCGCCCGACATGGCGATCATGGCTTCAAGTTGCTGGGCGCGCCACTGGGCCTTCATCGGGTCAAGGTCGGCCAGCTGGCCAAAAGCGTTGGCGGCGGTGGAAAAGTCCCGCACCGACCGCGCCGTCTTGGCCAGCACCTCCCAGGCCTTGGTGTCCGCGGGATTGCCTTCCAGATGCTTCTGGATGGTCTTGATGGCTTCGCCGAAGGTGGGGCCGCCCTCTTCAACCCGCTGGTCGAGGCCGCTCACCACCGTGCCTGGCTTGGCTGGCAATGTAGGCCGCCCCATGAAACCATAAAGCGCGAAGGCGGCAACAAGGGTAACGGCCGCGAGCACAAGCGGCAGGCGCTTATCGCCCGCGTTTGCACTGACGCCGGTTTTCTGCTTGGCCACCTTGAGGATGCGGCGTTCCACCTCAAGCTTTGCCGCGCGGGCGCTCTCTGCGTCCACCACGCCGCGCTCCTCGTCTTCCGTGATCTCATCAAGCTGGGCGCGGTAATGATCCAGCGGATCAACAGTTTCGCCGCGGCCACGGCCCATCACCAGCACGAGCGCCACCATAAGGGCCGTCAGGGCAAGCAGGAACCAGATCATGCCTCGTCCTCCCGCTTGGAAAGGATCTTCTCAAGCTCCGCCTGCTCGTCTTCGCTCAGCGGCGAGGGCGTAACGGGCGTCTTCCGCGACCTGAGGACCATATAGAGCACGAAAGCGAGGAAGATGAAGGGCGAGCCCCACAGGAAATAGGTACTGCGCTTGAAGGGCGGCTCAAGGAGCACATAGTCGCCGTAACGGTCAACCAGATAGGCTTTGACGTTATCAGGCGTGTCACCCATGGCGATACGCTCGCGCACAATCTGCCGAAGGTCGCGCGCGATGTCGGCGTTCGAATCCTCGATCGACTGGTTCTGGCACACCACGCAGCGCAGCTCTTTCATCAGGTCGCGGGCCATGGCTTCCATGGCTGGGTCCTCAAGCGGCTTTTCGTCCACCGCGACCGCAAGGGCAGCCATAGAAACGGCAAGGGCAACCAGAAAAGCTGTCAGCGCGCGCATCATTTGTGTGCCTCCAGGGCTGGCAGGACCTTGGCTTCAATGCCGTCACCCACGATCGGGCCCCAGTGGCGGTAGACAATGGTACCATCCCCGTTCACCAAGAAAGTTTCAGGCACGCCGGTCACGCCCCAGTCGATGGCCACCCGGCCATCTAGGTCCGCGCCCATCCTTGTGAAGGGATTGCCAAGCTCATCCAGGAAGGCAAGCGCCCGGTCAGGCGTGTCCTTGTAGGCGATGCCGATGATGGCCACACCGTGTTCGCGGGCCAGCTTCATCAGGCTTTCATGTTCGGCCCGGCAGGGCACGCACCAGCTGGCGAAAAAGTTCACAAGCACCGGCTTGCCGGTTTTGAGGTCCGCGTCCGTCAGGCCGGGCGCATCCACCTCAAGCCCCGGAATGGTGAACGCCGGCGCCGACTTGCCGATCATCACGCTTTTGATCTCGTTCGGGTTGCGGCCCTCTTCGGTCATCATCATGAAAAAGAGACCCGCAAGCGCCAGAACAATAATGAGGGGGACAAACCGCTGCATGCTCACGCCTCCGCCTTGATCTTCTTGGCCTTGGGCGCACCCACCCTGAGACGGCGGTCCGTCAGCGACAGGAACCCACCCAGCACCATCATGGCGGCGCCCAACCACAGCCCGAAGACAAAGGGCTTATGGTAAAGCCGGACAGACCAGCGCCCGCCGCCTGCGGCCTCACCAATCACGGCATAAAGGTCAGCCGACGGCATCGAATGGATGGCGGCTTCTGTCGTGTCCATCACCGGGTCGGAATATAGCCGGTCCTGCGGCTCAAGCGCGATACCCTCGCCACCAGATTTATGGCTGGCGTGGAACATGCCCTGAATGGCCGTATAGTTGGGGCCAACAACCGGCGTCACGCCGTCAAACCTGACCATATAATCACCAACTTCGGCTGTATCACCGCGCTGCATGATCACCAGCTTTTCTTCGGTCCAGGCTTCGGAAATGGTGATGCCGAACAGCAAAACGGCAACGCCGGCGTGCGCCAGGCTCATGCCCCAGCTGGCGCGCGGCAGGTTGCTGAGGCGGCGCAGGAAGCCAGCCGGTTTCTTGAAAAGCTGGGTGCGCTCCGCGATTTCCATCAGGACCGACGCCAAAAGCCATGTGGCCAGCGTGAGGCCGAAAGCGGTCATCACGGCGCCACCCACGGATGACCAGAAGAAATAAACACCCACCACAAGCGCCACGATCAGGGCCGGCAACAGGGTGGTGGCCGCCCGCGGCAGGCGCCCGCGCTTCCACGCGAGCAGGGGCCCGAACCCCAATGCCACAATCAGGGGACTCATCAGCACAGCCGCGCCGAAATCAAAGAAAGGCGCACCAACGCTGATCTGGCCCGCGCCCATGGCCTCGAGCACAAGCGGGTACAGCGTACCAACCAGCACCACGCCTGCAAAGGTGGACAAGAGCACGTTATTGAGGACAAGCGCGCTTTCGCGGCTGACCATGCCAAACAGGCCGCCGGGCGTCAGCTTGGGCGCGCGCCAGGCATACAGTGTGAGCGCCCCACCAATCACCACCACAAGAAAGCCGAGGATGAAAATGCCCCGCGCCGGGTCATTGGCAAAGGCATGCACACTGGTGATCACACCCGAGCGCACCAGGAAAGTGCCCAAAAGGCTGAAGGAAAAGGCGACAATGGACAGCAGGATCGTCCAGCTTTTGAGCGCATCGCGCTTTTCCACCACGATGGCGGAATGCAGCAGCGCCGTTGCCACCAGCCAGGGCATGAAGCTTGCGTTTTCAGCGGGGTCCCAGAACCACCAGCCGCCCCAGCCGAGCTCATAATAGGCCCACCAGGAGCCGAGGATGATACCGGCTGTCAGGAACATCCAGGCCACCAGCGTCCAGGGCCGCACCCAGCGTGCCCAAAGGGGTGTCACTTCGCCTTCAATGAGCGCGGCGACAGCAAAGGAAAAGGCAACCGACAGGCCAACATAGCCAAGGTAAAGCATGGGCGGATGGAAAGCGAGGCCTGGGTCCTGCAGCAGGGGGTTCAGGCCATTGCCTTCAAAAGGCGCCGGATCAAGCCGAACGAACGGGTTGCTGGTGAAAATTATAAACAGGAGGAAGCCGACAACAAGCGCGCTCTGGACCGCGATCACCCGGGTGCGGAACCGCTGTGGCAGCTTGCGGCCCTTCACGGATAGCGCCGCTGCAAAGAGCGTCAGCATCAGGATCCACAGCAAGAGGCTGCCTTCATGGTTGCCCCACACGCCTGCGATTTTATAGAGCATCGGCTTGGCCGTGTGCGAATTGGCCGCCACCGCATAAACGGAAAAATCAGAGATGATGTAGCTGTACATCAAGGCGCCAAAAGCGATAAGCGCCATCAGGAACTGGCCGATTGCAGCGTTGTCCGCCACCGCCATCATGCGGGCATCACCGCGGGCGATCCCGAAGTGCGGCACCGTGGCGCCCAGAAGGGCCAGCATCAGCGCCAGGATGGTGGCGAAATGGCCAAGCTCTGCGATCATCAGCCGTCCTGCCCCGCCGTCAGGGCCTCAGGGTGGCTGCAGGCTTCCTCGTTTTTCGGCATGGTGCCGGGAGGCGCGTAATTTTCATCGTGCTTGGCCAGAACCGTGTCGGCCACAAAGACGCCTTCGGCATTCAGGGCGCCTTCGGACACCACACCCTGACCTTCGCGGAACAGGCTGGGCATCATGCCGGTGAAGCGTACCTTCAGGTCCGCCGCGCAGTCTGTCACCCGGAACTCATAGGTCAGGCCGTCATCCTTGCGTTCAACCGACCCGGCCTCCACAAGGCCGCCCAGGCGAAAGCGTTGGCCCACGGCAACCTTTTGCTGGAACACTTCACTTGGCTGCAAAAAGAGGTTGAAGCTGCCCGTCTGGCGCCCGGCAAACACAATCAGGAAGGCGGCGAGCGCGAGGACAGCCACAGCCACAATCATCACCACAAGGCGCTGGCGCTTTCTGGTCTTCAGGCCCGCCATCAGCTGTCTCCCCTGTCGGATTTGGTGCGGCGACGGGGGCGCATGCGCTCGACTTCAGCGGCCGCCGATTTGCCCGCGCGCAGGCTGAAAAACGCCAGTGCCACAAGCCCCAGCGCGGTCACACCGTATGCGCCCCACACGAAGGGGCCAACACTGCCCATGTCAAAAAGGTCTGTCATCAGCCGGTCACCCTGCTCATGCGCAAGACACTCAGCTTGCGGCGGTTGATCTCAAGCTTCATGCGGTAAAGGAATATCACCACGAAATAGGCCTTGAAAGCGATAGCCATCATGAACAGCGGCCACAGCATGTCGGCGCTGATGGTCGGGCCGTCCAGCCGGAACACGCTGGCGGGCTGGTGAAGCGTGTTCCACCATTCGACCGAGAATTTGATGATCGGCAGGTTGATCACACCCACAAGCGCCAGAATGGAGGCCGCGCGGCCCGCCTTGTCTTCTTCGTCCATGCTGCGCCAGATGGCCATATAGCCCAGATACAAGAAGAAAAGCACCAGCACGGAGGTCATGCGGCCGTCCCACTGCCAATAGGTGCCCCAGGTGGGCTTGCCCCACAGCGCACCGGTGATCAGCGCCAGCGCCGTAAACGTCGCGCCAATGGGCGCCGCTGCCTTGCCCGCGAGGATCGCCAGCGGATGGCGCCAGACAAATTCGGTGAAGCTTGCGCCCGCCACCACAAGGTAACAGAACATGGCCATCCAGGCAGCTGGCACATGCACATACATGATGCGCACGCTTTCGCCTTGCTGCCGGTCTGGCGGGCTGCCCAGGAAGGCTAGATAGAGGCCGTAAATCAGCGATGCCGCCAGCACAAGTTTCGCCCATGGCAGAATCTTGTCTGCCAGGCGGTTGAACTGGGCTGGATTGGCGAATCTATGCATGGCCCTTACCTATAGTGAACCCCCTTTTGCCGCAAGTGCGACTTGATGCCTCACATCCTTGTTATTCAAGCGACAGTCCCAATGCTATTCAAGCGAAAGGCGAAGCGCCTGTGCGCTGACAAACGGCCCAATCACAAGCGCCAGCAAACTGGCCGCCCCAAGAAGCGCCAGCGGCTGCGTGGCGTCCACCAGCCCGGCGGTTGCGTCCACTGCCCCAACAGCGAAAATCAGCGTCGGCACATATAAGGGTAGCACGAGAAGCGACAAGAGCACCCCGCCCCGGCGCACCGACACGGTCAGCGCTGCGCCCATGCTGCCAATCAGGCTAAGCGCGGGGGTGCCGACAAGAAGCGATACCAAAAGGGTACCATAGGCACCGTCCGGCAGGTTCATCAGCATGCCAAGGATGGGCGAGACAACAACAAGCGGCAGCACGGTGGATACCCAGTGCGCCAGAATTTTCGCCGCCGCCACGCCGGTGAGGCCGAGAGGCGACAGCGCCAAATCGTCAAGGCTGCCATCTTCAAAGTCCGCCTGATAGAGCCGGTCGAGGCTGATAAGGCAGGCCAGAAGCGCCACCACCCAGATGACCCCCGGCGCGATACGCGCCAGGATTTGCGGTTCCGGCCCCACGCCGAACGGGAACAGGGTGACGGCAATCAGGAAAAAGCTGAGCGCCATGGTACCTGTGCCGCCCTGCGACCAGGCAAGGCGCACATCGCGCTTCACGATGCCGAAGAAAATACCGCTGAGGGAGGTCTTTTGTCTGCTTTCGGGAGCCATGGTCATAACCACGCCTCCTCAAGGCTGACCTTGGGCTGATAGTCGCGCATGTCGACCACCGCGCCGTCAACCCCGATGGGGTCATGGGTCGCAGCGATGATCATGCCGCCCGCCTTCAGGTGTTTGCGCATCAGCGCCGCCAGCGCGTCGCGGTTTTCTGCATCAAGCCCCACTGTTGGTTCATCCATCAGCCATACGGGGCGGTTGAGGTACGCAAAGCGCATCAGGTTCGAGCGGTGGCGTTGACCGCTTGAAAAATAGCGTACTGGCTGGTCCAGAAGCCCGGTCAGGCCGAACACTTCCGCCGCTTCCGCCAGCGGCACATCCGCCACCACATGACCGGTCATCAGCCGCGCCAGTTCGCGCGCGTTTTCGCGAAGCGTCAGCACCGGCTTCAGGGCATTGTCGTGCCCGGCATAGATCAGCGCTTCCGAAAGCGCCGCATCGCCATGCGACCAGGCGTCCTCGCCGTACGCCAGCGTGCCCTTGGCAATGCGTAGATAGCCTGCAATCAGCCGCAGAAGCGTTGACTTGCCGCTGCCGTTCCTGCCCCTGAGATACAGAAGTTCACCGGGCTTGAGCTCGAATGAGAGATGCTCAAACACCATCCGCCCGCCCCGAAAACAGGCAAGGTCATCGGCCCGCAAGGGCAAAGGCGCGGTCGCGAATGTGGAGTTTGAGGCCATGAGCGCACGCTAGCGTCATTCATGGCCCTGCTCAAGCAAGAAATCAGCCTGTAATTTCAGGTGCCTAGGGCGCACGCCGATTTCATCTTTGGGCCTTCACACCGGGGCCCAATCCCCTATATGGTTAGGGGAAGTTCAAACGGGTGGGGATTTATGAATCTGGAAGCGTTGATATGGCCTAACGGCTGGCTGATTGTGGGCTTTGTTTTCCTGGCCCAGCTGCTTGCCAGCATCCATATCCTGCGCACAAAAACCGATGTGCGGTCCGCCATTACCTGGATCGGCCTTGTGTGGATCGCCCCCATGCTGGGGCTCATAAGCTACATCCTGTTCGGCATCAACCGCATCAGGCGGCGCGCCCGACGCGTGCGGGAACGCCAGGGCATGGCACCGCGCCCGGAACGCACGCGGGAGCCGGATGGCCCCAGCCTGACGGACGGCGTGCCGGACGCCCCCAACCGCTGGCAGGCCCACGCCCGCCTCGGGGGCCGTGTGACCGCCCTGCCGCTGACGCTGGGCAACAGCATCGAGCCGCTGGCAGGCGGGCGCCAAGCCTATGACGCCATGATTGAGGCCATTGATGCGGCCGAACGCACAGTGGCGCTGACCACCTATATTTTCCAGGCGGACCAGGCAGGCAGGCGTTTTGTGGCGGCCCTTGCCCGCGCGCATGAACGCGGCGTCAAGGTGCGGGTGCTGGTGGATGCCGTGGGCAACCTTTATGGCCTCAAGCCGGTATCGAACCTGCTCCGTCGGCGCGGCGTACCGGTGGCGGTGTTCAACCCGGCGCGGCTGTCGTGGCGCCTGGCGTTTTTCAACCTGCGCACCCACCGGAAGCTCCTTATCGTGGACGGCAACACAGGCTTCGCCGGCGGTATGAACATTCGCAAGCATCATCTGGAACGGTCCGACGGCAGCCCCCGTGTGCGCGACACCCATTTCCGCCTGAAGGGCCCCATCGTCAGCCAGATGATGGAAGCCTTCACCGATGACTGGGCCTTCTCGACCAAGGAAGACCTTGAGGACGCCATATGGATGCCGCCGGCCGAACCGAACGCATCGGGTGTCACCGCCCGGTCGATCCCCGATGGGCCGGACGAGCATTATCACAAGACAGCCATGATTATGGAAAGCGCCCTCTCAAGCGCCCGCAAGCGCGTGCAACTTGTGACACCCTATTTCCTGCCGGAGGCGGGGCTGATCGCCGCCCTCAAGCAGGCGGCGCTCAGGGGTGTGCAGGTGGATATCCTGGTGCCGGGCCAGAACAACCTGCCGCTCTTTGCGCTGTCGTCGCTTTCCGGCGCGCGGCAGCTGGTGCAGATCGGCTGCAATCTCTATCTGTCGGAGCCGCCGTTTGACCATACCAAACTGATGGTAGTGGATGAGGACTGGGTGCTGTTCGGGTCATCGAACTGGGACGCTCGCTCGCTGAAACTGAACTTCGAATTCAATGTGGAATGCTACGACAAGGCGCTTGCCGTCACCATGACAGACTGGGTCAAAGACCGCATGGCAAGCGCCACCCCCATGACGCCAGACGATTTCAGGAAACGCTCCACCTTCAACCGCGCCCTGGGGCGCGTGCTGTGGCTCCTTAGCCCGTACCTATAGGGCTATTCACCCTTCGGCAGGTACTTTCCCGCACGGGCTTCTACGTCCGCCTTCAGCTTTTGCTCCAGCCCCAGCATGAAAAGCACCTCGGCGATCAGGAAGGCGGGCGCGATGAACACCTGCGTGAGGTTATCGAACAGGGCGGGTTTGCGGCCTTCGAAAACATGGCCCATGAACTGGATAACCCAGCCCACGATAAAGAGCACCGCAAAGCTTTTAACGGCGAAGACCGTGCCCTCAAGCGCCATGACCTCCGCGAAATACAGAAGCGCGCCATAGATAAGCGCGGCGATGGTGCCAATCAGCGGCGCGTTGACAATATAGTATAGGAGCAGCACCCCAATCAGCACTGCACCGAGCGTCACGCGCCCTACCTCAAGCGTCGCGAGCGGCACGGTGCTGGTGAGCACCAAAAGCGAGAAGACAATCATCGGAACGCCGATATGGTGCGTGGCCTGGTTGCGGCCATCGCGGTGATAGGCCGAATACATCGCCAGTTGTTCCAGAAACCAGTTTTTCATGCGTGCCTCCCTCCCCAAGGATTTCGCCTAAAATGGACCGATCCCCGGGGAAAGGCAAGCAGATGCGCACTTTCCTCCGCCTCTGTCCGCCCTAGTCTTTATAGCAAACAGGGAGCAATGCCATGAGCTATGAAACGCTGACATATGAACAGGACGGTCCGGTTGCGGTCGTCACGCTGAACCGGCCCGACAATATGAACGCCTTCACCCCCACCATGGGGCGCGAGATGGAAGAGGTGCTTGAGCGCGCCGACGATGACGACACGGTACGCGCCGTAATCTTCACCGGCGCCGGGCGGGCCTTCTGCGCGGGCATGGACCTTTCCGCCGACGGCAATGTGTTCGGGCTGGATGAAAGCATTGATCCCCTTTCGCCCGAGATGGAAAAAAACCGGGACACCGGCGGGCGCGTGGTCTTGCGCATGTACCGCATGAAAAAGCCGCTTATAGGCGCCATCAACGGCGCGAGCGTGGGTGTTGGCACCACCATGCAGCTGCCGATGGATGTACGCATCGCCTCCCCCTTTGCCAAATTCGGCTTCGTGTTCGCCGAGCGCGGCATCACGCTTGAAAGCTGCTCAAGCTGGTTCCTGCCACGCCTGGTGGGCATATCGAAAGCCGCCGAGTGGTCCTACACCGGCCGGGTGTTCAAGGCGGACGAAGCGCTTGAGGCCGGACTGATTTCGGAGATTGTCGAACCCGACGCGCTTCTGGCGCGCGCGAGAGAGATCGCCGAGAGCTTTTCGGCGCGCACCAGCGCCATGTCCGTGGCACTCAACCGCCAGCTTTTGTGGCGCATGATGGGCGCGTGCCACCCGATGGAGGCACACAAGGCAGAGAGCCGCACCATGCTGCACACAAGCATCCGCGACGGCAAGGAAGGGGTTCAAAGCTTCCTGGAGAAACGCGATCCGGACTTCAGGGACAGCGTATCTGCGGGGGCGCCTGCTGGCTTCGACTGGGACGCCGAGCCCGACTTTAGCTAGCGCCCAACTTCGGAAAGGCCGATTTTGGGCAAAAAAATGGGCGCCTCGAAGGGCGCCCAAGTTGGATAGGAAAAGTGAATTACTCAGCCGGTACAGCGGACATGCGCAGCGTATCGGTTTCATCCTTTTCGATCAGGTTTGCGGCTTCCGTCAGCGCAACCTTACGGGTATCGAACCAGTGGGCCTCGGCCATGCCTTCTGCCACCTTGAGGCCATCAATCACTGAGCGCACATCAGCCGATGCGCCCACAAAGAACAGGCCTTTGCCTGCGTGTCGGGCGTCCTCGACGATGGTTTCCACAGCCTTGGCAGCTGAGAGGTCAAGGAACGGCACGCGGGTAAAATCCATGATCAGGATACGCGTGGCGCCATCGGCTTTTTCGCGCACATGGTGACCAAGGTCAGCCGCTGCACCGAACGAGAGTGGGCCGCCGAAATCGAACAGGGAAACCCGGTCCTTCAGCGCCGTCAGAAGCTCGCGCTCCTCCGGATCAGCCACCTCACGGTCGATCACCTGCAGGTTCTTGATCTGCTGCTCGGAGAGCTGCTTGATGAAGGCAAGGGCTGCCAGCACCACGCCCACTGCTACAGCAGTGATCAGGTCAACAAACACAGTCAGGCCCAGAACAACGGCCATCAGCGCCAGGTCCCATCGCGGACCCCTGTGGGCGCGCTTCAGGTACGTCCAGTCAATGATGTCGTAGCCCACCTTGATCAGAATGCCCGCAAGGGCCGCGTGCGGGATCAGGCTTGCAACCGGCGCAAGTACCAGTGCGATTGCAAGAAGCACCACAGAGTGCATCATGCCCGAAAGCTTGAACTGGCCGCCGGAACGGATGTTCACAACCGTCCGCATGGTGGCGCCGGCACCTGGTACGGCACCAAAGAGGCCGGCAACCGCGTTACCGATACCCTGGCCCACCAGTTCCTTGTTCGAATCATGGCGCGTGCGCGTCATGTTGTCGGCCACAAGGGAGGTCAGCAGGCTGTCGATCGCGCCCAGAAGGGCCAAAAGGATAGCCGCTTCAACAACGATGAAGAGCGAGTCCTGCGAGAAAGCCGGCATGATGAAAGACGGCAGCCCTGTTGGCACGTCACCCAGGATCGGCGCGCCGGAGAACATCACCGACAGGCCAGTGGCAATCGCCAGAGCCGCAAGCGGGGCTGGGATCCACTTGCCCAGGTTTTTCGGCCAGAAGAAGACGATAGCGAGCGTCAGCACACCAAGGCCAAGCGCAACCATGTTCGGGTCCATCACGGCACCCGGGATGGATGCGATGGCCGGGATGGTGCCACTGCCTTCCGGCTCATGACCAAACAGGCGCGCCATCTGAAGCGCGATGATGATCACGCCGATACCGCTCATGAAGCCCGATACAACGGGGTATGGTACCAGCCGGATAAACTGCCCCAGCTTGAAAACGCCGAAAAGGATCTGGAGGATACCTGCCAACACCACGGCGGCGAACACGAGCGCCGGATCACCGGCCAGGCTTGCAAACACACCGGCGAAAACAACAACCATCGGGCCGGTTGGGCCCGATACGTTACTGCCGGTGCCGCCAAACAGGGCAGCGAAGAAACCGACGATAATGGCACCATAAAGGCCCGCAATCGGGCCTGCGCCGGATGCTTCACCAAAGGCGAGCGCCAGCGGCAGCGCCACGATGCCGGTCGTCAAACCGCCCATCACGTCGCCGCGCAAATTGCTAGTAGGGATGAATTTCATTGTCTTGTCCTGCTGTCAGGTTGAGGCCACCGCGTTACGCGGCGGTCTTTTGCTCTGCGAGCGCAGTGAAGCTGTCTTTGTCCGCGTCATAGGCATGCACTTCGCCGTGGCCGATGTCGTAAACCCAGCCATGCAGGGTGATCTTGCCTTCCGCGAGGCCCGCGGCCACCACAGGGTGGGTGCGCAGGTGCTGAAGCTGCAGCAGCACGTTTTCTTCGGTTACCGCCTTCAGGAAATCCTTGCCTTCCAGGTTCGGGTATTTGCGGCGGGCAACGGCAACAGCTGCACGGCTGTGCGCCAGCCAGTTGGATACGTGGGGAAGCTCGGTCAGCGCCTCGGGGTTGATGGCGCCTTTCATGGCACCGCAGTCCGTGTGGCCGCAAACCACAATGTCGGTCACGCCCAGCACTGCAACAGCAAATTCGATCGATGCCGTGTTGCCGCCGGTGTGCGTGCTGTGCGGAGGCACAATGTTGCCCGCGTTGCGGCAGATGAACAGGTCGCCTGGTTCAGCCTGGGTGATCATGCCCGGGTCAATGCGGCTGTCGGCGCAAGTAATCATCAGCACTTCTGGGCTCTGGCCAGATGCCAGATCCGCAAACAGCTCTTTGCGCTCTGGAAAAACTTCATGTTTGAACTTCAAAATGCCGTCAACAATCTTATCCATCATACTCTCCTGCATTCAAAGGCCACCACCCGGGGGAAGGGGTCTGGGTGGTGGCAATAAATTCTCAGGCTTGGATGTATTCGTCCGGACGTGATAATTCAATTAGCAGAAATTCATATTTTATGATAGATAATACCTATCACACATATGAGGCACTCATGGCAGATATCGGATACCCAACGCTCAAACAGCTCATGTACCTGCAGGCCGTTGTGAAGGCGGGCAGCTTTCGGGGGGCGTCTCAGAACCTGGGCGTTTCCCAGCCCACCATCACGTCTCAGATTGCGGCGCTCGAAGAAACATTGGGCATGACGCTTTTGGAGCGGTCACGCTCGGGCGCGATCCCGACGGCAGCGGGACGCGACCTTATCCCGCACATCACCAACATCGAGACCGAGGTGAATGGCATTCGCGAACAGGCACGATTCGCCAGCACCGGCGGTAGCGGTGTCCACCGGCTGGGCGTGCCCCCGACGCTCGGGCCCTATTTCCTGCCGGAGGTGCTGTCCGACATCCACGCCGCGGATCCCACGCTCAGGCTCTATGTCCGTGAGGCGACCCCCCGGGAGCTCGAGAATGGGCTCCTGGACGGCCGCTATGACCTTATTCTGACCACCATGCCTGTGGAGATCGGCGGGCTTGTGGTGGAGCCGTTGTTTGGTGAACCCTTCAAGCTGTGCGCGCCACCGGATCATGCGCTGGTGGGCAAGGGAAAGGTGGATGCCCGGGCAATCAAGGGGGAACGCCTGCTTGCGATCGAGGAACGCCACCGCCTGTTCGAGCAGATGCAGGCCATGGCCAACCAGTTTGGCGCCCGGTTGATGCGCGACTATGAAGGCACAAGCCTTGACACCGTGCGGCAGATGATCGGCACGGGCTTCGGTCTTGCTTTCCTGCCATCGCTTTATATCCGCAGCGAGATCGCACCCCGGGATGATGTGACGGTGCTTGAGCTTAGCGAAACCCCGTCAGACCGGGATGTGGTGCTGGCCTGGCGACCGACGGCGCCGAAACGGCAGCTTTACCGAGCACTCGCCAGCCAGATGCGCCGGATCTGCCGCGCCAAGCTGTCGGACTGCCTGCATGTGGCGCCGCCTCAGTCTGCTGCGGGCGCCGCAGATGGCGGCAGATACTCGTCATAGGCGGCAACCAACTGCTGGCCAATGCTGTTCAACAGCGCCAGATGCTGGACAAACTTGTGCGCGGCTTTTTCCGCCGCCTGCTCGTCTTGCTGAATGTCGATCGTCAGGTCGGTATATTGGCGCATGAAGAAACGCGCATAGTCGCGGTAATAGCCCTGCGTGTCATACAGGCCCGCCAGAATAGAAACTTCATCCGCCGGCATGCGCGCAAGCACTTCCGTGACCTTGGCGGACGTCCAGGCAGAATCACTCAGTGAACTGGAGGATATCGCGAGATAGGGGCCAATCTTGTCAATGAGCGGGCCTGCACCATCTTCCCCGTCACGGGCGCGGATCGCCGCTGTGATGGCTTTCATGTTGCCCTCATTCTGTTTAATGGAATCAACCAGTTCCACCCGGTTGGCGACAATTTCCAGCCGGATACGTTCCCGCGCGTCATCCGCCCGCTGCTGCAATTCCATATCGTCTCGCCAACTCTCCAGCCACAAGGCCAAAAGCACAGCGAACACAATGCCCACCACTTCGAGCGCCGTTTCCTTCACATTGAAGCGCAGTTTTCCCTGGTTGTTCCTTTGGCCGCTCATTGTCGTCTCCCCCGACTGATACCTCCGGGGCAAAGTGACACGGCGTGAGCCGTTTGTCACGCCGTACGGGCCTTAACAAATGGGCGGCTCCAATGACCAAACCCAGGCCCGTTACAGCCTTTCAAGTATGCACCGCGTACCGTCAAAAAAAAGGGGAGCCCAATTGACCGTTTTTTTAGTGCCAGAAGCTATCTTTCCGGCAGATTTACTACCAAACTGGCAGGATTAGTTGCCGACTAGTAAAAAAAATGAGGGCTTTATCGAATAGTTTTGCTAGATTGGCCCCACCAAGACCTTGGTGGGGGCATCAAGAATAGAATGAGGCCGGATTCAGGACCTAAGGGCCTGTTTGTAGTGAACAACGTTTGGTAAAGCAGATATGGCTTTTTGGAAATTGATGCTCGCATCCGTTTGGCTTGCCCTCCTGACCCTGTCGCAGCCCGGCCAGGCCGCCAACGATCTGGAGATTGACGGCCTGCAGTCGGTGGTTGACGTAACCCCTTATCTGCATGTCCTTGAAGACCCGGAACATCAATTTGGCCCGGACGACTTGGGGGACGGCCTGTTCAATGCCCGGTTCGAGCCCCTGTATCGGGGTGCCGCCAACTACGGTTTTTCAGAGTCCGACTGGTGGGTGCGTTTCACCGTCACCAACAGCGGCGACAAGGCAGATAAGGTTACCTTCAAGCTTGATTATCCGCTCCTCGATTATGTCGACGTGTGGGTCCTGTCTGGCAAGGAACAGGTGCAAAGCTGGCAAACGGGCAACCGCCGCGCTTTCGGCACGCGCCCGATCCGCCACCGCGACTTCCTGTTCCCGCTGACGCTGGCCGCCGACGAGCAACAGACCGTCTATATGCGTGTGCGAACGGAAGGGCCGGTGAACATCGGCCTGTCGCTCTATGGCCAACATACGCTGATGCCGAAAATCGAGCTCGAGTATCTGGCGTTCGGCGCCTATTTCGGCGGCTTCCTGTTGCTGGCGCTGAGCATCTCTCTTCTCTACCTGGTGGATCGCCAGTTGGCGTTCCTCTATTATCTTACCTATATCCTGAGCTACAGCAGCTATATGATGGCCTTCAACGGCCTTGCATTCCAGTATCTGTGGCCTGATGCGCCAGAATTCGGCCAGATCAGCCGACCCGTCCTGTTGACGCTGTCGATCATATTCCTGTTGCAGTTCTCGCGGTCACTCCTTGGCATCAAGCGGCTGTCGCCGCTGCTCCACCGGGCGGTTACCGGGCTGCAACTTATCCTGCTGCCGATCCTGCTGTCGGTGCCCTTCATCGGCTATGGTCATCTGGTGATGCCGCTTGCGATCCTGAACCTGGTGGCCCTTGGCCTGGTGCTGGCGATGGGCATTGTGGCCCATATCCGGGGCGAAGCAGCGGCGCGCTATTATCTGATGGCATGGTCAGTCTTCCTTATCGGGCTCCTGCTGTATCTGCTGAAGGTCTTTGGCCTGCTGCCCCACAATTTCATCACCCACTATGGCTTCCAGGTCGGCTCTTTCTTCGAGTTCATTTTCCTGTCGGCGGCACTGGGCGTCCGGGTGAAGCATCTACGGTATCAGTCGCATATCGACCCGCTCACGGGCCTTGCCAACCGTCGGCATTTCGACGAGGAGCTGGCGGCGGAGTTTGACTTCAGTTCACGTCCGGAAGCCGACCTGTCGCTTCTGGTGATCGACGTGGACCACTTCAAGACTTTCAATGATGAACACGGCCACGCCATGGGCGATCAGGTGCTGCGGGAATTGGGTCATGTCTTCAAAACCCAGGTCCGTCGACCCGGTTCCGCTTACCGCTATGGCGGGGAAGAATTCACCATCCTGCTGCCGCGGACCAACTGTGAAGACGCCGTGCTTCTTGCCGAGCGGTTGCGAGATCATGTGGCATTGGACATGACGTTCGGGAAGGTTTCCATCAGTGTTGGTGTGGTGAGCCGCCGCGACGGGGATTTTGCCTCCGCTGCTGATTTCTTCGACGCCGGTGATGAAGCGCTTTACCGCGCCAAGGACAGGGGCCGCGACTGTGTGGCCGTCCACCGCAGCGAAGCCGCCCGCAAACCCGAAACACAAGGCGATGCAGACAGTGCCCTGGCCTGACGATCGCCATTGACCGAGCGCACGAGAACCACGCATGACATCCCGTGAAGCCACCATACAGAATCTGGTCTTTGAGGGTGGCGGCGTGCGCGGTATTGCCTATGCCGGTGCTCTCAGGCTTCTGGAAGAACGCGGCATGATGGACCGGGTGAGCCGGGTGGCAGGATCATCCGCCGGTGCGTTCGCGGCCCTCCTTCTCAGCCTGGGCTATTCGTCTGATGGCCTCAGGGATGCCCTGAAGGCGATGAATTTCAAAACCCTTGAAGACAAGCCCAATCCGGTCCGTGTCGCGACCCATTATGGGCTTTACAAGGGCGAGGTGCTCTATGACTGGATCGCCCGCCAGGTCACAAGCCTGGGCCTGCCGGAGACGCTCACTTTCGCGGAGCTCGCCGAAGAGGGCAAGCGCGGCCTGCATGTATTCGCTACAGACCTGACCATCCAGAACACCCGCGAGTTTTCAGCCGAGGCGACACCAGACGCATCAGTGGTGGGTGCCGTGCGCGCCTCCATGTCGATCCCATTGATGTATGCGGCCTGGCAATTCCCGGACGGCAAGCCCAACAACCATCTCTATGTGGATGGCGGCACCGTTTACAATTACCCCATCAGCGCCTTCGATGGCGACGGCGGTGTGACGGATCAGACACTCGGATTCTGCTTCACCCGGGAAACAGACCAAGGCGCCGCGCATCTGGAACTCGATAATCTGATCGAGTTCACCAAAAGCCTGTTCGCCACGCTTCTGCGCGCGCAGACCATCGATTTCGACCGGGACCCGGAACAGGTCCGCCGCAGTGTGGTGATTGATGACCTTGGCTTCAAGGCTACGGACTTGGGCCTGTCGGCAGAGAATTTCGACCAGCTTTACGCTTCAGGCTACCAGGCGGCGCAGCGCTATTTTAACGATGGACACAACCCAGGGGTGACACCCTGAAGCAGCATCCTTTCAAGGAAGCTGGACAGGCCCGCATTGGTTGGATAGGCTCATCTTGTGATGGTATGTCACACCTGCCGTGGGGGCGGCAGACGGAGAGGCGCACACATCGGGGGTTACCGCATGAAGCCAGCAGCGGGGACAGAGAAGCTGTCCAGCAATCAGGATAAACGACCAGGGCCAATCGCCCAGTTCCTGACCACACTCGTCGTTCGCCGGATCATTCCAGGCACATTCGCAGTGCTGAGGCGCTTCGCGCCCGCGTTCCGGTTTCCCTTCACCAACACCGTCATTGTGACCAGTTTCGACCTGGTACAGGAAGTATTCAGCCGCCAGAAGGACTTCCCGGTGCCCTACCAGCGCCAGGTGGACTATCTGGACTGGAAACCGACTTTCCTTCTCGCGATGAAAGACACACCCGCCTATTGGGAGACTTTGGAAAACGTCAAAAAGCTCTGGCGCACCGAGGACCTCAAGTTCGTCGGCCAGATCGCGGCTGACGTCAGCAAGGACCGGCTCGACAAGGCTGGCGGCAAGATCGACGCGATCCAGGGCCTGATGGTGCCCGTGACCGAAGCGGTGATCGACCGCTATTACGGCGTACCAATCCCCGCTGAAAAACGTCAGGCTTTCTTCAATGGCTGCATGCATGTGGCAGGCTTCCTGTTTGGCGCCCAGTCCACCGCACCCAAGACGGTCGCGGCCGCGCAGGCTGCCGTGAAGATCGTGTGGGAAGTGATCGACGACGCCATCGCGGCGGCGCACAAGAACCCGCTGCCGGACACCACCATCATCGGCCGCTGCCACAAGGACAAGGTGGTGGACGACCAGGCGCTGAGGTCTTACCTGATGGGCATGATCATGGGCTATCTGCCCACCAACACGCTGGCGAACGGCCACGCGCTTGATGTGATCATGAACACCCCGGACGCCTACAAGACGGCGATCGCCGCCGCTGAAGCAGACGACAGTGGCCTGATGCTGCGCTCGGTGCATGAGGCGCTTCGGATCAGCTATATCCTGCCCGGGCTTTGGCGCACCGCGCCCGAAGATCAGGAAATCGGGATCGGATCGAAGAAGACATACAAGATCAAGAAGGACCAGCTCATTTACATCTCCGGCATGTCCGCCATGAAGGACAAGCGCCGGATCGTGGATCCCAACAAGTTCGACCCGAACCGGTCGCCGGACGTCTATATGGTATACGGCTATCACTTCCATTACTGCGTCGGCGACAAGATCGCCGACACCATGATGGAAGAGATTTTCACAGCCATCTTTGCCCGCAAGCCAAAGCCGGGCGGAAAGATGGTCTATAACGGGAACTTCCCCTGGAATTTCAATCTGTCATACGAAAAATAAGGGGGGTTCGCCATGCCGCTTGTTCCCATTCATTTCAAGGGGAAATCCAACCCCCTGACGGTGATCACGCCCGTGAAAAGGGGGTGGGGCCGGTTCCTGACGAGCGCCATCCTGTTCATTTTCCATCACCTGCCGCTTGGCGTGGTGAAACAGCTGGCCTTCATCCATTTCGCCCGCTGGATCCTGATCAAGGGCGACAAGCTGCCGCGCCTGAGCGCCGACCAGCCGGTTGAGGACAATTGGCCCTATGACTTCTATCTCTTCACCACCAACTTCAATGGTTCGTGGGACCAGTATATCGACGCCTTCGGCCGCATCCACGCGGTCTCCAAGGGCCTCAATATGCTGTGGTACACCAGCGAAGGCTTCCCCGGCCCATGGCCGATGCGGCTTTTCAAGCGCTACATCCATTATTTCACCGCGCCCCAGTTTCTTTATTATAACGCCTACCCGGGCGCGACCGTGCGCGACATTGATGCCGCCACCAAGCTGAACGCGGAACTGGAAGCCTTCCTCAAAGCCACCGAGAATGAGATGGACGATGCCGAATTCGGCCGCCAATACCGCGCGTTTGTAAGCAAGGTATCGCCCTGGCTTGGCAAGACCGGGCTCGAAGACGAACACGACGCGCTACTGCACCGCGCCGGACCGATGGAGCTCAGCCAATGACCGACCACAGTTTCCTCACCGTCATTTCGCCCATCGAGCACCGGCGCAACGACCCGGACGGGCGCGAAGCCACCATCCGCAAAACGCTTCTGGCGCACGAGCAGGACACCAGCCCCTTTGCCGACTGCCCCATGGTGCATATGGCGCGCATCCAGATCATCGATCAGGCCGTGCCGCCCATGGGAGATGTCTCAGGCGCCGCGCTCAAGACCAAATACCTGCTGCTCGCCGCCGATATCGATGGCCGCGTCGATGATTTCCTCGACTGCCTCTACGGGCGTGATGCCGACTTCGTCCACAATGTGTGGGGCCAGTGCATCGGATACCCGGAGTATCGCGGCGCGGTTTTCTTCCGCCGCTATGTTGATGCCTGCACCTTCAGCAATCCGCTTGGCTATGCGGGCTTCCCCCTGAGCGTCGGGGAAACGCTTCTATCGCTTACCCGCAAGAATGCGCTTGCGGACTTTGTAGCCGACCACCAGGGCAAGAGCGACAAGGACCTGCAGGCCGCCTGGCGCAAGCAGCGCGCCAGCCTCACCCATCCCGACCTGCCAAAGCCAGGAAGTTTCTGATGAGCAGCACAACGATCAACACCAAAGATGTTCAGGGCATTTTCAAGGGCTTTGGCCTGGCGTGGCCAAAGGGGCGCTTCTTCTTCCTGCGCTACGGCACCGATAAAGCCGGGCGGGCGCTGCTCAGGCACCTCAGCCCGCTCACCAGCTTTCATGACCTGAAGACCAGGAAGCCCGATGTGTGCGTGAACGCCGCCTTCACCTGCGCGGGCCTTCAGGCATTGAAGCTCGACAACGACCTTCTTTATAGCCTGCCCGAAGATTTCCGAGACGGCATGGCGAGGCGCGCCAGCATCAATGGTGACGCGGGCGCGAGCGACCCGAAGCACTGGGAAGACATGTGGGCAGACCATCATGTTCACCTGTGGGTAGGCGCTTATGCCCGCACCGACGGCCAGCTGAAGGACTGGGACAAGGCCTTCACCACCTGGGTGGAGAAAACGGCGGGGCTTTCCATTGTGGGCACGCAGGATGTCAGCCGCATTGTTTCCAGCCCCGATGTGCCGGTCTATATCGAAGACAAGGACAGCCAACCGCAGGAACCCGTACTGCTGGAGCATTTCGGCTTCCGCGACGGCATCGGCAACCCGCCGATCAAGGGCCTTAATGACAAGCATGTCACCGGCGGCGGGCGCATCAACGCCCAGGGCGAATGGGAAAGCTTCCCGGCGGGCGAGTTCCTGCTGGGGCACGTGGATACCAACGGTGAAATCCCCATCGCGCCCAAGCCCGATGCCTTCTCGAGGAACGGGTCTTTCATGGTGTTGAGGAAACTGGCCCAGGATGTGGACCTGTGGCGCGATTACCTGAAAGAGCAGGCGAAAAAGCTCTCGGCCGACGCCGACGACATCGCCAGCCGCATGGCGGGCCGGCGCCGGGACGGCACGCCCTTGATGCCCGCCCATGACGATTTCGATTTCAAATATTCATCCGACCCCGAGGGCCGCGTGTGCCCGATGGGATCGCATATGCGGCGTACCAACCCGCGCGACAGCTTCGGCGCCGACTTTGGCTCGCTGCTGGTGGACCGGCACCGGATTTTGAGGCGCGCCATCACCTATGGTGAGTTGGTCCCCACCGGCAAGACCCAGGCTGAAGTGAACGGGGATGACGGCCAGGGCCTGATGTTCATCGTGCTGAACGCCAGCATCTCGCGCCAGTTCGAGTTCGTGCAGCAGCAGTGGGTGAATTACGGCAACGAGTTCGACCAGGGCAACGACCGCGACCCCATCATCGGCACCCAGTGCGGACACGACCAGATGGTCATCCCGGGCGACAATGCCGCCGGGCGCGACACCATGGTGTGCGACGCCCTGCAGCAATTCGTGGTGTGCCGGGGCGGGGACTATTTCTTCCTGCCAAGCATCAGCGCCTTCGAGGCGCTGGCGAGCGACTCCGAAGGTTGGCGGCGGTAACTGGAATTAGTACCACCTGGATGATTGGATGAGCTTCAGGTCATGACCTTTCATAACATCCTCGACATAGGCGCCCTTGCCGCGGCAGCTCACGCGTCCGCCGTGGTGACGGAAGTCTTTCTCGGGGAAATAAAGATAGCGCTCGTTCCTTTTTAGGTCGCCAACATCAACGGCAGACGAAGCCTTGAACGCAATGCGGCGCGCATGAAGGCCCTCCTTGTTCCGGGCAAATGGGTTGCCACATACCGCCCAGCGGCCATCGCGGGTTTCAAACACTGCATGAAAATTATATTTGTCATGCTCAAAAGCGTTGCCCGCGCGCCAGACGAATAGCAGCACATTCTTGAAGCGGCCGAACGGCGGGTCGCCATAATGGTCATAAGCCGCGAACTCAACATCGCCTGTTGGCACATTGCCCTGCAGCGGCTTCACCACCCGGTAGGTGCCCCAGAATGCCAGGTCCATCAGGATATAGCCTTCTTCCTCTTCAGGTTGGAATTCGAACAGATCCTTCTTTTCGCCGATGAAGGCGATCAGCTCCCACTTTTCGTCTTCCCCGGACGCGGGAACGGTCAGGATCAACAATAGCCAGCCAACTAGCAGACTTCGTAGCATTTGAGGTCCCCAATATTCCTGATTTAGCTGCCCTCTTCCGCATCCACGATGGGCATCAGGTAAGCACGCTCGATCGGGTCCGGAATTTTCGGGCTGCGGTCACGCTTCAGCTCGCGCGATGACGAGAGCGAGCCGCAGAAATCCGTGTCACCACCGCTTTCGTTCCCGGCCACGGCCTCAAAGGTGGCAAGGAGGGCCAGAAGTTTCTGCTCGGATTCCTGACTGACCTTGGAATCCGGGACTTCAAGAAGCTGCTCCCTGACGATCTCGAGCGCCCGTGCGGCGTCCTTCTCGGCCGCCTCAAAATCGCCCAGGCTTGCGTTGGCGCACGCCCTGTAGGCATGGGCCCATGCATAGGTTTCTTGATGCTCCAGTCCGCGGTCGATCGAGGTGACCGCCTCACTATATTCGCCCTGCAGGATGAAGTTTTTCGCCCGGTGGTAATTCAGCGGCATGCCGTACCATTCGTCATAACCCTCATAGACAAGCTGATAGAGGGCTTCGGCACTCTCATAGCGCCCCAGAATGCGCTCAACCTGCGCCCGGCGCACATAGGACCAATAGAAAGACCCGCGGTCTTCCATACGCTTGAAGGCCTCTGTGGCCTCGGGATACGCGCCCAGCTCCATGAGGGTGCTGCCCAGCGAGCGCAGGTAGTCCGTGTCATCAGGGAAGGTCATCAGCGCTTCATCAAGCGCGTCGAAGGACGCCAGAAGCAGGTCATCGTCATTCTGCTCCGCGCCCAGGTCCTGCAGGGCATCGCCTTTGATCTTGAGAATTTCCGCGCGCTGGTAGTCCGACAGGCTGGCCCACGTGAGCGCCGTATCGGTTATCTCGATCGCCGCTTCGGTCCGGCCATCCTCATAGGCCTTTTGGGCAACCTCAACCCGGTCCGCTGACCACACCTCTCGTTCGCCATACCCAAAACGCCCGCCCAGCAGAACCATGACCAACGCCACGTTGGCCGCCAGCGCCCAACCGGGCCGGTCGGCGGCGTTGCTTTTCGCCCTGAAAACAAGCCCGCCGCTCATCAGGCCAGCACAGACCAGCAAGGCGATAATGCCGGCAACAAAATAGGTTGTCTTGGCCCGCTCCGCGCTTTTCCTGCTTTGGTCGAGCGTCAGGACCGCGTCCTCACCGGCCTTGAAGCCGAGAATCGGGATCGGCTGATCCGGATCATCTGGCATTTGGGCGAAAGAAAACTCGACCGTTACACGGGAGCCCGTCTCGAATGACTTTCGCGCCGCCTCGCCAATTTCCCGGGCTTTACCGCCGAGCTTATTGCGGTAGATGAAGGGACGCTCATAGCCGATGAGCGTCAGGTAAACCCTTTTTCCTTCATCGCGAATCTGCCAGGCGATGCTTTCAACCTGCGTCACCTCGTCGTCGGCTGGAAACGGTTTCGCATACCTGCTCTCAAGCCCAATGCCGCCCAGCACCGCCGCACCAACCAGGCCGATCAGGAAAACCAGAAGCCAGTTTTCCTTGAAGGTAGAAAGCCGTCGCTCGGCTCTCCGCGCCGCCGATTCCTTCCTAAGCCTCCGCCACGCCCAAAAGGTGGTCAGGGGCAGGAGGATCAGCCACCAGTATGTCGACAAGCGCTCCACGGTCTGATCAAAGACGGCAATATTGGGCACCTTGACGCCGATCTGTTCCCCGCGCAGCAGCTTTTCCAGAAGCGCGCCGACGCCGAAGCTGGCCCGCGTATCTGTTCGGGGGTCAAAGTCAACATGGGCCTGCCCGTCATCAAGCTGCGTGTTTCTGGTCAGCCGCGCCAGGGTCTCTTCCGCCCCGTGATACTGGGCATCAGTGCCGATCCAGGTGATGGCAACCAGGCCCTCGCGCGTGAGCTTCAGGGCCTTGGCGTTCACCCAGTAGGTGCCGCTGCCCTGCTGAATCTGGAATGCGTAATAGATGGTGGCGGTTTCTTCATCGAGCCGAGGGACATCGAGCCACCGCGAGAAGCGGAGCTTGCTCCCCTCAGGGCGCGTCTGGTTGCCCCTTGCCAGCGTATCATTAAACAGCCGGGCCAGAACATGTGGCCGGGCGGACTTGCGCCAGTCCTCAAGCCCGATATTGCCGGTCTCGACAAACTGGATATAGGCATTGTCAATGACCTGCCGCTCTTCATTGAGGCTAACGACAACAGCTGGCGCGCGAAAGGAAAACACCCCGGTGCCGATGCGCTCGAAATCAAGGGCTGAATCACTGAAAACTGCGGCCTGATCCTCATCCAGATGGAGTGTCGCAGGCATATGGGGCAGATCAAACTCCCCGATGCCTACACGCCACGGCAAATCATAGACGGATTCCTGAGCCCTGACGCTGGCGGACAAGCCAAAAAGCACCTGCAGGACCAAGGCCGAGCAGGCAAAAAACCGAACCGACATATCATTCCCCAATAGACTGACGTACAGATAACACCATCAGGCGTGACATCTCAATCCATTTGTCAGACCTGGTGCCTGACAGGGTATGCCGTGCCGTGTGTTGGGCTGGTCATGAAAAATGGGCTGGAAGCGTGCGAACTTCCAACCCATTGAATTTCTTGGTGACCCCGACAGGATTCGAACCTGTGGCCCCCAGATTAGGAATCTGGTGCTCTATCCTGCTGAGCTACGGGGCCATGCCATGGCATGCCTATGCGGTTTAGCCGCAATCCAATTGCCGGTCAACCGTATCGAAACAGGCACCGGGCCCTATCACTGAAAAATGCAGAAAACTGCGGGTTTCTTACAGAATATTAACCAATTCGGCGTCTCATGTGGTGGGAACCCCATTTGAGGAATCACTTTGGATTTTCACCGACTTGTAGCGCCTGTCTTCATCGCGGTTGCCGCCAGTATTGCGGCTTTCGTTGGCGTTGTTGTTGTTGCGGCAACCCTGCAGGATGATGCAGCGCTCGAGGCTGAAGCCAAGGTGGTTGAGCAGGATGTGGCGTCAGTCCACAAATCACTCGCCGTCCTGGCCGAAGACAATGCCTGGTGGGACACATCTGTCAGAAACATCACTGTTGCCGAAGACGTCGACTGGATCGACAGCACCATCGGGGAATCGGTGAACGGCATTCAGGACATTCACGGCGTCATGGTGCTGCGGCCCGATGCCAGCATGGTATATGCCAACTTTGTCGAGGACCTGCCCGCGCCCCATGTGCTTCTTGATGCCGGCTTCCAGAGGCTCGTTCGCACCTTCCCGCAGCCCAACCCAAGGGAACCCGTCAGTCGGTCAGGCTTTATGGTGGCGGACGGCCAGTTGCTGGCGTTCGGCGCAAGCCTGGTGCAGAACTCTGGCGTTTCAGACCTGGACCAGGTGGTCGCGGAAAGGGGCCATTCCACCATTATTTTCATTGCCCAGCTCACCAATGAGCGACTTGAGGAAATGGGCACAGCGAACGCTATCCACAAACTGACGCTTCTTGATCACCCCGGGGACCGTGCAGCGTCCCTGCCGGTTCTGGATTTCGAAAGGTCCCCTGTCCGCTACCTGACCTGGAAGACTGCGGCGCCGGGGTCCGAGATGATCAGCAAGATGATCCTGCCTGCGGTTGTCCTGCTCCTTATCGTGGTGCTGGCGCTCGGGCGGTTCATGCGGCGCGCCAACCAGCTGTTCCGCGAACTTGAGGGCGCCAACAAATCCAAGTCAGCCTTCCTGGCATCCACCAGCCACGAAATCCGCACCCCTTTGAATGCCATCCTGGGCTTCACCGAGCTGATCTCGCTAGAACTTTACGGCAAGGTGGAGGGCGAAAAGAACAAGGAATACCTGACACTGATCCGCCAAAGCGGCGAGCATCTCCTGTCCATCATCAATGACATCCTTGATATCTCGAAGCTGGAAGCCGAACGATTCGACATCTATGCCGAAAAGGTCGATCCTGTCCTGGCGGTGAATGCCAGTTGCAAGATCATCCAGGCGCAGGCGGACGAAAAATCCATCGAGATTACGAAGGACTGCGACCCGGCTGAGCTCTATAGCGACGAGCGCATCATGCGCCAGGTGCTGATCAACCTTCTGTCAAACGCGGTGAAATTCACACCGTCCGGCGGGCAGATCATGATCTCCGGCCATACGGTGGGGGACCGCTACCAACTGGTGGTGCGCGACACCGGCATCGGCATGAACAAGGATGAGATCCAGAAAGCCCTGTCGCTGTTCGGCCAGGTGCAAGGCGAATATGCCCGCAACCACACGGGCACCGGGCTCGGGCTGCCGCTTGTCAGCCGCTTCATGGACCTGCTTGGCGGCGATTTCGCCATCAGCTCTGTCCCCGGCGAAGGCACCACGGTCACCCTTGGCTTCCCGCTTTACGCCACCAAGGAGTAAAGCTGGTCAAATCCGGTAACGGCTCATTTCCTCATAAATGGGCATGGCCGCATCCGCTATCCGCTTGCGCTCATCATCCAGTTTTTCGAACTCTGTCTCGCGTGCCGCATCATTGGGACGCGCAAAACCTGTTGACCGCTCAACACCCGCATACCACCAGGGCGCCCAAACGCCATCGGTCTCGCGCGGGCCCCTGGGCCACGAGAGCATGGCACCGTCAAATGGAATATCGAGCGCTGCACAAAGGCGCATAAGCGCATCCTTTGGGGCGGCCTGTACCTCGGCGGTGTCGATCACCGGCGGCGCTTTGCCATCCCTGTCTGCCACCATTTGGAATATCTCCAGCTGGCGCTCAAGCCCCAGGTCCTTCAGCGTCACATCAGGCCGCGATTTGACGTAGCTCGCCACGATATGGCGGGGGTCGCGCACCAGAAAGGCGTGGCGGAAACCCCGGGTCCAGTCCAGACCGAAGCTCGGGAGCATATGGTGGCACATATGCTTCTGGTAAAAGATGCTTTTCCCAACAGGCAGCGGCGCCAACAGGTCATCCACAACCGCCTGCCAGCTTGTCGGCTGTTCCTTCAGGATCAGATCCCGGCCCGGGTGGTCAAGCCCGGTTTCCTTGAGGTAAGCAGCATAGAAGGGTTCGTCAACAACGATGGTGTCGGCCCGGTTCTCAAACGACCGCATCATGGCGGTCGAGATATTCCTCGGCCCGGACCACATGGCGATGCGGATGCTGTTGTCCGTCATCAGCTACGCCCCTTCGCGACCTCGGCTTCGATCCGGGCCTTATAGAGACCGCGCAGGCGTTCGACCATCGGCCCCGGCAAGGCCGCGCCCGCCTCGCCAAGCGTCCGCCCGTCCACGTCGCCCACGGGCACAAGGCCCGCGAAAGTGCCGGTGACAAAGGCTTCGTCTGCGCCGTAAACGTCGGTCAGGCTGAAGTCTTTTTCAAAAACTGGGATGCCCGCGTCGCGCGCGCACTCAATCACCATCGAACGTGTGATGCCGCCCAGGCAGTATTTCCCGCTCGAGGTCCAGACCTCGCCGTCGCGAACAATGAAGAAATGGGTGCTGTTGCAGGTGGCAACAAAGCCGTGCGGGTCCAGCATCAAGGCTTCGTCTGCTCCCGCCTTGGCAGCCTGGATACAGGCAGTGATGCAATTCAGCTTGGAATGGCTGTTGAGCTTGGGGTCCTGCACGTCGGGCGCGCCGCGGCGCACATGCACGGTAAAGAGCTTCAACCCCTTCTCAAGCGTGGTCTTGAGCGGCGATTTGAACTCCGGAATGATCACAATGGTTGGGTCACCGATCGTCACACGCGGATCCTGGTAGGGCGTGGCCTTGATACCGCGGGTCACCATCAGACGGATATGACCGCCCTCCGTCATCCCATTCTTGTCGATGGTCTCATAAAGCCGCGCTTTGAGTTCAGTCGGCGTCAGCGCGATATCCATGTCGATGGCCTTGGCACCTTCATAAAGCCGCTTCATATGGCGGTCGAGGAAGGCGATGACACCGCCGTGCACGCGCAGGCCCTCCCACACGCCGTCGCCCAGGATATAGCCGCTGTCGAAGACGGAGACCTTGGCGTCTTCGCGGGCAAAATACTCGCCGCTGACATTGATCAGAATGTCCCGGTTGCGTGGGTCGTCTTCATAGTCGTGTGTACCGTGTGCCATAGGATCTCTCTATGTGTCTGTCTGTTGTTTTTCTTTCTCGGCCTGCGCCAATCAGGCTAAGGTCACCTGAGCCACGGGGAGGATGAAACATGATGCCAGTGAGGGCAATCCTTATATTGGGCACAATGCTATTGGGGCAAGCCGCGGGCGCAGCCGAGTTGGACCGCACAGGCCTTGAAGACTGCGGCACGGTCACCGCCCAGGGCGCCATTGGCGGTGCGCGCTTCACCACCACAGCCGGCCAGGTGGTCAAGCTGGCGCTGGTGAAGGCGCCAGAGCTTTGGAAAAAAGGCGATCCCTATAAAAGCTGGCCCCACGCAGAAGCCGCGCGGGACGCCCTGGTCGCGCTGACGAACGGCCAGGCCATCAGCCTTTTCTGCGAAGGCGCAAAGACCAACCGGGAAGGCGAGCTGGTGGCGCACGCCCTGCTGGCGGACGGGCGCTGGCTGCAGCATGAATTGGTGGAAAGCGGCAATGTGTTTGTCTTTCCGCGGCCTACCCGTCGGCGGGGGCTTGAAGCCCTCTATAGAGCGGAAGACGCCGCCCGGGCTGAAGGCCGGGGCCTGTGGGCCTATGACAACCTGAAGGCAGTCGACGCCCTGGGGAAAGACGTCCGCACAGGCTGGTTCCAGATCGTGCGAGGCAAAGTGGTGGCCGCAAACCAGGTGGGGCCAACCCTTTACCTCAATTTCGGCCAGGACTGGCGCACGGACTTCACGGTGGAAATCCCGGGTTCGGCCATGCGGCACTTTGAAAAGGCAAAGCTTGATCCCCTGACGCTTGAGGGCAGGCTGGTGGAAGTGCGGGGCTGGATTGATTTCAAGGGCGGGCCTAGGCTTCTGCTGCAGGGTCCCGGACAGTTGCGCCTGCTGGAAAATTAAAGCCGGGCAACAAGGCCCGGCTTCGGTGTCTCAATAGGATGACACGGCGTATCAGCCGGCGAGCCCTGCCAGGCGTGGGTCACCCACCTCTGAAATCAGCGCCTGCTTCAGCTTGCCCAGCGCCTGGGCCTCAAGCTGGCGGACACGCTCCTTGGAGATGCCCAGTTGGCTCCCGAGCACCGCAAGGGTAACGCCTTCTTCCCGAAGTTGACGCTCGCGGATGATGAAGCTTTCGCGCTCGGTCAGGCTGCCCATGGCTTTTTCAATAAGGGCGGCTTTCTTGGCACCATCCACATTTTCCATATATTCCTGGTCTGGCCGCGGGCTTTCGCTGACCAGCAGATCCTGCCATTCCTGGGCCGATTCGTCAGCCACTGGCGCGTTCAGGGACCGGTCCACACCTGAAAGACGGCCTTCCATGGCCTCCACGTCCTTCAGTCGCACGCCCATTTCGTCAGCAATCTGGTTCCTGGACGACATGGAAAGCGGCCGGTCCGGGTCAACACCCATGCGGGCCTTCAGGCGCTTCAGGTTGAAGAAAAGGGCCTTGTGTGCGCTCGTCGTTCCGGTACGGACGATCGACCAGTTCCTCAGCACATAGTCCTGGACCGCAGCGCGGACCCACCAGCTGGCATATGTGGAGAAACGAACATCCCGCTCCGGCTCGAACCGGTAGGCGGCTTCCATCAGGCCCACTGTGCCTTCCTGGATCAGGTCAGCGACCGGGAGGCCATAATGGCGATATTTGCTGGCGGCAGCGATGGCCAGGCGAAGGTGGGCTTCGGTCAGCGTCTTGAGCGCATGCTCATCACGCTCCTGCTGCCACGAAAGCGCAAGCTCGCCTTCCTCTTCCCGGTCCAGCATTGGAACCTTCATTGCGAAACGAATTAGCCTACGGTCATCGCCGGTGGCCCAGTTTCCACGACTCATTCATTCCCTCCCAAGAATTAATGCGATCGATTAATGCAGCGCATTATGGCCCTAAACGATTCAAAATGCAGCAACTTTTTTGACTCTTTCCGGTGACATTGTTGTGTAGTGCGCAAGCCCCTGACATTCCAACGACATTCCTCGCTTTCACCATCGTTTACACGCGTAAACAAAAACTTGCTTTTAATGATTACATGTGTAAACGTAATCTCATGAGCGAGGATAAAAAACAAATCAGCATAGCTGAGAGCAAGGTGATGGAAGCGCTTTGGCGCGCCCATCCCTTAACCGCGGATGACATCATGGCCGATGTCGCCGCAGAGCAGAAATGGAGCGCGGGCACCGTCAAGTCGCTCCTTAACCGGCTGATGTCCAAAGGGGCTATCTCAGCCGAAAAGGATGGACGGCGGTATCTATACAGCCCGGTCCTGAGTCACGACGACTATATGACACGCGAGGGGCAAGGTGTGCTCGACCGCCTGTTCGGCGGCAGGGTCTCTGCCATGCTTACCCATTTTTCCCAGCATGAAAAACTGAGCGGCGAAGATATCGCGGCGCTTAAAAAACTGATCAAGGAGCTGGACAATGACGACTGATATTCTTTCCCTGTTCCTGCAGGCAAGCCTGGGCATGAGCGCTGCCATCCTGCTTGTTCTGCTGGCACGCCGCCGCATGCACGCCGCCTTTGGCGCCCGCACCGCTTATGCGCTTTGGCTGATCGTGCCGATTGCCGCAGCGGCAAGCCTGCTGCCGGCCAAATTCGTTGTGCTGGACAACCAGCCGATTGTTGAGACCGAACAACCAGTCGATAAAGCCGCTGAATCCGCCGGTGCACTGGCCGCTGAAGAAACAGCCCTTGTAGCGACCCCGGCCGCTGACCTTCAGGCTGCGTCCGCACCAACCACGGCCGCCAGCGCAATGCCGACACCCGGCTATGAATTTCCGGCCGCAGACACACTCCTGTTCTGGCTTTGGATCGCGGGCGCGGGCGCCAGTTTCGCTGCCCTCGCCTACGGCCAACGACGCTTCCTGCGCGACCACGGCCTGAATGCCCTGAATGCCCGGGACAAAGGCAAGCGTCGGGTGGCCCGCCACGCCAATGTGGGCCCTGCCGTGCTCGGGTTCATCAATCCACGCATTGTTGTGCCAGATGACTTCAACACCACCTATAGCCCTATCGAACGCCGGCTGATCCTGGCGCACGAACATGCCCACATCCGCGCAGGCGACATGCAGGCAAACGCCTTTGCCATCGCGCTTCGTAGCCTCAATTGGTTCAACCCCCTGGCCTATATCGGCTATGGCTTCTTTCGCGTGGATCAGGAGATGGCCTGCGATGAACGCGTGATGCGCCGTTTCGGCCGCCACCGCCGTCTTTATGCCGAGACCCTCCTGAAATCCCAGCTGATGGGTGAACGGGCGCCGCTGGGTTGCTCCTGGTTCGGCGATACGCGCCATCCGCTGAAGGACCGCGTGGCCAAACTGGCCCGGCGAGACCTGAGCCCGCAGCGCCGCCTGGCCGGCACTGCGGCCCTCTTGGCAGCCACAAGCCTGTCGGGCGTCGCGGCCTGGGCCACGCTTTCAACGCAGGTGGTCTATATCGATAGCCTCACCGCCGGTGGTGTGCAACCGATCGAGACCAATGGATTCCTGAGCGCCGAGATGGACATGGACAGCGGTTCTTCCCGCGAAAGCGGCGACGCGCTCGCCGATGCGCAGGGCGCAGCCCTTGTCAATGCCATCATGGAGCGTCGCCATTCCCATGCCGCCGCGCTTCTGAAGGCCGGCGTGAACCTGAACTATGCCATGCCGGGTGAGGGCACCCCGCTGGTGGCCGCCGTGACGGTGGGTGACACTGAAATGACAGCCTCGCTCCTGAAGGCTGGGGCCGACGTTAACAAGGGCGCCCCGGGCGCGGGCACGCCGCTTCTGGCCGCTGCCCGTCGCGGTGACACCAGCATGGCAAAATCCCTCTTGGCCGCCGGCGCTGATGTGAACGGTTATTCCCCAGGCGACGGCACCGCCCTGATCGCCGCCATGCGGAACGGCAACCGGGATATGGTTGACCTGCTGATGAAAGCCGGCGCGGACGTCAATGGCGTGGCGCCGGGTGACGGCACGCCCCTGATTGCGGCGGTGCGCCGGAACCGGGGCGACATGGTTGACCTGCTGGTCAAGGCCGGAGCTGATGTGAACATGGCATCTCCCGGTGACGGTACGCCCCTGATCGCAGCTGTACGCCGCGGCAATGACGCCATGATCACCAAGCTTCTGAAGTCTGGCGCTGATATCAATGCCGCCTCGCCAGGTGATGGCACAGCGCTTTCGGTTGCTGTACGGCGCGGCAAAGCCGACACCGTGGATGCGCTTCTCAAAGCCGGGGCAGACGTGAATGTTGGTGCCCCGGGTGAAGGCACGCCCATTCTGGTTGCCGTCCGCAAGGGCGACACCGCGATGGTCGACCACCTCTTGGAAGCTGGCGCCGATATCAATAAGGTCAGCCCTGGCGACGGCACACCGCTTATCACGGCTGTGCGCCGCGGCAATGCGGAGATGATCTCCAAACTGCTTGAAGCGGGCGCAGACATCAACACAGTCTCCCCCGGCGACGGCAGCCCGCTGATCGTGGCCGCCCGCAAGGACAAGGTGAAAGTGGTCGAAGTGCTTCTGGAAGCTGGCGCTGACGTGAATGCAGACAGTCCGGGCGACGGCACACCGCTTTATGTGGCCGCGCGCACCGGCAACACTGCCATGGTTGAAAGGCTGTTGAAAGCCGGTGCTGACATCAACAAGGCGTCACCCGGCAGCGGCACGCCCCTGATGGCAGCCGCCCGGCGGGACGATAGTGCCATGGTCGCGTTTCTCCTGAAATCAGGCGCTGACATCAACGCCGTCTCGCCCGGTTCCGGGAGCCCGCTGATTATCGCGGCCCGCCGCGGCAAGGCGAACGCGGTTACCGCGCTCCTGAAGGCTGGCGCAGACGTGAATGTCTATTCACCCGGCGACGGCACGCCCCTGATCGCCGCTGTGCGCGGCCAGGATATGGCGATGGTCGAGCAGCTCCTCAAAGCCGGGGCAGATGTGAACAAGCCGGCCCCCGGTGATGGCAGCGCACTGATCACGGCGGCGAGGAAGGGCGACCTGAAGATCACCAAACGACTGGTGAAGGCAGGCGCGGATGTGAACGGCTATGTGCGCGGTGACGAAACCCCGCTGATTACCGCCGCCCGTGCCAACCGCCTGGAGGTTGCCGAATATCTCATCAAGAAAGGCGCCGACGTGAACCTGCGGGCTGAAGTCAGCAACATGTGGCGGGACGGCAAGCCGGTGGGTGAAGTCTTCTACCGCACGCCGCTTGGCCAGGCCCTGCGCCATGGCCACAAGGAGATGGCAGCAATGCTCAGGAAAAAAGGCGCCACGGAGCCCACTGAAGAAGAACGTTAAGAGGAAGAACGCTAGAACAACAACCAGCACTCAGAAACTGAAACCCGCCTCCCTTGAGGCGGGTTTTCTTTTGTGCGGTCACGGAAGGTCCCACCCCTGCACATCCGTGACTTTGGCAGTTGATGCGTTTGTTGAGTGTTCGTCATTCGCCGACTTGACCGGCAAATCTACAGGCAAAACGCAAGCCATAGACTCGCCGATCAGGTCGGCGAGTGACGATTGGGCTCGCAGGCCAATGTCTTCGCTCCCAGGTGCAGATCAAGTGCTCAAGCCATTGCGCCCACCAATAGACCCAAAGAAAAAGCCCGCCCCGGGAACACCTGGGACGGGCTTTTCTATTCGGTTAAGCGCGGTTGCTTAGGCGGCAAGCTCTTTTTCAAGCTTCACCATTGCTGCGGCTTCGTCGATGTCTTCAACAGCGGCCAGCTCACGGGCAAGACGGCCAAGGGCCGACTCGTAAATCTGGCGTTCGCTGTAGGACTGCTCAGGCTGATCAGCGCCGCGGTGCAGGTCGCGCACGACCTCCGCGATGGAAACCAGGTCACCGGAATTGATCTTTGCTTCATATTCCTGGGCCCGACGGCTCCACATGGTGCGTTTGATGCGTGCTTTGCCCTTAAGCGTTGTGAAGGCTTCCTTGAGCGTGGCGTCCGAGGACAGACGGCGCATACCGCTGGCTTCGGCTTTCATTGTTGGTACGCGAAGCGTCATGCGTTCTTTTTCAAAACGGATGACATAGAGTTCGAGAGCAAGACCAGCGATTTCCTGGGTCTCAAGCTCGGTGATCCGGCCTACGCCGTGCTTCGGGTAAACAATATAGTCGCCAACTGCATAAGGATGTTTTGATTTTGCCATAGTGGTCCTTGGTCCTTCTTTACATTAGCCGGCCTACCTGTGTAGGGTTGGACGTCCTCTCGGGCATGCACGGTTTCCCCACTTGGGGCCGGCAGAGGCAGTCCGGGCGGGCAATAAAATTGCGCCGACCCTGCACTGGGCCAAAAAAAACCGTTGCTGCCCCAGCTCCGGGAGCGCAAACAGGCTTTAAAAAGCGTTTCAATTTTAGGCGGTTCCAGCCACCACACAGCTAAAGGCTTGGCGCCCTTTTTGCCGCGTCAATCCCCATCTTATACCACAAATTTCACTAATATGACAGTGGAAAGATGCTTGTATTTGGCTCTATTGCTGGATTTTGGGCGATTTTATACAAAAAAGAGGCCCGACGACATGGCCGAACCTCTGGTAACTCATTGCTGCAAAAGCAATAAAGAAAGCGAAAAATCAGTCGCCTTTGCCGGGATTTGTCGACAGAAGCTCTTTCTTGCCTTCCTTGCCTTTCCAGTCATCCGCGTCAGCAGGCGTTTCGCCCTTGACCGTAATGTTCGGCCATTCTTCGGAATATTTGGTGTTGATCTCAAGCCATTCCTCAAGACCGTCTTCGGTGTCGGGCAGAATGGCTTCGGCAGGGCACTCAGGCTCACACACGCCGCAGTCGATACACTCATTGGGGTTGATCACGAGGAAGTTTTCGCCCTCGTAGAAACAATCCACCGGGCAAACCTCAACGCAGTCCATATATTTACATTTGATACATGCCTCAGTGACAATATACGTCATGAGTGTCTCCTTAACTGTGCCTGTTAGCATTCAGCCGGGCTGGAAGGCGGCTGTGCCATATAATCATTAGTTCGCTTTATGCCCAAAACAATGGCGGCTCGCAATGCCTTTATATGCAAGCGATTCTTAACTCACGCGAATGTTTGGCTTGCGTTAGCAGCCTGATGATCTTCCTACTTGCTTTGTGCCACCACAGCCGACGGGCGCAGAAAACAAATTTGACCCATATTTATTCAAGCTTCTGACGAAAGGCTTAGAAATGAACGCTAAAAGTTTTGTCCAACAACTCAAAGAAACCATTCTAGCTGAAATGCAAAATGGTTTGAGTGAAGTGCGATGTGAAAACCTGCTGGCTTATCTAGAGTATTTCGAGAAGAACGACGGCCTTCTAAGCGAAGAATTAGAAATCGAGCAACTTAAAGCCCAATGGCAATTTCAGATCGAAAGCCAGAAAAACAACCATTCTGCTGACCTGGAGATGTTTCGATCCGTTATCGCAGCGGGTCAAAATGCTATTCGAACTGCTTTCCTACTAAACGGGGGCGCTTGCGTGGCAATGCTGGCCTTCGTTGGTCACATTGCCCAGTTTAAGGCATCGGAAGTACCCTCTGTTGCCGCATCACTAATTCCCTTTGCAATTGGTGTCTTTTTGGCAGCTCTAACATCTGGTCTGACTTATCTGTCACAATGGTTATATGCGTCAGAAAACATCAAAGTCCAAAAAGTAGGATTTGGGGTGAACATTGCTACTATTCTTATTGGACTAAGTTCTTTTGGCGGATTCGTATGGGGTATTATTAAGTCATACTCAGTCTTGGTAAGCTTCGGCAGCTAACCTGCCTAGCGGTCCATCAACTTGTCGATGGCGCGGCGCTCGGCTTTGGTGGGGCGGCCTGAGCCCGCTTCGCGGAGCGCGGGGGCGGATTTCGCCTCTTCCTTTTTGGCCTCGACCTGGGCTTCGATGGGTGCCAGGTCTTCATAGAGCGCCTGGGCTTCAGGTGCGGGGCCACGGCGCGCGCCGATTGCGATCACCTTCACCACGCGCACGTGCGGGCCTTGCGGGAAGGTCAGCACGTCCCCGGGCTTGATAGTGCTTGATGCTTTCTTTGAGTGCTCGCCATTGATGCGCACCTTGTGCGCCTTGCAAACTTTGCCCGCGAGCGATCGGGTTTTGAAGAAACGGGCGTACCAGAGCCAGAGGTCCAGCCGGATTTTATCGCCCGTCTCTTCCATATCTCAGGTCTTACTTCTTTTTCTGAAGCGCGTCCTTCAGGCCAGCGAGCGCCGCGAACGGCGAATCCGGATCGGCCTGCTTTTCGCGTTTCGGTGGACGCGCCGTGTGGGTGCGTGGGCCAGACGGCTTACCGCCTTTACCCTTGCCCCGGCGATCCCCGCCTTTACCCTGCGGCTTGCCGCCACCTGGTTTACGGTCGCCAGCTGGACGGCCACCCTGTGGGCGGGCCTTGCGCTTCGGCGCCCAGGCAAAGAAATAACGCTCAACCAGTTCAGCTTCGCCTTCAGGAGCAGCTTGCGCTGCAGCTTCTGGTGCGGCCTCTGGGGCTGCCTCTTGAGCTGCTTCAGCTTCCGGGGCTGCGGCTGCAGCCTCTTCCGGTTTGGCTTCCTCTGCAGGAGCTTCGGCAGGCGCTTCAGCCGCGTCAGCTTCTGGCGCCGCCTCTTCCTTGGCTGCTTCCTCTTTGGAAGCTTCTTCCTTCGCGGGCTCTTCTTTCGCAGGCGGAGCCACCTGACGCACTTCATGCTTATAGCCCGCAGACGCCATCACTTCGGCGAAGTCTTCGCCCGAGAGGCCCACAAGGCCCATGATCTCAGGTGTAACTTCGAACCAGTCACCGCCCTGGCCCAGCGGCCGCACGGCATCTGCGAGACGCTCGAGCATGTCCATGCGCACGGCTTTCTTGCCCACAACGGTAAAGCCTGCAAGTTCATAGAAAGCATTCGGAGCCGTGGCTTCCGTGTCTACCCACACCATGCCTGGTGTCGGCAGGCCCGGCAGGCCGTTCAGTTTGCCGGCCATTGCCCACATCATCAGACGCAGCTCAATGGCGTGTGGCTTCAGCACAAGGGGGATATACAAGCTTGAGGCACCGATGCGGATACCGAACCGGCGCAGACCCTTGCGGGCGTCCTGATCCAGCTGGCGAAGGTCGCCGTCCACTTCCGTGCGTTTCATCACGCCGTAGTTTTCCAGAAGGCGGTAGGCCACGCCGCGTGCAAGGCCGGAAAGCGGCGCCGCGCCCTCAGGGGCTTCGGTTTCACCGTTCAGTTCCTGCGCCAGCTTGATCAGCGGCTCAAGCTTTTCAGCGATCCGCGTGTCCAGCCATTCCTGGGTTTTCTCAACAACCAGGTCAGCCATCTCGCCCTGAAGGAGGCTTGAGGCCACCAGCTTCACGCGCGGGCCAAACAGGGCGCCGCTGTCGTGAACGGTGGCGATTGGCGCACCTTCCCACATGATCTTTGGGTTCGCGAGGCCTTCCGAAAAATCGAAAGTGAGCGTCTTGAAGCCCACGTTGGCGAACAGTTTCGCGCGGCGGGTCAGCTCTGCCTGCAGGGCTGTCTCTGCAGCCGCCTGGAGTGTCTTCTGTTCTTCCGGGGCGGCAGAGGCCTCCACGCGGAAGGAGAAACCGTTCAGTTCACCGATTTCATGTCCTTCGACAGAAACCTGGTTTGTCTCGTTATCAATGCTCACGCTAAGCGTATCCCTGTGCCTAAGCGAGCGCATGAGGACCGCCGTGCGGCGATCCACAAATCGCTGTGTTAACTTTTCATGCAGCGCGTCCGACAAGCGGTCCTCGACGCTGCGCGTAACATGGGCCCAATGGGCCGCATCCCGAAGCCAGCCTTTCCGGTGTGAAACGTACGTCCAGATACGGATACTGGCAATTCGACCGGCCAAGGTATCTATGTCACCGCTTGTATTGTCAAGCCGCTTCACTTGGCGGGCAATCCAGTCATGCGGGATGGTGCCAGCCGGCCCCATCAGGTCGACATATATTTTACGAAGAAGTGAAGTATGATCTTCAACGCTCAGTTTGCGGAAATCCGGAATTTGGCAGACATTCCAAAGCCTTTCGACAGATTCCTTTGTGGTCGCGAGGCTTGATATCTTGTCGTCCGCCCCAAGTGTCTTGAGCGCCAACAGGTCAACCGTGTCTCTGACCCGGTGCAGGCCTTCGGTGCTTGTGGGCGCCTCCAGCGAGCGCACAAGCCGGGGAATCGTGCCGTAATCAAGCCGGTGATTCCGCCAGTAAAGGCGCTTCACGGGCTCGAATTCATGCTCCTCGATCTGGGCGATCATCATCGGGTCCATGGGCTCGCCGCCACCCCCGAGGGTCGAGAATGTCCCATCTTTCTTGTAGCGCCCGGCGCGGCCGGCGATCTGCGCGGCCTCAGCGGCTGTCAGGTCACGAAAGGTGCGGCCATCAAATTTACTGAGCCCCGCGAAGGACACATGGCCGATATCCAGGTTCAGCCCCATACCGATGGCATCGGTGGCCACCAGATGGTCCACCTCGCCACTGGCATACATTTCCACCTGCGCGTTCCGCGTGCGCGGGGAAAGCGCGCCCATCACAATCGCGGCGCCGCCCTTTTGCCTGCGGATCAGCTCAGCCATGCCGTAAACGTCTGATGAGGAGAAACCGACAATGGCGCTCCGGCGCGGCAGGGCCCGCATCTTGGCGGGGCGAATGTGCTTGAGTTCCGAAAAGCGCGGGCGGGTGATGATCTCGGCTTCAGGGATCAGCTTGCGGATCAGCGGGCGCATGGTCTCTGCACCCAGAAGCAGCGTCTCGTGCCGCCCCCGGCTATGCAGCAAGTGTTCGGTGAAGATATGGCCGCGCTGGGGGTCTGCGGCCATCTGTATCTCGTCGATGGCAATGAAATCAGTGGCCATCAGGCGGGGCATCGCTTCAGCCGTACAGAGGAAATAGCGCGCGCCTTCGGGTACGATGCGCTCTTCGCCAGTCAGAAGCGCCACCTGGTTCTTGCCCTTGATGGATACCACGCGGTCATACACTTCGCGCGCAAGCAAGCGCAGCGGAAAGCCCATCACCCCACTGGCATAGCCCATCATCCGGTCCACCGCATAATGGGTCTTGCCCGTGTTGGTGGGGCCTAAAACTGCTTTGATGATGCCAGCCATAAAGAACGCCTACAGGAACATTGGGGTGGGTGCGAGTTTTAAAGAACCGAGCCCCCGGGCACAACGGAATAATATGGTAGCATTTTACCCATTAATTGAACCTTCACCTTCAGCGCGGTAGGCTGTTGAAATACAGGTAAAAATTGAAGCCGGTGCCCAAATGGACCCCGTGCGGAAAAGTGCAAACGGATGAGCCAGGATAACAAACTGAACAGGCGCCAAATTTTGAAAGGCGCAACCGCGCTGGGCGGCATGGCCGTGGCAGGAGCCGCGTTTGGACAGGATACGCCTACGCCGCAGCCCAGTGAACCGCCCCTGCCGCGCCCGCAGGACCTGGCGGGCGCCGAACGCGCGCTGGCGGTTCAGTACACGCCCGAAGAACGCGCGCTTCTGTTCGACAAACTTGAGAATATGGTCGACCGGGTGCGGGCCCGCCGCGCCAAGGTGCCGTTAGAGAATGACGACGCGCCCGCGCTGGTGTTCGATCCCCGGCTGCCGGGCGAGACTTACCTGACGCAGGAAAACCGGGTCGAGATTGGCGCAACCGACTTCGGCCCTGTGCCCGCCAGCGCCGAAGATATCGCTTTCGCACCGCTCGCCGCCCAGAGCCATTGGATAAAGACCCAGCAGTTGACGTCCAGTCGCCTGACAGACATTTACCTGGGGCGTATTGGGGCGATTGCGGGCAAGCTTGAGTGTTTCATCACGCTGCTTTCAGACAGCGCGCGCGAGGCCGCCTACCGCGCCGATATCGACATCCGGTCGGGCCGCTACAAGGGACCGCTGCACGGCATTCCCTATGCGCTGAAGGACCTGCTGGATACCGCTGGCGTGCGAACCACATGGGGTGCCGCGCCCTACAAGGACCGGGTGGCACTCAAGGATGCAGAGGTCACAAAGCGGCTTGAAGAAGCCGGCGCGATCCTTCTGGGCAAGACGACGCTTGGCGCGCTCGCCTACGGCGACAAGTGGTTTGGCGGCATCACCAGGAATCCATGGAACCTGGCAGAAGGCTCCTCAGGCTCAAGCGCCGGATCGGCATCCGCTGTTGCGGCGGGGCTGTGCAGCTTCGCCATCGGCACGGAAACGCTTGGGTCAATCGTATCACCGTCGGCGCGCTGCGGCACCACGGGGCTCAGGCCCACCTTCGGACGGGTGGCACGTACCGGCGCCATGGCGCTCTGTTGGAGCCTCGACAAGATCGGCCCCATCTGCCGGGGTGTGGAAGACACAGCCCTGGTGCTGGGCACCATCAATGGCGGGCACAGGGATGATCCCAGCTCGTACGATTGGGGCTTCCACTATAGTGGCCGGGATGCGGTGGCCGAGACACTGCGCGTGGGCTATGACCCCGCCTGGTTCGGCGACGAAGCCAATGATCTCGACCGTATGGTGCTCGATCAGATCAAGGAATTGGGCTATGAGCTGGTGAAAATCTCCCTGCCCGACCTGCCCTACAGCTCGCTGCTTGGCACTTTGGAAGTGGAGGCCGCCGCCGCGTTCGAGGACCTGACCCTGTCGGGTCGCGATGACGAGCTTTCCTGGCAGGAAGCCCGCGCCTGGCCCAGTACCTTCCGCGCCGCCCGCTTCCATTCGGCCGTTGAATATCTGCAGCTGACACGCTTCCGCCGGCAGGTCATGGAAATGATGGCCGAACAATATCGCGATGTGGACATCATCGTGTGCCCCAACTTCGCGGGCGATATGCTGATTGTCACCAACTATACCGGCCACCCCAGCCTGACACTGCCTGTGGGCATGACGGAGCGCCCGACCATGCCGCTGGCGGGCCAGGACATCAAGGCCGGGCCGAAACGCATGGTGCCGCACACCATCACGCTGTGGGGCAACATGCTCAGGGAAGACCAGCTGATCGGCCTTGGGTGGCTCCTGGAACGCAACCTGAGTTTCGCCAAGAACCGGCCGACTCTGTAACACCCTCAACATTAACAACAAAGCCCAAACACATTGAATTAAACGGCGAATTGTTGATTTAGTTACCAGTAATTGCAATCTTACTACTTGATGATTTCATGCATTGGTGGCGACGATGACAATATTTGACTCTCACTGGGACCAAGAAGCCGTTCCTTTCAAAAACATTTTGTTGGATGGCGAAAACCCAAGAATACCTTCTCGATTCCACGGCGACCAAGATGCCGTGTTTAGGTTCTTGTTGCACAACGAAGACATTGTCGCTCTCGCGAATTCAATCATACGAGCAGGGGGACTTTACCCATGCGAGTCAATTATCTGCTTGAAAGACTCCGATGAAGAATACGTTGTGTTGGAGGGTAATCGCAGAGTTGCTGCAACAAGGATTCTTCATGACCCAGGGCTACTCGATGTCTATGGAGTCCGACGTTCTCTTCTAAATGAATTCGATCGAAGTTTGTTAGAGGACATCAGGCTGCTTGACTCCAGTGTTGTTACATCGAGAGCCGTAGCAAAGCCTATTATTGCTGCTATTCATCTAAGCAGCAGCGGCCGGCACCCATGGAGTGACCGAAGGCAAATTACCTTCGCCGCAATTGAAGCCAAAAGAAATGCTTCATATTCCGAAATTGCCGAAATCCTGATGTGTAGTGAAGCGCAAGCTATGGAATATGTTTGTTACGGAAGGATATTGGATGTCCTTCAGGGTTTAGATTGGAGTAAATCTGAATTGGACATTCTAGATAACGACAAGCTGCGTTTGACAAAGATGTTCAGGACCTTGACTTCAAGTGTTGCTCACAAACACTTTGGCCAGCCAATCTTTATGAAAGATGGAGATATCAACAGGCAACTGACGGATTATGAGCACATTATTAAGACGATAGTAGAAGATGCGCTATTTTGGCAGGTTGGCAAAGACCCACTATACCGAATTCAAGACAACACTAACCTCTCTCAGTATTTTAGAATGAGGTTTCCGTCACGGGATGAACGAGAATCGTCCACCTTGGATCTGTTTTCAGACAGCTTTCCGACAAATTCGAGTACAACTGATCCCGTCCAACAATCCCACTTCGAGGAAGATACTGAAACGGCTGCTAAATACACATCGTCAGTTTCAAATGACGGGACTTGGAACCAGCATGAACCGAGAGAGTTTTTCGAACATCTAAACTACCAAGGACGTGACGAGAGGACGGCGCTACTTGTAAGGGAACTTTCAAGGCTCAGCTCAAAAAAGTTTGAAAACCAGAAGAAAGGCTATTCCATTTTTACTTTGTCAGCTTCTTTTTTGATGCGCGCTATCCTTGAATGGCTTCTTCAAGTCAGAATTTCAGAAAGAGGCTGTTCGTCGGAATTTGAAGAAACTGTTGGTAAAGGAAGGCCAACAATTGACCATTTTCTCAGCTTTTCCGTACAAAACTACAGACCTTTAGGTATTTCCAAAGACATTGCTCAAAAAATCGAAATGATCAGAAACGACACAGCCCTCAAAAACGATTTGCAATGGAATGTTCACAACAATCGAGGAAACTCATCTCCAGAGCGCATCTCAGAGATAGCCAAAAAAACTCGGCCTGTTATAGAGTATTTTCTCTCCTGATCTGTATTGAGGGCCGCAGAAAACAGCCATTAAGGCTTGACCAGGCGATGCGAATCGCATAAATCCCCCCGAGCTAATGCCAAAACGGTCTTAGCGATATTCGATCATAAAGATTCACTGGATGTGCCTAAAGCACTGAAAAACCAGTAGAAAAACAAGGATAACGATCATGTCGCGCGTATGTGAACTGACAGGCAAAGGCGTAATGACTGGTAACAATGTGTCTCACGCACATAACAAAACCCGTCGTCGCTTTCTGCCAAACCTGACTAAAGCAACCCTGATGTCTGACGCTCTGGGTCGCTCTGTAAGCCTGAAAATCTCCACGCACGCCCTCAGGAGCGTTGAGCACAATCACGGCCTTGACAACTTCCTCCTGAAAGCTCGCGATGCAGACCTGTCTGCGAAGGCGCTGAAGCTGAAGAAGGAAATCAAGAAGAAACAAGCTGCCGCCTAAGACCACCTGGCAAAGCAAAAGTTTCATGAAGCGCTGTGGCAGAGATGCCGCGGCGCTTTTTCATTGCGAGAAGGTAACCAGCTCCTAGTCGTCGAGCGCGAACATCAGGAGCAGCGTACGCTGGCTTGAGCTGAAATTGTCGTCCGACAGCATATAGACAAGCGTCGCGCCGTCCTCTGCCGTCCCCACGTCAAGGCCTTCCATATTATCCACCGTCAGGGGCGGTGCGAAATGCGCCAGTTCTTCGCCGACTAGCGTGGCACCTGGCTGGATATTCGCCGCCTTGATCCGCAAGAGCTTGATCGCGACACCGTCCACCACCGAGAAAAAGCGCGTCAGCAGCAGGATATCGCCGTTCGGCAACAGTGCCGCATCTGTCGGCGCGAAATTCTTTGGGCGTTTGAAGAAAAGCCGATCTACCCGGTCTTCACCCACCAACCAGGCGCGTGACAGGCCCTGCACGTCAGTACCGCGTTCAGCAAAAGCCAGCAGATGGCCGTCCTTTGTCCAGCTGATGGCTTCCATGCCGCCATTCTTGGTGATGCCGCCAAAGTCCATCCCCTTGGACGGTGCCCATGGGGTGGGCAGGCCTCCGGGCTGTGCAATTTCAAGCCTGTGCCGCTGTTCGAACGATACCAGGAAGCTGTCGCCCGCTTGGATCAGGCTTTCTGCATCGAAGCCCTCCTTGCTGTCTTCGGGCATATTCAGGTCGAACGGCACCAGTTCGGCATCCGTGATAGGCGCCTGTGCCTTGGGGTCGAAATGGGCCGTGAACCAATCGCCCTGGTCGCTGATAGCCACCAGCTCGCCACCCTTGGAGATCACGAGGCCAGAGAGGCCGCCGAAGCGGTCATGCGGCGATGTCAGTGCCCAGCCCGCCACATAAGTCAGCGCCCCAACACGAATCTGTGTCGGGTCTTCGCTGTTCAGCGGCACGGGCTCGGCGCGCAGACTGATCCCCGCGGGCGCCGCCAGCGCTTCCCCAACATTCTGGGACATGAGCTGGCTTTTAAAGGCAAATGCCAGCGCGGCAATAGCCAGACAAAGAACAATCAGGATACTGCTGCGGTACTGTTTCATGGTGCGTTACCTGACCAATCTCGGTTTCGGGGGCGTTTCTTCAAACAGCGCCGCAAGCTGTTCGGTCATGGCGCCGCCCAGCTGTTCGGCGTCCAGAATGGTAACCGCCCTTTTATAATATCGTGTGACATCGTGGCCGATGCCGATGGCGATCAGCTCCACCGGTGAGCGGTCCTCGATCCAGGTGATCACCTGCCGCAAGTGATTCTCGAGATAGGTGCCCGAATTGACGGAAAGCGTGCTGTCATCCACCGGCGCACCGTCCGAGATTACCATCAGGATGCGGCGTTCTTCCGAGCGCGCCATCATGCGGTTGTGCGCCCACAGGAGCGCCTCGCCGTCGATGTTTTCCTTGAGGAGGCCCTCGCGCATCATCAGGCCCAGATTGCGGCGCGACCGGCGCCACGGCGCATCGGCGGTCTTATAGATGATGTGCCTGAGGTCATTCAGGCGCCCCGGGGCCTTCGGCCTGCCCGCCTGCAGCCATTTCTCGCGGCTCTGGCCACCTTTCCAGGCCTTGGTGGTAAAGCCAAGGATCTCAACACGTACACCACAGCGTTCCAGCGTGCGCGACAGGATATCGGCGGAGATAGCGGCGATAGAGATCGGCCGCCCGCGCATCGAACCTGAGTTATCGAGGAGGAGCGTCACCACCGTGTCCTTGAATTCGGTATCGCTTTCAAGCTTGTAAGAGAGCGGCTTGGTGGGGCTCGAGACCACGCGCGCCAGCCGCCCGCTATCCAGGATGCCTTCCTCAAGGTCGAACTGCCAGTGACGGCGCTGCTGCGCCAGCAAGCGCCGCTGCAGCCGGTTCGCGAGCTTCGACACGGCGCCCGAGAGGTGCGCCATCTGCTGGTCGAGATACTTCCTCAGCCGCTCCAGCTCTTCGATATCACAGAGCTCCTCGGCCTTGACCACTTCATCAAATTCTTCAGTGAAGACATTATAGAAGGGTGTGTCCGGCAGGTTGTCGAGCGGGCGGTTCGGGCGCCACGGAATGGTGCCTTCCTGCTTGCCTTCGCCCGCTTCGGCTTCGCCGTCATCCATCTCGTCCATCGCGGCTTCGGATGACTGCTCGTCTTCCGCGGTCTCGCCTTCCTGCTCGTCAGAGCCTTCAGCGCCGTCGGCGTCGCCGTCCTGGTCTTCACCCGGTTCACCGTCAGGGGTGTCCGGCATGCCGTCCTGCGCGTCGTCCGACGGTTCGTCTTCCTGGTTGTCGTCGGATTTCTCGCCCTCATTGTTGCCAATCAGTTCGGCAATGATGGTACGGGTCAGGACAGACGCGCTTTTCTGGTCCTCGAACTTGGTTTCCAGCTGATCCAGGAGATGCCCCACCGATTCCTCAAGCCACTTGCGCTGGCTTTCAACCGCAACCTGGGCACTTTCAGGCGGCGGCGCGCCCGTCAGCCGTTCGCGCACCAGAAGCCCCAGCACATCGGCCAGGCGCGCGCTTTCGTCATCCGTTGGCCGGGACATGCCCGTTTCAACGGCTTTCTTTTCCGCGAGCGCCGCCAGGTTGGCTTTCATGCCCGGCATCTGCCGCGCGCCAATGGCTTCAACCCGCGCGCCTTCGACTGCATCGAAAATGGCGCGGGCCAGCGCGCCACCGGGCGCCAGCTTGGTGTGCAGTTTGGCATCATGGTAGCGGTGCCTGAGCGCGAGCGAATCGGCAAGCCCCCGCACTTCGGCGACGTCTTTGGCGCGCACCACGTGCGGCAGGTACGGCACGCGCGCTTCGCCCGCAACAATACCCGGCACGTCAGCGGTGAATTTGACCTCAAGATTGCGGTCATCCGCAATCGCACGGGTCACGGCCGCAAGCGCATGCTCGAACGTCTCTTTTGCTGACTGGCTACCGTCTGCCATGGAAATACTCCGGCGGTGCTTAAGCCGCACCACCCATCACAAGATTGGACGCGCTCTCCTTGAGGTCATGCCCGAAGGAACGCTGGTAATATTCGGCCACGATTGGACGCTCGGCCTCATCGCACTTGTTGAGGAAGCTGACACGGAAGGCGAAGGCGATGTCGCCGCCAAGGATCGCTGCGTTCTGCGCCCAGGTCAGAACCGTCCGTGGGCTCATCACCGTTGAGATATCGCCCGCCATGAAACCGGCGCGGGAAAGGTCTGCCACGCGCACCATGTTGGCGATGATTTCCTTGCCTTCCGGCGTATTGTACGCAGGTTCTTTCGCCAGCATGATCTCTGTTTCCGTGTCATGCGGCAGGTAATTCAAGGTCGCCACGATGTTCCAGCGGTCCATCTGGCCCTGGTTGATCTGCTGCGTGCCGTGATAAAGGCCCGTGGTATCACCAAGACCTACGGTGTTCGATGTGGCGAAAATGCGGAAAGCCGGGTGTGGGCGGATCACGCGGTTCTGGTCCAGAAGCGTGAGCTTGCCTTCTACTTCCAGCACGCGCTGGATCACGAACATCACGTCAGGCCGGCCGGCGTCATATTCATCAAACACGATCGCGGTTGGGCTTTGCAGCGCCCACGGCAGGATGCCTTCCTGGAATTCTGTCACCTGCTTGCCGTCGCGAAGCACAATCGCGTCCTTGCCCACAAGGTCAATCCGGCTGATGTGGCTGTCGAGGTTCACGCGGATCGTGGGCCAATTCAGGCGTGCGGCCACCTGCTCGATGTGGGTCGATTTCCCTGTGCCGTGATAGCCCTGGATCATCACCCGCCGGTTATGGGCAAAGCCCGCCAGCACCGCCAGCGTGGTGTCATGATCGAACACATAGGCGGGGTCGATATCGGGTACATGCTCGTTCCGCTCCTCGAACGCCGGCACTTCCATATCCAGGTCGAGCCCAAACGTCTCCCGCACGGAAACCTTGTTTTCTGGAAGCGTCAGATTGGGCAATTTCTCAGCCGGTACGGCACTCATACGAGACATCCTCTTGTCTTAAAAACTCTTGAAAGCCATTCTAAAGAATGAGCATTTGCATTACCAGTGGGGTTTCAGGCCCTTCGGGTCAACCGAAATCCGCTGGAATTGGGCGAAAATTCTTCAACCTTTTGTGTAGAGAAAATAAGGCGTTTATGGGCAAAGTCACCGAAAGAATCGAAAAAAAACTGAATGACAGCCTTTCACCGACGTATCTCGAGGTAATCGACGAGTCGGAAGGCCACCGGGGCCATGCGGGTTACCGCGACGGCGGCGAAAGCCATTTCCGCGTTGTGATCAAATCCAAGGCGTTTGAGGGTGAGAGCCGGGTGGCACGCCAACGCATGGTGATGAAGGTCCTTGCGGACGAGATGCAGGATCAGATCCACGCCCTGTCGATCCAGGCAGATGTCCCCGACACCTGAGCCGGGAAAGGCGGTTTGATGGCGCACACCCGATATATCCTCGCATTCGTGGCCGCCTTGCTGCTGACAACTGCCGCCCACGCCAATGGGCAAATCACCGTTGTGGCCCAGGAAATGCCGGGGCTGATTGAGCCTGGGAAGGCACTGCCCTACAACCGGCTCCTCAATGACCTGCTTGAGGAAGCCCCGGGTGTGGCGGGCGTTGACATCCTGCCCGGATACCGGGGCCCACGCCTATGGCTCAGGCACGAGTATCAGTGCATTTTTGGCGGCGTCAGCGCGCCGGGGCACCAGCGCCCGCGCGACACAGCCATTTCAGAAACGGATTGGTCATCGCTCCATATCTCCACGCCCTTCAACCTCCTCAAGGTTCATGCTTTCAGCCCGGATGGCGCGGCGCCCGCGCAAAACCTTGGTGACCTGAAGGGTCGGAAAATCGCGGTCGACCAGGTGTTGTTTTTTGATCTCCGCTTCCACTCGGACGCCCTGAAGGCCAGCGATTTCGTCAAGGTGGATACACCCCGTGAGGCCCTCACGCTTCTTGTGCATGGCAGGGTTGACCATGTATTCGCCTACGACAACGACGTGGCCCAGATGCAGGCGGAAACCGGCACGTCCTTCGCCTATGATCCCGCCTTCACCCTATTGGAGCTTGAAGAAAGCATGATGTGCTGGTCAGGCGGGGAGGTGGCAGCGCTTGTAAGCCATGTCAACAACCGGCTGGCCGAGATGCGCCGTTCCGGCATGCTGGAAAGCCTGGTGCCCCACCTGCGCTAGAAGGTGCCGCAGTCCCCTTTCAGCCACGAAATACGCTGTATCATTGCAGTTTTTCCCGGAAAACGGTAGCCTTCCCCCACATGAAACACTGTGGGGCAGGCGGTGGTCAGACTAGAGGGATATCCCCCGACGGACGACATGCATGAAAATGACGCGATGTTGCGTGATGCTCTGCCCGGCTGGCCATTATCCACCATCTGCCATATCCAGACCAAACCGTCGCACGGCGGGCCCGCCGTCAAGGGCACGGGGTTCGTGATTGCCGGCGACCTGATCCTGACCGCGGCCCACAATGTTACCGGCGACTATTTTGACGGCGAAGCGCCGCAAAAGGTCCGCGTCTTTCTGGGCTGGTCTGGAAGCAACTATGAGAAACGCTACGCGGTCGAAGACACCTATTCCGACCTTCATATCCACGAAGACTACCCCCTCAACCCAGAGCGGGACATCGCCATCATCCGGCTGGGGCAGGGAATAGGAGATATCGCCGGCGCACTGGGCCTGGAGACCGCCGACGATGACCGCCTGATCGGCGCATCATCGCCTGAGGAATGGATGTTGAACGGCTTTCCCTTCGGTGGGGCCCTGCAGACCTACAGCGGCCATGTCACCAACCCGAACCCATGGGCCTTTCGACACACGGCGGACGATACAGAGGGGGGCGTCAGCGGCGGCCCCATCTGGGCCTATCTGGACGACATGCCCATAGCCGTCGGCGTTCACTATTTTTCCGATGACCCTGATCACACAGATGCCTGCCGCATCACTGCAAATGACATCGACTGGATCCTGTCGGTGATCGAGGAACAAACCCCTGATTGATAAGGAAGAGCCATGCTTATGTCACAGAAACCCTTGAAATCCGGCGTTACAGGCCTGCTTGTTGCTGTTGTCCTTTCTACCGGCGCCACTGCCGTTGCGGGCAAGGCCAGCAGCGGCACGACCAAGAACATGCCTGCATCCTGGGGCGGGACCCGAATGGTGTTCACACAGTCGTGCCTCAATAAGAAACCAGAGACGGAAGCCCTGCTTCCCTTCCTGCTGAGCTCGATTGTCAGCCCCCTTGCCAAGAAAGGCGTGGACGCCATCGGCAACGCCATGAAAAAAGCAGGCGAGGACAAGACGGCTGTATCCTATGCCACCATCCCGATCGAGATCGAGACCGGCCCCACCGGCAAGCAGGAGCTGAAGGACTGCCTGATTTATGTGAAGGGCAGCTTCTACCACAGCAACCCGGAGAAGGGCCAAGGCAGCTACTCAGACTCCAAATCAGGGCAAGATGCCTTTGAGAAGTTCGAGAAGATGCGAGCGAACCTGAACAAGGGGCACGCTGACGCCGGGATAGACAATATCTGGTCAAAACTGGCCGATCAGAAAATCTATCTGGCCGCCGAACCCGCCGTGATCCTTGAGGTCCAGCTGGTGCCAAACGACAAGGCAGACCTGAAGTATCTCAGGTTTGAGCCAACCTACCTTGCCTACAGCAAGTCGGGCAACAAACGGTCAAACACCGCCAAGATTGTGGCGCAGGTAATGTTCCACAATGTCGGGGACGACATCAGCCTGGATGACGGCATGGGGTCGCCCCTGGTGGTCGGCAACTTCAAACCCGGCGAGGGCCCCTGGCTCTTTGGCGACGGCTCTCCTGCCAGCCCGTGGTTCCTGCCACCAAAATCCGGGGAGAAGGGCGGTGAATCCCCAAGCATCGGCGCGGCTACCAACGCCCTGAGTAAAGGCAGCAACGCCCTCAAGGCGGAACGCGCCAGTCTTCAGGCAAGCCTTGATAAATCCCTCGCCACAATAAAGACCGAACAAGACAACCTGGCGTCTCTTGCCGACCAATTGGCGGCAGCAGCAGCGGACAAAAAACGCGCTATTGAGGACAAGATCGATGCGTCGAACCGCAATTTGGACGGCGCCAAAAAATCGCGCGACAAGCTTGACGCCGAAATCAAGACCCTGGACCCCGCGATTGCAGCGATGGATGACCTGACGGAAAAATTCGAAGACGTTGCTGACAACAAGGCCTTGGTCCTGCAATCCGTCAAAGAGGCATCAAAGGCCTTCAACCTGGCTGAACGGAAGCTGAAAGCCCCTTCAGCAACCTTCACCAAGACAGCTGAAGATGTCCGCAGTGCGCTTGCCAAGGTCGGTCAGGTAGTCAATCAACCGTCCCATTACTATAACGCCACGCTAAAGTTCGCCGAAACCCAGGCAGGCAGCAAGTTCATGAAGGCTCTGTCGGGCGTTTTTGAAGAGTCCAAGGAAGACATCAAGGCCAAGATTGACCTGGCGCTTTCAAAAGAGAAACGCGACGAGGCAGCCATGGAGAAATACAAGGCGCAGCTGGACGCGAATGCCGCATATTATACGGCGTATGCAGGCTATGATGCGCTTGTGAAGACATACTGTGAAACCACAGGCGGCCCAGCCACCACGGTCGCGTCAGCTACCCTGCGCAAGGCTCAGGAAAACCTGAATTATCTGGCGATGGTGGCAGAACTGGATACGCCTGTATCGGCACTGGTGCCGATCAGCAGCGACAAGCCGGACGCGTCCAGTGGGGTCTGTGCGACTACGCAGGACTAGAGCCGGTATTCCGGTAAGTCAGGGCTTGCGCTCTGTCGCCAAGGGGATGATCTCGAAATCCACCAGGTCATCCCACTTGTCGGTCCAGGCTTTGAACAGCTCCGGGTCGCTGGTTTCCATCAGCTGGTAACAGACGGTTTTATCTTCAGTGAGCCAGCTGTCGATATACTCAAGCCCCAGGGGCATCATGCGCCCCCTGGCGCCAAAGCGCTCATAAACCGGCGCCGCGCCATCCCTGAATCGTTCGATCACCATGTAGCGCATGTTTCTCCCCATCCTTCGGCGCGGCTGATCCTATTCCATATGGAGCAGCTGGTCCATACGGTGCAGCTGGCCCGGCGTGAACCGCCACACGGGTGTGGCCAGGTCTTCGCCGTTCGTCAGATCATACCAGTCACCGTCGGATAAGGGCAGCAGATTCCGAAGAACATGGGCATCCTGCGCCGGGGTGAAGCCTTCAATAAGCAGCATCTTTCGCCTGCCAGCCTCATCCACCGCCATGTCGGCGATCATCACCGTATGCCCTGGAAAGCCGGGGGCAATGAACAGATCGCCAATCTGGGCGTCCTTCAACTTCACGCGCAGTAGGTCCCGCGTAAGCGACGCCGTCCCCGCATACAGAAAGATCGTATCAAGCCACCCCCGAAAGGCCTTCCGGCCATGGGGCGTTTCGCTGCCGGTCCTCCAGGACACTTCACGCCCGGACACGAGAGGGCGGCGGCCCTTCAGATAGTCAGCATAGGGAAATGCATCCCCCGACGTGAAGTTGAACGACAGGGCGTCCGCAGTTCCCCGGGCATAGCGATACTCCGCATATAGACGGATCAGCGTGTCAGCGCATTGCTGCAGGTCGCGCGGGCCAAGATCGAGATCAATGATTGCGCCCGCATAAACAGGCCAGGAAACCTTGCTACCGTCATAGAGCCTGAGCGGCGTGCCTTCGGGCTTCAGGGGCAAATGTCTGAGAAAGTCAGAGAAACTGTTCGGCGCGGCGGCGACTCGCTTGAATCCTTTGGGTGTCGACTGCCGGGATATGAGCGTGTCAGTGATCTTGTGGCCATCCTCCAGCCACGGGTAGGCAGTCGCAAAAGTGGGAAACGACAGCACCAGCATCATGCCAATCAGCGTGAGGCGGGCCAGCATGACTAGCGGCTTTTCCAGGCACCCGACATCAGGCCCGGCGCGGATTTGGCCTGGGCGCGCGCATACCAGAAACCGCCGATCGTCAGCATGATCAACAGGGGGAAGATAATCAGGTCCGTCGCCATCAAGTCTGTCATTGGTCTTTTCCTTATTCCGACGCAACCACTGTCGCGCCGAATTAAGGCAAACCGGTGAAGGAAATGGGGTGATTTCGTAACGCTGGAACGAAAACCGGCAGCGCACACGGGGCACGCTGCCGGTTGGTTTTTCAGTCTGCAGCCAGAAGACTGCCGGAAGCTTTAAAGCTGGTGGGTCACCGGTGGTTTGCCGAGAGGCGGGGCAAACTTGGTGAGGTTGATACCATCCACCGCAGCTTCATATTCCTCGATCTTCGGCGTACGGCCGAGAATGGTAGAGAGCACCACAACCGGCGTGGACGCGAGGAGGCTTTCGCCCTTCTTCTCGTCACTGTCTTCCACAACCCGGCCCTGGAACAGGCGCGTGGATGTTGCCATCACAGTGTCGCCCTTTTCCGCCTTTTCCTGGTTGCCCATGCACAGGTTACAGCCTGGGCGTTCCAGATACAGGGTGTTTTCATACTTGGTGCGAGCCGTGCTTTTTGGCGCGTCGTCGTTGAATTCGAAGCCTGCATATTTCTGCAGGACATCCCAGTCACCTTCGGCCTTCAACTCGTCCACGATGTTGTAGGTTGGCGGCGCGATCACAAGCGGTGCTTTGAATTCCACCTTGCCGTTCTGCTTTTCGATGTTTTTGAGCATCTGGGCAACGATCTTCATGTCGCCCTTGTGCACCATGCAGGAGCCAACGAACCCGAGGTCCACCTTCTTCTCACCGCCATAGTAGGAAACAGGGCGGATTGTATCGTGCGTATAGCGGCGCGATACGTCCGCGTTGTTCACATCCGGGTCGGCGATCATGGGTTCAACGATCTGGTCCAGGTCCACGACGAATTCGGCGAAATATTTGGCGTTATCGTCAGGCTTCAGGGCAGGCCGTTCGCCCGACTTGATCTCGGCAATGCGCTTGTCGGCAATGTCGATCAGGCCCTGAAGGGTCTGGGCCGCATTGTCCATGCCCTTGTCGATCATGATCTGGATACGGCTTTTCGCGATCTTGAGCGATTCGATCAGCGTTTCGTCCTCTGAGATACAGATCGAGGCTTTGGCCTTCATTTCCGCCGTCCAGTCGGTGAAGGTAAAGGCCTGGTCCGCCAGCAGCGTCCCGATATGCACTTCGATTACACGGCCCTGGAAGACGTTGTCGCCAAACTGTTTCAGCATCTGGGCCTGGGTTGCGTGCACCACATCGCGGAAATCCATATGGTCGCGGAGGGTGCCCTTAAAGGTTACCTTCACCGATTCCGGGATCGGCATGGTGGCTTCACCGGTCGCCAGCGCCAGCGCAACGGTGCCACTGTCCGCACCAAAGGCAACGCCCTTGGACATGCGGGTGTGGCTGTCGCCGCCGATGATCACAGACCAGTCGTCAACCGTGATGTCATTGAGGACCTTGTGGATCACGTCGGTCATGGGGTGGTAGACACCCTTCGGGTCACGCGCGGTGATCAGGCCGAACTTGTTCATGAAGCTCATCAGTTTCGGGATGTTCGCCTGGGCTTTCTTGTCCCACACAGAGGCCGTGTGACAGCCAGACTGGTAAGCCCCGTCAACGGTTGGGGAGATCACGGTCGCGGCCATCGCTTCCAGCTCCTGCGACGTCATCAGGCCCGTGGTGTCCTGCGAGCCAACGATGTTCACTTTCACGCGGACGTCGGAACCGGCGTGCAGGACCTTGCCCGGGGTCACGCCAACAGCATTCTTGTTGAAGATTTTCTCAACCGCCGTCAGGCCCTGGCCCGGATGCGAGATTTCCTTGGAAGCCGCGAAGACCTTCGGCGCGTCCACGCCCAGCGTTTCGGCGGCAAATGTCTGCAATTTCTTGCCAAAAACGATCGCGTAGGAACCACCGGCCTTGATGAATTCCACCTTCTGCGGCGTCAGCGCAGAGGAGATGTCAACAAGCTCATCGCCCGCTTCACTATATAGCTTCCTGGTTTTGGTGTTGATCGTCAGCACAGTGCCGGTGTCAACGGAATAGACCTGCTCCAGAACCGGATCGCCGTTGGCGTCCAGAACCGGCTTGCCGTCGGCGTCCGTCTTCTTGACCCAGTTCTTGAGGTCGAGGCCGATACCGCCGGTAACGCCCACGGTGGTCAGGAAGATCGGCGAGATGCCGTTGGTGCCGCCCACAATCGGCGCGAAGTTCACGAATGGCACATAAGGGCTGGCTGGCTTGCCGGTCCAGAGCGCCACGTTGTTGACGCCGGACATGCGGCTTGACCCCACACCCATGGTGCCTTTTTCTGCAACCAGCATCACGCGCGCGTCCGGGTGCTTCCTCTGCAGCGCCTGAATCTCGGCCTGGGCCTCTTCGGAAATCATGCATTTGCCGTGCAGCTCGCGGTCGGAACGGGAGTGCGCCTGGTTGCCGGGCGAGAGGAGGTCAGTCGACACATCGCCTTCAGCCGCAATGTAGGAGACAACCTTGATCTCTTCGTCGATGGCAGGAAGCTTGGTGAAAAACTCAGCTTTGGCGTAGCTTTCCAGCAGGTCCTTGGCAACGGCGTTACCAGCCTTGAAGGCTGCGGCCAGACGGTCGGTATCCGCTTCATACAGGAAGACCTGCGACTTCAGCACGTCCGCAGCCTGCTTCGCGATGGCCGCATCGTCGCCGAGCGCCAGATCGAGAAGGACCTCAACCGATGGGCCGCCTTTCATGTGAGACAGCAGCTCGAAAGCGAAGTCCGGCGTGATTTCCGCAACCACAGCCTTGCCAAGAATGATGTCTTTCAGGAACCTGGCTTTTACGCCAGCCGCACTCGTGGTGCCCGGCAGGGTGTTGTAGATGAAGAAGTGGAGTGAATCCGTGCGGTGCTCATTGCCCGCATCCATGATCTGGGAAATGAGTTCCTCAACCAGGGCTCCATCATCGATGGGCTTGGGATTCAAACCCTCGTTCTTGCGAGTTTCGATCTCTTTCAAATATTCGGTGTACAAACCCATGACTATCCTGACAAATAAGTGTTAGAAGAAGCTTGATACCCGGGCGGCAGAAAGCACTGCCGGACAGGGGAAAAGCGGGCCGGCGCGCATACTATTTCAACACGCCCCAGCATGCAAGATGGTTCGGCCTGAAAAACATAAGTTTTCTGCCAATTTTTGCGCTTTTCCATGCGCAAGATCGGCCTATGTTAAACTCTTTAGGTGGAGGTCCTGATCCCATGACATCTGTTGGAAAAGACACACTCAAAACACGCCGCACGCTCAAGGTCGGAGACAAAGAGTATGACTTTTACAGCCTGAAGGCGGCAGCAGACCAGATCGGGGACGTCTCGCGCCTGCCCTATACGCTGAAGGTTCTGCTTGAAAACCTCCTCCGCCATGAGGACGGCACAAGCGTGACCACGGCAGACATCCAGGCCCTGGCCGACTGGCAGAAAGAACGCCGCTCGGACCATGAAATCGCGTACCGCCCGGCCCGGGTGTTGATGCAGGATTTCACCGGCGTGCCGGCCGTCGTGGACCTGGCGGCCATGCGCGCCGCGATGGTGGAGATGGGCGGCGATCCGGAAAAGATCAACCCGCTGGCGCAGGTTGATCTGGTGATCGACCATTCGGTGATGGTGGACAAGTTCGGCACGCCACAAAGCTTCAAGCAGAATGTGGACCTGGAGATGGAGCGCAACGCCGAGCGCTATGAGTTCCTCAAGTGGGGCCAGAATTCGCTGGACAATTTCAACGCCGTGCCGCCCGGCACCGGCATCTGCCACCAGGTGAACCTGGAGTATATCGCCAAAACCGTCTGGACATCGAATGAGGGTGGCCGCACCGTTGCCTACCCCGACACCTGCGTGGGCACCGACAGCCACACCACCATGGTCAACGGCCTGGCGGTCCTTGGCTGGGGCGTGGGCGGTATCGAGGCCGAAGCTGCCATGCTGGGCCAGCCCGTATCCATGCTGATCCCCGAAGTTGTCGGCTTCAAGCTCACGGGCAAACTCATGGAAGGCATCACGGCAACAGACCTGGTGCTGACGGTGGTGCAGATGCTGCGCGAGAAGGGCGTTGTCGGCAAATTCGTGGAATTCTACGGCGATGGCCTTGATGAGCTGACGCTTGCGGATCAGGCAACCATCGCCAACATGGGCCCGGAATACGGCGCCACCTGCGGCTTCTTCCCGATCTCGCAGCGGACACTGGACTATCTGACCTTCACCGGCCGCGACGCGGATGCCGTCGGCCTTGTGGAAGCTTATGCCAAGGAACAGGGCATGTGGCGCGATGCATCAAGCCCCGAACCCCTGTTCACCGATACGCTTGAGCTGGACATCTCCAGCGTCAAGCCGTCGCTTGCGGGGCCAAAGCGCCCGCAGGACCGGGTTGAGCTGGCGGTTGCCGCAGAGGCCTTCGAAGGTGTCCTTGAGGACTTCGGCAAGAAGGGCGACGACACGGGCTACCGCGTGGAAGGTGAAGACTATACGCTTCACCAGGGCGATGTGTGCATCGCCGCCATCACCAGCTGCACCAACACATCCAACCCCGGCGTCATGGTGGCGGCGGGGCTTGTGGCCAAGAAAGCTGTTGCCTTGGGTCTCAAGCGTAAGCCATGGGTCAAGACATCGCTCGCACCGGGGTCCCAAGTGGTGACGGACTATCTGAATAAAGCCGGCCTGACCGAACATCTGGACACGCTTGGCTTCAACCTTGTGGGCTACGGCTGTACCAGCTGTATCGGCAACTCCGGCCCGCTCGACGCGCCGATCTCGAAGGCCATCAACGAAAATGACATGGTCTGCGCCAGCGTGCTCTCGGGCAACAGGAACTTCGAAGGCCGCGTGAACCAGGACATCAAGGCCAACTATCTGGCCTCACCGCCGCTCGTTGTCGCCTACGCGATCGCAGGCTCCATGCGGATCAACGTGGCCACGGACCCGATCGCCCAAACGGAAGACGGCAGGGATGTCTATCTGAAGGATCTGTGGCCCACAAATGCCGAAGTCGATGACGCCATCGCGAAGGCGCTGACCCGGGAGATGTTCATCGAACGGTATGCCAACGTCTTTGAAGGCACCCCGGAGTGGCAGGCTGTGCCGGTATCGGAGGGCAAGACCTACGCGTGGAACGACAAGTCTACCTACATCCAGCACCCGCCCTATTTCCAGGGCATGAGCACGGCGGTTGCCCCCACCCAGAATATCATCGGCGCACGCCCGCTGGCCCTACTGGGGGACAGCATCACCACCGACCATATCTCGCCCGCTGGCTCCATCAAGGCAGACAGCCCGGCTGGCCAGTATCTGCTTTCAAAAGGCGTGGCGAAAGCCGACTTCAACTCATATGGGTCCCGCCGCGGCAACCATGAGGTGATGATGCGCGGTACCTTCGCCAACATTCGGCTGAGGAACCTGATGGCGCCGGGTACCGAAGGCGGTTGGACCACTCACCAGCCATCGGGTGATGTGATGAGTATTTTCGACGCCGCCATGAAATACCAGGAAGAAGGCACGCCGCTTGTGGTCGTGGGCGGCAAGGAATATGGCACCGGATCATCCCGTGACTGGGCGGCGAAGGGCACCAACCTTCTGGGCGTCAAGGCCGTGCTGGTGGAAAGCTTTGAGCGTATCCACCGCTCGAACCTGGTGGGCATGGGCGTGTTGCCGCTGCAGTTCAAGGAAGGCGATGGCCGCGAGAGCCTGGGGCTTGTGGGCACGGAGGTGTTCGATATCACGGGCGTGGAGGGCACGATCGAGCCGCGCCAGGATGTGGCTGTCACCATTCACTATGCCGACGGCACATCGAAGGCCATCACCGCAATGTGCCGCATCGATACCGATGACGAGGTGAGCTACTTCAGGCATGGCGGTATCCTGCACTATGTACTCCGCCGCCTGGCCGCGGAATAGCCGCGGGCCAACAAAAAGCCAGAGGAAAGGGCGGCCCAAAGGTCGCCCTTTTTACTTTTCCCTCGCAAAGGAAAGGATGTAGCGCAACTCGCCGTGCCTGTTTGTTGCGGGAATATCCAGCACCTCAATATCGACATGCTCGCGCCCATCATAGCCAAGCCGACCATTGAAATACCCCATGGCAGGCATGCGCAGCAGGCGTTCGAAATATTTGACAAGCTCGCCGACGCGCTCGGTAGGGGCATCGTTCAACTGGCTGCCCTGGGTGATCGAACCGCCAAAAAGCAGGCCGAAATTATTGCCCATGATGCGAAAGGTGCCGTCGGAAAGGTCGCTGTTCATTTCCGTCAGGGCAAAATGGGAATGCCAGCCCCGCAAATCCTGAAACCGATAATCCAGCCGTTGAGGCAAGGCCGCACCGCCCCATTTGCCCTCGAACAGCTCAATGATGTCCTTGAACCGGTCCAGATCCGGCAAGCCTTCATTCAGGTCAAAGACATAAGAGGTGCCAAACCGCTTGGGCTCTGTCTCTGCCTGGGCTAGCTTCAATCGCGGGCGGAGCTGCATCTTTTCAGGTCCTTGAGGATCAAATGGTGCGAGCTCCGTAGTCGGTCCCGCTTGGCGTCTGGCACCAGCCATACAGCCCACAACAAAATAATTCAATCACAAGTCCAATTGCGCTATAGGGTTGGGCGCTCACACACTGGTGATTGGCAAGTGAGACAGACCACGGTTAAGTTGAAAGCATGAAAATCTGGTTAAAAATTCTGCTCGCAAGCGCCCTGATGCTGGGCCTTCAGACAGCACCCGTTCAGGCGGATGACGCCAAAACGCCACGCCTGACGGTCATCGAACTGTTCACAAGCCAGGGCTGTTCAAGCTGCCCTCCCGCTGACGCGGCGCTCAAAAGCCTGCGTGGCCGCCCCGGCATCCTGACCCTTTCCTGGGCTGTGGACTATTGGGACCGGCTGGGTTGGGAAGACACATTCGCCCATCCGCACAATAGCATGCGCCAGGCAGCCTATAACAAGCGCCTGGGACGCGGCGGCGTTTTCACCCCGCAGATGATCCTGGATGGCCGCATCCAGTGCGTCGGCTCCAAGCCCGACAAGGTGCGCGCCTCCATTGAAAAAGCCCGCGCGGTTGACCGCCCGGCGATTACCCCGACGCTTGCGGACGCCGCTGATGGTAAAATCCAGCTGGCCCTGCCGGCCGCAAGCGTGGGCGACATGGTTTCCGTGCGCGTGGTCTGGTTCCTGGGTGACGCAACGGTGCAGATCGGCGACGGTGAAAACCAGGGCCGATCCCTGCATTATACCAACGTTGTGCGCGCCTCGGACATCCTGATGGACTGGAAAGGAGAGGCAACAACGCTGACGCTTGATCCTGCTGACGGCCTCGCCGCCGGGGCGGACCATGTGGCGATCCTGCTGCAGGATGATTACGGCCACGGCCCCATCGTTGGTGCGGCATCCATGGCGCTCAAACAGGCCTCCACGACAGCCGCCAGCGCCCGCTAAGGCGCTGTAGCTACACCCTGCCACAAAAAAGCAATTCTTGACTCTGCGGCCAAAAACCGTCATAGAGCGCGCCAACATGCGTGGCCAGTTGCCCGCAAGCGCGCAGCGAATGCGCGGGAATGCCCGGCTGTTATGGGCAAGTGATTGAACGAAGTTTCCGTGCGACAGTCGCACATACCACGTCAGTGACAAGCCCCAAAGGGGCCTCCTGCCCGGTTGAGGAAAAGGCGTTCATTCGGAATGAATGCGGCAGTCCTCAGGGCCTGCCTTAACCGTGTTAGGAAAACCCGATGACTGACTTCACCGCGCTTGGTCTGAGCGTGCCTGTTATGGACGCGCTCGAGTCCGAAGGCTTCAAGACCGCCACCGAAATTCAAGCCCGCACCATCCCGTTCCTTCTGGACGGTCGTGACGTTGTTGGCCTTGCCCAGACGGGCAGCGGCAAAACCGGCGCCTTTGTGCTGCCGATGATCGAACGCCTCATGAACCATGAAGAGCGCCCGAAACCCGGCATGCCGCGCGCGCTGATCCTCGCGCCAACCCGTGAGCTGGCGATCCAGATCACGGATGCGATCAAGACCTTTTCGCGCAACACCAAGCTGCGCAACTGCACCATCTTTGGCGGCGCCCCTTACCGCACGCAAATCCATATCCTGCGCCGCGGCGTGGATATCCTGGTGGCCACACCGGGCCGTCTTCTGGACCACATGAAACAGGGCAACATCTATCTGGATGAAGTTGAATATTTCGTGCTGGATGAAGCCGACCGCATGCTGGACATGGGCTTTGTCGAGGACGTTACCAAAATCTCGGCCAATATTCGCCGTGAGCACCAGAGCGTGATGTTCTCCGCGACCCTCAACGACAAGATCAAGGACCTGTCGGCAACACTGCTCAACAACCCTGAGCGTGTGGAAGTCGCACCAGAATCCACCGTCGCGGACAACCTGGTCCACAAGGTGATGTTTGTGGCGCGCCACGACAAATATGAGCTTCTGTTCCACATGCTGGAAACAAAGCGTGTTTCCAAAGCCCTCGTCTTCGTACGTACCAAACGCGAAGCCGATGAGCTGGCTGAAATCATGCATGACAAGGGGTATCTGGTTGACGCCATCCACGGCGACAAACAGCAGCGACAGCGTGAGCGCATCATCCGATCGTTCCGGGACGACAAGATCGATTTCCTGGTGGCGACCGATGTTGCCGCGCGCGGCATCGACGTCAAGGATATCGGCCATGTGTTCAACATCGATGTGCCGATCGAATCCGAAAGCTATGTTCACCGCATCGGCCGCACAGCCCGTGGCGGCAAGAGCGGCGAAGCCTACACCTTCTGCTCGAAGGGCGAATTTAACCTGCTGCAGGCCATTGAGCGCCTGATCAAGATGCGGATCGAGATCGATCACGATCATCCGTTCCCACAGCAGCCAGCACCCAAAAAGGGCAAAGCCAAAGTGCGCCCGCGTCCGGGTGGCCCACGCACAGACCGAGCGGACGCAGCCGGCAAGAAGCGGAAAGACCGCAAGGACCGGACGCCGCTTCACAAGCAAAGCAAGCACCGTAAGGGCCAAAGCGCTGCAGCGAAGGCTTCTGGCAAGCCGTTCGGCAAAAAAGCCGATCCCGCGAAATCAGGTCCAGCGAAATCAAGTCCGGCGAAATCAGGTTCTGGCAAACCCGCACACGGCAAGCCTGCGAAGGCTAAGCCGGCGCGCGGCAACAAGCCTTTTGCCAAGTCCGCCCGGCCGAAAAAGGCTGGCGGCGGCAAGGCTGGTGGTGGCTTCGATACCCTGAAGCGCCGTGCCTAACAGATCGAAAGCCTGATCCAAAGACAGGCTTGGCTGACTGAATGAATTGTGCCTAGGATGGTTTCCATGAAACACATCCTGGGCATTTTCATTTTTGCTGTCGCGCTGGCGAGCGCCGCCACCGCTGACGATCTGTTCCATGAAACCGAGGCTGCCTATGAAGCAAGCCAGACGGCCCGCAACAAGGGTGTCGCGGCGTTTCGTGAAGGCGATCTTCAGACCGCCCTTAAACATATTGAAGAAGCGCTCGGGCACCGGCCCAACCATCCGCTGCTCCTGGGGTATGTGGCCTATCTGGCGGCGGAGACGGGCGACAAGGAAAAGGCGCGGCACGCGGCAGCACGCTATGGGGCCCTGGGCCTTTCACCGGGCAATGACATCCGCCTTGCGCTCAGGAATGCGTTGGGTGATGAAGCCAGGCGCCTTGAAGACCGCTTTGATGCCAACCTCGCTCCAGCTGGCTCAGCCACAACCAAGTTCATGCTGCCGGAAAGCCTGCAGCTTGTGGAAAGCATCGCCCGCGACGATATGGGCCGCTTCTTTTTCGGCACTGTAGTAGACGGCGGCATCTACCGCATGGACGCGGCAGGGCCAGTCAAAATCGTGGATACGAAACAGCATGAATTTGGCAGCTTCTTCGGCATGACAGTCGCGGGCGGTAGCCTCTATGCCACCTTCGCCCATATCGAACAGACCCCGGGCCATGTTGAAGGCGAAGGCCAGACCGGCATTGCCCGCATCGACCCCGACACGGGCGAGATCCTGGATGTCTGGACGCTCCCTGGCGGCACAGAAGACCAGCAGCTCGCGGACATCACAGTGACCCATGACGGCGTCATCTTCGCGTCTGATGCCAAAGGGAAGAAGGTGTACCAGATCACCGGCGACACCCTGTTCCCGCTCTTTGCCCACGCGGGCTTCATGAGCCCACAGGGCCTGGCGGAAACCCCGGACGGGCGGTTGATCATGGCCGACTATGGCCGGGGCCTGTGGCACCTCGACCGCAAAACCGGCGCGGCGACGCTGCTGGGCGCGCCAAGGGACGTCAGCCTGCACGGCATCGATGGCCTCGCACGCCATGGCGATTATCTCATGGCCATCCAGAATGGGGTGACCCCCCACCGCATCCTCAAGCTGACACTCGCGGCAGACGGCAATTCGGTGGAACAGGCCGCCGTGGCGGCCAAAGCGCTGGAGGCGTTCGATGAACCCACGCTGGGCATCAGCGCACAGGACGGTTTCTATTTTGTGGCATCCAGCCAATGGCCCAAATATGGCCCCGGCGGCATGGTGCGGGAAGGCGCGGAAGTGGCGCCCACAGCCATTATGAAGCTGGATTAGTCGACACTGTCGCTGACAATGTCATAGACATCGGAAAACAGCAGGCGCTCATAGATGCCCACCTTGGCCTTGTAACCTGGCTTGAAAAAGAAGGGCGCGAGCGTCTCGATGGTGCGCTCCCGCCCGTCGGCGAACCGGACGGTGATCAGCCGGTACCCCTTGCCACCCGGCACGTCCTCAAGCTTCACGATCTCCGCGACCACGGTGATGGAAGGCTGGGCCGGCACGCGCGAGAAAAACCACGCGCCGACAGCCACGGCAATCAGTACAAACCCTATGGGTAAAAATCTTTTCATTCCAAATCCCCCAGATCTTCCAGTTGCGCTTGCGCCCACTGGGCAGCGTCGCGCACGACATCGCTATCATCCTCACAAAGGCATGCAACCGCTGGCAAGTGCCTTTTGTCGCCCGAGTTGCCGATGGCATAAAGAACGTTGCGCACAAACCGGTCACGGCCAATGCGTTTGATCGGGCTGCCGGAAAAAACTTCGCGGAAGGTGGCATCGTCCAGGTCGACCAGGTCTTCAAGCGCGGGTGCGCCCAGCTCAACGCGCGCGTGGAAGGCCGCTTCGCTTGAGGTCTGCGCGAACTTGTTCCAGGGGCACGCCGCCAGGCAGTCATCACAGCCATAGATGCGGTTGCCAAGCGCCTTGCGGAATTCCTCCGGGATCGGGTCCTTGTGTTCGATCGTCAGATAGGAAATGCAGCGTCGGGCATCGATCTCATAGGGCGCGGGGAAAGCATCCGTCGGGCAGGCGTCTAGGCAGGCGCTGCAACTGCCGCACTGGTCCCGGTGCGGGCTGTCTGCCTCGAACTCCATCGTGGTATAGATAGCGCCCAGGAACAGCCAGCTGCCGAAGTCGGGGCTGACCATATTGGTGTGCTTGCCCTGCCATCCAAGGCCGGCGGCGGCGGAAAGCGGCTTTTCCGGCACGGGCGCCGTGTCCACAAACACCTTCAGCTCGCACCCCCAGGTTTCCACCATCCAGCGCGCCAAGGCCTTCAGCCGCTTCTTGATGATATCGTGATAATCCTTGCCGCGGGCATAGACGGAGATATTGCCGAGGCCTTTCTCCGCGAGCAGCAGGCGCGGGTCTTTCTTGGGGCCATAATTGACGCCCAGCATGATGGCGCTTCTCGCCTCTGGCCACAGGTTGGTGGGGCTTTCCCGGTGATGCAGGCGCTCCTTCATCCAAGCCATGCTGCCATGGCGGTCAAGCGCTACAAAGTTCCTCAGACCTTCGACAACCTTGTCACTGGTTTCCGCGCGCGTGATACCAAGAGCATCAAAGCCAAGCTCGCGTGCTTTTCCTTCAAGCGCGCCCCGAATGTCGTCGGGGCCGACTTTTGGACCCCCAGGCACTTAGAAATCCAGTTCGGAATAGTGGGCGGGCGGCTTCAGCCCCGTAATGCGGTCATCAAGAAGCGCGCGGACAGACCGGCGGGATTTGACCCGCACATACCATTCTTTCACCTGCGGCCAGTCTTCCCAGTTGATGTCACCGAAATAATCGACCACCGAAATATGCGCGGCGGCGGCCGCATCCGCCATGGTGAACTGCGGGCCGGCCAGATAATGGCGGCGTTCCGACAGGTAGGAGATATATTTCAGGTGCACCTTGAGGTTATGGGATGCGCAGCGGATGGCTTCCGAATCCGGCTCGCCCATCCTGAGGAACCGCTTGAACAGCTTTTCCGATACCGTATGGCGCGTCACTTCCGTGCCCAGCTTGTTGTGGAACCAGCCGGTAAGGCGTCGGATCTCATAGCGGTCTTCCGCGTCGCCGATGAGCATTGGTGGTTCGGGGATCACTTCCTCGAGATACTCGGCAATCGCCATGGTGCCCGAATAGGCGTGGCCGTCATCCATCACCAGCACAGGCACTTCGCCCGCCGGGTTGAGGGCGAGGAAAGCCGGACGGCGCTCCCACTCCTTCTCGAGGCGCAGCTCAAAGGCCACGCGCTTCTCCACGAGAAGCGCGCGCACGAACCGCGCGGAAGGACTAAGCCAGTGATGATAAAGTATTGGCATAACAGACCCTTATTAGCCGATGGACAGCGTGTCGCCAATGCGGAAAACGCCGGCGCACACGAAAAACCCCCGGGGAGACTGTTGCTCCCCGGGGGTCATGGTGCTTGAAAATTGAGGCTGTTGTTTGACGCGCGCGCCTATCAGGCATTCAGATCAGGCAGTGAGGGCTTCCTCATCTGCTTCGTCGCTCACAGGATACTCAAGCCGGTTGATCATTTCCTTCGGCACAACCTGCCAGAAATGGCCGCGCTTGGCTTCCCAGTTCGACAGCACTGTCGCGCCCCAACGGGAGTGGGTTTCCGCCACATGCTCTTCAACAAGGGCTTTGAGCACAGCTTCCCAATGCGCGCTCGAGAGACGGTTATAAAGCACCGTTTCCTCATTCACATGCTCTTCGAACCTGCCTTCTTCGTCGAGCACGAAAGCCATGCCGCCGGTCATGCCCGCGCCGAAGTTGTCGCCAACGCCGCCCAGGATCACCGCCGTGCCGCCGGTCATATATTCACAGCCGTTGGCGCCGCAGCCTTCAACCACCACGGTCGCGCCGGAGTTCCGGACCGCGAAGCGCTCACCCGCCTGGCCAGCCGCGAACAGCTTGCCTGCCGTGGCGCCATACAGCACGGTGTTGCCGATGATGGTGTTGTCGTTTGAATTGAACGACGCCCGGTTCGACGGCCGCACCACGATGGTGCCGCCGGAAAGGCCCTTGCCGACATAGTCGTTGGCGTCACCAGACACCTCGATCTTCAGGCCCTGAACCGCGAAAGCCCCAAGGGACTGGCCGGCAGATCCGCGCAGGCGCACGGTCACATGGTCAGGCTTCAGCCCGGTCATGCCGAAGGTGCGCGTGATCTCCGAGGAGAAGCGCGTGCCGATACCCCGAAGCGTGTTCTGCACCGAATAGGTCAGCTGCATCTTCTCACCTTTACTGAAGACAGCCTTGGCGTCCTCCAGCATCTGGGCGTCCAGCGTATCTGGTACCTCATTACGGCCCTCAAGCGTGCATACTGCACGGCGGTTGCGGCCGCCCACCTGCACCAAAAGCGGGTTCAGGTCCAGGTCGTCCAGATGGTCGGCACCGCGGCTGACCTGATGCAACAGGTCCGTGCGGCCGATGATGTCATCCAGTCTCTGAACGCCCAGCTCTGCCAGGATTTCGCGCACTTCTTCGGCAATGAAGCTGAAGAGGTTCACCACCTTGTCGGCCGTGCCGTCGAACTTCTTCCGAAGGTCCTCGTCCTGCGTGCAGATGCCCACCGGGCAGGTGTTCGAATGGCACTGGCGCACCATGATGCAGCCCATGGCCACAAGGGAAGCCGTGCCCACGCCGAATTCCTCGGCCCCGAGCATGGCGGCGATCACCACATCGCGCCCCGTGCGGATACCGCCGTCGGTGCGGAGCTGGACCCGGTGGCGGAGGCCATTGAGCGTCAGCACCTGATTGACTTCAGCGAGACCGATCTCCCACGGCGTACCGGCATATTTGATGCTGGTTTGTGGGCTTGCGCCGGTGCCGCCAGAATGGCCGGACACCAGGATCACATCGGCGTGCGCCTTGGCAACGCCAGCAGCGATCGTGCCGATACCGGCAGATGACACCAGCTTGACGCACACCCGCGCCCGCGGGTTGATCTGCTTCAGGTCATAGATCAGCTGCGCCAGATCCTCGATCGAATAGATGTCATGGTGCGGAGGTGGTGAAATCAGCGTCACACCCGGCGTGGAGTGCCGAAGCTTCGCGATCATTTCCGTCACCTTGAAGCCCGGCAGCTGGCCGCCTTCGCCCGGCTTGGCGCCCTGGGCCACCTTGATCTCGAGCTCTTCGCACGCGTTCAGATATTCCGCCGTCACCCCGAAGCGGCCGGAAGCCACCTGCTTGATCGGGCTGTTGGCGTTATCGCCGTTCTCATAGGGCTTATAGCGCTTGCTGTCTTCACCGCCTTCACCCGACACCGACTTGGCGCCGATCCGGTTCATGGCGATCGCGAGCGTTTCGTGCGCTTCCTTGGACAAGGCCCCCAGGCTCATGCCCGGCGTGATGAAACGCTTGCGGATCTGGGTGATTGATTCCACCTCATCGAGCGGCAGGGCCTCATCGGCCCGGCGGAAATCCATCAGGTCGCGCAGGTTCACCGGCGGCAGGTTATGGAGCCCACGTGAATAGGTCAGGTATTTGGCATAGTTATCCTGCGTGACGGCGGTTTGCAGCAGGTGGATCAGCTGGCCGTCATGAGCATGCACCTCGCCGCCACGGCGGTAGCGGTAGATGCCGCCGATCGGCAGGCTTGCGCCCTCTTCGTCATACGCCTTGGCGTGTTGTTCCAGCACCTTGTGCTGGATGCCCGCAAGGCCAATGCCTGAGATTTTTGTCGGCATGCCGGGGAAGAATTCCGCCACCAGCGACCGCGACAGGCCAAGCGCTTCGAAGTTGTTACCACCCCGGTAGCTTGAGATCACAGAGATGCCCATCTTGGACATGATCTTCAGAAGCCCCTGGTCGATGGCTTCGGACGCGCGCCAGATCGCCTCGTTGAGATCCATATCGCCGAACAGGCCCTTTGCGTGTCTGTCTGCGATGGCATCCTGGGCCAGATAGGCATTCACGGTGGTTGCACCAGCGCCGATGAGCACCGCGAAATAATGCGGGTCCAGACATTCAGAAGACCGTACATTGAGGCTTGTGAAGGTGCGGAGGCCTTCGTTGATCAGGTGCGTGTGCAGGCCGCCCGCCGCCAAAATCATCGGCACGGGCGCGCGGTCAGCGCTGATGTTCTCGTCGGTCAGGAACAGGTGGCCCCGGCCTTCGCGCACCGCGTCTTCGGCTTCGCGCCGGATACGGTCAAGCGCATCCCGAAGCGCACCGTCGCCGCCTTTCGCGTCAAAGGTACAGTCAATCACCTGCGCCTCGTCACCGAAGTGTTTGATCAGCGTGTTCCATTCCCGGTTCGAGATCACAGGGCTGTCGAGCACGATGGCCCCCGCCTGCGTGTGGCCGGCATCAAGCACGTTGTTGAAGTTGCCGAAGCGGGTCTTCAGCGTCATCACCCGGTGTTCGCGCAAACTGTCGATTGGTGGGTTGGTGACCTGACTGAAATTCTGCCGGAAATAATGGCTCAGGTTGCGATACTTGGATGACAGAACGGCAAGCGGGGTGTCATCCCCCATGGAGCCAATGGCCTCCTTGGCGGTCATCACCTGCGGCTGCAGGATCAGTTCCATATCTTCATGGCTCAGGCCCGCCACAATCTGGCGCTTCTTGAGCTCCTCACCCGTGAACTCTGGCTCTTCCGGGCCGCGGAAGCCCGGCAGCTCGTCGATCTTGCGGATGTCTTCGACCCAGTCTTCGAACGGCTGGCTGGCGGCAAGCTTGTCCTTGATTTCGCGGTCGTGATAGAAGCGGCCTTCCTTGAGGTCGAGCGCGATCATCTGGCCCGGGCCCAGACGACCCTTTTCAAGCACGTCTTCTTCGTCCACCACGACCATCCCGGTCTCTGACCCCACGATCAGGTATCCGTCATTGGTGACGGTGAAGCGCATCGGGCGGAGACCGTTTCGGTCCAGCCCCGCGATCACCCAGCGGCCATCGGTGGCCGCAAGCGCCGCCGGGCCGTCCCATGGCTCCATCACGGCATTGGTATAGGCATACATGGCGCGGTGCGCTTCAGGCATGGATTGCTTGTTGGTCCAGGCTTCCGGCACCAGCAGGGTTTTCACCATCGGGGCGTCGCGGCCCGCGCGCACCATCACCTCAAAGACGGCGTCGAGCGCGGCACTGTCGGAGGCGCCCTTCGGCACAACCGGCTTGATGTCTTCGGAATACTCACCGAACGCGATAGACGCCATCCTGATCTGGTGGCTGCGCATCCAGTTCACGTTGCCGCGGATTGTGTTGATCTCACCGTTGTGCGCCAGCATGCGGAACGGCTGTGCCAGCCACCACTGCGGGAAGGTGTTGGTGGAATAGCGCTGGTGATAAAGCGCGAACGAGGAAACAAATTTCTCGTCCAGAAGGTCCGGATAGAAGGTGGACAGCTGTTCGGCCAGGAACAGGCCCTTGTAGATCACCGACCGGCAGGAAAGCGAACAGATATAGAAGTCCGCAACCTGCGACTTGATCACAGCTGCTTCGATCCGGCGGCGGCAGATATAAAGCTCGCGCTCGAAATCCTCTTCGCTGGCGCCCTTGGTGTTCTCGATCATGATCTGCTCGATCTCGGGGCGCGTGGCCTCGGCCTTCTCACCGATCACGTCGATATCAACTGGCACCTGGCGCCAGCCATAGATGGCATAGCCAAGGGCCAGGATTTCTTTTTCCACGATCGTGCGGCAGGTTTCCTGAGCCGGCAGGTCAACGCGCGGCAGGAACACCATGCCCACGGCCAGCTTGCCTTCCGATGGCTTGTGGCCGGTTGCGCGCACATGTTCCTTGAAGAATTCCTGCGGGATTTCCACATGAATGCCCGCACCGTCACCGGTCTTGCCGTCAGCGTCCACCGCGCCCCGGTGCCAGATGGCTTTAAGGGCTTCGATGCCGCGCAGCACCACTTCGCGCTTCGGCTTGCCGTCAAGCGCCGCGATCAGGCCTACACCACAGGAGGAATGTTCGTCGGCGGGGTCATAGAGGCCGATAGGGCCAGGGACGTGCTCGTTAAAATGTTGCATTGATAATACTCCCTAGACCTACGCTACCTGGCGCGCTTTTTCTTTAAGATACTGTTTGATGCTCGCGGCAGCATCGCGGCCATCGCGGATCGCCCACACCACGAGCGACGCCCCACGCACGATGTCCCCGGCGGCGAACACGCCGTCCAGGTTGGTCATCATGGACTTGTGGTCCACTGTCACCGTGCCCCAGCGCGTTACCCGAAGTTCAGGCGCGCCAAACATGGCGGGCAGATCCTCGGGCTCGAACCCCAGCGCCAGAACGCCAAGGTCGCAATCAAGCGTATAGCTGGAGTTCGGCACAGGCTCAGGCGCCTGGCGGCCTGTGGCATCAGGTGCGCCCAGGCGCATTTCATAAACGCGAACGCCTTCGACCACCTCGTCGCCGACAAAGGCCTCCGGGCCCGCGAGCCAGACAAATTCAACGCCCTCTTCTTCCGCGTTCTGCACTTCACGAACGGACCCGGGCATGTTTTCCCGGTCGCGGCGATAGACGCATTTCACAGACTTGGCGCCCTGGCGCACGGCGGTGCGCACACAGTCCATCGCGGTGTCGCCACCGCCGATCACGACCACATTCTTGCCTTTGGCATTGAGGCTGCCGTCATTGAACTCGGGCACATCATCGCCCATCCCCACCTTGTTGGAGGCGGTCAGGTAATCCAGCGCTTCGCGGATATTGCCAAGGCCCACGCCCGGCACCTTGAGGCCGCGGGCGCGGTAAACACCGGTGGCGATCAGAAGCGCATCGTGCTTTTCGCGGAGCTCATCAAGGCCCGCCTGATTGCCAACCTCGAAATCCAGATGGAAGGTGATGCCGGATTGCTCCAAGCGCCCCGTGCGGCGCTCCACCACATCCTTTTCAAGCTTGAAACCCGGGATGCCGTAGATCAGCAGGCCGCCCGCCCGGTCGTGCCGGTCATAGATATGGACCTGGAAGCCCGCTTTTCTGAGTTCCTCGGCAGCCGCGAGGCCGGCAGGGCCCGCGCCGATAATGCCAACGCTTTCCTTCAGTTCAACCTGCGGGGTGATAGGCTTGATCCAGCCCTGGTCCCAGGCATTGTCGGTGATGAATTTCTCGACACTGCCGATGGTGACGCTGTCGAAATCCTTCTCGATCACGCAGTTGCCTTCGCACAGGCGGTCCTGCGGGCAGATGCGGCCACAGATTTCAGGCATATTGTTGGTGGATGCCGCCATTTCATAAGCGTCTTCCAGGCGGCCTTCGGCGGTCAGGCGCAGCCAGTCCGGGATATTGTTCCCCAGCGGGCAATGGATATGACAGAAGGGCACACCGCATTGGCTGCAGCGGCTGGCCTGTTCCTTCGCGCCTTCAATATTATAACGCGCGTAAACCTCGTCAAAATCGCCAACGCGCTGCTCTGCTTTGCGCTTTTCCGGCATTTTCTGGTCGATCGAAACAAATTTCAAAAGATCGTCGGCCATAGAGCACCCTTCCTCTGGTCACTGTTTATCCCGATTCTTCAGGCACTTGGAGACAATGGGGCTTGTCGGCGGTCCTTCAATCAGGGTCGTCGGCAGAACATCCGGATTGTCACGTAATAATAGTGTCTGCGAATCTGCTTGCGCGCATTATATGTTCAAAAATCTCAAATTTCACGTAAAAAATTCATAATAGGACAAATAACCTGACCTATTATTCCTAAATATACCAAATATAATGATTCTTTTCCAGCCTATCCTGCGATTATTAGTACCATAATGGTATTATATAGCTTCTCGCCTCCCGGGGAGGGCGCTGATATAAGGAATCGGCATCAAGGCCAGCGCCCGAACGACCGGCCAAAGGGAGAGGACACCACCGTGACCGCACTACATCTTTTCGTTCTGGCTATCGTTCAGGGCATCACCGAATTTCTGCCCATCAGCTCATCCGGTCACCTGATCCTTGTGCCGGTGCTGACCGGATGGCCGGACCAGGGCCTTATGATGGACGTGTCTGTCCATATGGGCACGCTGGCTGCTGTGCTTCTTTATTTCCGGGACGACACCAAAGGCCTGTTCCTGGCCGCCCTTGGCGCCGCCGGGGTTGCCCCTGCGCGCCGCGCGGTCGCCGACACTATATATGGCAAGCTCTTCTGGACGCTTGTACTTGCTACCATTCCTGTAGTGGTAATCGGACTATTCTTGAAAAAGATGCCTGAAATGAGTGAATCTCTTCTGGGGGTTCAGTATGATTTCTTAGCGACCCTGCGAAATGGAAAAGTCATCGCCACCACGTCGATTGTGTTTGGCGTGCTGCTGTGGGTTGCCGACAAAAAAGGCGCGACCGAGAAGGCGCTGGACCGCATGGCGGTCAAGCCCGCGCTGATCATCGGCTTCGCGCAGGTGCTGTCGCTGATCCCCGGCACCAGCCGGGCGGGCATCACCATGACGGCAGCGCGCTATCTGGGGTTCTCCCGTCAGGAAGCCGCGCGTTTCTCCATGCTGCTGTCGATCCCCACCATCATCGGTGCCGGCGTGCTTCTGGGCAAGGACGTCGCTGAAAGCGGTGACCCGGTGATCTGGGCGGATGCCGCCATCAGCGCCGGGCTTTCCTGCCTTGCCGCCCTCGCCGCCATCCATTTCCTGATGAAATGGCTGGAACGCGCCAGCATGACCATCTTTGTGGTCTACCGGGTGCTTTTGGGCGTCGGCCTGTTCGCGCTGATCGGCATGGGTGCCATCTAGACCTAGCTGAACTGCCCCTTTGGGCGATACTGCTGGCTGTAGCGGGGCAACACGCCTGCGATGCCGGTGGGCTTGATGCCGAACGCCTCAAACCCCAGCGCGCCTTCCGACACGACATTGTCTGACCGCAGAAGGGTTACCTGATCGCGCGTCAGCGGCGGGTTGGGCAGCATCTGCAGGAAGGTGGCCTGCAGCATCGCCAGGCCCCACGGCACGCGAATGATGGGCCTGTGGGCGCCGATCCGGGTCATCAGGTCTTCAAGAAGGGCCCTGAGGCTCATCACTCGTGGGCCGCCCAGCTCGAACGTCTTGCCTTCAAACGCGTCCCCACCATGGCTTGCCATCACAGCCGCTTTGGCAACATCGTCCACATAGACAGGCTGGAATTTCGTGTCCGCGCCGGGGATGGGCAGCACGGGGAACAGTTTCACCAGCTTGGCGAAGCGGTTATAGAAGCCGTCCTCGGGGCCGATCACCACACTGGGCCGCAGCACCGTGGCTGCCGGGAAGGCCGCCAGCACTGCGTCTTCGCCCATGGCCTTGGTGCGGGCATAGCGGCTGTTGGATGCGTGCGTCGCCCCGAGCGCCGACATCTGCACCATATGCTTCACACCTTCTTCTGCCGCAATCCGAGCCACGAGGCCCGCGCCCTCAGCCTGCAGGGCCTCAAACGTCTGGCCGCCGCTATTGAACAAGATCCCCACAAGGTTGATCACAGCGTCCGCCCCGCGGATCGCCCGCCTGACAGAGGCCTCATTCTTCAGATTCGCCGCCATAAGCCGGATCTGGCCCAACTCGCCCAGCGGCTTGAGGAACAGAGCCTCGTTCGGGCGGCGCACCGCCACCCGCACCTGCGCCCCTTCGCGCGCCAGCCGTTCCACGATATACCGGCCGATAAATCCGGACCCGCCAAAGACGGTTACAAGCCGCTCATGCATCGCCTAAGCCCCTTCTTCCAAAAGAAAAAACGTCCCGACCGGGCCAGTGTAAACCCAACAGGCTCCTGTAGCAATTGACCCAGCATTTGTCTCAATACGCAGCCGCACGGGTTTTTGGATGGAGGCGCCCTCAAATTTTGTGATTTTTTTGAAACAGGATGCTTGACAGCACCCCCTCACCCGCGCTACATCCCGCCGACCAATTGATACCCGTGCCCAGATGGCGGAATTGGTAGACGCGCTAGCTTCAGGTGCTAGTGTCCGTATGGACGTGGAGGTTCGAGTCCTCTTCTGGGCACCAACTATAACTCTTTGAAATACAAGAGTTATTCAGAAATTAAAAAGGCCGCTTTGAGTATATTCTCTAGCGGCCTTTTTAATTTTATACCGGATTTATACCGCTGTTATACCGCATACCACTACTCGGGTACCCGAACAGCAATGCCCTCAAGCTCACAATTAAAATAATCACATAGCTTATCGAGGTTATCAGTGGTCGCATTGTAGCCATGGGTATTCATCATTCTGGATAATGTCTGTCTACTGATGCCCGTAGATTTCGAGATTTCGTCCATCGATATTCGGCGTTTTTCTGAAAATTCCTTATCGGCGATCCGCTCTTTCAACAAAAACCTAATCATGTGGAGATCTCCAGAAACCTTAATTCTGTAGCTACCACATCACCTACGTACCGTCAAAAATTAAAAATGTATCACATACTTTACATATACGCCTTGACGTATCATGACACATACGTATCATAAATGTTACTTAACATTCACGCATGGCACAAGGAGGTTGTGATGCACTTTACTTACCTGACTACGGACGAATTAGCTGAACGTATTAAGTACGACACGAGGACGATTCGTAACTGTCTGAAAGATTCGGTACTGATTGAAGGCATCCACTATATTCGCCCGTTTGGAGGTCGAAAGATTCTCTACAAGTGGGAGCAGATCGAAGAGGACATGAATGGCGCTCCTTCCGTGAGTCGCTTGATGCAGTCCGTTATGGCCTAATGGTGGCATCAAATGGCTACAATTAGCGAATGCAACGGAAAACTGCTTTTCGATTTCAGGTACAGGGGTATCAGGGTGAAAGAATATACGCCCTTACCCGATACCCCTGCCAATCGCAGGAAAATGAAAGTGATCCTGGATCGGATCGAGGCGGAAATCCTACTTGGGACTTTCGACTACGCTGAATACTTTCCCAATTCAAAACGCGTAGAAAAATTCCGGGTCATCGAAAACCGCACTGCATGTGCGCGATCAAACATGCCGACATTCAAAGAGTTTGCGGAAGTCTGGTTTCTTGAAAAGCAACCGGAGTGGCGAAATAGCTACGTCACCAACATTAGGCAAACGATGGACAAGTATCTGCTGCCCGCGTTTGGCGCAAAACCCCTCGATATAATTTCCAAAGCAGACATCCTATCGTTCAGGAGCGATCTCGTTCGGCAAGACGGACTAAAAGGTCAGAAATTATCACCGTCGCGCATCAACCATATTCTGACGCCAGTTCGGCAGATTCTGGCAGAAGCATCGGACCGATATGACTTCCAGACACCCTATCGAAACATCAAACCTATCAAGGTGCCTCGGTCAGATGTTGAGCCCTTCACTCTACAGGAAGTGAAACTAATTTTGGATCATGTCCGAAAGGACTACAGGCCCTATTACACCGTCCGCTTTTTTGCTGGGTTGCGAACAGCGGAAATTGACGGCCTGCAATGGGAAGCGGTGGACCTTGAAAGACGGCAAATCCTTGTAAAACAAGCCATTGTGAATGGCGAGATTGTTCCGACCAAAACAGACGGATCCTACAGAACGGTCGATATGTCCATGCCCGTCTATCAGGCTATGACCGAGCAGCAGAAAGCCACCAAAGGGCAGACTTATGTTTTCTGTAACGGAGCAGGGCAACCCCTTAGGCACAATGATGTCACCAAGAAGGTTTGGTATCCCATCCTAAATCTGTTGGGCCTAAGAAAGCGGCGCCCCTATCAAACCCGCCATACGGCCGCCACCCTTTGGCTTGCTGCTGGTGAGAACCCCGAATGGATTGCCCGCCAAATGGGCCACAGCAACACCAAAATGCTGTTCGAGGTCTACAGCCGCTACGTCCCCAACCTTACCCGAAAAGACGGCTCAGCTTTCGAACGACTGTTGAAAGCTGAACTCAACCACCCACCAGCCACGACAGACAAGGAATAAGAAGTGACCCGGATGAAATACCCAATGCAAACAGCCCCCAAACTGTTACCAGCAGACCCTTTCCATCAGAAACTTGCCATTGAGCTTTCCTTCACAATCATGCGCGGTTGGGCATTATCTGACAGCGAGCAATTCACACTGACCGGCCTCAAAGACACATATACCTATCAGTTATGGCAACGGCGGGTTTTCACCGAACTGAGCAAGGAGAGCTACCTTCGCCTTACCTGCGTCATCGATGTAAACCGGCAACTGAAGCTATTGGGCACGCCAGCCACTTCAGCCGTCCGGTGGCTCAAATCGAGCAACCCCGCTTTTCAGAATCAAAGCCCACTCCAACATATGCTCGACCATGGCCTGGAAGGTATTCAAGATGTGAGCAGGGTTCTTTGTCAGCAGGCTCACTACCCGCTCAAAACCACCCACCTTCACTAACCATCCCTATTCACGACCCGCCAAAGGAGGCACCAATGACTGCTTCTCACGCTACTGCTACGCCTAAAATCGCTGGTACACAGCCCCTAAAGACAGTGACAACCGAATATCTCACCACCTGCCACAAAGAGTTCATTGCATGGCTCTTTGAACAAGCTGCCAAAGGCGGTTATCACATTCTGCTCGTGCTCGCGGGATTGATCTCTGAAACCACAAATTGGTTCTGAGGGAGGCAAGACATGAACAAAATATATGATGGCGTCATCGAAGACGCATGCCTCGTTTCCTTTGCAGATGCTCCCGAGCATCACAAAAATCTTCGTTTGCTTTGTGGTATCGTTGTCGAAGATAAGTTCCAGCGCTTCCGCCCTGGCGATGCCTTCCGGTCATCGCCTGTCATTGAGGTTGATGGCAACAATGTACGAACCGCCAACAGCCTATATCAGGTAAAAGGCCCGCTGGACCATATCGAACTACCTTGGTCTCATCTTGAGGCAGTACTCCGCTTGATGCACCCAACGGAAATCAAAGGTTTTGTGGATGAGGGTTTCACCGAGATCCTTATTCAACCCGAAAATTAAAAAATGAAGTAGCGACTGTCCCCCGTCATATCTTTCACTGTATCCGAGAGACGAAAACGTCGGCTTTGTGGTAGCATAATCGGCGTCATCCTTTCCGGTGTCATAACCCAAACTGGCCACACACAACGTTGGGCTACCGACACTCATGCACCTCAACTGTTAGATGGCTGATTCCAACCTCTTGGGTAAGGCGGGCCTTATAATGATCCGGATGCTTCGGGGTGTGGGTGACGATCGAAACAATGACTGAGAGCTGGTTTGAGTTCAAACGCCAGACATGAAGGTCGGCTACCTTGTCCTCACCTTCCCCTTCGATCAGGTTGACGATCTTCTCGCGCGCGCCGGTGTCATCGTGCCGGTCCAGGAGGACCGCCGCTGTGTCCTTGCCGAGGCCAATGGCCCAACGGGTGATGATGATGGCGCCCACAATGCCCATCACTGGGTCCATCCACGCCCAGCCCAGCGATTTGCCGGCGAGGAGCGCGATGATTGCCAGAACCGACGTGAGTGCGTCCGCAAGCACATGCAGGTAGGCCGCCCGTAAGTTATGGTCATGATGGTGACTGTGGCTGCTGTGAGCATAGTCATGGTGATGATAGTCGTGATGACCGCCGCCGAGCATGAAGGCGCTGGCGACATTGACCACAAGTCCCAGCACCGCCACGGCAATCGCCTGGTCGAACTGGATAGCCTGCGGCGTGATCAGTCGCTCAAAGGACTCAACGGCCATCAGAAGCGCCACCACGCCGAGCACGATGGCGCTTGAGTAACCACCCAGCAGGCTCACCTTGCCGGTGCCGAAGCTGAAGGCGTCATTGGCGGCATGCTTGCGCGCATAGGCGTAGGCGAACAGCGTGATCCCAAGCGCGGCCGCATGGGTGCCCATGTGCCAGCCGTCGGCCAGGAGCGCCATGGAGCCGAAAGCAAGCCCGGCCGCGATCTCGCCCACCATCATGATGACGGTGAGCCACACCACCCGGCGGGTGCTTTTCTCCGCCTTCTCGCTGGCGCCATGAAAATCATGGCTGTGCATCCATTGGTCCATCTTGTCCGCGTGCATTGCGTTTGCTCCGTTCCATGGAAAAAGGGAAGTGGCGCGGCCCCGAGGGGCCACGCCAGGTCAGTTTAGGCCTTGGCTGCGGCTTCGCCAGCACCCTTGGCCTGCGTTTTTTTGCCGAACAGGCTGTAAAGCACCGGCAGCACCACGAGCGTCAGTAGCGTTGACGAAATGATGCCGCCGATTACCACGGTGGCCAGCGGACGCTGTACCTCGCTACCGATCCCCACATTGAGCGCCATGGGTACAAAACCGAGGCTGGCGACAAGCGCGGTCATCATCACGGGTCTGAGCCGCACGAGCGCGCCCTCACGGATCGCCTCGGCGAAGGCTTTGCCGCCGTCCAGAAGCCCTCGGATGAAAGAGACCATCACTACGCCGTTCAGCACCGCCACGCCCGAAAGCGCGATAAAGCCGACAGCGGCAGAGATGGAGAACGGCATATCCCGCAGGAGCAAAGCCGCAACCCCGCCGGTGAGCGCGAGCGGGATACCGCTGGAGACGATCAACACATCCCGCCAGTTACCAAAGAGCGTGTAAAGAAGCCCCAGGATCAGGAGGAGTGCCGCAGGCACCACAAGGCGCAACCGCTCAGCCGCCGAAATCAACTGCTCGAATGTGCCGCCATAAGTGATCCAGTAACCCGCGGGCACACCAACGTCCCGCGCAACCGTGGACCTGACTTCTTCGACAAAGCTGCCGAGATCACGGCCCCGCACATTGGCGGTGACCACCACGCGGCGCTTGCCGTTTTCGCGGCTGATCTGGTTTGGCCCGATCGCTACTTCAATCGAGGCAAGCTCCGACAGTGGCACGAAAGAGAGGTTATCCTCGTCCCCTTCCCGCAGATGGTCTGGGAGCGGCACAGGCAACCGTCCGATGGCGGCCACATTATCGCGCAGGCTTTCCGGCAGGCGCACCACGATATCGAAACGGCGATCGCCCTCGAATATCTGGCCCGATGCCCGGCCGCCCACAGAGGTGGCAATCACGTCCTGCGCGTCGGCAACAGAGAGGCCGTAGCGTGCGAGTGCTTCCCGGTTTGGGATCACCGACAGGATCGGCAGGCCCGTGGCCTGTTCCACCTGGATATCGGCAGCGCCTGGGATAGAGCCCATCACACCTTCGATTTCCTTGGCGGTCGCCAGAAGTGTGTCGAGATCATCACCAAACACCTTCACGGCCAGGTCTGCGCGCACACCCGAGATCAGCTCATTAAAGCGCATCTCAATGGGCTGGGTGAACTCATACTTGTTGCCGGGATAGGTGAGCATCACGGCCTTGATTTCCTCAACCAGTTGCGCTTTTGGCTTCTTCGGATTTGGCCATTCCTTCCTGTCCTTGATCAGGATGAAGGTGTCGGCCACGTTCGGCGGCATCGGGTCCGTCGCCACATCGGCGGTGCCGATCTTGGAGACGATCTTGTCCACTTCCGGGAACTGCCGCAGGCGGTCTTCGAGCGCAAGCTGCATGTCGATCGCCTGGCTGAGGCTGGTGCCCGGAATACGGAGCGCATGCATTGCGATGTCGCCCTCATCCAGGTTCGGAATGAACTCAGACCCCATTTTGGACGCTACATAGCCGGTACCTGCGAGGAGACCCAGAGCCCCCAGCACGACAAGAACTCGTGCCTTCAGGACGAAGCCGAGAAGGGGCGCATAGACGGACTTGGAGGCACGCACCACAGCGCTTTCCTTTTCCTGCACCTTGCCTGTCACGAATGTCGCAACTGCAGCCGGTACAAAGGTAATGGAGAGTACAAGCGCGCTGAGGATCGCCAGCACCACGGTGAAGGCCATCGGGTGAAACATCTTCCCTTCAACGCCTGTGAGCGCAAAGATCGGGACGTAGACCACGGCAATGATCACAACACCGAAAATGCTGGGTTTGATGACTTCCTTGGTCGCGTCGGCCGCCAAGGCATGACGTTCCTCCTTTGAAAGCAATCGACCAAGCTTGTGCTGTTCCGCAGCAAAGCGCCTGAGACAGTTTTCAACGATGATCACAGCCCCATCAACGATCAGGCCAAAATCAAGCGCCCCCAGGCTCATCAGGTTGCCGGAAATGCGGTTCTCCACCATGCCCGTGATGGTCATCAGCATGGAAAGCGGGATCACGAGAGCCGTGATCAGCGCCGCCCGCACATTGCCGAGCATAAACAGCAGGATCACGATCACCAGAAGCGCACCCTCAACAAGGTTCTTGGCCACTGTTTCGATCGTTTTGTCCACCAGCACTGTGCGGTTATAGGCGGGCTTGATGACAATACCGACCGGCAGCGTTTCGTTAATCTCCGCCACCTTCTCGTCAACCGCCTTGGAGACGACGCGGCTGTTTTCGCCGATCAGCATGAAGACAGTGCCCAGCACCACCTCATGCCCGCTTTGGGTAGCGGCGCCCGTGCGAAGTTCCTCACCAAGGATGACATCCGCCACATCTGTCAGGCGGATCGAAACGCCATGCCGCTGGGTCACGATAATCTTCTTCAGGTCCTCGATGCCGTCGGCTTGGCCTGGCACGCGCACCAGATACTGCTCACCCGCGCGTTCGATATAGCCCGCACCCACGTTGGCATTGTTGCGCTCCAGCGCTTCGATGATGTCATCAAGACCAAGGCCAAAGGCCGACAACTTGTCCGGCCAGGGTGTTACGTGGAACTGCTTTTGGTACCCACCGATGGTGTTCACCTCAGTGACGCCTTTAACCGTCACAAGCTGCGGCCGCACAACCCAGTCATGGATGGTGCGCAGGTCGGTGGGCGTATAGGCCTCGCCGTCTGCATTCACCGCACCTGGCAGGGCATCGACGGTGTACATGTAAATCTCCCCCAGACCTGTGGCGATTGGTCCCGGCTCGGGCTCAATGCCCGGTGGCAGATCAGCTTTTGCCGTTTGCAACCGTTCGTTCACAAGCTGGCGAGCGAAATAAACATCGGTGCCATCTTCGAACACCACGGTAACCTGCGACAGACCGTAGCGGGAGATCGAACGTGTATAATCAAGCTTCGGCAGGCCCGCCAGGGCCGTCTCAATCGGGAAAGTAATGCGTTGCTCTGCCTCAAGTGGCGAATAACCAGGCGCTTCCGTGTTGATCTGCACCTGCACATTGGTAATGTCCGGCACAGCATCGATAAGTAGGCGCTGGAAGTTAAATGCTCCCAGAGCTGCGACCGCTATAACGAGGACCAGAACTGTCCATCGCTTGGCGATCGCTAAAGATATCAATCTATCTAGCATGATAATTCCTTTGAACGCCTAGTGGTCGTGTGACGCGCCATCTTTTTCGATGTCCGCCTTGATGATGAAGCTGTTCGTGGTGACATAGGGCTGGCCCGGTTTGATGCCGCCCAGCACTTCAACCCAATCGGGTGTGCGTTCGCCCAGTTCCAGCATCCGCACCTCATAGGTCGCACCCACACGGGCAAACACCACAGTGAAATCGCGGAAGCGCTGCAGCGCTTCGGGCTTCACGGCAAGCGGCACCTCGCGCCGGCCAACCACAGCCTGGCCCTTCACGGTCATGCCCGGAATCCATTCCTTTGCCGGGTTTGCGAGCGGCGCATGCATGATCAGCGTTTGTGTCGCGCTCTCGGCTGTTGGAAGATAGAACTCCAGCTCTGTTTCAGCCGTATGGCGACCATCAACCGAACTGATCTTCACTTTCTGGCCAGGGCGCACGGTATCGGTATCGCCCGGATAGACATGGAAATCCACGCGCAGTCGCGTGAGGTCCCCGATCACAAAAAGCGGCCGGTCATAGACCACATCGCCTTTCTGAGCCGTCCGGCTGACGATCACACCGTCCATAGGGGCGGTGATATCATAAGGCTGCAGGCTTTCGTTGCTTTCGATCCTAGCCAGCACTTCACCAGCCTTGACCGTCTGCCCCTCGGTCTTACGCACCTCCAGGATCTTGCCCGGGAAACGTGCCCTTAGGGTAGACTCGGCGTCTGGCGCGAACTCCACGCGCCCCAACAGATCCAGCGTTGTCTCGATGATTTTCGGGCCCACAGGTTCGACCTCAATACCCATCTGCTGCGCCATGGGGGCGCTGATGGTGGAGCGGCCTTCATAGCTGTCGTAGGTCCAGCGGTGTGTCCTGCCTTTGTATTTGGCCTCTACCTTCACATCGAAAGAGTGCGGTTCAGTGACCACCCCGTCGCCAGAGAGATAGTCACCCGCAGCGGAAAAAGGGAAGTAATTTTCTTCGCCGTCCAGACGGCCCAGCGTGATGCTGGCCTCGACGTTTTGCGGCGACACCGGCTGACCACCTTCATAGGCATAAAGGCGGAACTGCGGCGGCGTGCCTTGTTCAAAGATGGTGACCTCGATGGCGAAATCACCATCCGACAATAGGCGCCCGCCATTCGGCCCCTTGGGGACTTCATCATGAGTTGCTTCACCGTGGCCGTGACCACCTTCATCATGGGAATGGTCGTCGTGCTCACCGCACGCCGCGAGCATCAGCGTGGCGACAGCAAGCGTTGTCAGTTTCTTCAAAATAGACTGTGTCATAATCAATTTCCTTCGCGATCGTTTTGGTCTTCCGCCTCTGCCGTTAGTGCGGCGGCGGGCGTGATCGCGTTTGTGGAATAGGTTGCTGTCAGGCGGTTGATATCGGCCTGCGCCAGATGAAAACGGGTCACGGCATCAAGCTGCTGCATTTCAATGTCAGCGAAAAGCGACTGAGCCGCAAACACATCCAGGTAGGACGCTGCCCCCTTTGCCATCCGGTCTATGACGAGTTTCTTGGCTGTCTCAGCCGCGCGCCTGTTTGCGTCCAACTGGCGTGCCATTTGGAAGGCACTTAGCTGGCGATTATGAGCCATCATCAACTGGCTGGAAAGCTGACGCTCCACCTCCAGGCTCTCAAACCTAGCGCGGCTAATGGCTGCGCGTGCCCGGCTGATATTGCCCTTGTTGGTGTCATGGATCGCCAGCGGGATCGATACCCCCGCAACCGCAGCCACATCGGATGTCTGCTGGTGATAACGCAGACCGACGCGCACCGTCGGGTCCTGTACAGCCTTGGCTTTCTCAAGCTTCAAGGCTGCAGACTGGGCGGCCTCTTTCTTTCGCCAGACCTCCATATCAGGGGCGTCCAGGACTGCCTCTGGTGTTACCGGTGTCACAGCATCGGGCAGCACCAGCACGTCCGTCGCCTCCAGGGCAAAATCAGCCGCGGCATCACCCCACAATCCCGCGAGCGCAATCCTGGCAGCGTCCAACTGCCGCTTGGCTTCCTGCAGATGGTTGTCGGCATTCAGGGTACGAATAGCGGCGTTCTGTGCGGCAAGCTCAGAGTCCTTACCAGCTGTTACCCGTTTGCGGATCGCAGTCTCAATGTCCCGCAAAATCACGAGCTGCGCCTCAAGCGCGGCGACGCGTGCCTTTGCACCCACGGCCTGCACATAGGCCTTCTCGGCCACATGAATGAGGTCCAGGCGGCGCACATGCCACTCGGCTTCAGTGATGCCCGCTTTCTCTTGCGCCAACTGGGTCCTGAGGCCACGCTTGTTGCCGCGCTCATATTGCTGGGCGTAGGTGACGGTCAGCTCCGTCCGGTCCAGCCCGGTGAAGGGGCCGGTGCCAGTGAAGTTCTCTATCTCCGCCCCAATGGTTGGGTTGGGCTTTACCCTCACTTGCAAAATCGCGGCATCCATCTCGGCCAAACGGGCACGTGCCGCCTCCAAACTCGGAGAGGCTTCAAGAACACGCTGAATGGCGGCGTCCTTGGTCAGTATGGTCTCGGCGAAGCTGGGCGAGGCAAAGGATGCCAAACCAGCCAATAAGCCGACAGCAGCACAAGCTGCTCTCTTTTGAAAATACATGATGCTCTTCTCTCATCAAATACAACAGGAGACGCCTAGCGGGAGGCCCGACGCCATTGTCAGAATCTGAAGAAATTAAGCCAGAGGAGGAGGAATAGGCGGCCTGTGCCCGTGGGGACGAGCGCGCTCGTTGGCGACAAGGCCGTAACGGGCAGTGAAATGCTCCAGGACCGGTACGGCGACCGCATCCACTTCAATGAAAACATTGAGAAGCGTGTGAAACCCGACGTGGGCAGACTTGCCGTCCAGCGTGTCATGCTCGGTCGGTTCATCATCGTCATGGCTGTGCGCCATTTCACTGGCGTGAACCTGAACGTGCGCGCTTTTGATATGGTCATGGTCCATATCAAAGACAGCTAGGTCGATAAAACGCATGAACATCAACGCAAAAAGCGCTGTCAATGCTACATGTCGTTTGACCAAGGTTGCCGTCATTTATCTGCCAAGTTCATTAGGAGAGGGCGGATGGTAGGCCGGAGCGCGCCACTGATCAACCCCGATGGCGCGAATGTGATTATTACTGCTTCAGGCCCTGGATCTCATAACTGCCCTTGAGCTTCAGCTTGATCGTCATGGCCACATCGGTCTTGTTCTTCCAGTACCAGCCGTGGGAGCCTTCCCATGGCGCATAGAAAAGCCCGCTCATGCCCGATGACGTGGCAATGGCAAAACTTTCATAATAGCCTGTGGTGTCGCCCTGCGGTTCACCGTGAAAGTCGTAATACAGCTCGCCGCCTTCGACGCTCCATTCATGCTGAACCTTGCCGCCAGGCATCATGTGCAACTTATATTCAAGCCCCTTGCCAGGGGCGATTTCAATCTCGACCGTATCCTCCCGCACGGGGAAGGCCTGTGCGGCATCGGAGGCCTGTTCCGCCTCGGCTGCAGGGGCTTCATCCGCTGCAGCAGCAATTTGTGTAAGGCCTAGTGCCTTACCGGTGCCAAGCGGGTCGATTTCATATTCGGCAGGCAAGATAAGCGTAACAAGCGCCACACCGGCAAGCACGGCGGCGGCAAGCGTGCCACGCACGAGCGATGTGGTTGAAAGCAACTGATGATCGTCAGACATATATGCCCCCTTAGGCAACGAAATAGCCGGTGAGCTGAAAGCCGATCAGCATCATCCCGGCGGACATTAGCAAGAAATTGGTGATGGTGGCGAACCGGCTGAAGCTCTCGTGCCGCCGCCAGAAGGCCAGCAGCAACAGAATGATCATGAGCGCCGACAGTTGCCCCAGCTCAACCCCCACATTGAAGGACAGCATGTTGCCGACCAGATTTTCTTCATCGAGCGGGAAGTCCTGTAGTTTCGTCGCGAGGCCGAAGCCGTGGAACAGGCCGAAGATCAATACCATGGCACGCGTATCAGGCCGCCAGCCCACGGTACGTTCAAAGCCACCCAGATTATCGAAACCCTTGTAGACCACCGACAGGCCGATGATAGCGTCGATCAGATACGGATTGACGGCAATATCGTTGAGCACGCCGGTCATCAGCGTCAGGCTGTGACCAATAGTGAAGAGCGTGACATACAAAAGCACGTCTTTTGATTTATAGAGAAAAAAGATCACACCCACGAGAAACAGCAAATGGTCATAGCCTGTGACCATATGCTTGGCGCCGATATACATGAAGGCAATCACCTCCAGCCCAGCATTCTGCAGCAGAAACTGTTTCGTTCCCTCATCCACCCCGTGCGCCCAGGCGCCGGTTGAGCTTCCCAAAACAAGAGCCGCCAACAGTGCAGCCAGCGCGAAAATCGTTTTTATCATGAACTGTTTCCATCCCCTTGGTTGGGAAACAGTCATAAACGGAAAAATGATGAAAGCAAGGAGAGCCGTTTGGGCACTTGAGGTGGCAAATGGCGAAGGATAGTCCGTTCAAGAGGCTTAGGAAGTAATTGCTTAGGACCTTACGTCGTATCATCCATGTTTCTGACAAAGACTATGATCGGCTAGAACCTTGATAATCCGGCAGTCCGAAATCGTTTCTCCTGAACAATTGGTAATCATGCGCTTCAGTTCTGCCTGCATCACCTGAAGCGCCGCAATCTTGCGTTCTACCTCTTTAAGATGACCTCGTGCGATTGCATCAACTTCCTCGCACGGTCTATCGGGCTGATCTGAAAGCTCCAGAAGGTTCCTGATATCATCAAGGGAGAAGCCCAGTTCGCGACTATGTCGAATGAAGGTCAACCGCTCCAGATGAATTTCATTGTAGAGGCGCCGGTTAT
>Ga0209475_10000160_pt1 | contig 192621 bp, 180 predicted proteins | sample tdDd471_FD_187128 | JGI IMG/M metagenome (GOLD analysis project Ga0209475, IMG submission 187128) | Marine sediment microbial communities from the Atlantic coast under amendment with organic carbon and nitrate - tdDd47.1 (SPAdes)... | ecosystem: Environmental > Aquatic > Marine > Coastal >... | reverse complement strand
GTTTTCCTGGCGGCCATAGCGAAGTGGAACCACCTGATCCCATGCCGAACTCAGAAGTGAAACGCTTTAGCGCCGATGGTAGTGTGGGGTCTCCCCATGTGAGAGTAGGACACTGCCAGGATTTAATACTAAAAGGCCCGTGTGGATATTATCCACACGGGCCTTTTTCTTTGTGGCCTGGAAGTGTCCTGGTTTTACTACACCGGGTATGTGACAAAATCGTCGGGAACGATTTTGAACCGGGTGGATGCTGTAACCACCCGGGCCCCGAAGGGGTGAGCGCAGGGATAGCGCGAATAAAGTAGGACAGCGGTATCTGGCCCCGCAAGCTAAGGTGTGTGCCAACCGGCACGCATCATCTGCGTGTCCTCTTCACACGCAAAACAGCCTGAATATTACCCTCGAATAGACTCGCCCTGGTCGTTCCGAGGTGACTGTATGGCAGAATAATCTGACGATAGTCGAAGCCGTATTTAGCGTGTATAGCGCGTGATCGCAGCAATTTATTGTGTTACCCGAGTCTCGCTTTACCAATTAGCCTGAATATTGTGTCTCATTATTTGCGTTTTGTTATACACTCAGTCAGATGGAAGATACGCTCTTTTCTGAAAACCGGCGGCTTAAACGCCAACTTGATCAATTGCTGAGGCGTGCTCGCACTAATGAGCAGAAGCAGGCACTGTTTGATTCTTTCGGTTTTGAGGTGATTGCGGCTAATACACCCGCGCAATTGCGTGATTATCTGCTATTCCAGCTACAGGCGCGTTTTCAGCTTCAGGATGTGGTGATGTGTCTGATCGACTATGATTGTGATGCGGAAACGCTGTTTTATGGTCATGATCTGGATTCCAGAGAGCTGTACTCGAACCGCCTGCTGATACTTGATGTCATCAAGGACCGCGAAAAAATTTCCAGCCTTTCAGCCACGCCGTTGCTTGGCTCAGTGGTTCTGCAGCAATACGCATGGATGATGCAGGATCTCGAGTCTGAAGAACCCATACAGAGTGCAGCTTTGTTGCCGTTGATACGGAGCGATCAGTTAATCGGTTCCCTGTTATTGCTCAGCCGCGATGCCAGGCGCTATCAACCTGGCATCGCCACCAACTTTCTACAAAAACTCTCTGCGATGACCGCGGTTGCCATTGAAAACTGCCTGAATCAGCAGCGACTCAAGGAAATTGGTTATCAGGATCCGTTAACCCAGGCCTATAACCGGCGTTATTTCGACCTGCGTTTTAATGACGAAATTGAGCGCTGTCTTCGTCAGCGCGAAACCCTGTGTTGTATGTTTCTTGATGTGGATCTTTTTAAACAGGTCAACGACACCTATGGCCATCAGGTGGGTGACCTTGTGCTTACCCGTCTGGTGCACCTGATTAAAGAACATGTGAGGGCATGTGATATCGTAGCGCGTTATGGCGGAGAAGAGTTTGCGGTGGTATTGCCGGGGGTCAGTCTTGACGGTGCACAACATATTGCTGAACGTTTACGTGCTGCTGTTGAAAGCGACTCGCACCTCTGTCATCAACAGGGACTGTCAGTGACTGTATCGATCGGGCTGCAGGATATGTCGGCACTGGGAAGTGATAGTAGTGATGCCATAGAAATTGCGCATCAGTTACTGGATCATGCTGATAAGGCGCTGTACAAGGCCAAGTCGTCAGGGCGTAATCGCGTGGTGATTTACCAGCAGGGTATGTAGTTTAGTATACGGGCGTCTTTATTTCCCGTGTGGTCTCTTACTCAGTCTCCTTGTGTTCCCGAATCATATTCATTTGTGTATTCAGATTGTGTTTAATCATTAATTCACTGTCTTCTGTTCGCATGTGTTCAAAACTGATATGAATGCAGTGCTTGCCGTTATCCAGTGGTGTTGTATTAACTACTCTGCCATAGGTAATAATGCCGACCTTTTCAGGGAAAAGCACATATTCCAGCTTGAGAAGTGAATCAACAGGGATGGGTTTTTCCGCCGCATACATCAGACCGGATGCACTGACATTGACGTGTGTAAGCTTCTGCTCGTTATACACATCCTGCTGCTGCAGCAGGTGATGCCCCAGACTGTCCAGTTTTGTGTTTAACAGCTCCAGATAATGCGCAATGTCCGGGTGAGTCTGTTTGATATTGTTCAGTATGGGGTGAAACTTGTTGTTGAGTGTTGCAAAGTCAGCGCTTAGACTGAAATCGCTGTCTGTCAGATTTTTTAAAATTTCGTCTGCGCGCGCATACTCATCTTCGGATACTGTTTGCCATTGTAGATAGATGTCATCTTCAACTCTGAAGTACTCCCGTCTCTCATCTGTTCTGTTATTGCTCATTGTAGTTGTGCTCCGGTTTCCGGCTTACTCAGAAAACTTGATCAAGCTGGGCGGGTCTTTTTTAGGTTGAGGTGATTTTACTACCCTGATTTCTACGCGGCGGTTCATGGCGCGATTACTGGCAGTGGTATTCGGCACCAGCGGTATGGTGTCGGCATGGCCCTGGATAACAATTCGCTCTTCATCAATATTCTGATAGCGCAACATGTGCTCCAGAATGGATACAGCTCTGGCTGATGACAGTTCCCAGTTGGACCTGAATTTATAGGTGGATATGGGTATATTATCTGTATGGCCTGAAATATGGATCTTGCCAGGCGTGTTCTGTACGGCAACTGCAATTTTTTCCATAACCGGGAAAAACGCCGGGCTAAGTGTCGCACTGCCCGAGGCAAACGAACCCTTTTCTCGGATGCGGATAATAGTGCGCTCATCATTGCCGCTAACTTCAATTTCGCCTTTTTTAATCTGTTCATCCAGTGCTTGTTTTAACTGCTCGAGGCGTTTGATGGCGTCTTTTTCGGCCTGCGCCACATCGGTTGTGGGTTTGCCTTCGCTGAAATCCAGGTTGTTTTTGCGATCATTGGTGGTGTTCTGGCGCATTACCTTGAGTGGCGTGGGCATGGGTTTGCCCGGCGTGAACTCCTTGGCAATGATGCTGGTGCCTTTGGGGATTTCCTTGGTTTTAATCTCGCGTTGTACGCCGAAGGCCTGTGACATGGAGCCGGCAAGCTGTTTGAACTTGAGCGCATCCATTTCGGAAAATGCCAGCAATAGAACAAAGAAACTCATCAGCAATGACATCAGGTCGGCAAAGGTGGCCAGCCACTGAGGTCCCCCGGGCGGCGGGCATTTGGGCTTGTCGTTTTCCTCTTCCACAGATTATCCGTTTTCTTCTGCTTCTTCAGCATTACGCTGATTTTCAGGCAGATAGGCTTTTAACAGTTCTTCCAGAACACGGGGGTTCATGCCCTCCTGAATACCGCTAATGGTTTCAAGAATCAGGCTGCGGTTGGTTTTTTCTTCTTCGTAGCGTAATGCCAGTTTGGCAGCAATGGGCAGGGCAAAGGCATTGGCAATGACTGCGCCGTAGAGGGTGGTCAGCAGGGCAATCGCCATGGCGGGGCCGATTGCTTTGGGGTCGTCCATATTCGCCAGCATTTGAACCAGGCCGATGAGTGTACCGATCATGCCCATGGACGGTGCGATGTCGCCCAGTGCCTTGAATATATGTTGCCCCTGTTCGTGTCGTTGCATGGTCAGACTGATATCTTTGGACAGCATTTTGCGCACCAGCTCCGGCGGATGCCCGTCAACACAGAGCTGGATGCCCTTGAACAGAAACGGATTGTCTATTTCCTGAGACTCCAGTGCCATCATGCCTTCCTTGCGCGCCACATTGGCCAGTACGCCAGCCTGTTCAATCAGTTCTGCCGGGTCAACAGCCTTATGAAAAAATGCCTTCATCGCGACTTTAAAAGCGCCAAAAAACTGGGACAGCGTGAACTGCATCAGTACGACCGATATACTGCCGCCGACCACGATAAGGATGGACGGAATATTTACAAAGAGTAATATTGAGCCACCGGTTACTATGGCACCAATAATAAAACCGAAGGTGATAATCAGCCCCAGTAAGGTTGCTAAATCCACAGTGTCTCCTTAGTTAATTTGCGTGTGAGGCTGCCGGCTTTTATCTGACATGAGTGAAATGTGTCTGAGTATTCAGGGTGTTGTATAAACTATCGGCTAAATGCCTGATAACCTTTAATAATTGTAGACAAATTAAATCAAATTAATAGTACGGGTGATGTTTGGTGGATAGGGTGCGCACAGATATGGCGAAAAAGCAGCAGCTCAGCGAGTCGGCTATTATGCATCACTGGCGACCAACAGCTGTTGTGCCATCGTTTTCGCTGCAGGTGCTGGAATCGGTGGGTTCTACTAATGAATATTTGCTCAACCAGCCTTCGCCGTTGCCGTCGGGCTTTGCTGTCTGTGTCAGCGATCAGCAAACTGCAGGCCGCGGACGTAATGGCAGAATATGGCAATCACCCGCGGGCGCCAGTATCTACCTGAGCGTCGCCTGTGCATTGCCGGTCGGGCTTGTGTCACAGTTATCGTGTCTGCCGTTGTATTGCGGGGCAGCGCTGTCGGAATGGCTGGCATCCCAGGGTGTCGCCGTCCAGTTGAAATGGCCTAATGATATCCTGTGCGCTGGCAAAAAACTCGCGGGACTGCTGATTGAAACGCGGTTAGGGGCTAACAACGGGGTTGTAGTGATGGGGCTGGGATTAAATGTTGATGTGCCGCCTGCGGCAATGCACCAGGTCGATCAGCCCTGGACCGATCTAAAACAATGTCTGCTCTCCAATGATATGGAGAATAAAGGCGGCGCTGCGGACTGTATCCAGCTGGATCGTAACTGGCTGGTGGCGCAACTGGTTGAGGTGCTGGCTCGGGCATGTGCTGAGTGGCGAGAGCGGAATAATGAGTGGTTTCAGGCGCTCTGGCAGCAATACGATATACTGCAGGGGCAGATGGTTCAGGTTATTGCAGGGCAGAGCGAGTATTCGGCGAAGGTGTGCGGTCTGGCGGAAGATGGCTCACTGCTTCTGCAGGTGGGTGGTGAGTTGCGGCAGGTGTATGCTGCGGACGTGAAGTTGAAAGTTATGCCATGTTAACCATTGATATAGGAAATAGCCGAGTAAAATGGGTTCTGTTTGACGGTGGCTGTGTGCTCGAGTACGGCGTCTTCACCTATAGCAAGCACAGCTTCGTGGAGGATCTGGCTCAGGCAAATATGCCGCTGCGCGATCAAATGGTCTGGCTGAGTAATGTCGCGGGTGCGGAAATAGCGAGGCTGATGTCACAGATAATGGATAAGCAGTCCTGTGTGAGCTATCAGTTTGCAACGACTCAGGCGCAGCAATGTGGTGTGTGTAATGGCTACCGGCAGCCACAGCAGCTGGGAGTGGATCGCTGGCTGGCCATGCTGGCAGCTTTTCATCTGCCGCAACGCACAGTGGATCAGGCGTTGTGTGTGATTGATTGTGGCACAGCGCTGACACTGGATGTGCTGGACGCGACCGGGCAACATCTGGGTGGCTATATTGCGCCGGGGCTGACAACGCTGCAGGGGATGTTCAACCACAGGCTTACGAACATTAGTATTGAGCCAGCGCACCCCAGGTCTGTTACAGTGCCGGCTGATAATACAGAGGATGGGGTCGTGCGTGGCTGCGGACAGGTTTTGCTGGGGGGGATTCGGCAGATGCTGGAAGACAGTTTGCCGGAAAGTCAGAAGGCATGCATTGTGCTGACCGGCGGTGATGCGCAATGGGTACAGGATGGTTTGACGTTGACTGCAGAGACAGTATACGAGCCATTGCTGGTTAATAAGGGTCTGCATCTGGTGGCCGGAGAAACGGTGCTGGCGGCAGACTAGATCTGGATTGTGGATAATTGTAGATGCGTTTAGTACTGATTTTAGTGGCCATCAATATTCTGTATGCCGGCTGGGAATACCTGCGACCGTCTGATGCAGGCAGTCTGCCGCCACCGATGGACAGTCGGTTCGCCCGCCTGCAGCTATTGCATGAGCGCGAAGCGGCGGTGGATATGCAGCTTGAAAATAATATTGAGGCTGACCTTTCGACGGCCGCTGAACAGCAGGTGCTACAGCCCCAGTCCCAGCCACAAACTGCTCAGGTGAAACAGATGTGTTATACCCTGGGGCCGTTTAAAGATAAGAAAATCATGCAGCGAGTCAGTGAGTCGATGGCGGAGCAGGTGGATGATATTTCCTTGCGAACACTGCAGGAGTCCGAAAAGCACCGTTACTGGGTGCATATACCCGCAGCAGCAAATATCACCGCCGCCAAGCAGCTGGCATCGCAGCTAAGAGCAAAAGACTTCAGGGATTTTTATATTGTATTGCGGGGCGATGCAAAAAACAGTATATCGCTGGGGCACTTCAGGGAGCCGGGACACGCCAGCCGGCGTCTCAAGAAAGTTACTGATATGGGCTTTGATGCCGATATCGAAATCATTTACCGGGATTATGATGTCTACTGGCTGGATTACCGGGTAGCCGGTAATGAAGATGCACAGTCCGTGGCGGACAACTATCTGGCAGAAGGCGTATCGCGTATTACCCGGCCCTGTGGTGCGGTGGCTGAGTAAATCCGGCGGCGTGCCCTGAAAAACCAAAAAAACGCAAAATTATGCGGTTTTGGCATTGCGAAATGCAGCGTCTTTCAATAGAATTGCGGGCCTTCTCGCGCGGTAACGATTTATTGTCGCGATATGAAGTGCGCCGGCGTAGCTCAGTTGGTAGAGCAACTGACTTGTAATCAGTAGGTCCCGTGTTCGATTCATGGTGCCGGCACCATATTTAGCATTATCTCTCGATGTAAAAGAGGTAATTGGCTGCATAGAAGAAAAAGCGGCCCAAATTCTGCTCAGCTTTTAATAAGCATTTAATATACAAGCAGGATTTGGGCCGCTTTTTATTGACAGTGGGAAGACTGTCAAGCAAAATATGCGGCTTCCAGTTTTCGGAGGGGTTCCCGAGTGGCCAAAGGGGGCAGACTGTAAATCTGCTGTTTCGACTTCGGAGGTTCGAATCCTCCCCCCTCCACCATAATTTGCACGAGGCAGGTGCAGGCTGCTGAAAAGTGGTTAAAAACTCCTTCTGGTGATGAGGGAGGGTTCGAACCGATAAGAGGTTCGGGGAAATTGCCTGGAGCAATTTCCAGCGTTGCGTTTTATGCAACGACCCGCAGGGTGGAGGGCAGGAGCCCGTAATAATCCTCCCCCCTCCACCATAATTTGCACGAGGCAGGTGCAGGCTGCTGAAAAGTGGTTAAAAACTCCTTCTGGTGATGAGGGAGGGTTCGAACCGATAAGAGGTTCGGGGAAATTGCCTGGAGCAATTTCCAGCGTTGCGTTTTATGCAACGACCCGCAGGGTAGAGGGCTTGAAGTCCGTAATAATCCTCCCCCTCCAGCATATTTAGAAAGCGAGCGGGTGGAAGGAATGGCGTGTTAAGCGGGTGTCGTATAATGGCTATTACCTCAGCCTTCCAAGCTGATGACGTGGGTTCGACTCCCATCACCCGCTCCAAATTTAGTATGTCCTGCGCCGCGCAGGGCATGTATGGAAAGAGTAAGAGGCTGCTGTAGCTGTAGGGTTAGTGGCTGTGCGCAGAGGGTCTATACGGGCCTCTGTTTCAGTAAGGTTTTGCTCATATAGCTCAGTCGGTAGAGCACTTCCTTGGTAAGGAAGAGGTCACCGGTTCAAATCCGGTTATGAGCTCCAGTATTTTTTGAACTTTTAATTTTACATCCGGGGGAGGCATTTGATATGTCCAAGGAAAAATTTCAACGTAATAAGCCCCATGTAAACGTGGGCACAATCGGTCACGTTGACCATGGTAAAACAACTCTGACAGCGGCCCTGACCAAGGTTATGGCGGAAGCGCAGGGCGGCGACGCGCGTGCATTCGATCAAATCGACAATGCCCCTGAAGAAAAAGCCCGTGGTATTACGATTGCGACCTCCCACGTTGAGTATGAATCACCTACTCGCCACTACGCGCACGTTGATTGCCCGGGTCACGCGGACTATGTAAAGAACATGATCACCGGTGCGGCGCAGATGGACGGCGCGATCCTGGTGTGTTCAGCCGCTGACGGCCCAATGCCGCAGACGCGTGAGCACATCCTGCTGTCACGTCAGGTCGGTGTACCCTACATCGTGGTTTACCTGAACAAGGCCGACATGGTCGACGACGAAGAGCTGATGGAGCTGGTTGAAATGGAAGTGCGCGAGCTGCTGGACAGCTATGACTTCCCCGGTGACGACACCCCGATTATCAAGGGTTCTGCACTGAAAGCACTGGAAGGTGATACCTCTGAGATCGGCGCGCCGTCAATTGTTGCGCTGGTTGAAGCGATGGATGACTACATTCCTGAGCCAGAGCGTGCGGTAGACCAGCCATTCCTGATGCCGGTTGAGGACGTATTCTCCATCTCCGGTCGTGGTACGGTTGTAACCGGTCGTATCGAGCGCGGTGTGATCAACGTCGGTGAAGAGATTGAAATCGTGGGTATCCGCGACACCCAGACCACCACCTGTACCGGTGTTGAGATGTTCCGCAAACTGCTGGACCAGGGCCAGGCGGGTGATAACGTCGGTCTGTTGCTGCGTGGCACCAAGCGTGAAGACGTTGAGCGTGGCCAGGTATGCTGCAAGCCCAAGTCGATCACACCACACAACAAGTTTGAGTGCGAAGTATACGTACTGAGCAAGGAAGAGGGTGGTCGTCATACACCATTCTTTAACAACTACCGTCCCCAGTTCTACTTCCGTACCACGGACGTAACCGGTGCATGTGATTTACCAGAAGGCGTAGAAATGGTTATGCCAGGTGATAACGTGAAAATGACGGTGACCCTGATTGCCCCGATCGCTATGGAAGAAGGCCTGCGTTTCGCGATTCGCGAAGGTGGCCGTACTGTAGGTGCGGGCGTTGTAAGTAAGATTATCGAGTAAGTCTTACTGAAATAAGTACTGGAAGCGGGAGCTCTTGCGGGGGTGTCCCGCTTTTCCACGTATGATCCCTGAAAGAATAGAAGCAGGATGTAATGGGTTTCTGTTCCGGGAAAATAGGCCAGTGGCTCAATTGGTAGAGCATCGGTCTCCAAAACCGAGGGTTGGGGGTTCGAGTCCCTCCTGGCCTGCCACTATTAGAAACGAGTAAGAGTAATTCATGGTCTCAAGGGCGGAATCAGAAGAAAGCGGTAAGCTGGATGTTTTAAAGTTTGTAGTTGCAATTGCGCTGCTAGTCGCGGGCATTGTGCAGTTTTACTACTTTAAGGAAGAGTCACAGCTGTATCGTGTTTTGGGTGTTTTGGCTTTTGTTGCGCTGGCGCTGGGTGTTGTATATACCACGCGGCTGGGGCATGGGCTGTGGCTGTTTGCTCGTGATGCACGAACCGAAGTAAGAAAAGTGATCTGGCCGACGCGTCAGGAAACAATGCAGACCACACTGATGGTTATCGTTATGGTGATCCTGGTGGGTTTAATGCTTTGGTTGATTGATATGGTTCTTCGCTGGGCTGTATTGGCTTTAACAGGTCAGGGAGGCTAGGCTATGGCGTTGCGTTGGTATGTAGTGCATGCATATTCAGGTTTCGAGGCGAAAGTTAAGGCCTCACTTGAAGAGCATATTAAATTAAATGGTATGCAGGACCAGTTTGGCCAGATTCTGATTCCGACTGAAGAAGTCGTGGAAATGCGAGATGGTCACAAACGTAAATCGGAGCGCAAGTTTTTTCCGGGTTATGTGCTGGTGCAAATGGAAATGAACGATGAAACCTGGCACCTGGTAAAAGATGTGCCCAAGGTGATGGGTTTTATTGGCGGCACCAAGGATCGTCCTGCGCCAATTACCGAAAAAGAAGCCCAGTCTATTTTACAGAGTGTGCAGGCGGGTGCTGAGAAGCCCAGGCCTAAAGTGCTGTACGAAGCGGGCGAAGTGGTGCGTGTTATTGACGGGCCATTTAATGACTTTAACGGTGTTGTGGAAGAAGTGGACTATGACAAGAGTCGCCTGAAAGTGGCGGTGTCTATTTTTGGTCGTTCAACACCGGTTGATCTGGAGTTTGGTCAGGTCGAAAAAGGCTAAAGAATTATTCGCGGGTAGTGGATCGCCTTGTGTGATTCAGGCTCGCGAAAAAAACTGCCGCAAGGCATTGTTAAACGGGGAGACTGAAATCCGGTCGGTTGCTTAAACTGACGGGTTGAGTAAGTCGCTAGTACCCACAGGAGTAAAATCATGGCAAAAAAAGTTGAAGCTTATATCAAGCTGCAAGTGCCTGCTGGTCAGGCAAATCCAAGTCCACCGGTTGGTCCAGCATTGGGTCAGCATGGTGTAAACATCATGGAATTCTGTAAAGCATTTAATGCCAAAACAGACAGTTTTGAGCAGGGTATGCCGATTCCAGTTGTTATCACGGTATACAGTGATCGCAGTTTTACCTTCGTTACCAAAACACCTCCAGCCTCCGTTCTGCTGAAAAAAGCTGCCGGTCTGCAAAAAGGCAGTGGCCGTCCTAATACTGAAAAAGTGGGCACGGTAAGCCGTGCGCAGTTAGAAGAAATCGCCAAGACTAAAGAGCCTGATCTGACGGCTGCGAGTCTGGATGCGGCTGTACGTACCATTGCCGGTACTGCGCACCGTATGGGTCTGCAAACAGAGGGGGTTGAATAATGGCTAAGCCTGGTAAACGCATGAAGGCGATCCGCGAGAAAATCAGTGCGGATAAGCAGTACCCAATCGAAGAAGCGCTGTCTTTAATTAAAGAGCTGTCAAACGTCAAGTTTACAGAGTCGGTTGATGTGTCAGTTAATCTGGGTATCGACCCGCGTAAATCGGATCAGGTGGTGCGTGGTTCTACAACCCTGCCTGCGGGTTCCGGCAAGAGTGTTCGCGTTGCGGTATTCACCCAGGGTGAAGCAGCTGAAGCGGCAAAAGCGGCCGGTGCGGATGCAGTAGGTATGGATGAGCTGGCTGCCGAAATGAAGAAGGGTGACCTGAATTACGATGTGGTTATTGCGTCTCCAGATGCAATGCGTGTTGTGGGTCAGCTGGGTCAGGTGCTGGGTCCACGTGGTCTGATGCCTAACCCCAAAGTTGGCACTGTAACCCCCGATGTAGCATCTGCAGTTAAGGATGCAAAAGCAGGCCAGATTCGATTCCGTGCTGACAAGGCGGGTATTATTCACGGTTCTGTGGGTGTTGCTACATTCGACACCGATGCGCTGATACAAAATATTAACGCGTTGCTGGAAAGCCTGAAAAAGGCCAAGCCAGCAGCAGCTAAAGGCCAGTATTTCAAGAAGGTGACTGTGTCATCAACAATGGGTCCTGGTCTGGCAGTTGATGCAGCAACACTGGAAGCGTTGAAGTAATTTCTGCCAACCAATAGATTCGCGGCGGAGGCTGCGAATACCCGGGTGTAGTCATCCGGGGAAACAGATTTGACTAGCCGAGTTGTCGGTGTCGTCAAAGACCGTGAGAGCTTGGGCATATATGCCTGGCTTAATCTCTGGCAGGGAAGGCTGGAGTCTCACGCAGATGGTCGGCCCGTTGGCTATTTTAGCGATCAGGTCAGCCGCAGGTGACAAAATCAAATGGTAACATTTGTTTTTGTTTGAGTACTTGGCTGGACATGACGTATGGCTCCAGGTTAGTTGCAACACCAACTGATCAGGACGATACAGCATGCTCCAACCGAAACAGGAGTAATACACGTGCCTCTTAATCTTGAAGACAAGAAAAGCATTGTTGCTGAGGTAAGTGCGATTGCCGCTGAGGCCCATTCAGCTGTTGCAGCTGAATACCATGGTCTGTCAGTAGATGAAATGACCCAGTTACGCGCAACAGCGCGCAATGGTGGCGTTTATCTACGTGTTGTAAAAAACACGCTGGCACGCCGTGCTCTTGAGGGTACTGAATTTGAATGCATGAAAGACGGTCTGGTGGGTCCACTGGTACTGGCTTTCTCGCAGGAAGATCCAGGCTCTGCTGCACGTCTTGTAAAAGACTTTGCAAAAGAGCACAAGGCGCTGGTTACCAAGATGGTTTCAATTGGTGGGGAAATGCTTCCCGCTGAAGCACTGGACCGTCTTGCCAGTATGCCTACGAAAGATCAGGCGATCAGCATGTTAATGGCTCTTATGATGGCGCCTACAGAAAAGCTTGCGCGTACTTTGAACGAAGTGCCAGGCAAGATGGTTCGTACTGTAGCCGCAATTCGAGACGCCAAACAGGCATAGCACATACACAGTAAGTGTTTACGATTTAACGTTTATATTTTTGGAGAAATACCATGGCTGTATCTAAAGAAGATATCCTGGACACAATTGCTAACATGACGGTAATGGAAGTTGTTGATCTGATTGATGCAATGGAAGAGAAATTCGGCGTTTCAGCAGCAGCTGCTGTTGCTGCTGCTCCAGCTGCGGCTGCTGCTGGCGAAGCTGTAGCTGAGAAAGACGAGTTTGATGTTGTAATGACCAGCTTCGGTGAAAACAAAGTTGCCGTTATCAAGGCTGTTCGTGGCATCACAGGCGCTGGCCTGAAAGAAGCGAAAGATATGGTAGAAGGTTGCCCTGCTACTGTTAAGGAAGGCGCTTCCAAGTCAGAAGCTGAAGATCTCAAGAAGCAGCTTGAAGAAGCTGGTGCTCAGGTAGAACTGAAGTAAGACTTCTGTTGCGAGGCAATAATTACATTGCCCGGTGAATAAGGCTGGTGGATTTATCCACCGGCCTTTTCCCGCTTCTACAGAGGAAGTTTTATTTTGTGGTTTGATTAAAGAGATTTGTGCGTTTGCCACAGATTTTTTTGACCAGCCTACAAGCTGTAAATAATAGGCCCTACAGCAGGGTTGTCGTAATAAAGCTCCTGGCATGAGCTGGTAAACATGCCTTTCGTGACACTTACATTGTGAGGAACTCAGATGGACTATTCTTTTACCGAGAAAAAACGTATCCGCAAGGATTTCGGTAAACGCCCACCTATTCTAGATGTGCCGTTTTTGCTGTCAATGCAAATTGACTCATATCGTGACTTTTTACAGGAAGATAAAAAAGAGAAAGACCGAAAAGCAGCGGGGTTACATGGCGCATTCGGTTCTGTGTTTCCTATTGTTAGCTACTCCGGCCATGTGCAACTTGAGTATGTAAAGTACCGCCTGGGTACGCCTACCTTTGATGTAAAAGAGTGTCAGCTTCGCGGCATGACCTATGCTGCGCCACTGCGCGTGGTGATGCGCCTGACGATTTTCGACAAGGATCTTTACCCCAAGACCAAGGTGATTAAAGAGTCGAAAGAGCAGGAAGTTTACATGGGTGAACTGCCCTTAATGACAGAGACCGGAACCTTTGTTATTAACGGCACAGAACGAGTTATAGTGTCACAGCTGCATCGCTCACCCGGTGTTTTCTTTGATCATGATAAAGGCAAGACCCACAGCTCAGGTAAGCTGTTGTATTCCGCGCGGGTAATTCCTTACCGTGGTTCATGGCTGGACTTTGAGTTCGATCCTAAAGATTCGGTGTTTGTACGTATTGACCGTCGTCGTAAATTGCCGGCGACTATTCTGCTGCGCGCGTTAGGTTATGAAGCTGAAGAAATCCTCGATATGTTCTTCGAGAAAATCAGCTGTAAGCTGGTAAAAGACGGTGTAGAAATTCCGCTGGTAGCAGAGCGCTTGCGTGGTGAGACCACAAGCTTTGATATCAAGTCCGGCAAGGAAGTGATCGTGGAAGCCGGTCGTCGTATCACCATGCGTCACATCAAGGCGCTGGAAAAAGCCAAGGTTAAAAAGCTGGTTGCGCCGCTGGAGTATATGGATGACAAGATTCTTGCACACGACATTATTGATCAGTCGAGCGGTGAAGTAATTGCCAAAGCTAACAGCTCAATGACAAGTGAGGTGCTTGAAGCGATCACTGAAGCAGGTATCAAAACTTTCGATATACTGTATACCAATGATCTGGATGCAGGCCCATATGTTTCCAATACACTGGCAATTGACCCAACTGCATCTCAGCTTGAGGCGCAGGTGGAAATCTATCGCATGATGCGCCCCGGTGAGCCACCAACCAAAGATGCGGCAGAAAACCTGTTCAAGAACCTGTTCTTTACCGATGAGCGTTATGACCTGTCAGCGGTTGGCCGAATGAAATTCAACCGCCGCCTGCGTCGTGAAGAATCCACTGGTTCCGGCACACTGTCTAATGATGACATTCTTGATGTGCTTAAGCGCCTGATTATGATTCGTAACGGTGGTGATACGGTTGACGATATCGATCACCTGGGCAACCGTCGTATTCGTTGCGTTGGCGAAATGGCGGAAAATGTTTTCCGTGTTGGCCTGGTGCGTGTCGAGCGTGCAGTTAAAGAGCGCCTGTCGATGGCAGAGTCCGAGGGGCTGATGCCGCAGGAGCTGATTAATGCCAAGCCGGTATCTGCTGCGATCAAGGAGTTCTTTGGTTCGTCACAGCTGTCACAGTTTATGGATCAGAATAACCCCTTATCTGAAGTAACCCATAAACGTCGTGTGTCTGCATTAGGCCCTGGCGGTCTGACGCGTGAGCGTGCGGGCTTTGAGGTGCGTGACGTTCACCCAACGCATTATGGTCGTGTATGTCCAATCGAGACACCTGAGGGGCCGAACATCGGTCTGATCAACTCACTGTCGGTGTATGCACGTACTAATGAATACGGCTTCCTGGAAACGCCTTACCGTCGCGTAGTTGATGGCAAGGCGACCATGGATATTGATTACCTGTCTGCGATTGAAGAAAGTAACTTCGTGATTGCGCAGGCAAACGCCGATCTGGACAAAGACGGCAGACTGATGCAGGACATGGTGTCCTGTCGTACCAAAAATGAATTTGCCCTGTCCACGCCGGACAAGATCGAATATATGGACGTGTCGCCGAAACAGATTGTATCGGTTGCAGCGTCGATTATTCCATTCCTTGAGCACGATGACGCGAACCGTGCATTGATGGGCTCGAACATGCAGCGTCAGGCTGTGCCTACGCTGCGTGCAGACAAGCCGCTGGTGGGTACCGGTATGGAGCGTTCGGTTGCAATGGACTCGGGCGCGGCGGTGGTTGCCAAGCGTGGCGGGGTTATCGATTCGGTAGATGCCGGTCGTGTTGTGGTACGTGTTAATGATGATGAAACCGTCGGCGGTAGCGCCGGTGTGGATATCTACACCTTTACCAAATACACCCGTTCTAACCAGAACACCTGTATCAACCAGCGTCCACTGGTATTCCCGGGTGACGTGGTTGCACGTGGTGATGTGCTGGCAGATGGTCCGTCTACCGACATGGGTGAGCTGGCGCTGGGTCAGAACATGCGCGTCGCCTTTATGCCGTGGAATGGTTATAACTTCGAAGACTCAATTCTGATTTCAGAGCGCGTGGTTGAAGAAGATCGTTACACCACCATTCACATTGAGGAACTGACCTGTGTTGCGCGTGATACCAAACTGGGTTCAGAGGAAATCACTGCGGATATTCCCAACGTCAGCGAAAGCCTGTTATCCAAACTGGATGAGTCGGGTATCGTTTATGTGGGTGCTGAAGTCAGTGGCAATGACATTCTGGTTGGCAAGGTTACACCTAAGGGTGAAACCCAGTTAACCCCGGAAGAAAAACTGCTGCGCGCCATCTTTGGTGAGAAGGCGTCCGATGTGAAGGATTCATCTTTGCGCGTTCCATCCAGCAAGGTGGGTACGGTTATCGGTGTTCAGGTGTTTACCCGTGATGGTGTAGAGAAAGACAAGCGTGCGCTGGAAATCGAAGAAGATCAGATTGCCGAAGCACGTCAGGACATCAATGACCAGTGGCGTATCGCACAGAAAGATATTTACTCCCGTGCCGAAAAGCTGATGCTGAACAAGCAGGCAACAGCGGGTCCGGCGGGATTGAAAGCCGGCTCCAAGGTCACCCAGTCGTATCTGGATGAGCTGGATAAGGAAAAGTGGTTCGAAATCAGTCTGAAGACGGATGATGCCAATGCCGCGCTGGAAACCCTGGCCAGGCAGCTGAAAGATACGCGTAAGCATCTGGACGAGCTGTTTGAAATAAAGAAAGGCAAGATTGTCGCAGGTGATGATCTGGCACCGGGTGTACTGAAGATGGTCAAGGTGTATCTGGCAATCAAGCGTCGCATGCAGCCAGGTGACAAGATGGCGGGTCGTCACGGTAACAAGGGTGTGGTTTCGATGATCGTGCCGGTTGAAGATATGCCGCATGATGCGAACGGTGTACCGGTTGATATCGTATTGAACCCGCTGGGTGTTCCATCACGTATGAACGTGGGGCAGATTCTGGAAACCCACCTGGGCTGGGCGGCACAGGGTCTGGGTCTGAAGATCGGCAAGATGCTGGATGACAACCACAAGTCGAGCGATATCCGTGATTTCCTCGACAAGGTGTACAACCACAATCAGAAGAAAGTTGATCTGAGTTCGTTTACTGAAGACGAGCTGCTGACCATGGCGAATAATCTGCGCAAGGGTGTGCCTATGGCGACACCGGTATTCGATGGTGCGGAAGAAGATGAAATTCGCCATATGCTGGAACTCGCTGACCTGCCAACATCCGGTCAGACCACGCTGTTTGACGGGCGTACCGGTGAAGCATTTGATCGCCCGGTTACCGTGGGTGTGATGTACGTGCTGAAACTGAACCATCTGGTTGATGACAAGATGCACGCGCGTTCAACCGGTCCTTACAGTCTGGTAACCCAGCAGCCACTGGGTGGTAAGGCGCAGTTCGGTGGCCAGCGCTTCGGTGAGATGGAAGTGTGGGCGCTGGAAGCTTACGGTGCATCCTATACCCTGCAGGAAATGCTGACGGTTAAGTCGGATGACGTGGCAGGTCGTAACAAGATGTACAAGAACATCGTCGATGGTGATCACCGTATGGAAGCCGGTATGCCTGAGTCCTTCAACGTACTGTTGAAAGAGATTCGTGCACTGGGCATTAACATCGAACTGGAACAGGATGCTTAAGTTTAGTTAAGCGGAATTAATTACAACTTAAGTATTCATAAATATTTGGAGATAAGATTGTGAAAGATCTACTCAAGCTCATAAACCAGACGGGTCAGGAAGACGATTTTGATGCAATTCGAATCGGCCTGGCATCGCCTGACAAAATTATGTCCTGGTCCTACGGCGAAGTTAAAAAGCCCGAGACCATTAACTACCGCACCTTCAAGCCGGAGCGTGAGGGTCTGTTCTGCGCCAAGATTTTTGGTCCGGTAAAAGATTACGAATGTCTGTGCGGCAAATACAAGCGACTCAAGCACCGCGGTGTAGTGTGTGAGAAATGCGGTGTTGAAGTTACACAATCCAAAGTGCGTCGTGATCGCATGGGGCATATTGATCTGGCCAGTCCGGTTGCGCACATCTGGTACCTGAAATCACTGCCATCACGTATCGGTCTGTTGCTGGATATGACGCTGCGTGAAATCGAACGTATTCTGTATTTCGAAGCCTTTGTGGTGATCGATCCGGGCATGACCACGCTGGAGCGCGGTCAGCTGATGTCTGATGAAGCCTACCTTGAAGCCATCGAAGAGCACGGTGATGAATTCGATGCGCGTATGGGTGCTGAAGCAATCTATGAAATGCTTTCCAGTCTGGTGCTTGAAGATGAAGCCAGGCAGATTCGTGAAGACATGGCGAACACCAATTCAGAAACCAAGCTGAAGCGCTACGGCAAACGCCTCAAGCTGATTGATTCATTCCTTGAGTCTGGCAATAAGCCAGAATGGATGATCATGACCGTGCTGCCAGTACTGCCACCGGATTTACGTCCACTGGTGCCACTGGATGGTGGTCGTTTCGCGACTTCTGATCTGAACGATCTGTACCGTCGTGTTATTAACCGTAATAACCGTCTGCGTCGACTGCTGGAACTGTTTGCGCCGGATATTATCGTGCGCAACGAAAAGCGTATGTTGCAGGAATCTGTGGATGCGCTGCTGGATAATGGTCGTCGCGGTCGTGCGATTACCGGCACTAACAAGCGTCCGCTGAAATCACTGGCTGACATGATCAAGGGTAAGCAGGGCCGTTTCCGTCAGAACCTGCTGGGTAAGCGTGTCGACTACTCGGGGCGTTCGGTTATCGTGGTTGGCCCGACGCTGAAACTGCATCAGTGTGGTCTGCCGAAGAAAATGGCGCTGGAGCTGTTCAAGCCATTCATCTTTAGTAAGTTGCATCGTCGTGGTTTAGCGACAACGATTAAAGCGGCTAAAAAACTGGTTGAGCGTGAAGGCGCGGAAGTCTGGGATATCCTGGAAGAAGTGATTCGCGAACATCCGGTTATGCTTAACCGTGCGCCGACACTGCACCGTCTGGGTATTCAGGCATTCGAGCCGGTGCTGATTGAAGGTAAGGCAATTCAGTTGCACCCATTGGTGTGTACTGCATTCAACGCCGACTTCGACGGCGACCAGATGGCGGTACATGTACCATTATCGATTGAAGCGCAGTTAGAAACACGCGCCATGATGATGTCGACCAATAACATTCTGTCGCCGGCATCCGGTGAGCCGATCATTGTGCCATCTCAGGATATCGTACTGGGTCTTTACTATATGACCCGTGAGCGCGTGAATGGCCTGGGTGAGGGCATGGTGTTTGCGGATGTGAAAGAGGCGACTCGTGCCCATGCCAACAAGCATGTGCATATACAGTCACGGGTGAAGGTGCGTATTAACGAAACCATGCCGGACGAAAATGGTGAAATGCAGACCGTGCGTAAGCTGGTGGATACCACCGTGGGTCGCGCCATGCTGTCAGAAATCCTGCCAGCCGGGCTGCCATTCGAGCTGGTTAACCGGGACATGACCAAGAAGAATATCTCCAGCCTGATTAACACCAGTTACCGTCTGGCGGGGCTGAAAGATACGGTTATTTTTGCTGACCAGTTAATGTATACCGGTTTCCGTGAGTCTACCCGTGCCGGTGCATCGATCTGTCTGAATGACATGGTAATCCCGGAAGAAAAAGCGGACATTCTGAAAGGGGCCGAGGCAGAAGTTAAAGAGATCGAGAACCAGTATTCCTCAGGTCTGGTGACCAACGGTGAGCGCTACAACAAGGTGGTTGATATCTGGTCTCACGCCAACGAGCAGGTCGCCAAGGCGATGATGGGCAAGCTGGGCAAGGAAGATGTGGTTGATGCTGAAGGCAATACGGTTCAGCAGGACTCGTTTAACAATATCTATATGATGGCGGACTCCGGTGCACGTGGCAGCGCGGCACAGATTCGTCAGCTGGCGGGTATGCGTGGTCTGATGGCCAAGCCGGACGGCTCGATCATCGAGACGCCGATTACTGCGAACTTCCGTGAAGGTCTTAATGTACTGCAGTACTTTATTTCCACCCACGGTGCTCGTAAGGGTCTGGCGGATACTGCACTGAAGACTGCGAACTCGGGTTACCTGACGCGTCGTCTGGTTGACGTGGCGCAGGACATGGTGGTGCTGGAAGAAGACTGTGGCACAGACCATGGTGTGATCATGACACCGATCATCGAAGGTGGTGATATCGTTGAGCCATTGCACGAACGTGTACTGGGTCGTGTGGTGGCTACCGACGTGGTTAAGGCAGGCTCTGATGAGGTGCTGATTGCCGCCGGTACCCTGCTCGACGAAAGCTGGGTTGAGCGCATTGACCAGATGGGTGTGGACGAGATCAAGGTGCGTTCGGCGATTACCTGTGATGCGGCGCACGGTGTGTGTTCTTCCTGTTACGGGCGCGATCTGGCACGAGGCCATCAGGTGAATATCGGTGAGGCCGTGGGTGTTATCGCGGCACAGTCGATCGGTGAGCCAGGTACACAGCTCACCATGCGTACCTTCCATATCGGTGGTGCAGCATCGCGTTCAGCCGCCGCCAATAATATCTCGGTGAAGGGTAAGGGCAGTATTCGTCTGCACAATATCAAGCTGGTTAAGCAGACATCCGGTAACTCGGTTGCGGTTTCTCGCTCCGGTGAAATCGGTGTGGTTGACGAGGCCGGCCGTGAGAAAGAGCGTTACAAGGTACCATACGGTGCGGTGATCTCGACCGAGGAAGGCGCCAATGTCGAAGGTGGTCAGATTGTCGCCACCTGGGATCCTTATACCCACCCAATTATTACCGAGGTAGAAGGTAAGGTTCAGTTCGGTGAGTTCGTTGAGGGCATGAGTGTCCAGAAAGAGCAGGACGAAATTACTGGTCTGTCATCCATTGTGGTGATCGATCCCAAACAGCGCCCATCGGCGGGTAAAGATATGCGCCCAATGGTCAAGCTGATTGATGAAAAGGGTGATGACCTGTGTATTGCGGGTACCGATATTCCGGCTCAGTACTTCCTGCCAACCGGTGCGATTGTAAATATCGACGACGGTAGCGAAGTAAAAGTGGGTGACGTGGTTGCGCGTATTCCGCAGGAGTCGTCAAAAACCCGTGATATCACCGGTGGTCTGCCGCGGGTGGCCGACCTGTTCGAGGCACGTGTGCCAAAAGAGTCTGCGATTATGGCAGAGCGTACAGGCACCATCGGCTTCGGCAAGGAAACCAAGGGCAAACAGCGTCTGATGATTACCGATGAGAACGGTGAGACCTATGAAGAGCTGATTCCCAAGTGGCGTCATATCAATGTGTTCGAAGGTGAGCACGTTGAGCAGGGTGAGGTGATCGCCGATGGTGAGCCGAATCCTCATGATATTCTTCGCCTCAAGGGTGTAGAGCCGCTGGCGGAATACCTGGTTAAGGAAATTCAGGACGTTTACCGTTTGCAGGGCGTAAAAATCAACGACAAGCACATTGAGGTCATTATCAAGCAGATGCTGCGTAAGGCCGAGGTGATTACCGGTGGTGACAGCCGTTACCATAAGGGTGAAATCGTTGAGTACAGCAAGCTGGTTGAGGTTAATCAGCAGCTGGAGGAAGAGGGTAAGGTAGCTTGCAGCTTCCAGATGATGCTACTGGGTATTACCAAGGGCTCACTGGTGACCGAATCCTTTATCTCGGCGGCCTCCTTCCAGGAGACCACCCGGGTACTGACAGAAGCCTCAGTGCGCGGTAGCCGTGATGATCTGCGCGGTCTGAAAGAAAACGTTATTGTGGGTCGACTGATTCCTGCGGGTACCGGTCTGGCCTATCATAACGAGCGCCGTCGTCGTCGTCAGACAGAGGAAAAAACAGCCATGGAAATGCTGGCGGAAGCCGCAGCGACCATGGAAGAATCAGCTGCTGACTCATCGGCCGATTCATAAGCGGGCCGAGTTTCGGCAGACGGCACGGGTTGCGGTCTGCTGAATCGGCAAAATTTTAAATAACTTAGCTCTCCGATAGCCAGTATGGCTTGACAGAGAGGCCTCATGCGCATAATATTGCGCTCCCGCGACAGGCGTGGCTCTATTGGGCTGCGCCTGTTGTTTATTATTCGCTGTCATATTTCACTGAATTTGGCGAAAAACGGGAAAAATAAGTCCGACCTGGCGGTTCCAGGATGTTTGGAGAAGATTGTTTATGACAACAATTAACCAGTTAGTACGTAATCCTCGTAAGCGCAAAGTTGAAAAAAGCAATGTGCCGGCGCTGGAAGCATGCCCGCAGAAGCGTGGTGTTTGTACTCGTGTGTATACAACGACACCCAAAAAGCCTAACTCAGCAATGCGTAAGGTGGCCCGTGTACGTTTGACTAATGGCTACGAAGTTACCAGTTACATCGGTGGTGAGGGTCATAATCTGCAGGAACACAGTGTTGTGCTGATCCGTGGTGGTCGTGTTAAAGACTTGCCTGGTGTTCGTTACCACGTGGTACGCGGCAGCCTGGATACACAGGGTGTTGAAAATCGTAAGCGCGGCCGTTCCAAGTACGGTGTTAAGCGTCCCAAGAGCTAATAGTCTGAGAGTTAATCACTGAGATTAGCTCCTGAAGTTAAGGTAATAAGATGCCAAGAAGAAGAGAAGTCCCGAAACGTATTATCCTTCCAGATCCCAAGTTTGGAAGTGAGAAGCTGGCCAAGTTCATCAATATGGTGATGAAGAGCGGTAAAAAAGCTGTGGCCGAACGGATCCTGTATGACGCTCTTGATACGATCTCTGAGAAGAAAGGTGGAGATCCGCTGGAAGTGCTGGAGCAGGCGCTGGAAAATGTGGCGCCGATGGTTGAGGTTAAGTCTCGCCGTGTGGGTGGTGCAACTTACCAGGTGCCGATTGAAGTGCGCTCTACACGTCGTCAGGCGCTGGCGATGCGCTGGCTGGTTGATGCGGCACGTAAGCGTGGCGAAAAATCAATGGATCTCAAGCTTGCCGGTGAGTTAATGGATGCATCCGAGCAGCGCGGCAGTGCGGTTAAGAAGCGTGAAGATACGCACCGTATGGCTGAAGCAAACAAGGCTTTTGCACACTACCGCTGGTAGGTGAGGGCAGCTTGAGGAAATGGCGCGATCCACCCCAATAGAACGCTACCGTAATGTGGGTATTATGGCCCACATCGACGCCGGTAAGACAACCACGACCGAGCGCGTACTGTTCTACACGGGGATTTCGCACAAAATAGGCGAAGTGCATGATGGTGCTGCCACCATGGACTGGATGGAGCAGGAGCAGGAGCGGGGTATTACCATTACCTCGGCTGCCACCACCTGTTTCTGGCAGGGCATGGATCGTCAGTTTGAACAACACCGTATCAATATTATTGATACACCGGGTCACGTTGACTTCACCATCGAGGTAGAGCGTTCGCTACGCGTGCTGGATGGTGCGGTGGCGGTGTTCTGTGCGGTGGGTGGTGTTGAGCCGCAGTCCGAGACGGTGTGGCGACAGGCGAACAAATATGAAGTGCCACGCATGGCCTTTGTTAACAAGATGGATCGCTCCGGCGCGGATTTTCTGCGTGTGGTCGAGCAGATCAAAAAGCGTCTTGGCTCAAAGCCGGTGCCCATGCAGCTGCCGATAGGCGCGGAAGAGAACTTCGAAGGTGTGGTCGACCTGATCAAGATGAAGGCGATTCACTGGAACCCCGATGATATGGGGGTGACCTATGAAGAGCGCGATATCCCGCAGGCCATGCTTGCAGACTGTCAGCAATGGCGTGAGCATATGCTGGAGGCCGCGGCAGAAGGCTCGGAAGCGCTGATGGATAAATACCTGGAAGAAGGTGATCTGTCCGTAGAAGACATCAGGGCAGGCATCAGACAGCAAACGCTGGCGAATGAAATAGTCCCGGCCTTTTGTGGGTCAGCGTTCAAGAACAAGGGCGTGCAGGCAATGCTGGATGCGGTGGTTGAATATATGCCGTCACCGCTGGATGTGCCGGCGATTCAGGGCGTCAAGCAGGATGAAACGGTTGATGAGCGTCATGCTGATGACAAGGAGCCGTTTGCTGCACTGGCCTTCAAGATTGCCACGGATCCGTTTGTGGGTAATCTGACGTTTTTCCGGGTTTATTCCGGGGTGCTCAAGTCCGGCGATTCGGTATTCAACCCGGTAAAAGGCAAAAAAGAGCGGATTGGCCGTATTGTGCAGATGCACGCCAATAGCCGTGAAGAAATTAAAGAAGTGCACGCGGGTGATATTGCCGCGGCCATTGGTTTAAAGGTCGTGACTACCGGCGATACGCTGTGTGATGAAAAGCATGTGATTACGCTGGAGCGTATGGAGTTCCCTGATCCGGTGATTTCGGTGGCGGTTGAGCCCAGAACCAAGGCGGATCAGGAAAAGATGGGTATCGCCCTGTCCAAGCTGGCACAGGAAGATCCGTCATTCCAGGTGCGAACCGATGAAGAGTCGGGCCAGACCATTATCTCCGGTATGGGTGAATTGCATCTGGAGATTATTGTTGACCGGATGAAGCGCGAGTTCGGGGTTGAAGCCAATGTGGGTAATCCGCAGGTGGCTTACCGTGAAACCATCCGCAAGGTGGTCGAGCAGGAATCGAAATTTGTACGTCAATCCGGCGGTCGCGGTCAATACGCTCATGTGTTTCTACGTATTGAGCCATTGCCGCAGGGAACCGGTTACGAGTTTGTGAATGCAATCGCCGGCGGCGTGATTCCCAGGGAGTACATTCCGGCGGTCGATAAGGGCGTGCAGGAGCAGATGATGAATGGCGTGCTCGGCGGTTACCCGATTGAAGACATCAGGGTAACCCTGTACGACGGTTCGTTCCATGATGTGGACTCGAATGAAATGGCGTTCAAAATTGCCGGCTCCATGGGGTTCCGTGATGGTGCCCTTAAGGCAAATCCGGTTCTGATGGAGCCGATCATGAAAGTGGAAGTGATCACCCCGGAAGATTATATGGGTGATGTGATGGGGGATCTGAATCGCCGTAGAGGCGTGGTTCAGGGTATGGAAGAGTTGCCCTCAGGAAAATATATCAAGGCTGAAGTGCCGTTGTCCGAAATGTTTGGTTATGCAACGGATCTTCGCTCGGCCACTCAGGGACGTGCGACATACTCGATGGAGTTTACCAAGTACGCAGAGGCGCCCAAAATGGTGTCGGATGCGATTGTAACCCAGCGTATGTAATGCGAAGTGAAAACAGAATTTAGATTAAATTATCGAACGAGGTGATAGATCGTGTCCAAGGAAAAATTTCAACGTAATAAGCCCCATGTAAACGTGGGCACAATCGGTCACGTTGACCATGGTAAAACAACTCTGACAGCGGCCCTGACCAAGGTTATGGCGGAAGCGCAGGGCGGCGACGCGCGTGCATTCGATCAAATCGACAATGCCCCTGAAGAAAAAGCCCGTGGTATTACGATTGCGACCTCCCACGTTGAGTATGAATCACCTACTCGCCACTACGCGCACGTTGATTGCCCGGGTCACGCGGACTATGTAAAGAACATGATCACCGGTGCGGCGCAGATGGACGGCGCGATCCTGGTGTGTTCAGCCGCTGACGGCCCAATGCCGCAGACGCGTGAGCACATCCTGCTGTCACGTCAGGTCGGTGTACCCTACATCGTGGTTTACCTGAACAAGGCCGACATGGTCGACGACGAAGAGCTGATGGAGCTGGTTGAAATGGAAGTGCGCGAGCTGCTGGACAGCTATGACTTCCCCGGTGACGACACCCCGATTATCAAGGGTTCTGCACTGAAAGCACTGGAAGGTGATACCTCTGAGATCGGCGCGCCGTCAATTGTTGCGCTGGTTGAAGCGATGGATGACTACATTCCTGAGCCAGAGCGTGCGGTAGACCAGCCATTCCTGATGCCGGTTGAGGACGTATTCTCCATCTCCGGTCGTGGTACGGTTGTAACCGGTCGTATCGAGCGCGGTGTGATCAACGTCGGTGAAGAGATTGAAATCGTGGGTATCCGCGACACCCAGACCACCACCTGTACCGGTGTTGAGATGTTCCGCAAACTGCTGGACCAGGGCCAGGCGGGTGATAACGTCGGTCTGTTGCTGCGTGGCACCAAGCGTGAAGACGTTGAGCGTGGCCAGGTATGCTGCAAGCCCAAGTCGATCACACCACACAACAAGTTTGAGTGCGAAGTATACGTACTGAGCAAGGAAGAGGGTGGTCGTCATACACCATTCTTTAACAACTACCGTCCCCAGTTCTACTTCCGTACCACGGACGTAACCGGTGCATGTGATTTACCAGAAGGCGTAGAAATGGTTATGCCAGGTGATAACGTGAAAATGACGGTGACCCTGATTGCCCCGATCGCTATGGAAGAAGGCCTGCGTTTCGCGATTCGCGAAGGTGGCCGTACTGTAGGTGCGGGCGTTGTAAGTAAGATTATCGAGTAATTATTATGGCAGCTAACCAAAAAATCCGTATCCGTCTGAAGTCTTTCGATCACCGACTGGTTGATCGTTCTTGCACTGAAATAGTGGATACAGCAAAGCGAACCGGCGCGCATGTAAAAGGCCCGATTCCTCTGCCAACCAAGAAAGAGCGTTTCACCGTACTGATTTCGCCGCACGTCAATAAAGATGCGCGTGACCAGTACGAATTACGTACGCACAAGCGTCTGCTGGATATTGTAGATCCAACCGACAAGACTGTGGATGCGCTGATGAAGCTTGATCTGGCTGCAGGTGTTGATGTTCAGATTAAACTGAACTAGTTACGCTACGGCACTGATTCTGGCTGGGTGCCCGGAGTTCGGATCGCGAAACGCTAACTGGCTGATTTCGTGATGGATTCCGGTGTCACCCAGTTATTATCTGGGCGACGGCCAAGAGCAAAAAAATGAGTAAGTATTTACAATTTTATCTACTCAGATGTAGTCAGGGATTGTAAATGCATGTTAGAATGCGTGATTCACTTGACCCGAATTATGTTCGGGTTATTTAGTAGAAATACACGAAAAAGTTAACGAAGCCGGCTGGCTTCACAAGTACATCGGGATGCAGACATGACTATCGGTTTAGTCGGTAAAAAATGCGGAATGACACGAATCTTCACCGAAGATGGCGTATCGATTCCAGTAACAGTTGTTGAGGTGTCGCCAAACCGCGTTACGCAGGTTAAGACAGTTGAGACAGACGGTTATGATGCAATTCAGGTTACAACAGGCTCACGTCGTGCGTCTCGTGTAGGCAAGTCTGCTGCAGGCCACTTTGCGAAAGCGGGTGTTGAAGCGGGTCGTGGTTTATGGGAGTTTCGTGTTGACGGTGCGACCGAATACGAGGCAGGTTCCGAGCTGGGTGTAACCATGTTTGAAGCGGGTCAGAAGGTTGATGTGACTGGCAAGACAATCGGTAAGGGTTTCGCCGGTGGCGTTAAGCGTTGGGGTTTTGCTATGCAGGACGCGACTCACGGCAACTCGGTTTCTCACCGTGCGCCAGGTTCAATCGGTCAGTGCCAGACACCTGGTCGAGTTTTCAAGGGTAAGAAAATGGCGGGTCACATGGGTGATAAGCAGCGCACTGCGCAAACTCTTGAGTTGGTGCGTGTTGATGAAGCGCGCGGCCTGTTGTTGATAAAAGGTTCTGTGCCTGGTGCCAAAGGCGGCGACGTGGTTATACGCGCTGCGATGAAGGCATAGGTTAAAAGGGGTTAGGTTCCAATGGATCTTCAGTTACATAAAGCAAGCGATAAAGTGACCGTTGCTGACAAGGTATTTGCACGAGACTTCAATGAAGGCCTGGTTCACCAGGCGGTTGTAAGTTTCCTTGCAGGTGCCCGTGCAGGTACTAAAGCGCAAAAAAATCGTTCCGCCGTAAGAGGTGGTGGTGCCAAGCCCTGGCGTCAGAAGGGCACGGGTCGTGCCCGTGCAGGTACTATTCGTAGTCCTATCTGGCGTTCAGGTGGCAAGACATTCGCGGCTGTGCCTCGTGATCACTCTGTCAAGCTGAACAAGAAGATGTACCGTGCAGCCATGAGCTCAATCGTATCCGAGCTGATTCGTCAGGATCGCCTGCTGGTGGTTGAGGATATTGCTGTTGATGCGCCTAAAACAAAAGGTCTGATCAGCAAGCTGAATGATCTTGATATGGCGAAAGGTCTGATTGTTTCAGAAACTGCGGATGAGAATCTGTACCTGGCAGCGCGCAACATCCCTTATCTGGATGTGACAGACGTTGCTGGTGTGAGTGCTGTTGATCTGGTCAGTGCCGACAAGGTGCTGATGACGGTTGGTGCGCTGCGCGCGTTAGAGGAGTGGCTGGCATGATGGGTCAGGAGCGTATTCTGCAGGTGCTGAGAGCACCGGTTATATCGGAAAAAGCAACAATGGCGGCCGATGCCGCTGCAACGCATGTGTTTAAAGTTGACACAACTGCGACAAAGCTTGAAATCAAACAGGCTATAGAAGAACTGTTTGAAGTTAAAGTTGCTCAAGTACGAGTAATGAATGTAAAGGGTAAGGCCAAGCGATTTGGTCAACGTATGGGTAAACGTTCTGACTGGCGTAAAGCTTATGTAAAACTGGCGGAAGGCCAGGACATAGACTTCGCTGGTTCAAACTAAGAAGGCGTAGACGATGGCACTTGTAAAATCCAAGCCAACTTCTCCGGGTCGCCGTTTTGTAGTTAAGGTGGTAAACCCTGATCTGCATAAAGGTGCTCCTCATGCTCCGCTGCTGGAAAAGAAATCAAAGAAAGGCGGTCGTAATAACGCAGGTCGTATTACAACTCGCCATATCGGTGGTGGTCACAAGCATCACTACCGTGTGATTGACTTCAAGCGCGCTAAAGATGGCATTCCAGCTGTTGTTGAGCGTCTTGAATATGATCCAAACCGTACAGCACACATTGCGCTGCTGAAGTATGCAGACGGCGAACGCCGTTACATCATCGCGCCTAAGGGTGTTAAGCAGGGTGATGAAATCAGCTCTGGTGCAAATGCGCCTATCAAGAGTGGTAATGCGATGCCGCTGCGTAATGTACCGGTTGGTTCGCAGATTCACTGCATTGAATTAAAGCCCGGTAAGGGTGCGCAAATGGCACGTAGTGCCGGTGCGTCAGTTCAGCTGGTTGCTCGTGAAGGTTCATATGTAACAGTACGTATGCGCTCAGGTGAGATGCGTAAGGTTCACGTTGATTGCCGTGCGACTATTGGTGAAGTTAGTAACAGTGAACACAGTTTGCGTTCACTGGGTAAGGCGGGTGCGAAGCGTTGGCGCGGTGTTCGCCCAACCGTTCGTGGTGTTGCGATGAACCCGGTTGATCACCCACATGGTGGTGGTGAAGGTCGTACTTCTGGTGGTCGTCATCCTGTTTCTCCATGGGGTGTGCCTACCAAAGGTAAGAAAACTCGCAGCAACAAGCGCACTAACAATATGATTGTTCGTCGCCGTAACAACCGTAAATAATCGAGGGTAATTAAAGTGCCACGTTCATTAAGAAAAGGACCATTTATTGATCATCATCTGATGGTAAAGGTCGAGAAGGCAGTAGAAGAGAATAATCGTCGTCCAATTAAAACCTGGTCACGTCGTTCTACAGTCTTCCCTGAAATGGTTGGTCTGACAATCGCAGTACACAATGGTCGTCAGCATGTTCCCGTCCTGATTAACGAGAACATGGTAGGTCACAAGTTGGGTGAATTCGCACTGACTCGTACCTACAAAGGTCACGTAGCTGATAAGAAGTCGAAGAGATAGAGGACAGGATAATGGAAGTAGCAGCAAAACATCGCTTTGCCCGTATATCTCCTCAGAAGTGTCGTCTGATTGTAGATCAAATACGTGGTTTACCCGTTGAGCAAGCGCTCAACACATTAACGTTCAGCAACAAGAAAGGCGCTGACCTGGTACAGAAGGTACTTGAGTCTGCGATTGCTAATGCTGAACACAACGAAGGTGCAGATATTGACGAATTAAAAGTATCGCGCACATTTGTTGATGAGGGCCCGACTATGAAGCGCATTCAAGCCCGCGCAAAAGGTCGTGCTAACCGAATTTTAAAACGTACCAGCCATATCACGGTTATGGTTGCAGACCGTTAAGAGAGAAGCAGAATGGGCCAAAAAGTACATCCTGTAGGAATACGTCTGGGTATATCTTCAGACTGGAATACAAAATGGTATGCGAACAGCAAGGAATATCCAAAGCTGCTTAATGCCGATATTAAAGTTCGTGAATTTCTGAAGAAAAAACTGGCTGCAGCTAATGTTAGCCGAATTCAGATTGAGCGCCCAACTCGTGCGGCTGTGATTACCATACACACAGCACGCCCTGGTGTGGTTATCGGTAAAAAAGGCGCGGATATTGAAGCGTTACGCAAAGATGTATCCGGTATTCTGGGACTTCACATCAATAATGTGAAAATCAATATCGAAGAGATTCGTAAGCCTGAGCTAGATGCGCAGCTGGTTGCGGAAAGTATCGCACAACAGCTGGAGCGTCGCGTAATGTTCCGTCGAGCCATGAAGCGCTCAATGCAGAACACAATGCGCATGGGTGGTCAGGGCATCAAGATCAATGTTGCCGGTCGTTTGAACGGTGCGGAAATTGCGCGTAGCGAATGTTACAGAGAAGGTCGTGTGCCTCTTCATACATTACGTGCAGACATTGATTATGGATTTGCAGAGGCTCTTACAACCTACGGTATTCTGGGCGTGAAAGTGTGGATTTACAAAGGTGAAGTCTTTGATCTTGAGCAGAAGCGTAATGCAGCTCAGCAAGACGCTAAACCCAATAAGTCTGGCAAATAGGGGATAGAGATGCTTCAGCCTAAACGTACAAAATTCAGAAAATATCAGAAGGGGCGTAATCGCGGTCTGGCTCAAAATGGTAACAAAGTGAGCTTTGGCGAATACGGTCTTAAAGCTGTTGCTCGTGGCCGTATTACTGCGCGTCAGATCGAAGCAGCACGTCGTGCAATGACTCGTCATATCAAGCGTGGCGGTAAAATCTGGATTCGTATCTTCCCTGATACTCCAATCTCTACCAAGCCATTAGAAGTTCGAATGGGTAAAGGTAAGGGTAACGTGGATTACTGGGTTGCTAAAATTCAGCCAGGTTCTGTTTTATATGAAATGGAAGGTGTTTCAGAAGAGCTGGCAAGAGAGGCTTTTCAGTTGGCAGCAGCTAAATTGCCAATTAAAACAACATTTGTTACACGTGCGGTGATGTAATGGCTAGTGCAAAAGAATACAAAGAGAAAGACGAAGCTGGTCTGAAGGAAGAGCTTCTGAACTTACGCAAAGAACAGTTTAATTTACGTATGCAGCAAGGCGCGGGTCAGATGTCCAAGCCTCATCTGTTCAAAAACGTACGTCGCGATATTGCTCGCATTAAAACTATTCTTGCTGAGAAAAATCAGGCGGGTGAAAGACAATGAGCTCAGATAAGTTACAAAGAACACTGCGTGGTGTTGTGACCAGTAATAAGATGGAAAAGTCCGCTACTGTTACAATTGAGCGTCGTGTAAAACACCCTCTATATGGCAAAATCGTTAAGCGTTCTACCAAGTTGAGCGTACATGATGAAGCAAATGAGTGTGGGGTTGGTGATACCGTTCTGATTGAACAGTGTGCACCTGTTTCAAAAACAAAATCCTGGAAACTGGTTAAGGTTGTCGAAAAGGCACCTGCAGTTTAATAAGATTAATTAGAGATATTTGGTGTCGTCATGATTCAGATGCAAAGCGTTCTCAATGCAGCAGATAACAGCGGAGCTCGCCGGGTACAGTGTATAAAAGTACTGGGTGGTTCTCATCGTCGTTATGCTTCTGTAGGTGATGTTATTAAAGTCAGCATCAAGGAAGCAATTCCAAGAGGCAAAGTTAAGAAAGGCGAAGTTTACAACGCTGTTGTTGTACGAACTGCAAAAGGTGTGCGTCGCTCAGACGGCTCGCTGATCCGTTTCGACAACAATGCTGCTGTTATTTTAAATAATAACCTGCAGCCAATCGGTACACGTATTTTTGGCCCTGTTACTCGCGAGCTGCGTAACGAGAAATTTATGAAAATTATTTCTCTGGCTCCAGAAGTTCTGTAAGGGAGTTGGTGTAATGCAAAGAATCAAAAAAGGCGATGAAGTTATAGTAACGGCGGGTAAAGATAAAGGCCGTCGTGGATCTGTAATGGCAATCCTGGGTGACCGCGTTATGGTTGAAAACGTAAACGTGGTAAAGAAGCACGCTAAACCCAATCCAATGGCAGGTGTTGAGGGTGGTATTATTGAAAAGGAAATGTCTATTCACATTTCTAATATAATGCCCTTCAATCCGGCGACTAACAAGGGTGATCGTGTTGGTATTAAAGTCTTGGAAGATGGTAAGAAAATACGCGTCTTCAAGTCTAATAATGAAGCTGTAGACGTATAAATAGGTGACCAGAACAATGGCAAGGTTACAAGAAACATACAAAAGCTCCATCATGAAGCAGTTGATGGAAGAGCAGGGTTATAAAAACCCTATGGAAGTACCACGCATAGAGAAAATCACTCTGAATATGGGTGTTGGTGAAGGCGTATCAGATAAAAAAGTGGTTGAATCTGCACGTTCCGATATGGAAAACATTGCAGGCCAGAAAGCTCTGATGACGATTGCCCGTAAATCTGTTGCGGCGTTCAAACTGCGTGAAGGTGCTCCAATTGGTTGTAAGGTTACTCTGCGCAAAGAGCGTATGTATGAGTTCCTTGATCGTTTAATTAATATTGCGGTTCCACGTATTCGTGACTTCCGTGGTTTGAATGGTAAGTCTTTCGACGGCCGTGGCAATTACAGCATGGGTGTAAAAGAACAGATTATCTTCCCGGAAATTGATTTTGAAAAAATCGACAAGATCCGTGGTATGGATATCACCATCACAACAAGTGCAAAAACAGATGAAGAAGCTAAAGCTTTATTAAAAGCCTTTAACTTCCCATTTAAAAACTAAGCCGAGAGCATAGGGTAGAACATGGCAAAAGTATCGATGATGCAGCGCGAAAAGAAACGCGCCAAACTGGTAGAAAGAGACTTCGAGAAACGTGAAACACTTAAGGCGGTTCTCAAGGATTCTGAAGCCAGCTACGAAGATAAAATGGATGCGCAGGTAAAAATGCAGAAATTACCACGCGACTCCAGCCCGTCTCGTCGTCGTAATCGTTGCCAGATTACTGGCCGTCCTCATGGCTACTACCGTAAATTTGGGCTGTCACGCATCAAGTTGCGTGAAGCCATGATGCGCGGTGATGTTCCAGGTCTGGTTAAGGCCAGCTGGTAATTTAATTTAAATATTTGAGTAAGGTATAAGATTATGAGTATGTCAGATCCTATCGCAGATATGCTGACTCGTATTCGAAATGGTCAGTCTGCTGCTAAAGCAGATGTCGCTATGCCTGCATCTAATATGAAACAGTCAGTTGCCCAAGTTCTGAAAGACGAAGGCTATATCAATGATTTTTCTGTTTCACAAGATGCAAAGCCACAGCTGACTGTTTCTTTAAAGTATCACGATGGTAAGCCTGTTATTGAAAAGATTCAGCGTATGAGTCGTCCAGGTCTTCGCGTATACAAGAATACAGACGAGATACCCAAAGTATTAAATGGTTTAGGTATTGTTATCGTATCAACCTCCAAGGGCATGATGACTGACCGTGCTGCACGTGCTGCAGGCATTGGTGGTGAGTTGATCTGCTCAGTAGCATAAGGGGTTTAGATATGTCACGTATTGCAAAAAAACCGATCAATGTACCATCCGGAACAGATGTAAACATCTCTGGTCAGCAGGTTAATGTAAAGGGCCCTAAAGGCAATCTTTCCATGAATTTGCATGACACTGTTGCAATCGCGCAGGATGGTAGTGTATTAAGCTTGTCACCAGTAGCAGAATCAGCCATGGCGATGACTGGCACCATGCGTTCTTTAGTGAACAATATGGTGGTTGGTGTGAGCGAAGGCTTCGAGAAAAAGCTGGAGCTGGTTGGCGTTGGTTATCGTGCACAGGCACAAGGTAATAAATTAAATCTTTCATTAGGTTTCTCTCACCCTGTTGAATACGCAGTGCCTGAAGGCATTAGCGTTGAAACGCCAAGCCAGACCGAAATTCTGGTGAAAGGTGCTGACAAACAGAAAGTAGGCCAGGTTTCAGCTGAAATCCGTGCTTACCGTCCACCAGAGCCTTATAAAGGCAAGGGTGTGCGCTACTCTGATGAATATGTAGTTCGTAAAGAAGCTAAGAAGAAGTAGGTGCTGAGATGAATTCAAAGAAACAAACTCGTATTCGTCGCTCCAAGCGCACACGTATGAAGATCCGTGAGTTAGGTGCGGTTAGATTAAGTATCCACCGTACTCCACGCCATATTTATGCGCAGGTGCTGTCTGCTGATGGCGCAAAGACACTGGCTTCTGCTTCTACACTGGATGCCGATGTAAAATCTGCAGTGAAGGCGACAGGTAACACCGATGCGGCCGCAGCAGTAGGTAAATTGATTGCTGAAAAATCTAAAGCTGCCGGTGTAACTAGCGTTGCATTTGACCGCTCTGGTTTTAAGTATCATGGTCGTGTTAAGGCGTTAGCTGATGCGGCACGTGAAAACGGTCTGGAATTCTAAGGGCATTATTATGGCAACTAAAGCAGACGTTCAAAAAGATAATAAAGACGACCTGATTGAAAAGTTAGTAACAGTTAATCGTGTTGCTAAGGTGGTTAAAGGTGGTCGTCAGTTCGGTTTTACTGCACTGACTGTTGTTGGCGACGGTGATGGTTCTGTCGGTATTGGTTACGGCAAGGCAAAAGAAGTGCCTGCTGCAATCCAGAAAGCAATGGAAAAAGCGCGTAAAAACATGAAGAAGGTTCATCTGCGTGATGAAACACTTCAGCACCCGGTTATTGGTGAGCACGGCGCGGCCAATGTGTATATGCAGCCGGCCTCTGACGGTACAGGTATCATCGCTGGCGGTGCAATGCGTGCAGTGTTTGAAGCAGTTGGTGTTAAAAACGTACTGGCTAAAATCAATGGTACGCGTAACCCGATTAATGTTGTTCGTGCGACTGTTGACGGTCTGCAGAGAATGCGTTCACCTCAATCAATTGCGGCCAAGCGCGGCAAGAAAGTTGAAGAAATATTAGGCTAATCGTCATGGCACAGAAGAAGATTAAGGTAACACTATATAAGAGTACGATCGGTCGACTTAAGTCACATCAGGCATGTGCAAAGGGTCTGGGACTGCGCCGTACAAATCACTCGGTAGAAGTTATTGATACACCTGAAAACCGTGGCATGATCAACAAGATCGCCTATATGGTTAAGGTAGAGGATGTTTAAGATGCAATTAAATACTCTTAAACCAGCAGACGGTAGTCGTAAACCGCGTAAACGCGTAGGTCGTGGCATTGGTTCTGGCCTGGGTAAAACCTGTGGCCGTGGTCATAAGGGACAGAAATCACGTAATGGTGGTTTCCACAAGGTCGGCTTCGAAGGCGGTCAGATGCCTATCCAGCGTCGTCTGCCCAAGGTTGGCTTTAACTCACGTTCTGCAAAATACAGTGCTGAGGTACGTCTTGACGAACTGCAGAAGCTGGGCGCGGATAGCGTCAACCTGCAGGCACTGATCGATGCGAATATCGTCCCTGCGACAACTAAAAAAGCGAAAGTAATACTGTCTGGTGAAATTAGTTCAGCCGTTACACTGCAAGGTGTAAAAGCCACTAAAGGCGCACAAGCTGCAATTGAAGCTGCAGGCGGTAAAGTAGAAGCATAGCGGAAACCTTATGGCAGTCGACCTCAGCAAGTTGCAGGAACTCAGACAGCGCATCCTCTTTGTAGTGGGTGCGCTGATCGTTTACCGGATCGGAACCTTTATTCCGGTTCCGGGCGTTAATCCGACCATTATGTCTGCGATTTTTGATCAGCAGTCAGGCACCATACTGGACGTGTTCAATATGTTCTCCGGTGGTGCGCTGGAGCGTATGTCATTGTTTGCACTGGGTGTTATGCCCTATATCTCTGCATCGATCATTATGCAGCTGCTGACAGTGACGGTTCCCAGCCTGGAACAGCTGAAAAAAGAAGGTGAAGCGGGTCGACGCAAGATCACCATGTATACCCGCTACGGTACAGTGGCGCTGGCGTTGTTCCAGTCTATTGGTGTGGCGAATATGCTGCTTTCACAGACTCACCAGGGTTCACCACTGGTATATGTTGAATCTGCCCTGTCGTTCTATGTAATCGCAGTGGCCTCACTGGTCACCGGCACCGTGTTTCTGATGTGGCTGGGCGAGCAGATCAGTGAACGGGGTATTGGTAACGGTATATCGATTCTTATCTTTGCTGGTATCGTCGCAGGCCTGCCGGCCGCGATCGGCGGCACCGGTGAGCTGGTTCGTACCGGTGAGTTGCATACACTAACCGCCATTGTACTGTTTATGCTGGCAATTGGTGTCACCGCATTCGTTATCTTTGTAGAACGCGGCCAGCGCCGGATTACGGTAAATTATGCAAAACGTCAGCAGGGGCGTAAAATGTACGCGGCTCAGAGCAGTCACCTGCCACTGAAGCTGAATATGGCCGGGGTAATACCACCGATATTCGCCTCCAGTATTATCCTGTTTCCTGCCACTATGGGCGGCTGGTTTGGCCAGTCACAGGGCATGGAATGGCTGGCAGACCTGTCGACCACACTGTCGCCAGGCCAGCCGGTATATGTAATGTTTTACGCTGCGGCGATTATTTTCTTCAGCTTTTTCTACACCGCACTGGTGTTTAATAGCCGTGAAACCGCCGATAACCTGAAGAAATCCGGTGCATTTATCCCCGGAATTCGTCCAGGTGATCAGACGGCCAAATATATTGATGGCGTGATGACGCGCCTGACCCTGGTGGGCGCGCTGTATATAACAGCAGTGTGCCTGTTACCGGAATTTCTGATTTTATACTGGAATGTACCATTCTATTTCGGTGGTACGTCTCTGTTGATCATTGTGATCGTGGTGATGGATTTCATGGCCCAGATGCAGTCACACATGATGTCGCAGCAGTATGAAGGCTTAATGAAAAAAGCCAACTTTAAGGGATTAGGTAAGAATACCTAGTCTATAACCCTGAAGCGAGAGCAGTTATGAAAGTTCGTGCATCTGTGAAAAAGATTTGCAGAAACTGTAAGGTTATTAAGAGAAATGGTGTTGTACGTGTGATTTGTAAAGATCCACGTCATAAGCAACGTCAAGGTTGATTTACAGGCGATATATCGCTAAAATGCCGCGCTTTGCGCGATTCTGGAGACGGATTGAATGGCCCGTATAGCTGGTATTAACATACCTGATCAAAAACATACTGTCATAGGCTTGACTTACATCTATGGTATTGGACGCACCCGTGCGCAGGGTATCTGTACTGAGTGTAATATAGACCCTACGACAAAAATGAGTACGCTGAGCGAAGAACAGCTCGAGTCACTGCGTACGCAAGTAGGTAAATTCATCGTAGAAGGTGATTTACGTCGAGAAGTATCGATGAGCATCAAGCGTCTGATGGATATGGGTTGTAACCGTGGTATCCGTCATCGCCGCAGTCTACCGTTGCGTGGTCAACGTACTAAGACTAATGCTCGTACACGTAAGGGCCCAAAACGCCCCATCCGAAAGTAAAATCGGGTAAATAATTTGGTTAACTAGGTAACAGTAATGGCAAAACCAACGGCTAAAAAGAAAGTAAAACGTACGATCACTGATGGTGTGGCGCATATCTATGCGTCGTTTAATAACACCATCGTAACCATATCTGATCGTCAAGGTAACACCTTGTCCTGGGCCACTGCCGGTGGTTCAGGTTTCCGTGGTTCACGTAAGAGCACACCGTTTGCAGCACAGGTTGCAGCAGAACGTGCCGGTACCCGCGCAAAAGACTATGGTGTTAAGAACCTGGAAGTACTAGTTAAGGGGCCCGGACCCGGACGTGAGTCTGCAGTTCGTTCGCTTAACAACGCAGGTTTCAAAATCACTAATATCAGTGATATTACCCCTATTCCACACAATGGCTGTCGTCCTCCAAAACGACGCCGTGTATAAGCCTGGAGATTAGTCGTGGCTCGTTATTTAGGTCCTAAATGTAAGCTAAGCCGTCGTGAAGGCGTTGATCTGGAACACAAATCAGGCATTCGCGCACTGGATAGTAAATGTAAGCTGGAACAGAAACCAGGTCAGCACGGCGCCGCGCGTGGTCGTTTAACTGATTATGGTTTACAGCTTCGTGAAAAACAGAAGTTACGTCGTATTTACGGTGTACTGGAAAAGCAATTTGTAAACTACTACAAAAAGTCCGCATCGCAGAAAGGTTCGACTGGTGACAACCTGCTGCAATGCCTGGAAACCCGTTTAGATAACGTGGTTTACCGTAGTGGTTTTGGTTCAACACGTAATGAAGCGCGTCAACTGATCAGCCATAAGGCGATTATGGTTAATGATCAGCTGGTTAATATTCCTTCATACGTCGTTAAAGCTAATGACAAAATTTCTGTACGCGAAAAGGCAAAAAAGCAGTCGCGTATACAGGATGCGTTACAGCTGGTTAAATCCCGTGGTGTTGCTGACTGGATCGAGCTGGACGAGAACAAGATGGAAGCGGTATTCAAATCTGTTCCTGAGCGTAGTGATCTGTCAGCAGATATTAACGAACAACTGGTAGTTGAACTGTACTCCAAGTAAAGGAAAGCAAACCGAATGTCAGGCAAATCTGAAGAACTTCTTACTCCTCGCAATATTGATGTACACGCATATAGCGAGACTCATGCGAAGATTGTACTGGAGCCCTTAGAGAGAGGCTTTGGTCATACGCTGGGTAATGCATTACGTCGTATTTTACTATCATCAATTGAAGGTGCAGCGATCGTTGAAGCTGAGATTGAGGGTGTTCTTCACGAATACAGCTCAATAGAAGGTGTTCAGGAAGATGTGCTGGAAATTCTGCTTAATCTGAAAGGCGTTGCTATCAGAATGCATGAGCGCTCAGAAGCCCTGCTGACACTGAAGAAGAAGGGCCCTGGTGTTGTAACTGCCGCGGATATTTCCACAGATCACGATATCGAAATCGTTAATCCTGATCATGTCATTGCCAATATTACCGGCAATGTTGATCTGAATATGACTTTAAAAATCGGTACGGGCCGTGGTTATCAGCCAGCAACTGTACGTAAGTCTGAGTTATCAGAAACTACGACAGTGGGTGCGCTGGCGATTGATGCATCATTCAGTCCTATCCAGCGTGTAGCTTACACCGTTGAGAGTGCGCGTGTTGAACAGCGCACCAACCTGGACAAGCTGATTCTGGACGTTGAAACCAACGGTACCGTTGATCCGGAAGAAACCATTCGCACGGCTGCGACTGTGTTACAGAAACAACTGGCTGCCTTTGTTAACTTACAAAGCATCGAAGAGTCAGAAGCGCAGGTTGAAGAAGATGAAATTGATCCAATTCTTCTGCGTCCGGTAGATGATCTTGAGCTGACAGTTCGCTCGGCTAACTGTCTGAAAGCAGAAAATATCTACTACATTGGTGACCTAATTCAACGCACTGAAGTTGAATTGCTTAAAACACCAAACCTGGGCAAGAAGTCCCTAACTGAAATTAAAGACGTGCTGGCGTCTCATGGCCTGTCACTGGGTGCACGCCTTGATAACTGGCCACCTGCGTCTATTCGTGAGAAACAGGCGAGCTAGGCTCGATTGTTTAATAAGCAGAATCTGTTTAAGGTAAAAGAACATGCGTCATCGTAAATCAGGTCGTCAATTAAATCGTAACAGCAGCCACCGTAAGGCTATGTTCCAGAATATGGCTAACTCTTTATTCAAGCACGAGTTGATCAAAACAACTCTGCCTAAAGCCAAAGAGCTGCGTCGTGTTGCTGAGCCACTCATTACACTGGCAAAAGAAGACAGCGTTGCATCACGTCGTCTGGCATTTGACAGAATGCGTGACAAGGACATGGTAGGCAAGCTTTTCTCTGAACTGGCACCACGCTACAAAGATCGTCCAGGTGGCTACCTGCGTATTATGAAGTGCGGTTTCCGTGCAGGCGACGCAGCACCTATGGCGTACGTAGAGCTGGTTGATCGTGCCGAAGTGACAGAAGCAGCGGTTGAAGTCGAGTAGCTTTCGCTTCAAATTAGCTTTAATCTAAGCACATAAAAAAGCCGGATCTGATCCGGCTTTTTTTATGCAGATGTTGTTAGCCAGAAAGATCGAAAAGAAAACGCAAATGAACGCTAATGCACACGAATAGACGCTATCGTAAGCGATAGATGACAGGGCTCTCTTGCCTTTGCCAGCTCCTCGGTCGTGGTGATTTATTTCTGGAACAGATGCTGCTCGTTCCCACGCTCCAGCATGGGAATGCAGGATTTAAATGAGCTCAATAGTATCTCAAAAGGGTTCCCATGCAGGAGTATGGTAACCAGTCGTGATTCTGTCTAGCGTCTATTCGCGTTCATTTGCGTTGTTCGCGTTTTCTTTTGCTTTCCAGAATATCCCCGGTATATAGAGAGGAAAAGGTTACACGTAGTGCTTTAGCTAGGGTCTGATGTGCATTGTGAATATGCTGCCCAGCACAGCTCGCACCTGGTTAATGCTCAGGTATTTCACCGATTCCGGGCTGCCCCACTGCACACAGATCAGGCTGCGTACATCCGGCTCATCGGCTGAGCGCAGATAATAATAACTGGCCGATAATCGTTGGCCCGTCGCTGTCAAAACCAAGCCGGCGCGCAGCATATTGTATATAACGCTGTGCATGCTCTTCATCATCCACCACGCGGTAAATTTCAAAGCGGGTCGGTTTAATGATTCGATCATAGCTCTGCAGGCTATTGGTAAGCAGACTGCAGTGTGGGTAATAGATATTCAGCTCACGCTCTTCAAGTATTCTGCCGCCCTGCATAAAGCTGCGTGCAGTATCTGCCCTGATCGGGAAATCCTGTTTCAGTTCCAGCACCGAGCCCACCGGCACCGAGTACAGAAATGAATCGGGGTCAGTGGAGCTGGGCAGGGTACAGGCATTGGGCAACAGAGCTATTAGAGCCAGTTTCAGGTACGACTTGGTCAGCATAATATAGTCTCCGCTTTGCCTGCTCAGGCATCAGGCCTACTGCTTGCGTGCTGTATGTTTTTCCAGCATCGGTTTCAGATACTGCCCGGTAAACGAGGCCGGATTTTCTGCCACTGTTTCCGGCGTGCCTTCGGCAATAATTTCACCACCGCCGGAACCGCCCTCGGGGCCGAGGTCGATAATCCAGTCGGCGGTTTTAATAATATCCAGATTGTGTTCGATAATAATAATCGTATTGCCATGATCGCGCAGTCTGATCAGTACCTGAAGTAACTGCTCTACATCATGGAAATGCAGGCCGGTAGTGGGTTCATCCAGTATATAGATCGTGCTGCCGGTATCGCGTTTGGATAATTCACGCGCCAGCTTGATGCGCTGCGCCTCGCCGCCGGAGAGCGTGGTGGCTCGCTGCCCCAGGGTGATGTAGGACAGCCCCACATCGACCAGTGTCTGCAGCTTGCGCTGTATTACCGGCACTGCCTGGAAAAAACTCAGCGCATCCTCAATGGTCATTTCCAGCACTTCATGAATGCTCTTGCCCTTGTATTTGATGTCCAGGGTTTCGCGGTTATAGCGTTTACCGGCGCACACATCACAGGGCACATAGATATCCGGCAGGAAGTGCATTTCCACCTTGATCACGCCGTCGCCCTGACAGGCTTCACAGCGACCACCCTTGACATTAAAGCTGAAACGCCCCGGCTTGTAGCCACGGGCCCGGGCTTCCTGGGTGCCGGCGAACAGTTCACGAATCGGCGTAAACAGCCCGGTATAGGTAGCGGGATTGGAGCGAGGCGTGCGCCCGATCGGTGCCTGGTCTATATCCACCACCTTGTCGAACTGATCCAGGCCCTCATAGCTGCTGTAGGCAGCGGGAATCACCGAAGAGCCATTGATTTCTCTGGCCAGCAGTTTATACAGCGTGTCATTAATCAGGGTCGATTTACCGGAACCGGAGACGCCGGTGACACAGGTCATCAGCCCCAGTGGAATTTCAACATCGACCTGTTTCAGGTTATTGCTGCTGGCACCACGCAGCATCAGGCTCTTGCCGGAATGGGGCACGCGCTCGGCAGGAATACTGATTTCCCGTTTGCCACTCAGGTACTGGCCGGTCAGTGACTCGCTGTTCTGCATAACCTGTTGCGGTGTGCCGGATGCCACCACATGGCCACCATGCACGCCGGCGCCGGGGCCAATGTCGATCACATGGTCAGCGCTGAGAATGGCATCCTCGTCGTGTTCTACCACAATAACGGTATTACCCAGATCACGCAGATGGGTCAGGGTGGAGAGCAGGCGGTCATTATCGCGCTGATGCAGGCCGATTGACGGCTCGTCCAGAATATACATTACGCCCACCAGTCCCGCGCCTATCTGGCTGGCCAGGCGGATGCGCTGGGCTTCACCGCCGGACAGCGTATCGGAACTGCGATCCAGTGACAGGTAATTCAGACCGACATTCACCAGAAACTGCAGGCGCGAGGAAATTTCCTTGACGATCTTGTCGGCGATTTCACCCTTGTGGCCCTGCAGGCTCAGCTGTTCAAAGAATGTCAGGCAGTCGATGATGGACAGGCTGGTGATCTCAGGCAGGCTTCTGTCGGCAATGAACACATGCCGTGCGGATGCGCCCAGACGGGTGCCGTGACAACTGGGGCAGGGCTGATCGGTGAAATACTTGGTCATCTCCTCGTGCACCGCAGGCGACTCGGTTTCACGGAAGCGGCGCTGCATATTGGGGATAATGCCCTCAAACGGATGTACGCGGGTTTTCAGCCCGCCCCTGGCGGAAGGAAAGCTGAATTCAATTTCTTCATCGCCGCTGCCAAACAGAATAATCTGCTGGATATTTTCCGGCAGTTCATTGAACGGTGTGTCCAGGTCAAAACCATAATGCTGCTCCAGGTTCTCCAGCATGCCGTTATACCAGGCATTGCGTCTGTCCCAGCCGCGCACCGCGCCACCGGGCAGGCTCAGGGTGGGGTTGCTCACTACCAGCTCCGAGTCTATGTGCTGGATCTGTCCCAGACCGTCGCATTGGCTGCAGGCACCGGCGGGGTTATTAAAGGAAAACAGGCGGGGTTCCAGCTCGCTCAGGCTGTAACCGCATAGCGGGCAGGCAAAGCGCGAGGAAAACACCAGATCCGGCAAGTCCTGATCCATATAGGCCACGCGGGCAATGCCGCCGGTCAGATTGGTAGCGGTCTCAAAGGATTCCGCCAGACGCTGCGCCAGGTCGTCTCGCACCTTGAAACGGTCCACCACCACTTCGATGCTGTGCTTGATGTTCTTTTCCAGCTCCGGGACTTCGTCCAGCTCGATGATCTTGCCGTCGATGCGGGCACGAATAAAACCCTGGCGTTTCATTTCTTCCAGCCGCTCGCGGTGTTCGCCCTTGCGGTCCTGCACAATCGGCGCAAGCAGCATCATCTTGCTGTCCTCTGGCAACTCCAGCACATGATCCACCATCTGCGAAATGGTCTGAGCCGCCAGCGGTGTGTCGTGATCCGGGCAGCGTGGCGTGCCGGCGCGGGCAAACAGCAGGCGCAGATAGTCGTAGATTTCAGTTACCGTGCCCACGGTGGAACGGGGATTATGCGAGGTGGTTTTCTGCTCGATCGAGATCGCCGGCGACAGGCCTTCGATATGGTCCATGTCGGGCTTTTCCATCATCGACAGGAACTGCCGCGCATAGGCCGACAGCGATTCGACGTAACGTCGCTGGCCTTCGGCGAAAATCGTATCGAAGGCAAGGGATGACTTGCCGGAACCCGACAGGCCGGTAATCACCACCAGCTTGTCTCTGGGAATATCAAGATTGATATTTTTCAGATTATGGGTGCGTGCGCCGCGAATTTGAATCTCATGCAACATGGATATATGACCGTATTTAAAGCAGAAATGAAACAGCCTAGCTTACCATAAGCGGCTGCATAAAGACTGCATACTCAATACGGATGCAGGTAAACGCAGGTTATATAATATCGTGTTTGTGTGAATCCAGCGGTGTGTTTTAGGTGAAGCCGATAGCCGGTTTAAGGTATGATAAGCAGCTTTGTTGAATTGGAAGTTGGGGCAATTAACCAGAATGAGTGCGGCCAGACAAACCCTGCAGGAGGACAGCTGGAGTTCGTTTGAAAAACGCGCCGGTATGTCGCTGGCGGCGATTTATGCGGTGCGCATGATCGGCCTGTTTATGATTCTGCCGGTATTTTCGCTGTATGCCGACCAGTATGAGGGCGCCACGCCGATGCTGGTGGGGCTGGCACTGGGTATATATGGCCTCACCCAGGGCCTGTTACAGATTCCCTATGGCATGTTGTCGGATCGCGTCGGGCGCAAGCCGATGATTGCGCTGGGCTTGATTGTGTTCGCCCTGGGCAGCCTGCTGGCGGCCTATGCCGAGAGTATTTATGGCGTCATCGGCGGCCGCGCTCTGCAGGGCGCTGGTGCGGTGGCTGCAGTGCTGATGGCGCTGGCGGCGGATCTGTCCAGAGAGGAACATCGCCTGAAAATGATGGGCTTTATCGGCATCAGTATCGGCTTTGCCTTTGCCATTTCGATGGTGGCCGGTCCCATTCTGAACCAGCTGGTGGGCATGTCCGGGCTGTTTATGCTCACCGCCGTGCTCGCCCTGCTGGCGCTGCTGATTCTGTTTTTCTGGGTGCCCAGCCCGCAACAGAGCCTGTTTCACCGCGATACCCAGGCGGTGCCAACACAGTTTAAAAGCGTGCTCGCCGATCGCCAGCTGCTGCGGCTGGACTTCGGTATTATGGTGCTGCATATGGTGCTGATGGCCACCTATGTGGCATTCCCGTTGATGTTGCAAAATCAGGCTGGATTGGCCTCGATAGATCACTGGAAGCTTTATCTGCCGGTATTTTTATTGAGCGTGGCGCTGATGGTGCCGTTTATTATTGTGGCGGAATCGAAACGCCGTATGAAGCAGGTATTTGTGGGCGCGATTGGTGTGCTCTCCGTGGCGGAGATCAACCTGCTGTTTGGTGGTGCCTCGGTGTGGCATCTGGCGATTACCATGGTGGTATTTTTCACTGCGTTTAACCTGCTCGAGGCCAGCCTGCCCTCGCTGGTGGCAAAAATGTCGCCGGCGGATCGCAAGGGCACCGCCATGGGCATTTATTCTTCCAGCCAGTTTATCGGTGCCTTTATCGGCGGTGCAGCCGGTGGTCTTGCTTATGAACTCGGGGGGGCGCAGGCGGTGTATCTGTTCTGCAGTTTTGCCTTACTGCTATGGTTGCTGTTAGCCTATAGCATGAAAAATCCCAGATATGTCAGTACGTATCTGTTAAAAATCGGTAAAATAGATCCCTCACAGGTCAACCAGATGGTGTCGACACTGGTATCGGTGCAGGGTGTAGCGGAAGCAGTGGTGGAGCCGGAAGAAGGCATCGCCTATTTAAAGGTGGAGCTGCATGCGCTGGATAAAGACGCATTATTAGCATACTCAATTAACGAGAAACACAATTAACCAAATTAAAGTAGGGCAGACAAATGGCGAGAGGCATCAATAAAGCAATCATCGTGGGTACACTGGGCAAGGATCCTGAAACCCGTTATATGCCATCGGGCGGCGCAGTCACCTCGATTGCCGTGGCTACCAATGAAAACTGGACTGACAAGCAAACAGGTCAGAAACAGGAGCGTACCGAATGGCACAATATTACCTTCTTTGGTCGACTGGCTGAAATTGCCGGAGAGTACCTGAAGAAAGGCTCACAGGTGTATATAGAAGGCAGCCTGCGCACGGAAAAATGGCAGGACAAGCAGGGCAATGATCGCTACACCACCAAAATCATCGCCAATGAAATGCAGATGCTGGGCGGACGCCCTGGTGGCGGCAACAATGATTATTCCTCATCATCACAGCAGCAACAGCAACAGCAGTCGCAGCCTCAGCCCGCCAATCAACCGGCGCCGGTGGATGACAGCTTTGATGATGATATTCCGTTTTGAGACTTACCTGATAGGTTGTTGTTAATATTTAATATATAAGCCCCTGTTACCAGGGGCTTTTTCGTGGTTTAAATAGCTGATTAAAGCAGAATTCTTTTTTGCGTTTTTTCTGCTTTTGCCTTTTTGCTGCGCGCGCCCGACCATCCGTCGCTACGTTTTATCAGCGAATTGACCAGCATGCTGGCAAAAAGCCACTTTATCTACTAGATATAAACCGTATGAGGTTGTTTTAGCGGCATCAACCCTATTTCAGGCTTATGGAACCTGGGCAATCTCGCTCTGCAATCGGTATCCAGCACGCCTGATTAGGCAATAAATGACTAGCGCCGTAACTTTCCAATAAACACGATATATTAATAGAGGGATATTATGAGTACTTGTGTGGTAGCGGGACAGCCCGTTGAATTACGAGCAGATGGGCGCCTGGCACACTCTGCAGACTGGAGTCCCGAGCTGGCGGTTGAACTGGCGGCACAGGATGGTCTTACACTGTCGGATAAGCACTGGGATATTATCAATATTATGCGTGATTATTATAACCAGTATAATATTTCACCGATTCTCAAATTACTGCGCCGTGAAGTGGCAAAAACACTGGGCGCGGAGCGTGCGCTGGACGAGTCGCTGTATGCCCTGTTTCCCAATGGGGTGCAGCACCAGGGCAGCCGTATCGCCGGTATTCCGCTGGCCCTGCTGGATGCCGAGCTGGATCAGAATGCGCGCATGCAGACGGTGCAAGCTCCGAGTGATGACGCACACTTTAGTGAACAGTTTGAGTTTAATGGTCAGACCATCAAGGTGTATGCCTCCGGCAACCTGGTTAATGCAGAAGACTGGAACGAAGCGCTGGCTGAGCATCTGGCGCAGAAAGAAGGTATCCATCTGGGAGATGAACACTGGGCGGTGATTAAGTTTCTGCGAGGGTTTTATTTTCAGTACGGCATCACGCCGATGGTGAAACTGCTGACCAAGCACATGGCAGAAGAAATGGGCTCACAGGCAGCCAATGAACAGCACCTGTATCAGCTATTTCCCGGTGGCCCGGCCCGCCAGGGATCGCGTATTGCGGGGCTGCCCTCACCGCAGGGTTGTATTGACGATTAAACCTGCTGCTTGCGCCGAGTATGTGAAAACCGCCAGCTGATCTGGCGGTTTTTTTGTTAATAGAGCGCGGATTAATGCAGAGACTCGTTGGTTAACAATAAAATACCCTGCATGGGTGATGCGCAAAACAGGTAATATGGTTCACTATATTAAACCCGTCATATTGAAGTTGTTGGGGCAGCGGTTAGAATAACCCACGCAGGCGAAAAGCAGCATTGCGGTGAGGTTTATAAAGGCGTTTTCAGGCGTGCATCGGACAGGCGCCGCGGCGATTAGAAATTAAAATGAATCAAACAGGACAATACAAAGCATGTGTGGAATAGTCGGTGCGGTTGCGGAACGAAATGTAACGCCAATTTTACTAGAGGGACTAAGGCGCCTGGAATACCGGGGCTATGACTCTGCCGGTATTGCGGTCATCAATGATACGCAATGCATGGAACGGCTGCGTCGAGTGGGTAAGGTGGCCAATCTGGCCGACTCCATCGAAAAGCAGCCGATCAAGGGGTTTATCGGAATCGCCCATACTCGCTGGGCAACCCACGGTGAACCTTCCGAACCCAATGCCCATCCCCATATCTGCAATAACTCGGTGGCCGTGGTACATAACGGCATTATTGAAAATCACGGGCAGTTGCGTGAGCAACAAACCGCCAGTGGTTACCAGTTTACCTCGCAGACCGACACCGAAACCGTGGTGCACCAGATCGAACTGTATAAAAAGGCCGGCTTCGACTTGCTGGATGCGGTAAAAAAAGCCAGCGCCGACTTTGAAGGCGCCTATGCGCTGGGTGTGATGTCAGTGGCTGAACCGGATCGTCTGATCGCCACCCGTTGCGGCAGCCCACTGGTAATCGGGGTCGGCTTCGGTGAATATTTTATCGCCTCCGATGTGGCAGCACTGCTGCCGGTGACACAGCGTTTTATATTCCTGGAAGAGGGCGATACGGCCGATATCCGCAAGCACAGTTTGCAGATTTATGATCAGAATGATCAACCGGTCGAACGTGGCATCAGCACTTCGGAACTCAGTGTAGACGCGGTGAGTCGCGGTGAATACCGTCACTACATGATGAAGGAAATTCATGAACAGCCTGCGGTACTGACGGAAGTCATGGAAGGCCGGGTTTACGAAGGCAAGGTGCTGGACACCGCCTTTGGTGCCGATGCGGGCAAGGTGTTCGATGAAGTCAGGCGGGTGCAGATTATCGCCTGCGGCACCTCCTATCATGCGGGCATGGTGGCACGATACTGGCTGGAATCGCTGGCGGGTATTCCGTGTAATGTGGAAGTGGCCTCGGAGTTTCGTTACCGCAATCCGGTGATTACCGCGGATACGCTGGTGGTTACTATTTCACAGTCCGGTGAAACTGCCGACACACTGGCGGCGCTGCGTAGCCTGAAAGGCAAGACGCCCTATTCATTGTCGATCTGCAATGTGCCGGAGAGCTCGCTGGTGCGTGAATCCAAACTGGTACTGATGACCCGCGCCGGCCCGGAAATCGGCGTGGCTTCGACCAAGGCCTTTACCACCCAGCTGGTCGGCCTGATGCTGATGACACTGGCGCTGGGGCGCCGTCATCAGCTGAGTGCGGACACAGAGCAGCGGCTGATTGAAGATCTCCAGCATCTGCCGACCCTGATCGAACAGGTGCTGGAAAACAACCAGATTGAAGACTGGTCTGAATATTTCAAGGATACGCTGAATTCGATCTTTCTGGGTCGTGGTATACAGTATCCGATTGCCATGGAAGGTGCGTTAAAACTCAAGGAAATATCCTATATCCATGCCGAAGCCTATGCCGCGGGTGAATTAAAACACGGTCCGCTGGCGCTGGTTGATCCGCAGATGCCGATCATTGCGGTGGCACCCAAAGACGGCATGGAAGACAAGCTGAAATCCAATCTGCAGGAAGTATTGGCGCGTAGTGGCGAGGTGTATCTGTTCGCCGACGAACGCCTGAATATGAGCGACCTGGGTGAGCATTGCCATGTGATGACTGTACCTGCGGTGGAGCCGGAAGTGGCGCCCATTCTGTATGCTATTCCGCTGCAGCTGTTTTCCTACTATGTGGCACTGCGCAAGGGCACGGATGTGGATCAGCCACGCAACCTGGCAAAATCGGTAACGGTGGAATAAAAAATAACCTCAAGCTGAACCCTGTGTAAACTAACAAAAAAGTATCATACTTACAAAAAAGTATCATGCTAAACAAAAAACTATCATCCTTTTTTGGATCTCTGAGCTATGCTATATATAAACGGTATAGCTCGGATGATTCAAATGACGACTCAAACCTCCTTCTTATGTCCTCACAGTAGGGAAATCAATGGCCTCCTTGACCCAGCCATTCTGAAGCGGCTGCAGAAAGAAAAGCGCGGCCAAGGTTTTGGTAAGGACTACCAACCATTCTTGACTGTACGAGATGTTCCAAGTAAAGGTCGAGTGCATCGACGTCCTGCTTTGACCCACAATCGTGTAGTTCACTTACTTTCAGATCTTGAGCTTGCCGCATTTCTCCTTTTTGATTGGCAGCACGCTGTCACTGATATTCGTGAGCAATTCCCACTCAATCCAGAGGCAACAATTGATATCGCAAAACGACTAGGTATTAAGCATCCTGCGTATAAAGGTGTTCTGCAAGTGATGACAACTGACCTCTTAGTCGATTTTGATGTAGATGGTCAGCATTTATCTAAGGCTGTATCTGTGAAGTATGCAAAGGATTTAGAAGATGAGCGCACAATTGAAAAGCAGGAATTAGAGCGACGCTACTGGGGAAATGAAGGTACCAGTTCGTACATCTTTACGGAACATGAAGTGCCTGCTACCTCGATTAAAAATATTCGATGGTTAGCACCGCACATGCACAGTTATGATCTTGAAAAACAAGAGCGATTCAGGGTTTTTGAGCGTATTGCTCAGGTGCTGGATGCGAATGCTGAAGAAAAACTTCCGGTACCGCTTAAAGATCTCGACGAAAAATTTGATCTAAATCCAGGATCACATCTTCAGTACTTTAGACACTTAGCTGCACAAAATGCCTTTCAGTGGGATATCCATAACCAATTACATACAAGCCTGAAAGCTAAGGACATTGCTCTCTCAGAGCATTGGCTTGCTAAGGATGCTACATATGTTCATGCCTAATGATGTATATATGTGGGAGAATAAACGAATAAGAATTTTGTGGAGTAACCCACAAGCCATTTTCTGGATCGATATAGATGATGAGCGGGCATTGCCGCAGATTAGTACAAGATCGGAGTTTGAGCATTTGTTAGCAAGAGCGGATCTTGAGTCTATTCCAGACCCGTATCTTAAGTTCACTATGACCACGCCGAGTAAGGGTTCGAAAGCTGAGGTCGTGCAAAAAAAAGCCTGGTCTTCAATCAAAGACATAGTGAAATCTGAGCCCGATATTTACCAGCGAAAAAAACGTGGGTTGCTGGTTAATCAAGTTCTGGAAGAGACTAAAACAACAAAGCAGACAGTTTATAGATGGTTGCGCCGATATTGGCAATTTGGGATGTGTGAAAATGCATTGATCGGTCGTTATGACTTATGTGGTGGCTTGGGGAAGGCTAAAACATTCAAAAGCAAGAGGAATGGCCGAGTTCGCACCCGAAGCCAAGGTGAGGGTGTTCCGATTACCGATCAAATAAAGGCTTTATTTAGGGTTGTCATAGCTAAGAGCTTTTTAAACGAGAATAAATTTGACTTTGACTACGCCTATAACCAGTTGTTGATATCCTATGGCGTAAAAATTCCAGCAAATCCAGTAGACCTGATTAATGTTCCAACAGAGCGTCAGTTTAAGTACTTCTACCAAAAGGAATATACTTCGATTGAAGTGACAAGAAAACGAGAGGGTGAAATCAACTACCTGAAAGAATTCAGTCCAAGCCTTGGGACTTCAACCGCTGAGGTGCCAGGACCAGGTTACTTGTATCAAATTGATGCGACGATTGCAGATGTATATCTTGTGTCAGAACAGGATCGAACAGAAATTATTGGTCGACCAACTATGTATTTTGTGGTTGATGTGTTCAGCCGTTCTATTGTTGGGTTGTATATTGGACTAGAAAATCCGTCATGGGTAAGCGCTATGGAAGCGCTTGGTAATGCAATGGCAGATAAAGTCGCCTATTGCGCAGAGTACGATATTGAGATCACGACTGACCTTTGGCCAATGCAGGGCTTGCCAGAACACATAATTGGTGACAAGGGTGAAATGCTTGGTAGACACTCTGAAGTGCTCAGTAAATCGTTTCATGTTGAGATTCAAAACACGCCTGCGTACCGAGCTGACTGGAAAGGTATTGTTGAGCGTTACTTCCGAACGATTCAGACTAGTATGAAGCCTTTCGTTGAAGGCTATGTGACCAAAAATCCAATTGGTAAAAAACGTCATGGGAATGACTACCGGCAGGATGGCATTTTGACTCTAAAAGAATTTACGAAGATGATCATCAAGATTGTGCTTTACTACAATAATGATAATGTGGTGAGCACATATGATATCGATTCTGGCGTCCCTAGAAAAATTCCTGCAAACCCACTCACATTATGGAACTGGGGTATAGAATATCGAACTGGCCTTTTAAGAAGGCCAGATCCTGAGCTGGTAAAGGTCAATCTGCTTCCACATACCAATGCAACAGTAACTGAGCATGGATTAAAGCTATTTGGATGCTATTACAGTTGCAAGCAAGCTCTGGAGTGGGGGTGGTTTGAAGAAAACTATCGTGGCCCAAAAACCGTCACTGTTGCCTATGACTTATACAGTACTAATATGGTATATCTTAGGCCTTCAGATTCTTACGCTGAGTATATCCCTGCAAATCTAACCTCTCGCAGTCGTGCCTATGCGGGTATCACAGTATGGGAGCTTTGGGCAATCCAGGATATCCGGCTAGGTGTGGCCGCTACTTCAAAGCTGAAGAAACGCTCCGGCTCTGTGAACTTAGTGAGCGACCTCCAGCAGATTAAGGATGAATCTAAAAAACAACAGCCAACATATACGAAATCTGAAAAAATTAAAAGAGCTAAAGGTATTGCTGAAAATAAACGAAATGAAAGGCAATATGAAAGAAAGAAAAAAACGGGTGATAGATCTGAGTTATCCGAAACAACAACTGCATCTGTTACACCGATTCACGGAGGGATAGCACAGCAAAAAAGCTTCAAGTTGCCAACGCGACTGAAAGACCTGTTGAAAGAGGAAGACATGGATGAATGATTTAAAAGTGACTCAGTTTCCTGAAGCAGATTACAAAGATCAGGGATTAGCCGAATACAACGAGAATCCGCTGATCTCTGCTCTACCATTAATCATGAGTCCAGTAGAAGTCGCGAAGGCACTCGTTAAGAGGCCTGATTATCAAGCCGATGAGCTCAATTTGGCCTGTCACATCCGAGTCCATGCGATAAATCGATTAACCCGCGACTTCTTTGTGCCTCAAACCAATCATATCATCATTGAACAAAAGCTGTCTAAGCTGATTCGCTGTAGCTATCTCAATAGAAACCCTAACACTGCAACATTTAAGCGGAAGCTGAATTCAATCCGAGGTTTGGTTCAGAAAGAAGACTTAACGACTTATGTTCATGATGATGTCAACTCTCTCGCTTCATCTATGACCGTTGCAGGTATTTCAGGAGGAGGGAAATCGACTACAGTAAACCTTGTGCTCAACACCTATCCTCGAGTGATTTACCATCCCGAGCTTCATATGCTACAAGTGCCATGGCTAAAAGTTGACTGTCCATACGATGGATCGCTTTCAGACTTTTGCTTAAGTTTTTTTATTGCATTAGGTCGACGCCTAAATCTGAACTACAGAGATAAATACGCATCAGGTCGACCAACGATTTCCAAAATGATGGCAGATGTCGCTGATCTATGTCTTATTCATGCTATTGGTCTGATTGTGATCGATGAGTTTCAGCATATGAGTCTCGCCAAAAGTGGCGGTGAAAAAAAGATGATCAACTTCCTGGTGACGTTGGTGAATGTTGTCGAAGTTTCGGTCGTCCTCGTTGGTACGCCTAAGGCTCTGCGGTTATTCTCCAGTGAATTCAGGCAAGCACGACGTGCAAGTGGAGATGGTAGTGTCGTGTGGGATCGTTTACCTAAAGATGCAAGTTGGGAAGATTTTCTTGAAGAGCTGTGGCCATATCAGTGGTTGCATAAAATAGTCGATCGTAATGAACAATTGACAAACAAGCTGTACGATTTAAGCCAAGGCGTGCCAGATATAGTGGTTAAGCTTTTTTGCCTTGCGCAATCAAGAGCGATACTTTTGGCAGAAACTCCAGAAGATGAGATGCTTACACCAGAATTGCTGGATCAGGTGTTCGAAGATGAGTTTTCAATCGTCAAACCAATGCTAGATGCTCTTCGCACAGGAAATCGCCAAAAAATTGAAGAGTGCAATGACCTCGTTTTCCCTAGATTTGAAAGCGATATGATTAACGCGGTAAATAGACTTGTAACAAGGCCACTAGCACAGCATAGAAAAGTAGAGTTAGGTGATCCCAGTGAAACGAATATCGCAAATACAGCGATTGAAACGATAGTCTCTATGGGTGTATCTAGAGATATTGCAGAGCCGCTTGTTGAAGATGCTCTGGCAAGGAAACCTGATCTTAAGCTAATCCAGATAGTACAATTAGCGACATCTGCACTGATAAACTCTGGCCAGGAACAGAGGCTCAGTAAAAATTCAAAATCCAAGGCTGTATATACAAGCCGCGATAGTTGGGGACAGCTGCCTGAGAACGACCTCAGAAAAATGTATGCTGAAAAGTCAGGTTCAATGTATGAGATAATTCTGGAAAAGGGCATCAGCTATCCGGTTCAAGAGCTGTTGGTGTGCTAGCATGCTGGGTTACTTCCCTGCCCCATACAAAGATGAACTGCTTTACAGTATGATTGCTCGTTATGCGCTTCATGCCGGTCTGAGTCACAATCAAAGAGCAGTTGTTCGGGAGGTGTTCTCATCATCATCGGCAGTCGCTATTCCAGACTTGCCCAGCCACCTGGAAGCCTTTTCGTATAATCTACAACTAGTTTGGCCTATTAGTGTGAAAAACCTAATTAGCGACTTCACCTTGGCTCCTATTTACTTGTCATTTCTTAGTCAACGTCAATCAAGCAAGATTATGCGCTCGATGCGTTCAGACATCGGTGGAAATATTCACACCAGGTCTGGGATTGCTGCCAGCGCTATAAAGCAATTAGTGTTCTTTCGCTATTGCCCTGACTGCATAAAAGAACAGGAATCTGAATGTGGTGAAGCGTACTGGCGGAGATCTCATCAGCTTCCAGGTTTGGAGTTTTGTAAGCACCATAACTGTCGTTTAGAGGACTCGCCAACACATTATTATGCGAGAGAAAAGCATCATTTTGTTGCAGCTGTATCATCAGCTACTATCTCTACTGCTAAATATATTGAATTAAGTGATCTTGAAAAAAACTTGTACGACAGGTATGTAGAGTTGCTTCAGGCTAGGCGTGTAAGCGGGGTCGGCTTCCACCGTTGGACGCTGTTTTATCAAAATCTAGCGAAAGAGCTAGGTTTCACAAACAAAAGCAGAGTTCAGCATAAGGATATATATCAGCTTGTAAGGGACAAATGGGCAGGGTCGACATTTGAGCATTACTTTCACGGGCCGATGGAAAAGCACTGGATGGTCAACTTGTTTAGAAAACACAGAAAATCATTTCACCCACTGAGGCACCTGCTTGTCTTGTCAGCCCTGACTCCGGAATATACAGTTCCCAAATTGCTTGCAGAAGCTAGCCGGTTGCCTGCCACTACTCCGGCGTCGACAGCTGTAAAGCAAAAATTGAAAGCAATCAGCAATAGTAATATTGAGGATCATCGAAATAGTTGGCTAGATCTTGTAAGACAAAATCCGGAAGTAGGGACAAAAGGATTAAGAGGTTTCTCTGGCGGTGGCGCCTTGTATGCATGGTTATACCGAAATGATAGGCAATGGCTAATGTCCCACAGGCCACATTATCAGCCAGTGAACAATGCTCACTATAAAACTGACTATCAACATTGGGATGAAAAAAATGTGGCGCTCCTGGAATATGCCTATAAAGAGTTGAAGTGTCAGTCGGGTCGGTTTCGGCTAACCAGAACTCGGTTCATTTCAGTATTGCCTCGTGCGAATTCTGTTGAAAAACATCTTGAAAATTTGCCTGAAACTCGCCAGTGGCTATCGTCCCATGCAGAATCAGTAGAAGATTATCAGCTGTATCGATTGCATGCTGCATTTGAAAAGATTAAGGCGAGGCAACTTGAGGTCAAGAGTTGGCGTCTACTGAGGTTTGCCAACATTCGCAAAGAATTGATTACCCCAAAAATTGAAGCCGAAATCGTGAAACTAGAGCAAAGGTGGGACTATATTTAGCTATGTCGGAAATCGATGAAATCGGAATTCGAAGGATTCCAAAAAAATCTAAGTTACTAGTTCTGGGAGATTGGTATCAGAAACCGGGTCAGGAATGGAAGGTTGTTTGCTATTTCCATAGTCACGAACTGGGTAATTTCCGTAAAGCTCTTCCTGTTGACCTGCTTCCGGCATTGACTACTGGCACAGTCTTTCCGAGAGAATCTACTGATAATAAGGCTCAAGGTTGGACCGAAACAGTTAAGTTACCTGGCCAAAGTGAATGGCAAAAAGCACGCTTTAGTAATTTACCAGAGTCTCTAAAGCGTGCTGAAAAATATTCGGATCAATTCAAAAACTGTGTGTTATACCGCATTGCCGCTAATGAAAAAGTGTATTGGTTGCCCACTTCAGAATTGGCTCGTATGCTGTTCTTCCATTCTTCTGAAGTAGTGCGTTCTGCAATTAACGAGGGAAACACATGGCAATTGGGGAAAGCTTGGTCAGAAAACTGGGTTGGCGACGTTGAATTGTCTTCAAATATACCAGTCCGGTACATAAACAGTTTACAGTACAGAAAGTTCTTTGCATGGTTGTTCTTTGATTCTGCTGTTGAGAGCAGTTTCGGCTCTATCTTCCAAACGATTAACCGTGATTCAATATTTAGTAGTGGTGCAAGGCGCTGGACCTTTGATTTCAACCCTCCAGATATAAGTCATTGCGAAATTTCATTAGCAGGTTTTACGGGCAGAGATTCAGAAGAAAACCAAGTCTTTATCCGAGAGATAAGATCCATTTCCGGATTAAAGTCTCCTGATCTTGATGTCGTTTACTTCTCCCACCCTGATGACTATATTTTGCTGGAAAAAGAACTTGAAGGAAACGAAGGCGACAAGTCACCCACAAAGGGTAAGCCAACGGTCAACATAAAAGAGTTAGATCCAGACAATAAGCCAAAGGCAAGTAAACGTCGATATTTAGTGAAAATGGGACGGAGTGGGATAAATTTTGATGTTGAATTAGACACTAGACGAAGTCCTAGGCTAGTAAAAGTATTGCCTCCAAAAATCGAACCTAAGCTAGATGACTTGCAAGAACAATCACCTGAGGAGCTAGCAAGCTTACAGCAAGGGGGTGATAAAGGGAGGGGGCCGATAGTGGATGTGGACAATCTGGATCCGCCTGACCTTGTTGAGGCGCCTGAAAAAATCATGTTCTTTCAAGCAATGCTGGAGATGCTTGAGAAGCAGTATGGTTGGAAAATTGATAGTCAAATGGGTGACGTGCCTAAAAAGCGTTGTCGTAGCCAACACTTAGTCGGTGGTCGACCGCGTCAATACTGTCATGCCCTTATAAAGCGAGATGAATCGACAACTATTCAAATACTTGAAGTCGAGTTGACTAGCAAAACTAAAAAGGATGGTACAGACGAGCCTGAAAGTCTTTCTACCCTATTCTTTAGAGCTTCAGATACTACATCGACTTTTCAGAAAATTCTTGATGAGTTAATGACAGCATATAAAGATGAGGGGTTGAATGCAATGAGTTGGAAACGAAAATTCATTGCTCTAAACACCTCAATTCGGGAGTATTTGGGACATCCCGACAATAAAATCAAAAACGAGATTGATGCTCTGGAATCATGGGTAGCCAGAGCCGCCGAGAAGGTGAATGGAATGTGAGCTAAAAGCTCAAACGTTGAAAAAACCCAAGGTGTTTTTTAAAATATAACCTAATAATTTAAGTTCAACTCACAAAATGCAACAGTAATTTAAAAATCGTGATATGCTTCGTTGCTATTCCTAGAGACAAACTGTTAGAGGTCCAGCCATGATCCGCTGCCATCTCGCCCGCATGATGGGCGAGCACAAGATGCGTATTGCCGACGTTGCCAGAGATGCCGGGCTCAGCCGTGCGACGGTGACCTTGCTCTATAAAGAAACGGCGCAGAAAGTGGATCTGGAAGCCATCGAAAAGCTATGCCTGCTGTTCGAATGCCAGGTGGGTGACCTGCTAGAGCTGACACAACAATAATCAGGGAGCGTGATGAAGTTTAACGAAGACACCCGAGTAAAAATCCCGACCATCCTCCACCTGATGAGGTTGGGTTATCAGTATCTCTCGCTCAAGAGCCAAAGCTGGGATCTGGACACCAATATCTTCCCCGAGCTGTTCTCGTCAGCGATCACCCGGATCAACCCCAGCATTGAGGCGGACGATGTATCCAGGCTGCTTGAAGACGTCAAGCTGCTACTCGATAACGAAGATCTGGGGCGCGCCTTCTTTGAAAGGCTAACCGATCGTTCCAATACCAAACTTATCGACTTCGAAAACTTCGATAACAACAGCTTCCACGTTGTCACTGAATTGACCTGTCAGAATGGAGATGAAGAGTTTCGGCCAGACGTCACCCTGCTGATCAATGGCATGCCGCTGGTCTTTATTGAAGTGAAGAAGCCGAATAACCGTGAAGGCATATTGGCGGAGCGGGATCGCATCAACAAGCGCTTCCAGAACCCCAAGTTCAAGCGCTTTGCCAACATCACGCAGTTCATGATTTTCTCTAACAATATGGAGTATGACGACGGCGACCCGGAACCTGTTCAGGGTGCGTTTTACGCCAGCAGCTCCTATCATAAGCCGGTCTTCAATTACTTCCGTGAGGAAGAGATTCTGAACCTTACGGCCCTGCTCAAGCCGCTATCGGATGATGACGAACTCAAGGTGTTGAAGGACAACAACCTGGAAGTCATTCGCAGTAATCCCGAATTCATTGTCAATAAAGACCCGAACCGGCCAACCAACCGTATTTGCACCTCTCTGGTCAACAGAGACCGGCTAGCGTTTATCCTGCGTTATGCGCTCGCCTATGTGTCAGAAACTGATGGGCTGCAAAAGCACATCATGCGCTACCCACAGTTATTCGCCACCAAGGCTATCGAAAGGAAGCTCGATGAAGGCGTTAAAAAAGGGATCATCTGGCACACCCAGGGCAGCGGCAAAACAGCGCTGACTTTCTACAACGTGCACTTTCTGACGGACTACTTCCAGAAGCGACAGATCATTCCCAAGTTCTATTTCATTGTGGATCGTCTGGATTTACTGCAACAGGCACAGCGGGAATTCACTGCTCGTGGACTGACGGTTCACACCGTTAACTCCCGTGAGGCTTTTACCCGCGACATCATGGCAACTCAGGTAATCCATAATCATTCCGGCAAGCCTGAGATCACGGTTGTAAACATTCAGAAATTCAAGGACGACCCGGATGTCGTTTCGACCATGGACTACGATGTTGCCATCCAGCGCGTGTACTTTCTGGATGAGGTTCACAGGAGCTACAACCCAAGGGGTAGTTTCCTGGCGAACTTGAGCCAGTCGGATGCCAAAGCCATCAAAATTGGTCTCACGGGTACGCCGCTGTTAGGTGACGATTACAATTCTCGTGTTTTGTTCGGCGAATACATCCACAAATACTATTACAACGCATCCATTGCCGATGGCTACACACTACGCCTGATCCGGGAAGAGATCGCCACCAACTATAAGATGGTGCTGCAACAAGCCCTGGATGAAGTGGAAGTCAAAATGGGCGATGTGGATCGCAAGCTTATCTACGCCCACCCGAGCTTTGTCGAGCCCATGCTCGATTACATCATCACCGACTTCGAAAAAAGCCGGGGCGCCCTGAATGATGCCACCATAGGCGGCATGGTGATCTGTGATAGCGCAGACCAGGCCAGGCAGATGTTCGACATTTTCAACGACGTCTACGCACAGGCCACCAGCACCCCTTATGAAATGAAGGATTCCGCTCAAACCCTGATTGGAGCAGTCAATCCAGATAGCTACGCAGCAAGATCGAAGCAGGATAACAAGGTCAAGAGTGCAGCGCTGATCCTGCATGACATAGGCACCAAAGAAGAGCGTAAAGATTGGGTGGAAGACTTCAAAGCTGGGGAAATAGATTTCCTGTTCGTCTTCAACATGCTGCTCACCGGATTTGACGCTCCAAGGTTAAAGAAAATTTATCTGGGCCGAGTCATCCGCAAGCACAACCTGCTACAAGCCTTAACGCGGGTAAACCGCACCTATAAGGATTTCCGCTACGGCTACGTGGTGGACTTTGCCGACATCCGAAAGGAATTTGACGTGACCAACAAAGCCTATTTTGACGAGCTGCAACTAGAACTCGGCGATGAAATGGAGCACTACTCCAACCTGTTCAAATCCAAGGAGGAAATAAAGCAGGAAATCGAGCATATCAAGGATGTGCTGTTCCGCTTCGACATCGAAAATGCCGAGGTCTTCACCGACCAGATAAGCCAGATTCAGGACAGGGAAACCATTCTGGCGCTGAAAAAGGCGCTGGGAGATGCGAAAAGTCTTTACAACCTCATCCGCCTGCAAGGTGAGTACAGCATCCTGGATGAACTGGACTTCGCCAAACTAAACATCCTCTATCGGGAAACCTGCAATCACCTGGACATGCTCAACCTCAAGGAGAGCATCGAACAGGGCACGGATACCGCCAATTTACTGAATGTGGCCCTTGAGGATGTCATCTTTAAATTCATCAAGGTGGGCGAAGAAGAACTGGTGCTGGCCGACAAGCTGAAAAACACCCTACGCCAAACCCGCGAAGCCCTGGCCAGTAATTTTGACCAACAAGACCCCAAGTTCGTCAGCCTAAAGGAAGAGCTGGAAAGGCTCTTCAAGAAAAAGAACCTCAGCGAAGTTACCCAGGATGAAATGGCGGCCAACATCGACGCACTCAACAAGATCCACGAGCGCGTCAAAGAGCTGAATCGCGAGAACAACCAGCTACGCCAGAAATACCTGGGAGACGCAAAATACACCCGCATTCACAAACGCTTGCAGGAACGTGGTGGCATCAGTGAGTCAGAGCGCAAGATCTTTGAAGCCCTCACCGGGGTAAAACAAGATGCCGATGAGCAGGTACTGAATAACAGCCAGATACTGGATAACGAAAGCTACTTTGAACGCCAGATGATGCCCTTGGTGATCAGGCGCTTCAAAGGCGAGCAAAACATACAACTCAACGCCGACGCCTCACGTTATATCAATCACCTGGTTGTCGCCGAATACCTGAAAGAATTTAGCACCGGAGCACGTACGTGGTAGAACTCGAATTTAGAGACAAAACAAAGGCGCTGATCGACAGCCTCAAGAGCATTTGCGCCAACTATGGCCTAGGTAATGACGGTAACGAATTCAAAATCATTACCCAAACTTTTCTGTACAAGTTTTTGAACGACAAGTTCGCCTATGAAGCGAAGAATATCGACGAGAAGGTTGCCAATTCCGAAAAGTGGGAAGAAGCACTGGTCAACATGACCGAAGATGAGCTGGAAATGCTTCAATTGCAGATGGGCGGCGATACCGCACGCTTGAAGCCACACCACTTTATCAGTTACCTGTTCAGCCAGCAGAACGTACCAGATTTCGGCAAGCTGTTTGATGACACATTGCGCGATATTGCCCTGACCAATAATGACGTGTTTGCGGTAAAAACCGACGGCGGCGCAAAAGTGGTGCTATTTGATCGCATAAGTGAGTACATCGCCGATGAGTCTAAACGCGATGCCTTTTGCCGCGCCATCATCAATAAGCTGGTGGAATTTAGTTTCGAGCGAATCTTTACCCAGAAATTCGACTTCTACGCCACCATCTTTGAATACCTAATCAAAGATTACAACAGCAATTCAGGTGGGAAGTACGCTGAGTATTTTACTCCCCATGCTGTCGCAAGAATCATGGCTGAAATTCTAGTGCCGCAGGGACAGCGCGGCAAAGTGAAGAACGTCGCCTGCTACGATCCATCGGCAGGATCTGGCACATTGTTAATGAATGTGGCTCACGCCATTGGTGAAAACCGTTGCAGTATTTATACGCAAGATATTTCGCAAAAGTCCTCAAACCTGTTGCGCCTTAACCTTATCCTGAACAACCTGGTTCATTCCATTCCGAACGTGATTCAAGGTAATACCGTACTGCATCCCTACCATAAAGACGGTAAAGATCTAAAGCGCTTTGACTATATCGTCTCGAATCCCCCGTTTAAGTTAGACTTCAGCGATTTCCGAGATGACCTGGACAGCAAAGAAAACAAAGAGCGTTTCTTTGCCGGAATCCCCAAGATTAAAGCCAAAGCCAGGGACAAGATGGAAATATACCAGTTGTTTCTGCAACATATCATCCACTCGCTTAAGCCCGGTGGCAAGGCGGCTGTGGTGGTGCCCACCGGTTTTATCACAGCACAGTCGGGTATCGACAAGCGAATACGAGAGTATCTGGTAAAGCATAAAATGCTGGCAGGGGTGGTATCCATGCCCTCCAATATCTTTGCTACTACCGGCACTAATGTCTCCATCCTGTTTATGGATGATAGCAACAAAGACAAGGTGGTTCTGATTGATGCTTCCAAACTAGGCAAAAAAATCAAAGACGGAAAAAATCAGAAAACCGTACTTAGCCAAGAGGAAGAGCAACGTATTATCGATACCTTTAATGCCAAAGAGGCCGTGGAAGATTTTTCGGTTTCGGTCAGTTATGACGAAATCGAAGCGAAAAACTACAGCCTGAGTGCGGGCCAGTATTTCGATGTCAAGATTGAATATGTGGATATTACGCCAGAGCAGTTTGCAGAAACTATACAGGGATTTACCAGCAACCTGGATAGCATGTTTAGCCAGTCTCGTGAGCTGGAGAAAAAGATCAAAAAGCAGTTGGCGGGACTAAAATATGAGTAATTCACTTAATGGATATCTCGGCAGTCTAGTGGCAGCGGGCGGCGGTAAAATTCATACTGGACCATTTGGTAGCCAACTTCATGCTTCTGATTATGTGCAGCAGGGGCTTCCTTGCATTATGCCGGCAAACATGAAGAATAGCAGGGTTGATCTTTCAAATATAGCGTTCATAACTGATGAGGATGCAAAGCGCCTTTCAAAATATATCGTCAAGGCAGACGATATCGTCTATAGCCGGAGGGGTGACGTTACACAAAAGGCATTAATTCGAGAAAGAGAAGCTGGGTACTTCTGTGGCACTGGGTGCCTATTGCTTCGTCCCGGAAAGAAGTTCGACGCCAGATATCTGACCTATTATCTCAGCATTCCGAGAATACAGAATTGGATTGTGAGTCAAGCTATAGGCGCGACAATGCCAAACTTAAATACGGGAATCCTATCAAGTATACCTTTTCATGGCCCTGAAAAAACAGAACAAGAAAAAATAGCGAACGTACTTTCCGTCGTGGAAGAGAAAATAGAACTCAACAACAGCATTAATGCCGAACTGGAAGCCATGGCCAAAACACTGTACGACTATTGGTTCGTACAGTTCGAGTTCCCCGGCGCTAACGGCAAGCCCTACAAATCCTCTGGCTGCAAAATGGAATATAACCCAGCCCTGAAGCGGGAAATACCGGAGGGGTGGAATGTCACGCCTTTGTCAAAAATAACTCCAGTTAGCAACCAGTCAGTAAATCCAGCAGACTATCACGACAAGGTTTTCAGGCACTTCAGTATCCCAATATATGACGCTACTAAAACATTTGGCCTTGAGGCCGGGCAAACTATTGGTAGCAATAAATTTATTGTCAAAGAAAACGACATTATGGTCTCAAAGCTAAACCCGTGGTTTAGCCGGGTCATCTATGCCATGGAAGAGGAAGATATTATCTGCTCAACCGAGTTCGTAGTATGGCGAACACCAAATAGCAGTATTAAGAATTTTCTTTATATGGTGGCCAGATCACCACAATTTATAGCACACTGCACCCAATCAGCAACAGGTACCTCCAACAGCCATAAGCGGGTAAATCCGGGTGTCATGATGCGCTTCGAGATTCCTTTTAAGGAAGAAATCGCTAGTGCTCTTGGCGAGAAGATAGAACCCATGATCAAGCAAATGGTAATTAATCAAAGAGAGAATATCGAGCTAGCAAAACTGCGAGATTGGCTTCTGCCCATGCTAATGAATGGCCAAGTAACCGTTAAGTAAGGATTTTTTACGATGATCAGGACTGAGTACTTGCGTTTTCTACAAACATTAAATAATCCGTCAGTGCCTGAGGCCGTCCGTAAAATAGCCAATTTAGTGGCCATTAATTTAGATGAATTAGTGCCGCTGAGCACGTATCAGGGGCAACGTGTAAGACGAATTGTAGCTCTAGCTCAGCGGAATTGGGAGGCAGTTCGTCCCGATATACAGCCAATCCCAGAAATTAATGAAGAGCACGTGGCGAAGTTTTCCCAGCTTAACCGTTTAACTGTTGGCCCCTTTCGTGGCTTCGCAAAACAGGAAGTGTTTGATCTGGCGAGCCGACTGGTGCTGGTTTATGGTCCAAATGGAACTGGTAAGTCTAGCTTCTGCGAAGCGCTGGAGTATGGTTTGCTGGGTAACGTTGTGGAGGCAGAAAGTAAGCGTTTTAGGGATCAAAGTGAATATCTTAAGAATGCTTATGTAAATCAGCTTTCACCACCGAATATTTACGGGGACGATGGCGAAGGCAATGAAATAGCTATTGCACCAAATGAGGCTGTATATCGCTTTTGTTTTGTAGAGAAGAACCGTATAGACAGCTTCTCCCGAATTGCAGCTCAGGCTCCGGCAAAACAGACTGAGCTGATTTCAACCTTATTTGGGCTTGATTCATTTTCTGAATTTGTTCGTAACTTTACTGCTGAAATTGGTGATAGATATATAGATCTTGTTGGTGTTAAGGGAAATTCGTTAGCACAGAAACGACAAGGATTAGCAGGTGCAGAGCAGCAGATCATAACAAACACAGCTGAACTTGAGAGTATTGCTGCATCCGAGTATCAACTCGCCAACCAGTATAGAGAAGGAATAAGTTATGATCAATTAGTGCTGGATATCAATGGAAATGGGCAAGCGCCAGGAATTATAAGTCAGCTTGAAGCAGAGCTTCAGCAGCCTGTTTCTTTGAAGAGCGGCCTAACAAGCGCAAACTTATCCGAATTAAGTAATAGTATCGCTGTCGATTCAGAAAATCTGGTATTAAAACAACAGGCGCTCGCAAATGCCAGCCAGCAGGTATCATTTAAACAGTTATACGAAGCCGTATCGCAGTTACAGGAAAGTAACCCTGAAGAGTGTCCTGCATGTCAAACCCCCCTTAACCGTGTTGCAGTCAACCCATATGTTCATGCGAGTAATGAGTTAAGGCAGCTTCAGGAACTAGCCCAGACTCAGCAGGCTGCGTATCAGCTTCAACAAAACGTACATCAGTCATTATCCAGGCTGGTGCAGATCATCAGTACATGTTTAAGGTACTACCCTCAGAATAATATTCTTCATTCATATCAACTGGCAAATAAGATCCAGCCAGATATACAATGGTGGAACACGTTAAATCAACAACTGCCTGACGGGTATACGCCCTGGCAACACATCGGCTTTCAGGTCTCTCAGCTTGAGGCTTCAGATAACCAGATTGATCAGGCTGCACAAACAAGAGCAAGAACACAGGCGGAACTAAGTAGGTATCGCCAAATAGCGACCCAAATCACGGCACTACAAACACGAAGAAGTACGGCTATTAAAGCTATAGCCACTGCTCAACAATTGATTAGTAATTTTACTAAAGAAAACGCACAGCTTATTGCTGATGTGGAAGCAGAAAAGGCGGTCATACAGAATAACAGGGCTATATCATCAGCGTATAGTGATTTTGTTACTAGATTAAATGCATACAGTAGTGGCTTACCAGCACATCTGGTTGCAGATCTCAGTGAGAGAGTCACTGATTTATATAATGCGTTTAATCGCAATGATTCTGTAAAAGACCTTCTGGCCGAAGTGAGGCTGCCTCTAGCACAGAATCAGCGGATGATAATTTCGTTTCAAAATGACCCAGAAAGATTTCATGATGCACTGCATGTGTTAAGTGAAGGGCATATACGGTGTCTTGGTCTTGCAATCTTATTGGCAAAAAATATTAAGGAAGATTCCCCTGTATTAATTTTTGATGACCCAGTAAATGCTATTGATGACGATCACAGAGAATCAATACGTAAAACGCTTTTTGAAGATCAATACTTCGCTGAAAAGCAGATACTATTAACCTGTCACGGAGAAGAATTTTATAAGGATATCTTCAATCTACTTCCAGCTCAAACTGCCAGTCAATCACGAGCTTTCACTTTTCTGCCTCAATTAGATGAGTCGCATATTAGAGTAGATTTTAATTCCTCGCCACGTAATTATATTCTTGCAGCTCGAGCACACATTGATCGTAATGAAATCAGAGATGCATTGACTAAATCACGACAGGCGTTAGAGTCGCTTGCAAAAGGTAAAGTATGGAGATATGTCAATAGACATGGTGATGGGAATTTGAGTATCAAGCTGCGTGCAGCAAAAGCGCCAATCGAGCTAAGAAATCTTGCGGAGCAATTGAAGATTAAAATAGCTAAAGTCGACTTTGCCGATCCGAATAAAAATTCAGTTTTTGACCCTCTTGAAACTATTCTAGGGCTGAATGGTGATTCAAGAGAGTGGCGTTACTTGAATAAAGGAACACATGAAGAAATTGATCGGGCTGAATTTGACAGGCATACTGTTGAAGAAATCATTTCAGCCTTAGAGCATATTGATGCTGCTTTAGCATAATGCTGCTTTAAAAAAGTGGCTTCTATATCTCGCTCTTCCACCACATTAATAATATTTTGTGATGGTCTAGGCAAATCGGATCAACTAAGTCCGAAAAATACAGAAAAAGAGTGTTATTGGTTTCTATACAGCTACAAAAAATCAATAATATTCCTCTTTACCCTCAGAAATGCAGTCATCATCGTAGGTCAGGATCGTATATGTGAACCCCTCATTTAAAAGAATTGTGCTGGTGTAAATAGATTCCAGTGTTATGCTTTTGCAGCGGGGGTTTATCCAGTCAGATGCGTCGACAGTGTCGAAAGCATGTGGATAAGGTTCTTCCTTAATGTCAGTTATTAGTGATTTCTGATAACTGGAAAGGGAAGATTGATCGATAAAAAAATCAAAGTTTTCAGAAGCCACAAAGCGCTTAAATTTTCCATGCTGGTGAATAACCATGGCGTTAGGGACTTTCTCCAGGAAGCTGAACCGGCGATAGGTGGCTTCGAGTGATGCGCCACATAGCTCAGAAATTGTTTGGATGTTTTTCCAGTTTATTTCGCAATCACTATGCTTTCGTATGAGTGTCTTGGGCATTAAAAGGCCTGAAGCAAATCCGTTAGCTTGCCTTTCAATTGGGTCATCATAAGGGTTAGATATCTCTTTTTTCCCGCATTCAAAAGACATTTTAAGTTGAGGTATGATATGCATGGAAACATGACCGACCTCATGTGCGGCAGTGAACTTTGATCGCCCTGGATCTGTGATGTTTGCGTTTATATATATAAGAGCGCCTTTATCATTGCCGACAGCTTTGCCTAAAATTTTATCAGAATCAAAATACTGTTCTTCCATAGTAACACTGAAGTCATTACAATTGATGGCACTTACTATATCTATGGGAAAAATTGGAAGGGCGTCGAATCCCAGATCCTCAAGTAAGTTCTCTGCTTCAGTCGCGCCTTTTTGTTCTTCAATCATTTATCGGTCATGTCCTTAAGCCGTTCCGCCATCTCTCGTAGCATTTTTTGATCGTTTTCCGAGAGATTCTCCAATATATCCCAGCGTCGGTAAAATTCTCTACTCTTTTGGTCGATTTCTGCTTGTGGTGGCGCTTCCCCTGTTAGCTCATAAGGCTGAACATTTAGAGCTGAGGCTAATTTTCTTAATACAACAAAGGACGGTAGGCGTTTGTCGCCTTTTTCGATTTGGCTTAATGCTGCGGGCGTAATTCCGGCTTTTGTGGCCAAAGTGGACTGATTCCAGCCATTCTTTTCACGTAAGAGCTTGATATTGCTGCTAATTATTTTCGCTTGTATTTCTTTGTCGGACATCTGTATTAACTCCTGTTAAAAAAAATATTAACACGGGTTGACAATTCCCTCCAGCTAATTCATTCTGTTAACTATAGTTAAAAATAATATTAACTATAGTGAATATTGAATCAATCAAAAAGGTAATTTAAATGGCTAAAAATCCACCAGTAGGAGACGGTCGCCGCAATGGTGCGGTCAAGGGTCGATCTCAGATACAAACACCCTCAGGGCATTATGTTAAGCGTGACACATCCACCGGCAGGTTTATAGATGTCAAAACGACTGATAAAAAGCCGTTTAAGGGCGTTCGCAAGGAGAAGTAGTATGGCAAATGGAGTAGATCATATTGCGGCAGGCGCATTAACCGGGGTGGCTATGGCGTGTTATGGCCAGCGCCAGGCTGAGCCAGTCAATCCAATGCTGGCAATTGGTGCCAGCACGGTTTTTGCCAGGTTGCCGGACTTGATTGAACCTGCCACTAACCCGCATCATCGGCAGTTTTTCCACAGTATCAGTTTTTTGGTGATGGTTGGCTATGGTTTAAAAAAGACATATGACTGGAAACCTGAAGATAAAGGCGGGCAGATTTTACGGTTTTTAACCCTGTGCGCTGGAGCAGGCTATATCAGTCATCTAGTGCTTGATGGGTTTACGCCGCGTTCACTGCCGCTGCTCGGTAAAGTGTAAGGGGAACGGTAGATGGTCGTAGAAGTCACGAGGTATATCAAACCACTTGTAGAGCGCGAACTTTGGGCCCGGGCGGCTGGGCGTTGCCAGTTTAGCGGGTGTAATACACTGCTCTATAAGTCGGCGGTAACACAAGAAACAGTGAACCTGGCTCAAAAAGCGCATATCTATGCGTTTTCTGAGAAAGGGCCTCGTGGCTGGGGGCCATTTAAGACTGGCCTGACCAGGCTTAATGATATTAGCAATCTTATGCTGATGTGCCATGGCTGCCACAGGAAAATTGACCAGGAAGGCGGTAGCCTTCGATACCCTGCCGATCTGTTGATTCATTGGAAAGCTGAACACGAGCAGCGAGTTGAGGTTGTGACGGGCATCGCACCGGACAAGAAATCACACGTTGTGCTGTATGGGGCGAATATAGGTTCCGAGAAGTCACCGATTGAATATCATGCATGTGTCGAGGCAATGTTTCCGCAGTGGTATCCGGCTTCTGAAAGGCCTGTATCGGTCTCCATGCAATCCGAGCATAGAGATAATTCTCCGCAATATTGGCTAGCAGAGTCACAGCATCTACTCAAAGCCTTCCAGCGAAAAATTCTGTCGATAATTGAAGATGATTCTTGCAAGCACTTGTCGGTCTTCCCGCTAGCACCTCAGCCTTTACTGATGCAGCTAGGAGCCTTGCTTACTGACAAAATGGACGTAGAGACCTATCAGCTTCATAGAGAGCCCAAGGGTTGGATCTGGCAGGACTGTGAGGATAATTTTGATTACATCACACGTAAACCGGATCACTTCGATGGTGAGCCTGCACTGATCGTTTCCTTGAGTGACCATGTTTCTCACGAGCGTATAACCAGAGTTATCGGTGAAGACGCATCTATATGGGAAATAACTATTAAACGTCCGCACAATGATTTTATGCAGGCTAAGCAGCAGCTTTCGCTATTCAGAAAACAACTGAGAGGTCTGATGGTTGAAATTAAACACGCGCATGGTGAAGCTACGCCGCTTCATGTTTTCCCTGTGATGCCAGTTTCATGCGCAATCGAATTCGGGCGGGCAAGAATGCCCAAGGCCGATATGCCCTGGTTGATTTATGACCATCATATGGAAACTCAGGAATTTATTAAAGCTATTGAACTGAAAGGTGATTTACATGCTGGATAATCGAAGTAATGAAGTGCTGAAAAGTATTCTTGAAAAAATTGAACTGCCAGAAGGGTCCTATGAGAAGGCGGAAAAGCGGTATAAGGATATCGGTGATTGGTTACACCGGCCTGATTCAAGCTGCGTCGATAATGACCCGCTTGTGTTCTCACAAGGGTCGTTCAGGCTGGGAACGGCGATCAAACCGGATTCTGATGAGGAATATGACCTTGATATGGGGTGTAACCTCCGCCAGGGCCTGAATAAGAATCAGATCACACAGGAACAGCTAAAAAATCATATTGGTGTTGAGCTGGAGCTGTATCGCAACGCGCGCGGTATCAAAGAAGAGCTTCGTGTGAAAAAGCGTTGCTGGCGGCTTGAATATGCTGATGGGCTGAGATTCCACATGGACATCGTACCGTGTATCCCTGAGAGTGAAACGGGTAGAGGCATTTTGAAGAAACGCATGGTTGAAAATTCGCATTTTAATGATGCGCTTGCACAAAATGTGTCCGAATTTGCCGTGTCGATCACGGATAATACCGATCCAGAATATAAAGTTACGACTGACAACTGGCGCATTAGTAACCCTGAGGGATATGCGCGCTGGTTTGAGACGCGTATGAAAATGGCGCAATCAATCATCAACGAGCGTGAGATGAGCTTTAAGGCCAGCATTGACAGTTTGCCGTATTACCAATGGAAAACGCCGTTGCAGCAGGCTATTCAGTTATTGAAGCGTCACCGCGATACGATGTTCAAAGGTAACAAGGACAGCAAGCCCATTTCAGTGATTATCACCACTTTGGCGGCAAAGGCTTATAATGGTGAGGTCGATCTGGCATCAGCATTAACAAATATTCTATCCCGTATGGAGGGGTATATTAATGCGGCTGTGCCATTAGTGCCCAACCCCGTAAACCCTGTCGAGGATTTTGCTGATAAGTGGTATGAGGAGGATTCTGCTAAGCTCAAATTGCAGGATAATTTCTACAAATGGCTATATCAGGCTAGAGCCGATTTTAGAGCATTATGTGCCAAGGATGACAGCCAGATTGTGGTTGAGGCGGCTGATCGTGGTCTGGATGTATATCTGGATGCTACTTCGGTTAAGCTGGCTTTAGGCCTGCCAGCGGTTGTGGTAACGCCAACCAAGGAGATTCATACGTCTGGCCCGAGGCCATGGTTTGATCAATAGATGTGGGATTGGAACAATATAGGGCTAGAGGATTTTCTTGCGTCTCATCCAAAGATCAGGATAGCCGATATCAATGAGGGCAAGGTTGAGCTGGCAGGTGAGTATCATTTAAAAAAGCAGCTTTCTGGCAGCCACCTCATTGATCGAACATATCTACTCAGGATTGTTTGCCCACATGATTACCCAGGCAATCTACCCATAGTTCTGGATGAGGGAACGTATTTTCCACGTAATCAGGAATATCATACATATTCCGATGGTTCATTCTGTCTGGGTTCAGAGTTAAAAATAAAATCAATTTTACGGGATGATCATTCACTTACGGTATTTTTTGAGAAGATTATTGATCAATTTCTATATGCAGTATCATATCGAATAGAGTACGGGAATTACCCTTTTGGTGAATTAGCGCATGGCGAAAAAGGATTGGTCGACGATTATGGGGAGATGTTTGGTCTTGCAGGGAAGTTGTCGATTTTACGTGCATTACAGGCACTAGGGAAACGTAAGCGGAATGCTAATAAGCTGCTTTGTCCCTGCGGTTGCGGATTGCGATTAGGTCGATGTGATTATCGTTCTGTATTGAATGAATTTCGTAACATCGGGCGTCGCCGTTGGTTCAGGCAGCATTTGAAAGAATCCTTTACGCCACTTGAAAAGCCTAGAATGACAACTAAGAAGAAAGTACGTGCTTCACGGTCGATGACGGTCAAGCATAATAAGCGCGATGGCGCTTAACTCAGGTGCTTCCTGGTAGGGTAAAAGGCTGATAAGCTTCGGAAGGAGCTAAATTCAGATTAGAGCATATTGGTTACTATTAAGTATTGGTGATAGTTGGCAATTGTCTGGAGCTACGTTTCGTTTAAGGCAATATGTGATCAATAAATAATTGTTATGCAGAGAAATACAGAATCATTGTCACAATACATTAGATTGGTTGAACGCCTGTTTTCCAACTGGAAGATTGGGGCAGAAGATAAATTGATATTGCTCGGTTATGAAGCTACGGGTAAAGATTTGGCGCATGTGCTTGAACATTTCTTACTGCAAGAAAGTAGTCGAGACTTGATCGAACGTATTGCGTATTTATTCGCTATTCATGCAAATCTAAGAATTATTTTCCCAAGAAATAAAAATTTGGTATATGGTTGGATGACAGCACGGTGTGCTGATTTTTACGGACACACACCTGTTGAGGTCGTAAAAGAACACGGGCTTGTTGGTTTTAATATGCTGAATAAATATCTAGAAAAAGAAAAAAATATGTAGAGATGGGTGATGTGTAGAAGTTTGAATGCGTGATAACTGCTTGAGTCAACAGTTTCAATATTATCTTGAACTACATATTTGAAAACGATCACGTAGCAGTCTATTAGAAAAATAAAAATGTCTACTGTAGTTATTCTATAATAGGAATATAAGAAAGTTATGATGTTGCTGAGTTAAGTCGGAATCGGACACGCTGAGGACATTTGACTAGGGGCTGAATCTATCCAGAAGGAGACAGATGCGTAATTCCTATACCTACACTCAAAAGCAGACACTTCTCATACTTCAGAAGCGTGGCCAGTTATCATAAGTGATTGAAACTATAGGAAATAAGGTATATGTTATTGCCTAAAATACCAATAACAGAGACCCTTTTTCCGCTTTTGTCTTTTCAATAACAACAGAGTCAAAGCTATTTGATTGATTATAAAGGGAAAATCCTGAGATGGACTCTTTGCCTGGTTCTGATAACAGGAAGAAGGGTCCAGTAAACAGATGTTAGCCTTTAGAGAAATTGGATGAGCCAGCTCTACGTAATTGAATATAAAGAATCTAAGGCACTATGCTTTAGTTGTGCAGATGTTTTTGATAAGGCTGGTGAATCTAAATATATCAGTTGTCCTCAATGTGGTTTCTCAATTGAAGAGAAGAGATATAGAGAGTTCTATCGCCATGCATTTTATGCACTACGGTACGGATTCCAATATCGACGTCAAATCGAACAAGATCAAGACAAAGAAGATAAGGTACATTTTAATTTATCTCCACTTGGTGAATTAGCCACTTTTATTGCGTTAGCTGCTGCCTCTGGTGTACTAGGTAATGCGGCATGGGCGGGTGTAAAACTTGCTATAAAGAAAATAATCAAACAAAATAAATCCGTTGAGAATGAAAGAACATTCTCAGACTCGGAAATAGAACAGTTGATAGCCTATATCTCTGACTATGAAGATGGTTTTAAAAATCTACCTGAGAAAGTTCAAAATGATATAACGGAAGAGATCCTAGGGGATGCAGCAGCAGAAAATCCAATAATTGCTGATAAACTAGCTAAGCTACTGTTTAAGAACGAAACACCCACCGAGTCTTCAAAAAGACAGGCTATGATTCTATACAAAGAGTTAGGTCGACGCTCATCAAAAAGATCACAAAAGCGACCAAGCACACCTGGGTGGAGATTTTGGGATAATGTATAAGGCTAACAATCGCATCAACTTGACCATTTTATACCCCGTTTCGCTTCGCTACACGACATATAAAATGGCCAGTTATGCAAATCGTTATGCATCAAGAGGGACCTGATCTTAATGAAGTACCGAAAAAGTGAGTATTTGGAAGTTCCGCATGGTAATTCAGCAGTTTGGCGTTACATGAATACATGGAAGTTTCGACAGTTTATCGAGAACTCAACACTGTTCTTTCCAAACGCGAATAAATTGACTGACCAATATGAAGTTACTTTACCTGACAGTGTTGAGCAGAAAAAAAGAGAAGAGCTGAAAAGGCAAGGCTTGCATGGACGAGACCTTGAGGAGGAAGTGGCTTCTTTCAGTTGGTCCACAAATCCAATGAAAGATCTTGTTTTAGTAAATTGTTGGTCTACAAGTCCCCACGAGTCCTATGCATTATGGAAAATATATCTTGGTGGTGAAAAGAACGGCATAGCTATTAGAAGTACCGTAAGTAAGTTAAGACGCTCTGTTGAAAAAGGTAAAGATGTGTATCCGGAAGAGTTTTTTATAGGCAAGGTCAAGTATAAAAAACATCTAAATAATGATGAGTTGTCTAGGCTATCAGTCGTTACCACCAAGAAGCCGTTTTATGATTTCGAGAAAGAACTTCGCTTATTCGTTCTAAATTATCCGCTCTCAGAAGGTGGCACTGTTCCGCCTTATGATATCTATGTTGGGCGTAGTGTTAGAGTTGATATTAATGAGCTAATACATGAAGTCTACATATCCCCATTCGCTTCTGAAGAGTATCGCTACGAAATTAATAAATTACTCAATGGGAATAATGCTCAGGGCTTTACAATTAAAGATTCTGAGATAAGGGATCAATAATGCATAACAAAGCCATCAATTTGACCGCTTTACGCTGCGCCCCAAGCAGCAAATTATGGCGGCGTTCAGTCTCGCACAAAAATGCGCGCTTGGACCGCCAAACAGCGGCGGCCACTTACTTATAACGTCAACTTAGTCAAGGCAGCTTCATGAAGTCACGATCTCGATTAATGCTTGAGAAATCTATCGCGGCAATGCTGTCTGCAATAGAGATATACAATAAGCCCGATTTTAAGTATCGCGAGGAGACTTTCTCTGTTCTGTGTATTAACTCTTGGGAGTTACTTCTTAAAGCAAAAGTTCTTAATTTGGCCAGCAATAAAGTGGCTTCACTTTATGCAATGGAATACAGAATACTAAAAAGCGGAAAAAAATCTACCATTAAGCGGCCAAAAACTAATCGCTCTGGAAATCCACTTTCAATTAATCTCTTTGAAGCATATAGGATCTCTACCGAAGATTATGGTGTTAAGATAAATAAAGCGGTATATGACAACCTAGTCGCGCTTACTGAGATTAGGGGTAATTCAATACATTTTGTAAATGATGACTTGCTCTTGTCTCTGAAGATTCAAGAATTAGGAAGTGCATCACTGCAAAACTACCTTCACCTTGTATCTGCTTGGTTTGGTGATGTTCTATCAGGATATAACTTTTATCTCATGCCACTATCTTTCTTCCGGAATTTCAATGAAGCTCCTGGGGTTTCGCTCAATTCGAATGAACGAAAAGTTTTAGAGTACATAAAGAAGTCAGAAGAAGGGTACGACAGCAGCGAGGATGTTGGCGATTACAACTTGACTCTGAGAATTGATGTCAAATTTCAGAAAGTTAAGAGCACATCTGGTCTACCTGTTCAGGTCACTAATGATCCAAGTGCCACCTCAGTTTATCTATCAGAAGAAGACTTTGCGGATAAGTATCCGTGGGATTACGATATCCTTAGTACGCGCTTGTCCAAGCGGTATTCTGATTTTAAGATGAATGCAACATATCACACGATCAGAAAAAAATTGGAAGGAGATAAAAAGTTTGCTTACGAGCGACTTCTGAATCCGAAAAATCCAAATGGTGGGAAAAAGACATTTTACAACCCTAACATCCAGAAAGAGTTCGATAAGCATTATACAAAGACAAGTTAACAAGGCTTTACAGCGGTCAGCCCCTGAATACGGTGTTGAATGTCTGCTTTCAAAATGAGTTACGGTACTCTAACCGACTGCTTTAGGGTGGCAACCGAACATTAGGGTTTTCTAGTTGCTAGATTATCTCAACTAGAAGAATCGAATGTTCAAAAATGTGCAGACATTTGCCACCTATAGGCAATAGGTTGCCGGTTGTTCGGGCTTCGACGCCGATTATCCAATAGATAAGAATAGAGTCATCGACCAGAATCCGCCTACTACCTTCAATTTTCTAAATAGATACCCGTCTCTTGGTATGGTATTTGCCTATTCGTCAAGGAATCAATGAATCAGGGGAAAAACCATGGTCAACTCGATTTCATCGGTATCTCAACCAGTAAGCAATCGTACCCAGAATACCTACACGGATACCAGCACGCCAATACAAAAGACCACTGAAAAGTCCGGTAGCACCGACGAAGATACCGTGAACATTTCCTCGCAGGGAAAGTTGGCAGCCAAAACTGACCTGGACTCGCTGGAAAGTTACCGGATTCCCAATTGGATGGTCGACTTTGTCCCGAATCAAAACATCCTGAACTCAGCGGATGCCATGAAGGAGACCCGTGCGCACTTGGGCATGGTGGAAAAGATGACTGCCGATGGCCCGCTTTCTGCTGCCGAAAAGTATTTCATGATCGATCAATTGGCAAACCATTCTCCGGCAACTCAAAAAATGCATGCTAACGCCGAGTTCCGCATGACATTCAAAAACGAGCTTGGCGAGTATGCTGGAATACTGAGGCAGGCCTATGACGAAGCCAAGCAGGAAAACGGAATTACTTCACATGAAGACTACATAAGCAAGGTACTAAACGCGCCGGATGACAATCTTGCACTACGCGACACCCTGAAGGAGAATCTCCTTAATAATCCTAGAGCCCTCGAGCTCATGGATACACTAGGTATTGCACGTCCGTCTTTGGCATGAATTGCAGCGTTCGAACATCGCACCACATAAATCTGACTGGATTGGTGGTGGAAATTCTGGCTATAGAGATCCATATGCATAATGAAGCACTCCAAGCGATGTCAGGCCGCGATGCTGTGTGACGTCGACTGAGCCTGGTGTTATGGTGCTTGAGCGTCTTTGGGTTAAACGGGTTATTGATGGAAAAGGCATACGAGCGAATATTTACCACGATAGGTCAGTACATTGCCGTGACACCGGTAATCGAGCAGACCTTGCGACAGACCATGAGATCAGTAGAGTTTTCCAAGGGTCAATTTCTGGTGCAGGAGGGTGAGGCAAATGGCGTCCTCTATTATATCGACCGAGGCCTTGTTCGATTTGTCTACACTACCAGTGATGGTCGCGAATTCAATAAATCATTCGCTGCTGAAGGTGAGTTTGTCGGTTGCCTGCGAAGCATCCTGTCACAGCAGCCCTGTCGCTTTGCCATACAGGCACTGGAGGCCACCCAGACCCTGGCCCTGTACCCGCAGGAACGCGAAATCCTGTGGAAGAACTACCCGGAATGGGAGCGGTTGGGACGCCTGCTTGCTGAACGGCTTGCTCTAAAAAAAGAGGAGCGCGAGGCGGAATTTTTGCTGGATTCTGCTGAATGCCGGTACCAACGCTTTATAAACGATCATCCAGCACTGCAAGAACGCATCCCGCAATACCATATTGCTTCCTATATCGGCATCACCGATGTTGCTCTCTCGCGGATTCGGAAGCGCCTGGGCAGATATTAACCTGGGTTAATGATATTCCGCGATTAATTGCCCATGCTCTGGTTTTTAGAACCGGAGAAAGGCGATGCAACTTAAGAGCCTAACCATTCTTATCACTGGCGGTGGAAGTGGAATCGGGCTGGCATTTGCCGAGGCCCTATTGGAAAAGAGTAACTGCGTCATCATTTGTGGCCGCAGTGAGTCCACACTGCAAAAGGCTCAATCACAACACCCTAAACTCAATATCTTCCCTGCCGATATCACCAACCGTGATGATGTCCGGAAACTGAAAACGCATCTCCGGCAGCATTATGGTCAAATCAATGTATTGATAAATAATGCCGGAATCCAAAAGGCTATTGATTTCGCTGATGGCCAGGATCACTGGGACGACATCGCTGAAGAACTTATTATCAACCTGGTGGCTCAGTTACAACTAACCCAGCAATTGTTGCCACTCATCGTTACGAAGCACGGGGCGATTATCAATATCACCTCGGCGCTGGCCATCGTTCCTAAAAAGAGCGCTCCAGTCTATTGCGCTGCCAAGGCTGGACTTCATAACTTTACCCGTACCCTGCGCTATCAGTTACGTCACAGCCCCATCCGAGTCTTTGAAATACTACTAGCCCTGGTGGACACGGCAATGACTGCAGAGCGGCCAGCCAAAGGCAAGATCAGTCCACAACAACTGGTGCACGACGCCCTGCGCGGTATCGCACGCAATCGGGAAACCATTCCCATTGAGCGCACTCGTTTGCTGCTGGCTCTCCATCGCCTGTGGCCGACTCTGGCCTATCGTATTCTGCAAGATCAATAGAGCAATATCGAAGCTTACGGGACTGGCCAATGAAAGACCTTCTGAAAACCATGCTTGTGCTTGCTTTGCTTTTTGCTAGTACCTTCATCATGCTCAACATTACAGGGGTCCTGACCATAGACTCCATCCAGCAAGCCCTGCAGGGTATGGGAACTGCCGACCCCATGATGATAGCAATTGTGATTATCGGGCTGTTACTCGCAGACCTGTTGATAGCTGTACCGACGATGACCATTGCTATTTTTGCCGGTTATTATCTGGGCTGGATGCCCGGTTTTGTTGTGGTGGTGCTGGGCTTTTACAGTGCTGGAATTGCAGGTTATAGCATAAGCCGACGTTATGGCTGGAGACTTATTCGGCATATATATCAGGATGAACAACGTCTAAATGAAATATATGATGCATTTAATCGATTAGGCCCACTGATTTTAGTCCTCTGTCGTGCTATCCCGATTTTGCCAGAGGTTAGCAGTTGTATGTCAGGCGCAACGAAAATGCCCTTTGTTAGTTATCTACTATTTTATAGCATAGGTTCAATTCCCTATGCCTTACTTGTTACCTATGCTGGCTCAATTAGCACACTAGATAACCCGGTCCCAGCTATCATTACCGCACTCTCGCTGTCTCTGCTTTTATGGCTTACCTGGTATATTGTTGTCGTGAAAAAGCAAAACGATAGAATGTCATGAAGATCGTTTTATCGTTGTCAGCGCATAAACCGTATGGGGACATAACAAACCCATGCAGCCGACGCAAAAGCAGGGCTGAGGTGACGATTGATGCCAGTTAAAAATATCAAATGCCACCTTCACGTTATTTGCTTGAGGATGAGCTGCTTGCTATCTATTTAGACGATGATAATGATACCGTCGGTTATCATTACACTTTAAAGCTTCTGATTGTTCTAACAGCTTGTCAACTTGTGACATCTAGTCTCATTGCCATTCTTTAAATACTTGTTTTGGTCAAAAAATAGCCAGGTATTCCATTAATTGCCCACTAGAAAACCCACCAATAGCTACTATAATAGTGTGGTTATTGATGCGCCTTAACGATAATGTATTTTTAGGATAAATCCAACCGTATGAAACATGTTCATCTAAAAGCTAGCATTTTAATGCTTTTAGTGTTGCTACTGGCCTCTTTTGTTATCAACCTCGTTTTTATAGAAGGTAAACTGATTGATGAAGATTATGATAGTGACGTTAAAACTCTGCAAGCACTTTATCAGACGACAGTAAAAGAACACTTACAGCAGCTAGAAGCAGTGCTGATAGCAGTTTTAGACAATAATGAATTTCGATTAGCCTTAAAAACTGCAAATCGTCAGGCCCTGTTGACTCGAGCATCTCCTTTGTTTGAGAAATTAAAAACCAGACATCAAATTACTCATTTTTATTTTATCGATGAGAAACGTACTAATCTCCTACGCGTGCACCTGCCAGGTCGCTATGGTGATGTTATAAATCGATTTACTATGCTTGGCGCAGAACAAAGCGGTGAGATAACCTCTGGTGTTGAATTGGGAACGCTAGGTACGTTTACCCTGCGTGTCGTGGCACCCGTCTATGAAGATGGTCGGGTACTGGGTTACATTGAACTTGGTAAGGAAGTTCATGATTTGCTTAAAGATATTTCGAAGGTATATGGAAATGAATTTATCTTCACACTTGATAAGCGATTTTTAAACAAGGTTGATTGGGAAACAGGGATGCGAATGCTCAATCGTGAATACGACTGGAGTCATCTGTCTGATACGGTTGTTGTGTCAAAAACACTTTCAGTACTACCACCAACGTTGAACAAGCGATTGATTCAATCTATGGATGATCAGCTTCCGAACGAGACTGAGATTGTATTGAATGAACAGAATTACCGTACAGGTACTATCACGCTACAGGATGCAGGTGACCGAAACATTGGAAAATTACTGATACAGAAAGGTACACCAGCTCCGATACATGACAAATATCTTACAGTATTTTCGACAATTGGAGGTGCAGTATTACTCAGTGGTGCTCTGTTCACAATTTTCTACTTTCTCGTAGTAAGGTTAGATCGCAGAATTAAAAATGGTCAAGATGGAATCACTGACCGTGAACAGCGTATGAAGTTACATTATCAACAAACACCCCTGGGTGTTATTGAATGGGACACAGACTTTCAGGTAGTTGATTGGAATCCAGCAGCAGAACGCATTTTTGGTTACACAAAGACAGAAGCGATGGGGCAGCACGCAAGCTTTATTATCCCAGGTCATGAAAAACAAGCAGTTGACACTGTCTGGCAAGAGTTGATGAGCAATCAGGAGTGGGTTCATCAGGTTAATGAGAACAATACTAAAGCGGGGCAAATCCGTTTATGTGAATGGTATAATACACCACTAGTAGACGCAAATGGTAAGGTAATAGGTGCAGCCTCTCTAGTTGACGACATTACCGAAAAAAGAAAGGCTGAAGTACTTTCGGCGCAAATGGGACGTATTTTTGAGCAGTCCTGGAACGAGATATACACATTTAATGCAAACACGCTAAATTTTATTGAAGTCAGTGTTGGTGCTTGTCAGAATCTTGGTTATTCAATGGATGAGCTAAGACAGCTAACCCCAGTAGATATAAAGCCTGAATTTACTGTTGAGAAGTTTGAGGCCATGATAGAGCCATTGCGCAGGGGTGAGCAACAGACAATTACCTTTGAAACCGAGCACCTGCGTAAGGATGGCTCCCGCTATTCAGTGGAAGCTCGCCTACAGCTTTCAAATGTAGAAGTACCACCAATTTTTATCGCTATCATCCAGGATATCAGCGAACGCAAGCTCTATATAGCCGACCTGGAGCATAAGGCGCTATATGATTCCTTGACTGATTTACCTAACAGGGCCTTACTCCATGATAGGCTTGAACATTCATTGAAAGTTGCTCATCGGGATACATTGACTCTGGCGGTGTTTGCAGTCGATGTCGTCCGCCTTGGTGAAGTAAATGACCTGCTTGGGCATCAAAGCGGCGATATTGTCATTCAGGAAGTGGCTTCTCGCCTACAAAATGAATTGAGAGAGTCTGATACTGTAGCTCGGCTGGCAGGTGATGAATTTGTGCTGGTATTACCAGGTGTTGATACTAAGAAAATAGATGCTATTGCAGATAAGTTACAGCTGTTATTCGAGCAACCTTTTGTTGTAAATAATGTTTTTCTAGAGATAGAAGTTGCTATCGGTATTTCACTGTACCCGAATCACGGTAATGAACCAGATGTTTTATTGCAGCATGCTGATATAGCTATGCGAATCGCCAAGAGTGAAGCCACTGGTTATAGCATCTATATGCCTGAGAATGACCCATTTAGTCTACGACGCTTGAGGCTTAACGGTGAAATACGTCAGGCAATAAGTGAAAAGAAACTTGTGCTGTACTACCAACCAAAAATTGATATCAAACCAAACAGAATTGTTAGTGTAGAGGCACTGGCGCGCTGGCCACACCCTGAAAATGGAATGATTACACCCAATGATTTTATACCGATAGTTGAGCAATCAGGGCTGATTCGTCCATTTACATTATGGGTTTTAGAGCAGGCTATCGAGCAATGCAAACTCTGGACAGATCAAGGTATTGATCTCAGTATCGCCGTAAATCTGTCCACTCGTAATCTTCTTGATCCAGAATTACCGAGAAACATTGCCAATCTGCTTGAGACATATAAGATTAATCCTGCGTGTCTCACTCTTGAAATTACTGAGTCTGCCGTCATGACACGACCTGAACATGCATTGAAAACACTCACTCAATTAAACAATATGGGTTTGAAATTATCGATAGATGACTTTGGAACCGGCTACTCATCTCTGGCCAGCCTTAAGAAGTTACCTGTTAAGGAGCTAAAAATTGATAAATCTTTTGTTTTCGGTTTAACCACAAATCAAGATGATGCTGTTATCGTACGTTCTACCATTGATCTTGCGCATAATCTAGGGCTTCAAGCCGTAGCCGAGGGGGTGGAAAGTCAGGCCACGCTTGATCAGCTAGCCTTATTGGATTGTGATGTTGCTCAAGGATACCATATGGGGCGTCCGATGCCCGTAGAAGAGCTAAACAATTGGTTGAACAATTCTGACTGGGGCATTCATGGTTAATCAGCCTATTAGTAATTGTGTGTCAGCTATAAATTATTCATACCTTTAATATACTATAGAGAGCTAAATTAACACTAAATGTCCAAATAAATGTCTATATTAAATGTTTCTAACTTACAGAATATAATGATTACACGAAAATCCTGTTTTCCCCATTCAGTATGCTGAATTTAAATTCCCAGGGTAAAGACTTGTCTCTCTTAAATCATTTACATAATTTGCTGGTATGTTGATCTGCAATAGCAAGAGTCAGAATATAGCTGATACTGTTGAAAAAATTCAAAATTAGCTGTGGCTATTTTTACGTTAATTCCTGTCCAGGTTTAGAGCTGATTGCTTATTTCACCCGATTCTTCTTATGATGGCCTCTGAAGCATTTTAGCTGCATGAGAACTGTCTCCCCATTAATCCAAATGAAAAATGTGCTGGAAGGCTTCTGGATTTTTGCGCATGGTATGAAACAGAGTTTTTCAACAGCATCAGCCAGAAGCGGACATATAATAAATTCCTATATCCATACCCCAAGGCAGACATGTTTCATTATTCTGAAGCGTGGTAAGTCATGTCATAAGTTATTGAAAATATTGAGAACAGGGTATATGTTATTCCTTAAATCACCAATAACAGAGACCTTTTTCCCGCTTTTTGTCATTACAATAACAACACAGATGGCGCCTAAGCTATTGATATAAATGAAGAAATGTTATGAAAGTGAATTTAAATGTTTTCTGAATTATTAAAGATTATTAATCTTTTCAAAAATGCAGTTGATAATGTCGTTACATTAAAAAATGATAACGAGCGAAAGAATGCGCATATTGAAATGCTGAAAACATATTTTATATTTTTGGATGTGCATAGTGATGGAGTTAAACTTTTAGAAGCAGTTGATAATAATCCCATAGAGTTCATAAATAATTTGGACGAGGCATCAGTCGAAATCTATTCTAATGTATGGGATAAAGTACTTCGTAGGCAGGGAGTAAGACTATATCATGTGCAGAAATACATAAATTCAAATAGTTACTTGTCAGTTATAGCTCCTGATGCTGTAGAAAGAATATTAGAAATTATTGGTAACAAGAGCGATAGAGTGACTGATCTTTACAGGGTAGGCCAAAGTTTATTCTTCAGGAATATGTTACCAATTGATGATAAGCCAGAAGATATAGCTAGAGTTTCGTTATTAACTCTAACAAAACGTGATTTCGGGTTGGTTGACAAAGATAATGTAAAAGCCGAGTTGGATGCGTTTAAAAATAGCCTAGATGAGTTTAGAAGTGTGGTTGTATCAACAATAAATAATGATGACTTGCAAAGGTTGTCCAGCATAGCTCGCAAAGAAACGGAAATTAAAGCATAAATGCATAACAAATAGCTACACCTGACATTTTTCGCAGTAGCTGTTTTGTGCTTAAATAGCACAAACCCAGCTCCCGCTCCAAATGAAGGTTAACATGACGTTAGCGTAAAAATGACAGAGCCATACGCAGAAGAAGATATTGAGAAGCTCTTTAATATTATGGGTCAAGGTTTGTGGTATCTGCAGCACCTAGAAAATGCTGTTTCTACATTTACAGCCCTGAAAATCCTTCAGCGCAAGAAAGAAAAAGGAACAAAAGTCACTGAACAACTTGGTGAACGCGTTTTGCTAAAACAAAAAGTACAGACACTCGGGCCATTAATCTCTTCTGCTAAGCGTGAGAAAACCATCCCAGTAGCATTAGCACAAAGATTTGATAAATTTCTCAAAGAAAGAAATTGGCTAATACACAATAGCGTCAACACTGACTACTTGGCCTTAAGAAGCCAAAACAACAAACAAGAGCTATTTAAGAGAATCGATGCATTTGCAGAAGAGGCTATTGAGTTGAAGAAGGAAATATATTTCCTTCTTGAAGAGTGGTATACAGAAGAGGGTTATGACATTGAGTATGCTTACAATCTTGCTGAACAAACACTCCGTGACGCAGAACAACGCTAACAATGCGCCCCACAGATTAGCCATCGAAAACCCAGGTCGGAACACAGTTTTCACTAATATAGCCCCACTCAATCAAGCCATCAAAAGGGAAGTCTCGATTGAAGTTGAGTGTCTGCTTTCTGAATGAATTAATCCTCTCTGACCGTCTACTTCAGGTGGAAAGCGCCCCTCGGGAGTATACCTGATAGCTAGATAGCCTTAACGGTCGCTGACTAGCCAGAAGCCGATATATAAGAAATTTCTATCTCCACACCCAAATACAGTCACACCTCGTACTTCCGAAGTGTACCCAGATATTTCATAAGTGATTGAAGCTATAGGAACAGGGTATATGTTATTCTCTAGATAAAGATAACAAGGAGCTTTTTCTTATCACATTTCAATAACAACACATGCTAAGACTAAATCGTTGATAGTTAAAGAAAAGTTATGAAATGGGTTTGTTCACTTGTTTTGTTAACAGGAAAAAAAACCCTTTAAACAAGTGTTACACGGCTTGTGATAGGGCTGTAAAACAGCCCTAGATTTAACAGCTAATTTTTGCAGCCATTTTTGTTGCACGTGGTAGCACTATTTGTGTTGGACCAGTGAGACGGATTGTCGTTGGTGTTTATCCCGCAACCGGTTATGCCACCTTTTTGCCCTTTGTGCACGATGCTCTCTCCGTTTGGCGGAGAATGTCTTACGGCCATAGTCTTATTCCTTGTTTTAGGTTAATTTAAATGTAGGCCAACAATGGCCAAGTCAACCAATAGCAAAGTACAATGTATATGTCAACAAGATTAGTAGTTAAAATATCTGCTGATAAAGGGCTGCATAACAATGCTGTCATGCGCGACCTCCTCTCCATTGGAAGTTGTGATGGTCGCCACAATACCACCAGCTCCACTCCAGGGCCATACAGTGACATACAGCGTGATTAGGTTTTAAACGGCTTTGCAGAGAGAAAAATATGGAAGATGCTGAGGCAGAAAGAATTGAAAAAGCAATATGCCACTTTCAACGTCGTGTGGAAAAAGCTTTGGCTCTAGAAAAGTTTCTAATTGAAATAGATTTTCCCGATAAGCTTGATTTAAATGACCTTCCGGCACTGGAGAAACGAGCACGTTTATACATTTTTATTGCTCAGGCCAGATATGATGCAGGCGATATATCGGAGCACGAGCTTCTATTTCACAAATGTTTCGCTATTGAGACTCAGGTTCACGAATCCAGGTGGACTAATGGTGCATACGATGCATCTCTGAAACATATTACTGAAAAAATGAAAGCAGTAGAAAAATATCATGGGCTTGCAGACGATGAATTTTGGTTAAAGTCAGATGCACCAGAGGATTATCTTCGTTTGTCGACGGAATATGATAAAGTTATGGAGCAGAAATTACTCAACACATTTGTCGAGTTTGGAGCTACTGACTTAAAAGAACTTTATCTGAGTAACAGGGAGGAATTCGATAGACTCCACGATATTGGTGGAAAATCAATTTTTTTAAAGGGTGATATACCGAGGTTAAAATTTCTGGCTTCTTCATACGAAGAAGAGGCGGGACGAGCTGAGCAAGCAGGTGCATTTTTGGCTGCTTCAGTAATGCTTGGCTCGGCAATTGAAACAAGGTTGATAGTTACTTGCTTGGAGAACCAAGAAAAGATAAAAGAAGTCTTTGATAAACTACATCTGACGAACAAAGAGCTTAAGTCCAAAAATCCAGTCACGTGCTCCTTGGATATGCTTATTAAAGTATGCTCAGCTGCAGGCTGGATTCCAGACTACAAGGCAGGGGGATTTTCTTTTAGTGGGAGTAAAATGGCCGAATTTCTTCGCTCAACAAGGAATCAAGTTCACCCAAAAGTTAAACTAAAAAACTCTAAGGGCTTAGTCATGGGGTTGGAACAGTTTAAAGATATAAGAAGTGCCCATAGCCTTCTATCGTCGTCGTTGAATTGGCCTAATAAACAAAAGCAGCCTGACGCATAGATACGCGGCTGATTTGACATTAATTACATATTATGAAGAATATTCCAACTAACGAAGAAATTCAGATAAATCTATAAGCCGTAGATGAATTAATAAAAGGTGATTCTTCTGAGAAAATTTTGGACGCTTAAATCTGTTCATGCAAAAGGTAACCGAGCCTTATGTATGACAGAAAAAGAAATAGCAGTTCGTCAAATGAGAAATTTTAAGAGGTTTATCTGAAGCCAGTTCATCGTTATCGCTCGATAAACGACTCCACCGACATTAAATCCTGCAGATTCTGATTGGGCTTAGCTGGGCTTTTCAGGGCATGCATAAAGTTTACTTGCTCATTGTGCGAAAGCGATAAGGACTGATATTCACTCAATACCACTTGGGCACGCTCTTCTGCAGACGTCAACACAAACGATGTCAAGTCTTGCCCTGTGAGTGACGCAGCTGTATTCAGCATATCCTCTAAAGCCTTGCTAATTTTAAGCTCCATACTTGCGCCCTTCAATGCTGCTGTACTCCTGACACACCTTGAACAACAGGTTACCATAGTACGGATGGTATCCTAATATTATGTTGACTTAATATTTTTGCCAAGGATTTATTGATATAAGCTGTATAATAATATCCTAATCTATTTGCCTGTTTTTCTCTTGAGAGTTTTTCCGACAAAAGGGTGGCCTCATACTTATGTAAGTGCCGGGTTTCTGCTTTCAGCCTAATCCGCTATCAGCAGATGAAGTTAACGTTTTGGATTAAAGTTTGCTTTTTGATCTGACAGTGTATGGCTTATGCACGAAATATTGTCAGATTGAGTCTGGGCTACTAAAATAACTCATATTAATAAGTTCCAGTTGTAGGAAAAACACTATTTTCTACCACGCCTCTCTGCCTATGGTGGTGTTCAGCCAGGCTTTGTCATCATCTGATAATGAAAAACTTGATTTTTGTGAGTTGGCCAGGAGTTCGGCCATTGTGTATTTGGGCATGGCAGGACGCAGTAACAGTGTATTGTTGCTCACCTCCACATCTAGTACATCTCCTACTTTAGTAGTCATTTGTTGTAATATGCCCTTGTTGAGGCGAATTGCTGCACTGTTTCCCCATTGCTGTACTTTGATTTTCATCTTGGGCGTCTCCAAAGCTCAGTACCGATAATGTTAAAACCATATCGTTACCTAAATCGTAGCAAATAGTGGGTAATAATGTTATGCCTCGGTCTGTATATATACTTCGGTTTCAGAGATAAAGACTACCCGCTGAGTAACAGGCCGCATTGTTGCTCAAGCCCGAGGCCTTATCATAGAGTTTTCCTAAAACACTTGTTAATCTATCTGCTTGATTATAAAAGAATAAAATACATAGTATGATACATTTATGTCATGTAAATGCTTGGTTTAGTGCTTGTTAAGCTGGAAAGTATGATACTTTCACTGCCGCAATGAAAATGTGCTCTAATAAAATCAATGGGTTACAGTGTGAAAAATATGATACTTTTTTGTAGATTTACACCCTGAAAATGGCCTGATAGCATAAGCATTCAGGCCTTTTTATATGGGGCGCAGATAATATCCCTGCTAAAAAATACTTGAATCATGGCATAAAATCTTTTAAATTCCCGTCCCCTTAAGCACTCCCCTTTTTGAGACAAGCTGGTAGAGAGATTTAATATGTTAGATTCAACCGTTCTATTTACAATCGTGAGCATTGTTGGCTCAGTGGCCGTGTTTGCTGTTCTGGGTGTCAGAATCACCCGACTGATGAAAACCTGCGATTCAAGCAAGCTGTAATAGTTGTCTGCTGGGCAGACAGTCTTTCGTCGTTAGTCGAATGTCATTAGTCAAAAGACTAAAGAATCAGTGATCACCGACTACGCGGCGGATCCACTGCGATTGATGTCGTCCTGAAAATTATCCTACTTTGCGTTCATTAGCGGACTAGTGTGAGTTTTATGCACAGGAAGTGCGGTATTTAGCGAGAGGCAATACGCCTACAGCGGTCTATTCGAAAAGAAAACGCGAACAACGCAAATGCACGCACTAAAGTGCAGGAGCACTTTGAACGAGCGAATGCTCGGCCCGAAGGGTGGAGCACAGGATGTGCGGAATAAATAAACGCCAGTTTTTATGTAGGCCGTATCAAACGTAGTGGATCCGGCGTGTGTCGTGCAGGCTGATCTGTGTTGAAGAAGGTAGCAAGTCATACAGCTGTCATTACAGTTGTTGTATCAGTAACCGTGCAGTAAAAGATTAGCGCCCACTACGCGCAAGCCGCTAATGAGCGCAAAGCTTACAGAGTTAAAGCTTTAATAGCGTCTATTTGCGTTGTTCGCGTTCATTCGCGTTTTCTTTTTGCTTCTGGCTTTTTGTACGTGACCAAACGATTATGGCTGCGCCTGCTCGCCCTGCATCAACGTCTGGTTACTACGAATCATCGACTGGATTTCTTCCACGTATTCTTCACCGCGAGTGGAATATCGGCTCAGGCCCTCTGCCAGAATCAGTGCGTCAAAGGGCTGGTTCTTTGCACGTAATTCAGCGCGTATATCCCGCAGCTCCGCATAGGCATGGCTTGTATTCAGGTTATGCAGATAACTGGCTACTGAATCATTGATGCTGTTGAATTTGCGCACTTCGTGATCGGTATCACTGCTGCGCTGTGATGGCACCAGGCCGCAGCCTTCACTGAAGCACCACTCACCAAACAGATTATTTCCCTGCTGTGCGAAACGTGATTGTCCCCAGGCGGATTCATTGGCTGCCTGTATCATCACCAGTTCCCTGGGGATGGTGTCAATATGTTGCAGCAGTGTATCCCAGTCGGGGTTTTCATTGTCCCATTCAAGTTTGTGTTCTTCTGCCAGTGCCTGAATCCAGGCTGCAGATTTATTGGCTTTTTTTGCGTCTAGAATTTTTTCACGTTGTGTACGAATGACATTGTTTTCGTGTATTACAATCGGTCGCAGAATATCAAAGAACAGTTGCTTTTTTTCACGGCTATTTTGTACTTCGGAATAATCAAATGCGTCGGCCTGATATGCCGGGATAGTTTGAGTTGCACTTTGTATAAGAAAGAAGCCGCCAACAGCGAGTAGAATACTGGCCAGAATAATCAGCAGGCCAAGTGATTTGGCAGGAGTTTTAGTTTGCATCTTTCAGTACCTCGTAAATCGCATTTGCCAGATGTTCAGTATCGTCCTGGTTAATAATATACGGCGGCATTAAATAAATCAGTTTACCAAACGGGCGAATCCATACGCCCTGTTCCACCAGCGCGGGTTGTATGCGCTGCATATCAACCGCTTGTTTGCATTCTACAACACCGATAGCACCCAATACCCGCACATTGCTCACTGATTTGAGTGACGCGCATTTCTCTAATGAGGCTGTCAGCCAGCGTTCAATATTATGAATGGTTTGCTGCCAGTCACTCTGTAATAACAGTTTGATACTGGCACTGGCAACCGCACAGGCCAGTGGGTTTGCCATAAAAGTGGGGCCGTGCATAAACACCCCGGGGTTGCCATTGGAAATGGTCTCAGCAACTTCGTCTGTGGTAAGGGTAGCGGCAAGGGTCAGATAACCACCGGTGAGGGCCTTGCCAATGCACATGATATCCGGCTGAATATCGGTATGCTCGGTGGCAAATAATTTTCCGCTGCGGCCAAAGCCGGTGGCAATTTCATCGAAAATTAACAGCACATTATAACGGTCGCACAGCTCACGGGCCCGGTTGAGGTAATCTGCTGAATAAAAATGCATACCACCGGCACCCTGAATAACCGGCTCAAGTATAAAGGCAGCAAGCTGCGAGTGATGCTGTTGCAGTGTCTGTTGCAGTTGCTGTAGATCCTGTGAATTACAGGCATCGCCAAATGGGCTGCCGGGTCGATCGATAAAAAACTGTTGTGCCAGCGAATGATTAAACAGGCTGTGCATGCCGGTGACCGGATCGCATACCGACATCGCGGCAAAGGTGTCGCCGTGATAACCACCACGCAGGCTCAGGAATTTCTGTTTCTCGGGTTGTTGCTTATCGTGCCAGTACTGAATCGCCATTTTCATTGCGACTTCAATCGACACCGAGCCCGAGTCGCTAAAAAAAACCGACTGTAAGTTAGATGGGGTAATTTCAACCAGTGTCTGTGCCAGCTCAACCGCCGCCGGGTGGGTGAGCCCGCCAAACATTACATGGCTCATCTGCTGCAGTTGCTGTGTAATGGCCTGATTAAGTTTCGGGTGGTTATAGCCATGGATGGCGCACCACCAGGATGACATACCATCAATTAGCTCGCGGCCATCGGCCAGTTTCAGGCGTACGCCCTGTGCAGAGACCACCGGAAACAGTGGCAGGCCGCTGCCCAGTGCAGAGTAGGGGTGCCAGATGGTTTGTCGGTCGCGTTGTAAAAGCTGTTGGTATGAATCCATAAATGCGATTGTGTTTTGCTGTCTTTGTCCAGCAAAGTCGTGCCGGAGTATCTGTCATTGAGAGCAGGTGCAGCGTGATTGCCGTGTATCTGGCCGGGCACCTGGATGAACCAGGGCTAATACTACCAGTTTATAGCCGGGCTTGTTGTGTTTATAATGCGGTACACCCATCAATTATAAGTCTGAATAACCATGTCGTTTCGATCATTTGTGCTCACCTGTTGTCTGCCGCTGTTATTAACCGCCTGTGCCACGGCGCAGCAGCCGTTGCCTTTGCCAGAGCAGGCCGGGACGGATCATGGATTGCTGTATCTTTATCGTCCGCTGGCACTGGGCAATGCGCTGCAGACGCCACAGTTAATGCTAAATGGCCAGGCTGGGCGTGCTGTGCCCAATGGTGAGTTTATCAGTTTGCCTTTGACGCCCGGACAACAGCGGCTGTCGCTGCAGCTGGCGCAGCAAAATTTATCCACGGCGCTTGATTTACAGGTGCAGTCGCAACAACTATATTTTGTACGACTGCACAGCAGTCTTGGTTTTTCGACAGCGCAGGGCTGGCAGCGAGCTTTTCAGTTGCAACAGGTCGAGCGAGAAACAGCATTGGCAGAGATGCAGCCAATGTTGCAAAAACAGCATAAGCCGATGGCCAGCGGAACAGCGGTTGATGGGAACAGCACTGATAGCAATGGCAGTCGTTTTTCTATCCAGAAAACACAGAATCCATTTGCGCGATGAGCTGGTTTAATTGTTCTGGTTCCTGTGATATCCCAATCTACAGCCTGGCTTAAAAGAAAACGCAAATGAACGCGAACAAGGCAAATAGGCGCAATTAAAGCTTTAACTCTGTAAACTTTTAGCTCATTAGAGGTTTGCGCATAGTATGCGTTAATCTTTTACTGCACGGTGACTGATATAATTGTAATAACCGCTGTATAGTTATACCTTGTTTAACGTAGGTAAGTCCGCATACCGAATCCACTGCATTTGATTCGGCCTACATAAAAAATGGCGTTTATTTATTACGCACATCCTGTGCTCCACCCTTCGGGCCGAGCATTCGCTCGTTCAAAGTGCTCCTGCACTTTAGTGCGTTTATTGGCGGACTTTAATGGTTATCAGGTAGATCCGTTGCGCTCGATGCTGCCCTGTATGAGATATCCTGCCTGCCGCGAAATACCGTACATCCTGTACATAATCGCTACCGGCATTCATGCCTCTCGCGAAATACCGCACATCCTGTACATAACCGCTATCGGCATCCATGCCTCCCGCGGAATACCTCATATCCCTGTGCATAAAAAAGGCAGGGAATTCCCTGCCTTAATGGTGACCACACTTTGTTATTTTTAAACGTACCCTAGAACTTGTAAGCGGCATTGATATAAGCATACTGGCCAGGCTCATTCATCAGCATGACATCGCCGCTGCCGTCTGCCAGCAAGGTCAGATCCTTATAGGTATTGCTCGCTGCATAGGCTCTATCCAGTAGATTGTCGATACCCGCGGTTAGTTCAAAATTTTTTGATAAATGGTGGGTTAATTTGATATTGATTACACCATAGCCGGGCAGCGCCTGTTCGCCGTTGTCTGCATCGTAGTTGTCCCAGGCATCAACCGCCACCAGTTCAATGCTGGCGATGTTTTTGTAACCGTATTCATAGTTGGCAGCAATACTGGCTTTTAACGGCGTGATTTCAGCCAGGTCGGTGTCGGTCTGTCCCGCCAGAGGCTGATCTTTTTCACCGCGCAGCCAGGCCAGGCCGAAGTCAATAAACACTGCGTCGTTAATAAAATAATTACCGCTAATTTCCATGCCATAAATTGAGGCATCGATATTTTCAAAGGCATTGATACTGGCATTGTCCGCATTGTAATAAATAGAGTCTTTTAACTGACTGTAAAACAGGCGGGTTTTAACATTAAATGTGTCGTAGCTGTTTTCCATGCCCAGATCAATTTCATAATTGCTGGTGTCATCCAGATCCGGTGTGCCGACCAGCGGTGTCATTACCATCATGCCATTAACCATGGCGCCCTGGAAATAGAGCTCACGTGCATCAGGTACCCGCGTAGACTTGCCGGCACCGATAAAATAGCGGGTACTGTCATTGGCAGTGATGGTGCTTCGGATATTGGCGCTCACGCTCTGGTAATCATTTGATGGCAGTGCGGTGTTGCTGTCAGGCGTAATGCTGGTGTCATCAAAGCGCACGCCGGCTTTAATGTCAAAGTCTGCAAAGCGTCGTTCCAGTTCGGCAAACAGTGCGGTGTTTTCTGTATCCACATCGGCAATGCTGTCATAACCGCTGACGGCTGTCTGTGTGCCTTCACCCAGGTATTCGCCATCCCAGTTGCGCACACTGCTGTCAATACCGATGCTGAGTTCGGTATCCGCATTAATATCCAGACGGTTTTTTATTTTAAAACCCTGCATCTCGGTAGTGAGATGATTGGTTTTCTCATTCAGCGAATCCGGGCCGGATGAATTACGATAGAAAGTAGACATCGGGTGATCAACGTCGGTGACATAATATTGCACATCCAGTGCGCGTGAATATTTGCCTAAATCGGTAATGCTGTATTCAATGTTGTAAAGATTTGAGTCATCGTAGATCGCATCCATCCTGCTTGATGGATAGAGAATGTCGTCACTGCGATTGGCGGTGGCGCTGAGGCGAAGTTGCTGGTTGTCGCTCAGATCAAAAAACAGTTTGCCCATCACGGTACGTTTGTCATAGGCATCGAGGTTGCGATAAATATCCTTGTATTGAACACCTGCCGGCGCTGAAGGGTCCAGGTTGGCAATTTGCTGATAAAAATCATTGCCATCACCGTCTTCATACTGACCGCTGCTTTCCCGCGATACACTCAGCATAAAGCCGACGCGTTCACTGCCGCCACTGAAACTGGACGCGGTTTTGCGATAGTCCCAGCTGGCCATATTGACACTGATTTCACCTTGTAGATCCTGCGCCGGTTTTTTGGTGGTGATCATTACGCTGCCACTGAGGCTGCCGAAGTTTTCGACATCGTAAGGGCCTTCGATGATCTCGATGCTGTCGATATTGTTAGTGAGAATATGCGAGGTTGGTGGATCCATGCGATTGGGACAGGCACCGTAGATTTTACTGTTATCAATGGTAATATTGATATTGTCTTTTTTCTGCCCGCGTAGAATGATGTCATTGGCAATGCCGCTGCGGCGCACAATCGAAACACTGGGCAGTTGTTTGTTCAGCGCATCCGCAAGATCAGCGGATTTTACTTCTTCACCGCTGACATCGCTGAGCCGGCTGCTTTCCACTGATATAGTGCCCAGTTGCTCTGCAAGAGCGATGTTGCTACTGCCCATGATGATCGGGGTGATGATGACGGCGCCGGATAAGCTGCGGCAGAGGGCTCGGCCCCAGATGAGACCTGGCGTGCTGAAGTTGCTTGTGTTTTTCATAATGGGTTTGCCCTGTGTTTAGTAAACTGTTCTGGTAAACCCATATTGCAATTCTTAAGCCATTGGTTAACTTATTGTTTATTGTGGAAATAATCCGAATCGATAAAATAAAACTGGGTGATTTCACACACCGGCCGATAAGCTTTTAAGGCATCTGACACAGTTATCTGACTGTGATAGCTTGTCTCGCGTAACAGTTGCAGATAATTATTTATATCTATTTTATATATTGCTTATAAGTCGTTGTTTGAAAAAGAATTTGATATGTTAATTGATCTTAATTAGACTGTGCAGGCAGTCCGGCAAGGGGGGCGTATGTCCGATTGTGAAATGATCAGCAAATGATAAACAGATAAAAATGAATAAAAACAACAAAACCAGCCAGTTTCGACTGTTCTCCTGCTGCTATTACTGCGGGGGTGCCTGCGCGCAGCATGCTGTGGGGGGCAGGTATCCATGATTCGTATTGTGGTCATCAATGTAAAAGGCGGCTGTGGAAAAAGTACCATCTCCACCAATCTCGCCAGTCTGTATGCCTCACGGGGCTTTCAAACCGCACTCTATGATTATGATGAGCAGAGCTCAAGCATGCGCTGGCTGGAAGCGCGTCCGCCTACCGTGCCTGCCATTTACGGCGTTACCGCACATCCCCATGCTGCCAGGGGTGTGACCCGTAGCTGGCATATGCGGGTGCCGTCGGATGTCAGCCGGTTGATTGTGGATACGCCACCCGGACTCAAGGGGCCGGCACTGGCACAGCAGATTCGGGACGCTGACTATATTCTGATTCCGGTGCTGCCTTCGTGGATGGATATCTGCGCCACCGGTGATTTTCTGCGTGAACTGATTGTGAATCTGAAGGTGCATCGTGGCCATTCGCGGATGGCAATCGTCACCAACAAGGTGCGCCGCAATACCACTGCATTTCAGGAGCTGGAACAGTTTCTGCAAAAACTCAATATCCCGGTGCTGGCGCAGTTGCGTGATACTCAGAACTATAACCGGGTGTCCCGCGCGGGTCTGGGAATTCACGAAATCAATCATCAGGCGGTGGAAGCGGATAAAAAACACTGGCAGGCGATTTTTAGCTGGATTGAAACCAACGCTAAAAACCAGCGCATTTTGCAAAGTATTCGCCAACAGGGTATGGCGTTGCAGGCGGAGCGCGATCTGCGTAATGTGTGCTGAGCGTTTTTCAGCTGAATCTGCATTCCTGAATGAGCGTTGCCGCTGAAAAAAATCTGGCCTGATTCACCTGTCTACAGCTACTGTAAAAAGCCGAGCCGGACTTATGTTTGCCGAACTGTTGCCACTCACCCCGCTGGAAACCCTGATCTGTGTTGTAATTATTTTTATTTCCTATGTGGTCAAGGGGCTGTCGGGCTTTGGCTCCGGTTTAATTGCAGTACCACTGCTGGCCTTCTTTCTGCCCATTACCTTTATTGTTCCGCTGCTTGGCCTGCTGAGTTACAGCGGCACCATTGCGCAGAGCGTGCAGTTGCGGCGCCAGGTGGCATGGCATGATATCTGGCCGCTATTACCTTTTTCGCTGGCGGGTATCAGTCTTGCGGTATGGTTGCTGGTGAATCTTGATCCACAGTGGCTGGTGCGTGGCTTGGCAGTATTTGTGGTGAGCTACTCCGTGTATGCACTATTGCCGATGCCGGTCTTGCGCGGCAGTCGCTGGTGGGCAATCCCTGCAGGCAGTCTGGGAGGTGTCGTCGGCGCACTGTTTGGCACCGGCGGGCCCTTCTATGTGATCTATCTGAAACTGCGCGGGATGGACAAGAGCCAGTTTCGCGCCAGTATCGTGTTGGTATTCCTGCTGGATGGTGGCGTGCGTATTATCGGTTATGCACTGAGCGGACTCTACACAATCAATGTTATCTTAATGTTGCTGATACTGCTGCCGGTGCTGATCCTGGCAATGCTTGCGGGTAATCATCTGCATATCAAGCTCAATCAGCTTTATTTCAACCGTCTTATCAGCAGCCTGCTTCTTATCAGTGGTGTGATGTTGCTGTATAAATCGTTTTCTAGCTGATAGCACAAACGTTTTTTACTGGCAGAGCCAATCCCGCTTTGGGTAAAATCAGTGAGCTGTATTTTTTCTGTTGTTAATTTGATCAAGAGTAAACCCTGTATGAATAAAAACCTGATGACCAATCTGCTGGCCGCACTTATTGTTGTTGCGGGCTATGTGTTACAGCAGTCATTGTTATTAAGTATCGGGCTGTTCGCACTGTCCGGGGCGCTGACCAACTGGCTGGCGATTCATATGCTGTTTGAAAAAGTTCCAGGGTTGTATGGTTCTGGCGTTATACCGGCACGCTTTGAAGATTTCAAACTGGGCATTAAAAAGCTGATGATGACGCAGTTTTTTACGGCTGAAAATATTGATCGTTTTCTCAAGGGCGATGCAGAAAATCGCGACCTGCATCTGGCGCCGGTGATTGAAAAGCTGGATCTATCACCGGCGTTTGATTCACTGGTAGAGACTATTATGCAGTCATCGTTCGGTAATATGCTGGGTATGTTTGGCGGTGCCGATGCGCTGCAACCATTGAAGCAGCCGTTTATAGATAATATGAAACATTCGTTAAGCGAGATGACGCGCAGCGAGGATTTTCAGCAGATATTGCGGGATGAACTGGAGCAGCCGGACGTGATGTCGGATATTCGCCAACAGATTGAAAGCATTGTTGAGCAGCGACTCAATGAATTAACGCCGCAACTGGTAAAGCAGATTGTGCAGCAGATGATTAAACAGCACCTGGGCTGGCTGGTGGTGTGGGGCGGTGTATTCGGTGGGCTGATTGGTCTGCTGTCCGGCTTGCTGCTGAATCCGGCCTGATGGAAAACTATCAGGCGTGCTGGAAACGGGTGAGGGTATTTCTACCGGACTTTTTCGATTGATACAGCGCCTTGTCGGCCTCTTCAATCAGTTGCCGCGGGCTGCTGCTTTTATCATCCGGGGTGAAGCTGGCCATGCCGATGGAGATGGTTACCCTGATAAGCTGCTGGTTCACTTCAATGCCAGGGGATGACTGTAATGATGTCATTATCCGCTTTAACAGTGCGTAGGCATCGTCCTCATCGGTGTTGTGTAATAGCAGCAAAAATTCGTCACCACCGTAACGCGCCAGGCTGTCCTGTTGACGAATTTGCGAGGAAAAAAAGCGGGCAATATTCTGCAACACCAGGTCACCACCCTGATGACCGTAAGTATCATTAATCGGTTTGAAATTGTCGATATCGATAAACGCCAGTGACAGTGGGCGCTGGCGACGTCTGGATATTTCAAACTCGGTGGCCAGTAGTTCTTCTATGTGCTTGCGGTTGCTGGTGCCGGTGAGGTGGTCACTGTTGGCTTGCTGCGCGATGTTTTGTGCTTTTTTCTGTAAAGATTCAATTTCCTGCTGGCGCTGATTAGTTTGCTGAATCAGTTTCAGGCTCTGATCTACCAGAATATCCCGCGCTTCATTTAAAATCTGTTCGCGACTTTTTTCATCAAGCAGTGTCACATCAAACAGACTGGCCATGTCCGGTAATTGTGAATCAATCTGGCTGATAAATTCGTAAAACGCAGTCTGGTTCATGCCCAGCAGCTGCTGCACAGAATTGCAGTGTTCCTCAATAATGCGTTCACGATCCTGATCAAGCCAGATATCGCTGAGTACACCGGACAGCCAGACGCACTGGGTAAATTCCCTGGACGATATCTCAGAGGAGACATTGCAGTCTTTGCAATGGCTACATAACACCGCCTGATAGAGTTTCTCAGGCAGTTGCCAGGATTTTAACAGCCAGGCACCTATGTCCGAATGATCAATGCCCCAGTGTGATTTTTCACAACGCACCCGCTCGAAATGGGTTTTATTGTTGCTGTCCTGGTATTCGCAGTCATCTGCGGGATCAGTCAGTCCAGCACAGCTCACTGCCAGCATGCCAATGTCCTGCAACAGGCTGGCCAGGAAAAACTCTTCCAGATTTTTTTCATTCAGCACAAGGCCAATCTGTCTGGCGACAGTGGCGGAAATAATCGAGCGTTTCCAGAAATGGTGAAAACCATCATCGTCACTGGTCTGGCTTTGCAGAGAGGAGACCAGTGAAAAACTCAGTCCCACCGTGAGGGAGGCGTTCAGACCCAGCACGGATAACGCATCGCGCAGTGTAGTGACTTGATGGGCACGAGCATAAGCAGGTGAACTGGCGATTTTCAATAATTTGGCGCTGAGTGCCGGATCCGGGCTGACAATGTCGGCAACCTCGGCAAGACTGATCTCCGGATCCTTGCTGGCCTCGATAATACGCACCACAACTGAGGGCAAGCTAGGCAGGCTGTTGCAGTTGCTTAGCTGTTGCTCGATTTCGGCAGGTAGCTCGAGACTTTTATGGCATTGACTCATAGGTTGGATCCGTGTGTGTCTGGATGAGCCTTTGCTGCATCCAGTCTGTTTATTCAACAAGTATACATATATTTTCGCTGCCGCAATCCGCCGGCTGTTATGGGCTGCTGCTTACTGGTCGAGAATGTCGATTATTTCATGTCGGCTGAATCCCCAGTCCTGCGGGGTTTCAACACTGTCGATTTGCTCGTTCGACTGCGCCAGGTTAATCAGTTTGCGCGGAAGCGGCGCCTTGCTGTTGCAGGAGTAGAATACCTTAACCATCGGCATCAACAGGCTTTGCGTGCTCTGCTCGGTGACCACTGCAAGTCGCCCCGACTTGAGCTTAAGCAGGGTGCCGCTGGGGTAGATACCAATAGTTTTAACAAACGCCTGAAAAATCGCTTCATCAAAATGGCCATCTTTCCACTCCACCATTTTCTTCAGTGCATAGGCCGGTTCCCAGCCTTTTTTGTAGCAGCGATCCGAGGTGATGGCGTCATATACATCACAGATAGCCCCCATGCGCGCTTCCAGGGATAGAGCTTCAGCGGACAGCTTATCAGGGTAGCCGCTGCCATCCACCCGCTCATGGTGGTGCAGGCACACGTCCAGTGCGATCTCGTCGATGTCACCGGAGCGTTTTAATATTTCCCAGCCACTGCGTGGGTGCCCCAGCACCACCTTGAATTCATCGTCGGTGAGCTTGCCCGGCTTGTTGAGTATTTCATCGGGAATCGACATCTTGCCCACATCGTGTAATAAACCCGCCATGCCCAGTGTGTGCAGGCTGCCCTGATAATTCAGTTGCTTGCCCAGTGCAATCATCAGTGCGCATACCGCCACCGAATGTAGATAGGTGTAGTCGTCCTTGGTTTTCATACGGCTGACGGTGAGCATGGCGCTGGCATTACGTTCAATCGAGGCGGAAATTTCTTCCACCAGCGGTGCTACATCCGCAGTACTCACCGAATTTCCCATGCGTGCTTCCTGCAGCACTTTCATGGTGGCCTGGCGTGCCTTTTCCAGGGTTTCACGGGCGGCGCTCATTTCCTTTTCAATGGGTATATTACGCTGAGTTGCTGCCTGTTTGTCTGGCACTGTGGGTGAGGGCTGTGTGGCTGTTTCGCTGGCAGCACTATTGCCTGCGTGATCCGCTATATCCAGCCCCTTGCCGGTATCAATCCATACATGTGTAACCGCGGATTCCTGCAGGGTTTTCAGCCGCTTTGGGCTGTCCAGCTTGAATGAGCTTTTCCAGAAGGGGTGCTGCAGCCAGTTGCCATCCAGCCTGTCGATAAACATGCCGAGACGAAGTTCGCTTACGGGTATTTTTTTTCGCATGGAAGTCGTGAGTTGCTATCAGTTGGAGTTTAAAGTCTAGTACACAGCAAGGGGTTTGCCGCATGTTTAGCTGATGCCTGTTTAGCATCAATCCGTTAGATGCGTGTGCAAAATACGTTATTCCGGGCAAAAAGAAAACCCTTCAACGGGTGAAGGGAGGCATTTTACCTCCTGTGAATCCACTCCTTAGTATTGTCGACTGGTATAAAACCTGCAATGCGGGTCGTTTATGTCGTCTAAGCACAGCCATTCAGCTCCACTGTGTGGAGGGGAGCTAATCGGTATCTGCGTCTGCCGTCTCTGCAGCGTGGTGGTAATACGGGTTTATGTGCCAGCTTCATGCCAGATCGAAGGGGTGGCAGGGTGGGATCATACCGGCTTCCGGCGGGATAAAACCATTATGCGGATAAACAGGTAAAAATCGGGCTATATCCGTGTGCAAACACCGGTTATAGTTAGGGCTTGTAGTAACCCGTGCACAGTTGCAGTTGAGAAAATGGGCTGCAATGGGGTAAATAGAATCAATACATTTGGGGTGAGATTGCGTAACTAATGCCAGATATTTATGTAGGGCGACAGCCCATTTATAATCGCGCGCTGGGCGTCTACGGCTACGAGCTGTTGTTCAGAACAGGCCAGGTGAATGCGGCAAGTGCCGGTTATGTCTCCTCCGATGGCGCCACCTCAACCACCCTCATTAACACCTTTCTTGAAATCGGTCTGGAACGCCTGGTGGGCAAACGCTATGCGTTTATTAACCTGTCGGAACAGTTTCTGCTGGAAGAAGACTCGCTGCCCATATCGCCGCAGCAGGTGATACTCGAAGTGCTGGAAGACGTGCCGGTGAATATGCGCCTGCTCAAGGCGGTGAAGCGCCTGTCAGAAAAAGGTTTTATTATCGCGCTGGATGACTACATCTATAACCCGGCGCACAAGCCGCTGGTGGCGATGGCGGATATTATTAAAATCGATATCAAGCAGCTCAGCCAGAAAGAACTGATTAGCCATGTCAAAATATTGAAAAAATTCAGTGCAAAACTGCTGGCAGAGAAAATTGAAACCATCGAGGAATACGAATTCTGTCTGAAGCTGGGGTTCGATTACTTCCAGGGTTATTTCCTCAGTCGGCCTCGCATTATAAAAAGCCAGTCGCTGCCCACCAATAAGGTGGCGGTGCTGAACGTGCTGTCGGTGTTGCAGAATCCGGATGCAGATACCGAAGATGTAGAAGAGGCCATCAGCTTTGATGTGTCGATGAGTTATAAAATACTCAAACTGATTAACTCATCGTTTTTCAGCTTCAGTCGCGAAATAGAATCCATACGTCAGGCGATTGTGCTGCTCGGGCGTAAACAACTCTCCAGCTGGGCCTCGATGATTGCGCTGTCACGACTGGATGACAGGCCATCGGAAATGGTCCGTCTGGCGATGACTCGCGCAAAAATGTGCGAAATGCTGGCAGAAAAAGCTGGCCTGAATGTGATAGAAAGCTACTTTACTGCCGGCCTGTTCTCCGCGCTGGATATCTTAATGGAACGAGATATCAGTGATGTGATTAAACCATTGCCACTCAGCGAAGAAATTGTCACCGCTCTGCTGAAGCGTCAGGGTCCAATAGGCGAAGCGCTGCAATGTGCCATCGCCTATGAACTGGCAGAAATAGAAACCGCACAATTCCACCAGCTAAGCGCCGATGATATATATGTAGCCAATGTCGAAGCAGTGAGCTGGGCGAATATGGTGATGGATATCTAGGGAAGCTCTGAAAAACTCAGAGGTTCCGCGGCACAAGGATGTGTCGCCATTTTCAATAACTGCTAAGTTATTGAAAATGAAAAACAAATCAAAATCGCATTTTGATTTGTTTTTGCTCTGATAATTCACGGATGAATTATTCAGAGCTTCCCTGGAAAATACGACGAGTGCTGGCAGGGTGGTATCAGGCAAAACGGACCGCCCCTTGCCGATTACAGAAGATGGAGGGTAAGTGTCAAAGCCCTTAAGCGACGCTATTTGATTTTTTAAAAAACACCCGCTCAACCATCAACGGAGCAACTTCTCTCAGTTGTTATTGTTGTTGTCAGCCGGGTTGTCGGCGGCTTATGTATTGGCATCCGCGCAGGTAATACAGAATCTGGCATAGGGGATGGCCTGGAGGCGGGCTTCATCAATGGGCTGGTTGCAGCTCTGGCAAATGCCAAAGCTGCTGTTTTCAATGCGCAACAGTGCCTGGTTGATCAGCATCAGTTCATTTTTTGCTTCATCGTCCAGCGCGTTCAACACGTCATCATTTTCCAGCTGACTCGCCTGTTCGGCGAAATCTTTTTCAATGGCCTGATGCTCGCGGTGCAGGTCCCTGTCAAGCGCGTCTACACGCTGCATGAGCTGGTTGCGTAAATCGAGTAGCCGGGTTTTGTAAGCGTCTGTGTTCATGATTATGAGTGTCTCCGCCGGGGTGATTCGAACTGACCTGTTGCGCGCCTGGCGCTTATGCCGATTGTATTATATTAAACAATTCGTCTTTCAGGTGCAGGCGCTCTTTTTTAAGCTCTTCGGTGAACTCGTCGGACGGAGTTTCTATGCCCTCTTCTATGCGTCTTACCTGATGATCTACATCATGGTATTTGTCGAACAGTCTGGCGAAGTGGGGGTTGCTGGTTTTCAGTTCGTGAATACGTTCCTTATGTTCGGGCAGTTCATGAATTAGATCGTGTTTTTCGCCTAGCATGGTGTTTCCTCATGGGATTTATGTTGTCTGTTCATTAGCTTACGTCATCTGGCTGCACGGTTGTTGATATGGAACAACTGCCAGATAAATCCTCTGACTTTGCACAACCAGTTAAGATAAATCTTAGATGATAATCTGCTGAATTTATATTGCGGGTTGCCATTTTTACAGTTGCAGAAGCTTCTGGCGATTAAGGCTGCATGTTAATATCAGGCTGACCGATGGCATATGCCTCTGCGTTAGCCACGCCCTGTTAACTTCGATGTTCAAGGAACACTGTTTGAAAGTGATGCAGCATATTAGCCGTATCTGTGCCGGTAGCGCCATGGGACGAGAGCTGTTTCACTGCGAAGACGAGATGGGGCTGATTCTGGTCACTCAACGGGGCGGTAAACGGGTGCTCAGTTTTGCTAGTGGATTTGAGCAGAGCAGTGTGCTGATCGAATGTCCCGCCCGTTTAACCCACGAATACACACAGATTATGCTGCTCGGGCTGCTGTTCGTTGAGGTGCGGCACATCACTCTGCTGGGGCTGGGTGGCGGCGGGCTGGTGCATTGCCTCAGTCATTTCTATCCACAGTGTCAATTGCAGGTGGTGGAGCTGCGCCAGCAGGTGATCGAGGTGGCCAGAAACTGGTTCGAGCTGCCACAGACAGAGCAGATTGTGCTGCATTGCGGTGATGCTGCGCGCTATATTGCCGGCGCACCTGCTGCGCATACCGATCTGATATTAAGTGATCTGTACGAAGCCGACGGCATGAGCGAAGTGCAGGCCAGTGTGTTTTATATTCGAAGTTGCGCACGACACCTGAGCGATAGCGGTGTGATGGTGCTGAACTTTCACCAGTTGCCAACATCACAATCGGAACTGATGCAGGTGATCAGCGAGCAGTTTTCCGAGGTGTTTGTGTGTGATGTATTCAGTGGTAATTATGTGATGTTCTGCCTTAAAAGACCGATGCAGGATTCGCTGTCCGCCATGCTGCCACAGGCCAGGGCGCTGGCGAAGTATTTACAAATGCCTCTACTGTACTATTTTCGCCAGCTGCGTCGGTTTGAGGATGAGGCGATTTAATTCAGTATTAATAATGTGTATTCCGTGCTTCTGTTTTTCATATCCAGGTGGTTGCGAGTAAATGGACGTTGAGTGGATAATAGAGATGAATGCAGTAGCAGGGACATATGTGTCGCCAATTGAACTATTGTTCAGAGGTGCCCTGGCATCGGTTTATTAAATATCAGTGCCGATTTGGCATATTTGCGGGAGAGTAAAATGTTAAACAGCTTAAAAATATTAACCGGGTTTGTAGCCTGTAGCATGATGGTTTCGGTGGCATACGCCAATGACGGGATCAAGTCACGTTCGCAGCAAAGCAAGCAGGTGGTACAGGAATTTGCCGGTCAGCTGAAGGGTGAGCTGCAGAGTGCCATGAAAGCAAAGGGTCCCATGTATGCGGTGGATGTGTGTCATAAAAAGGCTCCGGAAATTGCGCAGCAGTTATCGGAAAAATACGGTTGGGAAATTGCCCGCACCAGTTTGAAGGCACGAAATGCCGGTAATCAGCCCGATGCCTGGGAAAAGTCGGTGCTGCAGAAATTTGAACAACGTAAGGCCGACGGCGAGGATGTGAAGCTGATGGCCCATGCAGAAATTGTTGAAACCGATGGTAAAAAACAGTTTCGTTTCATGAAAGCGATTCCAACCGATACGGTGTGTCTGGCCTGTCACGGTGGCAATGTTGCGCCTGAGCTGAAAGCTAAAATCGACGAACTGTATCCACAGGATGCTGCCACCGGCTTCAAGCAGGGTGATATTCGCGGCGCTTTCAGTATTGTGCAGCCTATGTAATGGCACTGTCATAAGGACGTAATGATCCTGTTTTCATTGTCGTTTAAATCAGGGTGTGTCGGCAGCAGCAGACACACTCTTTTTTATGCACAGGATGTGCGGTATTTCGCGAGAGGCAGGACGCCGCTGGTGACCTCTCTGAAAAGAAAACGCGAACAACGCACTAAAGTGCAGGAGCACTTTGAGCGTGCGAATGCACGGCCCGAAGGGTGGAGCACAGGATGTGCGGAATAAATGCACGCGAATAAGCGCAAATTATTATGCAGGCCAGATCAAATGAAGTGGATCCGGCGTGACTCGTGAAGATTGAACTGAGGTAAGTCGCTAATGAGCATCATAGTTTAAATATAATGCATTGATTGAGACCATTCGCGTTTTCTTTTTGTGTCAGACATCATGCAGCTCTGGCATACCTCTATGGGACCTGATGGAGCACGCTGCGCCTGATATTGCCTGCGAAAGGCTCTGTCCACACATTTGCGTTTATTTGCGTCCATTGGCGGACTGCTGTGCATTTGGTGGCCTCAAGCCATTCCCTCTGTATTTGTCGTTGATTTTTGCATTGTGCAGGCCGTCTGGCGGGGAAGTCTCGTCCCAGTCACCCGCCGAAAGGCTTGCTATTTGCCTTTGGCTTTTGCCTTAAAAGTGGTAAAATTATCAGGGTGCCTCTGAACAATGCTGATATGTCTCTGCGAGACCTGAAGCGTGCAGCTACTAGGCGTGCTTCGCAGTGAATGGCCAGGTCCTTCAAGAAGCACAACACAGTAGATGTGCGCTTCAGGCCTCGCCCTTCGGGGCTTACAGGTGTGCCCGCACTCTGCGTTAGCGTTTTTCACCAGGCTTGAGCCTGGTGAAAAACACTGCCTTGATTGCGAACCCACCTGTAAGCCAGAGATATGTCATCATTATTCAGAGGTACCCTAGTTCCCTTTTTGTAAACATGCAGGCTATATGGCGCGCAAACTCTATATCAAAACCTTTGGTTGCCAGATGAATGAATATGATTCGGCCAAGATGCACGATGTGCTGGCGGAGTCGGAAGAGATCATACAGGTCGATACCCCGGAAGAGGCCGATATCCTGCTGTTGAATACCTGCTCGATACGAGAAAAAGCCCAGGAGAAGGTGTTTTCGCTGCTTGGCAAGTGGAAAACCTGGAAACAGGACAAGCCCGGCCTGGTGATTGGAGTGGGTGGCTGTGTGGCATCCCAGGAAGGCGATGCCATCCGCCAGCGGGCGCCCCATGTGGACATGGTGTTTGGCCCGCAAACCCTGCACCGACTGCCACAAATGGTAAAAGGTGTCACCATTGATCATATCCCGATGGTGGATATTTCCTTCCCCGAAATCGAAAAATTCGACAACCTGCCCGAGCCCAGGGCGGAAGGCCCCAGTGCCTTTGTTTCGATTATGGAAGGCTGTAGCAAGTACTGCACCTTCTGCGTGGTGCCCTATACCCGTGGCGAGGAAATTTCCCGTCCCTTCGACGATGTGCTGGCCGAAGTGGCCCAGCTGGCGGCACAGGGGGTGCGTGAAATCAATCTGCTGGGGCAGAATGTCAACGCTTACCGCGGTGAAATGCATGACGGTGAAGTGGCCGATCTGGCGTTGCTGATTCATTATGTGGCGGCGGTGGAGGGCATTGAGCGCATCCGTTTTACCACCTCGCATCCAGTGGAGTTTTCCGATTCACTGATTCAGGCCTTTGCCGAAGTGCCGGAGCTGGTGAGCTTTGTGCACCTGCCAGTGCAAAGTGGTTCGGACCGCATCCTCGCGACAATGAAGCGCGGCCATATGGCACTGGAATACAAATCCAAAATTCGCCGCCTGCGTGAGGCCCGGCCGGATATCACCCTGTCCTCCGATTTTATCATTGGCTTCCCCGGTGAAACCGATGTAGATTTCGAACAGACCATGCAGCTGATCGAGGATATTGGCTTCGACCACTCCTTCAGTTTTATCTACTCAGCGCGCCCCGGTACACCGGCCTCATCTTTAGTCGATGATGTGCCCATGGAAGTAAAAAAACAGCGACTGGCGCGCCTGCAGCAACGCATTAATGAAATGGCGGCGGAGATTTCCGAAGCCATGGTCGGCACCGTGCAGCGCGTACTGGTTGAGCGTCCGTCAAAAAAGGATGCGCGGCAGATGGCGGGGCGCAGTGAAAATAATCGCGTGGTGAACTTTGACGGCCACGCGCGTCTAATCGGGCACTTTGTTGATGTAAAAATCACCGCCGCCTATGCGAATTCACTGCAGGGCGAGTTTATTGATATTGCCGTCATTGACCGTGCCCGTCTCACCGCCTGATCGCGCCTTGCCCACTTTCCAACACCGATGCGTATTGCCCTATGACAGACAGCCTGGATATTGATTTTAAACCGGCCGATAACGACCGCCTTGCCAATCTGTGCGGGCCAATGGATGAAAATCTGCGTCAGGTGGAAGCCCGACTCGGTGTAGAAATTACCCACCGCAACCACCATTTTCAGCTGATTGGTGAAACTGACAATGTGAACATGGCCGGCGATATTCTGAAAGACCTGTACCGCACCACCGAACATCAGCAACTGTCGGCCAATCTGGTGCATCTGCAGTTGCAGGAGTCCGGTTTGCAGGCGCTGGAAGGTGATGATGCACTGGATGCCAGTCAATGGAGCCTGCGTTTACGCAAGGGCGTGATCAAGGGACGTGGGCAGAACCAGGTAAAGTATCTGCAAAGTATTCAGCAACATGACCTGAGTTTTGGTATTGGTCCGGCAGGCACCGGTAAAACCTATCTGGCGGTGGCCTGTGCGGTGGAGGCGCTGGAAGAAGAGCGGGTGCGGCGGCTGTTACTGGTGCGCCCGGCGGTGGAGGCGGGTGAGCGGCTGGGCTTCCTGCCCGGTGATCTGGCACAGAAAATCGACCCCTATTTACGCCCGATGTACGATGCACTGTATGAAATGATGGGCTTTGAGCGGGTGGCCAAACTGATTGAGCGCAATGTGATAGAAATTGCGCCGCTGGCCTATATGCGTGGCCGCACCCTGAATGATGCGTTTATTATTCTGGACGAAGCGCAGAACACCACACGGGAACAGATGAAAATGTTTCTGACCCGTATCGGCTTCGGCTCCACCGCGGTGGTCACCGGTGATGTGACACAGATTGATTTGCCGCGCGGCGTTCATTCCGGCCTGCGCCATGCGGTGGAAGTGCTGAAAGATGTGGATGATATCGCCATGACGTTTTTCAATCCCCGTGATGTGGTGCGCCACCCGATGGTGAAGCGCATCGTCAAAGCCTATGACGCTTACGAGGCAATCCAGACAGATGATGGCGACTCGCCAGCAAAACGGTCATAATCACGCCATGAGCCTGCACATAGATATTCAGATTGCCGATGAACTGGCTGACTCCGTTGAGGAGCCTCCGCCGCGAGAGCAATTGCAGCGCTGGGCCGGAGCCGCCTGGCAGGGTGATGCGCACAGCGAAGTGGAAGTAGCACTGCGCATTGTCAGTGCCGACGAAAGCCAGCAGCTTAACCGTGACTATCGCGGCATAGACAGGCCCACTAATGTCTTATCCTTTCCAATGCAGATAGATGATTTGCATCTGCCCACTGATTTAACCCCTGATGAGTTCACCGCAGACGAGCTGGCTGATACACACTGGCAGATGCTGGGTGATCTGGCGATCTGCGCCGAGGTGGTGGCAGAGCAAGCGCAACAACAGCACAAATCACTGCAGGCGCACTGGGCGCATATGCTGGTGCACGGCTTGTTACACCTGCAGGGTTATGATCACATAGAAGCGGACCAGGCGCAGCGCATGGAACAGCTGGAAACACAGATTATGCAACAACTGGGTTTTTCTGATCCCTATCAGGCAGACGCAGAACTGACAACTTCGGTAACGGATTTAAATTCATGAACGAAAGCACCAGCAACGGCTCGAAAACAGCACAGACAAAAGAGGAGTCTTTAAGTCTGTTTGAAAAACTCAGCCGTATTTTTCTCGACACACCACAGAACCGTGATGAGCTAATTGAAATCCTGCAGGCCGCAGAAAAACACGGTCTGCTGGATATGGATGCACTGGGCATGATTGAAGGTGTGCTGCAGGTGTCGGAAATTCAGGTGCGCGACATTATGGTGCCGCGTTCGCATATGGTGGTGCTGAGTGAAGACAACAGTTATGAGGAAATGCTGCCGGTGATTAATAACTCCGGACATTCGCGTTTTCCGGTGATCGGTGAAAGCCGCGACGAGATAGTCGGTGTGTTGCTGGCCAAGGATTTACTGCGCTATGTGGACGAAGACAGTCGCAAGGGTTTTGACATTAAAGATGTGTTGCGCAAGGCGGTGTTTGTGCCGGAAAGCAAACGCCTGAATGTGTTGCTGAAAGAATTTCGTGCCAGTCGAAACCACATGGCCATGGTGGTGGATGAATACAACGGCATTGCCGGTCTGGTGACCATCGAAGACGTGCTGGAGCAGATCGTGGGCGACATCGATGACGAACATGATGTGGAAGATGTGGGTAATATCCGTCGCATGGGGGTGAATCGTTATTCGGTTAAAGCCTTAACGCCGATTGATGAGTTCAATGAGTTTTTTGACAGCGGCTTTAATGAAGATGAATCGGATACCCTGGCCGGCATGTTAATGAAACATCTGGGGCACATGCCCAAACGCGGTGAATCGATTATGATCGACAACTACCTGTTCAAGGTGATGAGTGCCGACAGTCGGCGCATTAAACATGTGCAGTTGATACTGTTGCCTGAGTCTTCAAAACAGGACAGCGTATCGGAAGACCTGCTCTGATTTTTTATACGTCACGCCAGCAGCTGTTTGTTAACAGGCTGCTGTTTAACAGTTTAAAGGAACAATGCTCAATTACTGATGCCAGTGGCCCTGTTATTTAAAAAGAATCCCTATTACCTGCAGGAATGGGCATTGCTGATCAGCGGTGCGCTGATGCCGTTTTCCTTTGCCCCTTACGGACTGTTCTGGTTGCAGTTTCCGTTACTGGCGCTGCTGTTTTTAAGCTGCTTGCAACAAACTCCCGGCATTGCCATGCGACGTGGCTTCATCTTTTCACTGGGCTTTTTTGCACACGGCATTCACTGGATTTTTTACAGTCTGCATTACCATGGTGCGGCACCGCAGGCACTGGCAATTATTATTGTGGTGTTACTCGCCGCCTATCTGAGTTTGTTTCCGGCACTCGCGCTGTACCTGAGTAATCGCCTGTTTAACCAGCTTGGCGCGCCGTTGTTGCTGTTGATTTATTCCATTGGCTGGATGCTGTTCGAGTGGCTGCGCGGTTATTTTCTCACCGGCTTTCCCTGGCTACAGCTTGGTACGGCTCATGTGGATAGCTGGCTGTCCGGGTTTGCCCCCCTGTTTGGCGGGCTGGGGGTGGGCCTGCTGGTTGCACTGATTGCAGCCGCGCTGGCGTTATCGTTATTAAGAAAACAGTCGTTGTACGTGCTGGTCGTTGGTGGTGTGATTTATCTGGCGGGCTTTCTGCTTGGTCAGATCAGCTGGACGCAGCCCGTGGATGAGCCAGTGAAGGTGAGTCTGCTGCAGGGCAATATTCCCCAGGGGCAAAAATGGCGACGCGAGATGTATGCGCCGACCCTGCAGATGTATCGGGAGTTGACGCGGCAGCATCTGCACAGTGATCTGATTATCTGGCCGGAAACGGCCATACCCGGTTACGCTGATCGGGTGACGGATTATTTATCCGCGCTGGCTCTGGAAGCGCAACGCAGCAACACCGAGGTGCTGCTGGGGGTGTTTGTGCGCGATGCGCAAACTGGGCGTTATTATAATTCGCTAATGGATTTAAACGGTCAGCTGTACAGGAAACGGCATCTGGTACCGCTGGGGGAATATTTCCCGCTGCGCCCGCTGCTGGGTTTTTTTGCACAGTGGATCGATATTCCCATGTCGGATATAGATAGTGGTGAAAGTGATCAGCCGCTGATTAAAGTGGCCGGTCAGCCGGTGGGGGTGAGCATCTGTTTTGAAGATGCGTTTGATCGTGATGTGCTGCAGGATCTGCCCGAGGCCACACTGCTGGTGAATGTGAGTAACGATGCCTGGTTTGAAGATTCACCACAGCCCTGGCAGCATCACCAGATTGCGCAGATGCGGGCACTGGAAAGCGGACGCAGTTTGCTGCGGGTGACCAATACCGGGGTGACCTCATTTATCGGTGCAGACGGTCGGGTGCAGGCCATGGCGCAGCAGTTCAAACGCGAAGTGCTCACACATGAAGTGCAGGCCTACAGTGGTGCTACACCCTATGTGCGCTGGCAGAACTACACGTTGATTAGCGGCGGGTTGCTTATGCTGCTGGTGTTGTATAAGCGCCAGGCTGGCCGTGTCAAAAAGAAGCCCAGGGCTGCTGCCTGATGAATCTCGGCGAGTAATAATGGCGTGGTTTAATCGTTGATCAAGTGCAGCCGCTCAATGTATTCAGTGTGCAGCTGATCGTCTGCAGACGGTATGTTCTGTGTGCTGCTTTTGCGCAGGGCGGCCTCCACCCGCGCGGCATTGATAAAACGCGGATTGATGATTTTCGGGTACAGTGGGTGCAGCGTGTCTAGCAGCAGTGCACGGCTGCACGCGGCTTCTTCAAAAATTATGCGCTGGCCTTCACTGAGTGAATCCAGCAACAGCAGCCAGGGTGATTGCCATTGAATAAACTGGTTAATCAGTTTGCTGTGCTGTTTATCATGTCCGCTGCGGTTAAGCATAAGTACGTCAAAGTCGCGTTCATTCAGTTCTCGTGCCATTAGCGTTTGCGGAATATGATGCCCGTGCATACCAGTGCCGTGGCCATCCATACTGCGCTTAAACCATTGTGCCCGTGGTGGCAGGCCACATTTCTGATTGATATAGCCGGTGAGATAGGCACCGGCGCTGCGTGGTTTGTCGGCGCATTTAATCTGTGTATAAGCCTTAGATTCAAACTCGTTACAGCACAGCTGTCCGGCGCGCCAGTCGAGCAGCGGCCGCTTGTTCATATCCGTCTCGCGCAATGAACTGTCGATCAGCGCCAGCGGCCTGTAGTCACTGTCCAGCAACCAGAGTTCGTAGTGATCGAGAAACGGGAAGGGTGTGTCCTGATAATGCTCGAGCAGAAACTCATACACCCGCGCGCCCTGTTCCTGCATGCGCCTGAAATCATCGGCGGGATAGGTCGGCCCGCGTTTTAATCCACCCTGTGCAGACCAGTGGCCATAATGAATATCGCAAATCTGTGTCTGCTGCCCGTGCTGCAGACGCGTTGCCCGTTGCCGGTTTCGGACATAAATATCCCAGTGTACACCATCCAGACTGAGCGCCTCGGCACCCCTGTACGCAATAATATTCATTGAGCCGCGAAACGGGTTAAGCAGGCGTTGCGAGTATTTGATACAGGGCATGGCAGTGCTTCTGCTATTCAGGTCAGGGGGCGCGTCTCAGTCGTTGTAGTGCTGTGCAAACTGCTGCAGCTCCAGCCGGGTTTTGTCGGCCACGGATAAAAACAGTTCCAGCACCTTCTGTTCGATGATCTCAATATCCAGCAATAACCACTCACTGAATTCATGGCTGGACTCCATCAGGTATTCGGCCGCATCGTTGATGTCGTGGCGGATGTAGCGGGCCACTTCGTCGGCCTCATCCAGGGTGACTTCGCCCAGATGCACCGCCTGTTGCTGGGCCTGCTCAATCGCCTTCTGCAGGGTGGGCATGGCGTGGGCTTCGGCATGATCGATGGTATCTTTTACGCGGCGCATCATCTGGTTGTAGGATTCAATCAGTGACGATGGGTTTGGGCTGTCCTGAGACCACATTAGACTTACCTCATTCAATCTGTCTTGTATAATCACCTGCACCGAACCACAGGCGGTGAGATCAGGCGGAACCACAGTCTGCTGTGGTGGAGTTCGCTGAGTCGTTTGCAGAAACCCGAGTTTCCTAAAGCCTCGACTCTGATGTATCCTTCATACCCTTTTTATAGCTCATATTTGCAGCATGTCTGTGAACCCCAACCCATTTGAAGCCAGTTTAGATGCAAGAAAATTACAATCCACAACAGATCGAACAGCAAGCCCAGAAATTTTGGGAAGAAAATCAGGTGTTTAAGGTTAGCGAACAGGCTGACAGGGAAAAGTTCTACTGCCTGTCGATGTTTCCCTATCCCAGTGGCCGGCTGCATATGGGGCATGTGCGCAACTACTCCATCGGTGATGTGATCAGCCGCTACCAGCGCATGCAGGGCAAAAATGTGCTGCAGCCCATGGGCTGGGATGCGTTTGGCCTGCCGGCGGAAAATGCCGCGCACAAGCATCAATCCCATCCCGCCAAATGGACCTATGAGAATATCGATTATATGCGTGGCCAGCTGAAGCGGCTGGGCTTTGCCTATGACTGGGATCGAGAACTGGCGACCTGCACCCCTGAGTATTACCGCTGGGAGCAATGGCTGTTTACCAAACTGTATGAAAAAGGCCTGGTGTATAAAAAGAATGCAGTGGTGAACTGGGACCCGGTGGATCAGACCGTGCTCGCCAATGAGCAGGTGGTGGATGGCCGTGGCTGGCGTTCCGGTGCACTGGTGGAGCGTAAGGAAATTCCCCAGTGGTTTATGAAAATCACCGCCTATGCCGATGAACTGCTAGAGGAAGTGGACAAGCTGGACGGCTGGCCGGAACAGGTGCGCACCATGCAACGTAACTGGATCGGCCGCTCCGAAGGGGTGGAGCTGCAATTCGAAGTGCCCGGTGAAGCGCCGCTGACTGTCTACACCACGCGCCCGGACACCCTGATGGGGGTCACCTATGTGGCGGTGGCGGGGGAGCACCCGCTGAGCCTGAAGCTGGCGCAGGGTAATGCCGAGCTGCAGGCGTTTGTCGATGAATGCAAGCACACCAGGGTGGCCGAGGCGGATCTGGCCACCATGGAGAAGAAAGGCTTTGATCTGGGAATCACCGCCAGACACCCGATCAGCGGTGAGGCTGTGCCGGTGTATGCGGCCAACTTTGTGCTCGCCGATTACGGTTCCGGTGCGGTGATGTCGGTACCCGCACACGATCAGCGTGACTATGAGTTTGCACAGAAATACGGCCTGCCGCTGAAGCAGGTGATCGCACCGGCCAATGACGAGCCCTGCGATCTGCAGAAAGAAGCCTTTAGCGAAAAGGGTGTGCTGATAAATTCTGGCGAGTTCGATGGCAAAACCTCCGCCGAGGCGGTGGATGCGATTGCCGAATATCTGTCGGCGGCGGGCAAGGGTGAAAAACAGGTGAACTTCCGCCTCAGGGACTGGGGTGTCTCACGCCAGCGTTACTGGGGCACACCGATTCCGATTATCAACTGCGACAGCTGTGGCGCGGTGGCGGTGCCGGAAGATCAGTTGCCGGTGGTGCTGCCGGAAGATGCCGCCTTCGGTGATGATGTCGGCTCGCCGATTAAAAAAATGCCCGAGTGGTATCAGACCACCTGTCCCAGCTGTGGTGGCGCGGCAGAACGTGAAACCGATACCTTCGATACCTTCTTTGAGTCGTCCTGGTACTACGCCCGTTACACCTGTCCCGATGCGCAGAGCATGCTGGATGAACGCGCCAACTACTGGCTGCCGGTAGATCAGTATGTGGGGGGTATTGAACACGCGGTATTACATCTGCTGTATGCACGCTTCTTCCATAAACTGATGCGTGACGTGGGGCTGATTAATGTCAGTGACGAGCCCTTCAGTCACTTGCTCACCCAGGGCATGGTGCTGAAAGACGGCAGCAAGATGTCCAAATCGAAAGGCAACACGGTGGATCCGCAGGGCCTGATTGAACAGTACGGTGCCGATACGGTGCGCCTGTTTACCATGTTCGCCGCACCACCGGAGCAGTCACTGGAATGGTCAGACTCCGGCGTGGACGGGGCCTCGCGGTTTCTCAAGCGCCTTTACCGTTTGATATACCAGCATGTGCTGCAGGGTGAAATCTCGACGCTGGATAAAGCGCAATTAAATGAAACACAGAAAACACTGCGCCTGAAACTGCATCAGACCATTCAGAAGGTCGGCGATGATATCGGTCGTCGCTACACCTTTAACACCGCGATTGCCGCGGTGATGGAACTCACCAATGAGCTGTCGAAATTCAGTGATGATTCCAGCAACGGTCGTGCGCTGATGCAGGAGGCGCTGGAAGCGATGGTACTGATGCTGTCACCGATTGTGCCGCATTTCAGTCACGCCATGTGGCAGGCACTGGGGCATCAGCGCGCGGTGATTGATGAGGTCTGGCCGGAGGCGGATGAAAGCGCACTGGTGCAGGACAGCATCGAGCTGATCGTGCAGGTCAATGGTAAACTGCGCAGTAAAATAAACGTGGCGGCGGATGCCGATCAGCAGACCATTGAAACACTGGCGCAACAGGATGCCCATGTCAAAGTACATACCGATGGTAAAACCATCCGCAAGATCATTGTGGTGCCGGGCCGCCTGGTGAACATTGTGGCCAATTGAGGTCGGATTATTGAAAGCAATAACGGAACAGCCATACATGGAAAAATCATTCGCACTGTCGGCTACGGCGGGTTTAACGGTATGCAACCGCCAGCTGGGGTTTGTGCTGTTATGTCTGCTGGCACTGTCACTGCTGACTGGCTGTGGGTTTAAGTTACGCGGTGCCTATCAACTGCCCGCAGCAATGCAGCAAACCTATATCGATGCCGCTTCGGTGAATGCGGATCTGGTTCGCAGCCTGAGCATTGCGCTGCGCGCCAGCGACATCCAGCTGCTGGATGCACCGAGCGATGACGCGGCACAGCTTAAACTGTTTAAAGAAATCCGCAGCAAACGTGTTGTCTCGGTAGACTCCCGGGGCCGTGCGCGGGAATACACCCTGAGCTACGCCATCAGTTTTAGCCTGAGCGGCCGGCGGCCTGTCTCCGGCGATGTGTTTCGTATTGAGCAACAGGACCTGCGGATAGACCGGGATTTTCTGTTTGATCCGGAAGATGTGCTGGGCAATGCCCGTGGCGAGTCACAGCTGTATGAGGAAATGCGTCAGGATCTGGTGCGTTTAATTTTACTGCGATTACAGAGTAAAGCCTGAGTGCAATGAAAGTCCGTCCTGACCAGCTGCAAAGTCATTTAAAAAACGAACTGGCGGCCATTTATTTTATCAGCGGCGATGAGCCGTTGCAGGTGATGGAATCCGCCGACCGGATTCGTGCGGTGGCTCGCCAGCGTGATTACACCGAGCGTGAAGTGATGGATGTGGACGCGCAGTTTGACTGGAATCTGTTGCTGGATGCCGGTAACAGCATGTCGCTGTTTGCGGAAAAACGCATTCTGGAATTGCGCTTGCCCAGCGGCAAACCGGGCAAGGCGGGTTCGCAGGTGCTGCAGGAATATGCGCAGCGTCCGGCGGATGATGCGGTGCTGATTATCAGCAGTGGCAAGCTGGAAGGCAGCGCAAAAAACACTAAATGGTTCAAGACGCTGGACCAGCAGGGTGTGGTGATCCAGTGCTGGCCGGTGAACCCGGATCAGCTGCCCAACTGGATTGAGCAACGACTGCAGAGCAAGGGCATTCATGCAGATCGTGATGCTATTAAACTGCTGGCAGATCGGGTGGAAGGCAATATGCTGGCGGCAGCACAGGAAGTGGACAAGCTGTTTCTGTTGCACGGAGCCGCCAGGCTGGATTTTCAGCAGGTGGCGGCGGCGGTGGCAGACAGCTCACGCTACAATATTTACGATCTGGTGGACAGTGCGCTGCAGGGTGATGTGGTGCGCAGTGCAAAAATTATCGGTGGTCTGAAAAGCGAAGGGGTGGAGCCCATTCTGCTGTTATGGGCGCTGAGTCGGGACATCCGTCAGCTGGTGCAGATCAGCGAAGCCCGTGTCTCCGCTGACGCGGCGATGACGCAGTTGCGTATCTGGGATAGCCGCAAGCCGTTGTTGCGCCGTGCACTGTCTCGTCACAAAGCCAATCGCTGGAAACTGTTTCTGAAGCGCTGCGCCCGAATAGACCGGGTGGTGAAGGGCGTCGAGGATGGCCGTGCCTGGGACGAACTATTGATGCTGAGCACGCAGATTGCGCAATAGCGCCTGATCAAGGTGCCTGTTCAGCTACGTTAATCGAATAAAAACAACATAAGAATTCATGCACTAAAAAATCAAGAGTTTAATTATGAAAAAATATCACGTTTATGCGGTGGGTAATGCACTGGTCGATATGGAGTTTGAAGTGGAAGACAGTTTCTTCCAGCAGTACAACATCGATAAAGGGGTGATGACCCTGGTGGATGAGGAACGACAGCATGAACTGATTGCTCATCTTGATGCCTTCGAGGGTAAAAAAGCCTCCGGTGGTTCGGCTGCCAACACGATTATTGCCACCAGCTATTTCGGCGGCAAGGTGTTTTATTCCTGCAAGGTGGCCGACGATGAGCTGGGTGATTTTTATGTTAATGACCTGCAGGCGGCAGGGGTCGACAGCAATGTGGGTGACGGGCGCAAGGATGGCATTACCGGTAAGTGTCTGGTGATGGTGACCCCGGACGCGGAGCGCACCATGAATACCTACCTGGGTATTACCGCCAGTTTTTCGGTGGATGAAATCCACCCACAAGCGATTATTGATTCCGAGTACCTGTATATGGAGGGTTATCTGGTAAGTTCGGAGACTGGTCGTCATGCCGCCATCGAGGCGCGCAAGATTGCTGAAGCCAATCGCGTAAAAACCGCACTGACATTTTCTGATCCGGCTATGGTGAGTTTCTTCAGGGATGGCCTGGCGCAGATGATCGGTGAGCGGGTCGACCTGCTGTTCTGCAATGAAGCGGAAGCATTGAGCTGGGCCGGTGTGGAGCAACTGGATGATGCCATCGACTCGCTCAAGCAGGTGGCGGATACCTTTGCTATTACCCAGGGCGCGAACGGTGCGCTGGTGTATGACGGCAAACACCTGATCGATATTCCACCGCATCAAACCACGGCCATTGACAGTAATGGCGCAGGGGACATGTTCGCCGGTGCTTTTCTGTACGGCATTACCCATGGTCATTCTTTCTATGAGGCGGGCAATATTGCCAGTCTGGCGGCATCACGGGTGGTCAGCCAGTTTGGTCCAAGGCTGAAGGCGGCAGAGCATAAGGAGATTCTGCAGATTGTGCTCAACTAGGGCGCGTCTATCAAAACTGTTTGCTTAAACTGTCCGCCAGCTGTCCGTAAAATAGACTGTTTGCCATCAATTGGTCCAGTCGGCAGACAGGCTGGCCGCTAAACAGCGCTTAATTGCCTGTGGTTACTGTTCAAGAGTGCAGAATCGGTCTAGTATCTGCTATAACACAAATAAGATCACACAGAACATGATGAGCGGGCAATCAATGCGATTGCCAGTTAATAATTGTCAGTTAAGTACAGGGTGACAGTCGATTGAGTAAGGAAAAGCGAAGATTTGAACGGCGCGTATTGCAAATGGCGCTTGAGCTGGCTACGCCAGCGGGGGATGTGCACAAGGCGGTCACCCGCGATATGAGCGAAGGTGGCCTGTTTATCGATCTGGCCAGGGCGCATCAGCCGATGATAGGAGAGGTGGTGGCATTGATGCCACTGGATGAGAATGATCCGCTGTCACAGGAGTTACCCAGTCGTGATGCGGTGGTGGTGCGGCAAACTGACTCCGGCATAGGTCTGGCGTTTATCGAACTGGACTTTAATGACGATCTGTAAAGCGGTGTGTGTAAGTCCCTGACGGGGACCATGGGTTGAGTCTGTCAGCGATGGCGGGCAAATGAAAATAAACTGAGTAGTCAAATTAAGGATAGCTTCAGGTGAGTGATACTGAAACTGATAAATCGGGCGAGCAGCCAGGTGCGAATGCCTCGCAGCAACCTCGCTATTATATCGAACTGATCGAAGAGTTACTGAGAGAGCTGGAAGCGTTTTTCTCAACGCGCCTGGAAGATGTTTTCAAGCAGGCGGATGATCACCTGTTTCACGCGGCCGATCAGGCGCGCAATATTGCCGAGCAGAATCGTCTGTTTGAAAGTATGAGTGCAATACGCGTCGACAAGACAAAAATTCAGCAGGCTTTTGTCGATGAACTGGGACGCTATCTGCAGCCTATTTCAGAGCTGGATAAACTGCCCGCCAAAAAAGAACAGAAAAAAGAACTGTCGTTGGGGCTGGTTGAAGAGCGTGAGATGGATGAAATGGTCACGCTTACCAGCATCAGTAGTAAGGCGGCCAGCGACAATGCCGAAGCGATCAGTGATCTGAAGAAGCGCCTTAAGGAACTGTCCCAGTATAACGACCATATTTTCCATGCCGAGGCGCTCGAGCCAAAACGCCTGTGCGATGCGATTCACCATGCCCTCTCGCAAACCGATATGACGGACAGCAGTCGACTGGTGGTTTACCGTTTCTTTAATGAGGCGTTGTTAAAGCACCTGTCTTCGCTCTACTCGGCACTGAATAATCTGCTGATTGATCACGGTATCCTGCCGGAAATCGATTATTCCTCCTATGTGCCGCATTACTCCTCACCGGAAAGCCATCCACCTGAGCCACAAAACGAGATGCCGCCGCAAGGCCAGGGTGGCCCGCCAATGGGGCAGCAGGTACAACCGAGTAGTTCACCGTATTATGCACCGGCGGGTGGCCGTCGATCCTTTGGTAGCGGTATGCCTGGCTATCAGTCACAAAACGGGATGCCGCCGCAAGGCGAGGCTGGTGCGCCAATGGGACAGCAGGGGCAACCGGGCGGCTCACCGCATCATGCACCGGCTGGCGGTTCTGCCATGGGTGGCCCCGCCGCACCGCGCCGGGCTTTTGGTAGTGGTATGCCCGGATATCAGGCACCGCATCAGTCGACTTCGAGTGGCATGGCGACCGGTCCAGCGGGTCAGGCCTATTCAGCCGGTGTGCCGGTGGGCAGGGTACGGCAGAGCATAGAAAATTTTGTGGGCGGCTCCTATGCTGATGTCTCAGCGGAGGGTGATGATCACTTCTATTCACAGCGCCAGGTGATGTCAGCGCTGACCCATATGCAGGCGCCGGCACAACAGGATCTGCGCCAGACACCACTGGTGTTTGATGCTGAGCAGATCAAGAAAGCGGTGCTGACCAGTATCGGTGAAGCGGAAGGCGGTGCCGTTACCAAATCGGTGCACCAGGTTTCGGAAAAAACCATTGATTTTATCAAGCTGATTTTCGATGGCATTATTGAAGAAGACAGCATTACCGACGAAATCAAAACCCTGCTGCTGAGCCTGCAGATTCCGGTGATTAAAGCGGCCATGCTCGATGCCGAGTTTTTTGTCGACGATCAGCATCCGGCGCGGCAGTTGCTGGATAAAATTGCCGAGGCGGGTGTCGGTGTCACTGAGCATACCGACCCGGTGTATATCGATATTGAAAAAATCGTGCGCAAACTACTCACTGATTACAATGAAGATGTGGTGGCTTTCAGCGTGGCGCTGGAAGAGCTTAATGCACTGACCGAAGAAATTTATCGTAAGGCGCGGATGGCGGAAATGGCCTCGCAGAAAGCGGTAAAAATGGCGCATGCCAAGAATGTGGTGCTACAGGAAATTCGCAAGGTTACGCTGGGCAAGGAGCTGCCACTGGGCGTGCGTACCCTGGTGCTGAAAATCTGGCCGAGCATGATGTTCAATCATTACCTCAAGCAGGGCAAGGGTAATGATGAATGGGTTGAGCTGTTGATGATTTTGCAGAAAATTATCGAAAGTGTGCAGCCGATCAGTACCCTGCAGGCGCTGGAAGAGCTGGGCCTGACACATCAGGATATTATTGACGCCACGCGCAGCAAACTGAAAGGTTGCAAGAAAAAACAGGCGGTGCTGGATCAGGCACTGGCAGACTTGCAGGCGACCTACGACGAGCTGATGGCAACTACTGACTTGCCGGCTGATGCAGATGATGCGGCACCAGTTGAATCACCAGCAGAAACAGCTGCGCAGCAGGCTCCGGCTGAAAAGACGCCAGAAAACCTCTCTGAATCAGCGCCGACCACGGCGGCGGATGATGCCGAGCTGGAAATTGACCAGGCCGAGGCGCAGCAGGCGCCTGAACAGGAGGTGGAAAGTGAATTGACGCCGGAACAGATTGCCCGGCAGAAAGTTTCCAGGCTGCCCGCGGGCGTATCACCCGGCACCTGGTTTATTGTGTATAACGGTGAAGATAAACCGGTGCGCCGTCTCAAGCTGGCGGTGATTATGATGCAGGAAGCGGTTCTGGTGTTTGTTGACCATCTGGGTAATGTAGTCATCGAGAAGGACGCGGAAACCTTTGCCGAGGAAATTGAAAAAGGTCTGTCCGGTGTCATTATGCAGCACTCGGTGTTTGATCACGCCCTGTCACATGCGTTGCAATCCATAGAGCACTAGGGTACCTCTGAACAATGCTGATAATCATTACTCAGAGATACCCTGGAATCTTGCTTTAACTCGCTGATATGTCCGGGCTACGCCCGACCATAAGGGCGCTGCCGTGGCAGCGCCGACTCCTGTTGTTTGAATAATTCCCCGCACTGTTTGATCAGTTCTGCGTTTTGCCACGGTCTATGGCAAAATAGCGGCCTGTTTAATTACTCAGCCGTTTGTGTCCGTAATGAAAGAATATATGCAAAAGCTTGGGCAGCAGGCACGTGCTGCTGCCCGCGATATTTCCCGCGCCGATTCCGCCAGCAAAAACCGCGCGCTGCTGGAAATGGCAAATGCCATCGATGCCGCGGCAGAGCAGCTTAAAGCGGAAAACCGCAAGGATTTGCAGGCCGGCAAGGACAAAGGCCTGGATGCCGCGATGCTGGATCGACTGGAACTGAATGATGCGCGTATCGCCGCCATGTCAGAAGGTCTGAGACAGATTGCGACCCTGCAGGACCCGGTGGGCGAAATCAGTGATATGGCTTACCGTCCTTCGGGCATTCAGGTGGGCAAGATGCGCGTACCGCTGGGGGTGATCGGCATCATTTATGAATCTCGTCCCAATGTCACCGCCGATGCCGCCGGCCTGTGTCTGAAATCCGGCAATGCCAGCATTCTGCGCGGTGGCTCCGAGGCCATCCACTCCAACCAGGCAATCGCGCAGTGCATCCAGCAGGGCTTGCAGAAAGCCGGCCTGCCTGCGCATGCGGTGCAGGTGGTGGAAACCATTGACCGCGCTGCAGTGGGTGAGCTGATTACCGCCAGTGACTATGTGGATGTCATCATTCCCCGTGGCGGAAAAAGTCTGATCGAGCGCATCAGCCGTGAGGCCAGTGTGCCGGTGATCAAGCACCTGGACGGCATCTGCCATGTGTATATCGATGCCGAAGCGGACTTGCACAAGGCGGAGGAAATTGCCTTTAATGCCAAAACCCATCGCTACGGCGTGTGCAACGCGATGGAAACCCTGCTGGTGCACCAGTCGGTGGCCACTGACTGTCTGCCGGCGTTGGCACAACGCTTGGCTGAAAAAGGCGTGGAGCTGCGCGGCTGTGAGAAAACCCGCCAGCTGATCAGCTGCGAGGCGGCCACTGATGAAGACTGGGATACCGAGTATCTGGCGGCGATTCTGTCGATTCGCGTGGTGGAGGATATCGACCAGGCAATGCAGCACATCAACCAGCATGGTTCACACCACACCGATGCCATTATTAGCGAAAACTACAGCCTGGCGCGGCGTTTTCTGCGCGAGGTGGATTCCAGTTCGGTGATGGTGAACGCCTCAACCCGCTTTGCCGATGGTTTTGAATATGGCCTGGGCGCAGAAATCGGCATCAGCACCGACAAGCTGCATGCACGTGGCCCGGTGGGTCTGGAGGGTCTGACTACGCTGAAATACATCGTGCTGGGCGATGGACAGATTCGCAGTTAGGCGCTGCGCAAGATCATGCAGCAGCTGATCGGTATCCTCGGCGGCACCTTTGATCCGGTGCATTACGGTCATTTGCGTCCGGCGCTGGAAGTGATGCAGCAGGCGCAGTTGCAGCAGCTGCGCTTTGTGCCCAATCGCCTGCCACCCCACCGTGAAACGCCCCTGCTCAGCGAACAGCAGCGCGCCGATCTGGTGGCGCTGGCGATTGCCGATACGCCCGGTTTTGTGCTGGATCGGCGCGAGCTGCAGCGATCCGGGCCATCCTATATGGTGGACACCCTGAGTAGCCTTAAAGCGGAGTTCGCCGATGATGCCCTGTGCCTGATAATGGGCATGGATGCATTTCATGGTCTGCCGCAATGGCACCAGTGGCAGCGCCTGTTCGAGCTGTGTCATCTGATCGTGACCACCCGTCCCGGTTCAACGCTGCCGGCGTTTGCCCGCGAGGCAGACATGGCGGGACGAATATCCGATGAGGTTCACTGTTTACAGCAGGGTACACAGGGGCAAATCCTGTTACAATCAGTGACACAGCTGGATATTTCCGCCAGCCTGATTCGTCAGCAATTATCGCAGCAACAGAGTATCCGTTTCCTGCTTCCAGAAGTCGTAAGAGAAAAACTTGAACAAGCCTATGCAAGATAAACAAGCCGCAGCGCAGAACAAATCCATTGAGCAGCTCAGAGAGCTGGTGATTAATGCCATCGAAGACATGAAAGGCGAGGACATCATCGAGCTGGATGTAACAGGCAAAACCAGCGTCACCGACCGCCTGATTATTGCCAGTGGCACCTCCAGCCGTCATGTTAAGTCGATTGCCTCCAGTGTCGCCGCCGATGCTAAAAAGCGGGGCTATAAACCGCTGGGTGTAGAAGGTGAAGATCAGGGCGAATGGGTGCTGGTGGATCTGGGTGATATCGTGGTGCACATTATGCAGCCACACATCCGTCAGTTTTATGATCTGGAAAAACTCTGGACGTTCAATGACCCTGCCGAGGTGGCGGCGCAATAAGTCTGGTGCTGTATGCGTATTCTCTTACTCGCTGTGGGGCAGAAAATGCCCAGCTGGATAGAACAGGGCTATCAGCAATACGCACAGCGCATGCCAGCGGAAGCGCGGCTGGAACTGAAAGAAATCGCCCCCGGAAAACGCGGCAAAAATGCCGACATCAAACGCATTGTTGAAGACGAAGGTCAGCGCCTGATTGCCGCCATTCCCCGCTCGGCACACATTGTGGTGCTGGATGTTGAAGGCCGTGGACACAGCACCGAACAGCTGGCACAACGCATGGATGACTGGATGCACAGCGGACAGGACATCTGCCTGCTGGTGGGTGGCCCGGAAGGCCTGTCGGCGGAATGCCGCACGCTGGCAGATGAAAAATGGTCATTATCTCCCTTAACTTTTCCGCACCCGCTGGTTCGGGTTATTCTGGCAGAGCAGCTCTACCGGGCCTGGTCGGTATTGCGTAATCACCCTTACCATCGCGCATAAACAGCGAGTAATATGTCTGATACCCCGTTAAATCCTCTCGATTCCCCGTCATTACCAGGCGTATCTGATACACCACAGATTACCCTCGCATCTGCATCGCCACGCCGACGTGAACTGTTGCAACAGATACAGGTGTGCTGTGAGGTGTTGCCGGTGGATATAGACGAGTCTGCTTTAGCCGGTGAAGCACCCGAACAGCATGTACAGCGCCTGGCACAGCAGAAGGCGGCGGCGGGGTTTGCCCTGCAACCGCTGCGTCCGGCACTGGGTTCGGACACGATCGTGGTGATTGATAACGAGGTGCTGGGCAAGCCCGCCGACCGCCAGCATGCCATTGAGATGTTGAGCAAGCTGTCAGGACGCAGTCATCAGGTAATGACCGCGGTGGCGTTGCACAGTGCAGACAAACAGGGTGGTTTGTTAAGCACAAGCGAAGTGTGTTTGTGTGAACTAAGCGCGGCGCAGATCGAAGCCTACTGGCAGACCGGCGAGCCGCTGGACAAGGCGGGTGGCTATGCAGTGCAGGGGCTGGCGGCACAGTTTATTGTGACGATCAGTGGCAGTTATTCCGGTATTATGGGGCTGCCGTTATATGAAACCGCCAAATTACTCAGGCAACATGGTGTTTACACAGGTGTCCCCGGATAATCAGCCTGTTCGCGTGGCGACAGGTCTGTAAGGAAAACAGATAGCGTTATGAATAAAGAGATTTTAATCAATGTCACCCCGCAGGAAACCCGGGTGGCGATTCTGGAAAACGGCATACTGCAGGAAATGTATATTGAACGCAGCCGCAATAAAGGCCTGGTGGGCAATATATACAAGGGGCGGGTGTGTCGGGTGTTGCCCGGTATGGAAGCCGCCTTTGTCGAAGTGGGCATGGAGCGTGCCGGCTTTTTACATGTGTCGGATATCGCTCCCTATGATGCGTTGAATAAACCGCCCATCGCCAGCCTGTTGTCCGAGGGACAGGATGTACTGGTACAGGTGATCAAGGATCCGATGGGCACCAAGGGCGCACGCCTGACTGCCAACATTACCATTCCGTCACGCTATCTGGTGTTTATGCCCAAGTCGGATAATGTGGGCGTGTCGGCACGTATCGAGGATGAGGCGGAACGTGAACGCTTGCGCGATATGCTACTGATGCATAAAGAGCAGCTGGGTGATGCCGGTTATATTATTCGCACCGCGGCAGAAACCGCCACGCCGGAATCAATGGTGCAGGATGTGCTGTTTCTGAATAAATTATGGCGCTCGATCAGTGAGCAGGCCAGTTCGGTTGAAGCCGGCCATGTGATTCATGAAGACCTGTCGCTGCCGGTGCGTGTACTGCGGGATATGATCGATGACGACATTGAAAAAATCCGTGTGGACTCCCGCGAAACCTGCAGCAAGATGCTGCGCTTTGCAGAAAAGCTCTCGCTGGAAGCACGACATAAAATCGAACATTATCCCGGTGAGCGACCGATTTTTGATCTGTATGGTGTGGAAGATGAAATCCACCGCGCGCTGGATCGCAAAACCATACTCAAATCCGGCGGCTACCTGATTATCGACCAGACCGAGGCGATGACCACCATCGATGTGAATACCGGCGCTTTTGTCGGCCATCGCAACCTCGAAGAAACTATTTTTAAAACCAATCTGGAGGCGGCGCAGGCGATTGCGCGTCAGCTGCGCTTGCGTAATCTTGGCGGCATTATCATTATCGATTTTATCGACATGGTGGAAGAAGATCACCGTGCCCAGGTGCTGCGCGCGCTGGAAAAGGCGCTGGAAAAAGATCACGCCCGCACCCAGGTGTGCGAGGTGTCGTCGCTGGGGCTGGTGGAAATGACCCGTAAGCGTACCCGTGAAAGCCTGGAACATGTGCTGTGTAAAACTTGTCCTACCTGCGAAGGTCGCGGTTATGTGAAAAGCGCAGAAACTGTTTGCTATGAAGTGTTTCGCGAAATACTGCGTGAAGCACGCCAGTTTGATGCCAAACAGTTGCTGGTGCTGGCCGCACAGGAAGTGATTGACCTGCTGGTGGATGAAGAATCCAGCAGTCTGGCGGAGCTGGAAGATTTTATCGGTGTACCAATCAAGCTGCAGGTGGAGTCACTCTACACCCAGGAACAGTTTGATGTGGTGATTATGTAAGTGCCTATAGAGACGTCTGTTGTCTAGAAAACCACGCAAAAAGAAACCGCTTAACGCCCGCCGGGTAAAAAACTGGGTGCTGAGTTTTCTGGGACTGACGATTATCTTTTTCGCCATTACCTTTACTGTGGCGCGTATCGCCATAAAAACCGTGCCGGATTACATTGCGGATTTACAGACGGTGTTATCCAGACAGACCGGCTTTGATGTGCGCATCGGTGTGCTGGATGCGGAAATCAACTGGCTGGTGCCACGGCTTAATCTGATTAACGTGAATGTGTTCGACCCGCAGGGCACTCATCACGTGCTGCACCTGGATACCATCGATTTCAGCCTGGACTGGGTTGCCTCGCTGCGCACCCGTAGCCTGGTGATCGGCGAAATCAGTCTAAGCGGTTTAAATGCCGAACTCACAGTGAATCAGCGGTCGCAGTTGCTGTTCCAGGATTATGTGATCAGTGAAAATATTGAGCGTGTGCAGGATGCTGCGGTATCCAATGGTGAGGCTGTGTTTCAGCTGAGCGAACGCATGCGTTATTTGCTGAATAATCTGGACTTCAGAATTGTTGACAGCCAGTTGCGTTATACCGACCAGCGACGCTCACAGAAACCTAAAGTGTTTAATCACTTTAAGCTGCATCTGATGAATCAGGGTGATCAGCATCTGGTCGAGCTCAAGGCTGAGCTGCCGCAAAGCTTTGGTCGTTACCTGCGCCTGGTGGCAGAGGTCGAAGGGGATCTGTTCGATTATAAAAACCTGGCGGGCAAACTGCAGCTCAGTCTGGAAAATATTGTCGCCGCCGCCTGGCTGGATGAATACTGGGGCGAGCTGGGGGTTGCCGCCAATGCCGACATGAGCGCGGATATCTGGATTGCATGGCAGGGTACCCGGATAAACGATCTGTACAGCCGTTTCAGTCTGCAGGATGCGGCATTGCATTACCTGGATAGTGAGGTGCGCAGCTGGCAGATGGACAGTCTGGCAGGGGAGCTGTGGTGGCAGCACACAGCCGATGGCTGGGTGCTGGATGTGCGTGATCTGCAGGCAATTCGTGGCGACGAGGTGTGGCCAAAGTCCACCGCATTTAATCTGCGCTATAACACACAGCAGCAGGCAGTCAGTCTGCAAGCCGATTTTATGCGTGTTGAGAGCATGGTCTATCTGGCGGACATGTTAAACAGTGCCGCGATTGTGGAAAACTCCTGGTTGAATCTGCTGGCGGACTACCAGCCATCCGGCGATGTGAAATATCTGCAGCTGAAGATGCAACTGGATAATGCAGATTCACTGCAGTTCAATGCCGATTTTGATCGGGTCAGTTTCAAGCTGCCGCAATTTGAGCCCAGCGCGGTGGATAATTTGCGCGGCGCGATTGTATACCAGGACAGTAATGCAAAACTGAACCTGCATTCAACTGAGAGTCGTCTGCACTTCAGGCGTCTTTTCAGAGACAGTATGGATATCACCCGGTTGACGGGGCAAGTTGATTTGCAACGACAGCTGGATGGCTGGCAGCTCAGTTCCGAACATCTGCGCATGCATACGCCGCATATCGAATTGCAGAGCCGTTTCATTATCTCTATTCCGAATAATGCCCCGGCCTTTATGGATTTGACCACACGTTATCAAAACGGTAATGCTGAATTTGTCAGTCGCTATCTGCCCGCATCAATTATGGGGCCTAACACACTGGCCTGGCTTGATCGCTCTATTCTGTCCGGTCGTATTAGCCAGGGCGGTTATCTGTTTTACGGTAATCTGCGGGACATGCCATTCAGGTCGTCACAGGGTGTGTCACTCGCGGTATTTGATGTTGAACAGGTGAAGCTGGATTACCAGAAAAACTGGCCGCAGATTGATGATATTGATGCGCAGCTGCGTTTTGAAAATGAGCGCATGCAGATTGATGCAAAGCGCGCACAGTTACTGGATTCACAGATCAAGCAGACGCGGGTCGAAATCAGCAGCTTCCGTCAGCCGGTGCTGCAGATAAATGGCGCTATTGATACGAAACTGGCAGACATAGGTCGCTTTTTTAACGACAGCCCTCTGCATAAAGCGATCCCTGCTTATTTTGACAATGTTCTACTGCAGGGTGAAGGGGCGCTTGCGCTGCAGTTGCGCATTCCGCTAAAGGGCAAACAGCCGGTTAACTGGAGTGGTGTACTGAAACCGGCTCAGGCAAAGCTGACATTACAAAGAGAAAACTACCAGTTTGATCGCTTAAACGGTGAGCTGAAATTTGCCGATGGTCTGTTTGAGGCGGACGGTTTACGTGCGCGACTGGGTGAGCATGATCTGACGATTGATGTTAAACCGACGCATGCAGAGACAAAACAGCACCACATTAATATTGATGGGTTGATTGATATAAAACAGTTTCTCTCGCCGTTGCCGCTGGTGCATGATTATCTCAGTGGCGCGGCACACTGGCAGGTGGATCTTGATCTGTCGCCGACACCGGGCTTGCGCCAGCCGGTGCTGAATCTGCATGCCAGTTCACAGCTTGAATCGGTGCTGTCCAGCCTGCCAGGTCCTCTGGCAAAAACGTCTGTTAATATACTGCCGGCAGCGCTGAAACTGCGAGTGATGCCGGATCAGAAGATGCAGCTTGAACTGCGGCTGAAATATGACACAGAACTGCAGCTGAATGAGTTGAGTGACTACTGGGCACTGGATATAGCGGCACCCAGTATAAAAGGGCATGCCATTATCAGTAAGCAATCGACACTGGCTCATAGTCTGGCCCGTCCGCTGGATATTAATTTGCAGTATCTGGATTTGCGGCAGTTTATCGATGCAGACCAGTACACGGCTGCGCAAAAACAATCCGCCGAGCGCGATGCATCACAACGTCTGCACACTGTCAAGCCGGGGGATATTCCGTCAGTGAATTTAAATATTAGCCAGCTGCTGTGGGATGACTATGTTTTTCGTGATGTGCTGTTGAGCAGCACGCAAACCAGAAATGCGATGATGATCAAGGCGCTGAAACTGTCGACAGATCATTATGATCTGAGCAGTGAAGGTAGCTGGCAATCAAGCTGGAGTCAGCAGCACACAACTCACCTGAAAAGCCAGATCAGGCTGCATGATCTGGGTGGCGCACTGAAGGCACTGGACATTACCGATGACATTGAAAATACCCGGGGAGTCGTTGATCTGGACCTGCGCTGGAATGATGCACCCTATGCCTTCTCATGGGCTCAGCTGAACGGCAGTGGTCGCCTGGCATTAGAAGATGGCGTGCTGAGTAAAATCAATGCCGGTCCAGCGCGTATGCTGGGGTTATTTAATTTAAAAACCGTGCTCTCGCTGGATTTTGCCAGCCAGCTCACGGAAGGTTTTGCGTTTGATCAGGCGGGTGGCAGTTTCTCTATATCCAAAGGGAATATTTACTCGGACAATCTTTCCATAGAAAGTAAGGTGGCGGATATTCTTCTGCGAGGCCGACTGGATATGCAGAAAAAAACCGTGGACCAGACAATCAGGGTAAGACCTCATGTCGGTTCAAGTGTGGCGTTCGGAACCACAGTAGTGGCAGGCCCGGCGGCGGGTGGTCTGGTTTACCTGTTACAGAAAATGTTCACACCTGACAAGTTTTCCGAGTATGAATACCGTGTAACCGGGAGTTTGCAGAAACCGCAGGTGACCTTGCTGTCGGTGCCGGATGCAAAGGGAGCTGAGTCTGGCGCAGGCGCAGTAGATGAATTTTGAACAGAAAGTGGGCTGCTGATCTAATGCTGAAACATGTTATTCTTTTATCGTGGCTGGTGTTTTTTGCACCGCTGGTATCGGCTGATAGCGAGTCGGTGCAGTTGCGTGCAGAAACCTGGGAGCTGTCACGGCACGGCGAAAAACTGATAAAAAATGCAGAGCTATCGACGCTGGTTCAGGCCTGGTCTGCGCAAACCGGTGCCCGGCTGGAAATTCGCTACCCCGGGGGCGAGGAGGGTGAACTCTGGTCAGAAGAACTAAAAAGCTGGCTGGTGTCGCTGGGAATTCCATCCGCTGCAATACAAAGCCTGCCGGGTAGTGAAGCGGCGGATATTATTAATATACATTTAATCGAGGGATTTAAACTCAATGAGTAAAGTTGCTGCAATTCAAATGACATCCGGGCCCAATATTCAGGCCAATCTGGATGAAGCTGCCAAGCTGATAGAGCAGGCGGCATCTCAGGGCGCGGAACTGATTGTTCTGCCGGAAAACTTTTCGCAGATGCCAACCAACGAGCGCGAGCGGGTAAACAATGCGGAAGCAGACGGTGAAGGCCATGTGCAGAACTTTCTCTCCACACAGGCGAAAAAACATAAGACCTGGATTGTGGGTGGCACCATTCCGATTAAAAGTGAGGAAGATGATCGTGCTTATGCCAGCAGTCTGGTATTTAATAGCGACGGCGAGCGGGTGGCGCGCTATGACAAGATCCACCTGTTCGATGTATTAATCGAAGAAAACAACGAAACCTATAATGAATCGGCGACCACGGTACCTGGCCGTAAGGTGGTGGTGATTGATACGCCTTTCGGGCGTCTCGGCTTGAGTGTTTGTTATGATCTGCGTTTTCCAGAACTGTTCCGCAGTATGATTGATGAAGGCATGGAAGTCTGCGTGCTGCCTGCGGCATTTACTGCCTTTACCGGGCAGTCGCACTGGGAGCCGCTGGTGCGTGCCCGGGCGATTGAAAACCAGTGCTATATTATTGCTGCCGCTCAGGGTGGTTATCACCTGAATAACCGCCAGACCTACGGCCACAGCATGGTAGTCAATCCCTGGGGTAATGTGCTGGGCAGTGTGGGCACCGGTCCCGGTGTGGTGATCACCGATATTGAAAAAAGCGTGCTCAATACCACACGTAAAAATTTCCGTGTACTGCATCATCGTCGCCTGAACTGCGGAATAAAATAATCTCTTTATTTTATAGGCTGCCCATCAGATTGCAGTTTGTAATGGCAGTATATCCATGTGCGGGATGGAACCGCTGAATGAATCAGAGATTCTCTAGCGTTTCCCCGCACCGCCTGCCTTCATTAATACCCGATCCATCGCGCGCGAACTGAGAATACGTTTCAGAAATCCCATCACATAGGTTGGTTTGGTGACGTAGTAACGCACCTGTGGGCGTTTTGCACTGAGCGCATGCAGCACTTTCTGATACACCGCATCCGGACCCAGGGTAAAGGGTGCAGCGGGTCCCGGTTTATTCAGGCGTTCGATCATTGCCTGGTAGTTTTGCTGATGCGGGCTGTTGTCGGCGCGGATATATTTTTCAAAAGCCCTGAAGGCGTTCTGGCGGAAATGGCTTTCAATCGGACCTGGCTCGATCAGGCTGAGGTGAATGCCACTGCCGTGCAGTTCCTGGCGCAGGGTGTCGGTGAGGCCTTCCAGTGCAAACTTGCTGCCATTATAGGCGCCGCGATAGGGCATGGCGGCAAAACCGAGAATGGAACTGTTCTGGATAATGCGGCCGTCCCCCTGTTTACGCATCACCGGTATCACCAGATTGGTGAGTTCCAGCGTGCCAAACACATTGGTTTCAAATTGCGCGCGCAGTGCATCACGGCTTAAATCTTCCACCGCGCCGGGCAGGCCGAAAGCGCCATTATTAAATAAGCCATAGAGGTGGCCGTCAGTTTGTTCGAGCAGGCGAATCAGTGCATTTTTAATCGATACCGAGCTGTCCAGGTCGAGTTGCAGGCTGTTCAGGCCAAACTGGCGCAGTGTATCCACGTCTTCGGCTTTGCGCGCGCTGGCAAACACCCGGTAGCCGGCCTGTTGCAGCTGCCGCGCGACATATAAACCTATGCCGCTGGAACAGCCGGTAATCAGAACCGGTTTGTCGTGTGGGGTCGGATTTGTCTGGCTGGAATTCACAATAGCCTCTTTGTCTGACTGATATGCGTAAATTTCGTCTGTTTTTGCTGCCACTGATTTGGCAGCAGACCCGCAGCGCATTATAATACCGGCCTTTTCGTCCTGCCGCACGGTGGATTTTTGCGGGCCAGCAGATTATCTGTGCCACTCCATCTATTCGGCTTAGCTGCTTCGGCAGGGCAGGCTTATTGTTACATTACAACCCTTGGGAAGCATTATGCGCAGTCACTACTGTGGTCAGGTGGATGAAAATCTGGTCGATCAGGAAATAGAATTATGTGGATGGGTCAACCGTCGTCGAGACCACGGTGGCGTTATCTTTGTCGATCTGCGTGACCGTGAAGGCATTGTGCAGGTGGTGTTCGACCCTGATCGCCCGGAGATGTTCGCGCTGGCAGAACGCATTCGCAATGAATATGTGCTCAAGGTAAAAGGCCGAGTACGCCTGCGTGACGAGGCGGTGGTGAATACCAATATCAAAACCGGCAAAGTTGAAGTGCTGGGACTGGAGCTTGAGGTGCTGAATGCATCGGAAACGCCTCCATTCCAGCTGGATGATGAAGGCGTGCATGAAGATAATCGCCTCAAGTACCGCTACATTGATCTGCGCCGCGACGAGATGCAGCAACGCATGCGCATGCGTTCGCAGGTGACCGGTTTTATTCGTCGCTTTATGGAAGACAATGGTTTCTGGGACGTTGAAACGCCGATGCTGACCCGTGCTACACCGGAAGGTGCGCGTGACTACCTGGTACCCAGCCGCACCCATCAGGGTGAGTTTTTTGCCCTGCCACAGTCGCCACAGCTATTTAAACAGTTGCTGATGATGTCGGGCATGGATCGCTACTACCAGATCGTGCGTTGTTTCCGTGATGAGGATCTGCGAGCCGACCGCCAGCCGGAATTTACCCAGGTGGATATAGAATCCTCGTTCGTGGACGAGGAGCAGGTGATGCAGGTCACCGAAGAGCTGATTCGTGAGCTGTTTGCCCATGTGCTGGAAGTGCCATTGCCCAACCCCTTCCCGCGTATGGCACACGCCGAGGCAATGAGCCGTTTTGGTTCAGACAAGCCGGATCTGCGGATTGATATGGAACTGGTGGATATCGGCGATCTGATGGATAAGGTCGAGTTCAAGGTGTTCTCCGCCCCGGCGAAGGATCCCAATGGCCGCCTGGTGGTGCTGCGAGTACCCCAGGGCGCAAGCCTGAGCCGTAAGGAAATCGATGGTTACACCGATTTTGTCGGCCGTTACGGCGCCAAGGGCCTGGCCTGGATCAAGGTGAATGATGTGGCAGCGGGCCGTGAAGGGCTGCAGTCACCGATTGTTAAATTCCTGCCGGATGAAGCGCTGGATGCGATACTGCAGCGCACCGGTACAGAAACCGGCGACCTGCTGTTTTTCGGTGCTGGCGATGCAAAAATGGTGAATGAGTCGATGGGTGCACTGCGAGTGCAGCTGGGTCATGAGCTGAATCTGGTGGCGCGCGAATGGAAGCCGTTATGGGTGGTGGACTTCCCGATGTTCGAGTGGAATGACCGTGAAGCGCGCTGGGATGCGCTGCATCATCCATTTACCGCACCCAGTTGCTCGGTTGAAGAACTGCAGAACAACCCCGGGGAGAGTCTGTCCCGCGCCTACGATATGGTGTTGAACGGCTGCGAACTGGGTGGTGGTTCTGTGCGTATTCATAATGCCGAGATGCAGCAAAGCGTGCTGAAGATTCTGGGTATTGACGAACAGGAAGCGGAAGACAAATTTGGTTTCCTGTTGAATGCGCTGAAATACGGCTGTCCGCCCCATGCAGGTCTGGCCTTTGGTCTGGATCGACTGGTGATGCTGATGACCGGCGCGGCCTCGATTCGTGATGTGATGGCTTTCCCGAAAACCCAGACCGCGGCCTGTCTGCTTACCGACGCACCGTCCGCAGTTTCCGCCGCGCAGTTAAAAGAGCTCAATATCCGGGTTCGCAAACCGGTGGCGGAAAGCTGATTTTCTGGTGCAGTCTGTTTATTAAAAAAGCCACCTGACGGTGGTTTTTTTATGCACAGGACGTGCGGTATTTAGCGAGAGGCAGGACGCAGGTAGCGGTATGCACAGGACGTGCGGTATTTAGCGAGAGGCAGGACGCAGGTAGCGGTATGCACAGGACGTGCGGTATTTAGCGAGAGGCGTGGGAGCAGTCGTTAGTCATTAGTCGGGAGTCGTTAGTCAAAAGACGAAGGACCTCTGACAAACGAGGCCTGCTGGAGTCGTTGCATTTGGTACTTCTCTGCAAGAACATTATATATTGATAAATTTGCGTTCATTTATTCCGCACATCCTGTGCTCCACCCTTCGGGCCGTGCATTCGCACGTTGAACGTGCTCCTGCACTTTAGTGCGTTTTTCTATTTCTCACCCTGTTCAAGCTCACGCTCGAACTTGTCGGCCAGTTCACGCCGAATGCGCGCACGGTAGGCATTGCGGGCGTAGTCTCTAATCGAGTGAGTGTTTTTTTCCAGCTCGTCGGCTTCCCTGCGCAGCGCTTCAATGGCTTCGCGTCGACTGAGTTTTCTTTCTTCCGTCATTGGTATTACCTTTTATCTCAAACGATCTATACTGACCTGACTATACTGTTATTGGCCAGATCAATTTACATTCATGCTGTGGGTGTTTATCAGCATTGATGCACTGAACAGGCAATATCCCCACATAGAGATAGTTGAATTCCCTCCGACAGCCCTTATAGTTTGTAATATGACAAGCTATCGACGCCCGGAGTCTGTGCTGGTGGTTGTATATACCGCCGATCAGCAATGCCTGATGCTGAAGCGCAGGCAACCGGCAGGCTTCTGGCAGTCGGTGACCGGCGGACTCGAGGCGGCTGAATCAGCTGAAGCCTGTGCGCAGCGCGAACTGCTGGAAGAAACTGGCATTGATGCACAGCCGCTTAACAGCGAGCTTGTGAATCGTTTCGAAATATTGCCACAGTGGCGGCATCGTTATGATCCGCAGCACAAAACCAATACCGAATATGTGTTCAGTGTCCGTTTGCCTGAAAAGCGGATACCGCGTCTGAATCCGCAGGAACATGTCAGCTATGCCTGGCTGGATGCTGCGCAGGCGATCAGTCGCTGTTTTTCACGCACCAATGCCGAGGCCATACAACGCATTGTGTTAGCACAGAATGAATGCAACAACTGACAGAGTCAGTTGTTGCGTACGTACAACAACCGGAAACAAGATATATGAATGCCGTTGCCATACAACCCTATGCTTTGCTGGACGATGAAGAGTGCGCACAGCGCATTATTGCGGCAAAGAAAAAACTCGGAGAGCGACTGGTTATTCTGGGCCACCATTATCAGCGGGACGAAGTGTTCCAGCACTCCGATTTTAGCGGTGACTCACTTAAACTGTCCCGCGCGGCGGCTGCGTCAAAAGCCGAGTACATTGTGTTCTGCGGCGTGCATTTTATGGCAGAAGTGGCCGATATACTGTCGCGCCCGGAACAGATTGCAATTCTGCCGGATATGGCCGCAGGTTGCTCAATGGCGGATATGGCTAATCTGGCCAAGGTGGAAAAAGCCTGGCGTGAACTCTCAACCGTGCTGGATCCCGACGAGATGGTGACGCCGGTCACCTATATTAATTCCGCCGCCGATCTGAAAGCCTTCTGCGGCAGTCATGGCGGTATTGTCTGCACCTCCACCAATGCACGTCATGTGCTGGACTGGTCATTCAAGCAACGTGAAAAAGTGCTGTTTTTCCCCGATCAGCATCTGGGGCGCAATACCGGTGCAGCGATGGGTATACCACTGGATCAAATGGTGGTGTGGGATTTTGATCAGGAGATGGGCGGACTCACGCCGGGGCAGATTAAAAACGCCAGAATGATTTTATGGAAAGGTTTCTGTTCGGTGCACCAGATGTTCACGCCGGAGCAGATTGATAACTTCAAACAGCAGTACCCCGAGACAAAGGTGATCTCTCACCCTGAAAGTTCCTATGAGGTGTGTCAGAAGTCCGATTATGTCGGTTCCACTGAATACATTATCAATACTATTCGTGATGCAGCACCCAATACCCGCTGGCTGGTGGCCACCGAGCTGAATCTGGTCAACCGTCTAAAAGAGCAGTTTGCTGCGGAAGGCAAACAGGTGCACTTTATGTCGCCTACGGTGTGTATGTGTTCCACCATGTTCCGCATTGATCCGCAGCACCTGGCGTGGACGCTGGAAAATCTGCTGGAAGGCAATGTGGTTAATCAGATCTCTGTGCCGCAGAACATCGCCAGTGATGCCAAACTCGCACTGGAGCGCATGCTTGAGGTGTCTCCCTAAGTATCTCCCTGGGTGTCTCCCTGGACGTTTACCAGGCTCATTGGCTGGTCGCGTTTCGTCCAGGGCCCCGCGATTAGCCCACTGTGGTTTGCTCCCCTTGAGCCAGCGTATAGCGTTTTATTACTGATTCGCTTTATTCTTTATTTTACCGCCAGTCGAATTATTTCCTTGCCGTGCTTGATCCGATAAGCTGGTCGCTTGCAATAAATAGCTTTAAACTTCTGTTTTTTTTAGGTATTTTGGCTGAATGAAAGAAGCCGTCATACTTGTACATGGAATCTGGATGAATGGCGTGGAAATGTTTCGTCTGCGCCAGCGTCTCACCGACGCCGGCTATGAATGTCACCAGTTTCATTACCGCTCGCTTAAATGTTCCCCTGCAGAAAACGCGGCCCATCTGCACCATTACCTGCACTCACTGGATGCTCCTGTGGTGCACTTTGTCTGTCATTCGCTCGGCGGGCTGGTATTGCTGCATCTGTTTGATCAGTACATTGTCGAGAAAAAAGGCCGGGTGGTATTTCTGGGAGTGCCGGTAAATGGCAGTGAAGTGGCGCGGCGGCTGTCGAGTACCATGCTGACGCGCTGGGCAGTGGGCAAAAGCATAGAACGTGGTCTGCTGGGCGATCGTCCGGTGTGGATGAAGTGGCGCGATCTGGGGATCATTGCCGGTGATTTTCCGCTGGGTGTGGGATTGATGGTGGGTGGCTTAACCCCGCCCCATGACGGCACCGTCAGTGTGGAGGAAACGTATCTCGGTGGCGCCACCGATTACATCACCCTCACTGTGACCCATCTGGGTCTGTTGTATTCCGAGCAGGTGGCAAGCCAGGTGGTTACCTTTTTGCGTGCCGGGAAATTCGGCGATGTGGCGACGAATTTGTTGCTGGATCCCACCAGTTAAGGGTTGTTTAAGGTATCAGTTTTCAGGCGTTGCTGTTCAGTTTATCAGCTGAAGTCTGTTGCAGCAGTTGCTGGTTCAGTGGTTGCGGTTTGCCGTAATAATAACCCTGGGCAAAGTCGATATTCATCTGTTTCAGCAGGCGTTCGGTGGCCTCGTTTTCAACAAACTCGGCAATGGTTTTCAGACCCATGGAGTGGCCAATTGAATGAATGGCCTCGACCATTACCCGTGCGGTTTTATCTTCGGCAATCTGTTTTACAAACATGCCATCAATCTTCAGGTAGTTAATTGGCAGGTTACGCAGGTAGGCAAATGAGCTGAGGCCGCTGCCGAAATCATCCAGTGCGGTCAGGCAGCCCAGCGCCTGCAGTGCCTTGAGAAATTCAGTTGCATTGTTCAGATTGGCAATCGCCGAGGTTTCAGTGATTTCAAAACACAGGCGGCAGGGGTTGATGTCCCTGTCGGCAAGATGCGACAGAATTTGTGCGGTACATTTTTTGTCGGCCAGGCTTTGCCCGGACAGATTAATGGCATACAGCGTGTTGCTGTTGTCCCGTTTCATTTGTGCAACTACATTGCGTACCACCCAGTCGTCGATTTTCGGCATTAAATCATAACGTTCCGCGGGTGGAATAAAGGCCATTGGCGGGATCAGTTCGCCATATTCATCTATCATACGAATCAGAATTTCCCGCTGTGCAGGTATTGCCGGTGTGTCGCTCAGTGAACAAATGTCCTGCGCATAAAGAGTGAAACGGTTTTCGTTCAGTGCATCATTGATACGGTTAACCCATTGCGTCTGTTCACGTTTTTCGCTGACGTTTTTGTCATCGTAGGTTACGGTGTGTACACGGTCGCGACCGGAGTGTTTGGCCATATAGCAGGCGGTGTCTGCTGCATGGTAGAGGTTTTCATAATTTGACACCTGTGCCGGTGCATCCACCAGGCCTATACTCGCACCTACTCGGAACGCCTTATTGCTCCACACGAACTGGTATTCGCGAATCGCATCAAGAATTTTTTCTGCAATAACTTCGGCATCACGGGTATTGATATTGGAGAGAAACAGCGCAAATTCATCGCCACCGATACGCGCCAGTAAATCGGTCTGGCGTAGCTCTGCTTTTATCTTCTGCGAAATCTGTTTTAGCAGTTCATCACCTGCCGCATGACCCAGTGTGTCATTTACGATTTTAAAGCGGTCCAGATCCATCACACATAACGCGTGGGTGGTGCCTTCCGAATAAAGCGTTAGTGATTGCACCACCTTGGTTTCAAACTCGCGGCGGTTTAGCAATCCGGTCAGTGGATCATGCCGTGCCTGGTGTTCAATGTGCTTGGCCAGTAGCTTTTCCTTGCTGATGTCCTGGAAGGTGGTGATGGTGCCCAGTACGTGATTGCTTTCATCCTGAATCAGCGCAATGGTTTGCGAGATGTCGATAATGTCATCATCGGCATTGTATAAAATAATGTCATTGGAGGGCATGCTGTAACTGCCCCTGATCAGGAAGTCGATAATGCAGTCCGCCAGCCAGCGCTGGTTTTTTTCATCGTAGGCCTTGTAAACCTGGGTAATCGGTTTGCCTTTTACATCTTCGGTGATATAGCCGGTGATTTTTTCAGCCACAGGATTCAGATATTCAACCCGGCCATCCTTGCTGGTGGTGATAATCGCATCACCTACGCTGCGCAGGGTGATTTGTGCAATTTCCTTTTCCAGAAACAGTTCGCGTTCCGTGCATGTGCTGCGACGAATAACATAAAAAGCCACCAGCAGTGCCAGCAGCAAAATAATGACAAATAGAGCCGCCTGTAACTTCTGTGCTTTTTCATAGTGGGTGGTGGCGTTTTTGCGGGCTTCGAAAATAATAGCTTTCTGGTAATCCAGCAGCGACATGAAGTTATCAATGATAATGCTTTGCTGCGGGTAGACTTTTTCTATCATCATGCGCTGTGCGGCAATTGATGATTCAGTATCATTCAGCATGGCAACATCTGCGGCCTGTCTGAGTAACATCTGCGCCTGTTGCGCTGCCTGGTTGATGTTCTGCAGATAAGCTGATTCCTGGTCATTCAGGCCGAGTTCGATCAGGTGTGTGCGGAAGATGGAAAACTGGGTGGCCAGACGTTCCAGGCTCATATTCATTTCGTCTTTTTTGAACGGGTCGGTTTCGTAACTCATTTGCAGGGTGAGGCGGCTGCGGCTGCGGGCAGTTTCTATCAGGCGCACTACAACGTCCATCTTGTCGCTGGCCACCGTGCTGCCCTGAATGGCCGCACAGGAGGTCTGCATTTGCGTATGGCTCATGTAGGCGAACAGGCTTAATAGTAAAATTAAAAAGCCAAAGCCGAGCACCAGTATGCTGATAGACTCAGACTTGCTTGTTAAAGAGGTCTGCATAGGTTGTTTGTTTATTATATTATTATTTTTACCTGTGCCGAGAATAGCACGTTCTGTGTGACTTGGCTTGCCAGCAAACCACCGTCAATCGGCACATTGCCTACTACTGGCTGGTCAGTATGGTAAACTTCAGCAGAAAATCGCGTGCCGTGTATAAACCCGGCGTGGCAGCATAACCACCTGAAATAAAGCAGATCTGTCATTGAGTATTCGAATATTAGGTATTGATCCCGGTTCACGGCAAACAGGCTATGGTGTGATTGATTCCGATGGCAGGACTTCGCTGCATGTTGACAGTGGCTGTATTTATGCAAAGGGCGAGGATTTTGCATCACGTCTTGGCTATATCTTTCAGCAGGTGGCTGAGCTGATTGAAACCTATCAGCCGCTCGAGCTGTCGATTGAGCAGGTATTTGTAAACAAGAATATCGATTCGGCGCTGAAACTGGGGCAGGCAAGGGGTGCTGCCATCTGTGCCGCGGTGCAGGCGGGTTTAAGTGTGCACGAATATGCGCCCAAGGCGGTAAAGAGTGCAGTGGTGGGCAGCGGCAATGCCAGTAAGGAGCAGGTGCAGCATATGATGAGCATGCTGCTGCGACTCGAACAGGGGCTGCAGGCGGATCAGGCGGATGCACTGGCAATCGCGCTGTGCCATGCGCATAACCGGGATCTGGCCGGCAAGGTTGCGCTGCCGTCGCGCCGACGCAGTCGCGGTCGTTGGTTATAACCCGGGTCTGCTGCTAGCACTTTCAGAAAAAAGACGGATATATGATTGGTAGAATTTACGGCAAAATTATAGATAAACAGCCGCCGCAGTTACTGGTGGATGTGCAGGGTGTGGGCTATGAAATCGATGCCCCCATGTCGACCTTTTATCAACTACCCAATCTGGGTGAGCCGGTGACTCTGCATACCCATCTGGTGGTGCGGGAAGATGCGCAACTGCTTTACGGTTTTGCCAGTCTGGCAGAGCGCAGCCTGTTTCGCAGCCTGATCAAGGTGAACGGAGTGGGGGCCAGGATGGCGTTGACCATCCTTTCCGGCATGAGCGCCGATGAGTTCATTGCCTGTGTGCAGGACAACGATGCCGCCGCACTGGTGCGCCTGCCCGGTGTAGGCAAGAAAACCGCCGAGCGACTGATTGTCGAGCTGCGCGACAAATTAAAAGACCAGCTGGGCAAGAGTTCGCCAATGGCTGGTGGTGCTGCGACCAGCGTTGCCGCGGTTGCCAGTTCGCCGGTGGCAGATGCGGTCAGTGCGCTGATTGCACTGGGTTATAAGGGGGCCGAGGCCAGTCGCATGGTGCGAGCCCTGGAAACCAGCGACCTGTCGGCGGAAGACATTATTCGTCTCAGCCTGCAGGCCGCGGCAAAAAAATAGCCAACAGGCAGATAACCGGAAACAGGTCGTATGTATTCGCCCCGCCCACAGGCAATTAAGGTACCTTAAATGAATGAGCGCATAATCACCCCGCAGTCTTCCCGTGATGACGAGGCGATAGACCATGCGATTCGTCCCAAATTGCTGGCGGATTATTCCGGCCAGCCAATGGCGTCCGAGCAGCTTGATATCTTTATTCCCGCGGCGCGCAATCGTGGCGAAGCGCTGGACCATCTGCTGATCTTCGGCCCGCCGGGGCTGGGGAAAACCACCCTGGCACACATAGTGGCCAATGAAATGGGGGTTAATTTGCGTCAGACCTCCGGCCCGGTGCTGGAGCGTCCCGGCGACCTGGCGGCACTGCTCACCAATCTGGAGCCTCACGATGTGCTGTTTGTGGATGAAATTCACCGTCTGAGTCCGGTGGTGGAGGAAGTGCTCTATCCGGCGATGGAAGACTATCAGCTGGATATCATGATTGGCGAAGGTCCCGCTGCCCGCTCTATCAAACTGGATCTGCCGCCGTTTACCCTGGTGGGGGCCACCACTCGCGCCGGCTCTTTAACCTCCCCTCTGCGTGACCGCTTCGGCATTGTGCTGCGCCTGGAATTTTATAATATCACCGATCTCAGCGCGATCGTGATGCGCTCGGCGCATATTCTCGGGGTTGAGCTGGATGCCGAGGGGGCGACTGAAATTGCCCGCCGGGCGCGGGGCACACCGCGTATTGCCAACCGTTTATTGCGCCGGGTGCGCGATTACGCTGAAGTAAAAGCCGATGGCAAGGTCAATCGACAGGTGGCGGCGAGTGCACTGGACATGCTCAAGGTGGATTCCTACGGCTTCGATAATATGGACCGTAATCTGCTCAGCACCATTATTGAAAAATTCAGCGGCGGCCCGGTGGGGGTTGAAAACCTGGCGGCGGCGATTGGTGAAGAGCGCGATACCATTGAAGATGTGATTGAGCCCTATTTGATACAGCAGGGTTTTTTAATGCGCACTCCGCGCGGGCGGGTGGCTACCGCAAACGCCTATCGACATTTTGGACTCAAGCCGCCGAGCAGTGAAGCGGCGATGGATCTGTTTACCGATCAGGCTGATGATGCAGCACAATGAATGAGTCGTGCTAAACACTATCTGTATCACAATAAACAAAGAGAAAAATATTAAAATAAACGCAGCTTTATGCTTAAAAATAATAAGGGCACTTTAAATGAACTTTGAATGGCCGCTGCGCGTCTATTACGAGGACACGGATTCAGGTGGCGTGGTTTATTACGCCAACTACCTGAAATTTATGGAGCGGGCGCGCACCGAATTTCTGCGCTCTCTGGGGTTTGAGCAGGATCAGCTGATAGAACAGCAGAATATTATTTTTGCAGTGCGATCGTTGCAACTGGATTACCTGAGTCCTGCCAGATTCAATGACAAACTGATTATCACCGCTCAACTGATAGAGCTTAAAAAAGCCAGCATGTTATTTAAACAGATGATTTATCGCGAACAACAGGCAGAAAAAGTTCTGTGCCAGGGCGAAGTTCGAATTGCCTGTATCAATGCCGCCTCGTTTCGCCCGGCGGCTATTCCCGAGTCTATTGTACAGCTTGCCAAGGAGACCCCTGGTGTCAACTGATTTATCGCTTATTACCCTGATCGCAGAAGCCAGTATTCTGGTGCAACTGGTGATGCTGGCCCTGCTGGCCGCATCGGTTATTTCCTGGTTTGTTATTTTTCAGAAAAATAAATTATTCAAGGGCGTGGATGCCGATGCCACGCGCTTTGAAAATGAATTCTGGTCGGGCGGTGATCTGAGCGAACTCTACAGCAAGCTCTCGCGCCGCCGACTGGATCGTGAGGGCATGGAAAAAATATTTGAAACCGGTTTTGCTGAATTTGCCCGCTCCTATAAAACCACCAGCGATCCAGCGCTGATGATGGCGAGTATTCAACGCGGTATGAAAGTGGTGCTGTCGCGGGAAGAAGATCGTCTGGAAGCCAACCTTTCGATGCTGGCCACTATTGGTTCCACCAGCCCCTATGTGGGGTTGTTCGGTACCGTATGGGGGATTATGAATTCTTTCACCGCACTGGGCTCGGTGCAGAATGCATCGCTGAATATGGTAGCGCCAGGTATTGCCGAGGCGCTGATCGCCACTGCGATGGGTCTGTTTGCTGCGATTCCTGCAGTGGTTGCCTATAACCGTTATGCGGACAAGGTAAATCGTTTTATGGGGCGTTATGAAAACTTTATGGAAGAATTTACCACTGTGTTACAGCGTCAGACACAAAAATTTATCGCGCAAAAACAGGACGCGACGAATAAATCGGTTGAGAGAAAATCTGACGATACACTAAGCGATGCCCGGGAGGCGCCTTAGTGGCTTCCAGTCGTAAACATCGACCAATGTCGGAAATCAATGTGGTGCCCTATATTGATGTGATGCTGGTATTGCTGATTATTTTTATGATTACTGCGCCGATTGTGCAGCAGGGGGTAGAGATCGATTTACCGCAGGCCGCTGCCAGACCCATATCGCCGGATCAACAGGAACCGGTGGTGGTGTCGGTTGACCGCAAGGGTGATTTCTACCTTGATATCGGCGATCAGCCGGACAAGCCGATTGACGCAGAGTTGATGGTGAATCGAGTGGCAGCGGTGCGTCAGTTAAAGCCCGATGTGCCAGTGCTGGTGCGGGGTGATCGTGAGGTAGGTTATGGACGCGTGGTGGATGCCATGGTGTTATTGCAGAAAGCCGGTGTGGAAAAAGTCGGTTTAATGACGGATCAGCCAGACAACTAATATGCACACCAGCCTGTTTTCGCAAATAAAAAAATATCCGCGGCTGCTTGTATTTTCGATTCTGCTGCACCTGTTTCTGCTGGCGATTTTAATCGTTAGCCTGCAGCATACTTCGGTGCCTAAAATGCCGACAGAAAAAAAGGTGGATACCGTCAAGGCGGTGATAATCGACGCCAGTGTGGTGGAGCAGGAAGTCAAAAAACTGAAACAGGCGGAAGATAGCGCACGGCAACAAAAGCTGGCAGAGCAGAAAAAACTGCAGCAACAGGCCAGCGCAGCGCGTGAAAAAAGATTACAGGAAGAACGGCGTCTGGCGGAGTTAAAACGCAAGGAGCAGCAGCGCAAACAGGAACAGGTGAAAAAAGAAAAGGCCGAGCAACAAAGAAAGCAGCAGGAGCTGGCCAAACTGGAAAAACAGAAAGCCGAGCTGGAAAAGAAAAAACAGGCCGAGCAACAGCGACTGGCTGAGCTGGAAAAGAAACGCAAAGCAGAAGAGGCGGCCGCCGAACAGAAAAAACGCGAGCAGGCAGAAGCGGCACGACAGCAAAAACTCGCCGAAGAAGCGGAGTTAAGGCGCAAGGAACAGGAAGCGGAAATGCGACGTCAGATGCAGGCGGAAGAAGCCCGCATGGCAAAACAGAGCGCCGAAAACCAGCGCTTGCTGGCACAGTATCTTTACAGTATTCAGCGTAAAGTGCAGGCCAACTGGCAGCCCCCGATTAATATGACCAAAGGCTGGTCCTGTGAAATAATGGTAGAGCAGGATCGCTTCGGTGAAGTGTTGAATGTGCAGATGAAACAATGCAATGGCAGCGACGCCTTCAAGAGCACGGTAGAGCGCGCGGTGCGCAAGGCCTCGCCTTTACCCGAGGCGCCCAATAATGATGTATTCGATAAAAAACTGAATTTTACCTTCAGGCCTGATGTATGAAAAAAATAGTAACGATATTCCTTTTATTATCACTGTCGCTCAGTGCACACAGCGCGCTGCGGGTTGAAATTACCAAAGGGGCAGACGGTGCCCTGCCGATTGCAATTGTGCCGTTCCAGCAGCAGTTGCAGTCAGCCACCGCGGATACCGATGTAGCAACGATAGTGCGCAACGATTTACAGCGCAGCGGTCGCTTTGCGCCAGTAGAACCGGACAAGCTGATTGCCAGGCCGCGGGCAATGGAGGATGTGAACTTCAAGCTCTGGCGGGTTGCCGGTATCGATCATCTGGTGATTGGTAGCATCAGGCAACTGAATGCGGAGCAATATGAAGTCAGCTTCCGTTTGCTGGATGTGTTCAAGGGTAACCAGGTGCTGGGCTACCAGTTTCGCGCAACCAGAAACACACTGCGCAGCGTTAGCCACCACATCAGTGACCTGATTTATGAAAGCATCACCGGTCAGAAAGGTGCCTTTGACACCAAAATTGCCTATGTGACAACCCAGCGCCAGCAGGGGCGCCAGCCGTCCTATGTATTGCAGGTAGCCGATACCGATGGTCATAACCCGCAAACCGTGCTGACTTCACAGCAGCCGATTATGTCACCTTCCTGGTCACCGGATGGCAGCCAGCTGGCCTATGTCAGTTTTGAGAAGCGCAAGTCAGAAATCTATATCCAGAATCTGTACACTCAGCAGCGTCAGAAAGTGGCGTCATTCAGTGGCATTAACGGTGCGCCGGTCTGGTCGCCGAATGGTCGCGAGCTGGCGCTGACACTGTCCAAGGAAGGTAACCCGGATATTTATGTGCTGGATGTGGCGAGCAAGTCCCTGCGCCAGGTGACCCGGCACTGGGGTATAGATACCGAACCGGCGTGGACAGCCGATGGCAATGAGCTGGTGTTTACCTCAGGCCGTGCCGGTAAACCGCAGATTTACCGTATTTCCAGTAAGGGCGGCGATGCCAGGCGCCTGACCTTTGATGGTAAATACAATGCCAGCCCGGAAGTGTCCAGTGATGGTCGTACCCTGGTGTATGTGCAGGGCGAGGGCAATGATTTCCGTATTGCTACCATGGATATGCAATCAGGTTTTGTGCAGGTGCTGACTGATGGGCCGCTGGATGAGTCACCCAGTTTCGCGCCCAATGGCAGTATGATTCTGTATGCCTCTACCGATCAGTCACAGGGTGTACTGGCGGCGATTTCAAGTGATGGCCGCTTCAAGCAGAAACTGGTGCTCTCGGATGGTGATGTAAGAGAACCGACCTGGGGGCCGTTCAAGTAGTCAGCGCCGCGGTTTGTATGACGAGATTAAGACTTAACAGAGTAAAAATTTAGCAGAGGGTGTGCAGTTGCAGCCTAAGTGGACCTGCACTGTAAATCGGATGCTTTAACCGAAATGAGGAATCAAACGTGAAAAAATTAATGACAACCCTGTTTGTAAGCAGCCTGCTGGTGGCCTGTGCCCCGCAGAATGTTAAAGATGATGGCGCTGCAGGCTCAATGACTGGTGCAGGTGGTGATACCTCGGCTGGCGTCGAAACCGGTGGTTTAAGTGGTTCGGGTATCGACGGTGGTACCTTGCTCTCCGGGCTGGATGTGTCCTACGAAAAATCGGCGATTAATGACACTAATAATGTTCTGATTGAAAAGGTGATTTACTTTGCCTACGACAGTGACCAGATCGGCGAGGAATATCAGACGTTGATCGCTCACCACGGTAAATACCTGGCGGCCAATGCCGATATGCAGGTACGAATAGAAGGTCACGCCGACGAGCGCGGCAGCCGTGAGTACAATGTGGCACTGGCCAATCGTCGTGCGCAATCGGTGCGTCGACTGGTGCTGTTTCAGGGTGCGGCTGCAGAGCAGGTTGATGTAGTCAGCTACGGTGAAGAGAAGCCGGTGGCACTGGGGCATGATGAAGAATCCTGGCGCCTTAACCGTCGTGTTGAGCTGGTATACGAAGCACGTTAATATAGTGTCATTCTGTTTGCGTACAATGTGCGATTGCTATCTGGCCGGTTTTTTGTAACTGGCCAGGCTGTACGTTCAGCACTGTATTCCCAACTATCAATGCACACACAGCCTGTAGGCCCACTTATGTCATTTAAATCTGTATATTTGCCAGCTCAATCGCTGATGCTGGCGGCACTCCTTTCTATCTCGACGCCGTCGATGGCAAATCCGCAGTCGATTGAGCAGCGCCTTAATCGGCTGGAAAATATCCTCGGTAGTCAGGTGTTGATGGATCAGTCACAACGTCTGGAGCTAATGCAGCAGGAGTTACAGACTTTACGTGGCATGCTGGAGTCGCAGGAAAACCAGCTGGATCTGATCCGGCAGCGTCAGCGAAATCTCTATCAGGACATAGATCGTCGCTTAAGCGATCTGGAAATCACTTCGGGAAGTGGCGGTTCTGCCGGCGCTTTGCCTGCGGCGAGTGTGTCGGGGGGAAGCTCTCCGATAGCGCCGCCGTCTGCCACCGGGGCGGGCGCTGATGAAGTGGATAATGAGTTGCCAATGACCGCCATGGTGACGCCGGGTGAAAAGAATGACAAGTCTGCATACAGTGAGGCTTTTAATACACTCAAGGCCGGACGTTATCAGGATGCGATCAAAGCATTCAAAGCGTTTCAGAAAGACTACCCACAAAGCCCCTACCGCGCCAATGCGCAGTACTGGCTGGGGGAAGCCTATTCGGTTTCTCGGGATTATAAAACGGCGCTGAAGGAATTTCAGGCGGTGGTTAATAATCACCCCGAAAGCAATAAGGTGGAAGGTGCGATGCTGAAAATTGGCTACACCTATTATGAAATGCAGGACTGGGCTGCTGCGCGTTCAGCACTGAATCAGGTGGTGAGTAAGTATCCTGGCACAGCGGTGGCGCGCAAGGCAGAAGAACGGCTGCAGCGTATGCAGCGTGAAGGTCATTAAACGCTCTGCACAGGCGGTTCATATCTTATGTCTACAGAACTTGCAGCAGACAGCTCGCGTCTGCGCATAACCGAAATCTTCTATTCACTGCAGGGTGAATCTTCCTATGTGGGCCTGCCCACCGTTTTTGTTCGCCTGACGGGTTGCCCCCTGCGCTGTAATTATTGTGATACCGCCTATGCGTTCAGCGGTGGTGACTGGATGAGTCTCACAGACATCAGGGCGCAGGTGGCTTCTTATGCTGCGCAACAGGTGTGTGTGACCGGTGGTGAGCCGCTGGCACAGAAATCCTGCGGCGAGTTATTGAGCGCGCTGTGTGATGATGGCTACAGGGTGACATTAGAAACATCGGGTGCGATGGATATATCTACAGTTGATGCTCGGGTCAGCCGCATTATGGATCTGAAAACGCCAGCATCCGGTGAGGAAGCGAAAAACCGCTATGCAAATATCGACTGCCTGGGCCCGCAAGATGAAGTCAAATTCGTGATCTGTGACCGAGCTGATTACGAATGGGCCAGATCGATGATTGAAGATTATCATTTGCTGGATAAAGTTCAGGTATTGATGTCTCCAGAGCATCAGGGCCTGCAGGCCAGTGAGCTGGCGGACTGGATTTTGCTGGATCGGCTCAATGTGCGTTTTCAGCTGCAGTTACATAAATACTTATGGAATAACGAGCCAGGTCGGTAATTAGTCAGAAAGATGAGAGAGATGAATAAAAAAGCGGTGGTGCTGGTGTCCGGTGGGCTGGATTCAGCCACGGTGCTTGCCATGGCTAACGCACAGGGCTATGAATGCTACGCCCTGAGTTTTGATTATGGCCAGCGTCACAGCACTGAGCTGGCCGCTGCAAAAACCATTGCTGAAGCGCACGGGGCTGTGGTGCACCAGGTGTTGCATCTCGATCTGAACAGGCTGGGAGGCTCAGCGCTCACCGATAACACTATCGATGTACCAACCGCGCTGGCGGAAGGTATTCCGGTTACCTATGTGCCGGCCCGAAACACCATATTCCTGTCCATGGCACTGGCCTGGGCAGAGGTTCTGGCGGCGGATGATATCTTTATTGGTGTGAACGCGGTGGATTATTCCGGTTATCCTGACTGTCGACCCGAGTTTATTCAGGCATTTGAGACCATGGCTAATCTGGCGACCAAAGCAGGGGTTGAAGGGCACCATATGCATATTCACACGCCCCTGATTAATATGAGCAAGGCGCAGATTATCCAGCAGGGTGTGAGCCTGGGGGTGGATTATTCGCTAACGGTGTCCTGCTATTCGGCAGATGCTGATGGTCGGGCCTGTGGTGAGTGCGACTCCTGTCGCTTAAGAAAGAAAGGCTTTGATGACGCCGGCCTGCCAGACCCGACTCGCTATCGAGATTAATCCTTGCGGATTAATCATTGATGGATTACGCACATCAGGCTTAAATATTGCAGATTTTTGGCTTGTAATTTTAGTCGAATCAGGTAATATACGCGCCTTCTTCGGGCCGTTAGCTCAGTTGGTAGAGCAGTGGACTTTTAATCCATTGGTCGAGTGTTCGAGTCACTCACGGCCCACCATATATAGAAAGCCTGTCAGTCACTGACAGGCTTTTTTTATGTGCATAGCAAACACAGAAGAGAAGTCCGCCAATGAACGCTAATAAACGCAAATAGAGTAGTTTCGCAGGATGGTATCAAGCGCAGCGGAAACTCCTGATTTCCCGTCAAATCAGCCCGGTTGTACGACGCCTGATTTAAAAAGAAAACGCGAATGAACGCGAACAACGCAAATAGACGCGATTCAGGCCTTCTATACGCAACCTTTGGCGTTAATTTTTCAGGAAAAGGTTATTTATACAACAGAAAAGAAGGGTTTATTGTTTGTGGTCTTTAAACTTTTGACTAACGACACTCGACTAACAACTGCTGTTTGCTGCCTCTCACGAAATACCGTACTTCCTGTACATAAAAAAAGCCCGGTTAAACCGGGCTTTTTTCTGAACAGGGGTCAGGTTTACTTGCGTATACCCGGGCCGTTTAATGTCAGGCCATTGCTCATATAAGTGTGGAAGTACTCAAGCGCACGGTACTCTTCACTTTGTGCATCGAAAGGCTTGGCGCGTACCTGCTTGTTACAGCCACCGTAGCGACGATGCAGTGTGCCCATACCGTCGCCTGAATCACTCGCCATCGACCACTTGTTGCGGTACACAGGGAAGTGGGTGGTGTGGCCCAGTGCAGGGCTCAGGATATCCGCACGTACACGGTTACCTGCATTGTAGTAGTGACAGTCTGCACATGACATGTTCAGCTGTCCACGCTTCGCATAGAAGTGCTTCTTGCCACGCTCATACCATTGCATTGACTCAGGTGTGTCAACGATTTTCACGTCAACCTTGTCGCCGCGAGACTGGTAGGAAATGTAAGCTGACAGGTGTGTCATTTTACCTTTCTTGTACTTGAATGGCTTTTCACCGTTCTTTTCCAGACATTCATTAATGGCGAGCTCAACTGTGATGACTTCGCCACGGTTCTTGTCGAAGTAAGGGTAGTTTTGTCTCATGCCTTTTTTAGCGTCTGGAAAACAGCTGGCGAAGGTTTTGCCATTTTGAAATGGTTTGTTGAACAGGGTTTCACCTTTTTCAACATAGATTTCATATGGAGCAAATTCTTCAAACGCTTCCCACTGGTCGCGTGAGGCCTTGTCTACAGAATAAACGCCATTAGCGAAGTCCTGTAATGGGACATCAGGGAAACGTTCAGTGTAATACGCTCTGAAATCTTTCAGATCCTGTTCCGGGTTTGCAGCTGTGCCGAGTAGCGGGGCAGTGAGCATGCAAATCGCAGATACAATGACTGCAATTTTTTTCATAATCGTTACCTTTTTATATTTGTGATGACTGACTGTAATCGCTTATTTAATTTTCGCTTCTACAGAGTCACTCTCGCCCTTATTGTCTACCCAGCTCATTTTTAGTGTGTCGCCAGCTTTGGCGCCACTGAATTTGAAAGACAGGTAAGGATTTTTTGAGATAGCTGTGCCCCAGTCTGCGGTCAGGACATCAGCACCGTTTACGCTGCATGTCAGTTCCTGAATGAAGTGCGCTGGAAAGTTCTTGCCAGTTTTCGAATTCTTGCGCTGGCCTGTTTCCATTGGATGACTGATAAGTGCTTTAACGACTGTGGTGCCGCCAGACACTTTAGCACGTACTTTAATTGAGTTAGCCATAATATAATATTCCTCTAAAAACTTGATTAACCGCCGCAGCCGCCAATGGTTACTTTAACTAACAGCTTGCTGCTGTATAACTTGTCGCCGGATTTAACAACAGCAACTACATCGGATGTTTTACCCATTTTTACACGAGTTGAGACAAAGCCTTCTGTATTGCTACCCAGCTTGAAGGTGGCAGTCATAGGGGTTGGGTTTTCAGAAATCAGAATGCTGATAGATTCTATGTCTGGAATAGTGCTGGTGACTGTAACGGGTACAACCGCGCCATTTTCAGCAATCTCAGGTGCTTTCAGTGTAATGTCACCACTTTCTGTCATTGAACTGCTGCCAAAAGCGTTTTGCAGGGCCGCATCCAGCTCTTTTGCTTCAAATGCTGCTTTTGGCCATGCCGCCAGTACCGCGCGTGGAGTGATCAGTCCTGCGCCAACTGCAACGCCAAACGCGCCAGCTGCTGCAGAACTCTTGATGAAGGATCTACGTTTATTGTTCATTGTCTCTACCTTAAAAATTATAGCGTGTGTATAAACTCAACAACTTTGTCGATTTCAGATGCACTTAGAATCTCGTGCGCTCCAAACGGCGGCATAATTGTATTAGGATTCATCGTGCGTGAATCTGTGATCTGTGCACGGAGTTTATCCTTATCGGGGAATCGGGCTTTCATCGCAACTAGCGGTGGACCGATGTTCCCAGGTAGGTCGCCACCTTCGATCTGGTGACATGCAAGGCAATTGCCTTTCTTTCTGTCAAAGGCAATTTTTTTGCCTTGTTCAATGGCAGTGGCATCGGCCGCATGGGTGATGACTGGCATTGCGAAAGAAAGAGCGCCCAATAACGCAGCAAGCGATGTTGCTGTAGAGATGGTTTTAGCGGTGTACCGCATAGTTCACTCCTCAATACTTTATGATTGCGTGGAAATTCAGAGACCAATCTATTAGATAGTAGTCAGATTTTATTATATTCCATATAGTTCTGCAGATTTTTAATAAAAATTCAAGTTTTTTGAACCTGTTATTTACTAATCGTCTGGTTTACTAGCCTGTTATAGTTATATTAGATTGGTTGCCTAATAGCATACCCAAAACCATGCTGATGGCAAGAAAAAAACCAGTTTTGTGTTCATCTGTCTCGCAATCTATATAATCAAAATCTAATAAATAAGTTATATTCGACTTTCTTTGCGTATTTGCAGCATTAAATCCTGCTTTCTTGATTCCAGCCGTTGCCGGGTGGATGATGCCAGGTCGCTTTGTTGCAGCGCATTTTCGATTTGTTGCACAGCCTGTTTTAGATAGCCTTCCTGCTGGTACTCATGGCTGGTGGCTTCCAGTGCGAGGGCAATATTGTTTTCTATAAAATAAGCACGAGCTAATGTTTGATAGACGACGGCTTTTTTCTGTGACTTTAGTTGCTGATTAAGCAATAGAATCGCCTGCTTCGCCTGCTGGTTATCGATTAGCGCCCGTGCGTACCGGATGGATACCGGCAGGTAATTAGGGTATAGCGCGTTGAGCTGCTGCAGTAGCTTCAGCTTCTGTTCTGTCTGATTCGCGGCAAGGTAAGCATCAGCCAGGGCCAGTTTGACCCAGGGGTGATCCTCTGTCCGGCTTAACTGCGTCAGTTTTTCAATTGCCTGATCAAACTGGCGACTGGCGGTGTAAGCCAGCCCCAGGGTGTAATCATTGACGGTACCGGCTTCCCCATGATCCGCCAGCTGCTTCACCAGTTGCGCCGGGTCTTTGTGGGCCTTTAGCAGAATGCGGCTGCGTACCAGCTGGAAATCCAGGCTGTCGTCACGCAGTGAACGACTCTGTTCGGAGATACGGTTTCTGGCCTCGGCAACCCGGGTGCTGGTGAGCGGATGGGTGCGCAGGTACTCCATTTGTGAAAGCAGGTTATTGCTGTCGGTGTTTTTCAGCAGGGTTTCGAAAAAACTGGCCATGCCTTCAGGGTTGATGCCGGCCTCCTGCAATATACGGATACCGACCCTGTCAGCTTCATACTCGTTACTGCGAGTGAAATTAATCTGTGACTGTATCAGCGCTGCCTGGCCGCCATAAATCAATGCCGCGCCGGCATCGGGGTTTTGTGAGGCGAGCAGAATACCCGCCAGTATGGTGGCAAACATGGTGGCAGGGCTGGTGCTTGATTCTGTCAGTGCGCGCGCCAGATGACGTTGTGTGACATGGGATATCTCATGGGCCATAACACCGGCAAACTCGCTTTCATTTTTTGCAGCCAGTATGAGGCCACTATGAAAACCCAGGTAGGCGTCAGGGCCGGCAAAGGCATTGATGCTGTTGATATTAATGACAAAGAACTTGAAATCACGGGCTACATGGTCGGTGTGCGAAACAAGCCGCTGACCCAGTGTATTCACGTAGTCGTCGACCTCCAGGTCTTCAATAAACGGCACATTGGCGCGCAGGGTCATATAAAACTGTTTGCCCATCAGGTATTCATTAAATGGGCTAAAGCTTTGTTGGGTGGGGTCGCCAAGGGTGGGCAGCTCTGCGTAGGCAGGCACCAAGGCCAGGCTGGTCGACAGGCCGATAATAACGGCGGTCAGCAGTGTGCTTAATGGATTGGTCAGGCGGGTGTGTTTCAATAAGGATGCCATTCCGGTCTTGATCCTTGCCGGTTTTTATCGAGTCAGTTTCATCTTTTCAGACACCGCTTCTGAAGATAAGTGCCGTGATGCATCATCTTATAGTGTGTATGTGTATTTCGCTACCGGCATCCTTGCCGCTCGCTGAATACCGCACATCCTGTGCATAATCGCTACCGGCTCCTGCCTCTCGCGAAATACCGCACGTCCTGTGCATAATCGCTACCGGCTCCTGCCTCTCGCGAAATACCGCACATCCTGTGCATAAAAAAAGCCACTTGAAATCAAGTGGCTTTTGCAGGTGCTTGCACCGGCTCAGGGCATGTTTAATTAGATAAACAGTGACTGAGTCGCATCCGAAGATTCTTCGAAGTAGGTTGCCGCGCCAACGTACTCAACACCGTCGATAAACTGGTCATGGTTATAACCGAACAGTTCAACCGTCATCTGGCAGGCAAGGAATTTAACTTCTGCTTCCTGGCACAGGTCACGTAATTCATCGATTGTGGCAACACCGCAATTAGAGATGGTTTTCTTCATCAGGGTTGTGGCAATGCTGTCCATGAAGGGGATAGTCCACATGATATTGGGAATTTTAGGGCCAAAATCAATGCTTTTCAGCCATTTTGGGCCCATAGGCATTTTCATTGGCATGGAAGGGTTGCCTGTTGGGGTAACACGCAGTGAGCTGGTGTCTTTCAAAAGCAGGTTCAGGCCATAGAATGTGTAAAAAACAGATGCCTGCATACCCAGTGCCGCTGCAGTGCTGGCCAGAATGAAGGGAGGGTATGCCCAGTCTAATGTGCCTTTTGTTGCGATGATGGTTAGCTTTGGATCGCTCATTTGAATTCACTCCTAATGTTTTGGCTGGGTCGCTGTGTTCTTGCTGATGCTGAAATCGCCACGCTGCTTCCGCTAATACCAGTTTATATTTTAATTAATTAGTCGATCGTATTACTTTTTAATGATTAACCATACAATCGAATGTGAATAAAAGGCAAGTATTAGAATAAGTTTTTTTTTATATAGTAGATAGGTGGTTAATGGCGATATGCTTATATTGCTATAAAAAATATTTATATTGTTGATTTATAAGGATATTATGTGTTGGATAGATAATTTGACAGAAATCGCAGTTGTACAGGCTGTTAATGCCCAGGGTGTATCCAGCAGGCAAAAAAATCGGTTACAATTGGAATATTAATGTTTTCTTATGTAGGTGCTGATAAATTATGTATGGAATTAAAGAGCTTGATGTGGATACGCTTCAGTCTTATCTGCAGGAAGGTCGGTCGCTACGCTTACTTGACGTGCGTGGTGTAGCGGAGATGGCGCAGGGCATGATCCCCAATGCCGAAAAACTGCCCCTGCACACCCTACCGGCAAGGTTGCATGAAATTGATAACGACGAACTGACCGTTCTTTACTGTCGCAGTGGCGCAAGATCTGCCCAGGGCGTGGGTTTTATGGCGCAACAGGGGTTTGATAATGTGTACAACCTGCGTGGCGGCATTATTGCATGGGCACAAAAAGGTATGCCGCTGACGGCCTGATTAGTTTTAGCATTACGCTACACAGCGGCGAGATGTCCTGTGTGGTGCAGCAATACGCGCTCGGCTATCATAGCCGAGCGTGCTGATTTGAAGGCTGATACATAAAGCCGTGTCTGTCATTCATTTCTTAAGTCTATTTTTTGTAGTACATCACTGGCTGGTATAGCACGGGCGGGAACTTTCCTCCGAGCGCACTGATCAGCGTGTGAAAAAAATAATAATTCAGAGTTTCCCGCGTCATAAATATAACGATAAATATAACGATAAATATAACGATAAATATAACGATAAATATAACGATAAATATAACGATAAATATAACGATAAATATAACGATAAATATAACGAGAAACCCCCAGCTCTTTTGCTGGCCATAAGTTTATTAATCCGTTTGCCTGAAATGGCGCACGTGGTGGTGATTAAAAAATAAACGCAGGTTTTTATTCAAAACAATATTATTAGAAAATTAGCAAATAGTAATACATGTTATTTTTATACAGGCTTTTATTGATTAATGATGGTTTGTCTACTAAAACACTTTAAAAGTCCAGGCAAAAGCCTTTAATTGATTGACTTTACAGGCTTGTTTTGAGAATGTTTGCGCCTCGCCAGGGCAGGCATTTAATTTTTTCAGATGCCGGTAAGAGGGCGTCATTACTATAAAACACGCGTTGCTACAAAAACGTATAATTCATTTGAGGATCACAATTATGTCAAGTGGTATTAAGAAGTCCTTAATAGCCCTATCTATTTCCGGTGCACTGATTGCACCATCAGCATATGCAACAAACGGATATTTTGCGCACGGTTACAGCACAGCCGAAAAAGGTCTGGCAGGTGCAGGTGTTGCTTATTCACAGGATGCACTGTCTTCTGCAACTAACCCGGCGGGTCTGGTGAAAGTGGGTGAGCGTCTGGATGTGGGTGGCGCGATTTTTAATCCAAACCGTCAGTACACAGTAACTGGTAGCCCAAATCCATCGCCTGCATTCAGCTTACAGGAAGGGACAACTGAGAGCGCCCAGGACTATTTTTTTATTCCGCATATTGCCTATAACCGGATGCTGGATGACACCACAGCCGTCGGTATTGCTGCATACGGCAGTGGTGGTATGAATACAAATTATAAATCTGCAGGTGCCCCCGCAGGTACTTTTTATGGCGGTCCGACAGGCGTTAATTTGGCACAGTTATTCATAAATGCTTCATATGCAAAACAGTTAAATGATGAACACTCAGTTGGTGTCAGCTTGATATTTGCATACCAGATGTTTAAAGCCAGTGGTTTAACAATGTTTGGCACAAGCTCCGATGATAACACCAAGCTGACGAATAACGGCGATGATACCTCCACGGGTTTTGGGGTTAAACTGGGCTGGCAGGGTGATATAACACCAGACGTTACACTGGGGGTGTCTTACCAGTCTAAAATGGCTATGAGCGAATTTGATGACTATGCGGGTCTGTTTGCCGAGCAGGGTGACTTTGATATTCCGGCGACTGCCACTGTTGGTCTAGCATGGAAAACCAGTGATCGTTCAACTCTGGTATTTGATATTCAGCAGATTTACTATAGCGATGTTGCTGCAATTGCAAATCCTATCAGTAATTTGACAGTAGATGGTCAATTACTGGGAAGCAATAATGGTGCTGGCTTTGGTTGGGATGATATGACCGTAATGAAGCTGGGTTACGAATGGCAGCAAAATGATATGACCTGGCGTGTAGGTGTGAGCAATGGTGATCAGCCAATCCCAGATAGTGAAGTAATGTTTAATATACTGGCTCCTGGCGTTATAGAGACGCAAATAATGGGTGGCTTTACTATGCCTATCAGCTCTAAATCAGAATTTAGTTTTGCGGCGATGTACGCGCCAAGTAATTCTGTTACGGGTGCAAATGCAATGGATCCATCTCAGACAATTAAGCTTGAAATGGACCAGTTTGAAATCCAGGGTACCTACACTATGAAGTTCTAATTTAATTAGACTTTATTAAGTAGTTTGAAAAGGCCGCGCAATTATGCGCGGCCTTTTTTATGTACAGGATGTACGGTATTCCGTGGAAGGCAGGACGCCGGTAGCAAAGATGCACAGGATGTACGGTATTCCGCGAGAGGCGGTGAACAGTCGTTAGTCGTTAGTCGGGCGTCGTTAGTCAAAAGCCCAAAGCCTAACGACTAACGACTAACGACTAAAACCCCGATTCGCGTGTATTTGCGCTTTAATCGGCTTCAAATTTTTCAATGCTTTATAAATGCCAGTGGATTTCACTGCTGTTTGTTATGTTTATTAGATTATGTTAATAGTCTTAAATATATGGATAAAAGATTTTTACGTTGACAACTGGTGTAGCTGACGTTTATTTTTACCGCGCGTTACTTAATTGCGTGGTTCTAAATAAAATACCTTATTTGAAAGGGGACGGAGTATTAAAATGAAGATTAAATCACTAACAAGAATAGCCATGGTTATGTTATTCAGCATGGCAGCAGCGACTGCGCAGGCGGCTGAAAAATTATTACCTTTCGCTCTGGCATCAAATGATGCGGGCTCAATTGCAGACAAGCTGGATGCAACTAAAACCGCATTGACAGAAAACGGTTTTGATATTGCGGGCGAATATTCACCTTATTCTGCTGCACACATCATTGTTGTAACCAACAACGAACTGAAAAAGGCCGGTGCCACACATGACCGTGCGGGTTACATTGCAGCGCAGCGTGTTGCGCTGACAGAGATGGATGGCAAGGTGCAGGTTTCCTACACAAACCCCGAGTATATGGCGTATGCCTACCATGTGAATGACAAGCTGCCAAAAACAACTGCGGCGCTCAAAAAAGCACTGGGTTACGTGCAGGATTTCGGTCCTAAAAAGGGTTTGAGTGAAAAAGAGCTGAACAAGTACCATTACACCTTTGGTATGGAGTACTTTGATGAGCCACTGGAACTGGCTGAAAAAGATAGCCACCAGGCAATGGTTGCCACCATCGAGAAAAACCTGAAAGCAGGTAAATCCGGTGCCGGTCAGGTGTACAAAATCAGCATCCCCGGTACTTCACAGGTTTTATTCGGTGTTTCTATGAAAGCGCCCGAAGAAGGCAAGAAGTACATGGATGAAACATTCATTATGAGTGAAATCGACTTCAAACCACTGCGCTCAACTGCGCACCTGCCATATGAAGTGCTGGTGACGGGCAAGAAGGCAGAAGCACTGCATGCACGCTTCCGTATTGCGATTAACTTCCCTGATCTGTCTATGATGGGTGACAACAGCTTTATGAACATCATGCCAACGCCTGATGCGATTCGCGCGGTATTAACCGATGTGGCTGGCGGTAAAATCAGTGATGATTTCTTCTAATTTGTAGAAATCAGGACTGTTAGCAAAAGCCCGGCTTTAAGTCGGGCTTTTTTTATGCACAGGATGTGCGGTATTTTGCGAGAGGCATGGATGCCGGTAGCAAAGATGTACAGGATGTGCGGTATTTTGCGAGAGGCAGGACGCCGCTAGCGAGTGGGTAATCAGGTTTAAGCTGTTTATCCGCTGGTTGTGCAAAGAGTGATGACCTGCTTACTAAAGTAGGTTACACTTTGCGGCTTGCATATTGCTATGCGAAATCAAAAGTCCATGATTTATAAGGTTTTTTAAGGTTTGGAGACATCTAAGGTGGAAATGACCGGTGCAGAAATCGTTGTTCAGAGCCTGATTGAAGAAGGCGTTGAGCACCTGTTTGGTTATCCTGGGGGTGCGGTATTGCACATATACGACGCACTCTACAAGCAGGACAAGCTGCAACATATACTCGTGCGTCATGAGCAGGCGGCAACCCATGCTGCGGACGGCTATGCGCGCAGCACAGGTAAGCCCGGTGTGGTGCTGGTGACATCCGGTCCCGGCGCAACTAATGCGGTGACCGGCATTGCTACCGCCTATATGGACTCCATTCCCATGGTGGTGCTGACCGGCCAGGTGCCCCGTGCACTGATTGGTAATGATGCCTTCCAGGAAGTGGATTCGGTAGGGATTACCCGTCCGGTGGTGAAACACAATTTTCTGGTGGAGGATATCAGCCAGCTGGCGGAAACCATCAAGAAGGCGTTTTATGTGGCAACTACCGGTCGCCCCGGCCCGGTGGTGGTGGATATTCCCAAGGATATCACCACCCATAAAATCGAATTTGTTTACCCGCGTGAAATCAAAATGCGCTCCTATAATCCGCAAATCCCATCCATCACTGGCCTGAGTGCCCAGCTCAAGCAGGCCTATGAACTGATTATGGAAGCCAGAAAGCCGATGATCTACACCGGTGGCGGGGTTATTCTGAGTAACGCCAGTGAACAGCTGGTTAAATTTTCCCAGTTGCTGGGTGCGCCGGTGACCAATACCCTGATGGGGCTGGGCGCCTATCCGGCCAACGACAAGCAGTTTGTCGGCATGCTGGGCATGCATGGTACCTATGAAGCCAATATGAGCATGCATCACAGCGATGTGCTGATTGCCATTGGCGCGCGCTTTGACGACCGCGTAACCGGCAATCTGGAAAAATTCTGTCCCGATGCGCGCATCGTGCACATTGATATTGACCCGGCTTCGATCTCTAAAAATGTTAAGGTTGATGTACCCATCGTGGGTGATGTGGGCGAAGTGCTGGATGAGCTGATCAAGCTGATTGAAGCCTCGGACCAGCGCCTGGAAAGCGGTGCAATGGGCTCATGGTGGCAGCAGATTGATGAGTGGCGCGCGCAGGACTGTCTGAAATACAATGCCAATACCGGCACCATCAAGCCACAGTACGTGATCCAGAAGCTGCATGAAGTCACCGAGGGCAATGCGTTTGTCACCTCTGATGTGGGTCAGCACCAGATGTTTGCCGCGCAGTATTACGGCTTTAATAAGCCGCGCCGCTGGATTAACTCCGGTGGTCTGGGCACCATGGGCTTTGGTCTGCCTGCCGCAATGGGGGTGCAGCTGGCACATCCTGGCGCACAGGTTGCCTGCGTGACCGGTGAAGGCAGTATCCAGATGTGTATTCAGGAGCTGTCAACCTGCTCACAATATAACCTGCCGGTAAAGATTATTAACCTCAATAACGGTTACCTGGGCATGGTGCGCCAGTGGCAGGAGTTTTTCTATGAAAGACGCTATGCCAGTTCCTATATGGAATCACTGCCTGATTTTGTTGCGCTGGCAGAAGCCTATGGTCACGTTGGCATGCGCATCGACAAGCTGGAAGATGTGGTGCCTGCGTTACAGGATGCCTATGGCAAATATAAAGATCGCGTGGTGTTTATCGACTTTATGATTGATCGCGAAGAAAACGTTTATCCTATGATTCCTGCGGGTGCGGGGCTTAACGAAATGATTCTGATTTAGTATGAAAAAGCACATAATATCCCTGTTACTGGAAAATGAATCAGGCGCGTTGTCACGCGTCGCCGGTCTGTTTTCCGCACGCGCATACAATATTGAATCGCTGTCGGTTGCACCCACGGATGATGAGACCCTGTCGCGCATGACCATCGTTACCTCCGGCACCGATGAAATTGTCGAACAGATACAGAAACAGCTGAACAAGCTGGTTGATGTGGTCAAGCTGATTGACCTGACCGAGTGCGCGCACATCGAGCGTGAACTGATGCTGGCAAAAGTGGATGCCACCGGCGAAGCACGGGACGAAGTAAAGCGCCTGGTTGATATTTTCAATGGCAACATTGTTGATGTGACCGAAACCACCTACACGGTTGAACTGACCGATAGCGGCGACAAGCTGGACAATTTTCTGGCCTCGCTGTCCAGTGTCAAAATTCATGAAGTGGTACGCTCCGGTGCAATCGGTATATCCAGTGGCGACAACATACTTGCCTGTTAATTTATTCATTTAATTTCGAGAACAAACTGATGAGCTTAAATATTTACTACGACAAAGACTGCGACCTTTCACTGATCAAGGCTAAAAAAGTAACCATCGTTGGTTACGGATCACAGGGACATGCCCATGCGCTGAACCTGAAAGATTCTGGTGTGGATGTAACGGTTGCGTTGCGCCCCGGTTCGTCATCAGCGGTTAAGGCAGAAAATGAAGGCTTAAAAGTGTCCGGCATTGCAGATGCTGTTGCCGCTGCCGACGTAGTGATGATTCTGGCACCGGATGAAATACAGTCGGCTTTATACAAGGCAGAAATCGAGCCCAACCTGAAGCAGGGTGCAACCCTGGCGTTTGCGCACGGTTTCGCGATTCACTATAACGCAATCGTACCCCGTGCTGACCTGGACGTGATCATGATTGCGCCTAAAGCACCTGGCCATACTGTACGCAGTGAGTTCGTGCGTGGCGGCGGTGTACCTGACCTGATCGCGATTTATCAGGATGCGTCGGGTAAGGCCAAAGATCTGGCACTGTCGTATGCCTCAGGCGTGGGTGGTGGTCGCACCGCGATTATCGAAACAAGCTTTAAAGACGAAACCGAAACCGATCTGTTCGGTGAGCAGGCGGTGTTGTGTGGCGGTGCGGTTGAGCTGGTAAAAATGGGCTTTGAGACACTCACCGAAGCGGGCTATGCGCCTGAAATGGCTTACTTTGAATGTCTGCACGAACTGAAGCTGATCGTCGACCTGATGTTCGAAGGTGGTATCGCCAATATGAACTACTCTATTTCAAACAATGCGGAGTACGGTGAATATGTGACTGGCGATAAGGTGATTAACGAAGAAAGCCGTAAGGCGATGCGTCAGGCGCTGAAAGATATTCAGAATGGTGAATATGCGAAGAAGTTTATTCTGGAAGGCATGACCAACTACCCTGAAATGACAGCGCGTCGTCGCAATAATGCCGCTCACCCGATTGAAGTTGTCGGCGGAAAGCTGCGTGAGATGATGCCATGGATCAAGGCCAATCAGATTGTAGATAAAAGCAAAAACTGATTGCTTGTGCTCAGAGCAGCGTAAAGCGTTACGCAATCCATGAAAACAACAAAGGGGCAATAGGCCCCTTTGTTGTTTGCGGTCTGTTCCCAGGCTGAGCGCCGTCTGTTTCTGTTATCGACCAGTCACAAGTAAAAATTGGAAATTGCCGTCATGTCTTTTACACTTGTTTTACACGGATCAATCACAGAGTAATCTAAAGCAGCCTATGAAACAGAATTCAAAAGTGGCCTATCACCGCAGAGGGATTTACCTGCTGCCCAATATCTTTACCACGGCGGCGATGTTCGGTGGTTTTTATGCCATTGTTGCCTCAATGAATGGTCAGTTCGAAAAAGCCGCCATGGCGATTTTTATTGCGATGATACTGGACGGAGTGGATGGCCGCGTGGCGCGCATGACCAATACGCAAAGTGAGTTCGGCGCACAGTACGACAGCCTGTCCGATATGGTGTCATTTGGCATTGCTCCGGCGCTGGTGATGTATCAGTGGTCGCTGGCGAGTATGGTGGATCTGGGCTGGCAATGGGGCAAGCTGGGCTGGCTGGCAGCGTTTATCTACACCGCCTGTGCGGCGATGCGGCTGGCGCGTTTCAATACCCAGCTGGGCGTGGCCGACAAACGCTATTTTCAGGGGCTGCCCAGCCCATCAGCCGCCGCAGTCGCTGCGGGGCTGGTGTGGGTGGGCGCGAATAACTCGGTGCCAGGGTCCGATGTAGCATTTCTGGCTTTGCCATTGATGATTGCACTGGGTCTGTTGATGATGAGTAATGTGCTTTATTACAGTTTCAAGGATGTGCACTTCAAGGGTCGGGTGCCGTTTATTTCGCTGGTGGCGGTGGTGCTGGTGCTGGCGCTGGTGGCAATCGAAACCTCCAAGGTGCTGTTTCTGGTATTTGCGCTCTATACCCTGTCGGGGCCGGTGCTCAGCCTGTTGCGCAAGGTGCGCAAGTTAAGCAAAAAAGTGGATATCGGCAGTGACGGCGGTAATGATTAAAAAAGCCCTTGGCAAAAACAGATGAAATCGCTATAGTTTTAAGCGTAGACAACACATATATTAAGTATTATGAATTTAAACAGAGCACACCATGCGTTACCGCAAACAGCCTGCAAGTCATTTGCACGTGGCGCTCTGTCCTGCCTGTGTCTACGTCCTCTAGATGCGCTCTCACTGCTGCTGCCGTAAGGCAGTTATCAAGTTCTGGCGAGGCGAAATACGCATTACAACACCCGAATTCCACAGGATACAATTAATAAATACGGTATCCCGCTGATTTGCAGGACAGATTCATGAGTAAAGACAAGTTAATTATATTTGATACCACCTTGCGCGATGGCGAACAGAGCCCCGGCGCATCCATGACCAAAGACGAGAAAGTGCATATTGCCAAGGCACTGGAACGGATGCGAGTCGATGTCATTGAGGCCGGTTTTCCGATCGCTTCCCAGGGCGACTTTGAAGCGGTTCAGGCGGTGGCCGAGGCGGTGAAGGACAGCACTGTATGCGGCCTGTCCCGTGCGCTGGCACGGGACATTAGCCGTGCCGGTGAGGCGCTGAAAAAAGCCAATTCATCGCGTATTCACACCTTTATTGCCACATCGCCGATTCATATGGAAATGAAGCTGCGTATGCAGCCGGATGATGTGTTGAAGCAGGCAGTGGATGCGGTGAAGACAGCGCGCAAGTTTACCGATAATGTGGAATTTTCGCCGGAAGATGCGGGACGTTCCGAGCTGGATTTCCTGTGCCGCATCATCGAAGCGGTGATCGACGCCGGTGCCCGTACTATTAATATTCCCGATACCGTGGGTTATAACCTGCCGAACCAGTTCGGTACATTGATCAGGAGTTTGCGCGAGCGCATTCCCAACGCCGACAAGGCGGTGTTCTCGGTGCATTGTCATAATGACCTGGGGCTTGCAGTGGCTAACTCACTGTCGGCAGTGCAGAATGGTGCGCGTCAGGTAGAGTGCACCATAAACGGCCTGGGGGAGCGTGCAGGTAATGCGGCACTGGAAGAAATCGTAATGGCGGTGCGTACTCGTCAGGATCTGTTTGAGTGCGACACCGACCTTGATACCACGCAAATCATGTCCTGTTCCAAGCTGGTATCAGGCATTACCGGTTTTCCGGTGCAGCCCAACAAGGCGATTGTCGGCGCCAATGCCTTTGCCCATGAATCCGGTATTCATCAGGACGGCGTACTCAAGAATCGTGAAACCTATGAGATCATGCGCGCCCAGGATGTGGGCTGGAATGAAACACAGATCGTGCTGGGTAAACACTCTGGACGCAACGCCCTGCGCAGTCGCCTCAAGGAGCTGAGTATTTCAGTTGATTCGGAAGAAGAACTGAACCATGTGTTTGCCCGCTTCAAGGAGCTGGCGGACAAAAAACATGAAATTTTTGATGAAGACCTGCAGACACTGGTGGCCGATGCCAGCTGGAATGCCGAAAACGAGCAGTTCAAGCTGGTCAGTCTGAAAGTCTGTTCGGAAACCGGCGAAACACCGCAGGCGGATGTGGTGATACAGGTAAATGGCAAGGAGCAGAGTGCTTCCGAGTCGGGCAGTGGCCCGGTGGATGCAGCTTTTAAGGCGATTGAAAACATCGTGCACAGCCAGACCGAGCTGAAGCTCTACTCGGTCAACAACATCACCAGCGGCACAGATTCCCAGGGTGAGGTATCGGTTCGTTTGTCGAAAAACGGCAAGATCGTCAATGGCCAGGGTGCAGACACGGATATAGTGATCGCTTCTGCCAAGGCCTATATCAATGCGCTGAACCGCATTGTGGTGCTGGAAAAAGAACGTGAACACCCGCAGCTGGGTGATGTCTAGGCGGTGAGTAAGTCGGACGTAACACAACAGACTCCGCCCGCAGGCCAGCGCCCGCTGGCGGAGTCGTTACGTCAGCAGTACCTGGCTGCGATGGGCATACAGGTCTGGTATGAACCTGTGCAGCCCGCGCCTGATATGCCTGAAGACCTGGCCGAAACGTCTGAGGCCGAGTCGACGACAGCCTCTGCTCAAGCAAGTCCAGCGCCCGCGGCAAGCCCTTCCGTGACGGCACAAACATCGCCTCAGGCCGGTGAGCAGGCCGCTGAGGCTCATTCATCACAGGCCGCACAGCTACCCCAGTCAGAGCCTGTTGCCGAGTCCCCCGTCAGTGGCCAGTCACTTGAACAGCGCCAGATCGCGCTTGCTCAGCTCAATCAACAGATTGAACAGTGTCAGCTGTGTGAGCTGCATGCAAGCCGTGCCCATGCGGTGTGCGGTGCGGGAGACGCGACTGCGCGGCTGATACTGATCAGCGATGCACCGGTCGCTGATCAGGCACAGGATGCGCTGTTTGATGCGGCGGAAAAACAGCTGTTGCAGGGCATGTTACAGGCCATTGATCTTGACCTGTCGCAGGTATACCTCACCAGCCTGGTAAAATGCATGCCGCCACAACGTGCACCTTATACTTCAGAAATGATCTGCTGTGATGATCACCTGAGCGCACAGATCAAGTTGATACAGCCCGCCGCAATTATGCTGCTCGGCGAGCAGGTCAGTCGGCAATTGCTGGTGAGCCAGAAGTCACTCACCGATCTGCGCCAGCGACATCATCAGCATCTCGGGGTGCCGGTTTATGCGTCTTACCATCCCCGTGACTTGCTGGGCTCGGCGCAGAACAAGCGCAAAGTCTGGCAGGATCTGCTACAAATAAAGCACCGGTTAACAACACAGACAGATAGCTGATGTAATGGCAGTGAATCCCGATATTGATCTGGCGAGTGGCTTTCGCAAAATGACTCTGGGCGATGTGCCAGAGATTATGCAAATCGAAGAATCGATCTACAGCCATCCCTGGACCGAAGGTATCTTCAGCGACTGTATCCGCGTGGGTTACCCCTGCTGGGTGTACAGAGAGAATAATCAAATTCTTGCCTATGGGCTGGTGTCGGTTGCCGCCAATGAGGCGCATATTCTGAATCTGTGTGTCAGTCCCCATGCGCAGGGGCAGGGGCTGGGCAAGCGCATGCTGCATAAGCTGATGCAACTGGCTGAAGCGCGGGATGCCGACTGTATTTTTCTTGAAGTCCGGGTATCCAACAGCATTGCGCAAAACCTGTACGAACAGGAAGGCTTTAACCGCATCGGTGTCAGAAAAGCCTATTATCCGTCCACTGAGGGTCGGGAAGATGCGCTGGTGTACGCCAAAGCACTTAATCTTGAGGCAAGCCCCTTCCCTCGTTAGCTGTAAATGCCTTTCCCTGTGTAAATAGTCTGTCGCTGTCTGCGTCGCAGCAGCGGATCATGTATAATTCGCACACATTTTTATAGCCTGACTGAACCCGATATTATGTCTGAACTTATCCAGCAAATGCAGCGTCGCCGTACCTTTGCGATTATCTCCCACCCGGATGCAGGTAAAACCACCCTGACCGAAAAGCTGCTGTTATTCAGTGGCGCGATTCAGCTGGCAGGTACGGTAAAAGGCCGCAAGGCGGCACGGCATGCAACCTCTGACTGGATGGAGCTGGAAAAGCAACGCGGTATTTCGGTGACTTCATCGGTAATGCAGTTTCCGCATAATGATTGCATTATCAATTTACTGGATACGCCGGGTCATGCCGACTTCTCCGAGGACACCTATCGTACGCTGACGGCCGTGGACTCCGCACTGATGGTAATTGATGCCGCCAAGGGTGTTGAAGAGCGCACCATCAAGTTAATGGATGTGTGTCGCCTGCGTGATACACCGATTATTACCTTTGTTAACAAACTCGACCGCGAGGCCCGTGAGCCGGTGGAGTTGCTGGATGATGTGGAAAATATTCTGAATATTCAGTGTGCCCCCATGACCTGGCCAATCGGCATGGGCAAAAATTTCAAGGGCGTGTTCCATTTATATAATAATTGCGTACACCTGTTTAGTGCAACCCACGGTGGCAAGATTCAACAGGGTCAGGTTATTCAGGGGCTGGACAATCCCGAGCTCGATGAGCTGCTGGGCAGCATGGCGCAGCAGCTGCGCGATGAAATAGAGCTGGTGAAAGGTGCCAGCCACGAATTTGATTTACAGGCCTATCGTGAAGGCAGACTAACCCCGGTGTTTTTCGGTTCCGCCATAAATAACTTTGGTATCAGGGAACTGCTGGATTCACTGGATGAGTTCGCACCGCCACCGAAACCGCGAGATGGTGGTGCGCGCATGGTTAATCCGGATGAAGAAAAATTTACCGGCTTTGTATTCAAGATTCAGGCGAATATGGATCCGCAGCACCGTGACCGGGTGGCCTTTATGCGAGTTTGTTCCGGCAAGTTTGAAAAGGGTATGAAAGTCAAACATGTGCGCATTCAGAAAGAAGTGAAACTGAATGATGCGGTGACTTTTATGGCCTCAGATCGTGGCCACGCGGATGAGGCTTACGCCGGTGATATTATCGGTATTCACAATCACGGCACGATACGCATTGGTGATACTTTTACCAAAGGTGAAGACCTGCAATTTGCCGGCATACCTAACTTCGCGCCCGAACTGTTTCGTCGTGCACAATTGCGTGATCCGCTAAAAATGAAGGCGCTGCAAAAAGGTCTGATTCAGCTATGTGAAGAAGGCGCCACGCAACTCTACCGTCCGTTGAATAATAACGAGCTGATTCTGGGTGCGGTGGGTGTGCTGCAATTTGATGTGGTGGCGCATCGCCTGCAAAATGAATATAACGTTGAATGCAGTTTTGAAAATGTCAGTGTGACTACGGCGCGCTGGGTTGAGTGTGATGATGAAAAAATGCTTAACCAGTTCAAGCAGAAAGCCTCGTCCAGTCTGGCGCTCGATCATGCGGGTGATCTGGTGTATATCGCGCCAACCCGGGTGAATCTGGATATGACACAGGAGCGCTGGCCGGATATTCGTTTCCTGGCAACCCGTGAACACGCCAGCTACGAGGTGTAGCTATTTTATGGCTGCGCCTGGCCTGACGCTTGGCTGAGTGGTCGGTATTCAAATTCTTCCGGCTGGTGGTCAAGTAAGCGAATTGTCAGTCCGCTGTCCGGGTAGATCCAGTGGCGTTGCCTGTCATCGATCTGAACTATCTGTTGCGGTGTGCCGAAGCGCTGCGTAATCAGTTCCTCACCGTACTGAATCGCCGGCTTATACACAATGCGGGCAATCGGTGTCGACAGATACTCCATTTCCACAGCCGGTGGCAGGGTATACATTTTCTGCTGTTGTCCGTTGTTTTTTGCTGTCGCTAAATTGCGGTGTAATTGCTGCAGCACTGTCTGCTCAAGCTGATAATACAGATCAAGATCCGACACAATTCCATCCATTACCAGTTCATTGTAGTGAGCGATTAGTGCATATCGATCATTCCCATCGGTAATCAGCCGGGTTTCTGCAAAGCTGGCGAAAATCTGATTGGCTTCCTGTATATTGCTTTTACCCAGTGTCAGGCCGAACACCCGGCTGGCACCGTTTTCCTGAATCTGAATATCCCAGGGTGTGTAGTTAAGTTGGGTGCGAGGTTTATACTGGCCCAGCACGGCAATCATCATTGCAGTGCCCACCATTAGAAAGATTAGAAAAGTCCGGTTCATAGAGTATTATCTTATGCTTTGTTATGTTTAAAATAGACTATATTGTCAGCATATACAAAGTTCGTCGGCGTTTGATGCGTTTAATACGCAGTTAAATTTTTACATCCACCAGCTGTAGACAGAAGCCATACACTACACTAAAAATACCAACAAAACCTGGCGCAGGCGGGTAGTTCGGTGAGGCTGGCCGCGGTAAGTGTTCGCCCGTTGCGGCGATTATTCAATCCGGAAGTATAAAAATATGTATAAAAATAAATCGGTGATTGGCTGGGCATTTTATGACTGGGCCAATTCAGTGTTTGTAACTGTAGTCATCGCCGGTTTTTTCCCCATTGTGTTCAAGTCTTACTGGGCCAGTGAACTGCCCAGTTCGGAAAGCACTTTCTGGTTAGGTCTGGGTAATGCACTGGCCAGTCTGGTGGTGGTGATTATTGCGCCCTTGCTCGGTGCTGCAGGTGATAAGTATCATCTGCGTAAGCCCATGTTGCTGGGTTTTATGCTGCTCGGTGTGATTACCACAGCGGGTTTAAGTCAGTCGTCATCAGGGCACTGGCAAACGGTGCTCGCGTTGTATGTGATTGCAAGCATTGGCTTTATGGCGGCGAATGTATTTTATGATGCGTTGCTGGTGCCGCTCAGTGCAACCGTGCAGGTAGATAAGGTTTCCGGTCTGGGCTACGGTATGGGGTATCTGGGCGGCGGCATTGCGCTCGCTGTCTGCGTATATCTGAGCCAGCAACCCCAGTTGCTGGGTTATAGCGACAGTATTGATGCCGTGCTGTTCAGTTTTATTCTGGTGGCAGTGTGGTGGTTTTTATTCAGCCTGCCACTGGCGATGTGGACCAGAGACGGCCCGAGATTACAGAATGCTGAAAACAGCTCGGTGTTTGTCACTACTTTACGCGCATTCAAAATGGCATTTTCCAACCGCGAAGTCCGGCTGTTTCTGATCGCCTACTGGATATATATCGATGGTGTGGACACGATTATCCGCATGGCGGTGGATTACGGTATGGCGTTGGGTTTTGAGTCGAATGATCTGATTATTGCCTTGCTGATTACTCAATTTGTCGGCTTTCCGGCCGCTATAATCTATGGGTATATCGGTGCTAAGGTGGGGGTTAAAGCCTCTATCATGGCCGGTATTGGCATCTATGCACTGATTACCCTGCTCGGTTACTCAATGACAACTGTGGCCGATTTTTATACGCTGGCAGTGCTGATTGGCCTGGTGCAGGGCGGGGTACAGGCGATGAGTCGCTCGTTTTATGCGCGGATGGTGCCGCTGGACAAATCCGCTGAATACTTTGGTATTTACAATATGCTGGGTAAATCTGCGGCCATTATTGGTCCCTTGCTGATGGGGCTGGTGGCATTAATTACCGACAATCACCGCTATTCAATTCTGTCGTTGTTATTGCTGTTTGTGCTGGGTGCAGTGTTGTTGTCACGCGTTAAAAACCCGCAGCAAAATCCAGGCACAGACGGTGAATAGCCCATACCGTTTCACAGGCACTGCAGGCATCACTGCACGGGAGATCAGGCACAGCTGATGGATATCGCCGACATTCGCGATGCATATCTAAAGTGGAATCAACAGCAGATTGATCACCTCTCGGTAGAACTGGGAGATGACGCTGCGGCCCTGGTTCGACTGCTGCCATTATTGCTGCACATTAATAACCGTTTCCTGCCCGGTTATATCTCACTGGACATCCCGGCTGGCATCAAGTCTTACAAACCGGATACGGATGCGATTAACACTGCGCGACAGCTTAATGACAAGTTCAGGTTTAACGCAGAGGATGCCATCGATACGTATGTTGTTGATGCACTCTATTTTCAGTCATCCCTGTTGCAAAAAAAATTACACTGCTGGGTGTTTAGAAAAGATGGGCTCACAGACATTCAGACTGGTTTGCTGCAGGACAAATTGCATAAGCTGGCTGACTGGTGCCAGTCGCGACAGCTAAGCATCACATTCAATTTTGTAGATCTATCGACATTCAGACAAAATCTCCAGCCCCCGAATCAGGCGCCCAGCGGATTGTGGCTGGATAACTTTTACAGTGAGAGTGTGCTGCTGGCAGGCAGGTATCCGCTGTGGTGGATGGTGCCGCTAGAGCGTGAAGCAGATTATGATGCGTACCTGAAATATATTCGTGACAGACGATTTATTGAAGGTGAATATCTGGATCTGGGTAATGCCAGTGATTACCGTGTCACGGATTTACTGAGTTATGCTGTCTCGATGGTACAACAGGTGAAAAAAGAACCTGAATTGTGCCTGTTCAATTTATTGCTGCTTGCGCAGAAAGCCGCGGCATTGCCGCAACGAGACGGCGTAGCGATGCGTATCAAGCAGGCTTTTTATCAGGGGGAATTACCCCCGGTGGCAGTTGAGGTTATGTCACAGCTGCTTGAATCCGAGCTTAATCGTGATGCAGCTCAGCAGCGCAGCTCTGTGGCCAGCTCACCAGCACGCATAATTTCACAGTTGAGAAAAAACTCCGTGAGCCTTAATCCACAGTTGCTGGATAATATGCTGGGTGACTCCTGTCAACCGAGCTCCGGGGTTTACAGTGTTGAGCATATTATCTCCCATTTAAACCTGTTCAGAGCCGTTTCACAGAAAATCAGCCAGCTGTTTTCCAGTATTCTTGATATATACAGTCAGCAGGCTGACGTAGCGACTGCTGAGACCGGGCTGGTCGATACGGCGATAAATATGCAGGACTTTCTGCAGGAAAGGACAGGCCGGGTGTCGCTGTACAGTGGTAAAAATAGCACGGGCTTTGTTTTCGAGCGGGTTCAGTTACGTCATCAGAGAGCTGATGATGAGCTCTGGAGTCTGGTGTTATATGACGCAGAAGATGTAGAAAAAGTCATACAGAACTTTTCCAGTATGCTTGGGTTGCTGGCCTGGTGCTGGTTGAATCGTCTGGTTGATCAGTCTACCCAGGTCTCGGTGGATTGCCCAAGACGAGAAATAAAACAGATTGAAGCGCGCTATGTTCTGGAAATTCTGATACAACAAATAGAGCCACAGAGAATTTATGATATTCCAGTGGATGCGTTTGAACACCCACCGCGACCTGTGCAGTCATTGTTGTTTGTTAATTTCATCAATGCGGATAACAAAACAGATGCACTGCTTGAGAATGATGATCCATTTAATGTGATAGCTTCATCAGGCCGGCTTAGCAGTCATTGCGAACAGCTTATTATTAATAGTTGGGGTGATGTATACAGCAAACAGTACAGTGGTAGTCTCGGTATCATCAATTGTCTATGTGACTGGTTGCAGGGTACATCCATTGATCGTTTTTCTCTGCCACAGCGCATGGAAATATTTGGCCATGGTACGGCTGACAGTACCTATCTGTCGTTGCGGGTGACGCAGGTTTATAATGAAATGCAGGCGTTTTTTCTATGTAATAAAACACCGGGCGGGCGATTTATTTTGCGTATGGGTAATGAGTATTATCAGGTGCAGCAGCAGGATGCGAGCATCAGACCGGAAAAAATCGGCGCTCGCGACCGGTTGTTCCATTATCTGGAACAACCCTCGGCCATGTTTCTTAGCAGTGGCTTTGAAACCCTGGTGTTTCCGCAGGAGCCATTAAAGGATATTTATCGTCGTAATAAGGCGGACACGATACAGGTGTTTTACCGGATTATCGGGCGCGGTGCGATCTGCTGGGTGCTGGATGAACGAGGCAGTTTATGGCGTGATGAAATTCGTCTGTTTGATCGGCAAAGCTTTGTGACGCAATGGTTGTACCTGTATCGCAATACGCGTAACCGGCTTAAAAAACTGATGCGACTGGAAACCGAGCCGCCGTTGCTGGAAATTCAGCAAATCAGTTTTAATCAGCTGGGTGGGCTGGAATTTTACCCTGTGGGAGCAGAAGGGGTATCCGCCTATAAAACATTTTTTGAACTACAGTTGCAGATAGTCGAGGCGCAACAGAGTGAACAGTTGAGTCTGAGTTGTGATGGTCGCTGGTTCAGTTATGAGAAGTTCGGTGAAAAGGCGTTGCCTGAGTGTGCTAAATACCTGTCAGGAAAGATGCACAGTATTCGTTCATGGCCTTTTTATATTACCGATGTCGACGCACCTCTGTCGTTGTTTGATGTGCAGCAGCCGTCGGATGTGCAGTTCACTCACCTGTTAAAAATAAAGCGCACTATCGAGCATAAACTGTATAGTCTGTTGCTCAAACAGTCGACTTCAGCCTGAACGGTTACAGCCTGTTAATGTGAATCCAGTTTGCTCAGTTCATTAAGAATAGAGACTACCAGTGACTCGCCCTGTGGGCCGATTTTGTCGCACAGTTTATCCACATCACGCTCACCATCCACCAGCGGTTTTATCAGTGTGCTGAAACGCGCCAGGTCCCCCTGGGTGCTGGACATCGCCTCTGCCATTTGCCCGAGCATGCTCAGGGCATTGCTGTCACCCTTGCTGGCACCACTGATCAGCTGTGCCAGCATCGGTGCCGCCAGCGTGGGGTCTGCTTCCTGATTGGGGTCAGGCAGGGTGGATGGGTCCTGGATGCCGCGCAGAATGGCATCGATAATCACCTGATCTTCTTCATCCAGTCCTTTCAGAATACTGCTGTCCCGCTGTCCTTTGAGTACCTTGCGAATAGCGGCCACCAGATTGCCCCAGCCGTTTTCTTCCGAGGCTTTTAATACCTGCTCCACTCCGGGACGCAATGAGGTGTCGCTGACCGAATTCACCACATTGACAATCAGCGGTGCGTGAAAGGCAGTGATCTGTTGTTTTTTTTCTGCAGCAATGTTCATAGGCGTCTCGTTTTAAGGTTCTGTGCGGGCTACAACGCGGAAATTTTTTCCAGTTGCTGTTTCAGGTTGTTGAGCGCGGATTCCATTTCGGCGGCGCGTTCACGTTCCTTGTTTACCACAGCCTCGGGTGCCTTATCAACAAAGCCGGGGTTATTGAGCTTGCTGCTGGTTTTTTGCAGATTAACTTCAATCTTGCTGATTTCCTTGTTCAGCCGCGCCATTTCGGCATCCTTATCAATCAGCCCTGCCAGCGGAATCAGAATTTTCATCTCGCCCACCAGTGCGGTTGAGGACTCCGCTGCGCTGTCGGTGTTGCTGATAAAGTCCACTGACTGCAGTTTGGCCAGACTGAAAATAAACGCTTCGTTATTCTGATAGCGTTTCCTGTCGGCATCGCTGGCATTCTGCAGAATCACCGGCAGTGCCTTGCCCGGTGCAATGTCGCTTTCCGAACGAATGCGACGCACACCCATAACAAACTGCTTTAGCCACTCCAGCTCTTCTTCGGCGCCTGTGTCTATCAGCGTTTCGACCGCAGTGGGGTAGGCCTGCAGCATAATGGTTTCGTGTTCGATGCCCGCCAGCGGCGCTACGCGCTGCCACAGTTCTTCGGTTATAAACGGCATCAATGGGTGATTCAGGCGCAGAATAGTTTCCAGTAGCTGTACCAGCGTCTGGCGGGTGCCGCGTTTTTCTGCGGCAGTGAAATGTTCTTTCATCAGCACCGGTTTGGAGAGTTCCAGATACCAGTCACAGTAATCGTCCCAGACAAAGGCATACAGTTCCTGTGCCGCCAGATCAAAGCGGTAGGCATTAAAGTGACGATGCACATCAGCGATCACTCGCTGCAGACGCGAGCGAATCCAGCGATCTGCCAGTGAATAGTTGCAGTCTGCGCTATCAATGCCGGTGTCCTGATCTTCGGTGTTCATCAAGACATAACGGGTCGCATTCCAGATTTTATTGCAGAAGTTACGGTTGCCGGCAATGCGATCCGGTGACAGCACCACATCACGACCGCTGGTGGCCTGTGAGGCAAAGGTAAAGCGCAGGGCATCTGTGCCCAGTGCGGGTATGCCCTCGGGGAACTGTTTGCGCGTGGACTTTTCAATTCTGGCGGCCATCTGCGGTTGCATTAAACCGCTGGTGCGTTTGGCCACCAGTGACTCCAGATCAATGCCATCAATAATATCAATCGGGTCGAGCACATTGCCCTTCGACTTGGACATTTTCTGCCCGTCGGCATCGCGCACCAGACCGTGGATATAGATTTCCCTGAACGGCACCTGATCCATAAATTTCAGGCCGAACATAATCATCCGTGCCACCCAGAAGAAAATAATGTCAAAGCCGGTGACCAGTACGCTGGTTGGATAGAACTGCTGTAAACGCCCGGTTTTCTCCGGCCAGCCCAGGGTAGAAAATGGCCAGAGTGCAGAGGAGAACCAGGTGTCGAGTACGTCTTCGTCCTGGGTCAGTTGCAGTGAATCATCCAGCTGGTATTTCTTGCGCGCTTCGGCTTCATTATCCGCCACATAGATATTGCCGTCATTGTCATACCAGGCGGGGATGCGATGGCCCCACCAGATCTGCCGCGAAATACACCAGTCCTGAATATTGTTCATCCACTCAAAATAGGTTTTGTCCCAGTTTTCCGGCACAAATTTAATATCGCCGTTTTTCACCGCATTGATGGCGGGTTCGGCCAGTGGTGCAATTTTTACATACCACTGGTCGGTGAGGTAGGGTTCTACCACCGAGCCGGAGCGATCACCGCGCGGCACCATCAGCTTGTGGTCCTTGATCTCCACCAGCAGGCCCAGCTCTTTTAAGTCGTGCACAATCATGTCGCGCGCTTCGTAGCGATCCTTGCCCTGGTATTTTTCCGGTGCCTGATCATTGATGCAGGCATCCACGGTAAGAATATTATGCATCGGCAGATCGTGGCGCCTGCCCATTTCATAGTCATTGAAATCGTGGGCCGGTGTGATCTTTACGCAGCCGGTGCCGAATTCCATATCCACATAGTCATCGGCAATAATCGGAATTTCACGGCCCACCAGTGGCAGGGTGATGGTTTTGCCGATCATGTTCCTGTAGCGCTCATCCTCCGGATGCACTGCCACCGCCGAGTCACCCAGCATGGTTTCCGGACGGGTGGTGGCCACCACCAGCTGGCCCGAGCCATCGGTGAGCGGGTAGCTGAAATGCCACAGGTGGCCGGATTCTTCCTCGGAGATGACTTCCAGATCGGAGAGTGCGGTGTGCAGAATCGGATCCCAGTTCACCAGCCGCTTGCCACGGTAAATCAGGCCTTCGTCATACAGCTGGATAAATACCTTATGCACCGCATCCGACAGCCCTTCATCCATGGTGAAGCGCTCATGCTCCCAGTCCAGTGAGCCGCCCATGCGGCGCAGCTGCTGGGTGATAGAACCACCGGACTGCTGTTTCCAGTCCCAGACCTTTTCAATAAAGGCATCGCGGCCCAGGTCGTGGCGGGATTTACCGTCTGCTGCCAGCTGGCGCTCTACTACCATCTGCGTGGCAATGCCCGCATGGTCGGTGCCTGCCTGCCACAGGGTGTTATCTCCCTGCATGCGGTGGTAGCGAATCAGCGCATCCATAATGGTGTCCTGGAAGGCATGGCCCATGTGCAGTGTGCCGGTGACATTGGGTGGCGGAATCATAATGCAGTAGTTGGCTGCATCAGGGTTTGCCCGGGGTGCAAAATAGCCGCGCTCTTCCCAGTTTTGATACCACTTTTGTTCGATTGACTGCGGGTTGTAGGTTGTTTCCATGGATGTACTGACTTGCTAGCAAAAAGAAGGCGAATTATAGCCTATGTGGTGCGCCAGTCGTAGGGCAAGCGGCTAATTTGTAGTCAGTTAATGTTCGTCCGCAAATGCACGCAAATAGACGCTAATGAACGCAATAATATGGCTTTTGACGAATGACGCTCGACCAACGACCAACGACCAACGACTAACGACTAACGACTAATGACTAATGACTAATGACTAACGACTAACGACTAACGACTAACGACTGTTTCCATGCCTCCCGCGGAATACCGTACATCCTGTACATAACCGCTACCGGCGTCCTGCCTCCCGCGGAATACCGTACATCCTGTACATAAAAAGCCACGCTCGTTGAGCGTGGCTTCGGCCTTGTGGGTATAATCAGTGAGGCTGATTATCTGTCGTTGCGCTTATCACGCCGCTTGTCATACTGAGCTTCCTTGTTGTAACGCTTATGCGAGCGTCTGTCCTTGCTGCTCGCCCAGGTTGCGGCCGAGTGCTGAATATTAACGTACAGTGTGTGCGGGTCGGTTGGGCTGAAGTTAATGCCGGTACCTTCAGCACCATCTCGAATATACGGCCACCCGCAGTTTCTTCGGCAAATAACAGGGTGCCCCATGGGATCCAGCAAATGCCATCCAGTGCCGCGTAACCCTCTTCACCAACCAGCTGCGCCAGTACGCGGGTTTCACCTGTGTGCAGGTCAATACCGATACGCTACCACCAATGGCGTCGACCAGGCTGTCACCACCGCCCAGACGAACTTCGTGGGTGCGGTACATAAAACGACCGGCCTGTGATCCGGTTTCGTTGACGACATTCATATCATGCCAGTTGGCACGGCCATCGGGGTAGATATTTAAACCGGTTTCGTCAGACACAACGCTCTGGCTGAAACCTTGTGGCAATTCCCAGGGCGCAGATACATCCCAGTCAGCTGTATTGGCAGATGCGTTCAGTGATTTGAAATTAAACGAATGATAACCACTTGCATGGCTGGCAACTGTTGCTGCTCTGCTGGTAGGTGAATGTGTTAGAATAAAAAACGACATATAAGTTGAAGAATATGCCTGATCATCACCCATTCTCCATCAAACAGTTTTTATTCAAATATGCCACGATAATGTTTGTGGTTATTTTTGTGGTCGCATTGCTGCACTATCTGGTATACGGTCATCACGTCCGTCAGATGCGAGCGGATGAGCATGCCAGAGTGCTGCAGCATGCGGCTAATGATATTGGATGGGCGCTGAATTTTTACCAGACGATTGCGGATAAAATGGCGGCCCAGCCGTCTGTAATTGATCTGTTGCAGTTTGCTGACGAGGAGAAAATTCAGCACTGGGCGAATACCATGCAAAGTCTGATGCCGGAGAGTATCGGTTTTATGCTATTCGATATGAATGGCAAGGTACTGGGGGTTGAAAGCGAGCTTCGCCTGAGTAAGCAGTGTTTGCTGGATCTGAAAAAACGCTTTAACAATCAACCGACTGGCCACCCGCCGGTACACTATCGAATTGAAAAACTGGCACACTACGATATTGTCTCGCCGGTGTTGGTAAACGGTGAAAAGATCGGCCTGTTGTTTGTCAGTTTCAGTTTGCAAACCATACAGGACCTGTTAAACGAATATGCGATGGATAATCAGCGTTTTCGGGTGAGTACTGCCGAAGGTTACGATGTCGCATTCATCGGACAGCTTGATAGTGGCCGTGATTTGCGGATATTCAGTCAGTCGGTAGATAACAGTGACTGGAGTATCGAGCTGGCGGTGATTGATATCGATAATCGTAGTTTGCTCACCAGTGTGTTTATAACCGGGTTGCTAACTTTTACACTGATCAGTCTGGTTCTGTATTTCTCAATGAAACGTATTTCACAGGTAGTTATTTCGGATTTTGAAATACTGAGCCACATTATGAAAAATATCCGTGAAGGCAAATATGATCCTGAAAAAATCAGGAATGTGTCTTTAAAGGAAGTTCAGGATGTGCTCGGTTATATAAAAAATACAGCGCGGGAACTGAATACCTATCAGCAGAAGCTCAAACATGAAGGCAGTACCGATGAGTTAACTGGCCTGGCTAATCGACGCGTCTTGAATGCCGAAATTCAGCATTACATTATCAATCGCCATCAGTTTAGTAATAAATACCTGGTTATTCTTGATCTTGACTATTTTAAACAGATCAACGATAGCTTTGGTCATGATGTAGGTGACCATGTGTTGAAGTTGCTATCTCAAATTCTGATAAAGCATTCACGACAAGAAGATATCTGCACCCGCTCGGGTGGCGATGAATTTATATTGCTGCTGAATAATTACACAGCTGATCAGGTGAACGCCTGGTACAAGCGCATCAGTAACGACATGTTGCGCGAAGTGTTGCACTATAACATGGAAAATGAACTGGACATCAAGTTTGGTGTCAGTGCCGGAGTAACTCTAATAAGAGCCGATGATAATAAAAGCACTGTGTTAAAAAGAGCAGACGAGGCACTGTATACCGTAAAGGCGAGAGGCAGAGGATCCATCGAGTTTGTGTAGGGTGGATCAAACAAAGCGGATCCACCAGATTCCCGCGCAATGCCGCCCGCCTGGCGTGCTTGATTCAAAAAGAAAACGCAAATAAACGCAAACAGCGCAAATAGACGCAATTAAAATCATATGTGCATTTGCGTGTGTTCGCGTTAGTCTTTTAATAAACGGTGATGTGTATAATCACGGAGAGGTTTGTCCCGTTTTGTCGTCTTCAAGCAGAGGTGCAACCTGAGAAACGTACGCTGGGCTAGCATCTGTTCAGGTAACCCTGGCGCTAGAAACTGTAGCTGTATTGCAGGTAACTGGTAAATCCCGCACCACCGGGAATGGCGGTTACTTTTCTGCGTACCGGTTCCGGATAGCTGTAGTCCTCGTCGGTCACATTATTCAGAATCAGACGAACTTCATGTGCTTTCTGTCGATAGGTTGCTGCCAGATTAATCAGGGTATAGGCATTGATGCTGCCACGCTCGCCGGTATCCAGCAGGGTGTCTTTCTTGCCGATGTATTGCGCCGTCATACTCATGTTCAGTTGTTTGCTGGCGTAGTAGGTCAGAATTGCGTTCATGCTTTCATTGGCAATAAAGGGTGCTTTTTCTTCCCCCAGTGATTTGTCCTTGCCATCCAGATAAGTCGCATTGAGTATCAATTCATAGTCTTGCAGAAATATCGACTTCCATTCCGCTTCAATGCCGTACATGGTTTTGCCATCGGCATTCATGTAAACGGTTTCGGTGCTGCTGGGCAGGGGGAACCTTAAAATTTCATTTTCCAGTTCAAGATGATACAGATTCAGTTGCAGCTGATTGTTCTGATTGATCTGTGATTCAATACCGGCTTCGTAGGTTTTGATGGTTTCCCGGCGCAGGTTTTCATTGCCCTGTAGTACATTATCCAGATCGACATGTTTTTCAATAAATACCGGCGTACGGAAAGCTTCACTGTACAGCAGCTTGGCGTAGGTGCCGGGGAAAATCTGGTGTGTGACGCCCAGTCGTGGCATCAGGCCACTGCCACCGGCTTCGCTGTTGCTCTCGCCACGGGCACCGGCGATTAGAATAGTATCGGTATCTGGCTGGTATTTAATCTGTGCATAAACGGCAGCGGTTTGTGTGTCATGTTCGTCAGCAAATGCTGACTGATTTAATGAGTCGTCTGCATCATAGCGGAATACCAGCGGGTCCGAGGTTTGTTCTTCATAAGACATGCCGATAATGTAATTCAGCTGGTCGTTGATATGCTCTTTATACTGAACTTCCATGCTGTAGCGCTGTACAGTGTTATACACAGTGGATGCAGTGTCTGTCTGGTTAGATGGGTTGTTGTCAATGCACAGGCTGGATGGAATATTCAGGGCGCTACATTCAGCCGGATCGGCCGGGAAAGGGAAGGCGCCGACATGTATATCCTTGTCGCTGATATCGTAACGCAGCCAGAGATTGAGCTCGGATCGGTCAAAGGAAAAGGTTTTATTGGCATCCAGATAACCCACATAGGTTTCAAAGTTACCGTTTTGCCACGCCCAGGGATTAATGCCGTACAGCGCCTTTTGTCGATCAAAAAAGGCCGCATTGATGCGCCAGTCCTCGCCGTAGCTGTCAATAAAGACGTTGTTCAGGTCATAGTGGTAATTCATATCCACATCATTAGCAAACTCATCCTGGGTGCCATCGTAGCGATAGCCGTCATCACGTTGCATACTGGCTGCCATGCTCAGGCCATCGCGGTGATGTACAATGCTGCCATAGCGGTGTGAATTACTACCGATACGCATTGATAACTGAGTGTTATGTTCCGCACCCTGTTTGGTAATAATATTGATAACGCCGTTGGTGGCATTGGTGCCATATAACACCGAGGCCGGGCTACGCACCACTTCCAGGCGCTCGACGATTTCAATCGGAATATAGTCGAGCAGGGTCGAGCCAAACAGGCTTTCATAGGTGGGATGGCCATTAATCAGGTACAGGGATTTATTGTTGAAAAGCCCCGGGGTAATACCGCGAAAGGTCTGTGTTGTCTGACCGAGATAACTTTCGCTTTTGACGATGCCGGGTAGCAGGCTGATAGCATCGTGCAGATTGATAATGCCCCATTGTTTGAGCTGCTGTGCGGTAATCACCGAAATCGTGGCGGGTGATTGCGCGGCGCTTTCGTTTTCCTGTGAGGCGGTATAGATCTCCACTTGCATCAGCTCTTCCAGTGAGAGCGAGAACAGGTCTTCAGGAGATTCTGCAGCTGTGTAAGCAGTTGAGGGCAGACAAAGCGACGTGATTATTATGCTTATCTTTCGAAGGCTGATACCGTTCATAGACTCCGCTCTGGGCGTTCACATATTCACAGGTTCATATCATGGAGGGGATCATAATCATTATAGACGATGATTTTTAATATGCAGGACGTGCGGGTCTTAATGGTCGGGAATATTATCAGTGGCTAATCGGTATCGCTGTGGCATTTGAAGTGGCGGTACAAATTCTGTTTAAGCTGCTCGGCTATGCCCGGTAGCAGCTCATCCACCGCCTGGTTTATTTGTTCACGCATGGCTTCTGTCATGGCGGCGGGCGACCGATGCTGACTGAGCTCATCCGCGCTCAGTCGCATGGATGGTACAGCGGGTGAAATCACCTCCTGTACATCCAGCTCAAGGTATTCATCGCTATCATCTGTTGGTGTGTTGTCCTCGACCAGTGCCGGGTCGAAGGGTGCCAGTTCCGCGGGCATCTGCTCGATTTCCATCACCGCAATGTGCAGTGGGTCAAAATCGTTTGGCTCGCTGCTGCTGGCTTCGGTGGTCTCGGTCTCAGGCTGCCAGCTGTGATTTATCGGGCTGTCAGCTTCATCGTCTGCCAGATCTGGCTTGCTAAATACGTCATCACTGGATGCATCGGTATCGGTGGATGCCCAGGACTCGTTCTGGTTGATACTGAACTGATGCGCATCAAAGTGATGGTGCATGTCTTCATCGCCAATGCGGATAAAGTCGGTGAGTGTTGGAATATCCTGATCGCTATGGCTCATTGCTTGTTTACCCGGTTAGCTGCATTGCTCAGGGCTGCTGCAATGTGTGATGTTGCAGGCTGTAGCCCCGTTCGCGGTAGATTTTATAGTGCGTGCGACCGCTTTGTTTGCGTTGCTCGTCCTGATTGAGAATTTCCTCAATCTGCAGCGCTCTGTTCGTTTCACTAATGTCGCAGGGGCGTGATGACAGGTTAAGCACAACATCAAAGTGGCTGTCATTCACTGCCTGGTGGGCGATCAGAATCGGTTGTTGCTGATCAGTTGACTCAAGCGTGGCAATGCCATGTGGAATAAAGCTGTCTGTCTGCAGATTCCATAACCGCTCATCCAGTTGCTGGCTGTCATCGACGCAATCGGTCTGTATCAGTACACGTTTGCCAGAAGACCAGTGTTGTTGTGCCAGCTTGCAGGCATATTGCTGCAGGCTGGCCGGGCTGTTATCCGCTAAAATGTAGAAATCCACATGGGACATAACGCTTATTTTCCTGCTTCTTCAATGCGATCAAATAGATACTGCATTAACAGTGGTACCGGCCGTCCGGTGGCACCTTTCTCCTTGCCGGATTTCCACGCCACACCGGCAATATCCAGATGCGCCCAGCGGTACTTTTTGGTAAAGCGGGAGAGGAAACAGGCGGCGGTAATGGTACCGGCTTCGCGCCCACCGATATTGGCGATGTCGGCGAAGTTGCTGTCCAGTTGTTCCTGGTAGTCGTCCCACAGCGGTAATTCCCAGCAGCGGTCACCGGCATCACGTCCGGCATTCAGCAGGTCGTTGATTAACGGGTTATGGTTACCCAGCAAGCCCGCCGGATGACTGCCCAGGGCAACAATGCAGGCCCCGGTCAGGGTGGCAATGTCGATCACCACATCGGGGTTAAACTTCTGTGCATAGCTCAGCGCATCACACAGCACCAGACGACCTTCGGCATCGGTGTTAAGAACTTCAATGGTCAACCCCGACATGCTGGTGACAATGTCACCGGGTTTGGTGGCCAGGCCATCGGGCAGGTTTTCGGTGGCGGGGATAATGCCTACTACATTGCAGGGCAATTGCAGGTCGGCGCAGGCGCTCAAAACGCCCATCACGCTGGCAGCGCCACACATGTCGTATTTCATTTCATCCATGGCCGCGCCCGGCTTCAGGCTGATGCCACCGGAATCAAAGGTAACACCCTTGCCTACCAGCACAATCGGTTGCTGGTCTTTGACGCCGCCTTTGTGTTGCATGCTAATCAGTTTGGCGGGCTGGCGTGAGCCACGGGATACCGAAAGAAAAGAGCCCATGCCGAGCTTTTCCATATCCGCTTCTTCCAGAATCTCGACTTTGAAGTTGCGGTGGGTTTTTTCCAGTACGCGGGCCTGTTCAGCCAGATAGGTGGGGGTGCAGATATTGCCAGGCAGGTTGGACAGATCACGGGTCAGTTTAATCCCCGATGAAATCGCCATGCCTTCACGCACTGCTTTTTCCCCTTCCGGCAGTTCACGCCGACTGGGTACACTGAAAATCACCTTGCGCAGTGGGCGACGGGTATTTTCCTTTTTACTTTTTAACTGATCAAAACGGTAGAGAGCGTCTTCCGTGGCCTGTACTGCATGGCTGACTTTCCAGTAGGAGTCGCGATTTTTGACATTCAGTTCGCTGATGCATGAAAACACCTCGGTGGCGCCTCGATCATCAAGGAACGTGGCGACCACGCTGTTGGCTTTCTGAAAGGCCTTGATGTCAAAATGCTTTTCACGTCCGCAACCAATCAGTAAGATGCGGTCGCAGAGCGTATTGGGTACATTGTGTAACAACAGTGTCTGGCCGAGTTTGCCTTCACATTCGCCACGGCGAATCAGGTTGGAAATAAAGCCATCGCTGGCTTCATCGAGAGTCTGTGCTGAGGGGGACAGTTTGCGCGACTCGAAAACGCCGACGGCGACACAGGATATGCGTTGTTTTTCCGGGCTTCCGCTCTTAACCGAAAATTCCATAGTTGCTCCATATTTATAAATTTATTACTGCTAACAGACAATTCCTTCTAAAATACGTTCAGGCAAGTTGCTGCCAGGAAAATGATCTGCCGCTGTTGTTGTATACAGGCGGGTTTATTTGCAGGGGATTTTATGCAATCCGTTGCGCGATATATAGCGTTTTTTGCTAAAAACCGGGATTTTTTTGAAAAATTGCAATTTAAGTTTGTCAGTATGCCACTGAATATCAGCAAACTCGCTGAACTGCATCATAAAAATGTAGACCGCCTGGGGTAGAATAGCCACAGTCATCAGCATAAAAAACACTCATAACATAACCAGATAGCTAGCCAATTTCATGCTTAAACGCCATTTCACCATAATCGACCGATATATATCAAAAGAACTGCTGCTAACCTGGCTGGCGGTGACGCTGGTGCTGATGTTGATTCTGCTGAGCGGCACTCTGGCCAGGTTATTGGGCAAGGCGGCAGACGGCAGTATTCCCGGTGACGCGGTGTGGCCATTGTTGATGTTTACCGGTGCGCGCTACCTGATTCTGCTGGTGCCCCTGAGCCTGTATCTGGGCGTGTTACTGAACTTCAGTCGCTTGTATAAAGACAATGAAATGGCGGCGTTGGGTGCCTGTGGTGTTGGCCTGAAACGTTTATACCGGCCACTGCTAATGGTGGTGATTCCGGCCACACTGCTGCTTGCTTATCTCACGCTGTTTGTGATGCCCTGGGTGTCGCAACAGGCGGAGTTGCTTAAACTGGAAATTGATAACCAGTCACAGCTCAGCGGGCTGGCACCGGGTCGTTTTAATGAGGCCAACAATGGCGAGGCAATTCTGTTTTTGCAGCGCCAGTCAGATGACGGTCATGTGATGCACAATGTATTTATGCATCAGACCATTGATGAAAAAAAGCCGAGTGCCGCATCTCCTGCACAGCGGGCATCGTCCCTGCTGAAACTGCCGCGGGCGGGTGGCTTATCAACGCCCAGTCAGGCACGGGAAAGCATCGAATCTGCCAGCAGTGCGCGGCGTTATCGGGATGAGCAGGGACGACAGTTTATTCTGTTTGAAAATGGCTACACCTATGAAGGCATGCCGGGTCAGGCTGATTTTCGCATTATCCAGTATGCGCAGAAGGGGGTATATCTGCCGGAAAGCGAAGTCTCGGCACAGCCGGGGCGCAAGCAGTCACTGCCCACGCTGGAGTTGTTGACATCGAAACGTGCCGATTACCTGGCAGAGTTGCACTGGCGCCTGTCCCTGCCAATCGCCAGTTTTCTGCTCGCCATTCTCGCCTTGCCATTGAGCTACACCACGCCACGCAAGGGACGTTACTCCAAACTGGCGCTGGCGATTCTGATTTACCTTATATATTCCAATCTGCTCGGGGTAGGGCAAAGCTGGGTTGAAAAACAGACGGTGCCGCAGTGGCTTGGCATCTGGTGGGTACATGGGGTGGCGGTGTTGCTGATTGTTTACTGGTGGGGTAAACGAGCCGGCGGTATTAAACAGCTGTTGAAACAGTTGCAGGCGGTGAAGTCGGTATGAATATACTGCATCGTTATATTGGCAGAAGCGTAATTGGCGGCAGTTTTATGGTGCTGCTGGTGCTGGGGGCATTACTGGCCTTTGTGGATTTTGTCTCCGAGCTGGATGAAGTGGGCAAGGGCAGTTACAGCATGTTCAACGCCGCACAGTTTGTGCTGTACAGCCTGCCAAAACGGCTTTATGAACTGTTTCCTACGGCGGTATTGATTGGCAGTCTGCTCAGCCTGGGTACGCTGGCGGCGAACAGTGAACTGACCGTGATGCGCGCGGCCGGCATATCGATTATGCGTATTGTATTGTCCGTATTACGCGCCGGTTTTATTCTGCTGTTGTTTGTTGCACTGGTGGGGGAATTTATTGTACCGATCAGTGAACGTCAGGCACAGGCGGTGCGCGCGCAGGAGCTGAGTCAGACGGTTACGCTGGGCGGTGAAGGCGGCTTCTGGGCACGTGATGGTCAACGCTTTGTTTATGTCAGTCATGTTTACCCCGGCCTCAATCTGGGGCGGGTCAAGGTGTATGAATTTGATGAAATTCATCAGCTTAAACAGATTACACAGGCACGCTCGGCGCATTTCACCAATAATAAGTGGCAACTTGAACAGGTTACCAGAACCGACTTCAGAGGCACGCAGATTATCAGTGAAAAGATCAGGTTTGAAACCTGGGACAGTCTGCTTAACCCGGATCTGTTTGATGTGGTGAGTGTGAAACCGGAAAATATGTCAGCCTATGACCTGTTTCTATACAGTCAGTATCTGAATGATAATGAGCTTGAATCCAGTCATTATTTACTGGCATTCTGGATTAAAATTTTCACCCCTTTATCGACCCTGGTGATGCTGCTGATTGCACTACCATTTGTATTCAGCTCACAGCGCTCTGCCGGTGCCGGCAACCGGGTATTATTCGGTCTGTTGCTGGGAATCGGCTTCTTTTTATTGAACCGCACCATGAATCATCTGGGGCAGGTTTATAATGTGAATCCGTTTATCAGTGCTGCCGCGCCGGTACTGTTGGTGGCCATGGCCAGTTTTTATGCGCTGCGCAAAGTTAAGTAAAAAAGTTTAGATAAGTCGTTAGCATACGCTAATATTAACGCTCTACTCAGGCGTACTGAAGTCATCAGGTGCTGGTTATTTTTTCGCTTTATCGAGTTGCACCAGATAGCTGCCAGACAGCAGGTCATGCCAGCAGCGTTTTTTATCATCAAGCAGGCTTAATAAAAAACCCATCCCCAGCACCAGCCAGGACAATATCGCTGCGAAATAACGTTGCATCGCCTGTTTCCAGCTGATCTTCTGTGCATTGTTCGAAATCAGCATAATCCGCCAGGTTTTCATTCCCAGCGTCTGTCCGCCATGTGTCCAGAACCAGCCATAAAAAATCATACTGGCAATAAACAGACTGCCCAGAATAATAATCTGATTCAGCAGATAGAAACGGTGCTCTTCGGTGATGGCATTGCCCGCGTTAAAGATAAACGTAGTCAGGATACTCAGGGGAATGCCCACTGCGAAAAAAACCGCAATTAACAGAAACAGGTCATAAATAATTGCCAGCAGACGCTTTAACAGAGATACGGGGGCGTAATTGTCGGGAATTTGCATGATCGAGACTGCGTGAGATAAATGAAGCGAAATTGTAATGGATTACGCAAACTCGTGCACCTGTTGATCACACTGTCCGATAATGGGCTGGAATTCTTGTTTTCAGAGTATTTTGTTATAAACTCGGCTTATTCAACACAGTATTGGAGATTTATCATGAAAAAACATGGTCTGCTATTCGCCGGGCTAATGCTAACCGGTGTCACGCATGTACAGGCAATGCCCTATGGTTACTATGATGCACGTTCAGTGGCCATGGGTAATGTCAGTGTTGCAACCGGCGGTATTACCACCGCTGCACTGTCCAACCCCGGCATGCTGACAGTGAATGAAAATGATGACACCTTTGCATTACTTTTTCCTGCAATCGGTGTGCAGGCTGTTGATGATGGTGATGTGATTGACTCAATTGACGAATTCCAGGCAATTAACCAACAGCCCGTTCCAGATAGAGCACGTCAGGTAGAAATTATTCAGGGACTGGAAAATTCAAGCCTGATGCTCGGTGTCACACCCAATGCAGCGATAATCTATTCGGGTGACAGCTACACCTGGGGCGTGAGTCTGCGTGCCAATGCCAGCGCTTCGGTGATTATTACTGATTTCAATGAAAGCATGGTAAACCCGGACGCCACTGTAGAGGCAATCGGTGTGATGACCACTGAAATCGGCTTGCCGATTGGCACCGATTTTTCACTTGCCGGCATGCAGTTATCTGTGGGGATTATGCCCAAGATGGTAAATGTGGATGGCCTTACCTACTCACGCACTCTTTCAAATGCCGATGTTGAGGATGCATTCGACGAAGAAACCGATCTGGGTAGCTTTACCACGCTGGATGCGGGTGTAGTACTTAATGTGCTGGACAGTGTGCGCGTCGGCCTGGTGGCAAAAAACCTGATAGAAGAAACCAAAACTATTCCTGTAAGTGTTAATACGCCGGTTCCGGTTGATGTTAATTTCGATCGACATTTACGTGCCGGTGTGGCTTTCGATGGTGGTTTTTTCACCCTGGCGGCAGACATGGATTTAACCGAAATCGATCCGATCGGCTTTGAAAGCCCCTCAAAAATGCTTTCTGTTGGTGCAGAGTTGAATACATTTGAAGTATTCCAGCTGCGTGCAGGCTATCAGACCAATACCGCCAGCGGTTCTAATGATCCTGATTTACTCTCTCTGGGTGTAGGTTTGTGGTTAGGTTTCCATCTGGATGCAGCCGTTGTTGTGGGTGACGACTCATCACTCGGTGGCTTTGTACAAACCGGTTTCCGCTTCTAACGATACGACAGCTTGCATCATGCAGGAGTGTAAAAAACATCGACCCTTTAATTCTCATTGAAAAGTCTCATTGCAACTCGGATTGATCGCAAAATTAAGCGAATTAACTGCGTTTAAAAAAGTTTTTCAGGTGAAATTAAAATCTTAAAAACTGCAGATTGACTTAAAAACTTAAAACCTGGGCACTGTCCCAGGTTTTTTTTGCAAAAAAACTTAAAAAAAATGAAAAAAAAGCATATTAAAGCCTTGATTTATTTGTAATACAGAAAATACGAATTATAATCTGTGCATCAACCCGTCAAAGAGGAATAAAAATATGGCACGTCCAAAGAAGAAAGCAGTGAAAAAAGCAGTAACAACCAAGAAGCGCGTTGCAAAGAAAAAAGTAGCAAAGAAAGCAGCGCCTAACGCAGCCGTTAAAAAGAAAGCCGCTGCAGCCAAGAAAAAAGCCGCCGCAGCGAAAAAGAAAGCCACTGCAGCAGCAAAACGCAAAGCAGCCGCCGCTAAAAAGAAAATGGCAGCCGCCAAGAAAAAAGAAGCCGCAGCGAAGAAAAGAGCCGCAGCACAGCGTGCAGCTGAAGCTAAAAAAGCAATGAAAGCGAAAATTGACGCTGTAGCAGCCGATCTGAAAGCGGCACGTGAAGAGCTGAAAGTTGCAGCCAAGCGTGAAGCAGCCCTGATCAAGATGGCTGAAAACAAGGAAGCGGCGGTTGCCAGGTTCGTTGAAAAATGGACAAAGCAGCAGCTGTCCAAGCTTGAAAAGTCTCTGAAGCCTAAAAAGCGCCGTGCGAAGCGTAAAAAAGCTTAATTGAGTTCAAGCTAGACCCTGTCAGGTCCGCCACAACCTGACAAAAAAGGCCGTATCATCCGATACGGCCTTTTTTTATGTACAGGATGCACGGTATTCCGCGAGAGGCAGGACGCCGGCAGCGGTTATGTGCTGGACGCACGGTATTTTGCGAGAGGCAGGGATGCCGGTAGCGAAGATGCACAGGATGTGCGGTATTCAGAAGTCGTTAGTCCTTAGTCTTTAGTTCAGAGTCGGAAGACCAAAGACGTCTCACCAATGGCTGAGGACAAATGGCACAGCTTAACCAGTGGGGACGCTGTGCCGATGTCACCCTGCAAAACGGCCCTATCTATAAATTGGCGTTTATTTGCGTTCATTAGCGGACTTTTTATGATATTCGGTACCTGGCCTGATGAGTGGAGGCCGCAGGCTAAATCAGTTCATTAAAAGGCTGTACTTCAACCATTTCACCGGCTTCAATGTCACCTGCATCACGCTCCAGCACAATAAAGCAGTTGGCCATGGCCATTGAACTCAGCATATGTGAACCCTGCATACCGGTGGTGTCCACCACCAGCTCCCCCTGTTGATTACTTGACATAATGCCGCGCTGAAAATCCTTGCGACCGGGGCGTTTTTTGAGCTTACTCTGGGTTCTGGCGCGCAGACGTAACGGCTCACTCAGCGTTTCGCCTTCCATCAGCCGCAAACTGGGCTGCACAAATTGATAAAAGGTGGCCATGGCGGATACCGGATTACCGGGCAGGCCAAAGAACACCGTGTTATTAATGTGCCCGAAGGCCAGTGGCTTGCCGGGCTTCATGGCAATTTTCCAGAAGCCGACCTCGCCGATTTCATCCAGAATCAGTTTAATAAAGTCAGCTTCACCCACTGAAGCACCACCGGATGTGATTACCATATCGGCAATATCGGCGGCCTGTTTCAGTGTGGCCTCTATTTCCTCACGGATATCCGGCACCACGCCCATATCGATGCAGTCAACGCCCATTTTTTGCAGCATGCCGAATAAAATGTAGCGGTTGCTGTCATAAATATCGCCGGGTTGCAGGGTTTGCCCTACACCTTTTAATTCATCGCCAGTGGAAAAAAACGCCACCACCGGTTTGCGAATCACCTTAAATTCGGTCACACCCACCGAGGCGAGCAGGCCCAGTTTGGCGGGCGACAGCCGCTCGCCCGCTCGAATAATGGTGTCGCCGCAGAAAAAATCATCCCCCGGCTTGCGTACATTCTGTTGTGCCTTGTGCTCACTGCCGATACGAATCTGTTCGCCATCTACTTCAGCGTGTTCCTGCATAATCACCGTGTCGGCACCTTCAGGCACCACGGCGCCGGTCATAATACGCACCGCTTCACCGCGTTTGCATACGCCGTCAAAGGGTTTGCCGGCAAAGGATTTGCCAACTACCCTGAGTGATACGCTGCCATCGGCAGGAATATCCGCTGCGCAAATGGCATAACCGTCCATAGCGGAGTTGATAAACGGTGGCACATCCATGGGTGATGTCACATCATCTGCCAGAATATACCCGGCAGCTTCGCGAATAGTGACGTTTTTCTTGCCCTTAATCGGCGCAATGCTCTGTTGAATACGCTGCAGCGCCTGTTCAAAACTTAATGAGTCCGGGTCGAATTCGTCATTGCATGAGACTTGTTTTTTAATCATAGCGTTACTTTCAAATATTAGTGTTGATATAGGTGTTGTGGTTATCAGGACTCAACTGCGCGGTTTTTATAGTCGATAACAAAATCGGCGATGGCCTGGATATTGTTAAGCTCCAGTTGTGGCAGTGAGGTGTTATTCAGTGGTGTGTCGTGATCATGGGCAACCGCAATAATATTCGCATCAGAGGGATGAAGCAGGGGCTTATCCGTGGCTGCGCGGTGCAGCTCGATTTTTGCAAACGGCCATTGCTTGAAACCTTCTACCAGCACCATATCAACCGAATCGGCGGGAATCTGAGCAAGAAGCTGATCCAGCTGCGGTTCCTGTTCGGTTTCGTGGTCGATCATAATCACCGTGCGTCGACTGGAGCTGATCAGCATGGGTGCGGCACCGGCCTTGCGCAATTCGAAACTGTCCTTGCCCGGTTTATCCACCTCGAAATTATGATGTGCATGCTTTATGACCGCCACGCGCAGCCCGCGGCGTTTTAATTCGGGAATCAGTTGCACCAGTAGCGTGGTTTTGCCGGTGCCGCTGTAGGCGGCGAAGCCGAGTAAGGGTTTTGTATAATGAATCTGCGGCGCGTCGCTGTTTGTCATGCCTGCATATCCTGTGAGCTGTTGAAGTTGCGAAAAGCGTCCCGCTGAGTGGAAAAATCGCAGATGGCCGGTTCAATCAGGGCAATAAAATCCTGTACCTTGCGGTGTCCCTGTTGCAGATAATCACTCAGTTGTTGGCGATACTGTGTCGACAGCAGTAAAAACAGTGGCTGTAAGCGTTCACCATCATGACACACCGCGGCCTGTCTGTTCTGTTGCTGCATGCACTGCTGTAACTGTGAGAGTAAATTCTGCGGTGGCGCGGGTGAGTCGCAGGGCACACATAACAGGTATTCGCTGTGGCAAACCTCAAGTGCACTCAGCAGACCCGCCAGTGGTCCCTGAAAGTGCTCATCGCCTGCAGTGTTATTCTGGTTATCACTGATGACCAGCGCGGCATACTCGGCATAATGTTGCTGGTTGCGATTGGCGCTGATAATGGTGTTGTCGGTTCGCGCACCGAGTTGCTGCATAATGTGTTCGATCATCGGTTTGCCCTGCCACAGCATCAGTCCCTTGTCCGCACCCGCCATGCGCTGGCCACGGCCACCGGCGAGAATCAGGTAGTTGATCTCCGCTGATGTGTGAAGTGAATGTATATCGTCTGCCATGGCTGCAATCATTGTTTAATCGGTGTAATCTTTTGTCTGGGATATCTCTGAACGATGCTGATATGTCAGCATTATTCAGAGGTACCCTGGCTCGTCAGGGCGACATTTTATCATATTCCAGAGACAGGCTTATCACACCCCCTATATGGCTAAAGTTGATCAACTTTCATTGCCCGAACAGCAACTGATAGAACAGTTTCTTGATGCCCTGTGGATGGAGCACGGCCTGAGCCAGAATACGCTGTCAGCGTACCGCAATGATCTGGCCAGCCTGGCCCAGTGGCTGGGTAGTCAGCACAGTCAACTGATAAGCGCACAGCAGGGGGAATTGCAGGGCTTTCTTGCCTGTCGCTTCGAGCAAGGCGGTAAAAATCGCAGCGCAGCACGGTTGCTCTCAAGCATGCGGCGGTTTTATGTCTGGTTGTTGCGGGAGCGGCGCATTCAGATAGACCCGGTGGCGTTGATCGAAGCCCCCAAACCGGAACAGCCGTTGCCGCGCAGCCTGAGTGAGGCACAGGTGGAAGCGCTGTTGCTTGCGCCGGATATCAATCAGCCACTGGGGCTGCGTGACCGGGCGATGCTGGAAATGCTGTATGCCACCGGCCTGCGGGTGAGTGAGTTGATCGGCCTGCAGTTTTCCCAGGTGTCGATCGATCCGGGGATGGTGCGTGTGATGGGGAAGGGCAACAAGGAGCGCCTGGTGCCACTGGGGGAAGAAGCGATCGACTGGTTGCAAAACTACATCGGTAATGCGCGCGCGGACTTAATGGCCCGTCATCCACCCTGTAATGCATTGTTTGTTACTAACCGCGGGCGTGGCATGAGTCGCCAGGCCTTCTGGTATCTGCTGAAGCGTTATGCGCTGCAGGCGGGGATAAACCCGGAATTACTGTCGCCACATACGCTGCGTCATGCGTTTGCGACGCATTTGCTCAATCACGGTGCGGATCTGCGGGTGGTGCAGATGCTGCTGGGACACAGTGATATCTCCACCACCCAGATCTATACCCATGTGGCGAAGCAGCGCTTGCAGGATATTTATCAGCAACATCATCCCCGCGCCTGATCCCTGTGCATGCGCAGCGCCCGCCATAGCGGCAGGTTTGGCGGACAATAGCAGGCGGTTAAAATAAATATGACAGTTTATCGCCAACAGGCCGGTGGAATTATTTATAATCAGCCGGGTCTATGTGAACAGCCCAATCAATCGAGAGCGTTTTATGAAGTTATTTTCCCGTTTACGTCTAATTATGATCACGGCCCTGCTGGCCACCGCGAGCGTGCCTCTGAGCCTGGCCCAGGCCAGTGAGGCCTCCAGTGAAGCCGATATCAAACAGTTACAACAGGCCCTGCCAAATGTCCTGCCAGCGGCGGCGAATGCAGAAATCAGCGCAAGCCCGGTGGCGGGGCTGTATCAGGTGGTGGCCGGTGGTCAGGTTCTGTATATGACAAAAGATGCGGCCTTTGTGCTGGATGGTGATCTGTACAATATACAAACCCGCACTAACCTCACTGAAAATGCCCGTTCCGGCATTCGACTGGATGCCCTCAATGAGCTGGGTGAAAACAATATGATTGTGTACCAGCCTAAAGGTGATGTGAAACACACGATTACAGTGTTTACCGATATTTACTGCCCCTACTGCGCGCGCCTGCATAACGAAGTGGAACAGTATATGAATAATGGCGTGAAGGTGCGTTACATTTTTGCGCCTTTCAAGGGGCCAAAGAGTGTTGCGGCATCGATATCGGTGTGGTGTGCCAAAGATCAGAACAAGGCACTGAGTATGGCCAAGGCGGGCGAGGATATCGAGCAGCGTAGTTGTGACAACCCGGTGAAAAAACACCAGGCACTGGCTGCCGCGCTGGGTATTCGTGGTACACCGGCGATTATACTGGAAAATGGTCAGCTGATGCCGGGCTATGTGCCAGCGAGTAAACTGATTGAGCAGTTAAATACGCTGTAAGCATTAACAGCTGCGGTGCATCTTTGTTGTCGTGTTTAAAAAGTCCGCAAATGGACGCAAATAAACGCAAATGTTCAGAAAAACAGGTGGATCCGCTACGCTTGATCTACCCTACAACGGCTCTGTATATTAATTCGCGATGTATGGACTCCACCAACCCACTTGAAGTAGGTTGGCGTCTACAACAACAAAAGGAGCCCATACAATGAAAAAGTGTAACGTACTTGGTATTGATTTAGCAAAAAATGTTATCCAGGTTTGTC